>ERZ827043.19-NODE-19-length-191537-cov-30.838126_pt1 | contig 191537 bp, 145 predicted proteins | sample MGYA00519923_ERZ827043 | MGnify/ENA primary metagenome ERZ827043 (study PRJEB31778, sample SAMEA3449251) | human gut metagenome | biome: human gut; feature: human-associated habitat; material: faeces | place: United Kingdom | collected 2010/2012 ... | reverse complement strand
GAGCCGACGTAAAGAGTTATGCTATCTAACATACATCAAAAAGAGGTAAGATAACACCCTCTGCAAAAAAGGTTACGTTATCTTACCTCAACAAAATTTGTTCCCGTAAAGCCATCGTCAACATAAATCTCTGTCGGCGTCAAGCTGTGTTTAAGTGCATAGTCCTGAAGGATTTGCTTTTGATGTATAATACTGTTGCTGTCGCCTTTTAACTCGTCATCAGACGATAGGCGGCAATACAGGGCTGTAAATCGTAAATTTTGTTTGTTTTCCTGCATATCTGTTATTCTCCTTTTACGCAGGCAACAATTGATTTACCTCCATAATACCACATTGCAAAATCAAGTCAAGACTTCGTGAGGATTTTTCCTCTATATATATTCCGTAAAAAACGGGTTTTCGCACCCCTAAAACCCAAAAAAATTTAAAAAATTTTTAATTTTTTTAATATTCTGTGATATCTTGCTCTATAAGTATGCGTAATTTGTGCAATGTGCGATTGAGCTTACGAGAATACGCCTGTCTTGAAATATTATGCTTGTTTCCAAGCTCTTCGAGTGAGGGGCGTTTATCAGGAGAAAAAAACACCTCATCAATAATCAGTCTTTCAAGGTCGGTCAATTCATCTAAAGCCACAAGCAAGCATTTGTGCAACTCCTGAGCTGATAAAGTTTTCACTATGTCAGATTCAGTATCAATATATACATCCGACTTATCGTTATAATCGCTCAGCGACTCAATTCGCTTTTTGTGTTTGTTCTTATCATAAGCTTTTTCGAAAAACATCCATTTTTCCTGTCGGGCAGTTTTTCGCTTATAAGCTTTAAGCAAAATGAGCTGATTATCACTTTTTAAATTTTTTGAATTTTCAAGGTGCGTGCTGTTCATCGTCATTAAAAAAACACTCCGTTCTTTTAACGACTGAACAGACAACTATTGATATCAACATATTATCACAATATATTAGCGTTTTCAAGATTTTTCTTCTACAAGAAAAATCTTTTTTTAATTTTACCCTGTTCTAAAATCAGAAAAAATTTAAAAAATGAAAAAATTTTTTAAAAGCAGGGGTGCGAAATTGCAAAAATTACGGAATATATATAGAGGGTATTTTTGTTATTAGACCTTAGAGGGAAAATACCCCCGAAGGTCTAATAGCAAGCACTGCGGTGTGTCGGACATTTCGACACAAACCGCCAATTTTTCAAATCCGTAAAATTTGAAAAATTGCTTGTTAAGGGATACCCCTAAAACCCCGTTTTTTAGAAAATTAAAATTTTACAGAAAGGCATTTTTATGAAAAACATTGAAAACAAAACTATCAGAATCAGCGTAAGAGTTTCTGAAGAAGAATTGAAAATTATAGAAAAACGAGCTTCGCTCACTAATGAAAAATCGCTAAGTTCGTTTTTGCGAAAACAGGCAATAAAAGGATTTGTCATCAATGTGAATTTTTCAGAATTTGACGATTTGCGAAAAAACATTACTGCAATAGGAACTAACATAAATCAGATTGCAAAACGGGTGAATTCAACAAATCGCTTTTACGATGAGGACATCGAATACATTAAGAAGGTGCAAAAAGAAATATGGCAATCACTAAACTCGGTTCAGTCAAAACTACGCTCTCTGTAGCAATTGACTACATTCTAAATCCGGAAAAAACAGAAAATCAAAAATATGTGTACTGCTACGGTTGTACCGAGGATGGCAAATCGGCAGAACAGGAATTTTTGGCAATCAGAGAATTTGGAACAGGCAAAGGTGATGTTCTCGCTCAACATATTAAGCAATCGTTTAAAGGACAGGAAGTTACACCTGAACAAGCACTTGAAATTGGAATAAAAACCGCCGAACGCTTGCTTGAAAATAAATATCAGTACATAGTAGCGACACATACGGATAAGGACAACATACACAACCACATCATTTTTAATAATATTAATTTTGAGAATTTCCGTACTTTTGAATGGCAGCAAAATCGTGGCGGTAAGTCTTGGAAAAAACTCCGTGAAATAAATGATGATGTATGCAGAGAATACAATTTATCTGTAATTGAAAAACCTATCAATCCGGGCAAATGTTACTACGAATGGCAACAGGATTATTTGGGTAAATCTTGGAAGTCAAAATTAAGATGTGTGATTGATGAAACAATAATGCAATCGACATCTTTTGAAGATTTTTTAGAACAGCTTAAAAAGAAAAATGTTGAGTGTATTTATACTCCCGAAAATGTCATAAAGATAAAATTTCGCTTGCAGGGACAACAGCGTTTTTCAAGAGGTCGCACTCTCGGTTGGTATTATGACGAACCTCAATTACGCAAACGCATTGAGCAGTATCAATTCTTAAAAACCGGTAAAAGCGGAAAAATATACAGAACCCGAATTATTGATACAAGCACAGATGTATTTCAGACTTCCAAAGGATTATTGCATTGGGCAAATATTAAGAATATGCAAGAGGTTTCAAAGCTCATAAATTTTTTGTCTGAAAACAATATGAGAAGTGAGTCGGATATAGAAAACAGAGCTGCAGAAAAATACAATGACAGAATGGTTATTGTTTCCAAACTTAACAGAACTCAAAACCAAATTAACGATATTGCAGATGTAATAAAGCTCATAAGGACATATGAGAAGTACAAGCCTTATCACAAAAATCTGATGACTGCAAAAAATCAAAAACAATACAAAAAAGAAAACATCACCGCACTTGCAAAGTACGATGATGCAGTTGCTAAATTATTAAGTTTGTATCCCGACAGAAAATTGCCGACAATTTCAACTCTTGAAGAAAAACGAAAAAAATTAACTTCCGATGTTCAGCAGATGAATGAAGAATACAAGGCAATTATTGATGAGCTTAAAAAGATTGAATATGCCCGTCAAAGCATTAACGATTATCTCAGAAACAATGACAGGTCACAAAATAAAAGCTTGGAATAATTATTATTTATATTTTTCTTCTTCACGGTCAATCTCTTCCATAAATAATTGCATTGCATAATTATATGCCTTGTTAAGATTTAACCCTTTGTCTTTGACCCAATTCTGCAATTTTTCCTTTTCGCCCTTCGGCACATAAATATGGATTATGTCATATAAGTCCTTCGGCTTTACCGTAGAATTTTTAGGATAAACTCTCTTCTTTGCACATTCCTCACAGATTTTCTGACTGCCGGATTTTAAAATGAAGGATTTTCCGCAGTTCGGGCATATCTGTTCCGTGCCGACTCTTCGTGCCGTTCCTGCTTTTTGTTTTTCCTTGTGTGCCTGAATCCGTTCGAGCTTCTTTATTTCTCTGCACTCAGGACAATATTTAGCGTGTTTAGCGGTGGTTTCAAATTTATTTCCGCATCGTTCGCAGGTAAATTCTTTAATTGTAACCATCAGACAAATCCCTTTCGCTATACTTTTGCTACTACTATTATTTTATCAAGTATAAACGAATTGTCAATACAAATTGAAAAAAATGCCGTTTTTGAACAAAAAATTTAAAATTACACTTGACATTACCCCTAAATGAAGTATAATATAATCAGAAATAGTTTAGGAAATGATTTCAAGTGTGAAAAGTTAAGGAGGTAAAACAAAGATGAAAACAGTAAGAGTAGTTGAATATATCGACCTTGAGGGAGAAAATCACACCGATGAATTTGAAGAATCAGCCGATGCGGTTAAATTTTTTATGAGGATTACATCGGAAAAGCTCGTAAAAAGAGCTGCGTTATATGACAAAGTAATTGAAAATTAACTTGTGCCCCAACGGGGCATAAGTTGCAAAATACAAATATTTTTAAAGGAGTTAAAATTATGATTCGCAATGAAGTAAAACTTATCGGCAGACTTACCGCCGACCCTGAACTCAAATACACAAAAGAAACAAACAAAGCTCTGTGCAATGTAGTGTTAGCTGTAAACAGTATTTACAGTAATGAAGCAGAGTATTTGCACCTTGTCTTTTGGAACAAGACGGCTGAAAATCTTTGCAAATATAAAGGCAAAGGTGATTTGATTGCTGTTACAGGATACCTTAAAACGAGGAGCTACATCGACAAAGAGAATATTGTCAGAAATATTGTAGAAGTCATTGTTGAACAAGTTGACTATCTCGGTTACACCAAAAGAGGAGTTGACAAAAGCGAACCAATACCGAAGCTTGACCCTGACCACAAGAAACAGGAAGAGTATCAGATGATACACGATGCACTGTGTGCTGACGAAGATTTACCGTTTTAAGGAGTGATATAAATGAAATTTAAATACAAGGTCGAAATTGTTATTGATGAAGAAAAGGTTATCAATGACGATATTTACGACCCTAAAGAAATGTATGAATTCATCAGGAATATGTTTAAACGCTTTGACTTAGCTGAAATTAAAACCGATAAACCCTATCACTTGATTTTTGCAGATAAAGGCAGAAACAGAGATTATGGAGCATTGGGAAAAGCAATGCTTGATTTGTATTACTCAGACTGGTTTTTAAACTACGCAAAAAAACTTTTTTGGCACAATAATGTTAATGAAAGCGTTGAAGATGTTCTTAAGCAACTTGGGAATAAAACTTGAGGTGATTCTCAATGAAGAAAGCACTTGAATCACCTGAAAACAAGAAATGTATTAAAGCAATAAATTTTGATTTAGAAACCAAAAGAGTGAAAGAGATTTTTCATTCAAATAGTCCTTATATTTACTTAAAAGCCTATCAACTGGTATCTAAATTTTTAAAAAGCAACGATTTTAAGCATAGACAATTTTCAGGATACATTTCAAGTAAGAAAATGTCAGATGCTGAAATTCTGAATATTGCGTATAAACTCAACGATGAGTTACCTTGGTTCAGTAAATGTGTCAAAAAGTTTGATGTTACCGATGTTGGAGAACAACACGATTTGATGTACATATTTCAAAAGCCTGAAAAATCAAAGTTGCAGTCTAAATCGGTTGAAACTAAAGAAAACAAAACTAAAGGAAAAGCTCCAATTTCCCGCAAACAAATTAAGAATAACGCTAAAATAATCACCCAAAAGAATACAGTCAGCAAAGAAAAACAAACAGATAAATCAAGATAACGGAGGTATAAATTATGTGCAAAATCATTTCAATAGCTAATCAGAAGGGCGGAGTCGGTAAGACAACAACAGCTTTTAATATAGCAACCGCTCTCGCCCTCAAAAACAACAAAGTGCTTGCAATAGACTTTGACCCACAGGCGGATTTATCCAAATATGCCGATTTCGACAATACAGACGGCAATCCTACAATGAGTGACCTTCTCATCGGCAAGGTAGGTATGAGTAAGGCAGTCGAAATTAAAGACTGCATCAGACATAACGAGGTTAATAATCTTGATTACATACCTTGTGATATTAACCTTGCAAATGCAGACTTATTCCTTGCAGGAGTTTTGTCAAGAGAAACAATACTCAAGCGTATCCTGAACGATGATACAGTTAAACAGTATGATTATGTAATCATTGACTGCAATCCCTCATTAGGGGTGTTGCTGATGAACGCATTGACTGCCAGCTCAGGAGTAATTATACCCGTACAGGTACAGGATTTTGCCTTTGGCGGTCTTAAAACGCTTACAGGAGTTATTACACAGATACAGGAAACAATCAATCCGGATTTAGAGATCCTCGGTGTGCTGCCGACAATGGTTGACCGTACCAACGCAAGCAAGCGTGTTGTTGAACAGCTTGAAAGTATCTACAATGATACTCTTTTCGGCATTCAGATACACCGTGCTACACAAGCAGTTGAAAGCACAAAACAGCACAAAGCATTATGCTTGATTAAGGGCAGCAAGCTCGGAGAGGAATACATAGCTTGTGCCGATGAATTGTCGAAAAGAATCGGTGCGTAAATTACGGAGGAATAACAATGACAGGCTTTAATTTTGGGGCTATGCTCTCACAAAATAATCAGATAAAGCAAATACCGCTTGATATGCTTGTACCGTTTCACAATCATCAGTTTTCTCTTTACGACGGCGAACGCAGGGATGATATGGTTGAATCAATCCGCAAAAACGGAGTAATGACACCTATTGTTTGCAGACCAAATCCTGATGGAACAGATACATACGAAATCTTAATCGGTCATAACCGGTGGAATTGCTCTAAAATAGCAGGTCTTGAAACAATACCGGCCATTATTAAAGAGCAACTCACAGAAGAGGAAGCTCAAACTTATGTTGATGAAAGCAACCTTATTCAGAGAGGTTTCAATGACCTCAAAGTATCTGAACAGGCAAGAATTATTGCAAGACGATATTCTGAAATGTTTTCTCAGGGAAAGAGAAATGACATCATCAATGAAATTCGTGTGCTTAACGGCGAAGAAACTTCTTCCGGCAACAGCCGTGAAAAGGTTGCAGATGAGTACGGATTAAGTCGGAATACTATTGCAAGACTTGTGCGAATAAGCAAGTTATCTGACGGTATTCTCGGTTGGATTGATAAAGGTCAGCTTGCCGTCAGAGCAGGTGTAGAATTATCGTATTTACTGGCAGAGGAACAGGAAGAATTATTTGAGATAAACTCGGCTGACGATGATATGCTGATGAAAATATCCGAAGCTCAGGCAAGAGATTTACGAGTTTTGTCTGCTGACGGTGTACTTGATGGAGATGAAGTGATGAAAGTTTTATCCGTCAAAAAGAAAAAGCCCGACAAAAAAGTATCTATTGCCCCAACACTTTACAAAAAATACTTTGCAGGTCTTAGCAATGAGGAAATTCAACAAATAGTTGAACAAGCTCTTGAAATGTTTTACAGCGATAGAAAGGAGCATACATAATGAGTAATGTTTGGGATAAATATAAATCAACGGTCAGAACACATATCAGTGTTCCGGAAAGTAGGACTTTAATTACTGAAAATCAATGGAAAGCAAAGCACTTTATAAAGATTGACGAACAGAGTGGTAAGTATTTATGGGTTAATGCTAATTGTCCGTCTAAAAAGCTGTACTTGTGGGACGAGGAAGTTCGCCATATGACTGAGCAGGAGCTTGCAAAATACCGAGCAGACGAAAAAAGTAAGCGTATAGCTCAGAGAAAAGCTCTTCTAAAGCGAAAAGAGGCGAAAAAACAAGAAGAATTACAGTTGTTCAAAAAAGAGTTCAAAAAAGAAATTACTCAGAATATTATACAAAAGACTTTCAGCGTTCCGTATAAATCCGAAATTATCTATGACGAAATAGTCATAGATACCGAAACAACAGGTCTTAATCCTTATGACGATGAGCTGTTACAGGTGTCAATCATTGATGGTCAGGGCAACACTCTTTTCAACAGCTATATTAAGCCGCTTTATACAGATAATTGGAATAAAGCTATGGCGGTTAATAACATAACCCCCGAAACGGTTGCCACTGCACAGAATATTCTTGAAGTGAAGCAGAAAATCAGTCGTATTATCAATTCTGCTCATACTATCATAGGGTTCAATGTATATTTTGATTTAGGATTTCTTTCCAATATAGGGATTAAAAATGAAAACGCTGCTATAGTAGATGTTATGGAGGATTTTGCTTATATATACGGAGAATGGAGCGAGCAATATGGCTGTCACGAATGGCAAAGACTCACTAAATGTGCAGAATATTACGGATATGATTGGGGAACAGACATTGCTCACGATAGTTTATCTGATTGCAGAGCTACTTTGTATTGCTACAAAAAAATGAAAGAACAAAAGGAACTGGAATCTTAATGTTACAAAGAAGTATCCGTAATGGTTGTAACGGATAAGTATAAGAGTATAGCCGATGCAGAGAAACACTATCCAAAATTGTTAGGAGGTAATAATTATGACAATTGAATTTTTTGAAAAAATGTGCGATATAGATTCCGATAAAACATATGTGAGCAAAGCAAAGCTCAATGGCACAGAGCTTCCGTTGTATGCAGTTGAAGAAAAAATCAATATTTGTAACGAAAAGGAATACAAATACTACAGCTACAATCAGAGAACCAATAACTACAGTATGAGAAGCTTATTGTGGGACGAGGCTGAATATATTGAATTTTTGTATAATCACAGGACAGATGAGCTTCAGAAGCTGATTGACTCAGGAAAGCTGTACAGAACAGTAATGCAGAGAGTACACAAAGCAAACAAGCTTATTGACAGCACATTGCACGAATGGGAATCACAGGACGAAGAAATTATTCTTGCAAAAAAGTCAGGAAACAACGAAAAATATCGCAAGCTCCTTAACGGCTTGCGAATGACAGCCCGAACAGAAATTTACAGGGAATATTTATTCAGATAAGGAGTGTAAGAAATGTTAGTTATAATTAATTGTATTCTCGCTTTAATTTTCTTTTTTGTATTTTTTATAATGTTACATTCAGAGCCGAGTTTTATTAAACTTGCAATTGTCTTAACAGCACTTTTGATTAATATAGTGTGTGTAGTAACAATTATATCATCTTTTAAATACACAATTGATATTAAACTATCAGATGAAGTAAAAAGCAGCCAAAATATTGTTAATTTTAAAGACAATCGTGATTTACAAGGTGGTTTTTTTATTGGGTGCGGCGAAGTAAATACTGAGCAATACTATTATTATTACTACAAAACTGATAAAGGGAGTTACAAAGCAAGCAAAATTAAGGCTGACGATTGCGAAATAATCTATACTAAGGATACTCCGCACATAGATACTATAGTAAAATCGGCTGACGAAAAAGCAACTGAAAATCCGCTTACTTTTGAACCTCTTTTGTCGCTCAGAATTTCAGGTACAGGAGAAAAGTATAAAATTTATATCCCTGAAGGCTCAATTACAACAGATTTTTCGGTTGATATGAAATAAACAATACTAAGAACAAACATAAAAAATAATTATATAACATCTTCCGCTATTCAGGGTGGGATAAATTTTTCTTGCAGGCTATAAAATTAAGATTTCAAATAACCAATAGGAGAGATATTACTTATGGGATATAGAATTAAATCACGCTTTATTTATAAGCAAGTAGGACAAAGACTAAAACAGCTGCGAAATCAAAAAGGTGTTTCTCAGAAAGTAGTTGCAGACTATTTGGGAGTCGACAGAAGTACCTATACTAACTACGAAATGGGAACTACTACAATGACATATGTAACTATACTAATGCTTGCAAGATACTTTTCTGTTGACTTCAATACCTTGCTCTGCTATGACCTTCAAACCCCAAATTAATACAAATAAACGATTGGAAGTGAAAAAATGAACGATAATTCATCTCCAAAAACAGGCTGTATAACACTTATTGCAGTATTAGAACAAATTATATTTATTGAATTAAAGCTGCTTAATGTAATTAATTGGAGCTGGTGGTATGTGTTGTCACCTACACTGATTTATGCAGGTTTATGGTTCATAACCGCAATTATAATATTTTTTACTGACGATTAAGTTAGAGAAAAGAAAGAGGAACGGAAAATGAATATTTGGAACAACTACATAACAAGTGTACGAACCAAAATACAAGTCAAACAGAATAAAAAGTTACTTACTGAAAGACAATGGAAGTTAAAACATTTTGTGAAAATTAATGATAAATGCGGTAAATATTTATGGATTAATGCCTATTGCCCATCTAAGGAGCTTTACTTATGGGACGAGGAAGTCAGACCTATGACTGAAAAAGAGCTTACAAATTACCGTACTGAGGAAAAGGAAAAGCGTGCAGCTCAGGCAAAACGCAGAGAGTTAAAGGCTGAGTATAAGAAAAGACAAGAAATCGGACAAAGTGTATCAGTAAGGAATATTATGAGTACATTAAAAGAAAATGAAATTATAATAGTTGACACTGAAACGACTGGACTCGATTCTGTAACAGACGAGCTGTTACAAGTGTCTATTATTAATTGTGTGGGCAAGACACTATTTAACAGTTATATAAAGCCTGAAAGAACAAAGAGCTGGAACGAAGCTATGGCAATCAATCATATAACTGCTGAAATGGTAGTGAACGCACCGACAGTTTCCGATGTTTATTACGAATTAAACAATATTATAAAGTCGGCAAAAGTCATAATTGGTTACAATGTAGGTCTTGATTTGATGTTCTTGTCTGCCTGTGGCATTGAGAATACTAAAGCCACAACTTTTGATGTTATGAAAATGTTCGCAGACATATACGGTGAATGGAGTGAGTACTATGGTTGTAATAAGTGGCAGACTCTAACTAAGTGTGCCGAATATTACTGCTACGATTGGGGCAGTGAAACAGCACACGATAGTTTAGCGGATTGCAAAGCAACGCTATACTGCTACAAGAAAATTCAAGAACAAAAGATGAAATAAAACAATTAAAGGAAAATATAAAAATGAAAAAAGTTAAAAAAATGATTACTGCTTTAGCAACAAGTATTTTGGTTTTAGGGTGCAACAAGTACAGAAAAAATTACAATTTACAAAAAGGACATCATTGACCTTGCCCCAAACGCCCACGAAGTTTTTATGAGCTATATAATTTGAATAAACAACAAAAAGGCAGATAACATCTTTTTGATGCTATCTGCTTTTACTTTTGTCTTTGTTGTGTTGTGATTGATTTTCTCACTTGTTTAAGGTAAAGTATAAGTCATACTAACGCTTCAACCGAAACAGCAGATGGTATATGTTCAATTATCCACTCATATTCTTTTATATTGCTGTACAAAGCACCTAAATCAGACTGATTATCGCAAAGAATAATCTTTGTGTTGTATGAGCATAAGTCTTTATACATCTTTTTTACGCAGTCTAAAGCAGACTTAGAGCGGAGATATTTCTCGTACTTTGCCATAACAGCATTTGCGTATTCTACCAAAACTTCACATTGAGCAGTTACAAGATAATTAGTTTTCATATACATACTCCTTTCAGTCTGAGCAATAATAATTTATTGCAATTTGTTTTATCCGATTGAAAATACTCAGTTTATTCGGTTTAATTTTAAGATTATCAAATGATTCATTGTTGGCGAAATAATAATTGCTCAATGCTTCAAGAAAAGCAAGCTCATCTATGTTGTCATAATCAGAAAGCATATCGTTTATAGTCTGATTAACAGTTGTACATAAAACACCGTCAAAATTGAGATACTCTATATCGTCAAATGAATTGACAATATGATATTCAATGTTATCAAATTGTCCCTCGTTCTGAGCATACACCTGTATCTTAGATTCATTGACATAACCATTGAATAATTCAAGGTACTCAAGTGCCGAAACTCCGCACAGGATTAAATCTGTACCTTGAACCACATCTTGTAACCAATCGACATTAGAAAGATATCGTGTACTTGTAATTGACATCATAAATATCACCACACTTCATTTTCTTTACATATTATCTTATGTCAAAATCGGAAAATTTGCAAGTTTTAAGGACAACAAAAAAGAGCCGTTCAGAGCCGTCTGAACGGCTGCTTTTTAAATTAAATAAAAAATATTTATCTACCGCAAAATCGGAATAAAGAGCTGTTTAAAGCCGTTTCAAGCTATTATAATCACAACTCTTGTTCACTCCTTTTAGGTTCTGATTTCATAACTGTTTTATTCTGAATTTGCTTTGAAGATTTGTTCCTGCCGAGGATTTTATCCTTACCAAAGTAATGTGTTTTGGGCTTTGATTCTGTTTTTTGGTGAGCAAGCTCAATGTTCAAAATCTTTGTTAATTCAGACAGGCGTGCTGACTTTTCCTGCAATTCCGCTTCATATTCAAAAGGCTTTTCAAGCAGGGCAACACTTGTTTTGTAATCAAGGTCAAGCTTGTTAAGAGAATTCTGACTGTAATCAAGAACACTTTCGGTTTTGTACAGCAACCCCTCTATTTTACTGAGGTTATGCACAGCAGAAACACCGAGCTGAGCAGAATATGAATATTTACCCTTGATTGTAACTACAATGTCATCATACACATTTCCGTTGTTTATAACGCTTATATCGAATCCGCAAATGTTGCCAATGCCAACCTGCTTCTTTCTGTTGTCGGCTATTCTCACCTGAGCAACAGCAGTTGTAAGAGCTTTGGCAGCGTTTTTTCGTTCCTCATCGTTCTTCAGGTCAAAAGTCTGAGAACCTAAAGTTAATTTGCAAATAAGTTTACCGTCCTTATCGACAAATGACTTAACATTATCGATATCGGATTTTATGTTGCCGATAGTACAAAGGAGTTGCTTGCGTTTTTCGGGATAAGCCGCAACACCATCTTCAAGCTCATATTTTGTATTGTTGTAATCAGCTTTGAGAGAGTTAAGCTCCTTTACTCTGTTATCAAGCGTGAGCTTCTCACGGATACGGTCATCGCCCGTACAGAGAGCCTTAATTTCGCCATATGAAAGAGCCGCTTGGTCAACATCGGCACACTTGCGTGCAGGAGCTTTGTCAGTCATAACCTGACTGATAAATTTTTGCTTGGTTTCGAGGAGCTGATAGCTGTACGCATCAAAAGTTCCTTTGGTAACATATCTGTACAAATGCACTTTTTCGTTAATATTGCCCTGTCTGACCATTCTGCCACGCCTCTGCTCGAGGTCTGCCGGTCGCCACGGAACATCTAAATCGTGCAGAGCAATGATTCTGTCCTGCACATTTGTGCCTGTTCCCATTTTGCCCGTTGAACCGAGTAAAATTCTCACTTCACCGCTTCTGACCTTTGAAAACAATTCGGACTTTTGAGCTTCGGTTTTTGCATTGTGTATATATGCTATTTCAGTCGCAGGGATGCCCTTTGCAATGAGCTTGTCCCTTATGTCGTCATACACGCAAAACTTGCCTGTTTCCTCAAGAGAGTCAAGTTCCGCAACACTCTTGTTATCGTTTTGCTCTTTTGAGGAGTCATTGCCTGTGTTTTTTGACGGCACACCGAGGTCACAAAAAACAATTTGAGTAAGCTTGTCTTTTGCTGTGTCTGTATAAATGTCAAATACATTGTTTACACACACATTCAGCTTTGTATTTGGATCATCCTCAAAATCGGGGCTAATAAGTCGGGGGTCAAGACCGAGCTTTCTGCCGTCACCGGTAATTTTGAGCATATTATCCTGTGACGGATCTACGGAGCCTGAATTAACCTCATCTGCTCTGTCGGATAATTCATCGACAAGCTCCTTTTGAAGCTCTGTAGGCTCTACATCAACAATGTGAAGCTCACAATCAGGCACTTTAAGTTTAAGAGTTTCAGCTGTCTTTACATCGGCTACCATCTTAAACATAGACATAAGCTCAGGCAGATTGGAATATTCCGCAATCCTTGTGCGTTCCTTAAACTTGTTTCCTGCCGGAGCTAACTCGTATTCTTTCTTTTGCACACCGAATGCAGAAATCCAATTATCAAAATTCTGCATATTGTTGTGACTTGCAAGAAAATCATAATTAAGGTATCTCATCATTGTGTGAAGCTCTGTAACGCTGTTTGACAACGGTGTACCTGTGGCAAATACAACACCCTTGCCGCCTGTCTTTTCGTCAAGATAACGGCATTTTGCAAACAGCTCTGTTGCCCTCTGAGAAGCTCTTGAAGATATACCCGAAACATTTTGCAGCTTTGTTGCACAGTACAGATTCTTAAATTCGTGAGCTTCGTCAACAAACAATTTGTCAATTCCAAGCTCCTCGAAATATACGGTATTGTCTTTCTTACTTGATTGAAGCTTCTCAAGCTGATTTTCGAGATTCTTTTTTGTACGCTCCATTTCCTTAACGGTAAATTTATTACCGTCCTGAGCTTTCATCTCAGCAAGACCGGCAACAATATCATCAATTTGAGATTGTAAAAAGGCTTCCTGCCTTTCAGGAGATAGGGGCAGCATCTTTAATTGCGTATGTCCGATAATAACGGCATCATAATTGCCAGTTGCAATTTTTGACATTAACATCTTGCGGTTTGATGATTTAAAATCATCCTTTGTTGCAACCAATATGTTTGCGTTGGGATAGAGCTTCAAAAAGTCTGCTCCCACCTGTTCTGTCAGATGATTCGGTACAGCAAACAAGGATTTGTGACACAACCCAAGCCGTTTACATTCCATAGCAGTAGCTATCATTTCAAAGGTTTTTCCTGCACCTACCGAATGAGCAAACAGTGTGTTGCCTCCGTAAATAGCGTGAGCAATGGCATTTTTTTGATGTTCGTGAAGCTGAATGTTTGAATTCATTCCCGGAAAATTAAGGTGTGAACCGTCATACTCTCGTGCGTGGACGCAATTGAATGTGCGATTGTATGTGTCAACAATATCTCTGCGGCGGTTAGCATCTTTAAAAATCCAATTCTTAAATTCACGGCGAATGGCATTGGCTTTTTGCTGTACAACCTGAGTCGCTTCTACATCAAGCACTCTTACAGGCTTATTGTTTTTATCACGCTCAACAACACCGTATTCGTCAACCTTGTCTTTATACACTTTCGGTTCGGATAAATTGAGAACGGATTCAAATATCTGATATGCAGATAATCCGCTTGCACCGTAGGTCTTTACAGTAGTTACCGACAAATCCGCTCTCTTATTCGTGATATTCCATCTGCCGGAATACTCTGAATAGTCAAGCTCTATTCTGTCGGATTTAAAAAATCTTGACACATAATCCGATTTAAGGCTTTGCGGTGTTTCAAAAATCTCATACATAAATTGCTCATAGTATTTTTTATCAATCCAAGTAGCTCCGAGGTTAATATCAATATCGCCGGCTTTCAGAGGAGTAGGCAATACTTCCTTTAAGGCGACAACATTTGATTCATATATGCCGTTGACCGAAGCGTATGCTTTTGCCATGTCAAGCTTTGCATATATATCTCCCGACAAATATTCGGAAGCAGTTTGATATTCGTAGTCCTCATCGCCTGTATATGACGGTACGGCAAATATTTCACCTTTTTCTCTCAGCCCGATTTTCAAATCCTCGGGCGGCACATCCGTAATTTGGCTCATATACTCGAAGTCGATAACACCTTTTTCTGCAACGCAGACAGCAAGAGCTTCTTCAGCCGTATCAACATGATTTATTGTTGCTGTCGGCTTATTTACACGCTCTGTAAATATATCGGACTTCTTAACAAGTAAATTATTATCTTTGGCAAAATCGGCTTCGAGAGAAGCAACAAGCGGATATGCTCCGTCAGAGTTTAACAAGCTGTGATTGTAACTGCTGTGAAGCAAGCCGTACTTACTGTAGAAGCTGTCATAACAGTTGTTGAGCTTTTCCTGCAATTGAGCTATCTCTGAATCCTTGTTATCGTACTGCTGAACATCAAGCAATTCACGCAAAGTGTCACGAATATCAATAAAGGAATTGATGCGTTCGTGATTTAATTTTTTCCCAAGTGCTTTGTCTGCGGAAACATTAACTATTTTACCGCTCTTATCAGAGCCGTAAAAATATATTTCGCCGTTTCGGCGATAAAAGCTTTGTAAACGCAGTTTTAAAGGTTCGGCTGTTAAATGTTCGGAAACCGGAATCAGCTTTTCTGCAGAAGCGGAATATTCAAAATTGATATTCTTTACCGCCGAGGAAAGAAGCTCCGACAATGTTCTGCCGTCATTAAACGGCACGCACATCGTATCGTCTGTTCTGCCGAACATTTTATTGCCTTCAACAACTTCGCCGAGTATCATTTCGGGATGCTCAACAAAATAATTGTTGACGGTTAATCCGTTTTCAAGCTGTCCTGTATGTACCCAAGACGGTTCAATTTCTGACTTTTTTTCTCTTTTTTGGAGGAATATAATGTCAGCTGTAACCTCCGTTCCTGCCGATTTAAAGGCGTTATTCGGCAATCTCACAGCACCTACCAAATCCGCTCTTTCGGCCAAGGTCTTGCGGAAAGAGCTGTCCTTTTTGTCAAGCGTACCTTTGGAAGTTACAAAAGCCACAATGCCGCCGTCACGCACTTTATCAAGTGATTTCAAAAAGAAATAATCGTGAATTTTCAGATGTTTTGAGTTGTATTTAGAATCATTAACACTGAAATCGCCGAAAGGAATGTTTCCGATTGCAACATCGAAGCTGTTGTCATTGAAACGAGTATTCTCAAAGCCGTCAATCGTAATGTCAGCTTGCGGATACAGCTTTTGAGCTATTCTGCCCGATAAGCTGTCTTTTTCGACACCGTACAAATTCACCTTATCACGAAGTTCTTCGGGAAGTCTGCCGAAAAAGTTTCCTACGCCCATTGCAGGCTCAAGTATGTTGCCGTCCTCAAATCCTGCGTTACGAATGACCTCATATATACTGTCAACGATTGCTGTATCTGTGTAGAATGAATCAAGCACAGTTGACCGTGCTGCGGTATATTCTTCATCCGTAAGCAAACCCTTGAGTTCAGAATACTCATTTTTCCATTTATCATTATCAGACTCAAAAGCATTGGCAAGACCGCCCCAACCGCTGTAAAGGAACAACTGACCTTGTTCTTCAGGTGTAGCCGCTCTGTTTTCTGCTTCCGTTTGCTTTAAAATCTTAATGGCAGCAATGTTATTTTGAAACTTTGTTTTTGCTCCCGTGACAGCTTCTCTGTCCTCAATTACATAGTTTTTGGCTTTTTCATCATTTACGCTTGTTTCGGTCTGCTCGGAGCTTTCGACCATATCAAACAATGTAGGCGGTTCAGCTTTTTCTGCTCTTGACGGTGCGGCATTTTCAACCTCCACGGTAAGCTCGTCAACGCTCTGTAATTTTTCATCGCTCCTGACTTCTCTTTCTTTGCTTTCCGTTATCGGTAAATCTGCGGCTTTCTCATTTTCACCTTTATCAAGCTTTATATCGGCTTCGAGTATTTTTACAACACCTGAATACTGCGGATATTGATTTAAAAAATCAATAATTCCACCGTTACCGTCCCCGATGTCCTGCCGTTCGGTGTATTTCGTACCGTTCGGCATATTAATAATAAATTTCGTTTTTTCATAACCAAGATGAATATTGTCAAGCTCACCGTTTCTGTATGCTTCTGCAACCGCATTTTCACTGCCGTATTCCTCAATTTCAAGCTGTCTTTGCTCAACCCATTCGTCATCGGCATTTTTCATAAGTTTGTCAAATTCAGAAACAGAGTATGTTTTGCCGTTCTCAAATACCGGACTTTCACTCCAATCACAAGTAATTGTCGGACGAATTATTTCCTGTACAGGCTCAGTTTGTTCAGGCTCGTTTATCGGGACGATTTCATTTTCTGAATTAAATTGATTAACGATTTCTTCTGAGCTGACATTCAGAGCACCGGCATCGGATTCTGCGTCAGCCATAACCTGTTGAATAAATGGATCACTGTTCAGCTTATCTTCATCGACAAGCTCACCGTTGACTATCCCTGCGTCCTCAAGCTGCTGACGAATAACTGCGGGATCTATGTCGTCAAGCTCGTCGTGTTCCTCATAAAACGGTGCAAGCTCCTCATCGGAAAGGTACACAAGGTCATCGAACGATAAAGAGTGCAGACAGTTATCAATCATATCTTTAAGGTCGGCATATGTTTCTTCTTTGAATAATTTGTCATCAACATAAGTTTCAAGCCTATAGTCAACAAGATTTACAACAGCTTCAACAGTATGCTTGCTGTCTTCTGTTGTTGTGTATGCCACTCCGACTTTTTTTAAGTCTGAAAAATCCGCTTCCGAATCAAATTCATCCTGACAGTATGAATTGATAAGTTGTTTTGCATATATAATAGTTGAATCACGAACAATATTGTCAATTGTAGCGTGAGTATATACATCGAAATCAATTTGATTATTGTGTAACATGTTTTTTAATTCGTTATCAATTGCAATGCTTTGTTCAAGATTATGTATTCGTCCCTCTTTTTCAAACACTGATGTATCACGCTCAACAAAATAATTAAAATTGTTATAAAGACCATAAAGTTTGTTCACACTATCAGAATATGCCGAATACACTTCGGTGTTTTTATCTTCATTAAGATAAGTGTTGTTAAGTAAAATTGGTGAGTCAGTAACTATAAAATCAACTTTACCGTACAAACGATTGATACGCTTCATCTGCTCGTTAAGAATTGCAAATTGATGTTCATAATGTCCGTCAAGCATAATAAAATTGTTGTCATATACAAGCTCTTTGGCATATTCCTGTACATATTCCGTAACAAATCCTTGCTTTTTCAATTTTTCGGCTACTTCAAGACAAGATGTTGTTTTTCCTGCACCCGGTCCGGCAAAAGCATTGATAACAATAGTATTTTTATCCGAATTATTGCTTGTGATTTCTTTTTGTTCAGATATGAGTGTATCAAACTTAGCTACATCAAAACTTTCAGGTTCAATAAGTTCGCCTGATTTTATCATTTCGGCAGTAGCAACATCTGCAATCAATTTTTGTGTGTCCGTAGTTAATCCCTCTGCAATTTGCTCACCAGAGTAAAAATAATTTAGAGATTCTCGGAAAAATTTACTGCCTACATCGGACAGAGTTTGATTTCCGGTGATTTCTACATATCGCCAAAATCGCTCGGAATCATTTGTAAAATCTCGGTTTCCTCGCCAAGCAACATTATAGTTTATATCAGTGCTTACGAACTGACCGCCTGTTTCGCTATCCGGATTGAAATACATAACCGTAAAATGATTTGCCGAGGGGTTATGAAAAATTAGATTTTTGCTTAAAAAATCATAATCGGGAATTTCGGGAGTGTATGTACCACCTTCGATTTGCCCTTCAATATCCGTGCGTGTTGTACCTTTAATTTCTGCAATAATGTTGATTAAATCTTCATAAGAGCCGTTTTTGTATGCTGAAAAGTAGTTTTGCATTTCATCGGTCGAAAAAGTGTAATCAAGCAAGTTGATTACTGATTCGCTCATACCGTAAGTTACCATTTCCCTGATAATTTCAAGCTGAGTAGTTGAGTAACCACGATTTTCAGTTAATTTTGCAGTAATGTTATCATTAACAAAACGCTGTTTTAAATCATTAAACCTTGATGTATCTGCAAACATCAAAGATTTATCCGAAAAACTTTGATATGTGTCAACATAAATTTCGGCAAGAGCAGAAAGTTGTGATTCATAAAAATCAGTGCAGTCAGAAAACAATGAAACAAAGTTATCAGTCAAATTATCATCGTTCCTCGTTTGGATAAATTTTACAGACGGTGCAAGTGCCGAAAGTTGCGATTCATTGAAATGTAATTCAGATATTTTCTCATCAACTGATTTCAATTCTTCCGGTGATTCATTTTGAACAATTTCAGATTTTGACATAAATGATGCTCGCTGTTCTTTAAGTTCAGCAGATATTTTATTCAAGGTATCAGCATATTGCTCGTCAACAGTAATAGTTGTTGTTTTTCCGTAAATTCTGCCTGAAAAAAGGATGCCTTGCTCAGTAAGCCTTTGACCGATTTTATAGGCAAAATCGGTATTGTACTTACGGTATAATTTATCCTCAATAGAATCGTAGGTTGTAGTTCCTATGATGTTGTTGGTTTTATAGACTTTTGAATTACATTCTATAACAGTCTGATAATCAATATCCAACTTATCAATATTAGTTGCGGTAGCTCTGCCTATGGCAATATGTGCTTCACCATTAAAAATATAAGCACAATAATTAAGACCTGAATTTTCAAGTTCCTGACATATATTATCAAAACTATCCTCATTCGCAATGATTACTTTTTTGTATTTGTTCGGAGTGTTGCTGTTCCATATTTTGTTTCCGTATAATTCAATCATTTCATTCACCTCTTAAAAAAGACCTGTGCCTGAATGGCACAGGTCTAAAATAGCTTTATAATTCTTGTCCCAGAGTTTTGGTTTTATCATTCGTTTGTTGCTCATTATGAGCAATAGTGTTTGCATTTTGCTTAATCTGATTTCTCGATAAAGGTGCTGTTCTGCGTTCGGATTTCTTTTCAGGCTCTTTGAGTTTTTCATATTCCTGCTGCTTATTGCCGTTGTTGATGATACCGTCAATACTGTCATAATCGTCCTCAATCGACATTTCGGCATTTTTTAGGTAGTTTTCTTCGAATACAGCTTTTGCGGCAGATGAAACGATTACATCAGCCTGCTTTTTTAAAGCCTGTGGGTTGGTTGTAAACTCATCAACAATGTTCTGACAGCTCTTGCTGATAATATTGTCAGCTTCCTTATCGGGCATAGTTTTAACCGATTCAAACTTATCTGACCACTCATTAAGAGCCTTGAGCTTGTTTATCAGCTTTTCTTTTTTGTTGGTGAGCTTGTCGATTTGTTTTCGCAGTTTGAGTTTTTCGGACATATAATGAGTTTGACCGTATGCTTTTATTGCAGCATCGAGTTTGCTCTGAGTAGTATCAAACTTTTCAGAGGTTGTCCTCATTGCCATTGTCCCGTATTCCTGCATACCTTTGACAAAGTTTTCTTTCCTGCCGTCAGGGGATTTCATATTGTCAAGAAATTTATTGATTTTTTTGCAGTTCTCAGCACGGCTTTGTTGCTTCAAAATCTTCTGCTCATTCGATTTGATGTTCAGCTTATGAGAATGGATTTTCTCATTGATATTTACTATTTTCTGTCGCCTTTCAGCCGATAGAACAGACAATGCTTTATACACAGGCATTGGTACAACATTTCTCATTGATTCAACCGTTGAAACAAATTCAGCACTGCGAACCTTTTTTATGTTGAGTTTTTCGATTTTTGCATTGAGTTTATCGTTTTTTAGATTAAGCTCATCAATCTTAAGATTGCACCTGTCATACAGCTTTGCAAAAATCGGTATTGAAAATTCTTTGCTTTTCGTTTGTTCAAGCAATTCGGGTTCGGATTTTGTCTGTTCGGGTTGGAGATTGTCATTATTGACTTCTTCATCTCGCTGTTTTCTTTTATCGGTATTTGGATTATTATCAAAATCATTTGTAATATCAGGCATTTTACTTCCTCCTTCGTTTATTTTTTATGGAAACAGCAATTACTAAAATTGCCAAAATTGCGGTTATAACAATTACTGCAATAATAAAATCAAAACTTCCGTTATTGTTGTTTTCGGTTTTTGTTGCCGTATCAGATGCAGCTGTATCCTTTACTCTTTCAGCAGTCACAATAAGTCTGTGACTGTTTACACCGTATGGATAACAAGTTATAAGACTTAATAGGTCTTTTTCTTCGTCAACTGACAGTAACGATATGTTGTCGGGCTTAACAATGTTTTTTGCTGTTACAGCATAGGTAAGCGTTTCATCGAGTACGGATACCTTGATTTCATCACCGATTTCAAGCTCGTTGAGATTGTCAAAAAACACTTGCGTTGGATAACCCGTATGTGCAGACAAGACAGAATGATTTCCTATACCACCAATCGGAAACGCTGTATTTGGCAGATGAGCAACACCTTTTTCAAGCACTTTATCCGTATCCCCGTGGTAAATAGGCAGTTTTACATTGATTTTTGAAATATCAATGTAGCCTATAAGACCGTCACCAAAATTGAGAATATCGTCATATCCGTCAATCACGCTGTCTGTATCGTAAGAAAATCCATTGATAAGTTCTGATAAATTGTTGTTATATTCAGCAGCAGCCGACAAGTACTGTGACCTGTCGGCTGCTGAAATGCTGTCAAAATTTGCGGCATAATTGTTAATTGTGGATGCTGCGAAAAAACTATTGACAGCATTTGATACAGAAGGGTACAGCACAAAGCAGAGTGATGCAGTCATAAAAATTATTCCTATTATCAAGGTGCATTTGCTTCTGCATTTTTTCAATGTGCTGTACTCCTTTCTGTTTAATGTGAAATTACTTGTTTGTAGCTTTTACTCTTCTGCGAATGAACAATGTTGCAATACCGCCGAGTGCAAATGCTGTGCCGAGAATGTAGAACATTACTGTTCCGACACCGCCTGTCTGCGGAACAACAACCTTTGTATCCTTAACATCAACGCTTGCTGTGCCGTCTGTAGGGCAGTTTGTGATGTACGAACCGTCAACAAATGTTGCACCGTATGTAACATCAATTGTCACAGGAATAACCTTACCGTAGATGTTGTATCCCGTTGGGGCTTTTGTTTCGACAATATAATATTTACCGCTTGCAAGTTTGATTTCTTCTTTACTTGTGTTGTAGTAAGTAACCTTGCCGGTCTTGTCGGATACACCGCTTGCAAGGGCATTTGTAAGAGCAGTTGCGTCCTCTTCTGTCTTGAAAAGGCTGAATTCTGCACCTTCGAGAGCCTTTCCGTCTGTATCTGTCTTGTTTGTTGTTACAGCAAAGGTGTAAACATAAACTGTATTACCGTTTACTTCTGATTCAACACCGTTCTTGTTAGAATAAACGAGCTTTGTTTCTGTGTTAGGGTTGCCTGTCTTTCCTGTTATTGCGTACTTATTGAGCTTTGCTGAATAAGTTACAGATGTATAAGTAACACTCTCTGCATAAAAGTCATTTTTCTGAAGATAAGCGTTTGTGAGAGCTACATTAAATGTTGTAGCTTTACCATCAACTTCTGATGTTACATTGAGAGCATAATCAGTTGAAGCAAGGTCAGCAACCTTACCGCCCTGTGCGTTGAGAAGTGCAACCTTTACGCTGTCTTTATCAAGAGTAAGACCGGCTGACATTTCATCATATACGGTATATGATTTAAGTTTCATTTCGCTTGAACCGGCAGTCGATGACTTGATTTCAAAATTCACTGTGTCACCAAGGCTTACATCGGTAAAATTAACATTATCCTTTGTGCTGTTTGTGATAGTCTTGCCTGTTACAACATCACCGTCATTTACCTTTGTAGCAAGGTCGATAGCATTAATGCTGTAAACCCAACCGTTATTGTAATATGGAAGTGATACAACAGAGTTTGTAACGCTTTTAACACCGGCAGGAAAGTTAGTCGCTTTTATGTAGTACAACCCCTGAGCAAGGCTTGAAAAAGTCTTTTTTACCGATGTTGCCGATGTAGTAAATGTGCCAACGGTTGAAGCTGTTGACGGAATCGAAGAAAGACCATCAAGAGCTGAGAGAACATTCGATGTCTTACCGCTTAAAATCTCGTCAGAGATTGAAGGAATAAGTGAATCATAGCCTGTCTTGTATGGATTTTCGGTTGTTTTGAGTTCTGCAACCTTGTACACCGTAAAGGTGTAACCCGGCTTTGAACAATTGAGCGTGAATGAAACCTTCTTTGTTTCATCAAGAGCATTTGCGTTGGTTGCAGCACTTGCAAATGGGATTGCAGTTAATACCATCATTACTGCAAGCACCATAGCTGTCATAATTCGTGTGATTTTCTTTTTCATTTTTGATTGTCCTTTCGTGATTTTTTATATTTCTTGCTACCGTGTTTACGGTAGTCATAGATGAAAAATATAGCCAATGCTCCGAGTGCTACAGAAGCAAAATAAAACGGAGCAATACCACCGCCACCTGTTTGAGATAACACAGATTTGTTATCGGCAACGGTTAATGATATATTAAGTGTGTTTTCATTGTCGGCTGAAATTGTAAATTCAACCTTTTTACCGTATGGCATATAGCCTGACGGAGTTACAGATTCAATAAAATAGTAATCACCTACCGGCAGATTACTGATTGACAAACTACCATTCGTAGCCATATAATCGGTTGCAGTTTTTGCAACTGAATTATACATATAAGTTCCTGAGCCTGTCTGATAACAGCTGATGGGAGTGTCGTCTGACTTATAGAGTTGCCAACCTGATCCGCCAAGAGCTTTTGTGCCGTCTGTTTTTGTCAGCTTAACAGAGCCTGTTTTCAGCGTGTTTTTGATATTTGCAAAAACTACGGTATCTGAATTAAGCGTAACTGTTACGCTTTTTGGCTTGTTGTACTTATACGGTAAAGAATAAGTGCCGTCATCGTTCAGAACACCGAGTTCTGATACCTTATATTTGAGCAATTCGTCATTGCTGTTATAAATCGGTAAGTCTGAAATTTCAGGACTTAAACCTTCAAGGTTTGTGCTTACTTTTTCGTTAAACCCTGTGTCAGCACAGCTTATTTCAAAATACAAACCGTCCACAACATCATCTTCAGATGTTTTTTGTACCTGTAACAAACCTGTTTTTACGGTGTTAACACAATCATATGTATAGTTGTATTCATCGGTATCATAGATTGTAAATTCGACTGCATCTTTCAGTTCATAACGGCTCGGAAACTTGTATGTTCCGTCTGACTGTTTGATGCCGATTTCGGTCAGTCTGTAGGTAATTTGAAAACCGTTTTGATTGAATACATATGGCAGAATTCCGTCAATTTTATTACCGTTTATGTCATAAAATTGCATATTATCTGTACTTGCTTTACCGTTTTTGTCGGTAGTCAAAACGATACTTGTAATCTCGTTTCCGTCTGCATCATAAGCCATAGGGGTAGGGATAAGGTCGTCACCGTATTCTCGTTCATCGTCAAAAGACTCAAGCTTAAAACTCAAACCCTCGATAACTCCGTCCTCGGAAGTCTTATTGATGTTAATACTGCCGGTTGCAGGAGCGTTGTACATGGAATAATTAAGCGTTGATGTTGTTCCGTATTTGTTGGCAGTCTTAAACTCTGATTCAGCCTTTTCAAGGTAATTTTCGGGGAAGTAGTAACTGCCTCCGCCGAGAAAACCTTTTTCAACAACCTTATATTTTATAGGAATACAAATTGCTGAGTTTGGAACGGTTAAACAGCTTGTGAGCTTGTAACCGTATCGGTTGTAATAGTTAGCTTTACCGCTTGAATCCGTGACAATATCCCCATAGTATTTACCGTTTTCATCCCGTACCTCGAACCACACCCCCGATACATTACCGTTGTATGAGGTCTTTTTAACAGTTAAATCTGTTTCAGAAACTGTATTCTGAAAATTAAATGTAACCGTTTTGCTCTCGTCAAGCGTTAATGACTTACCGTTAGCGTTGGATTTTGCTTCTGATGATTTGCCATAGTAGTATCTTGAATAAGCATTCTCACAATTGCTGAATACGGCATTTGAAACACCTTCATAATATGAGCCTTTGTAGCTGATTGCATTTTCTTTCTTTATTGTCCAAGTGTAACCGCCATAGCTGTGAGAACCTAAAGTAGTCTTAAAACCAAGCTCCTTGACGGTATAGGTTATCTTGTTGCCTTTATCGTCATATACCCTCAAACCTTTAACAGTCGCTTCGCCGTTTTTATCGGTTGAAACTGCGTTGTACTCGTTGCCAAGGTTATCTGATATTGCAAACCAAAGATTTGAAACTATACCGTCTGTTGATGACTTCTTGATTTTGAGGTCAGCTTTTACGGCATCTTCATAAATCGTCTGAATAACGGCTGTTTCAATGGTTGAGTTTTCCTCATTTGTAATGACGGGATAAACAGTATCGTCAAGCTCATAGCCTGTCGGAGCGGTTATTTCTTTGATGTAATATGTTTTGCCGACATCTACCGATTTTGCAAAAGTCCCCTTGCCGTCAGCACTTGTTGTGAGCTTGTCATACAAGCTTGCACAAGCTGAATCAGAGTACAAGCCATATACTGCTCCGCCGACACCTATACCTGACTGATTAAGCTTGTTAATGCCCACATATGCCTTTGCAGGCATTTCATCAATCGGCACATTGATAGGGGTGTTTGTGTCCTGTGCAATACCGGCAGTCTCTTCATTGATTACTCTGTAGAACACGACATTACTTAACGAGTATCCGTCAGGTGCTTTTACTTCTCGAATGACAACTGTACCAATTGGAATGGTTGGAACAGTTAAAAGATTGTAGCTAAAATAAAAATCGTCCGAATTATAGCCTTCAGCAAGATACTTAGAAGCAAGCAATGCTTTGCCATCTTCATCAGTCTGAATATACCAAGTTCTTTTAAGGTTTTTGCTGTCAAGTGCAGGAGCGGTTTCATCTGCTTTGACATCGTAGTCCTTGTCAATTTCCTGTGCGTAATATTCAATGCTGAAAACCGCACCGCCAAGACCTTGACTTGTTGTTTCGCCTGTAATTGCATTTTTCTTTTGCAAAACAATACCGACAGGGTCATTAACCGGATTATCCTGTGGCTCGGTTTTTTTGTCAGACAGCTTAACTGCTTTAAAAATTGCATAGCCGTTGCTGTCCTTTTTACCCGAACTCACAAATGTATATACAGTTTTGTCAAGCTCATAGCCTTTTGGTGCTTTTGTTTCTTTTGCATAGTAAGAAGCTGTTGAATCAACATATTTACTGTAACTGCCGTAACCGCTTGCATTTGTTGTAATACTGCCGATTTTTCGGGTACAAGCTTTGTCTGTGTATATGCCATACACAGCTCCCGACAAACTGTAACAACCGTTGCCGGCTGTAAGCTCTGTGTTTGATGATGATTTTTGAAGTTGCAGCTTGACAACATCCGGAAATGTCAACTTAACATATCCGTCTTTAACTGCATAATTAGAACCTCGAGCAAAAGTCTGATATGATGCAGAGTCATTACTTGTAATTAAATACAAACTGTTTTTGCTCTTGATTCCATATTCCTTCAAAAAAGAGTTTTTCATTGTCACATTAACTGTCGTACCAAGATTTTTGGAACAAGTGAATGTAATCTTATTTCCGCTTACGCTGACCTTAACATTTGAATTGCTGACGATTACATCGGATGCTTTTGTTACTGAAGCGGTACCGTTCTTATCAGTCAAAGTGATTGAATACTGTCCGTTTGATTGATTATATGACATTTGATACGACTTCGCAGAACTGAGTGATGATGCTGTATATGACGGATTTCGCACCGACTTTTTGCACCAAGACACCATATTGTTGTACGCTGTTGTAACATTCGCAAGCGTAGTTTCTGCCGAACTCGTAGCCGTCATTGTATTTGCAGGTGTAAGTAACGGCTTACCGGTAACCGCTTCAAAAGTTGATGCGTTACGCTTGCCTGCAACAATCTCAAAAATCAAGAGCTGCGTTGCATAGTAATAATGAACCTTCTCTTTCTTTGCAGCTTCAAATCCGCCAAAGCCCCAAGCAAGTATCAGATTAACTGCATTTTGCTGTGCAGTAGTTAGCTGTTTCCAAGCTGCTGATTGAGATGTACTTTTTACAGTAGCAGAACTTGTTAATTCAGATGCTTTATCCGGTTCAATACAGTACGCTCTTTGTGTGTAGTCTAAAAAATTCAAGGCTTTTCCGGATGCAGCAAAAAAATGGACCTTAAAATTTTCCCAACCTTCATAATGCTGACTATGCTTTTTCCCGTTTGCGTCTGTATAAGTATATTCAGCTGTTTTTTTGTATATAAAACCTTTGCCATCTGCACCACGAGTACCTTTGGTAACCGTGGCAGCACTTACGGAAAACGAACCAACAGACAATGAGCCGATAATTACAGTCAAGCATAAGAAAACCGACAATATTTTTTTAATTAACTTCATTCAAATTTTTCTCTCCTTTCATCTAAATATTGAAAAAGAAAAACTACTGTATTCTTTTATGGGTGATGCACGAATCATATTTACCTCCGTAAATTTATATTATTAACCACCTTAGTGGGGATTGTAGGGATGCATCGGACAAATTAATGCCCGATGCAAAAGAAGAATAACAATGAAAACTTAAAAAGTCTTGCTGTCAAGTGAACAGTGAGAGTCATAAAACAGAAAGTTGTAATCAACTTCCAATGTTTTCGCTAATTCTCTGATATATGCAAAAGTCGGTTCATAATTATCGTTTTCCCATTTGGTATAGGCTGACCGTTCTATATGCACGGCTTCTGCCACTTGTTTCTGTGTCATATGCTTGTTTTTTCGAGCAATAAGCAACTGCTTTCCAAACGACAATTATTTCACCTTCTCAAAAAGTTGTTATCAATTTAAAATGTTAAGGTCATATATGTAGTTAAGGTCAACATTTGTTGATATGCCGTTGATTCTGCCGGTTTCAGAATACTGCCACACATCACAAGTGATTGACGGCTTAATATACCATTCTGCGTTCCAAATAGAAATGCCGTTATTTTTTAAGGTTGTGCGATTGAGCAGATAGTCATAAACGCTTGCTGAGGAATACACACCCGATTTAAAGCCGTTGCTTTTGAGTTTGTTACAGAAATTGACTGCCATTTTTGTATAATTGCTGTTGCTTGTACTCATTGCAGGCTGATATTCCATATCGTAGTAAACAGGAAGTTCAAACTTTTTACCCTTGATACAACTAAGGCAAGCATCTGCTTCTGCTGTAGCCGTTGACGGTGACATTGCATAGCTGAACCAATATGCTCCGACTTTAAGACCGGCGGATTTTGCTTTTTTGTAGTTTGTTTCAAACATATTGTCTTTTTGGCTTTTTTCTTTACCGTAGCCTGCACGGATAATCACATAGTCATAACCGGCTGATTTTACCTTTTTAAAATCTATTGAGCCTTGCCAAGTTGATACATCAATACACTTTGCAGCACTTCCCGAAACAGTCAGCTTGCACGATGCGGTTTTTCCGTTGTAGGTTTTGTATGTGATTGTTGCTGTTCCTTGAGATTTAGCGGAGATTTTTCCGGTTGAATTAACCGTTGCAACATATGTATTACTGCTTGTCCAAGTACTGCGATAGCTGTATGCGTTATTGTTGAGCGTAGCTTTAAGCGTTTTACTCTGTCCGACTTTAAGAGTTGCATGCTTACAAGCAAAGCAGCTGTCAAAGTACTTAACAAAATCTTCTTTTTTATCTTCATAACTTCCTCCTAAAAAAAGGTTTCTATATATATTCCGTAAAAATCGGGTTTTCGCACCCCCTAAATTGAAAAAATTTTAAAATTTTTAAATTTTTTTTAAAATTTCTTTGAAGTTCGGCGATATTATTCGCAAAAAGAAAAATGCTCCGTTCAGGAGCATAAAAAAGGGCAAAAAAAAAGACAGAACCGAAGCTCTGTCTGAAATTTGTTATGTAGTTTTATCGTCCCTTGCTCTTATCCTGAGAGTGTGGGGAGTGTTTCTGCTGTGAAATTGTGTTAGCATTTTTCTTTATCTGATTTCTTGATAAAGGAGATTTTTGTTTCGATATATATCGGTCAAGCACTTCTTCTAATTTTTTGAAGTTACAACATCTTTTTGCAAGATATTTGTTATCATCAGCATTTTCTGTAATTATATTATAAAGAGAATTAGCACGCTTAATTATGATATCAGAATTTGTCTGACACCAAGTAAGCTGATTAGCCATAAGCTGTTTATAAACTACTGTCTTATGATTGTCAGTCGGTTTAATCGAAATATCAATTTTATGTATTAAGGACAAATCGACAGGCAACATATTATTTATATTCAACCCACCGATAACTTTATTAGCACCGTTTTCATCTTTTACCGACGGATGACGAATTTTCAAAAAATCAATTGAGTTCTTTTTATTTTCAAATTTTTCCTTCGGAGAGGTTAGAGGAACACAATACATTCTGTCATTTACCAACACAATAACACCGACAAACGGTCTGTTAGATTTATGGATTTGGGGTGAAGTGGACATAACATTGCTGTCCTTTTGAGAAAGGTTTCTCACATACTTTAAATCAATAGAATAAAAATTAAGTCTTTGTTGCTTCATAAAATCACTCCAAAAAATAAAGGGACTGAAAAACAGCCCCTTTACAGATTAAAAGTTTCCACTTATACGGTAGGACTCACCTCTTGTAATGCTTCCACTTATACGGTAGGACTCACCTCTTGTAATGCTTCCACTTGTATGGTAGGACTCACCGCTTTTTACAGAAATCAAAGGATTTCCATACAATAGGACTAAAGCCTATCACCACCTATATTATACACTAATCCGAGAATTATGCAAGCATTTTTCTTTCACAGTTTAAAAAAACTAATGGCTAATTCACCTAATCCGTCCCCAATGTTCTCAAACCAATCAGCAATTGTTTCTCCAAGAGTAGAAATAATATAGGTTGACATAGCAAACAGCCACAAAATACCGATTACTACACATCCGTCAAGCAACGGAAAAGTCCCGTTTTGTATCCATCCTACCACAACTACTGTTCCGCTAACCGCAAATATAGTGGCAAAAACAGAAATAGCAATATAAATCATTCCGCTTGCTACAGATACAAAAACTAACAAATAAGAAAGCAGATAAAACGCTCCTTTTAATAGGAAAGCAATTATCAGAACTGCAAGTTTTACAGGAAACAACAATACTTTAAGAAGTATCAGAAGTATTACCTTTGCCATATTGCACGCCCCCTCAGTTAAAATCAATTATACTCAACTTTACCGCAAACTGTACACTTTCTGCCGACTACTTCGGTTTTGGTTTCGTAGTGAGATTTTTCGGGGACAGTTACAGTCTTTGTGCCAACTTGAATATCTCGCCACTCATTGTGATAGTTACTGTTACATTCAAAAATGTGTTCAAGATTGTCTGTAATATCCGCACCGCATCTATTACAAATAGTTCTATCGTGTTTCTCGTAAACCGGCTCTTCGTAGGTATAGGCTTTCTGATCCACAACCTTTACTTGTGTTTCTTTAGTTATATTCTGCCAAGTGTGAGTATGCTCTTCGGAAAACATTTCAACTTTACCGCAAACCGTACACTTTCTGCCGACTACTTCGATTTTAGTTTCATAGTGCGATTTTTCGGGTACAGTTACAGTCTTTGTGCCGACCTGAACTTTGACAGTTACAACTTTATAACTGGCTTTTCCATCATGTTTTTTTGCACACTCAAAAATGTGTTCAAGATTGTCCGTTATATCTTCGCCACAAGCCTTACATATAGCTCTTCCTTGCTCTTCATAAACCGGCTCTTCGTAGGTATAGGCTTCCTTATCCACAACCTTTACTTGTGTTTCTTTGGTAATATTCTGCCAACTATGAGTATGCTCCGCAGGAGCTGATAAAGTAGTTACGGTAAAGCCCTTTGAATTATATCCGCTTGTGAATTTGTTTGCTGATGAATTGATACATCTGACTGTGTAGGTATATGCTGTTTCGGCATATAAATTTGTATCGGTAAATGCAGTGCTTGTTGTATCAAACAACCTTGACCAACCTTTTTCGCCCCTGCGATATACACGATACTTTTCGGCACCGTTCACCTTGTCCCAATTTAAAGTTACACTGTTATATGTTGCCTCAGTTCTTGAAATCTTAGGAGCAGATACATATTTAATTGACTTGCCTGTGCTGTTGTAACCGCTTGTGAATTTGTTCTTGCTCTTGTTAAGACATCTGACTGTGTAGGTGTAATTTTTGCCTGATGAAACATCCTTATCGATATATGAGGTTGAAGTTGTATCGACCATTCTTGTCCAGCCTTTACTGCCCTTGTAGTAAACTCTGTACTGCTCTGCACCGTTTGATTTGTTCCAACTGATTTTTACACCGCCGTTGACATTCTCTGTCTTTGAAATCTTCGGAGTTGCAATAAAGGTAGCCTTTGCTCCTTTTGAATCGTAACCGCTCGTGAATTTGTTCTTGCTCTTGTTAAGACATCTGACTGTGTAGGTGTAGGTTTTTCCCGAAGCTACCTTGCTGTCTGTGTAGGAGGTTGAGGTTGTATCTGCAAGCCTTGTCCAACCCTTACTGCCCTTGTAGTAAACTCTGTAAACTTCTGCTTTGTTTACCTTGTTCCAACTGATTTTTACACCGTTATTGACATTCTCTGTCTTTGAAATCTTCGGAGTTGCAAGATTAGAGCTGACTGCTCCGACAACCGTAGATGATACTGCTGTTGCCGACAGAGAAATTACTGCCGCCATAGCTACTGATAATAATGCCTTTTTCATTGATAATCCTCCTTAAAAAATTTTGTTATTTCTTCTTCTTTTTTACAGCCATAACACCGACCGTTCCGCCTCCGATGACAATCAGACCTCCGATAATTGACAATACAACTATTTGTCCTGTACTCATTCCGTTGTCATCTGCTGTAGCTTCGGCTTCTGCCGTTGTCGGCTGTGTTTCTGCATCTGCTTCAGTTTCTTCTCCGATAACATCAGAGCTTTGTTCGGCTACCGCTTTTTCATAGTAGGTTTTATCCTGTTTCTGTGTAGCTGATTCTGTTGTAACGGGAGCTTCGGTTGTGAGATTTTTTTCATAATCAGGATGATACCTGTCATACGATTCAATTACTTTGCCGTCAGAATCTGTTCTTGTAAACTTATCTGTTTCGGCATCATAAGTCCACAGATATTTACTGCCGTCTGTATATGTTTCATAGATTTTTCCGTCATCGCCGTAATCTATGGTATCAACACCTTCAAGCTCTTTCTTCATATACTCAATAAATTCATTGGCTACATTGGCAATGGATACACCGTGATTTAAAGGAGTATAGTCCTCAAGATAATTTTTAAGATAAAACTTATCACGAGAAGCAATAACCGCAGTAATGTCATCTAACGGTTTACTGTGGTCGTGACCGTTTAAAAGCTGTAAATCAGCGTAAACATTCCACACCTCGTTGTAAAGCTCGTCTTTGGTACATTCGTATGCTTTTTTGTATGGATGTGACTTTGCGGAAACAACAAAGGTTGAAATTACCGCAAGCATTACCGCAACAGCGATAACGCAAATTCTTTTTTTGTTTTTCATTTGCTGCCATCCCTTTCATTTTTAAGGATTCTTAAACCCTTTCTGATTATATTATACATCATTTAGGGGTAAAGTCAAGTATTTTTGGAATTTTTTCAAAAAAAGTTTTATTTTTTCTGCCAACGGTCAAAGAAGAGTACATTTTCATATTGCAAGATAAAGCTTTGTGTTGAATGAAAATTACCGGGTGTGCTGTCATAATAATCCTTTGTACACATATAAAACAGCCTGTGCCTGACCGCAAGGTTGTTATCATCGAATATGTATTTGACAGCATTAACTGCGTTCTGCGAACGGTTGGCAGTTGAGCCGACATATCCCATACCTTTAATTACAGCTGATACGGAAGTATAGCCGTCATATACGATTGCACACTTGATTGACTGAGCAATAAGGCAAGAGCCTATATAACTGCCGCCAAATTCGCCCGTAACAATTCGTTCAAGCATATCCCTGTCCTTATCCGACAGCTTTACCATAGGTAATTTAAAGTCTTTGTTATCATATTTTGTTTTGATAAGATAGCTTGTTTTGTTATTATAAGATTTATTGATAATATCAATATTCCTGTTACCTTTAACTATAATCTTATCGGTCGGATATGTCAATACTTGTTGCTTAATACATTTATGTGATATAAGTTCGCAGTTTACATATTTATCCTTATATATGTATTCTGTACTGCCCGGTTTGCCTTTTTGGAGCATTTTGGTTTGTCCGACAAAAAGTTTGTCCGACTCCTGTTCAACAGTTTTGTATGGGATAGATTTGTATATCGGATAGTAAGCATAATTAACACGGTCAATTTTAATCTCTTGACCGAGATAGACCGTGTCTGATAAATCAGCATTTAATATATCATCATCCGAGAGTGATATATTAAGATAATTTAGTGCATTGCTAACTGTCCCCATAGGCACATAATAATCTTTGCTTACATCATCTACGGTTATATGTATTCCTATTTCGGGATTTAAAATAAGTCTGTTATCAACAACAGACTGCCCATTATGAGCAGTCTGTGTTGTTGCACCTGCTGTGGGTGCTGTATTGAGTAACGCTGCCATAGATATTATGACAGACAAAAAGGAGAGCTTAATTGTTGTATGTATAAATTTGTTCATAATCCACCTAACTGTTATTATTCCTTGTTATGTTTTCCGGTTGCTGACGGTCATATTGTTTTGATTTATCGTTGTCGGCAATTGTTCGTGCATTTTGAAGAATTTGATTTCTGCTCAATAAGTATGACCGTTTGTTTTTTCGTTCCGTGACTTCGGTTTGCCGTAACTCATTGTCAACAGCAGTATTGTCCTGTTGCTTTTCAATCTCTTTGATACCCACCTCATCAATATCAAGATTGACTATACCGTTCAGAGCTTCGGCAACATCATCCTTGCCAAGCTCACAATTGTTGATGTAAGCCTGACAAAGGATCTGTTTCATATCGGATGGGTACTGCTCAAGCTGAGAGATAGATATATTAAGAGCTTCTGCTATTTGTGGATACAGCTTGTCGGTGTCGGCAGTCTGTTCCTGTCTTGAGCGTTCTCGTTCCATAGTTTACTTCCTGTAAGATTTTTTAGACTTTGAAGAGCTTGAAGAAAACACAAACTCTGTTTTATAATTGGAGTTAAGTTTAATAGCTGCGTCAAAGGATTTGCCTGATTTGGACTTCAAGCCTTTGAGCGTGTCCGTCTTGCCTTTAGTTAAGAGCTTTACAGCCTGTGCCGATGAAAGGCTCTTACCGCATATGTTTTTCCATATGACAAAATCACACTCTTTATTTTCACAAGCGTATGACTTTGGATATGCAAGAACTTTCTGTCCGCATTTTGGACAAATGCCGACTGTTTCCCAACGGGTAAAATGCTTGCTGTTGTCAACCTCGCTGTATGTATCAACAAGATACTTTACGCTGTCCTCAATCTGATTCATAAATTCATCGGCACTTGCAGCACCTTTTTCAATGTGTTGCAAAGCGGTTTCCCATACAGCCGTCATTTTCGGAGATTTGACATCATCGGGAACACAGTCTATGAGCTGAATGCCTTTTTCGGTCGGCAAAATTTTCCTGCCGTCACGCTGTATGTATTGTCGCTTAACAAGGTTTTCGATAATGCCTGCACGGGTTGCAGGAGTACCGAGTCCTTTTTTTTCAACATTGCTGTCTTCAACATAATCGGTATTTCCGGCTGTTTCCATAGCAGACAATAAAGTAGCGTCCGTATATTGCTTTGGCGGTGAAGTGAAGTGTTCTGATACGCTTGCAGGTACGGAGCAATATTTACTGTTACGCTGTATTTTATCAGGCACTTCATCTCCGCAACACAACTTATCTACTTCGTTTTTATCTTTTTCTTTAGCAGATATGTCAATAAATTTCCAACCGAGATTAACGGGATATGTTGCTTTGGAAACAAATGGTTTATCGCTGTTATTAGATTTTAATTCACAAGTGAATGTACAATATATATAATCTTCACCTGTTGCAACACAAAGTCTGACTGCAATCATAAACAATATGTTGTATTCTGCTGTCGGCAATGACGATAAGTCATAGCTTGTTATCTGTTCTGTCGGCAATACAGCATGATGGTCTGATACTTTTGCATTGTTAATACACTTAGTAACATCTGTAGGCATATGCGGTATTTTCTCGTACACACCATAAACGCTTTCAATAAGCTTTTTGGCGGTATCAGCCATATCATCAGTAATATAGTTACTGTCCGTGCGAGGATATGTAGCAAGCTTCTTTTCGTAAAGCGACTGCAAATAATCAAGCGTTTGCTGTGCGGTATAACCGTAAATGCTGTTTGCATCACGCTGCAAAGCAGTTAAATCATAGAGTTTTGGCGGAGCAACAGACTTTTGTTGCTCCGTTAAATCAACAACCGTAAAATCCGACTTATCAACACATTCAGCAAGCTTGTCAGCTTCATACTCCGACTTAAAGTCATCAACGCTTGTTGCCTTAAAATCACCGCAATCAATATCAACCTTGTAAAACGGCTCTTTCACAAAGTTTTTAACCTTGTTGTTTCGGTCAACAATCATTGCAAGGGTGGGTGTTTGTACTCTGCCAATGTTGAGCAACAAACCGTACCGTACAGAAAACAGCCTTGTGGCATTCATCCCAACAAGCCAATCGGCTTTAGCTCTTGCAAGTCCTGCACGGTATAGATTGTCATATTCCGAGTCATCTTTAAGCTCGGAAAAAGCCTTTTTAATAGCTTTTTCCTCAAGAGATGAAACCCACAATCTTTTGACCGGCTTTGTACAGCCCGTTTTGTAATACATATAACGGAAAATACATTCGCCTTCCCGTCCTGCATCGGTTGCACAGATTATTTCATCGACATCATCACGCTCCATCAGACTTTTAAGCACATAATATTGAGATTTTGTCGAACCGCCAACCGAAAACTTCCACTTTTCAGGGATAATGGGTAGGTTTTCAAACTTCCACGGTTTTTCGGCAAACCTATCCCCGTAGGCAACCGGGTCATCAAGCTTGACAAGATGACCCAAACACCACGATACGATATACCGGTCATTGTATAAATAGTTTACACCTTTTTTATTTGCACCGAGGACAGTCGCAACAGTATTTGCAACTGACGGCTTTTCGGCAATAACCAATACTGACATAATTATTTACTCTCCGATTCTTCATCTTCGTTGATTTCAGGCTGATAATCAAAATCTTCGTCTGTGTATTCGGATTCATTGTTTGACGATTTTTTACCGCCTTTGCCCTTAAGCTTATAAAAAGCAAAGCCAATACCACCGAGAATTACAATGCCTATTACAAGATAAATCATATACTGATTGTTGCCTGATGATGTACTGTCGGTATTATCTGTTGTCTGTGCTTCTTCATCGGGAGCGGTTGTAGGCTCTGAAGTATCCTCACCTCCGCTTGATACATTGCTGTCATCTTTTGCAAGCTTATCAAGGTCGGCTGTATCAACCTCGTTCAGAAAGTAAACATTGTTTTCAGTTTTTGTCTTATCAATAATGACATAAAACACATCATCATCTCTTGTTGTTACGGCAATAAGCTGATATGTACCGTTTTCCATCACGATTGTTTCATCTGCGGCAAGATTTGCGTTGCCTGTTGTATTCTTCGACCAATCGTAATTTGTTTTGTTGTCATCTGAGCTTGAACTGCTTTCGCTGTTGTTTGATGATGAATTGTCTGCATTATCAGAATTGTCGGAATTATCCGATGTATTACTGCTGTCGGAAGCAGATGATTCTTCGCCTTTAGTTGTTTGTGCGGCAGAAACCGATGCCATACTGCACAATGACATAGATAGGCACATAGCTGCCGTCATAAGGACAGCAAGTAATCTTTTATACGGTTTGCGTTTCTTTTTCAACATTTGAACCTCCTAATTCTCTGATAATATCAATAATATCCTGTTCGGTGAGATTATTCTCTTTGAGGAGCTTAATTATTTTTAAATCCTCATTTAAGGTTGATACCGTACAGTTATTAGCTTTGATAATTGTCATAAATTCTTTTTCCTCTAATTCGCTGATTTGCTTTTCAAGGGATTTCTTTTTTGCAATCAATGAATTGATTTTTTCAGTAAGTGCATTTAGACTTTGCCTAAGTGTATCAAGCTTTTGAACGCTGTTTACAGGCATTTTATTTCCTCCTTCAACTTATGCCCCAACGGGGCATAAGTTATTATTTGTTTTCACGGTAAATCAAAAATTGCGGGTCAACATCGTGCCACACCAGACCGTACTTTATTTGCACACCTAAATGCAAATAATTTTGATTAGCCTTAGTATCGTTACCGTCACAATGCTTATAACTATCAACTTTGCCGATATAATCTCCTAATTTAACTTTACTGTCCTTTTTTAAGCCTGTTTTAGGAGTTATATTACCGTATGTCAGTTTAAATGTTCGTGCGGTATCGTTTTCATACCATATGTTACGGTCTTTCTCGGTGACAATAACAATAGTATGATTTGATGTATCAATACTTTCGACTTTGCCGTCCATAAGTGAATACACATTAGTACCCTTGCTTGCAACAAAGTCTGTGCCATAGTGCATAGTATTTTGACAATGGCGATTATACCAACTTACTACATCGTAACCGAAGTTGTTATATATTTGGGCATTGGTAAAATTGCCGGGCAGTGGATTACACTCAAAGGACTGGTGCAAGCCGTATGTTGTGGCTGTATTACCGTCATCGTCCTTTTCCTGACAGGATAATATTTGATAATACTGCTTACGCTGTGCATAATCCTCTTTGATTTTTGTTTGAGAAGAATACAGACTTTGACTTTTGGAGTTTAAGACTGCATAAATTGCGTCATCAAAGCTTCTGACTTGTTTGACATTAGTGTAAAGACTGCAATCGGTAATATAGGTATCACGCTTGTAAAATCTGACAGCTTGCCTGTCTTTATCGCCAAAGCGTGTTTTTACATCATCATCAGCCATTGCCCAGTCAAAGTTTTTGCCGTCTGCTGTAAGCTGAGTTTTTCGGTACACACTTGTTCCCGAACCACGAAACCCTAAGAAGCTTTCACCGTCTTTGTTGACTGTTGTATAAAAAGCCGGTATTATACCGTCATCAGGAGCTCTGACCGCTTTGCTCAGATTTTGAAAATAATATCCGGTCTTTGCATAGCTTTTTTTGCTGTTTTTGATTTCACCGGTTGAGTTATCAAAATACACCATCGTACCGCTCGCATATGACTTAATTGCATTCGGTACTCCCAAAGAGCCAAAATCAATATATCCGTATTTCTTACCGTTAGCTGTTGTTACACCCGACCCTTTACAGTAATACAAGTCATCGGACGCATCACCGGGATAAGCATCGTAGGAGCTTAACTCAAGCCAATAAGAACCGTTGACATACTTGTATTTAAAGCTGTATTCTTTATCGAAAAGGTCTTGTAGAATATCATCAAACTTGTCATCATCATAACTCCAACTTTGCTCTTTATCGTCCGCATCGGTAAAATCATAAGTATAGGCACACATAAAAGCAATTAGTTTGTTTGCATCAAAGTCATACACAGGTTCGTAGTTCTGAACGATATTTTTGCCGTAATAATATTTAGTTGGTGTATCGTCCATACTGTCCGTATTGACTTTAAGGCTTTTAAGCCCCTGACGCCATTCGTTTTTGCTTTTGCAACGAATGAGGTTGCTATTATACTCATAAGCAATATTAGTGTACGATTCAATTGCTCTCGACATATCGTAATCATTGCAGTAATAAGTGCCGAGAATGGCAGAGTTTTTTGAAGCTCCTCCGCCGAAAATCATCAAAATTAAAGTAAAGAAAAAAATCACAATCAACAGAGGAGCTGCAACCGCCGCAAAAAACTTAAATATGAAGCCTACAAACTTCTTTGCAATTTCAGCTACCTTTTGAGAGGTTTTAGGCTTTGTTTTTGGTTTGGGTTTTTTGTTGCGTTTTTTGATTTGTTGCTGCCTTTGCAGTTTGCTCTGCCGTTGTTTAAGTTTGTTTTGCTTTTTATTGAGCTTTGGTGTGCGTTTTTGGGATTTATTGATTTTATGGGCTTTAACAGCTTTTTTTACCTGATTACCCTGTTTTGCCATATTGACAACTTTTTGTCCAGCTTTGACAAAATCGTTATCCTGAGCTTCCTGAGCAATTCGATTGCTGAAACGGTATATTCCGCCTTTAGCCATACCGCCCACCGCCATACGCACAAGGCTTTTCGGCTTTGTCAGCTTTTTGAGCTTTTTATTATTTTTAAACTGCTTTTTCGGAATTTTACTGAGCTTTTTATTTAGCTTTAATTCTTTTTTTAGCAGTTTTTTCCTTTTGCCGACCTTACGGGTAATCTTGACTTTTTTCTTAATAACAATGAATTTGCCTGATGATTTACCTTTGATAACCGTTGTACGCTTAAAGCTTCGTGAAACTTTTTTCAGCTTTAGTTTTCGAGCCGAAACAGCTGATTTATAATCCTTTTTCTGAGTCTTAAATTTACGCTTAGCGGATTTATATTTCAGCTTATTCGACTTTGCGGCAAGCTTATATCCCTTGAATTCCTTTTTTTGAGTATGGTGGGATATTAGAGTCTTACGAATATTGTTAAGCGTTCTTACTGTGGTTACGGAAGCAAGAACAGCCTTGCCGGTATCAATCGTATCCGCATTGTACCTTAATTTTTGCTCAAATTTATTCTGAACTAAATCCTTAGCGGTCAGAACAACTGTTTCAGAAGCAAGTGCCGTTCTCCACGCAGCTGATGTAGTGAATTTACGGACTTTATTTACAGCCTTTAAGGAAACCTTTGCACTCTTGCCGAATGTACTTTTCGGACGCATATTGTTAATGCGTTTTGTAATCAGAGGAGGTTTGTCACCCTCAATTCTTCGAGATAAATCATCAATTTTATGCAACAATCCACGCTGTTTGAACGCAGGAGCATCAGCTCTGACTATTTTAAGATGAGTATGATGTGTTTTGATTAAGCGACCGGGCTTTCGCTCAAGTTTTAAATGAAATTCTTTACCGGTCAAGCCCATACCATCACCTCACTATTTCATCTTTTCCTTAGGCGGTTTTAATGCCTTTTTTCGCTTGGTTGGATCTGTGTTCAGCAATTGGAACATAAGGGTATCTTCCGGGAATTCGTCCTCAAACGGAAGAATTGTATCTCCGTAGAACACAAGACCGTGACCGGGCTTCGAGCCTTTAACATACTTGATTTGTGCATTCGATATTTCAAGCTTATTCTGTAAAATCTGACGGTCACCGTCAGATTGATTGAGCATATAAATAAAGTCGGAGTTATCAAGAATGTTTTCTATTTCTGCCGATGACAACAAGTCCTTAACATTTTGTGTAATGCCTGTCGGCACTCCGCCCCATTTACGAAAACGCTTCCACATTTCTACTGAATATCTTGCTGTCTGTTCTTCTCTCAAAAGCAAATGAAACTCATCTATGTAGTAGCGTGTGGTCTTTTTGTTTCGGTTCAGAGCAACTCTGCTCCAAACTTGGTCTTGAATAATGAGCATCGCAATCTTCTTGAGCTGACTGCCGAGCTCTTTAATGTCAAAGCAGACAAGTCTGTTACTGATGTCAATGTTGGTGCGGTATGAAAATACATTATGAGAACCCGTTACATACATTTCGAGCGAGTTATGTACCCTGCTTAACACATTTATAACATCGGGTGCAGTAAATTCCTTGTTAAGGTCTGCGAGTGTCGGCATATTCTCCTTTGTCGGATTATGCATCAGATAATCGTTGTACAATCGCCTTGTACATTTATCAATCGCCGAACGCTCCTCCGAGGTTAATCCGTACTTATCAGCCACAACAAGCTCACACAGAGAAATGATAAAATCCGATTTTGTGGAGAGTGGATTTTCACCCTCCATATCGTCAATCAGATTGATGTCAAGCGGATTTATGTGATGAGGACTGTTGGTAGATATTTTTACAACCTGACCGTCAAGATGTTCAACAAGGGGATAATACTCACCTTCAGGGTCGGTAATAAGAATATCGTCACTCCTCGTCAGGAATATATCTGTAATTTCACGCTTAACCGAGAACGATTTACCTGAACCCGGTGTACCGAGAAACAGACCGTTAGGGTTTTTAAGTTTGAGCCTGTCGGCTAAAATCATATTTTTTGTGACTTGATTAAGTCCGTAATAACAGCCGCTCGGTTGAAAAATCTCCTGTGTAGAGAATGGTATAAAAACGGCAACCGAACTGGTAGGAAGGTCACGCACAATCGGTACAGCATTATAACCGAGCGGCAGAGATGAAGCTAATGCCTGTTCCTGAAGATAATCAAGAGATATGAGCTTGCAGTTATTTTTTTGCGTTATTCTTGACAGAGTTTCAAGTTGTAACGAAGCTTGATTTTTGGTCATTGAAAAATTACGAATTGTGACTGTAATCTCAAAAAGTCGTTCGTTCTTGCTGTTAAGCTCTTCAAGCATTCCCTGTAATTCTTCAAGATATATCTGTATGCTTTCGGGCAAAATATCAGAATCGTAGCCGCTTTGAAAAGCCTTTTTTTGTTCATCAATTTTCATTTTTTGAACATCAGACAGTTTTCCACGAATGTATTTTAACGCCTTTAATTGGTCAAAAGGCTTGATATGAAAATTTAGAGAAGCAAGACCCTCGGTGTTATCGAGGAAGTCTGAGATAATACCGTCAGATAATTCGCCGGCAAGAATGTTAATTGATGTAACGCAACCGTAAGCGTTGTTAATTTCAAACTTGTTTTTTCCGGTGAACTTAACGGATGCAGGGGCAATAAAGTCTTTGGTGTTATATCCTTTTTTAACAAGCTCCCAATCGAACAAAAACGGCTGAGTTGTAAACGGGTTGAGTGATTGGTACATTGATTCCAATCGTTGCTCTCCGTTCAGCTTTTTTGAGCGTACCTTCATATCGCCAAACAATCTTATAATTTCCTGTGATACCGTACTTAATTTTGCTCTTGCTTCACGAATATTTTTCGCTTCGGTTGTAAAAGTCAGATATTTCTTCACGCTTCTGCCGTTTTTACCGCCGAGCAAATTATTAACTCTAATATCCGAATATTCCTTACGAACATCGTTAAAATCATCGTCAACGGAATCAATCTGTACATACTGAATCATTGACTCCTTGTCAATAACCTGATTTTCATAGGTATTTTGAAATTCGATTGTTTCATCGAAATAATTGAGAATATCACACCAAGCCGAAAATTTACTGTCCTTTTCTTCATATGTTGCAAGCTGATAATTTGTATCATAAAATTCAACTGTCTGTGAATATTTTTGACCGCCGATGTGACAGGTGCCGTCAGGAAACATTGTTTTGTACGGCAGAATAGCCTGAGTAGATGAGGAATCTTCTTCATTTTCTTTTTTAAGCCTTGCCATCCGTGCCTTAATCGACTGTATTTCTTCCTTTGTTAAGGTGTTTTTTTGATTTTTACTGTTTTTTGATTTTGAGTTTGGCAATAATGCTCACCTTCTTCGTATTATTAAACTCTGATATATCAACCCCGGCGGCAATGAGTTTGCGTTTTAATTTGCTGTATTCGATTTGGTTCAGAATCATTGCCATCGGAGATTTACTCTGATATGTTCTGACTCTCGGTTGTCTCATAAACGAGATAAGCAACTTGAGATACTCCTCCAAGTACATACCGTTTTTGGTGAACAAACCGCAGGCGATGCCCGGAAAAGCAAAGATTCCGAGAGCTATGACAGCTACGGTAATGTTGCTTGTTACCGTCTTAATTATGAAAAATGCAGGAATACCCATTGCAAGACCGATACCAAAACACATTGCCTGTCGTTTTGTCAAACCAAAAATAAATTTTTGCTTGATTAAAGACAAGTCTTTTGGTATCTTAACGAAATTTTGTTGCATAAAAAACTCCTTTTAACTTGTGCCCCAATGGGGCACAAGTCAGTGAATTTGGATTAGTGTGCCGCAAAAGCAGACTTCGAAATGCTTGATGTTCGGAATATTGTGAAGATAAATGCAACAACAAAGCCGAGTAAGGTAGCCATTGTCATTACAACATCCTGTCCGCTCATCATATTTTTCAAAGTGTTATTGAACAAGGTCTTGAATATTGCAAGTGCAACGATAATGAAAAATCCCTGAAAAGCGAGAGCAAGCAGATTTCTCAGCCAATTCTTGCCGATATCGCCCCAATCCTTGTTCATCATAGTAGCCATAGGAATAGGGGATATTGAGAGCATCATATACACATCAATAATCCTTGATGCAAGCACAATTACAATTGCCGCCAACAGAACAAACGAAACGATGATGATAACAAAAGCAATAATCAGCGTAGTTATCAGCGTACCTATATCCTGCGACATCAAAGCCTGATGAAAACCGGACGAATTAACAACATCAGCCGAAATAAATTTGCCTGTGCCAAACAGCGTATTAAGCCCCGAATTGACGGCATCCGTGCCGAACACAAAAATACCGGTCGCTATGTAAAAGACATTGCTTACGAGTAATATTCCGCAGAACGATTTTAATATCCAACGAATAAAAATTGAATCATCAAAATCTCTGAAATTATTGCCCTCAACAACCATTGAAAAAAGCTCATAGCACACAACAATCATCAACATAAACGCACCTATCGGTACGATTACATCGTTCGACAGCTTTTCAATCGTTGTCCATATACTTGTACCGCCCGAACCGGTAGTACCTGTAAAGGTTGTCGGGTCACCGAGAAACTGAGAAAATATTCCGTTTAATCCGGTATCATCGTTGTTGTTGAGTGCACCCGACAGCATCTCGTTGACTGTATTAAGACAGCCTTCAATAGCTCCCGAAAGGATTTCCTTGAACCAATTTTCGAGAGCGTTCATAAAGTCCTCAACAATCCAGACAATCGCCCTCTTTCCGACTTATGCCCCAACGGGGCACAAGTTTATTTTTGCTTACTCTCATTATTTACTCTGAGCCTGATTCATCATCTGACCGAGTACCGGCACGAGAAGTACGCCGGCAGCAATAAGTGCAATACCTGCCATAAGCTGCTTCATACCCTGTGATTTTGCTCCGGGGTTATCGTTGCCGTAGCCTTCAAGCAAGTTAATAATGCCCCACACAGCCAGACCGGCACCGATAAGACAGATAACGGCTGTGAGTACAGTCTGAGCTGTGCTGATAAAAGATGACGCATTTACTGCGGCAAAGCAGGACATACAGCTCATTGCGGCAATTGATGCGATTGCTGTAAGCACGGCAACAGCCTTTTTTGATTTCTTACATCTTCTTGAGAGCTTGTTAGGCTCTGTTTTTGATAAAAAGTTCATAGGTTTAGCTCCTTTATGTATTAATTTACCGATATTCGGTATATTGTGTGTTTTGTAAAACAGCAGTATTTTTTTGACGGCTCTTAACAAACCTTGCAACATCAAAATAATTTTTTTTGTCGCTGTCAAACAGCTTGCCGTAATTCTTGTGTTTTGTTATGTCAAATTTCTTCGACATAAACGGGTGCAAGCCACGAATTTGCAGAATACATTGAGAGTTGTCCATAACACTCAATTCGTCCTGCGACATCAGCTCTTTGCCGAGTTTTTGATAATTTACTCCGTAGCTTTCTTGCGTACCTCTACTTCGGGAAGTATTGAACATATAAATCGTTTCCTTGCCGAGAGATTCGGATATATCCTTGAGCGTGGTTTTCTCTTTTCCGCCAAGAAACAAGAGTGAATCACAGTTACCTTCAATTGTTTCTGCATTGTCTTTATACAAGGACTTGAGCTGAGATTTGGTCTGCAAAATGATACTTGCAGATATTCCACGGCTTCTGATTACCGAAATAATCTTTTCAAACTGAGGTATCTGCTTGATATTTGCAAATTCGTCTATCAGACAACGCACGGGATATTTCAATCGTCCCGAACCGTTAGGATTATTGTCAGCCTTTGTACACAGTAAGTTAAATAACTGCGAGTACATCATCGCAACGAGAAAATTGAAGGTGTCGTCCGTGTCGGAAATTATGATGAACAGAGCTGTCAGCTTATCGCCGATTGTGTCAAGGTGCATTTCATCGTAGCTTGTGATTTCAAGCACCTTGTCAATTGAAAACGGTGCAAGTCTTGTGGCACAGCTTATCAAGATTGATTTTGCAGTTTTTCCTGCGGCAAGTTTATAAGCCTTATACTGTCTGACTGCAAACCTACCAAGAGAAGCTCTCCAATCGTCAACCTCTGCGTCTTTGAGCTCGGCATAATTTTCATTTTCCTCTGAAAATTGTTCGTCCTGCTCCCAAGCGTTTTCAATCCACCGTTCAAGATAGTAAAATGCCCAATCAATAGCGTTTTTGAAGGTTTCGTTATCTTCACGGCATTCCGAAGCGTTTACAAAATCAATCAGTGTTTCAAAGTTCCACTCTTCTTCCGGACACATCGTAATGATGAGTGCTATGTATGAGGTGTATAACAGCTTTTCCGCTTTGACCCAAAATTCATCTCCGCCTTTTTGGTCGCCCGTTGTGTTTGTGATAAGTACCTCAACCGTGCGGAGAATATCCTGCTCACGGCTTTCGGGTCGAATATATGCAAACGGGTTGTAGTGCATTGATTTTGAAAAATCAATTGTATTAAAAACTCTGATGCTGTACGGTGTATATCCGATGATTTTTCCGTTTTTAACAACCGGCTTTCCTTTTTGGAGCATTTTGCCGCACTCAACAAGAACCGTTCCTTTAGGGTCTGTTACAACATAGCTTGAGTGCATTTGCATAAGATTCGGCTTGACATAAAAGCGTGTTTTACCCGAACCTGAACCGCCGACAACAAGTACATTCTGATTTCGTGCATACTTGACATTTGAGGGCTTACCCATCGTAATGCGTTCGGTTTGCGTGAGAAGCACATTGTTATCGAAATTCTGCCTGTCCATATACGGCTCAATATCCTTGGGAGTACCCCAACGAGCTGAACCGTACTCCTTGTCCTCGGCATATTTTTTTCGGTGCTTACGCTTGTATTCAAGTACAAGTTTTGCAATGACAGCAGTCATAAAGCCGACAAATGCGTCAAGCGGATGAAGAGAGGGAAGAGGATTTGTCAAAGCGTTGCCGAGATTTGTAAAAAAAGGCATTGCCTTAACGCTGATATTTCCCGATATACCAACAGTGCGGTATGCACAGCAAACTTTGTCGCCAATCCAAAAAAACAGCAGGCAAGGCAAAATGAAAATGATTGCTTTTTTTATTTTATCCGTATCTACACGCACCGACATCACCGTCCTAAATTTGACTTGTTGTGAGATTTTTCTTTGTCAACAGCAGCTTGCTTTTCGGATATGACTTTTGCATTTTGCTTAATCTGTTCTCGGTTTACAACCTGAGTGACAGATTTTTTATCAAGTTTTTTTGAAGTACCAAAGGCGTATTCCTTAAAGGCTTTCTGAAAATTTTCTTCTTTACCCGACTGAAAAAATATGCGATATGTAGGCGGTGATGTTGACTTGTCCCGTGTAAGTGCAAAGTCAATATCGTACTTTTTCGCAGTCGATAAAAAATCCTTGATGTTGTTATCGGTAATTTCTATACTTTCAAGAACACCTGTTTTTGCAAGCTTGTTGAAACTCTTAAGACCGGATTTTTGTTTTTTGCCTGATAAGTAATCACGCATTATCTCTTTGAGCAAGTCGCTTGATACGCAGCTTGTCTGCACCAAAAAGTCCATAATCTGTGACATTAAGCATTCACTTCCTTGGACTCAATGACCGGTTCGGGCATCTGAAAGACCGTTTTCCCGGCTTTGAGCGTTTCAATGAGAGCAAGCAGTACATTTTCGCACTCAGTCGTATTGTTATAAATGCCGAGAACAGTATCGCTGTCGCCGCTAATCTCAGCATCATCTGATGATGCCGATTCAAATCCAACGATGGCATACACCGTTGTTCCGTCAACTTCGCCTTCATACATTGAGATTTTGGCAAACTTATCGTAGTTGATAAGCTCATAATCCTGATTTACAATTGTCATTTCCTTTCCTCCTTTTAACTTTTGCCCCGGTGGGGCAGAAGTTCGATTTATCTGTTGTTGTACAGGTCATAAGCAACCTGTAAATCGGTATCAGGCTCCATTGTTGTCGGAGCATTGTAAAGACAGCTCAATAAATAACTTCTCGGATTTTTGATTTGCTTTGTATTTGCGGATGCATCAATTTTTTCAAAAAGATATTCAATATGAGATTCATCTATCGTTTTCAAACGGTCGGCAACAATACCGATTGATGTTTTGATACCGTTAATTGTGACAGAGGTTGTAGGATGAGCGTAAGCCGACACATATACCTCCGCTATCAGGCTGACAATTAAGTCAAGATAACCTTTTTTGCTTTGATGATTGGTGAGTAAGTACATATACGAGATTTGGAGCTGCGTTTCTGCAACGGCATTTTTGTAAAAAGAAATTTCTGAGTTCGGTTTGCTTCTATCTATCAATCCATCAGATGATGGGTTTTCAGACTTCGGTTGTGATTTTCCATTAGTTTCTGTAATATGATAGATAGATGGATAAGTATTACTATTCTCAGTATGGTTAATCTCAGTATGGATATATGACTGATTTTCAGAAGTCAAGACTTCTGCTTTATCGAAGTCCAGACTTCGGTTTTTCAGAAGTCTAGACTTCGATATGGTACTGCTGCAATCAAGTTCAGACTTCGGTTTTTCAGAAGTCTTGACTTCGGCACGCTTTTCTTCAGACTTCGGTTTTTCAGAAGTCTGAACAGCTGTTTTAGAAGTAATGTCAGAAGTCTTATTTTTAGACTTGCACTCGGTCAAAGACTTGATTTTTTGCAAAGCCTTCGTATTGTTTTTAGATATTGGCTTTGAAAAATTCATCACATAGATTTTTGTGGGCTTTCCCTGCCCTTGTTTTTTTCGGATTATCAAGCCGATTTTTTCAAGTTCAACAAAAATCTTAACAGCCTTATCTTTGCCAATGTTCAGACTCTCCTGTGCATTTTCCTGCTTGTAGAAAACATAGGTTTTACCGTCTGCGTCAACCCATTTGCTTTTTTTAGATAGGGAAGTCCTGTCAAGCAAAAATCCATAGAGTAATTTTGCTTCACAGGAAATGCTCTTAAACCTGTCATCGGTAAAAAGCACTTGAGGTACTCTATAAAACTGATACTGTTCGCTGTCGCTGCCATAGAAAAAATCAAACATTATGCACACGCTCCTTTTCGTTAGCCTTTTTCAGCTCGCCCTGAAGTGCGTTGATTTCAGCTTTTCCAAGCTGATTGATTAAATCTGCTACATTCATTACAGCCGATGCAGTAACAGAGTTGCTCAAAATCATTCCAAAGAGCAATTTCGTTTCGGCAGAGTAGCCGTTGTATTCGTTTGTCATAAGTTCTTTTGGCAGATAAATGCACTGTCCCATACTAATTCCCATCTTTACTTTTAAATTTCAATCGTTGCCTGCTCAATCGCTTTTTGCCAAATAAAAAAAGCCAATCTCTTTCGAGATTGACTTTAGTCTGTATGAGTATTTAATTTTGTACCCAAACAGTAACGCCCTTTCTTCTGTTGATGTTAAAACCGAAAAAAACGGACAAACAACCAAGGAGAAACAAAATTGCGGCGGAGCTAAAAATAAGATTGTCTTGGTTATTCCTGAGGATGAAGGTCTTAAGGAAAAAATTGAAAAGGTGATTGCTGACGCAGATACCCGTGGAGTAACGATTGAGGTTGTTCCGAGTTACGGAAAAGGCGCCAGCAAAACAGAAGAAAAAGATAATTAGGGATGAGAAAATGAGAATAATAATTGAAACCGTTATCTCCCTCGTTTTGATGTGTACAGGCTATGTCGGAACTTGTGTTTATTTGAAAAACGGCACTATTAAAAAATTTAACAAGAGTGATATTGCCATAGATTCCAAAAGCAAGGTTATATACATCGTTTTCGCTGTATTGAAAAGTATATGTATAGTTGCTTTGTTTAACACAATTTATGTTTCGCATAGCATAATTCACCAGCTAAAACTTTTGGTTTTGATAGACTCAATTTTACCGATGGCGGCTGTTGATTACAAAAAGCATAAAATACCAAATCCGTTTTTGATTGTGTCTTTAGTGTTATGTATGGTGCTTTATATTGCAGAGCTTGTTTTTTCTCCGTCAACAGTGCTTGATTCACTAAAAGACGGAGTAATCGGAGCTGCGGTTATAGGTTTGTTTTTCTTGCTAATATCACTTGTTTTTAAAAACAGTATGGGTATGGGTGATATTAAATTATTTGCTTTGATGGGTCTGTATCAAGGTCTGTGGGGAGCATTTAATTCAGTGTTTTTTTCACTTTTGGTTTCATTTTTCCTTGCACTGGGATTGCTCATTTCAAAGAAAAAGAAAAGGAAAGACTCAATTTCATTCGGACCGAGTATTCTGCTTGGAACAATTATTGCTATAGGCTTATCCGGAATATGATGAGGTGCACAAAATGAAAAACTACAGAAAAATAATACCGCTTGCTTTGGTTGTTCTTATGGCACTGGCGTGCTATTCTCTTGTTTCTAATGCTGTTAAAGAAAACAGTGATTACAATCACTATTTATCAGAGGCAAGAAAATATGCTGAGTTGGATATAACTAAGTATGCTATAGAAAATTATAATAAAGCTCTGACCATCAACCCAACTCCGGATGTTTATGTGGAAGTAGCTGAATATTATGAGAGGCAGGAAAATTCAGATACGGAATTTTTGAATTGGTGTGAAGATTTCTTTGAAAAATATCCTGCAAATTCAAAGTCGTATGATTGTATTCTCAAAGCATATATGAAACAGAAAGATTATGATGCGTGCTTTGATGTGTTATCTACAGCAGAGAAACGCAATGTTTCGTCTGACTACATAAAATCTGTTGAAAATGAACTCTCATATTCATTTAAACTTGATTTCAATACATACGACGATGTTGGAATATTCGGTAACGGTTTTTGTGCAGTAAAAAGTAAAGATGTATGGGGCTATATTGATTCTTACGGAAATCAAAAAACACCAATCACATATGTTTCGACTGCTCCGTTTACAAAAGCTGAAATGGCTCCTGTTGTAGACCAAAAAGGTAAATGCTATTTTATTGATAATACAGGTTCAAGAGTTTTGGCTTCGAAGGAAAAATATAAATCATTTGGAATTTCTTCTGACGGCATAATAAAAGTTGAGCTTGAAAACGGAAAATATTCATATTGTGACAGCGAACTTAACAAGTTGTTTGGTGAGTATGATGATGCTACTGCTTTTAATAATGGTATAGCAGCTGTTAAGGAAGACGGACAATGGAAAATTATAAATAATAAAGGTGATGAAAAGTTGTCAACTAAATATGCTGACATTATTACCGACGAGAAAAATATCATATTTAGAAATGATCGGCTTTTTGTAGGCGATGGAACAGGTTATATCATGATAGATTCTTCCGGAAAACAAATCGGCAATGAAAAATATGAAAACGCTCATTGCTTTGCTGACAGTACCTATGCGGCCGTTGAGAATAACGGAAAATGGTTCTTTATAGACAAAGACGCAAAACGATTATCTGATAAAACCTACGAAGAAGCTCGCTCATACAGCAACGGACTTGCTGCTGTAAAAATTTCAGGTAAATGGGGGTTTGTTGATACTGACGAAAATGTTGTGATTGAACAGCAGTTTTTTGGAGCAAAAGATTTCAGCGAAAAAGGCAGCTGCTTTATACAAACAGGAGACAAATGGCAATTGCTTAAACTATATCGCCTGAATAGAGAGGAGTAAATATCGTGGAATTTTTTTATGAGAATCAGGGTGTTAATACATACCTTGTATATAAAATAAAAGAAGGGGATTCTATTGACACATTAAGCCTTGGTATGATTACCAACAACAATATTCCAGGATTGATAAAAACAATTTTCACTCAAATGGATGAAGTCAGATTCATAAAGTATAATGTTTCGGCTAAAATTTCTATGAAACAATTTTTTACGGGAGTAGTGAACCGTAAAAGATTACTCGGCGTCTTTGACGGTATAGTCAACGCTTTAATATCAGCAGAAGACTATATGATTGATATATCAAGTGTTATTCTTGATTTGGACTATATATTTGTAGATGTGTCAACTTGTGAGGCAACTCTCATATGTTTGCCTATAACTAACAATGAGATACAAAAACCTGATTTAGGGGCTTTCTTCAAAAACATTATGGTTAATACTCAGTTTGATCAAACTGAAAATTCTGACCATGTTACAAAAATATTTAATTACCTAAATGGCTCACCTCTTTTTTCACTCGTTGACTTTAAAAAGCTTATTGATGGTTTAAAGAATGAACAATCAGTTAATACGACACCTGTACAACAGGTAGTCAGCGTTCGAAAAGTGGTTCAGCCAAAACCTAAAGAAGCTTTGGAGTCGATTCCTGCTGTAAATAAGGTACAACCCAGAACAACACCTGTTCCACAACCGATTCAGATAAATCAGCCTAAATCACAGCCGGTTGTTAAATCAACAGTTTCTGGCACTAATAATGTTGTTAAACCGCCGATTCAACAGCAGTCACAGCCTGTAATATCTGAAGAACCTGAGAAAAAGATTAGTATGTTTAACTTGCTTATGCACTACAGTAAAGAAAACAAGGCCTTATACGATCAGCAGAAGGCAGCTAAAAAGGCTAAAAATGATGCACAAAAACAGGCACAGGCTAATCAAAATGCTAATGGAAACGCAAGTAAAATCAATGGTAATTACGGCTATAAAATACCAAATGTAAATCAGAATTCAGGAAACGGCAGCTTTGCAATTCCGGGACAACCTGCTTCAAACATACAGCAGCCCACACCGATTAAACAGCAGAATCAACCTACAGCAAGACCGCAAACACAGCCTTCACAGATTCCGGCTCAGCCTGTTGTACAGCAGTCGTTACAAAATAAGCCGTACAATCAGCCAGTTCAGCAGATTCAAAATGTTCAACAAGTTCAGACTGTTCAGCAGGTACAACCACAGGGGCAGCCTATGAACTTTGGCAATACCACAGTTTTAAATAACGGAAAAATCGGTGAAACTACAGTCTTAAGCGGAGATTTGCAGCAGACTCAGGCAGTAAGGCCGCATCTTTTACGCAATAAAAATAATGAAATAATTAACCTTACCAAGCCGGTTTTCCGTATTGGCAAAGAAAAAAGTTATGTTGACTATTTTGTAAGTGACAATACTGCTGTAAGCAGAAGTCACGCTAACATAATTACCCGAGGTAACAAGTATTATATTGTTGACACAAATTCAACAAACCATACATTTGTTAATGAAAAAATGATTCCGAGTAATGCTGAAACCGAAATACATCACGGTGATAAAATTCGTTTGGGTAATGAGAATTTTGAATTCAAACTTTATTAAAGTTAAGATGTTTTGATCAGAAGATTTTAATAATTCAGATGTTATAAATTATGGAGTGTGACTATGGATTTTATAATATCCGCCATTACTGATATAGGAACGACTAAAAGCACAAATCAGGACAGTTTTAATGTTAGAGTACTGTCCACACCAAAAGGAAAAATGGTTTTCGCTGTGCTTTGTGACGGTATGGGAGGCCTTTCAAAAGGCGAGATTGCAAGTGCGTCACTTGTAAATGGGTACTGCAAATGGGTAGATAACAAACTTCCGATTTTATGCGAAGAGGGGTTTGATGATGTTGATATTCGTTCCGACTGGACAGAAATTGCAATCGAATATAATGAAAAAATAAAGAATTACGGAAAAAAATGCGGACTTGCAAGTGGACTCGGCACGACCGTGACGGCAATACTTTTGACTGAAAATAGATATTATATCATCAATGTTGGCGACACTCGTGCCTATGAAATCAGTGATAATGTGACAGTGATGACAAGAGATCACAGCGTTGTAGCAAGAGAAATTGAACAGGGAATCATCACGCCTGAACAGGCCAAAAACGATGTAAGAAGAAGCGTTTTGTTACAATGTATTGGTGCATCCGAAGAGGTCTATCCCGATATGTTTTTTGGGGATACAAAGCTGAATGCGGTATATATGTTGTGCAGTGACGGATTCAGACACGAAATCAGCAATGAAGAAATATATAATTCACTAAATCCGAATGTTATGGTTGATGCTGAGGGGATGAAGTGTAATATGCAATCACTTGTTGAACTTAACAAGCAGCGTCAAGAAAGAGATAATATTTCTGTAATTACTGTCAGAACTTTTTAAAATTGGAGGGAACGGGATGCTTAAAATAGGATCTCTTGTTGACGGCAAATATAAAATACTCAGTAAAGTCGGACAGGGCGGTATGAGTGTTGTATATATGGCGATTAACGAGAAAGCAAACAAGACCTGGGCAGTTAAGGAAGTCCGAAAGGACGGTGTTCTTGATTTTGAGGCAGTTAAGCAGGGACTTGTGGCTGAAACGGATATTCTTAAAAAATTAAGTCATCCTAACTTGCCGAGTATCATAGATGTTATTGATACAGATGATTCTTTTATCATTATAATGGATTACATTCAGGGTAATTCACTTAATAAAGCACTTGAAGAATATGGTGCGCAACCTCAAGACAGGGTAATAGAGTGGGCAAAACAACTTTGTGATGTTTTGGGTTATCTCCATTCAAGGCAACCTCCGATAATTTATCGTGATATGAAACCTGCGAATATTATGCTTAAGCCTGACGGAAATGTTACGCTGATTGACTTTGGTACTGCCAGAGAATTTAAGGAAAAAAATCTTGCAGACACAACTTGCCTTGGTACGGTTGGTTATGCTGCTCCGGAACAGTTCGGAGGAATGGGACAAACTGACGCACGAACTGATATTTATTGTCTCGGAGCAACGCTTTACCACCTTGTTACCGGATGTAATCCCAGCGAGCCGCCGTATGAAATGGAGCCTATTCGTCAGAAAAATCCTGCGTTATCAAGTGGACTTGAGCGTATCATTCTTAAATGTACGCAGAAAGATCCGAACAATCGTTATCAGTCAGCGGCTGAACTGATGTATGCTCTTGAGCATTATGAAGAAATTGACGATGTATATAAGAAAAAACAGAAAAGAAAGTTAGCGGGTTTTATAACAACTCTTTCTTTAGCTGTAATATTTGCTGTCGGTGGGTTTACCCTTAATTATTTTGCAGCACAGAAAGCAACGGATACATATCAAAATTTAATGTCTGATGCAGCAAAAGCTACCGACTATAATAAGAAAATTAAGTTATACGGTCAGGCTATCGCAGTTCCAAATAAAGCGGGGGAGAAAGATGCCTACCTTGGCTTAATCCAAGCTTATAAAGAAAACGATTCGGTATTTTCTACCGAGGAATCCGCACAGTTGATTAAATATATAAATAACAACAAAAAGCAATTGCAGGCTGACCCTGAAAATTATACAGAAATATGCTTTGAAACAGGAAAATTATTCTGGTACTACTATGATTACGGTAAGGGCAATCCGATAACACGAGCTACAAGTTCAATTGCGTGGTTCCAAGATGTTATTAACAATGCTCCCGAAGGATATGAAAACATGAATATGGCAAAGGCATATTCGAGTATCGGAAAATTTTACCGTGACATTACAACAGATGTTACAGAAGCGGATGACAAAGGAAAGTATAAACCTTTCTTTGATAACATAAATGAACTTTTGAATTCAATAGCAAAAGACACTAGTGAAAGTGAAATTGTAAGGTTGGAATTGCTTGAACTTGCAAGAAATGCCATTTCACAGTACGCTACAAAGTTCAAAGGTGATGGCATTACCAAATCAGAAATATCGGATATGTATTATCTGATAAGGGATACATTAGAAGATATTGAGACTACTACAGAAAAAACAACTGCCAAGAAGAATGGAACCAAGTCATTGCTTTTTGATACAAAAAAGGCAATTGATGCAGCATATAGCACAAGCAAGGGAGGGGCTCAGTAATGTCGGTTGAATTATTACAAATCCTTTCTGTGGTAGCATACATTCTTGCAGTCGTAATGCTTGTACTCAGCATTATACTCTTCTTTGTACTGAATATACGGAAGGTAATCGGAAATCTTTCAGGTTCTACGGCAAAAAAGGCAATCAATGACATAAGACAAAAAAATGAAATGTCCGGAAGAAAGTCTTACAAGCCGAGTGCGGTTAATTTAGCAAGAGGCAAAATAACCGATAAGATGACGCCTTCGGGAAACATAGCAAATCAAGGATACGGAAATACTGTTTCACCGATTACAGAAAAATTCAGTACATTGGATTTGAATCCACAATCTAAAGAAACTACAATTCTGGACACAACAGCTGATGAAACAACAATTTTGAACGATGTTTCTGCATCTGAGGACACTGTTGTTTTGTCTGACTTTAACACAAAGGAAAATGTAACCAAAAATACAGTTGAAAGCGGACAGCGCACCGAAATTCGCACCGAAGTGGAAATAGGCTTCACTGATAGTGACGAAATTATAGAATAGGGGTGTTATAGTGAATAAATCAGCAAGAAAACTTATGTTTAACTTTCTTATTTCTGTTGTGTTCGCTGTTCTTGCGAGTCTTGTGCTTTTGCTTATTCCGCTGAACAGCGGAGGAGAACGAAATGTTTTATTGATTCTTACAGGAGCTTTTTTCTGGTTATTTTTTATTATTTCTCAGGTATCGTTCTGGCAGGCAAATAATGTAAGAAAAACGATTTTGAAATGCTCTAAAAAGCGAAAGGTCAAGAAACCTGATGACAGTTTGGGTATAATTTCATTTTGTAAAAACAAACCTGCTTGTATAGCAGACGGCATATTGATAATATCTGTGATAATTCTTGTTATTGTATTGTGCTTTAACATGAAAAATCCATGGCTTATTATTACAGATGTGTCCTTTTTATTCTTATCGTTTAACTTGCATTGTATGTTAAATGGCAGAAATTTTCAATATATAAGATGCTTTGAAAAGAGCATTGAAAGTAAGGAGAGGTAAAAATGTACAATAAAAAAAGCGGATTGGTCAATCGTGCATTTTCTGTAGTTCTTGCACTGCTTATGGTTATCAGCATATTGCCGATAACCGCATTCGCAAGCACATCAGTCAATGTTGACTCATTTACTGTTTGTGTAAAGGATAGCGTGAATAACGCAGACATCAATGATGCAAGTATTGAGTACAAGGTGCTCATTGACCAAAATGTTAAGGAAGACAATACGGTAAAAACCAACGAAGGCGAAGCTGTTATTGCCGAGATGAAAAACTATGAGCAAGACATTGCTGACGGAAAGTCGGTGACCTTTGAATACAGCGTTTCAGCTGACAGCTATGTTACTAAGACCGGCAAGGTCGATGTAACAGATGTAAACGACAACATTGATGTCAAACTGGAGAAAAAGGTTGTAGATACTGTTCCGATTACCGTAAATAAAAATGGAAGCGGTACTGTTAAAATCAATAACGAAGAGGTAACGGATTCTAAAACTGTTGAAAAAGACAGTACGGTAGAACTGGAAGTTACCCCGGCAAAAGATACCTACATCAAGAAACTTGTAATCGGCGGCGAAACAAAGTCTGTTGAAAAAGGAAAGTCATACAGAAATTCTTTTAAAGTATCAGATGCACTTACAGTAGAGGTTACTTTTGTAAAAGAGTATACCGTAAGTATCGACAAGAATGCGGGTGGTTCTGTAAAGCTTGACAAAGACAGTTCTGAAAATCAACTTTTTGACGAAGGTACCAAAACGAACCTGACTGTTTCGGCAGATGAGGGTTATCAGATTTTGTCTGTTTCTATAAACGGAAAAGATGAAACTGTAACAGATACATCAAAATTTAATTTTAATAAAGAGCTTACTGTTAACAGCGACATTGCTATCAAAGTGGAATTTGTAAAGGTTTATACCGTAAAAGTATCCTGGGACAAAAACGGTAATGTAAGTGTCAGACCTGCACTGACGTTGGGAGATGGTACACCAACGGAGGGTACTGTTGTTGTAAAAAAAGATGGTATAGTTAGTATAACCGCCACACCCAGCGAAACTTATCGTGTAAGTTCTGTTAAAATCAATGGAGAAGAAATTAGCTATGATGATAACCGTTTCAATGCCAATAAATCGTATAAGTGGGAACAAACGGGCGTTGCTATGGACTATGAAATTGAAATAACATTTGCTCCGATTTTATGCAAAATCAATGTTAATGCAGGTGAAAACGGTTCTGCAAAGGCAGAAAAGTCAGTAGTAAACTACAATGAAAGTACCGATGTTACAATTATCGCAAATGAAGGATACTGTATTGACGAAGTTAAAGTGAACGGAGAAGATAAAAAAACATCCGTTACACGAAGCGGCGAAAACACATATAAGCTTTCAATTGAAAATATTACAAGTGAATCAAACAAAGTATCAGTTTCATTTAAAAAGTATTCTGAAATGGAATCCGGCGACTACAAGTGGGACAAGGATGACGCTATTCGATCATCAAGTGACGGAACATTTGTGTTTAAAAAAGATGCTGCAGTTGTTTTTAGTACGGAAAAGAACGGCATTGAACTGATATTTGACGATAAGACATCTATAGGTGGATACGGAATAAAATCTGTTGAAATTACTGATACAGAAACTGTCAAAGAAGTCATTGTTTATAAGAATGAAACCGAAATAAGCAGTGAAGAATTTGACAATTTGAAAATTGTAATTGACAAGGCTGCACCTAATCCAAAAATAGATGCCGAAGGAGCAAATGAAAACGGCTACTACAATTCTGATTTTAATGTTACACTGAGTGCGAAGGATTCAGATGCTTATTCCGGAATAAGCAAATTGGAATATTGGGTTTACAAAAATGGTGAGACAGTAACAGCTCACGATGTACTCTATTCCTATAAATCGGGTGATGAAATTTTACAAGAAAAATCTGTTGATGATGTAAAAATTGATGCAGAAAAAAATAACAGCGACAATGTAAAAATTGTATTGAAGGTAACAGACCTTGCAGGTAATGAAAACGAGGCATACAAGGATGTAAAAATCAATACCACAGCACCGACTGTAAATGTAGAAATCAACGGTAACACCAATACAAGTTTTGAAAAAGGTTATTACACTCAAAGAACTGCAACCGTAACAATTATAGACAGAGACTCAACATTTGATGCAACAGCTGCAACTGACGGAATCGTAATCTCTGCTAAAAACATTAACGGAGAAGAAATATCACTTGACAAAACAAAGATGATTTCCGAGTGGGATACCAACGGTGATACACATACTGCTCATGTGAAATTTGACGAAAACGCAAAGTACGATTGGTCTGTATCATACCAAAATAAGGCAGGTTTGAAAAACAGCAGTGTAACAGAAACAGGCGATTATGTTTATGATTTTACCGTTGACAATTCTGCACCTTCTCTTAAACTTATGTATGAGAAAAATATATGGGAAGAGCTCCTCAAAACGATTACATTCGGAATTTGGAGCAAGAGTGATGTGACGGTAACTGCAAATGCGAATGATAATATTTCACCGATAAAGAGTGTTTCTTATCACAAATATAACGGTGATACTGCACTCGGTGAGAAAGAACTTGATGAACTCTACAATAATGGCAAATTCACAGAATGTAAGAATTTTGCAACAATATCTTCCGAAGAGAGATTTGTGATTTATTTCCGTGCCGAAGATTATGCAGGTAACTACACCTATGTTTCTTCAAACGGTATGGTAGTTGACAAAACAGCTCCAAAAATTACACTAACCCCTGATGTTCCAAATGAAAACGATTATTACAATAAAGATGTCAAAGTCGATGTTAATGTTGATGAGATGAGTCCAAACTGTTCGGGTATTAAGAATGTGCATTATGAGGTAAGAAACGGCAATGAGGTTACACAGTCAGGGGATCTTTATAACTTCAATGTAAAAAGCCCCACAAAATCACAGCTTGAGCAAAAAGTTTCGGACAACATAACTGTTGATGCAGAAAAGAATAACTCTGATAATGTAGAAGTTATTGTAACAGCTGTTGATAACGCGGGAAATCCATCTGAAAATTCTGTTGTTCTGAATATTAACAAAACAAATCCGACAATATCGGTTAAGTTCGACAATAATGATTTAAAATTCGCAGAAAATGAAAGAGGCTATTTTAATGCAAACCGTACTGCAACTGTAACAATTACAGACAGGGAGTCAACATTTGATGCAAAAGCTGCAACTGACGGAATTGTAATTTCTGCTAAAGACATTAACGGAGAAGAAATATCACTTGACAAAACAACGATGATTTCCGAGTGGGATACCAATGGTGATAAGCATACGGCGACTGTATCATTTGTTGATAACGGAAATTACAACTGGTCTGTATCATATCAAAATAAGGCAGGAAAAAGTGCTGAAAAAGTTGATGTATCAGAACAGAAAACTCCGTACAAATTTACAGTAGATACAAAATCACCTTCTCTTGAGCTTATATATGAAAAAAATATATGGGACGAACTTCTCAAAACAATTACATTCGGAATTTGGAATAATGGCAATGTGACGGTAACTGCAACAAATGCGGAAGATGATATTTCACCGATAAAGAGTGTTTCTTATTTCAAATATAACGGTGATACTGCACTTGATGAGGGAAAACTTGATAAACTCTACAATGAAGGCGAGTTCAAAGAGTACAATAATTCTATTACGGTTTCACCCGGTGAGCAGGCTGTAATTTATGGTCGTGTTGAAGATTATGCAGGCAACTATGCCTATGTTTCTTCAAACGGCATAATAGCTGATAATAAAGCACCGGAAATTACATTTGATGTTAGTCCTAAAAACAAATACGGTGAAATTTACAACGGAGATGTAGATGTTACAGTTGGTGTTAAGGATGTATGTTCGGGTATTAAGAATGTGCACTATGAGGTAATAAATGGCAATGAGGTTACACAGTCAGAAGATCTTTATAACTTCAATGTAAAAAGCCCCACAAAATCACAGCTTGAAACAGAAATATCGAAACTTATAACTGTTGATGCAGAAAGGAATAACTCTGATGATGTAAAAGTTGTTGTAACGGCTACCGACAATGCAGGAAACAAAACAAAAGACGACGAGCATACAATTTCACTTGTCATTGATAAGACTCCGCCTGAAATCAATGTGAAGTATAACAGCACAGCAAACAACGGTGCAAAAAACGGTTATTACACATCAAGAACTGCAACAGTGACTGTTACTGAAAGAAGCAGTCATTTTGATGGGGCTGATGCAACCAAGGGCATTATAATCAGTGCCGTAGATGCAAAAAATAACAAGGTATCAGATGCTTACAAAATCAGCGGTTGGACTACTGTTGAAAATGATAGCAACAACCACGATAAGGATACGCATACGGCAACAATTAAGTTTGAAAAGGATGCAAACTACACATTTGCTGTATCCTATACTGATAAGGCGGGAAATGCTAATGACGGCGTTGATGTTTCGGGTCAAAACAATCCGTATAAATTCACAGTCGATAAGACAAGTCCGACAGGTTCATTAAAGGCAAAGTCTGCCGAAGGACAGGAGACTGAATGGTCAGAACTGCGTAAGACATTAACATTTGGGTTCTGGTCGAAAAAGAAGATTACAGTAACAGGCAGTCAGAATGATAAAACTTCGCCTATTGCAAAAGTTGAGTATTACAAGGTTAAAGCCAAAAATGCAACCGACGGTACAACACCTCTCACAAAGGCACAGCTTGACAATGTAACTTCGTGGGCAAAATTTAGTTCACTTGAAGTGCGTCCAAATGAGCAGTGTGCTGTTTATGTAAAAATCACGGACTATGCAGGCAACTATACTTACATAAGTACCAACGGACTAATTGCAGACAACAAAAAGCCCCGTGAGGAGTCAGTTGCACCTCAGGTAACTGTTAATCCTCAACAGCCAATCAACGGATTCTATAAGGGCAATGTCAAGGTGTCGATTTCGGTCAATGACCCGCTTACAGGCGGAACATATTCAGGTCTGAAAGAGGTATCTTACAGAGTTTACAGTCAGAATATTCTGACACAGGAAGGAACACTGTATTCATTCAACAAATCTAATCCGAAACAGTCTGATTTGCGCAGCAAGTGGACAGGTTCAATCACTGTTGACAGTGCAAAGAATAACAGTAATGATGTCCGAGTCGTAGTTTATGCAAAGGATAATGCCGCTAATGATTCGGAGGGTGTTGCAAAATTAAAGATTGATACAACCGCACCAAGAATTGATGTTTCATATGATAACAATTCTGCCGACAGCAATTCATATTTCAAGGCAGGACGAACTGCAAGAATTGTTGTTACAGAGCGTAACTTCAATCCTGATGATGTAGTTGTAAAAATTACAAATACTGATGGCAATATTCCGAGAATTTCCAACTGGACAAAAACTGTTGGAACAGGAAATCAGGATGATACAAGATGGACTGCAACAATTCCATACACTGCAGACGGAGATTATCATTTCAGTATTGCATACACAGACCTTGCCGGTAACAAATGCAGCGGGGAGAATTATGCAACAGGAACTGTGGCCGCAAAATCCTTTACCATAGACAAAACTGCTCCTACAATTACTGTAAGCTACGATAATAATTCAGCAAGAAACGGCAATTATTACAAGGCTGACAGAACAGCTACTGTCACAATTATTGAGCATAATTTTGATGCCAACCGTATAAATGTTTCATTCTCAGCAGGTGACAAAAAATTGCCTAATATGAGTGTTTGGAGTTCAAGTGGTGATCAGCATACAGCTACTATTGCTTATAGCAGGGACGGCTACTACTCATTTGACATATCAGTCAAGGATAAGGCAGGCAATGATTCCGCAAAATTTAATACGCAGTCATTCTACATTGATAAAACCGCACCAACCCTTGAAATAACAGGCGTTAAGAACAATTCTGCATATTCAGGAGATATTCTTCCTGTTGTTTCATATTCAGACGATAATTATGATGACAATAATGTTTCGATAAAACTTGTTGGTGCAAACAGAGATAATGTTGATCTTGAAGGTTACTATGACGATCAGATAAACGGAAAAAAGTTTATATTTTATGACTTTGAAAAAGAAAAGAAAGTTGATGATATTTACACTCTGACGGCAACACTTACCGATAAGGCAGGCAATACATCAACGAAGTCTGTTGTTTTCTCTGCTAACCGTTTTGGTTCAACATATGCCTTCGACAGTGCAACAAAAAAGCTTAACGGTGCATATTCAAAGAGTGTTAAAGATATTGTTGTGACAGAAACCAATGTCAATAAACTCAACAACATAAAAATAACACTATTCAAAAACAGTGACACTATCAAGCTCAAGAACGGTACTGATTACAGAATTGATGTGGAAGGCGGTAACGGAAAATGGTATAAGTATGTATATACTATTTTTGCAAAGAATTTCAGCGATGACGGTGTGTACAGACTTAGTTTCCATTCAGAAGATGCAGCTGGAAATATATCTGAAAATACGCTTGATACAAAGAACAAAGAAATTCGCTTTGGTGTTGATAAAACAAAGCCAAATGTAGTACTTGATAATCTTGAAAGCGGACAAACATATCCGTTGGAAAAATTAAAAGTTTCTATGACCGCAAATGATAATTTGCTTCTCAATTCAGTTGTTGTTTACCTTGATAATTATGACAAGGCTTATAAAACATGGGACGCAAAGGAAATTGCTGATATTATAGAAAAAAACGGTGAATTTACATTTGATATTTCAGGTAACTCTACCGGAGCGCATAAGATGAAAGTTGTTTGTACGGATGCGGCGGGTAACAAAATTACAAAAGAAATTAAAGATTTCTATGTAACAACTAACCTTTTTATACGATACTATAACAATAAGCTTTTATTCTTTGGCTCAATCGCAGGTTTCTTGCTTATCGTAGGTGTGATTGTATATGCTATTGTTCGTAAGAAGAAAGCAAAGTAGTAATCTGGTACGGATTTGTTACTGTAAATGCAAGTATGGGGCTGTGAAAAAACTTCCCCTGTTTTGACAGCTACAGGGAAAGTATGCCTTTTTAACAAATTGCCTTATTTTTCACAAAAATTGGAAGGAGCTGCGAAGAATGGAGTTTTAAACTTCATTTCTTCACAGCCCCTTTTCATATGGTTGACATTGTAAATTTAAATTGATACAACGCAATACAAGAACGCAAGGAAGTTTAAGGCGGTTAGCACTCCCGAAAGGGGGTGATATGCATGACTGAATCGGTTTTGCTGATAATTTTACTTATAGCACTCGCAGAAGTCATCAATAGCATAAAAAAATAATCGCCCGACAGCCTCAAATATCGGACGATTATTTTATATTCGTTTTAAAACCTTGGGACTAACCGCTTTTAACGGTTTTCCTTGTGTTCTTATTATATATTATGCAAAAAGCAATGTCAATATTCCATTTGAATTTTATATGGCTGAAAAATGTTGAGCGGTGACGGAACTTTCCGACACCGCTTTTTTTATTTAAATTCATCATTAAGAATTTCATCAAGGTTATTGACCATTGCTGTGACGATTTCATATGAACCGCCGTCTGAGATTGACTTCATAAGAGCGTTTATGTTTTCTTCAAAATCCTTTGGCAAGAGGGCGCAATACTTTTTGCAGAGCTGAACCTGTCTTTTTTCACCGGGGTGTGTCTGACGGTTGAGTGCGAAGATAACATCAAAATAGCTTTCGAGAAAAGCGGTGATTCTGTGATTGACACTGACGATATCGCCACGCTCCTGAGCCTTTTTAATCTGCCTGTCATATGACGGAAGCTTTCCGTTCAAAAGGTTGCGGTTGTTTTTGATAATCGCACTGCGGAGATTTTCAGGAAAATCAATCTGCGCCATATCTCTGAATTTTGTGAAAGTGCCTGTCTTGTCAAAAAGAACCTTGCTGTTCTTGATATTGTGCCAAAATGCGGTTGTATAGCCGTTAAAAGCCTTGCCACCCTTGATCACCGTATCAATATACCGACCGAACCTGTCAACTTCACGGTAGATTATGTCAACGGGAATACCGTTATTCATAACCGTGTTGTCCTCGCTCTCCCAATAATGATTGCCGAATTCTGCAATCGAACAGTATTTTCCGAGGAGATTTTCTCTTGTTTCGGCTGTCGGAATTTCAGCACAGTAAACATAAATATCGTAGTCCGAATTTTCATCACTTGCACCTGTTGAACGAGAACCGCCGAGTGCGACAGCCTCAACCGTATCAAGCGACTTGAGTGCAAGCAAAACTTCTTCAAGGTTTGCGTCCTTAACATTGTATTCCGCAAAATTCATAGTTTTGATCTCCTTTATTTTATGGTATCATATTCCTTTTGTCGGATTAAGCCGTAACTTCTGCCGTTTCGGTTGGACTTGTCTTATCTTCAAGCACAACCCTTTTGCCTCTCCAACCGCCCTTTATCCAGCGGATAAACACAACGACGCCTCTGAAAATTTCATCGGCAGCCATGGCAATCCAAATTCCGGTAAGTCCCATTCCGAAATAAATTCCGAGCAGCCAGCCGAGTCCGACACTCAAAAGCCACATTGAAAAAATTGCGAGTGCAGTCGGAAATTTAACATCGCTGGCGGCTTTCATACTGTTGATTATAACAAGGTTTGTTGTTCTGCCGAATTCAAGAATAATCGCAATGAACATAACCGATGAACCGAGTGCGATAACAGCCTTATCGCCTGTGAAAAGTCCGAGCGTAAACGGCGAAATCAACCAGTTTACAATTGCAACCGAGATTGAAATTATCATACCGAAACGCAAAGTTTTCAGCACTCTGCGGTATGCAAAATCGTAATCGTGAGCGCCTACGCTGTGACCGACAATAATCTGTGTTGCATTTGCAGCGGCAAGAGCAATCATATATGTAAACATTGAAAGCATGTTGGCGTAGATTTTTGCGTTGATTGCAACGATACCCATTGTGTTGATGAATGCCTGTAAAAACAGCTGTGAACAGTCGTAGGAAATGTTCTCACCTGCTGTCGGAATGCCGAGTTTAAGAAGGCTTTTGAGAACATCATACGGAAACGGACGAAGATATTTAAGGCTGAACTTGCCTTTGATAACCGTGTAGAAGTATATAACGGATGCAATTACCGCAATAACTCTGCTTCCGCATGTGGAAACAGCCGCACCCGACGCACCGAGTCCGAGAACCTGAAGCGGTCCGTAGAGCAAAAGAGCATTTCCGCAGATATTGATAATGTTCATTCCAAGACCGATAATCATACCGAAAACGGTTTTGCCGTTGCTTGCAAAAATTGAGTTAAAAGCATTAATAAGCGCCTGAGTAAAGATTGTACCGCCGACTATTCGCATATACATATCCGATTCGTCAAGCATTGCCGCAGGCACCTGCATTGCCTCAAGCAGATTTCGGCTGAATATGAAAACAACAAAGCTGATTACAATACTCAGCACAAGGTTGAATGACAACGCAACCGTGTAAATCATATTCATCTTTTCTTTTTTACCTGCCCCAAGGTACTGGCTGACGATTATGCCCGTTGCGCTTGATATAATGTTAAAGGCAAGAGTCAGAAAACCGAGAACCTGGTTTGCGTTGCCGATTGCACCAACGGCGGTTTCGTTGTAGTTTGAGAGCATAATCGTGTCAACATAGCCGAGTGAGATGCCGAGCAACAGCTGTAAAAATATCGGCCACGCAAGCTTGATTACGCGCTGATTCATAACTGAATCGTTCGGATTTTTGAGTTTTGAAGAAGTAGCAGACATAATGTAATCTCCGTTGAATAAAATGATTAATATAAGTTTTAATGTTTTGAATGTTTTGAAAAAATAAATTCTGTGTAAATTGTGCATTGCCGTTGTTCTGACTGCTTGACCGCCGTGTATTTGAGATGTATAATCTAATTGCGGATGGTTGCAATCTGTTGCAATCTTCAAACTAAGTTCAGATAACCAACGGTTGTTTTCGATAAAATCAGAAAAAATACAACGCAAATGCGAAAGGATAAATAGGTATGAATATATGCGTTTTTGGCTCATCAAGTGAGCAAATTGACAAAATCTATCTCGAATCTGCCGATCATCTCGGCAAAAAGATTGCCGAAAAGGGCTACAACCTTGTTTTCGGTGCGGGAAAATACGGTGTTATGGGCGCATCTGCCCGAGGCGCATACAGCGCAGGTGGCCACACAATCGGAGTTACACCCGATTTTTTTATTGATGTGGGTGTTGTTTTTGACAAATGCTCCGAACTTATTGTAACAGATACAATGCGTGAACGCAAAGGTATTATGGAAGATAAAGCGGACGCTTTTGTAATCTGTGCCGGCGGTATGGGTACTTTTGAAGAATTTTTTGAGGTTCTCACACTAAAGCAGCTTAACAGACACACAAAGCCTATCATTATATACAATGTAAAAGGCTACTATAACTCAATGCTTGCAATGCTTGACAATGCCGTAAGTGAAAAGTTTATGACCAATGCCTGTAACAGACTATACACGATTGCCGACACCGAAGAAGAGGTTTTCAATCAGCTCGAAAATTATGTTCCGTTCACCTACAATAAATATGAGTTTCTCAAAAAGGACGGTGAGCAGAATGGCTGACCAATGCGAATTTTGTGCAAACTTTGTCAGTGATGACGAATTCGGTGATTATTGCAATATCAACCTTGACGAGGACGAAATGGCAAGGTTTTTAACCCGAAGCACAGACACCTGTCATTACTTTCAACTTTATGATGAGTACAAAATAGTGAGAAAACAAAATTAAATAATTTAAAACAGCAATATAACAAAATAAGTTACACGGTTGTAACTTTTGCCTCAAATTTAATTAAATGTCGTTTGTTATTATTGTAAACCTAAAATCCCCTTAATTAAAGGGGATTTTTTGTTTTTTTATATCATTTTAAAGGTTAGAATATGAATAAAAGACAAGCAGATTAAGTCCGTTAAAATATAATCGAAAAAGAAAAGTTTAGAGGAATGCACAAATGCAATGTGAAAATCTTGTGAATTCATCCAAAAAAAATGACAGAGGACAAATAAATATTGCAAAATGTGCGTTGAAGGTATAGAATATTATTATATTTTGTACAGCAGTGCACCATTTTAGTGCATTATTTTTTAAGAGGAGAGGGTTTTTTATGGGCCTTTTTAACAGGATTATTGATAAGATGGTCAGCGACAAAGTTCCATTTAAAAAGAGAAAAAGGCTGATTGTTTTTGTTGCAATCATAACCCTTCTTTCAATGACAACAGCAACGGTTGCGTGGTTCACGGTAAATACATTTGCAGGTGTGGACAAGCTTGACCTTAATATCAGCCTTGCCGCTCAGCTCAAAGTAAGTATGGAAAACCACGGCAAAGACCTTGATAAATACGGCAAGGTAATCACGAACGAGATGATTGACGATTACCTTAAAAAGCACGGTTCAAGCCTTAAAGATACGGTACTTGATCCTGTCACAACAAGAGAGGGTACAGTATTTACCAATCAGCGTGGCACAGTCAGAGAGCCTAACAAGCGCAGCTACCTTGAGTTTGAATGCTACTTCATTGCGACTGAGGAAATGTGGGTTCACCTCACAACCGAAAGCACAAAAGCAGGCGCTGATGACGGTACAAAGGTATCGACAGAATCAACCGGTGCAAAGGCTGATGTAGTAAATTGTGCGAGAGTTGATTTCACAGCCGAGGGAGCAGGCAACGGCACAACAATTTATGAGCCGAACAGAAGCACTCCCGTAAACGGACAGACAACTTTTGATTTGCCGTCAGGTTCAATGGTCTACTCAAACAACACAAGACTTTTCCATCTTAATCAGCTCGATCCTGTTAAGGTAACAGTTCGCCTTTGGATTGAGGGTAACGACCCCGAGTGTGATGACGATGTTCAGGATGCACACATTTCTGTTCAGCTTGGCTTTGTCGGATGCGATAAGGACAATAAGCCAATATCTTAATTAACAACAACCAAACGGATTTAACTTTTGAGGGGAGAGAAAAACTTGTTCGGAAAAAAGAAACCAAAAATTGAACAACCGATTACTCCCGAGGAGTTAAGTCGCTTAAACGATAAGAAAATGGCAGATGCCGAGATTGAACATTTTCATGTAAAAAATGATTCAATCGAGATTGTAAAATACAAAAAGCGCAGACGGCTTTTGAGCATTATCCTTTCGGTCTGCATAATCATTCTTCTTATTCTGTTCATCGTTTCAACGCTTGTAACGCAATGGGGCGACTTGATTATCAGCATTGATTCTCCAGCCGTAAAAAAAGGTATCGTGCTTAGCGAAGATGCTGACTTCAAAACCCAGTGTGCTTCACTTACAGCGGAGCAGGTTAAGGATGTTACAAACATTACATATTCATGGCTTCCTGTTGACCTTGATACAAGCAAAGACGGTGCGCACAACGGCAAAAACTATGTTGCTTATACTTTCTATTGTAAAAATAACGGAGAGGTTGAGCTTGACTATGATGCAGTGCTTGAAATCACAGGTGCGGCGAAGTCGGCAGATGAAGCAACCCGAGTTATGATTTACAAAAACGGCAAGAGCTCAATTTACGGCAAAGGTCAGTACAAAGACAGAAGCAAAGCCGAAACCGATTGTACAAAGTTTGTAAGCGATAAGGAAGTTTATAAAACATCAACCGAAAAATTCAAGGTTGGCGATATTGACAAATACACAATCGTAATCTGGATTGAGGGTAACGACCCCGAATGTATCGATGATATCCGTAACGGTCATGTCAGAATGAGAATGCTGTTCTCGGTTCGTGACGATGAAGAATCCACAGCAAAACCGTAATTTTCGGTATAGTATTACATCAACTTGGTATTATGTGCCTCGGCACTGATATAGCAAAAAAATCCCTATGGTGTTTTAGGGACAAAAAATTATTTTATTTAGGAGGAATTTCTCTATGAAAACAACATCAAGAAAGAGATTATTAATCTCTTCCGTAGCAATGCTTCTCGTAGCAATGCTCGCACTCGGCACAGCAACATTTGCATGGTTTACAAACAACACATCAACAACCGCTTCAGGTATCAACGTAAAAACAGTACAGGCTTCTGATCTTAAGGTAGCAAGTTCAAAGTATACCTTTACTAATGACTTGCAATATGATTATAGTAATCAGGTCTTTAAGCCTGCTTCATCAGCCAACGGTACCGCTTGGTACTCTGGTACAGCGGAAAAATCCAACGCATTCGGCATTAAATCAACCGACACCTTCACTCCTATTCCTAATGTAACCGCAGAGAACAACTATGTTTACGCTAACGAGCTGAATATTAGAAATTACGGCGGTGCGGCTGTTGATAATGTTAAAATAGATTTCACCATTGGCGAAACAGCTACAACAGAAGGTGCAAACTATGTTAGAGTAGCTGTTGTTCCTAAAGACAAACACGACGCATCTAGTGCAACCACCGGATTGGGCGACTTTACAACGTCTGTGTTTGATAAAGATGGTGTAGCATACAACGCTGTCAACGGAAAGGCTTTCACAGAAGTAGTTGAAATTACCCCGAATAATAATAAATTCTCGGTAGAAGTTGGTAAATTAGCTGCTAAGGGTGCTGATTTTGTAACTACAGGTGAAAATCGGAACGAAGCAAATTATGAGATTTTTGTTTGGTTTGAAGGACAGGACACGGAGTGTACAAACGCTAACGCTGGTAATTCACTTCCAAACATTACATTTACTATAAGCGGCACTCAGGCAACACCAACTCCGTGATTTTCCTTGTAATTGAAATTATTCTGCCAAACTAGCAGTTTCGAACTAACCGCTTTTTGGTAAGGAAAAACACGTAATGAATTTGAAGTAGAATTCAGATGAAATTATGTCCAGACGCTTATACACTTATCTTGATTGGAGACCCCTTATGAAAAAAGTTGTAAAAAGAATAGTAAACATAATAATTGACATTATTGTGATTTTGATTCTGGCGGTGTCGGTTTTAATCGTTACATTGTCACTAACTTCCAAATCATCAGGGGTTCCCAATATTTTCGGCATTGCACCCCTCAGCGTTCTGACAGGTTCAATGGAAGATACAATTAATACAGGCGATCTTATTTTCTGTGAGGTTACAGACGATCCTTCATATGAATATAAGAAAGGCGATATTGTTACTTTCTATAAGAATATCAACGGTAAATCCGAACTCAATACTCACCGAATTGTTGAGGTTGTTAAGGATGACAACATTACCTATTACAGAACACAGGGTGACAATAAGAAAACTAACCCTGAGCCCGATGAAGAACTTCAAACTTCTTCATCAATTGTCGCCAAATACACAGGTACAAAGATTGGCGGCGTGGGTAACTTTTTAAGCTTTATCAGAACTCAGCTTGGATTTTTCCTCTGCGTTCTGCTTCCGATGATTATTTTCTTTGTTTATGAAGCAATCCGAGTTGTTCTCAACCTTCTTGCCTACAATAAGGAAAAAACGCTCGAAGAGGCAAAGCTTGCGGTTGATTCCGCCGAGCTTACCGAAGAACAGAAAAAGAGAGCTATTGAGGAATATCTTGCCTCCGTCGGAGAAAATCAGGACAAGGCGGAAAATGAGCCCAAAGTACAAACACCTGCTGATGGCAATAATTCCGCTGATAATTCCGATTAAGTTATGACAAATTTGTCCCTAACGCACTAGTAGCGTTTATCGTAACGGTATATTTCTTTCTCAGTCTCAGAGCTGAGAAAGAAATACAGTTACAGCTCACAGTAAAAACACAACAGAAATTATCAGTTAATTTGCAGCGGTGAACCGTGTTTTTCATCTGAAATACGGATTTTCTGATAATACAAAAACAACAGATTAACACAAAACCGTTTCCGTCGGAAACGAACGGCAGTCGCTGATTGCCGCAACATAAGGCGATAAAATTTCGCCTAAAGAAGATGAGAGTAGATTTTTTTAAGGAGACGAAGTACCGTGGATACAGTATTTAAATTTCTTTTTGAATTTCTCGGTCAGTTTTTTGGCTCATTATGGTCAATAATCACCGGGTTATTTGGCGGAGTAGGCAATGCCTTTGATTTTTCCGCTTATGTAAACATTATTAATGCCTATACCACGGAGCTTGGCGGCCTCGCATGGGTAATTGCAATTATTGCCATTGTGCTTCTGGTTGCTGTGCTTGCACTTTGCGTATGGCTTATTGTCGTCGCTGTAAAAAAGTTTATTCGTTCGCACAGAAGAAGAAAAGATACAGATTCTCTTGTTAAAGAGGTTCAGGCACTCAACAAAGAGGTTATGAGACTCAACCTTGAAAAGGATAAGATTCTCTCTATGAAGGTTTCACAGATTGGTCTTAACCCCAACGAGATTTCAGAGCTTACAGGCGAAGAAATCGAGTCGCTCAACAACGGCGAAGAAGAGGACACAGGCGAAAGCCGTTTCTACAAGCTTACGGAAATCGACCAGCTTTGGGCAGATTATGTTCCGCCGGTTTATGACAACGATATCACACTTCCCGAGTTCTGTGAGCGTTTCAGACTCTTTGCTTGTTCACAGCTTGGTCTTTACTACGATATTAAGCTTATCAGACTTTTTGTTGCTGCGTTTGCTTCTACCAGACTTATTATCCTTCAGGGTATTTCAGGTACAGGTAAAACTTCACTTGCTTACGCCTTTGGTAAGTTTGTAAACAATCCTTCAATCGTTGCTTCCGTTCAGCCGTCATGGCGCGACAGAACAGAGCTTTTCGGTTACTTCAACGAATTTACAAAGAAGTTTAACGAAACCGAGCTTCTCCGTGCAATGTACGAAGCTTCCTACAATGATAACATCTACGCCGTAATCCTTGATGAAATGAACATCGCAAGAGTTGAGTATTACTTTGCAGAAATGCTTTCAATTCTTGAAATGCCGTCAAGAGATGAGTGGGTTGTTGATATCATCCCGAACTCTTGGCCGTCTGACCCGAAGCATATCGTGAACGGTCAGCTCAAAATTCCGCCGAATATGTGGTACATCGGTACTGCGAATAACGATGACTCGACATTTGCTATCACAGATAAGGTTTATGACCGTGCTATGCCGATTAACATCGACAAAAAGGGTGTTGCTTTTGACGCACCTCTCACAGACTCTGTATACATTTCATACAAACATTTTGAGTACATCCTCAATGCCGCTAAGGTTCAATTTGTTGTTTCGGAAGAGAACCTCAAAAAGATTGCTCTCCTTGACGATTATGTTATTGAGCATTTCCGCATAGCTTTTGGTAACCGTATTGTAAAGCAGCTTCGTGACTTTGTTCCTGCTTATGTCGGAACAGGCGGTACAGAGCTTGACGGTCTTGACTATGTTCTTGCCCGCAAGGTATTTAGAAAATTTGAGTCGCTCAATCTTTCATACATTCGTGATGAAATAGATGGCCTTTGTGCGTATATTGACGAGCTTTTCGGCGAAGAAAATATGACTGAGAGCAAGGATTATCTCCGTATGCTCAAGAAGCTTGTATAATTTTAGCAATTCAGGGCGAACTCTGTTCGCCCTTTGCTTGGTGAAAGGACTTTGTTCCTTTAGCGGTAAAACTATCTGATTGGAGAAAAATCAATGGCTGATTTTGGTAAATATTTCAGAGCATATATGTATATGCAGGACATTCTGAAAAATGATTTTACTTACAATTACATAACAGAAGGCCTTAAGGACGGCGATAAGGGCGAGGATAAGCTCGACGGTAAGACCAACGAAAAGGTAATTGATATGGAGTGGGTTGTTGCCATTGAGGAAACACTTCCGTACATTCAGAAAGCAATAGACGAACAGCGCCGTTTTATTAAGCAGGTTGACAATCTTGTTAGAGTTGAGCTTGCAAAAAAGATTGGCCCCGAGTCGGTTAAGCACCTTTCGCAGCACACTAACTTTATTGCCAAGGTTGAGGGTGATATGGTAACGCCTAACAAAATCCTCACAATTGAGCGTGAGGAAAGCTTTGCTATTTATGAAAACCGTGTGCTTATGACGCTGATTCGCAAAGCGCTTCACTTTGTTGACGATAAATATTCAAAAATGAAAGATGTGCCGAACGACAGCTATAATAAAATTTCTATGGTTCGTCACATTGATTTTAATGAGAAAAAAGTAGATTTTAATCTTAACTATATAAATGAATCTCACGAAACTCTTGCAGATGACCTTGATGTTCTTGATGTTTCTCAGCTTTCGGACTTTGACAGAATCAGAAGAATCAGAACAACTCTTAATGAGTTTTTAAACACTCAGTTGATTAAGGAAATCTCAAAAGAGCCTGAGGTTCGTCCTCCGCTCACGCAGACCAACCTTCTCAAAAAGAACCCCAACTTTAAAAAAGTGGTTGAGCTGTGGAACTTTCTCGACAGCTACAAACGTAAAGGCTTTGAGGTCGTAAGCGAGGAATACAACGGCAAAATGACAGATACTGTTCAGCAGGATGTTTACTTTGCGATGGGCTTTGAGCATTTTATGATGTCTATTGCTACAAACCCGGGACTTCGTTCAATCCTTAAGGAACAGTACGACGCTGAAAATGCACGAATTGCCGAGGAAGAATCAAAGCCGCAGAAGACCCGCGAGGCGGTTATGCAGGCACAGCTTGATGCTGTTCGTAAAGAGGAGATGGAAATCCGCCTTCGTGAAATCCGTGAACGCGAAAAGAAAATTCTTGACCTCACGAATGAAATCAAGAATTTAAAGGTTATAATTGATCAGAAAGAACAGCAGATTCTCACTCTTAGGGGCAGGGTTTCTGCTCTTGAAGACCAACTTGAAGAGGTTAAGAAAGAGCTCCAGCAGACAAAACTCAAGTTGATGGAGGCAGAAAAGAGAATTGCCGAGCTTGAGGAAGAAAATCAGCAGTTAAAAGATACTATTGAAGAGTTGAATAAAACGATTGATGAACTCAATCAGACTATTGACACACTCAATAAAAAAATAGTAGAATTAAATGACAGAATTCTCGTGCTTGTGCAGGAGAATGCTCGTTTGCAGACAAAGGTGAAAGAGCAGGAAACTGTTATCGCCGAGCAGAAGGCTCATATTGCAGAGCTTGAAACTCAGGTTGCCGAACAACTTGCAAAGATTACGGCTCTTACGGAAAACCTTGAAAAATGTCATGCGCAGATTGAAGAGGACGCTCGTAAGATTACCGATTTGTCTGACAAAAATGAGAAGCTCACTGATACTCTCCAAACCGAACGCATTCAGCATAAGGAAACAGTCGACAAAATGAATGCCGATTTTGCTGAAGAAAAGCAGCAGATGAACGACGCTCATTTGGCAGAGGTTGAATCGCTTAACCATAAATTCAACGATGCAGAGGCTGAACATAACACTTATGTAGCAAAGCTGAATGCGGATTTTGCGGCAAAGGCAAATGAAACAGAGCAAAAGCATCTTAAAGAACTTGCCGATAAGGAAGAGGCTCACAGGAATGAGCTTGTTGAAATTAAGGAAGCCAACCTTAAATCATCAGCCGCAAATGACGCCGCTCATGCGTCAGAGCTTAAAAAGGCATACAAATCGGTTGACAAAAAGGTTGAGCAGGCAGAAAAAGCTTGCGAAAAGCGTATGAAAGCCAAGGTTGCCGAGATTAAAAAAGAGGCTCAGGCTGAAATTCGCAAAGCCGAAAAGAAAGCAGGCGAAAAAATCAGCCTTGCAAAGGAAGAAGTCAAGTCAATTAAGGATGTCGGCGATTTGTTCGTTCGTGACTTCGGATTCGGCAGTGTTGCTGTTGTTTCTAAATATGCCGAAGAGCTTGCAAAATTCGGCAAGCTTTCAATCGCAGACGAGCTTATGGACGCTCAAAAGTCTGTAAGATCTCTTTGCATTTGCAGAAGCAAAAAGGGTGTTATGCTTGCAGGATATTCCCGTAACGGTGCAGATGTTTACAAAATCTATAAAAAGCAGGCAGACCTTGAAGTGGCTTTTTCGGATTTGTGTTCAAAGCTGAAAAGTGCCGGAAGGCTTCCGCTTGTGATAACATTCTCAGGAGTTGACAGACCGTTTGCAATGAACTTTGAAAACATTGTTCGTGAGTCAACAGGCAAAAAAACTACTGTTGTTCATAACAAAACATTGAAGGCTGACGGATTTGTTGCCGTTTACTATAGTGTAGAATAAGGGGCAAAAATGAAAAATTCAACTGCGCCCAACAGAAAAACGGGCAGAATGATTGCTAAAAATTTAATAGTTCTGTTCGCTGTTGCACTTGCCGGCTTTTGCGGCATTCAGGCGTGGTTTACGGATAAGAGTTCAGCTGATGCCGACGGTATAAATGTTGAGTGTCAGGCACCTGACGGTATTGAAATTGCTGTTGTTAAGCACGGTGCCACTGCCCCGGCTCCGACGGCGTACAAAAATACGATTGAATTGAACAGCAAAAATTATTCGTTTATTAATGATATCAAGATGACTGAGGTTTCGAGCGACGGATACACATTTTATAAGCCGCCTCTCAAGCAGGAAAACGGAGTTGCTACTCCTATTCTTGATGCTGACGAATGGGAACTTGCTAACAGTTCGGTTCACTACCTTTCTTTTGACCTGTATGTTCGTTCAAAATCCAAGTTTGATATTTATCTGGACGGTAAATCTAAAATCAGTCCGAATGCAAAAAATCTGACAGGTGAAAATGCAGATAATAAGAGTGATTTCGGTGAAAGCGGTGTCTCAAAGGGAATTTCAAGAGACTGCGTAACCGGTGCGGTAAGGTTTTCGGTTGCAAATTATGAAACTAGCGAAACAATGCCAAAGCTTTTGTGGATTCCTGCTCCGAACATTCTTCTTAAGCCAGACTTAGATACAACAAAGTATTCTGTAAGCACAGACATGAGTTCGGGCAAATCATATTCGCACAGTTATTATGTAAAAAACGGTAAATGGGAAATAACATCCGTTTCCGCTAATGATGATTCACCACTCGGTAAGGTTCTTGTTGCAAACAGCAAAGGCTTTACAGACAACGGAGATTACACATATGAGCTTGGTGCAAAGAAAAAAATTATGACTTTGGAAAAAAAGGACGCGACTCAAGACAGCAAATATACAGGAATGGTAACCTGTAATATGTGGGTTGACGGCGAAGATGAAGAGGCAAGACTTGCCCTTGTAAACGGAAAGTTTAAAGCAAACCTTGTTCTCTCAAAGGGCGATGTACAACAATAAATAAAAATCAGGAAAGGAGCAATGAAGTATGAAACTGAAAGAAAGAATGCAGAATTCGTTTTTTGCACTTTCCGATAACAGACTTCTCGGCAGAAAAAAGCTTGCAATTTCATATGTATCATTGTTCCTTGTTTTTACTCTTGTGCTTGTGACAACGGTGGCATGGTTTACCGTAAAAGATACGGCAAGTATTAATTCTCAGGCGTTTTCACTTGAGTCAAGTGCGGCACTCCGTGTCAATGACGGTCAGGAAGATCTTTCAAATCACCTTGTTGTTAAAAACTTTAAGCTTGAAGAGGCTTCAAGCGTTGACGGAAGGAATATGTTCTTCCCGTCAGAGGGCAACTTTAAGGATTCAACATCTGCCATGAAATTCCGTGAAGGAACTGCAGGCGACAGGAATAAAACATATGTATATAAGGATTTTAAGCTTAATGCCGATTCAGATATGACAAATGTTTATATCAAAGGCTATAATATTACAATTGTTTCGGCAGACGGTAATACAGTTCTCGGTAAGTTTGACGGCTCAACCGAGATTATTCGTAACAGTGAAGGCGTTCCTGTCGATCAGAAGGTCTATGATCCTTGTCCGTTAAGACTTGCGTTTATTACCGACAGCAGTAAAACTCCTACTGTAATTGATCCAAGTGCTCTTATTGACGAGCATGCTAAAAATTATAATGCAGTAAGCTCAACGAATACGGACGGCTCTCCTACTACGAAGCTTTCATCATGCAAGACATTTTCTGATTTCTATTTCTATTCAGGCGAAAGCTTGTTCACGCTTTTAGGTCAGAAACCTCTTGATGTAACATTGGTAGCGTGGTTTGAGGGTGCGTATGAAGATCAGTCTGTTTATGATAAGTATGCAGGCGCATCGGTTACAATTGATGTTGAACTCGAAAGTAACTACAATGATATGGAGGCTATCACCTTTATTGATAAAACAAGAGGTGATAAGGGCGAAAATACTCCGTGGATTAAAACAGATGACTGTATAGTTACCATGCAGTATAAAGATACTGATGCAACTCAGAAAACTGTCGTTATGAAATATCTTGGTCAGGTAGACGGATATAACACATGGACAGCTGCGTTGCCAAAAGATGTAACAACAGACATAAGCTTTTTCAGATTCAGTACAACGAATAATATAATCTATAACTCATGGCACACCAAGGAAAATGTGAACGGCGAATTGAGCCCTACGGCACAAGGTTGGATAGTTAATAACGAAGATTTGTATCCGTTACAGGAAAGCAGAATTGTAAACGGTAACCGCAGCCTTGTTTATACTGCTAAGAGAGGTAACGGTTATGGTAAAACCGACAGTACTTTTGAAAGACTGTCCCCTTGTATCGGATACTGGGATTATAGTCCGGGCGGCTCAACTGTTGAAACAACAACACCTTCAACCACAACTCCGACAAGCGGAGGAGGATCTTCCGAAGATCCTAAAATAAATACAAGTGTGTATCTCAACATTCTGGGTAATAATAAACAGTGGCTCAGAGATTATCTTAAAAGCGGAAATTATCAACCTTATGTAGTTTATAAATATGAAGGCAAAGAAACAAACCATTTGATGAAGTTTGAATCTGACGGTGCAAGGTGTACACTTGATAACTGCAGTGCGCCGAGAGGCTCACGAGTTATCGGATTTAAGTTTGTGAACGAGAAAGGTAATCACACTCTGCTTATTCCGGCAAAGAATGAATATATGTTCTCCACATCGTTCAATGTTTCTTATGAAGTAACCAACGATGATACCGCAACGTATCATTAATAATGCAAAATATAAAAAGGAGGTGTCACAATGAAAGAGAGATTTGCTCTTTTGGCGACTTATTTTAAAGAAAAGCTTGCAATCGGCAAAAAGTCGGGCAAAGAAAAGAGAAAAAGCATGATTTTAAGCATTGTGGCACTTGTTGAAGTGTTGGCAATCGCTATCGTGTCGGTTTCTGCATGGGTGGAAACAATTTCAACCATTAAGCTTGATTTGAACAACGGTACAATTGATAACTATGTGTTTACCAACGCTAACATTGGCTACGGTAAAGGCTATGACGGAAATACAATTGATCTTACAAAATATTTTCGTCAGGCAGGCGATGTTCACCTTGCCTCGGCAACAAGCGCAAACGGCACAGATGTTTATTTTCCGACCTTAACTGCAAACGGCGAGTCGTCCGGTGTATACAGAAAGGCTACTGTAAACGATAAGAATGTCAACTACATTGATTTTTCTTTCAATGTTACCGCAAAGGGAACAAAGGCGTTATTCTATTTTGAGAATGTTCCCAAAATCAAGGTTAACGGTGCTGATGCAGACGAGGGAAAGCTTCGTGTTTCATTTGTTTGTGACGGCAGTAATAGTAATACGGTTGTCTGCGGTAAGAGCAACAGCACGGCAGAGGTTGTTTCCGGTACAAACCTGAATACTAAAAAACCGGAAAATGTAAAATCTTTCGATTCATACACGGGTTCAACAGCAGAAAGTCCTCTTTTTACCGTTCCGAAAGATTCAAAACCGCATAAGGTTACAATGCGTGTGTGGTTACAGGATGACAGCAGAGATACAAAGTATGCCGGACAGACTGTTACAATTGACAAGTTCAAGCTTATCACTCAGAGTCCCCAGGCAGGAGAATTGACTTTTTCCGATAAAACAACTGGCGATCCATCTCTCGGTGCGGGTTGGGCTACAAAAAAAGATCGTGTAATCTGGATTAACCAAGAAGGCAAAAGCAAGTATGAAAAGCTTTCAAAGGATTCGAGCGGTAACTATTTTATTAAGCTCGGCTCAGAATATACAGATAAGCCTAACGCAGCAGTTACCTTCTACAGCTGCGAATCAACCGTAACAGCGAATCCGCAGGACAGCTATGTTGCAAAATGGACAACAACTCTGCAAGCTGGTGTTGATGCCGATTCACAGACATTCACAGCCTACGGATATAAGGATTCGTCAAAAAAAGGCTACGGCACATGGGGAGAGGTTCAGAAAATTCTCCTCTCAAGTGAATATGCAAATACATCGCAGATGACAAAGGTTGATATGTATGTTCAGGGCAGTTCAACTCCGATATCAATGACTCTTGAACGGAATGACAATGCGTCACTCAGCGGTTGGGTTGCATATTTGCCCAATCCTAACAGCGATGCCACACATTCGATTACATTCAAATTTACTTACAACGGCAAAGATTACACCATCAGCGCACCGAACAGAAATTCTTCGGTGAACTATGTTATTACTTCACAAAACACAGGCTACTGGGCGCCTCCGGCTATTGTTTCCGTTTATTCATGTGAGGATGAAAAGGATAATAATGCACTAATGGGCACAGTAAGCGTAACAGGCGGTATGGACGGCGCAACAAGCGTTAAGGTTACTGCCGGAACAAAAGTAACTCTTACCGCAACTCCAAAAAGCAGTAAGTATACATTCCGTGGTTGGTACTCTGATGCTTCTTTTACAAATCCTGTTGAACTTGATAACGGTGGAATAACAGCAACAGATACCACAAAAGAATACAAATTCTATGCCAAATTTGAAAGACAGTACCTTGTTGAGGGAACTGCGGTTACAGGTGCATCGGTTGGTGACAGCACAGGCGGTACTGTTACAATGGAAGGCAAGACATCAAGCAAGGTTTCACAAAACTTCCTTGAGGGTAGCAGCACATCGCTTACTGCAACGGCAAGAACCGGCTACGATTTTGTCGGTTGGTATTATGATGAAGCTTGTACAAAAAGCTACAGCAAAGAAAATGTAATTGAACTTAACAATATTCAGGAAAATCATTCCTATTACGCTCAGTTCAAGATAAAGACCTTTACCGTAAAGGCTGTTGCAAAACAGGCTGACGGTGCCGATGTCGGTACGGTTGAGTTTACCGCACCTGAAGCGGTAGCTCCGGGTACTTCTGTTACCGTTACGGTTAACTACGGCGGTTCGGCAACATTTGTTGCAAAGCCATCAAAGGACGGATACAAATTTGTTGCGTGGACTGACGCTGAAGGTAACCAGATCGACCTTAATTCGGAATACACCAGAAAAAATATTAAAAATGACACAACACTTTATGCCAAATTTGAGCTTATAAACCTTGACCTTAAGGTATACCCTGTTCTTGACGGAAAGGTTAATGAAACAGTCGGTACTCTTAACCTCGGTTTAGGTTCGGCAGTTACAAAAATTGAAACCACAGTTAAGTGGGGTTCAACCGTAACACTTAAGGCAACTGCCAAAGAAACTGTTTCTTCTCAGTATAAATTTGAAGGTTGGTACACGGATTTGGCTTGCACCAAAAAAGCCGATTCCACGATTCTTAATAATTGTGCATATTCCAGCGATGTAATTGATACCAAGGCAATAAAGGCTAACCTCACACTTTATGCAAATTTTATCGATGTTACTCCACGCACTGTAACTGCAAAGGCTTATTATAACGGTGCGGTTGACGCAACGGCAGGCACCGTTAAGGCGGGTTCATCAGCTGCAGGTGCAACATCCCAGACAATCGTAACCAACGGCAAGAGCGTTACTCTTAAGGCAACTCTTTCGGATGAGAATATGTATATATTCTCGGGTTGGTACGATGAAAACGGCACACTCAAGAGCAATGAGCTTGAGTACACAACTCCGAAAGTTACCGCAAATTGTACTTATCATGCTAAGTTTATGATAAAGACATTTGAAATTAAAGCGGTTTCTGTCGGTTCACACGGTACGGTTAAGTTTACTTCACCTGTATCCGATGCGTCAAAGACGAGCGTATCAGTTACAGTCAACTATAATGACAGCGTAACATTCCTTGCTACTCCTTCCGCAAGCGAAGGCTACAAGTTTGTCGGTTGGTATGATGATTACACAGGAGAGCGTGTGTCAACATCAGAACAGTACACTGTAAGCAAGGTTACTTCTAAATTAACACTCAATGCTAAGTTTGAACTCATCAAGTATAAGGTCAATGCACAGGCTGTTACTGACGAAACAATCAGCACAACAGGCGGAACAATTGAGCTTGGCAATGTTGCAGATGCAAATGCAGTTGAGTGGGGCACAGCAATAACACTCACAGCAAAAGCAAAGACAGGCTACGAGTTCAAGGGCTGGTATTCAGATGCCGCTTGCACAAAGGCATATGTAACAGACAATGCAGTTAATCCGCTTGACATTACAGTGAAGTCGAATGTAACGGTATATGCTAAGTTTGCGAAGAAGACTGATTCAACAACAACAATCTATTTTGAATCACGCAACTGGGATAAGTATAATGCATATGTCTACGCATCATCTGATAAAAGCAAATATTACAGTAAGCCATGGCCTGGCACTGAGGCAACATTAGATTCTGATACAGGTTACTATAAGTACGAATTCAATACATCTGATGACGGCAAGTTCAGAGTTATTGTAAATAACGGCAGTGGCTTACAGTATCCAGGATCTAACCAGCCGGGTCTTGAGGGTACAATCGGCAAGACATACATCTTCAAGAGCGATAATGCACTTGAAGAATTTGACCCAGAAGAATTTGACCCAAACGCTAAGGTTACAATCACATTTGACCAGTCAAACGTAGCTTGGGTAACCAATGGATATGCAAGATTGTTCGCTTATGATACCGGCAAAAAGAAGGAATATGAAATGACATATTCTAACTCTAAGTGGACAGTATCAGTTCCTGCAACTGTCAATAATATCACATTCTACAGATGTACTCCAAAGGGATTCGGAACAGATAAAGCACCAGGCGATGGCAGTGCGGCTGGTTACTGGAACCGTTGGTTGGCCGACAACAGAGGTACAAAGATAACTTACAAGGCAACCAGTGACGGTGGCGGCAGCTGGCAGTAAATCTGCAAAATCAATAAAAATTAAACGGAGGTGAAACCATGAAGAAATCAAAATTTGCAATTGTAATCGCACTCGGGCTTGTACTTTGTCTGCTTTGCGGTGTGACCACGACTTTTTCATGGTTCAGCCGTCCTCGTGAGGAATCGGGTAACTCTCTCAGGTGGAGCGGTCAGTACAAAATCAGCAACGGTCAGAACATCAGCATCAAAACCGTTAAGTCAAGTGATGACGGCTCTACTTTCGGTGAGAATGCAGTTACTGATTTCGGCGGTTCTCTGCAGGCAGGAAAGAGAAGATATTTTTGTACCGAAATTTCTAACTCGGGCAATACCGAACAGAATGTTTCGCTTTTCATAAAAAATCTGAAAACAAGCGATACGGCATCTGCTTCGGGACTTTATGTCGGCGTCAACAAACCGCTCAAGACATATAGGTCTTATAATGATATTGTCGGTAGTAACAGTACATATACGAAAACTTCGCTTGAAAAATACAGATTTTATTTAGATACAAACAATGTATTATCTTGGAAAGATTCCGCTACAACAATCAAAATCCGTTACGGAACAGGTGATGTCGAAACCCCAAAGTGGCAGGGCAATCCTATTGTTATGACACCAATCAGCGGTCAGAGCACACGGGTGTTGTATGTTGATGTACCTGTAACCGCAAAAGTTGTGCAATTTTATGCTAACGATGACAATACCGGTGCTAATGCTACACCGTATATGCTGTTGAAAGCTTATTGTCCGAATTTGGCTGTTGATAACTGCTATAAGTTTACTTTGAGGGCTGGAACAGGATATAACAATAACCATAACTGTGATACATATTCTTTTGGTAAGCCTTTAACTGACTGTGCTAACTTTATCAATTGTTACAACAGTATTAACATTTCGCTTGGCTCAACATTCAACGCAGGTCTTGTTGCAGGAACAGATTACGTAGGTAGCAGTATAAGCTATTCGTCATCATCAAAAAGCGTGTTTACAGTCGATGCAAACGGTGTAATTACTCCTGTGGCTGAGGGTAATGCAGAGCTCACAACCACAATTAAGGGCGGTGCATATGGAGATACCTATTCCGTAACCACGGAAATCAGTGTTACATCTGCAAGCTCAGATTCAATAGACACACCTATTGTGACAAACCTTGAAATCAAGCCGAAAGCTACTGACGGACCTACGGTTTCAAAGGTGTATTGGTACATCAAGAATGAATCGTCATCAACAATAACATACACGCTTGATAGTGTTTACATCTCGCTTTAAAATTTTAGATTTTTAAATTTACAAAAGGGTTGTTTTTACAGCCCTTTTTTATTATAATTTATAATCGGTAGAAGAGAATAAAATCCGCCCGTTTTGACGAATATGTACGCATTTTCGTTATATAAAATATGTTAATTAACGGATAGCTTGTGTTTGTACGAACGATTGCAATGTTACATTTGGGCGTTTGAATTTAACAAACTGTCTTCACAAACTGAGAACGGTGGCACACCGCCACGAATAATTACGCAAACCACAAAACAACGCTCGGGCGGATATGTTTCGCACATTGCAAACAATCTACACGAACCGGGAACGGCAACGTGCCGTGGAGGAATTTATGGATAAAAATAACGATTTTGAAAATGCGGTTGAAGTGACATCTGTAACAACCGAACCCCCAAAATCAAAAAATAGAATAAGGAAAAGGCATGAATCAAAGCTCCGCAAAACCCTGCGGATAATTAAAAATATAATTTGCTGGGGAGTGCTTGCAATACTTGTGCTGACCGTAATTGTGTTTATGGGTTCAAAGGTGAACGGAAAAACACCTTCGCTTTTCGGATATTCCGTGCTACGAGTTTCAACGGGCAGTATGCAGCCCGAGCTTATGATCGGCGATGTTATTCTCGGAAAGTGCGTTGACAATCCGACCGCCCTCAAGGTCGGCGATATTATCACCTATCGTGGCAGTGGGCAGACCGAGGGACTTCTCGTGACTCATAAGGTTGTAGTTGCACCGTATAAAACAGCTGACGGCACATATAAGCTACAGACAAAGGGCATTGCAAACGATGCTCCCGACCCTGAAATTTCAACCGAAGATGTGCTTTATATTATGGTGTGTAAGCTCGGATTCATTGACACTCTGTATAACCTTTTCCTCTCTCCGTGGGGACTTCTTATTTTTATTGCAGTGTTGCTGTTGATATTCATTGACGAGCTTATCGTTATAATACGAATACTTACGGGACATGACAAATCACCGAAGGACAGCGACATCAACGAAATTATAGACCGTTTGCAAAAGGAAAAATTGCAACAAAAGGCTGAATCCGACAACGATACAAAATTGGAAGAATAAATAAAAGCTAAATATATTTAATTTCGGACGAAAGGAAAATTCTCTTTTCGTCCGTTTTTTGTTGGCGAAAAAGACAAAGCGGAAAAATGGTGAAAATAGCTTTTATATGGGCTAAAATCGGCTTTTTAGTTGCATTTTTGGGCGATTTGTGGTATATTTTATACGGTCAAATTTGACCGTAACATACTGATTGTGTTTAGAAATTGATATGTTAAGGGTGGTTTCATGGATTACAAATTAATAGCGCTTGACATTGACGGTACGCTGACAAACTCCCAAAAGGAGATTACTCCCCGTACAAGATATGCTCTTATGGAGGCGCAGAAACAGGGCAAGAAAATTATTCTTGCGTCAGGCAGACATCCCGTAGGAATTATGCCGATAGCAAAAGACCTTATGCTTGACCGTTTCGGCGGTTTTATTATGGCGTTCAACGGCGGCAGGATTATCAATTGCGAAACAGGCGAAACTATGGTGAGCAAGCTGTTTCCGCTTGAATATCTTCCCGACATCGTGAATGTTTTGAAGGATTCAAACATTACAATCAACACATACGATGACAGGCGAATCATCTCGGATAATAAGGTTAATGACTATACCTATGTTGAAAGGGACGTTATCAAGGCTGAAATGGTTGTTGTTGACGATTTTATCTCATCTGTAAGATTTGATATCAACAAAATTCTTCTTGCAGGCGAACCCGATGAGCTTGATAAGTATCAGAAAATTCTTGCAGACCGTTATGACGGCTTGCTCGATGTATATAAAAGCGCACCTTATTTTCTTGAGATTATGCCGTTTGGTGTTACAAAAGGCTCAATGCTTCCGCTTTTGCTTGATAAACTCAAGATTAAAAGGGAAGAGCTTGCCGCTTTCGGTGACAACTACAACGATATGACAATGATAGGTTATGCAGGCTTCGGCGTTGCAATGGGTAATGCCGAAACCGATGTAAAGAAGATTGCCGATTACATCTGCGAATCAAACGATAACGACGGTATTGCAAACACACTTGATAAATTCGTTTTAAAGCAATAGTCGCAAAGTTTGAACCTAATATAAGCTTGAAAATATAAAATATAATTTAACGGAGCGTCAGATTTGACATAACCCTTTAAAAGAGTTGAAAAAACAGAATCTGTCGCTCCTTTTTGTATATAATAGCCAAATTGAGGGCTTAATCTTTGGCGGCATCAAAGTTGTAATAATTCTTTAAAAGAAAAATATATGAGGCTGTCTAAATTATAATATAATTGTATGTTATGTTGTACAAAGTATAACAAAAGGAGGAAAATCTATGGCAAAAATCAAAAAATTGCTTGCTTTGATTTTGTCGATTTGCGTAATTTGCACGGTATCTGTTATGTCCGTAAGTGCGGCTAATACAGATGACGATAACGACACTTCGGCATCAAGCACAATCACAGTACATTACTACTGTGAGGAAGGCACGCCCACAATCTATTATTGGAACAGTCTTCCGAAAAACATCAGCACGGAGTACCCCGGCGTTAAGATGACTTCCGAGGGAAACAACTACTACAAGTACACTTTCAAGGATGTAACGAAAATCAATATGATGTTTGTTACAAACGGAAAGCAGTCTGCGGAACTCACAAGAAACACAGGCGAGTGGTGGTACAAAAATAAGAGATGGTCAAGCAAAAATCCTGAAGATATGCAGGAATTTGACCGTGTTGACATGCGTGAAGACACAATTTATTTTGTAATCACAACCCGTTTCTATGACGGTGACACAGGTAACGATGTTCATTGCTGGGACGACTCACAGGCAAACAACCCCGACAGCGATCCCGCATGGCGTGGTGACTTCAAAGGTCTTATCGACAAGCTTGACTACATCAAGGCTCTCGGATTCAGCGCAATCTGGATTACTCCTGTTGTAACAAATGCGTCAGGCTACGATTACCACGGCTACCATGCAATGGACTTCTCAACAGTTGATGTTCGTTATGAGAGTGACGGCGCTACATATCAGGATCTTATTGATGCCGCTCATGAAAAGGGCATCAAGATTGTTCAGGATATCGTAGTTAACCATTCAGGTAACTTCGGTGAGGCAACTCTTGCTCCTATGTTTACAAAGGAATACGACTCAATTCAGGATCTTGCTTCTGTAGATTGCATGAAGGTTATTGAGGGAAGCGACTTTGCTAAAACATTCCCGAACTACGATGACCTTGAGCCTAAGTATCAGTATGCCGCAAGACTTAATATCATGAAGGATACTAAGGAGCTTGACTCCGGTAATCACGACACGGAAAACTACTATCACCACTTCAAAGACCTCAGCTGGGAAAGCCCGACTGTACAGACAGGTCAGATTGCCGGTGACTGCGTTGATATCAACACAGAGAATCCTACAGTTGCTAATTACCTTAACGACGTTTATAACAACTATATCAACATGGGTGTTGACGCTTTCAGACTTGATACTGAAAAGCACGTTTCAAGACTTACACTTAACCAGTATTACTTCCCGTCATGGCTCAAGACAGGCGGTAAAAACTTCTTCATCTTTGGTGAGGTTTGTACTCGTGTAAGTGAATTCTGGAACCACAACATTCCTGCAATTTCAGCTCCGTTCTATACATGGGCTGAATCAGACAGCCAGTACATCGATTCATTTACAAATGATCAGGCTGCAAACATTAATCTTACACTTAAGCACTATGACAGCAACGCAAGTACAGCAAATCAGCCCACATCTGATAATGTTTATCTTGACGGTCTTAAATATCACACACCTGATTACAGCAAGTCAAACGGCACAAGCGTAATCGACTTCCCGATGCATTGGAACTTCTCAAATGCAAGCAACGCATTTACCCGTGCTTGTGAAGAAGATCCGTACTACAATGACTCATCATGGAATGTAACATATGTTGATTCTCACGACTACGGTCCTGATATGGACAGCCGTTACGACGGCGGTACACAGTCATGGGCTGAGAACCTTGATGTACTCTTTACTTTCCGTGGTATTCCGTGTCTTTACTACGGTTCTGAGCTTGAGTTCCAGAAGGGTGTTCCTATGGACGTAGGTCCTAACGCACCTCTTTCAACAACAGGTCGTGCATACTTCGGTGACTACCTCGAGGGCGACGTAACAGCAACAGACTTTGGTACATATTCTAATGCAAGCGGTGCTGTTGCAAGCACACTTGAAGCACCTCTCGCTGTTCATATTCAGCAGCTCAACCGAATCAGAAGAGCAGTTCCTGCACTTCAGAAGGGTCAGTATACCAGAAGCAAGACTTATGTTGACGGTAATATGGCATTCATTCGCCGTTACACACAGGGCGCTACAGACAGCCTTGCTTGTGTAACTATCTCAGGCGGTGCTACATTCAAGAACCTTCCTAACGGCAAGTATATTGATGCAGTTACAGGCGATGTTAAGTATGTTACAGACGGCACACTTACAGTATCTTCTGTTGGTAGGGCTAATATGAGAGTTTATGTTTGCTGTGCAGACGGCTTCACCGGAATTGACGGTCAGATCGGCACTAACGGCGCATATCTCAAGTAATAAAATAATGTTGTTTTTTACGGAGCAGGTTTTTCCTGCTCCGTATTTTTCTGCCCTAAACCCTCAAATGACGGATTGCAGATTTATATCCGTCAAAATTATACTTCATTTATAAATAAACATCCCGAAAATTGCATAATGATGAATAAAAAGACAGAAAGTTATGCAAATTCTACATATAAGGTTGAAAATCGTTATGACACTTCTGCAAGAATTGTACCTTTTCTTTTTTTAAAAAATGTGCTATAATATATAAAATATAGTTTCAATTTATTGTGAATTTTAAAAGGGAGTGTTTTTTATGACAAACAGCGAGTATTCGGATGTTACACCGCAGATTCATGCTCTGGCTCAGAAAATGACGCATAACTCCGTTATTGATACAGATTTATACAGTAAGTACAATGTAAAAAGAGGTTTGCGTGACCTTGACGGTAAGGGTGTTCTCACAGGTCTTACAGATATTTCTACAATCACACAGAATAAGCTTGTTGACGGAAAGCTTGTTCCTTGCGAGGGTGAGCTTCGTTACAGGGGCTATAATGTAAAGGATATCGTTGACGGTATTCTTGAGGATGACCGTTTCGGTTTTGAAGAGGTTACATATCTTCTTCTCTTTGGCGATATGCCTAACGAAGAACAGCTTAAAGATTTTAAGAAGCTTCTTGTTCAGTACAGAACCCTTCCTCAGCACTTTGTTCGTGATGTTATCCTCAAGGCCACAAGTAACGATATGATGAACTCAATTGCAAGAAGTGTTCTCACACTTTTCTGCTATGATAAGAATGCTAACGATACATCAATCGACAATGTTTTAAGACAGTGTATACAGCTTATCTCCGTATTCCCTCTTTTGTCGGTTTACGGCTATCACGCATATAATCACTATCAGCGTGATAACAGCCTTTATATCCACCGTGCAGAGCCTACAATGTCAACAGCCGAGGTTATTTTGTCGCTTCTTCGTCCCGACAGACACTATACTCCGCTTGAGGCAAAGGTTCTTGATATGGCGCTCATTCTCCATATGGAACACGGCGGCGGTAACAACTCAACATTTACAACACATGTTGTAACATCTTCGGGTACTGATACATACTCGGCAGTAGCTGCGGCACTTGCATCACTCAAAGGTCCTAAGCACGGCGGTGCAAATGTAAAGGTTTACTATATGTTTGAGGATCTCAAAAAGCATGTTAAGGACTGGGAAGACGAGGACGCTCTTGAAGATTATCTTGAGAAGCTCCTTGACAAGCAGGTTTTTGATAAAAAAGGTCTTATCTATGGTATGGGACACGCAGTTTATACAATTTCCGACCCCCGTCAGCAGATTCTTCACGGTGCTGTTAAAAAGCTTGCGCTTGCCGAAGGTCACAATGATGAATTTGATCTTTATGAGAGAGTTGAAAGACTGGCTCCGAAGGTTATCGGCAAAAAGCGTAAAATCTACAAGGGCGTTGCCGCAAATGTCGATTTCTACAGCGGACTTCTTTACAGCCTTCTTGATATTCCGTGTGAGCTTTATACTCCGCTTTTTGCAACAGCTCGTATTACGGGTTGGAGCGCACACAGACTTGAGGAGCTTATCAACTGCGGTAAGATTATCCGTCCTGCATATATGAGCATTTCCGAAAACAAGGAATATGTTGATTTGAAAGACAGATAATACGGCGAACCGCCGTTCCCCGTTCGAGAAGTTAGTTTTACAAGTGCGAGGGTTAAATTGCCCGAGCGTATGGAAAATTGAAAGTTAAAAATCAAAGTCGGACGACAGTTTGCAAAATGCAAATCATTGTCGCCCGACCGTTTTTTATATATGAAATTAACTGTTTGGTCGTGGGGCGAATAATATCCGCACTACGATTTTTCGCAACATTCATCTTAAAACAACAAAAGACCGCTCTTTTGAGCGGTCTTTAAAGCTTGTGTTTTAAATTCAAAATCTATTACAATCAGCAGAAGAATACATCCATTTCTTCTGCGTTGCCGTCGGCAACAAAGTATGCCTTGCTTTCTTCGGGCTTGAGATAGATTGAAATTTCCTTTGCATCCTTGCCGTATGTAGCCTTAACATTTTTGATTACTTCTTCAACAGGAACCTGTGCGCCTGCATATTCTACGAAGAAATTAACCTTTGTTTCAACCGGAACGGGCTTCTTTGGAGCAACCTTCTTTGGAGCAACCTTCTTTGGAGCTGCTTTCTTAACAGGAGCCTTTTTAACGGGTTCTGCTTTCTTAACAGTTTCAACCTTTACATTTTCTGTCTTTGCGGGTTCAGCCTTCTTTGCAGCTGCAGCAACAGTCTTTTTTACAGGCTCTTCCTTAACGGGAGCAGTTTTTGCAGGGGCTGTTTTTGCAGTTGTTTTCTTTGTTGTTGCCATAATAAATCCTTCTTTCAAAGTAATAAAATATTGCAGAAATAAAAGTTTTATCTTTTGTAAATATTATACATTTCAGAGTAAAAAATGTCAATAAACTGTACAAAAATTCAGCGGTTAATACATATTTGCGAAAAAATAAAATTCCTGTTAGTTGAAATGCACAATGTTATTGCCTCATATTTGTGAACTATGTCGTTTTTTCTGTCAAAAAAAACGAAAAAAAGCACATCATCATTTGAAAACCTCTTGCAACTGTGCTAAAATGATAGCGATTAATTTAAGAGAGAAGAATGATTTATGGGAGAGAATTTCATTATTATTGCACAACAGGTGCTTGTACTGTTCATTTTGATTGCAGTCGGTTTTATTTGCGGTAAGAAGAAAATTATCACCGATTTTTCCGCCCGTCACATGACCGATATAGTATTGTATGTTGTGACGCCCTGCGTAATGATATCTGCTTTTCAGCGGGAGTTCTCGTTTGAACTTTTGAGCGGACTTATAATTTGCGTTGCCTGCTCTGCACTTATTTTCGCTGTGTCAATACTTATCTGTAACCTGATTTTTCATGATAAAGATGAAAGTCGTAAGGCTGTTATCCGCTTTGCAACAATCTATTCAAACTGTGCATTTATGTCTTTGCCCCTCCAGAAGGCAATTCTCGGTGATGACGGTTGGTTTTACGGCTCAATTTTCGTTGCCGTATTCAACATTTTTGTATGGACGCACGGACTTGTTTCAATGAGCGGTGACAAAAAACAGCTTTCATTCAAAAAGCTTGTTCTCAACCCCGGTCTTATCGGTGTTCTTCTTGCAATTATCCTGTTCATTACAGGTTTTAAGCTTCCGTACATAATCAGTCAACCGGTTGAATATCTTGCAGTTCTGAACACTCCGCTCCCGATGCTTATTATCGGTTTTTACCTTTCACAGGCTGACTTTAAAAAGGCGTTTACTGACAAGGGCGTATATTTTTCTTCGGCAGTCCGTCTGATTGCTTTACCGATGATTACAGCGGTTGTAATGTCATTGTGCCGTGTCACACCCATAATTACCATGGCTTGCGTAATTGCCACATCAGCCCCTACTGCCGCAACAACAACCATGTTTGCAACAAAGTTCAACAAGGATGTTGAGCTGTCGGTTAGTATCGTTGCCGCAACTACGGTATTTTCACTTGCAACAATGCCGCTTGTCGTAATGCTTACGGGCATGATGAGCGGATTTAGTAGTTAATGTAAAATGGAAATTGAAAATGGAAAATTATGGTCGGCGGTGTGCCACCGCAGACCTTTCGAGAAGATAGTTGAGATAAATGAATTGCATTGATGCCCGAAACGGCATTGATGCAATTTTTATTTTATATGAATTTAACTGTTTAATTGCAGAGGAAAACCGTATTCTCCCGTTAGTAATGGCAGAAAATTTATGTTCACGAATTGGGAACGGCGGCTCGCCGTAAAAATATATGGAAATCTCGGCTAAAATTTGATATAATGAACACATAAAAATATATAATCCTTTGAGGGGGACTGTATTATGTCGAGAAATCCTATGCAAAAACAGAAGCTTTTGTATCTGCGGAAAATTCTTCTTGAAAAGACCGATGAAAATCACGGGCTGACTTCAAGTGAAATTCTGGCAGAGCTTGCGTTGTACGGAATTACTGCGGAGCGAAAAAGTCTTTACGATGATTTGCAGGTGCTTGAAAAATTCGGAATGGACATCTGCAAAAGCAAATCATCAACCGTTAAATATTATGTTGCAAGCAGAGAATTTGAACTGCCCGAGTTGAAGCTTCTTGTTGACGCAATTCAAAGCTCAAAATTCATTACTGAAAAAAAGAGCATTTCCCTCATTCATAAGCTTGAAGGGCTTGCAAGTGTTCACGACGGCAAGGAACTGCAACGGCAGGTTTTTGTCGCAAACAGAGCCAAAACAATGAATGAACGAATTTATTATTCGGTTGACAAAATTCAGAATGCAATAGCACTCAACCGCAAAATCTCGTTCAAATACTACCGTTGGGAACTCGATTTTTCGGGAACGGAGCGAATTGTCAAGCGTGAAAAAATCAGGGACGGCGGATACACGGCATCACCGTGGGCGTTGTGCTGGGATGATGAGAATTACTATCTCATTGCCTATGACACCTGTGCCGACAGTATAAAGCATTACCGTGTTGACAAAATGGACGATATCGAGGTGCTTGACGATGAGCGTGACGGGGGAAAGACCTTTGAAAAATTTGATCCTGCAGATTATTCAAAGGGCGTTTTCTCAATGTTCGGAGGTGAAAAAGCTACGGTTAAGCTGTCGGTTGACAATGACTGCATAGGTGTTATTGTTGACAGGTTCGGCAGAGATATTTTTGTTACAAAGGAAAGCGACACAACATTCGGTGTATCGGTTGATATTATGACAAGCAAACAGTTCTACGCTTGGGTATTCGGTCTTGGTGGAAAGGTCAGAATTATATCACCGCAAAATGTTGTTGATGAATTTAAAAAACAGCTTGAAAATGTAAACGATTCATTTTAATTGCCCTACGGTTGGCAATATTTCATATTAAAATCGTTAAATAATAATGTCTGATTCGGAAATAATCATAACAATTATCAGTAGAAAAATTGATACATTATTGCGTAGAATAAAAAATCAATTAACATACAGCAGACAGCGGAATATTTAAAATTTGCACTAATTGCAGTTTATACATTTATTTTTTGCACATTTGTCGTAATTATTGACTTTATTGTGCATAAAGTCTATTATATTGTTGCAGTGATTATTTGTGTTGTTTTTAGACACAAAATGTTTGAAAACATAATTTTTTAGAATCGGGGTTATTATTATGGATTTTGATTTCTTGCGTTCGGCAACCGCATCCAGTTCAGCTTACAGAGTAGTTTGCGGTGAAATGATTATTGACAGCAATATGTGGAATGTTCACAACGAGGTTCTTGTGGCTGTTGTAAGGGACGGCTATATGACTGTTGAAATGGGTGCTGACACTTATTCGCTCTCAACAGGCGACATTTACTTTATTTCACCTAATCAGAGATACAAAATTAATAATACAGGCAACGCAAGAGTTGATGTTATTCTTCTTAACCTTTCAAATCCTGCATCGCTTACTCAGGAGTTTATTCCGCAGAGTCTGATCAGAGGTCTTGTAACAGGCAACTGCACTCACTTTGCAAAGGTTACGAGAGGCGACTACCGTTATAACAATCTTATTGACGATATGAACACGGTTATTTCTGCCGAGAACGAAAAGCACGAGTTCTTCCAGATTCTTGTTCACGGCAAAATGTACGACATTTTCTATATTCTTTTTTCATCGGGTCTTGTTAAGATTTGTGATGTTGAGGCTCAGGGCAAAAAGTACCGTGCTCTCCGCAGAATTACGGAATATATCAACAACAACTTCTGCGACAGCATCACTCTCGATACAATAGCTCAGACAACAGGTCTCAGCCGTTACTATGTGTCACATCTCTTTAAGGAGCTTATGAATACAACATTTGTAAACTACCTTAACGAGCTCAGACTGACAAGAGCCGCAATGCTTCTTACCACAACGGACACTCCCGTTATCGAAATTGCAGGTATGTCGGGTTTCAACAACATTTCAAACTTTAACAGAGCATTCAAAATGTACTACGAAACAACACCTTCAAAGTACAGAAGAGCCGAGAAACAGTCATTTTAAATAAGTATTTTCAAAATAAAAAGCCGGTGCATATGCGTCGGCTTTTGTTTATGGTAATAATTTGTCCGCTTAGGTAATATTGTTTAAAAAAGGCAGTTCATTTTTGTAGAATGCTTAAATTGAAAAGAAAAGCATACCGTGGTATAATTATTACGTGTGTGACAGCGTGTTTTTTGTGCGTTATTTGTGTTTAGAAGTATTAAACGGCGGTGAAACGATGAAGTTTTTCAATAAAAATATAAACAAGGTTTTGTCGGTTGTGCTTGTTGTAGTATCCGTTTTGGTAGTTTTGCAGTTCGTCTGCTCAAACGGTACTCTCAATGCGGGAGAAACTCCGACAGAATCGGCAATGGCAAGGGTAAATCCGAATATTCGGAAGATTGTTCCGACAACAACTGTTTCCGCAACAACCGTACCCGTTGAAACAACAACGGCAAAGCCTAAAGCAACCAAGGCAACAACTCAGCCTCAGACAAAAGCCACAAAGGCAACAAAAGCGACAACTCAGCCCGTGACAACAACACAGGCAACCGTTCCGTTTGCTACGGCAATTCCGCCGAAAGAGCCTGTTGATTACCAATCTCAATGGGACGCAGGTTATCTTGTGGCAATTGACAATCCGGACAAAACCTATGAATGCTCCAAGGTAACGCTTACCGATGAGGACAGGGATCTTCTTGAAAGACTTTGCATGGGCGAATTCGGTTCGGGCGGTTTTATAGGAGCGGCACTCATTGCTCAGTCGGTAAAAGATGCAATGTGCTTTGACGGTTATCCGACAGTTGCCTCGGTTATCGAGAACTGCCATTATACCGGTAGTACCAAAATCGGCACAAATCAGGAATGTATTCAGGCGGTAAGCTATATCTTTGACGAAAACAAGGATGCCGTTCAGCACCGCATTATGTATATGTATAATCCCGATATGGTTCAGAGCGCTTTCCACGAAAGTCAGAACTATATCCTGACATATCAGACTGTCAGATTTTTTGACAGGTGGGGGTATTGACGAAAATCTTTGATTTTCGTGAGCTAAATTTGTTATGCAAGCTAAATTATCCTGCGGATAGCTAAATTGTCCTGACGGACAGCGCAAGCCCTGACGGGCAGGTAAAAGTTAATAGTGAAAAGTTACGGTCGGGAAGATACATTGCAAAATGCAAAGCTGTATTTCCCGACCGTTTATTTTATCATAAAACTGTATACTATGTCTTTGCACTGTTGTATACTATGTTACTACACTGCACACCGTGTTCGCCCGTTCGTGTGCAATGCACACGATTGCACGCAATGCGTGCAAAATTGAATCCATAATTTGTGTTATTACCTACCGATGTCCGATGAACGCCCGTACTGCAATCAAAACTCAACAACCTATTTTTCCTCAATTTTGTCTGTCGGTTCGGTTTTTTCTTCGGAATATTTATCCTTGAAACCGTCAATTACTTCGCAGATGATTTTTGTTGATGTCATAAACATTACTCTGACTTTGAATTTTTTTCTGACATACTTATTGACTGCGCCGGCGCCCATTGTGCCGTTGGCTTTGGTGTACGGCGAATTTGCAATATAGCCGACCGTGCCGATGTTTTTCATCGTGACCTTAATTGCCTCGCTGTCATACGGGTTGTTGTGTTCCTTTTTGCATGTCAGCTTTTTGCCGATGCTGAACGGATTGAAACCGTAGTAATATTTCATTCCCGTGATTGTAACATAAACCTTTTTCATAATAATTTCCCCCTTTGATTTTGTGGATTATCGTCTGCGGCGATTTCTGCGGTGGGTGGGTTTCTTTTTTATCCCCATAATCGTCTTTACAGAACCCGATACAGCGTATGCCGTGAAGATGTAGACACAGAAATTCAGCATTGTTATTCCTCCTCGTTTTCATTTGCCTTCCTTACTGTATCTATATTTTATCAAAAGAGGTGTCCGATAAAACGGACTTTGGTAATGACCGCAAGCGGTCATTACAGTGAAATTCGCCGTTGGCGAGTGAAATCTGACTTTGTCAGGTGAAATCGTCCTGTCGGACGGTGAAATTGCCCCATTGGGCAGTGGTGGTCGTGAAGAAAGTCTGCAAAATGATAAACAAAAGTTTCCGATTAATTTGATTCGCTATGCGAATCAATCTGTAGGATACAAAACAAAAATGCATCAGAGCCTTACCGGGCATCTGATGCATTTTATTTATCTGACTGTCTTTTCAAATTATTGACGGTTGCACACCGCCGTCCTTAATTTTCAATTTCCCATTTTACATTTTCAATTTATAAACGGGGAACGGCGACTCGCCGTTATTTAAGTGTTTTCATACATTGCTTGAATGTTTCAATTACATACCATGCTTCATCGTCTGTGAGAGTTGAGTTCATCGGGAGGGTGAGCTGGTTTTTGTGCATATTATACGCATTCGGATAATCGGTAATCTTGAAACCACGCTTGCTGTATGCCGAAAGCAACGGCAACGGCTTGAAGTGGACATTGCACATTACGCCGTGGTCAGCCATCATATTATAGAACTTGTTACGGTATTCTGCGTCTTTGCCGATAAATCTTACAAAGTAAAGGTGACCGCTGCTGCGGTGGTTTTCATCGCAGTGATTAAGCACCTGAACAGGCAAATCCTTAAATTCTTCGTTGTAAAGCTTTATAAGCTGATGTCTGCGCTCAAGCATTTGATCGTAGCGTTCAAGCTGAGCCACACCGATTGCGGCAAGCACATCGGTCATATTACACTTGTACTGAGTGTCAACAACATCATATTCCCACGATGCGACTTTGTTTTTTTGATATGCGTCCTTGGTCTGACCGTGAAGCGAGAGAAGCATATACTGCTTGTACATTTCTTCCTCGTCAATTCCGTCATGTGAACGGTGAACAGCCGCACCGCCCTCGGCGGTTGTCATATTCTTTACAGCGTGAAAGCTGAAGTTTGTGAAGTCGGCAATTTCACCGCACATTTTACCGTGCCATTGCGCACCGAATGCGTGAGCGCCGTCAGCCATAACAATAACTCTGCCGAACTTTTCCTGAAGCTCGTTGCGTGGATTGAAAACGCCTTTCTTTCTTTCAACAGCCTCAAAAATACGGTCATAGTCGCACACAACACCTGCAAGGTCAACAGGAATGATAACCTTTGTATTGTGGTTGATTGCCGCCTCCATTTTATCGTAGTCCATTTCAAAGCTTCCGCTTTTGCAGTCAACCATAACAGGCTTTGCGCCCACATGGTAGATGATTGATGCGGTTGCCGTGTAGGTGTATGCCGGAACGATAACCTCATCTCCCGGACCGATGCCGAGAATACGCAGAGTAAGTTCGGCACAAGAGGTCTGCGATGAAAGGCAGACAGCCTTTTCTGTGTGACATCTTTCTGCAATACGGCTTTCAAAAAGCTTTGTTTCGGGGCCTGTTGTAATCCAGCCCGATTTCAGAACCTTTATAACTTCGTCAATTTCTGCCTGAGAAAGGTCAGGCGGCGAAAAGGGAATTTTTCTCATTTTTAATTTCTCCTCAGGTACAGCTGTGCATTAACCACTGCCGTACACAAACTATAGACAAATCTGAAAATATTTACACTCCATTATACAACGCAAGTCATAAAAAGTAAAGTTCCAAAATACCCAAAATATACTCTGAAAATGCGGTTTTGTATGGTGTATGAGCCGTATTGCAGTTGATTTTCAGCTTTTTTCGCTTTCGGAGGCTTTCTTTTGCAGATATTTCTTTTTTGTTGCAAGACCGCCTCTTATGTGCCTTTCGCTTTTGTTTGTGTCAAGAATTTCCCTCACCTGTCGGTAAAGTGCAGGGTTAAGTACCTTTAGCCGTTGGCTGACATCCTTATGCACGGTGCTTTTGCTCACACCGAACTTTTTTGCCGTACTTCTCACGGTTGCCTTGCTTTCGATTATGTATTCACCGAGCATTGCCGCTCTTTCTTCTACGATACCTTTCACATACAGCCCTCCTGTCTGTCCTCCTTAGGGGGACATCTGTAATAGATTGTATGTGCAGACAGCGGATTGTATGACGGTATAGCTTAGTATGTTTTATTGCGTTTTGTTGTGCTTTATTGCGTTTTATCTGTGATTATACTAAATTTTTGTATAAACAGACAAATTAGTGTTCATAACTTAGGTGTTTATGTGAATTGAATTGTTGTGTCTGTAAATGGTATAATTTAGTTGTAAAAGTCAGAGAAAATCAAATTTTTTTGTGCATTTTGCTTCTTTGGCTTGAGAGGAGAAATACATATGAAAAATATTAAAAAAACAGCGGGTAAATTATTTGCAATGATTCTCACGGTATCGGTTGCAGTATCCTGTGTGGTGTCAACGGGCATTTTTACAGTTTCGGCATACACAGCGCCGAAAAAAGGCAAAATTGTTTACAACAAAGCAATACACAATAAATACAGCAAGGTCGAGAATACGATTCTTGACAGCCTTAAAAATTTTGACGATAAAATTGATATCAGCAGTCTAAATGTGCCGAGAAGTGATATTTCGGAAATTTTTAGGGTGCTGACATTGACTCATCCTGAGCTTTACTATGTGAATCAGGGATTTTCGTACTCCTACTATCCGTCAGAGGACACGATTACATCAATCCATCCCGAGTACACAATCAGCAAGAGCGAGTATGCAACACAGAAAAAGTCGCTTGATAAAGAGGTTGAGAGAATTCTTTCGCTCGTGGACGAGAATATGACCGATTCCGAAAAGGCTCTTGTAATCCACGATGAGCTTGCCATTATGAGCGAGTACAGCACATCGGATTACAACAAGGCTGATATTTACAATTCGCTTGTTGAAAAGACTTCCGTATGTCAGGGCTATGCACTTGCGTATTCCTACATGCTTTCACTTGTTGGAATAGACTCCGAACTTGTTGATTCAAACTCAATGAACCATATGTGGAACAAGGTTCATATCGGCAACGCTTGGTATAATGTTGATGTTACATGGGATGATCCAATTAATGACCGACCGGGACACGCTCAGCATACATACTTCCTTTTGAGTGACAATGCCATTCAGAATCTTCCGTCAAAGCACTATGATTACACAATAAGCTACGGTGCAAATTCGACAAAATACGATAATTACGAAATCCATAATTTCGACACAAGGCTTTGCGAGGTTAACGGTGAATTTTACGGTTTTGTCAACAACAATTCTTCAGCTAACAAGGGTGCATTGTTAAAATACAAGCTTGACAGCAATACATATGAGAAAAAGCTGAAATTGAACGAAAGATGGAGCGCAGGCGGTAATTCCTACTGGATAAATACATTTATGAGCCTTGAAAAATACAACGATACTCTGTATTTTAATACCTCCGACGCCGTGTATTCATACGATGTTGAAACAGGCAGACAGGCAGTTGCCGCATCCGACATCAACGGTGTGTCCGCATCATCAGGCAAGCTTTGCTACGGTATGGTTCTTAAGGGCGACGCAATGTATGTTGCCGTGTCGGATTCTCCGAACAACAAGGCAACTTTGCAGTATGTAAAAAGAATTGACAAGGGCAACCTTGCAATCGGTATGACAAACTATGTTATGACTGCAAGCACCAATTCAGCCGAAAAGGCATATTACGGTGACGCAAACGGTGACGGCAAAATAAATATTTCCGATGCAACCGCAATTCAGAAAGCAATTGTGGGTATCGTCAATCAGAACGAGATAGAGCGTATAAACTCTGATGTAAACTTTGATTCCGATATCACCGTCATTGATGCAACCACAATTCAGATGTACATTGTAGGGCTTATATAACGGCAAGCCGTTGGCAAATTGAAAATGGAAAATTTAGGACTGCGGTGGTACACCGCAGTCCTTTCCGGAAGATAGTTAGATAAAGGAATTGCACCAATGCCCGATACGGCATTGATGCAATTTTTGCTTTATTTATATAATTTTAATTTGTACAAATCTTTGCGTGGTTATCTGCAGGCGTATAATATCCGCCCATACTTAAGTATTGATTTAGAGGAATTGTTATGCTATAATTCTAAGGATATAGTGTATTAACGGAGGCTTTGGAATGCTGGATTCATATGTTGAAATTGACCTTGACAAAATCGGTGCAAATGCCCGTGCGATAACACAAAAATACAGCGACTACAAATATTTTATTGCCGTTCTCAAGGGTGACGGTTACGGTCACGGTATGGAAGTGGCAAATGAAATGTACAAAAACGGCATTAACTATTTTGCCGTGTCCTCTCTTGAGGAGGCTCAAAGCTTTCGTAAGGTCAACAAGGACGCTCCGCTTTTGTGCCTGCATCCGGTTCATCTTTCGAGAATTGAGGAGGCAAAGCGGCTTAATCTCACCATTGCCGTGAATGAGCTTGACTACCTCAAAAGGTTGCTTGATTTGAACATTGACTGCAATTTCAAGGTTCATCTCCAGATTGATACAGGCTTTAACCGCCTCGGCTTCAAGGATAAGAACGAGGTTAAAACTGCCGTTGATATGATTAACGGTTCAAATTTTGTTCTTGAGGGAATTTATCAGCATTTTGCAACAGCCGGAATTTTTGATCCCCATTGGGACGAGCAGGTCAGAAACTTCAAGGAACTTACATCGCTTATTGATTTGAATAAAATCCCGATTGTCCATATGGGCAGTTCCGTTTCAATGCTCACCCACCCGAAACAGCCTTTTACAACAGGCGTGAGAATGGGCATTGCAATCTACGGCTACAATGTTGCCCCCGATTCTCTTTCAAATTCGCCAAAGGACAAACTCCGCAAAATGCGAAACAATTACTTCATTAAGAAGTACAACATCAGCGAAACATATTTTGATGTAAAGATAGATTTACAGCCGGCTATGAAGATGAAAACCCGTATTCTTCAGCTTAAAAAGGTGAACAAGGGCGAGTGGTTCGGCTACAATGCGTCATATACGACAGATGAGGATATTATTCTTGCAATTCTTCCTGTCGGCTACAACAACGGCATCGGTCACGCAAATCACGGCAGACAGGTTGTTATCAACGGCAAAAAATATCCTGTTGTCGGTGAGATGTGTATGAATATGACGGCTGTTAAGGTTGATTCATCGGTAAAAATTGATGACGAGGTAACACTCCTCGGTGACGGTATAACAGTTGGTATGTTCGGCAGAAGTTCGGGTATGGGCAATGCTGAGGCGCTTGTGAATATAGGCAAGAACAATCCGAGATTTTATGTAAAAGACGGTAAGGTTGTAAAGGAGAAGTAAGATGGCAGTTTCGGTACACAAATGGCTTTTGAATAAATTCAGAGATATTAACCACAGCAGAATGGATAAGCACATTGACATTATCGCCAAGAACAGCGGTAAGTCAAAGGCTTATATCAAGTTCGACATAATCCGCAACTTTCTCATCAGAGGCACGGGCTACACGGACTATTTCCGTTGCGATTTTATCAACCTTTCGGCTAAAGAGAAAAAAACCTTTGTAACTGCAAAAACTTTCTACAAAATTCTTGAATATCTCAACGATGAGGAATATATCGTTCTTCTTCGTGACAAGCTTGTTTTTGACGAGCTTTTCAAAAAGTATCTCAAAAGAGATTTCATCAACCTTCGCACAGGCAGTAAGGAAGATTTCAAGAAGTTCCTTGACGGCAGAGAAACCGTTTTTGCAAAAGATCCGACAGGCGAGGGCGGTCACGGCATTTCAAAAATCACCGTTGCCGATGTAAAGGACAGCAACAAGCTTTATGATGAACTCAAGGCAAACGGTCAGCTTCTTGTTGAGGAAGCAATCGTTCAGAGCGATGACCTCAACGAAATCAATCCGTGCGTTGTAAATTCATGGCGAGTTGTTACGCTCTATAAGGACGGCAAGGCGCATATAATAAATAACGCTCTCCGTATCAATCAGGACGAGTCAAATGTTATCGGCTGTACAAATGACCTCTACCTCAGCCTTGATGCAGACGGCAGAATCGACAGTAATGTAATTGACGACTACGGCAATGTTTATGACAAACACCCGATGACAGGCAAAAAGTTCTCCGAGGTTAAGATTGCAGGCGTTCGAGAGGCTCTTGACATGGTTGTTGAGGCAGCGGAAAAGATTCCGCAGGTGAGATATATCGGATGGGATATCGCCTTTTCAAAGAACGGTCCCGTTATGGTTGAGGGCAACGAGTACCCGGGCTACGGACTTTTGCAGTTCTATAAACTAAAAGGTAAACGCACAGGCCACCTGAAAGAAATCGCCGATGTCCTCGGTGACGAGATGAATAACATTAAGCTTTGATTATTCGGCAAAAACTTTATAATAAAAACAAAAACAGCACCGAAGTATGACCCGACCCCCAAAAGTTAGACCTAAAAATCTAACTTTTGGGGGTCGGGTTACAGGACAAAGTATCTGCCCTTGATTATAATTTAGTCAAGGGCAGTTTTATTTTTACAAATTATTTTGTTCAAAATCGATTACGATGATTTTGCTCTTGCTTTTTGATTAAGCCTTACAAACACTTTGCATTGTTCAATACACACTTCTTTTTGCTCTGCTGTAAGACTGCGAAATACTCTTAATAGTTCATCCTCCTGACGAGAAGAGGCTTTGTTGGTTCGACACCCCAAAAGATAATCTATTGAAACACTAAAATAAATTGCAAGAGATTTTAATGTAGTAAAATCGGGTTCACGGGTATTCTGAACATAACTGCTTACTGTTGAGGGAGCTATATTTAATTGTGAAGCTAATTCTTTTTGTGTAATGCCTCGTTCGTCAATTAAAATCCTTAATCTATCACCAAAATTCATTAAATCACCTCGTATATATCTTATATGGTAATGACAAAAATTTTTAGATAATAACACGAAATGCGTTGACAGTTTACGAAACGAGTAATATAATGAAACTAATATACTATATTGACACGGAGGTATGAATATGTTACGGCAACAAACAGAACAGCAAACAAATGAATATCAAAAAGTAAAGAATAAGAACAGCAAATTTTTTCAGATACTAAGTGTTATTCTGATTATTTTACTTTTGCTTGGCACAATAGGTTTTGTTGTGTTTAAGGGTGATTCAAAAGTAGAAAACGGACTTTCTGCATATGAATTGGCTGTAAAATACGGCTATGAGGGAACTGTGCAGGAATGGCTTGATTCTCTTTCAGGCAAATCTGCCTATGATATTGCGGTAGATAATGGCTATTCAGGCACTGAAAAAGAATGGACATCTGCACTTGAAGCTTCATCAAAGCAGGATGGTGCAAGCATAAAGACCGCTTCTTTTTCGTCGGATGGTGAATTGCTTATAACCTTGTCCGACAATTCTGTCTTAAATCTCGGCAAAGCTATAGGTGCTGACGGCAAGAATGGCGCTAATGGCAAGGACGGTACAAACGGAATTAATGGCATTAACGGTAAGGATGGCGTCAATGGTTCTAATGGCAAAGATGGCAAAAACGGAACTAACGGTAAAAATGGTGTTGACGGTAAAGACGGAGCAAACGGTTTAAATGGTGCTGACGGCATTAACGGTACTAACGGTAAAGACGGTGTAGACGGAAAGAACGGTACAAATGGTATTGACGGTGTTGGCATTACAAATGCAAGTATCAATTCTGACGGTCAGCTTGTACTAAACTTTTCAGACGGAAAAACTGTTAATCTTGACAAGGTTGTCGGGATGAACGGTACTGACGGCGTCAGTGTTTCAAATTCTGAAATCAATTCTAACGGTGAGTTGATTCTTACATATTCAAACGGACAGCGTTCAAACCTTGGTGTAGTTGTCGGTGCTGATGGTAAAGACGGACTTAACGGAACAGACGGTAAAAATGGCATAGATGGCACTAACGGTGTTGATGGTAAGGACGGAAAAGACGGCATTAACGGTGTTGATGGCAAAAATGGAAAAGACGGTAAGGATGGTACTAATGGTATTGATGGTAAAGATGGAAAAGACGGTAAGGATGGTACTAACGGCATTGATGGTAAAAACGGTACAGATGGTATTAGCGTTATAAAGTCCGAAATCAACTCAAAGGGCGAATTAGTCTTAACTTATTCAGACAATGCAGTTGCTAATCTTGGCATTATAGTAGGTGCTGATGGCAAAGACGGTATCAATGGCGCTGATGGTAAAGATGGAGTTGACGGCATTAACGGCACTGATGGTAAAGACGGCGTCAGTGTAACTAACGCTGAAATCAATTCAAACGGTGAGCTTGTACTTTCCTATTCGAACGGACAGCGTTCTAATCTTGGAAATGTAATAGGTACAAACGGACTTGACGGCAAGGATGGAAAAGATGGCGTCAACGGAACTAACGGCACAGATGGCAAGGATGGTAAAGATGGCACAAACGGTATTGATGGTAAAGACGGTATAAGTGTTGTAAAATCGGAAATCAATTCAAAGGGCGAACTTGTTTTAACCTATTCAGATAATACTGTTTCTAACCTTGGTGTTGTAGTTGGTGCTGATGGTAAAGATGGTAACAATGGAATAGATGGTAAGGACGGTGCTAACGGTACAAATGGCGTTGACGGAAAAGACGGCAAAGATGGTGTCAACGGTGCTGACGGTCAGGACGGAGTTGGTATTCAGAATATAATAATCAGTTCAGATAATGAACTCGAAATTACTCTAACAAGCGGTACACAATTAAATCTCGGCAATATTAAGGGTGCGGACGGCAAGGATGGTACAAACGGTGCTGATGGTAAAGATGGTACTAACGGAACAAATGGCGCAGACGGAAAGGACGGCATCGGAATTACTGAAACAACAGTAAATTCTGTCGGTGAACTTGTTATTAAGTATTCAGACGGAACATCTACAAATCTTGGTACAGTTGTAGGAATTAACGGTCAGGACGGAAAAGACGGTCAAAACGGTACTGATGGTAAGAATGGTAAAGATGGTACTAACGGTAAGGATGGTATCGGTGTTACAAAATCAGAAATCAATTCTGACGGAGAATTAGTAATAACTTATTCTGATGGAACTTCTTCTAATCTTGGTGTTATAGTTGGTGCTAACGGTAAAGACGGTGTCAACGGTAAAGACGGAGTTGATGGTAAGGACGGAAAAGACGGTCAAAATGGTGCAGACGGCAAAGATGGCAAAGACGGCATTGGCATTTCTAATGTAGTTATAAATTCAGACGGTGAATTGGAACTTGCTTTCTCCGATTCATCAAGTATTAACCTCGGCTGTATTGTCGGAAAAGACGGCAAGGACGGTATTAACGGAACTGATGGCAAAGATGGTGCAAATGGCGCTGACGGTAAAGATGGTGCTAACGGTGTTGACGGTAAAGACGGTATCGGAATTGCCAATGTAACAATTACTGATGATGGTGTTTTGAATGTTGAACTTACAAACGGAACAACACTAAATCTCGGAAGTATCAAGGGCAAAGACGGTATTGGTATTTCAAAATCAGAAATCAATGCTGACGGAGAATTTGTACTTACATATACAAATGGTCAATCTACTAATCTCGGAAAAGTTGTAGGAGCAGACGGCATTAACGGTACAAATGGTGCAGATGGTAAGGATGGTATAAACGGCGCTGACGGTAAAGACGGCACAGGCATTGTCAATGTAACGATTTCTGCTGAAGGTGCTTTGAGCGTTGAATTATCCAACGGTACTGTACTTAACCTCGGTAACATTAAGGGTGCTGACGGCATAGGTATTTCTAAGTCAGAAATCAATTCAAACGGTGAGTTGCTATTGACTTATACAAGCGGAGAAACTGCAAATCTCGGTGTTGTCGTTGGTGCAAAAGGTGCTGACGGAAAAGACGGAATTGGTATTAAGACTGTTACTTTGTCAGCTGATGGTGAATTGAGTATTCTTCTCACCGATAACACAGTGTTAAACCTCGGTAATGTCAAAGGCGAAAAGGGTGACACAGGAGAAAAAGGTGAAAAAGGAGATAAAGGTGCTGACGGCAAAGATGGTGTTGATGGTAAAGATGGCAGAGGTATTGCCGATATGGCAATTATCAATGGAGAAATTGTTATAACTTATACTGACGGAACAAAATCGGTTATTGGAAAAAGTGATGATGTTATTTTAAATGAAAGTGATACACTTGAATTCACTCTTCTTTCTGACGGAACTTATGCCGTAACAGGATGTTTGGTTGATAATCCAACAGAAATCACAATACCATCAAAATTTAACGGTAAATTTGTTACCAAGATATATAGTAATGCATTTGAGAATATTATAACTTTGAAAACTGTTAATATTCCAAATAGTATTCTTAGTATCGGCACCCGTGCCTTTTATGGTTGCAACACTTTAAAAAATGTAAACATCAGCACTGACAGTGAATTGCAGGAAATAGCAGGCTATGCTTTTTATGGTTGTTCTGCATTAACAGATATTTACTTCCCAACTTATGTTGATTATATCGGAGCTTACGCATTTTATCAGTCGGGATTAACAACAGCCGTTTTTGAGTGTCCTACGAATTGGAATTTGTTTGGTAAATGGAATAATGGTTATCCTGCACATTTATCTCCAACAGATTCAGCAAATGCTGCAAAAGCTTTATCAACAAATTATACTTCTCACACATCATCGGATTTTTACAAAAATGCATGGATACGAAATGACTCATATTCTAACGGATCAATTGTTGGCACATATGAGCGTGAACTATAATAATAAAAAGTAAAAAAGAGAAATAAAAAATAATAAAACAGCCTGAGTATTTTTGTCTTGGATACTCAGGCTATTTTCATATCATATTCAAATTGTAAATCAGTATAATATCACGAAAAATCAGGTCATCCGAGGGAAATTCGGGGGGAATCTGCAAAAATATAAAATTTCACACAAAAAGAAAAACGGCAAAACCTTAGTGGTTAAGCCGTTTCTTAGTGGTTGCGGGAGCCGGATTTGAACCGACGACCTTCGGGTTATGAGCCCGACGAGCTACCGAGCTGCTCTATCCCGCGATATACAACTCTGCTGTTTTTTACAGCTTTATTATTATAGCATTATGTAAAGGTTGTGTCAATAGTTTTTTGCATATTTTTTATTTTATGCTTTGTCCGGCTTTTTTGACTGAATTTATTTACACTTTAATCTTAGGCTTTTTAACGGGTATGTGTACAATTATGTGGTGGAACAGATGTGACTAAAAGATTTAAATACCTGTTAAAACAAAAGTGAGATTGTGCAAAATAATGATTTATATGTGTTTTGCATGGTGAATTTGATATATTGATTGCGGATTGCTTTTGTGGTACAATTACCGTGTGAATTTGCGGAATTTTTAAATTGCGACAAATACAGATGAGAGGAAATTATGGGAAAGAACAAAACACGCAGTAAATCTGCATTTAAACAAAACAGTGTCACAGCTGAAAACAAAAGGCTCAGCGATGACGGAAACATTAATTTTACTTTTAAAATTTTGTCGGCAATCGGCATTATTATCATAGTTTCGGGGCATTGCTATAACGGCGGTGTGTCGCTGATGTACGATTGGTTTCCGAAGTATTCGTACAATCTTGCCTTGTTTGTTTTCATTTCGGGTTATTTTTACAAGGAAAAGCACGAGGAACATATTTTCAAATATATATGGGGACGGACAAAACGCTTGTTGATTCCAGCATATCTATGGAACATTGTTTACGGAATAATCGCATTCGCACTTACTCAGGTCGGCTATACGATTGCTCAGGGCAAATTTGATCTGTACAACCTTTTTGTTATGCCGTTTATTGACGGCGAAAGTTTTGCCTACAACCTCGGTTCGTGGTTTGTGTATCCGTTGTTCTGTGTTTATGTTTTTAACATACTGTTCCGCAAACTGCTCAAAAAGGTTCACAGGGGCAACGAGTATGTCATTCTTGCCGTGTATCTTGCAATCGGAATTTTCGGTGTGCAATACTGCATTTGGAATCCTGCTCCAAAGGGTGCGTTGCTGTTGTTGTTCAGGTCAATGTTTTTTCTGCCGTGTTTTGAGTTTGGCAGATTTTATCACGAAAAGCTTGAAAAACACGATAATCTCAACAGCGTTGCATATTTTGCAATCGTTCTCGGAGTTCAGCTTCTTCTCCTCACCTTCTGTGAAAATCTTGAATACACTCCGTCAAAGTGCGTGAAGTTTGACAACGGCTGCGTCATTCCTTATGTAACCGCAATCACGGGCATTGCGTTCTGGCTGAGGGTTGCAAAGCTGATTACTCCGATTATCAAGAACAAAAAGCTTGTCAGGATGATTTCGGACAATACCTACAGCATAATGATTCACCACATTTTTGCCTTTATGATTGTAAAATGGGCGTTCCGGGGATTGAGCGTAATTACACCGCTGTTCAAAGATTTTGATATTTTAAAACTCAAGTCAACAATCTGGTACATTTATCGTCCGAACGGCTTAAATTTTTACTGCATAATCTACCTTGCCGCAGGAATATTCATTCCGATTCTTATAGGAACGGTTACGCACAGGATATTTGAATTTATGAAAGAGCATACCTTGAAGAGTATGCAAAAAAGCAGTCGGACAAGTAAAGTAAACAAAATTGAAAAAGTCATAAAATAATGCTTTTTTTACAGGCTTTAAAATGAATAAAAAATAAGCTGTATGTGCATTGTTACAAAATAACACGGCTTGTATTGTGCAATATTTACCTTTAAAGCTGTGCGACTGAACAACTTGCACTAAAAGGTAAAATAATATTTATTCATTTCGCCGTAGCAAAAAATATTAATTTGTGTTACAATATTTCATTATAGTATTTAGCGGAGCAGATATGCCGATATACAGAATAGCTGATTTGAATGTTGAAGTTAATCCAAAATTTAAAATATGCAGGAAACGGCTTGAAAGCTATGCCGTTAAGTCGAATGAATCGGGAAAGACCGACATTGCGATATCGGTTTCGGATGACGAAATCCGTGAGCGTCTCAGGCTTGCCGACAACCTCAGCGAACAAGGTGCGGAGGATGTTCTGATACTCTCAAAATTCTGCAACGCCGTGCTTGACGGATTTGACGGATTCTTTTTTCATTCGTCCTGTCTTGAGCTTGACGGTGAGGGCTATGTTTTTTCGGCAGTCAGCGGAACGGGCAAGTCTACCCACACGGCTCTGTGGCGAAAGCATTTTGGCAACAGGGTGACGATGATTAACGATGACAAGCCGGTTATACGAAAATGTGACGGAAAATTTTATGCTTACGGAACTCCGTGGATGGGGAAGGCTGACATAGGAACAAATACAAAAGCACCCGTTAAGGCTGTGTATATTCTTCAGAGAGCAGAAGAGAACACGGCAGTCAGGGTGTTACCGTCACAGGTTATGAAACAGTTGCTTGAGGCAACGATTATTGATGTTGAGCGGAGCAGAATGGAAAAGCTGCTTGAATTGCTTGATGAGTTCTTTAAGGAAACACCGTTGTTTTTGCTCGGTTGTAATATGGATGAAAGTGCTGTTATGACGGCTTACAATGCCGCAAACGGCGGATAAGGCTATGGAAATTTCAGAAAGCGGAGGAATATAAGATGGAATTTGTTCAGGTCGTTTCGGTTGAAAATATGAGAAAAAGCGACGCAAGGACGATTGCGGAGCATACTCCTTCGGCGGAGCTTATGTACAGAGCCGCACAGGGGATTTTTAATTCGGCAAAGTTTGTGGGCAGGGTTGCCATAGTTTGCGGTAAGGGCAACAACGGCGGCGACGGTTATGCGCTCGCCTGTATTTTATGCAAAAACGGCTTTACACCGACAATTTTCAGAGCAAGCGACGGCTTTTCAAAGGACGGTCTTTACTATTATAAAACCGCAATGTCGCTCGGTGCCGAGGAGATGCCAATGTCACAGGCGGCGGCTTTCACGGGATTTGACATTGTAGTTGACTGTCTGCTCGGAACAGGCTTTTCGGGTGAATTAAAGGGTGAAATGCTTGAAGCGGTTGAGCAGATTAATATGACAAATGCCTATGTTATAAGTGCAGACATCAACAGCGGAATTAACGGTGACACGGGTGTGTGCAGTACGGCGGTAAACTCGGATCTTACCGTTTCAATCGGTTCGTTCAAGACAGGCTTGTTCCTCAATGACGCACCGTATTACATCGGTTCAGTCACAAACTGTGATATCGGAATCAGCCTTATTGAAGATGAATACAAGCTGATTGACTATTCTCTTTTGCATATGTTTGAGGGCTACGGCTCGCTTGTTATGACTGCGGAAGAATTTTTTGAAAAGTACGGCTACGAGCCTTCAAAGTGCAATGTTGCACGCTGTGTTGAGGAAATCAGCAAAAAAGAACGCAGAACAGTTGTAGTAAAAACAGACCATTCTGCGGTAATTGCGGATCTTAAATATATTTATTTTTGCGCTGATTATGTTATTAACAATTGATTGATTTTAATTGAGTTGAGGGTGAAACCATGAAGTACAAGAAGGTGTTGTTACCGCCCGAGCCGTATTACAGCGGCAGGGTTACAAGATACCCGGACAGAAAAGTTGCCTTTGAATCGGGACTCAGGTGGCATGGTTCATATGAAATTTCCTATATAAAAAAAGGTAAGGTAAGGCTTAACAAGCTTGACTGTGAAATTATTCTCAATGCGGGCGATGTCTATGTTCTTAACAGTCAGGAGGTTCATTCCTATGAGGACATCGGTGAGGATACTCAGGCTGTTATGCTCAATATCATTCCAAAGGCAATTGCACCGTATGTTGACGATCCGCATATTGTGCCGAGTTTCAAACAACCCGAGGGCGAAGCTCTTGAGTTTATCAGAAAAGCAATGGACATATTCCACGGATATGAAGAATACGAGAGCAAGCTTATCAGCATGAAGGTGAGAGCGGTGATGTACAGCGTTGCGTACTATCTCATCCGTGATTGCATTGACAACGATATACAATATGTTCACGGTTCTCAGGCTGATGATTTTGACTGCGCCAAAAGTGCTATCAGATATATGCACGATAATTACAAACACGAAATTACGCTCAATGAAATCGCCAATTATGTTGGCATGACGCCTGCTCATTTTTCAAAATATTTTAAGGATAAAACAGAGGAAACATTTTCAAAGTATCTTCGCCGTGTTCGCCTTGAACACGCTATTGATGATTTGAGAAACAAAAAAATCACCGTCAGACAGGCGGCGATTGAAAACGGTTTTCCGAATGTAAATTCGTTTATCCTGTTCTGCAAGTCCGAATACGGCAGAACTCCTGCGGAACTTAGGAATTACAGCGAGAAGAACTGACGGTGAGCCACCGTTCTCGGTTCGTGAAAACAGTCGCTTCAAGGCGAGAACTTTTTAAATTGAAAATTGAAAATTGCGGTCGGCGGTGTGCCACCGCAATCTATTCGAGAAGATACTCGGATAAAGGAATTGCATCAGATGCCCGAATACGGCATTGATGCAATTTTTGCTTTATATGAAAGTAAATGTATACTTGTAGGGGAGAACCGATGTTATACAACCGTCACAACACCTATTTCAACTTGATTATTGATTCTGGGGATGAATACGGGGTTGCTCAGACCTGCGCAGACAATCATTTTTGTGCCGTCAAGGTCAAATTCGCCTTTGTCATATTTCGGAAAAAGACCCTGATTCGGAGCGATTACTCCGCCGATGAACGGCAATTGAATCTGTCCTCCGTGGGTGTGACCGCAGACGATTAAGTCTATGTCGGTTTTCTTTGCGTCCTCGGCAATGTATTCGGGCTGGTGGTGCAGAAGAATTGTGAAATTGTTCTTTGCTTTTTCGGCAAATTCTTCCCACAGCGTTCTTGACGGAACATCGTCATCGGGAGTGTAGAACTCATAATAAGGGTAATCGCTCATTCCGCCGATAAGCACACTCTTGCCGTTTTTGGTGAATTTTATGTATTCATTATCGAGCAATACAGCGCCTGTTGAATCTGTTTCGCTTTTAAAATCCGTTCCGAATTTGGCGGCATTGTCACGCTCATGGTTGCCGAGACAGCAGTATGTGGGTGCAATTTTTGAAAGCTTTTCAAGCACATCTTTCATCTTCGTTGTGTCGGGATCGCCACGGTTGACCATATCTCCGCAAACTGCAATAAAATCGGGATTTTGTTCCTTTACAAGCTCTGCAAGGTCTGCGTTCTTTTCTCCGTATTCCTTGTTGTGCAAATCCGTGATGACAACAAATTTCAGCTTTGCATCGTTCTTAGTATTGTTTACACAGTAATTTGTGATTGCAATTGTGTTGTCACAGTAAACGCCCCATATTACGAGAGTCACAAACAGCATAAGTATTATTGCTCCGAGGATTATCGAAAAATTTTTCATTCAATTTACCGCCCATATTTAAGTATGGTATTATTTTAGGCTCGTTTTGTGCGGTTGTCAACAAATGTGTGTCGAACAAGTCTGATTATTATTGTTCCTTGTGCTTCGATTGTCGTATTTTAAGTTGATTTAGGAATTGCTTTGTTTGACATTCCTTTTGCACTGTTGTATAATAAATCATAATTGTATTTATATGTTACTCGGGAAATTTACACAAAGTTAAACAGAAGAGGTATGGGTTATGAAGAAGATTAATTTGCGTAAGATGTTTCTGGCTCTCGCAGATGTGTTTATTATCGTTGTCAGCGGTATTCTTGCAAATTATATTCTCTTGCTTGTTGGCTACATAGGTGCTGCTTCAAGCAAAGGCTTGTTGAGCTATATTGTTATTGATCTTGTCATGTGTCTGTTTACGCTTTATATAAGCGGAACATATTCAAAATTGTGGCGATACTTTAACGCAAAGGACTATATTGTGTGCGGAACTGCCGTCTTTTCGGGGTTTACGCTCGGCTTTGTAATCTCGTTGTTTTTGCAGATTCCGCAGAGAAAGATTTTTTGTATAGTACATTTCGCAATAGCCCTTGTCGGAATTCTTGCATTCCGTTTTGTTTTCAGAAGGACTTTTCTTGACCTTACCGAGGCAGGAAGGGCAGAGGGCGGAGAGCGCACCCTTATTGTGGGCGCAGGCAATGCCGGCAGAATGATTGTTCGTGAAATTCACAATGCGAAAGAGCAGGGTGATGTTAATAATCCTTCAAAAAGCATCATTCCGGTATGCTTTGTCGATGATGATTTGAAAAAGCTGAATCAGAAAATCGAAGGAATCCCCGTTGTCGGAACCTGTCCCGAAATTGTTAAAATATGTGATGAATACCGCATAGACAATATTATTGTTGCAGTTCCGTCATGTGAGGAAGATGAGAAGAGGAAGATTCTTGACTACTGTTCCGCAACAGAGTGCAAAATCAAGATTATCCCTTATCTCGGTGAGCTTTTGTTTGATGACGGGCATACACAGCTTATTTCACAGGCAAAGGAAATCAAGATTGAGGATCTTCTCGGCAGAAAACCCATTGAGTTTGACCGAAAGGAGATTCATGATCTTATCAACGGAAAGGTTTGTCTTGTTACAGGCGGCGGCGGTTCAATCGGCAGTGAGCTTGTAAGACAGATTGCAAAGAATGATCCAAAACAAATCATCATTGTTGATATCTACGAAAACAACGCATATGACATTCAGCAGGAGCTTGTGCTTGAATACGGCACAAAGCTTAACCTTGTAACGCTTATTTCATCGGTTCGTGATTACGACAAAATGGAGCTTATCTTCAAGACATATCGCCCCGAACTCGTATTCCACGCTGCCGCTCACAAGCATGTTCCGCTTATGGAAACCGTTCCCGAGGAGGCTGTAAAGAACAACATCTTCGGCACATTCAATGTTGCAACCCTTGCAGAAAAGTACAAGGCAAAGAAGTTTGTTATGATTTCAACCGACAAGGCTGTTAATCCGACAAATGTTATGGGCGCAACAAAGCGTGCGTGCGAGATGATTATTCAGTACAAGGCGCAGCACAGCACCGATACCGAATTTGTAACAACAAGATTCGGTAATGTTCTCGGCTCAAACGGCTCGGTTATTCCGCTGTTTCGCCGTCAGATTGAAAACGGTGCGCCCGTTACCGTAACACATCCCGATATTATCAGATATTTTATGACTATTCCCGAGGCTGTTTCGCTTGTTCTTGAGGCAGGTGCAATGGCAAAGGGCGGTGAGATTTTTGTTCTTGATATGGGTGCTCCAGTCAAGATTACAACCCTTGCCGAGAACCTTATCAGAATGTACGGTAAGGTTCCGTACAAAGATGTTCCGATTATCTTCACGGGACTTCGTCCGGGTGAAAAGCTTTTTGAGGAGCTTCTTATGGACGAAGAAGGTCTTAAGTCAACACAGAACAAGAAAATTTTCATAGGAAATCAAATTAAAATAGACGAAACAGATATGCTGTCAAAGCTTGAGGTTCTCAAAAAGACCGCAGAAAACAATGACAGTGAAAAGACAGTTGAACTTTTGGCAGAACTTGTACCTACTTTTTGCCACAAGGTCAATGATTAACCGAAAAGGAGAAATTTTATGTGCGGTATTGTAGGTTATGTAGGACCTAAGGATTGCAGTGAGGTGCTTGTTAATGCTCTCACAAAGCTTGAATACAGAGGCTATGACTCGGCAGGTATTGCGGTTTTTGATAACGGAGAAATAAAGACCGTAAAGACCAAGGGTAAGCTTCAGGACTTAAAGGATAAGCTTGCAGAGGTCGGCACTCCGAAAGGTCATGTCGGCATAGGTCACACCCGTTGGGCAACCCACGGCGAGCCTTCGGATGTAAACTCACATCCACACAGCGGTACAAGGGTTACAATCGTTCACAACGGTATTATTGAAAACTATATGGAGCTTAAAGACTTCCTCATCTCAAAGGGAAGAACTTTTTTAAGCGACACAGATACAGAGGTTGTTGCTCAGCTCCTCGACTATAAATACAACGGAAATCCTCTTGAAACAATTGACAGCGTAATGGCTGAGCTTAAGGGTTCGTTTGCACTCGGAATTATGTTCAAGGATTTCCCCGACAGAGTTTTTGCGGTTCGCCGTGAAAGTCCTCTTATCGTAGGCGTTGCAGAGGGTGAGTGCTTTATTGCGTCCGATGTTCCCGCAATTCTTCAGTACACAAGGGATTATTATCTTCTTGACCATGATGAAATCGTAACACTTTCACCTGACGGTGTTTCGTTCGTTGACGAACACCTTGATCCGATTGAAAAGGAAATTCAGACAGCCGACTGGGATATGGAGGCTGCCGAAAAGGGCGGTTATCCGCACTTTATGATTAAGGAAATCAACGAACAGCCCGAGGCTATCAGAACAACGATTATGCCGAGAATCAAAGAGGGACTTCCGTTTCTTGAGGAATGCGGCATCACAACGGAAACAATCAAGAATTTCAAAAATATCACAATCGTTGCCTGCGGTACTGCTATGCACGCAGGTATGGTCGGCAAGTATGTTATTGAGGATCTTGCAAGAGTTCCCGTAAATGTTGACATTGCGTCCGAGTTTCGTTACAGAAATCCGATTGTAGGCGAGGGCGACCTTGTAATCATCATTTCACAGTCGGGCGAAACAGCCGACAGCCTTGCCGCAATGCGTCTTGCAAAGCAGAAGGGTGCAAAAACTCTTGCAATCGTAAACGCAAAGGGCAGTTCAATTGCCCGTGAGGCGGATATGCTCATCTACACACTCGCAGGTCCCGAAATTTCCGTTCCGTCAACAAAGGCATACATCACACAGCTTTCCGTTATGTATCTCTTTGCCTTTGAGCTTGCTCTTGCAAAGGAAACAATCAGCACAGCCGAGTGCAAGCGACTTGTTTCGGCCCTCACAAAAATGCCTGAGGCAGTTCAGTATGTAATCGACAACTGCGAGGATACCTGCAAGTTCGTTGCCACAAAGCTTGTTGCAACCGACAGCTTGCTTTACATAGGCAGAGGTCTTGACTATGCCCTTTCAATGGAGGGTTCGCTCAAGCTCAAAGAGGTTTCGTACATTCACTCAGAAAGCTATGCCGCAGGCGAGTTAAAGCACGGCACAATTTCGCTTATTGACGAGGATGTTCCGGTTATCGCCGTTGCAACTCAGACAGGTATTATCCCCAAGACAATCAGCAATGTTGTTGAGGTTAAGTCAAGAGGTGCAAAGGTTATTCTTGTTTGTACAGACGCCTGTGTAAGAGAACTCAAGGACGGTGTTGCGGATTATGTTATCGAAATTCCGCATACAGACGAGCTTCTTATGCCGATTACAGCAGTTGTTCCACTCCAGATTCTTGCTTATTACACATCAATCAACAGAGGTATTGATCCCGATAAGCCAAAGAACCTTGCTAAGTCGGTTACTGTAGAATAAACGGCGGTCTTGTATTTAATTGAAAATTGAAAATTGAAAATGTAAAATTTCGGTTGGCGGTGTGCCACCGCAGTCAATTCGAGAAGATAGTTAGATAAAGAAATTGCATTGATGCCCGATACGGCATTGATGCAATTTTTGTTTTATATGAAAGTGAATGTTTATTTATATAATTTTAATTTGTACAAATCTTTGCGTGGTTATCTGCAGGCGGATAATATCCGTACATACAGTTTTGCAACAACTTCCGTATATACCAAAATATACAAAAACAGTCGGGCGACAATGTTTTGTATTCTTGCGAATTGTCTTCTCGACCATAATTTTCCATTTTCCATTTTCCATTTTCCATTTTCAATTTTATGCACGCTCGGGCGTAATATGTTCTTTAATATCATACTGTATTCACGAATAGGGTGCTCTTGTTTTCAAATTTAAGCGGTAAAAACCTTGTATTTTTTTGACAGATTATGTATAATTAATTAGATATACATTCTAAAAAGCAGTATTGATGAATCTAATTTAGTTTCGGGGGAATATACGGACATGATGAAAACTGTTTTTAAAAGAGCTGTAACGCTTGCAATTTGTGCCGTAACGGTATTTTGCGGTATTTTTGCCTGTTCAGGCGCAACAAAAGATTACGAGATTCCGCAGATTGACGATATGACGCTTTCAATGCCTGACGGTATGAGCGCTGTTACAAGGGACAGTAAAAGCACAGATAAATATTTTTCTGTTTTCGGTCTTGATTATGACACAACAATGAAAACCTTTCAGAACGGAAATATCTATCTTCAGGGTATGGATAATATGTCATCGGTTATTCTGACCGTGACAATGACAAAAAATGAGAGCAGCGAGAATGTCGGCAACTATGCTCAGCTTTCTTCAAGCGAGCTTTCAAATATACGCAACAATTTTCTTAATTCCGACGAGTATCGGAGCTGTACTCCCGACCAAAAAGAAAAAGCTGTGTGGCTTGTGTTTGACGCAACTGCTCAGAGCAGTAAGGGCGATGTGAAAACCTTTGTTGCCAACACGGTTTATGACGGTATGAACATTAATATCACAATGCAGAGAACAGAGGGTGATGTTACAACCGTTGACTACGATACTTTTTCCAAAATTGTATCTTCGGTAAAATTCAGCGACCTGCCGTTTTCAAAGGGATTTATTCCGTACATAATCATCGGCGGCGGTGTTGTTATCCTTATTTTGATTGTTCTCATCATAATTTTTGCCGTGAGAATCAGAAAGCATAAAAAGGCTAAGAAGAATAACGCTATTCTTGAGGAGCTTGCAGTCAAGTATAAACTCGGTGAAAAGGGTACGGACTACGATATTGACAATTTTGACGATTCTCCCGAAAAGCCCGATAAACGCTCAAAGAAAAAACAGAGATATGCGGAAGAAGTTGAAGAAGAACCGGCTTTGCCGGGCAGAAGATATGCTCCCGAGCCGATAATCGAAAATATGGAAGAACCGGAAGAAATTACAAGTGAGTATTCAAATTTTGGTTATGATACGGATGATGCCAAGGAAAAAGAAATTGACGAGATAATCAACTCCGCAAAGGCTTACAAGAGTGAGCTTGAGCGTGAGGCATATAAAAACAACTACGGTTACGAGGAAAACAGCACGGAGGACGAAAAAAAAAAGGAGCCTACCGCAGCAGATACCTCAGAGACTGAACCCGAAAAAATTGACGAAAACGAAAAAGATAACGCAGAAACACCTGAAAAATACGAGGACATAAGCTCTTCGTCGGGTCCTACACTCGTTATCCCCGAGCCCGAACACGATCTTTTTGAAACAAGCGAGCCTGACGATATCGACCGTGAGGACGATGCCGATGTTGAAGAAACCGAGGAGGTTTCCGAACAAAAGCATCCGCTTGAAAAAAAGGTTGACAAGTACGCAAACATCATTTTCGGCAGTGACGATCCCGAGGAGAAAACCGGGGAAGAGGTTGATGATGAGGAGCTTGTAAGGGCAAAGGCTAAGAAAAACAAGTTTGACAGCGGTTATGACTTTTTTGACGAAGCTCCCAAAAAGTCAATGGGGGTTATCAAAAGCTCAGACCTCAGAGATGCCGAGGACGTTGATGTTATCGGCGAGGTTGAAAGAAAAGCAGAAACCGTAAAGCAGAACGCTTTTGAAAAAGAGAATAATAAAGAAACCGAGGGTGAACCGAATGATAAACGGTCAACGGAAGAGGTTCTTGCCAATGTAGGCAAAAACATCGGTAACGCTCTCAGGGGCTTTGCAGGCGGAGTTAAGAATTTTGGCATTCATTGCGGATATTTCTGCAAGAATGTTTCAATAATGATAAAGCGTAAGCGTGCAATTGCCAAACGCAAAAAGGCAGAGGAAGAGAGAAGAGAGAGAGAAAGACAAAAGGCAGAGCGTGCAAGAATGCGTGCCGAAAGAGGCGAGAGTGACGGACTTGTTCAGGTTCACAGCAGAACCGACCGACGCCCCCAGCAGAATCACCGCCCTGCAAACAGAAACAAGAGAAGATAATTTCTTTTCTTAACGGAGGAAAAACATGGAAATGCTAATTAAAAACGCAGTGGTTGTTTCCCCTGCCGACAAGCTTAACGAAAAAACAGATATTCTCATAAAGAACGGCGTGATTGCCGAAATCGGCAGCGGCATTACATCAGACGGGGAGATTATTGATGCAGACGGTCTTTGTGCCGTTCCGGGGTTTGTTGATATGCATGTGCATCTTCGTGATCCCGGTCAGACTCACAAAGAGGATATTATCACGGGATGCAAGGCGGCTGCCGCAGGCGGTGTTACAAGCCTGCTTGCAATGCCTAACACCAATCCCACAACCGACAGCCCCGAAATTGTAAAGTATATTCTTGACAAGGCTAAAGACGCCGACAGCCGTGTTTATGTTGCGGCAAGCGTTACCAAGGGGCTTAAAAGCGAAGAACCCACAGACATTGACGCTGTGAAAAGTGCAGGTGCAATAGCACTTACCGATGACGGCAGACCTGTTGAAAACACAAAGTATTTGAGTGACGCAATGAAAAAAGCTCCAAAGCTCGGCATGACAATTGTCGCACATTGCGAGGACTTGTTTCTTGCCGACGGCGGTAAAATTAATGAGGGCGAGGTTTCGGAAAAGCTCGGTGTCAAGGGAATCCCTGCCAGTGCCGAGGACTGCGGAACTGCAAGAGAAATTGCACTTGCCGCCGCTCTTAATGAGCCTATTCATATCTGCCATGTCAGCACCAAAACAAGCGTTGCACTTATCCGTGATGCCAAAAGGAGAGGTGTTAAGGTGACCGCCGAAACCGCTCCGCATTATGTTTCGCTCACGGACAGGGAGCTTTTAAGAGGTGACGCTGATTACAGAATGAATCCGCCTCTCAGAACTCAGGCTGATGTTGACGAGATTATCAACGGGCTTTGTGACGGCACGCTTGATGCCATAGCAACCGACCACGCACCGCACACACCCGAGGAAAAGGCTGATTTTGTAAAAGCCCCCAACGGTTCAATCGGCATGGAAACCTCGTTTGCGGTCTGCAACACATACCTGGTTAAGACAGGCAAAATGACGCTTTCACAGCTTGTTGAGAAGATGAGTGTTAATCCTGCAAGGATTTTGAAAATCAACGCAGGCACACTTTCAGTCGGTGCAAATGCCGATGTTGTTCTTATAAATCCCGATGAAGAATGGACAGTTGATGCTGGTAAACTTCACGGCAAAAGCAAAAACACCCCGTTTAAGGGCAGAACCCTCACAGGTAAAGTCAAAAAGACAATTCTCGGCGGTAAGGTAGTTTTTGAAGATTGAGTTTGTTTTAATTGTAGATGTTGATACGATTAAAATTGTGCAAACGGTAGCTGTACTACGCTCGGGCATAAATGTTTTTTATTTATCAAACTGTCTGCACGAATTGGGGACGGCGGCTCGCCGTGTTCGCTTACCAAATAAATTTAATTTAATATAAACTTTAACATAAAGGAGTAAAATTATGGCACAGAAGGGTGACCTCCTGTCGGTAAGACAGGACATCAGAGTAGTAGACGCAACAATCCGTGACGGCGGTCTTTGTAACGATTTCAGATTTGACGACAAATTTATCAAGGATCTTTACAATGCAAATGTTAAAGCCGGTGTTGATTATATGGAATTCGGCTACAAGGCATCAAAGGAAATCTTTAACGAAGAAGATTTCGGTAAGTGGAAATTCTGTAACGATGCAGATATCAGAAAAATTGTAGGCGACAACAAGACTCCTCTTAAAATCGCTGTTATGGCTGATGTCGGCAGAACAGATTTTAAGAAGGATATTATCGCAAAGAAGGACAGCCCGATTGACCTCATCAGAGTTGCAACATACATCAACGCAATTCCTGCGGCTGTTGAAATGATTGAGGACGCTGCAAAGAAGGGCTACGAAACAACAATCAATATTATGGCTGTTTCAAAGGCAAGAACCGAGGATATTACAGCGGCTCTTGAAACTCTCGGCAAAACTCCCGTAAACGCTTTCTACATTGTTGACAGCTACGGCGCACTCTATCCCGAGGAGTCAAGACGACTTGCAGACCTTTACTGCTCAATTGCCGACAAGTACGGCAAGTCGGTCGGTATTCACGCTCACAACAACCAGCAGCTTGCTTTTGCCAACACAATTGAGGCTATGACTCAGGGCGTCAGCTACCTTGACGCAACCGTTGACGGCATGGGCAGAGGCGCAGGCAACTGTGCGCTTGAACTTCTTCTCGGTTTCCTCAAGAACCCGAAGTATCAGGTTGCTCCTATTCTCAAAATCATTGAGGAGTACACCCACAAGTTTAAGGCTGAGGGCGTAAAGTGGGGTTACGATATTCCGTACCTTCTCACAGGTCAGTACAACACACATCCCCGTCCTGCAATTCAGTTCGTAAAAGAGGACAGACAGGATTATTACAAGTTCTCAAATGAACTTTATGATATTATCAACAGCTAAAAAATAACCCCTACAGAATAACAAAAAATGAGGAGAATCACTATGGCATTTGACAGACTTATCGAAAATATTGTAAAAATGCAGAATCCTACGGTTGCAGGTCTTGACCCTAAGCTTGACTATGTTCCCGAATCAATAAAAACAAAATGCTTTGAAAAGTATGGCAAGACGCTTGAGGGTGCGGCTGCTGCACTTTTTGAATTCAACAAGGCGCTTATTGACGCACTTTATGATATTGTTCCTGCCGTAAAGCCACAGGCTGCATATTATGAAATGTACGGCTGGCAGGGCGTTAAGGCTCTTTGTGACACAATCGCTTATGCAAAGTCAAAGGGTATGTTCGTTATCACAGACGGCAAGCGTAACGATATCGGCACAACTATGGAGGCATATGCTACGGCACACCTCGGTCATACAGATGTTGCAGGCGAAAGTATTGACGCATTCGGTGCAGACGCACTCACGGTAAACGGCTACCTCGGAACAGACGGTATCAAGCCGCTTGCAAAAATTTGCGATTCGGACGACAAGGGCATTTTTGTTCTTGTAAAAACTTCAAACCCAAGCTCGGGCGAACTTCAGGATATGAAGCTTGAAACAAATGAGAGCGTTTATGAGCATATGGGCAAGATGTGCGAAGGCTGGGGCGAAGACCTTATGGGTAAGCATGGCTATTCGGCAGTAGGTGCAGTTGTGGGTGCAACATATCCCGAACAGCTCGGTGAAATGAGAGCAAAACTTCCGCACACATTTTTCCTTGTTCCCGGTTACGGTGCTCAGGGCGGCGGTGCCGATGATGTTAAAAACGCATTTGACGAAAACGGTCTTGGTGCAATCATCAACTCAAGCCGCGGCATTATGTGTGCTTGGAAAAAGCAGGGGCTTACAGAAGATGACTTTGCCGTTGCCGCTCGTAAAGAGGCTGAGCGTATGAGGGATGAAATCGTTGGCTGTATCGGCAAAATTAAGCTTGGCTGATTCATTTGCACAACAGAATCACGAAATTTTTCGTTTTTTATGCTTTAGTGCTATGAATTTATTGACTTTAGCGTGCTAAAAGCGTATAATTTAAGTGTATTTATTTTTACAACTATATTTTTAAATTTTCTTTAAAAAGGGAGATATCAGAAATGGCAAGAGTATATAATTTTTCGGCAGGTCCTTCAATGCTGCCTGAGTCTGTGCTTAAAAAAGCAGCGGCAGAAATGCTCGACTACGAAGGCAGTGGTCAGAGCGTTATGGAAATGTCACACCGCTCAAAAATTTACGGTACAATTATCGAGGGTGCCGAGGCTCTTTTGAGAGAGGTTATGAACATTCCTGACAACTACAAGGTTCTTTTCCTTCAGGGCGGTGCGTCAACACAGTTTGCGGCTATCCCTATGAACCTTATGACAAAGAGCGGTAAGGCTGATTATGTTATCACAGGTCAGTGGGCTAAAAAGGCTCATGCAGAGGCTGCTCGTTACGGTCAGGCTAATGTTGTTGCTTCATCGGCTGACAAGACCTTCACATACATTCCAAAACTTGATCCTTCAACATTCACAAAGGACGCTGACTATTTCTACATCTGCATGAACAACACAATTTACGGTACTGTTTATCACGAGCTTCCCGACACAGGTGATGTTCCGCTCGTTGCAGATATTTCTTCCTGTATTCTTTCAAGACCGATTGATGTTTCAAAATTCGGCGTTCTCTATGCAGGCGCACAGAAGAACATGGCTCCGGCAGGTCTTACGGTTGTTATCGTTCGTGAGGATCTTATCGGCAACGCTATGGATATCACTCCTACAATGCTTAACTGGAAAACTCACGCTGACAACGGTTCAATGTTCAACACACCGCCTTGCTACACAATCTATATTGCAAAGCTTGTTCTTGAGTGGATTAAGAACGAGGTTGGCGGTCTTGATAAGATGTATGAAATCAACAAGAAGAAGGCTGACCTTCTCTACGGTTTCCTCGATTCTTCAGAGCTTTTCAAGGGTACTGTTGTTCCCGAGGATCGTTCGCTTATGAATGTTCCGTTCGTTACAGGTGACGCTGACCTTGATGCTAAATTCGTTAAAGAGGCTACTGAAAACGGTCTTGTTAATATCAAGGGTCATCGCACAGTCGGCGGTATGAGAGCTTCAATCTACAACGCTATGCCTTATGAGGGCGTTGAAAAACTCGTTGAGTTTATGAAGAAGTTCGAGGCTGAAAACAAGTAATTATTGAATATTATGATATAACGGGCGAACGCTGTTCGCCTGTTATTGTAAATTCTTAAAATAAAAAATTAAAAAGGATTGATTTTGATGTATAACATTCTTACATTAAACAAAATCGCTGCTATCGGCACAAGCCGTCTCGGTGATAACTATAAATACGGTGACGATGTTCAGAACCCTGACGCAGTTCTTGTAAGAAGTGCCGCAATGCACGATATGGAATTTGCCGATAACCTTCTTGCAATTGCAAGAGCAGGCGCAGGCACAAACAACATTCCGAAGGATAAGTGCAGCGAGCAGGGCATTGTTGTTTTCAATACACCGGGTGCTAACGCAAACGCTGTTAAGGAGCTTGTTATCGCAGGACTTCTTCTTTCAAACCGTAAGGTTATTGAGGGTTATGAATGGGCAAAGACTCTCAAGGGCAACGGTGCAGCTGTCGGTAAGATGGTTGAAAAGGGCAAGAGTCAGTTTGTCGGTCCCGAAATCAAGGGTAAGACCCTCGGTGTTATCGGCCTTGGAGCAATCGGTATTCTTGTTGCAAATGCCGCTGTTGCTCTCGGTATGAATGTAATCGGCTTTGACCCGTTTATGTCTGTTGGCAACGCTCTCAAGCTTGCTCCTACAGTTAAGCTCATGAAGAGCGCAGAAGATGTTATGGTAAATTGCGACTATCTCACAATCCATGTTCCGCTTACTGACGACACAAGAGATATGGTTGATGCCGATATGATTGCCAAGATGAAAGACGGTGTTCGTATTCTCAACTTCAGCCGTGACGGTCTTGTTAATTCAACAGCTGTTCTTGAGGCTGTTAAGAGCGGCAAGGTTGCCAAGTATGTTACAGACTTTGGAACAGACGATATCCTCGGTGAAGAGAATATTATCTGCCTCCCACACCTCGGTGCATCAACTCCCGAAAGTGAAGAAAATTGTGCTGTTATGGCTTGTGATCAGGTTAAGGAGTACCTCGAGAACGGTAACATCATCAACTCCGTAAACTATCCTGCAATTTCACTTGCAAGAACAAATGCTGACGATACCCGTTTCTGCGTTGCTCACAAGAATGTTCCAGAGCTTCTCAAGAAGGTTCTCACACAGATCAGCGGCAATGTTGAAAATATGCTTTCAAAGAGCCGTGGCGACTATGCTTACACAATTATTGATGTTGCAGGCGCCGGTGCAGATGACCTTGCAAAAATCGCAGCAGTTGACGGCGTAATCAGAGTTCGTGCAATCTGATTTTGATTTTAATTGAGCTTTAATGTTGTAAAAAATTATCCGAGCATTGTTTTGATGCTCGGATTTTTTGCGTTTATTTGTACAAATGGTTACAATGCTACACTCGGACATAATATGTTTTTGATATCACAAACTGTCTGCACGAACGGGGTGCGGTGGTACACCGACCAGATGGTATTTTTTTGCATTGGCAATTATAAATGTTACGGAAATTGCAACGGCACACAATTCTGCAACGGGCAATGCCGACCATACACCGTTTATGCCTATAAACATCGGCAAAATCAGCATTGCGGCACACTCGAAAACAAGCGTTCTTGCAACTGAAATTACGGCTGAAATCTTGCCGTTGTTGAGTGCGGTGAAAAGTCCCGATGCGAAAATATTCATTCCGCACAACAGATAATTTATTGCAAAAATTCTGAATCCGCTGAGTGCAATCTGCTGAATTTTTTCGTCGCCTGCCGAGAAAATTCCGACAAGCGGTTCTGCAAAAAATTCAGATGCCGTAATCATTGCAACCGAAATTATCAGCGTGATTTTTATGCATAATTTGAACAGCTTTTGCAGTTTTTCGTGATTTTGTGCGCCGTAGTTAAAGCTGATGACGGGTGAAACTCCCGAAGTGAATCCAAACGAAACCGCAGTGAAAATAAAGTGAATGTACAAAATAGCACTTATAGCCGCAACGCCTTTTGCGCCTGCAAAGTGCATCATTTGAATGTTGAACAGCGCTGTTGTCACGGCTGTTGAAAGATTTGTCACAGCCTCTGACGAGCCGTTTGCCATTGCAAAGAGGATTTCACTGACCTTGAATTCAGGCTTGCCAAAGTGCAGAGTTTGCTTCTTGTTGAAAAAGAGCAAAAGCGGAATTGCACCCACAGCCATTCCGATAATGGTGCCGAGTCCTGCGCCGATTATTCCAAAATCCCACACTGCCATAAAAAGAATGTCAAGCACAATGTTTGTGCAACCCGACAGTATCGAGAAAACAAGCATGATATGTGGCTTGTCTGCTGTTACAAGGTACGATTGGTTGAGCATCTGCCAGCACATTACAAAGCCATACGGAATCATAACGCTGCCGTAGTCAATGCAGTAGGGGAGAATCTTTTCGTTTGAGCCGAACATCATGTACATGGGTTCGGCAAAAATTGTGAACAGCACAGCAATGATAACAGAAATGACCGTTGCCGTGATTGCAACACCGGACATAAGTCGGTTTGCCTCCTCCTGTTTGCCTTCTCCCATTTTCTTTGCGATTATAGCATTTGAGCCTGTTGAAAACATTAAGCCCACAGCCATAAATACGAGCGTGAACGGATATACAATATTGATTGCGGACAATGCGTCACTTCCGACACAGTTCGCAACAACGATTCCGTCAACAACAGTGTAAAGTGACATAAAAACCATCATAAGAACGGTTGGCAGAGTGAACTTCAGAATCGTTTTTGCCTTAATAGGTTTTGCATAAATTGATGTTGCCATAAAACTTCCTTACCCTCAAATTTATATTTTTCACAGACCATTCAAACGATTGTATCATAACTTTGTCGCAATTACAACTGATTTGTCTTTTTTTGTAAAATATGCTATTATATACAGACTTAAAAGCGAAAAAAGGGACGGTTTTATGTTTAAGGGCGCAGTTTTTGATATGGACGGGCTTATGATTGACAGCGAAAGGCTTGTTTATTCAATTTGGCAGGAAATGCTTGATGAGGACGGCAAAGAGTTTAATCTTGACATTTTCAAAAAGACAATCGGACTTCGCAGTGAGGATTCCTACGAATATTACAAGTCGGTTTACGGCGATGATTTTGACTATCCTGCTTACAAGGCGGAGTCGAGAATCCGCTATTTTAAGCGTATCGAAAAGAACGGTGTGCCTGTAAAAAAGGGCTTGTACGAAATTTTTGATTATTTAAAATCAGTCGGTTGTAAAATTTCGCTTGCAACTTCAACCTCGTCACAAACGGCTTTGAAGATTATGAAGAAAATCAATCTCTATGATAAATTTGACGCATTCGTGTGCGGTGATGATGTTAAAAACGGCAAGCCCGATCCCGAGGTTTTTTTGATTGCCGCAAAGAAGCTCGGACTTGAGCCGGTGGACTGCGTTGCGTTTGAGGACAGCATTAACGGCATAAAATCTGCACATGCCGCAGGTATGACCACGGTTATGGTTCCCGATTTGTCAGAGCCGACAGACGAAATTAAACCGATGATAGATTTTTTGTGTACTGATTTAAGCGAAGCGATAGAACGAATTTCAAATTGAAAATTGAAAATGGAAAATTAATGTCGTGTAGATAGTTTGTAAATATTAAAAACATTTATGCCCGAGCGTAGCATTGTAATTGTTCATACAATTCTGTTGTTCGCCCGTTCGTGTGCAATGCACACGATTGCACGCAATGCGTGCAAAATTGAATACACAGTTTTCATCACATCAAAACACATTACTGCGAACATAATATTTCATCAAGGCGGGCTAACGAGGTTCGCCCCTACAGGCAATACACAATTTTCATCACATCAAAGCATATTATATAAACATAAACATATTTTGACATAATGAAAGCTGTGCGTTATTTTACAGCAGTATTACAGAAACGTTGCAACATTTATGACTGCAAAATCTGCGGTCGGCAGTGTTCCGGAATCATATGATTTAACAAAACAAAAGGTCAGGTTTTACCCGACCTTTTTATGATGTTTATTAGGATGATTTGGTATTTGTCAGCTTTGCGAGAAGGTCAAGAATTTTGAAATACAGCCAAATTACCGTAAAAGCAAGACCGAAAGCGGCTGACCATTCGTATTTTTTTGGAAGTTTGTTTTCAACAACCTGTCTGATCGTTTCAAAATCACACAAGAGAAACAGCGTTGCGATGATAATTCCCAAAACGCTGAAACCGATACAAATTAACGGATTTGTTGTAACAAAGGCAACAAGCGGTCTTGTTGCAGGGATGAGCGCAAGGATAAGAACTGCAAGAGAAGATAAAACAGATGTGATGAACAAGGCGAAAATTACCGTGCGAACTTTTTTGCCCGGGCGAACCTTACCTGTTGCATAAATTGCGAGCATAGCAAGTACAAGCACGATTGTTATTATGAGAGCAAGTCCCATAACCCCTTGATATTGCTGAGGTGCAACATATGAAAGAAATCCGAGCAATGCGCCTTGGCACAGACAGTAGATTGTGCCGAGTACAGGAGCGGTTGATCTTACAAATGCCACAATGAACGGCAGAATTATCGAAAGAATTGCCGCACCCAATCCAATGAAAAGCGGCGTCATATGTAGGGTTGAAACATAGTTGTCAAATTCAATGTCAAATGATTCGCCTGTGTTGAAAACATTAAGCGAAAGATAGAGATACAGTACATATCCCACTCCCGACATGAGGAGAAAGTACAATGTTTTTACGGCAATTCCGCCGTAGCTTGCACAATTGTCCGACTGTTCCGCTACTTTGGAAAGCTTGCGGATTACAGGATTTGTACCGATAACAGAGTTGTTACCGCCTTTGTTGCTGTTGTTTTGATTAAGTGTTCTGCCCATAAAATGCCTCCTTGTGAATGGTATTATTATCATACTATATAAATTACGACAAAACCAATCAAATATTGCGTTTTGTTTTCTGTTCGTACCGCATTATTATCTGTCTGTGAAAGATTACAAATAATTACAAGCGGTTACAATTTACAAATTTCGTGTTAATTCTACGAGATTATTATACACATTTTCCACATAGTTTTCAACAATTGTTGAAAAAGAACGGCAATGCCTGTTGAGCGTTGCTACGGTTACTGCGGAAAAGGGTAAAATGAAAAATAATTATTGATAACAGCACGATAATATGTTATACTTTGGTAAACAACAATCTTTACGGAGGACAAAATGAAGAAAATTATAAATAAAAAGTCACTCAAGGGTGCGCTTGCTGTTATGTTATGTGCCGTTATGGCGTTTTCTGTCTGTGCCTGTAACTTTGACTCTGACACAGAACCAACCAAAACGGATGCACAAATTCAGTTTGATAAATATTGTGACGATTTGTTTTCGGAAGAACTTGAGGATGACGCTCTTACCGCACATTTTGACATTTCAAATCCATCGGACTACGGTCTGAAATATGACGAGGAGGACTATACCCTCGGTCATGTGTCCGATGAAGATACAAAAGAATCCTTTGATGAACTGAAAAAGGCAAAAACGGATTTGGAGGAGTTTGACCGTTCGGGACTTACTTCTTCTCAAAAGCAGACATATGACACCCTTGAAAGCTACTTTGAAATTCAGCTTTCATATGAGGGTACAACAGAATTGCAGAGTATATTTGCACCGCAGTCGGGAGTTGTTGCAAACCTCTTTACCACCCTGTCCGAGTTTACTTTCTATGAAAAGGATGATACCGACCTTTACCTTGCTGTTTTGAAGGACACAAAACGCTATATGGACGAGTGCATTGAGTTCACAAGGAAACAGGCTGAGGACGGTTACTTTATGGCTGAAGATATTGCACAGCAGTCAATTGACGAGTGCGAAAAGCATATTAAGAATGACAAGTCCGTGCTTGTTGACGAGTTTGAGTCGAGAATAAAGTCACTCGGTCTTAGCGATTCCGAGAAAAAGACTGTTGTCGAAACCAACAAAAAGTATTTTGAAGAATACTACATTCCTGCTTTGAAATCAGCAAATTCAGCACTTGAAAGTCTCAAAAAATCAGGCAAAAACGAAGAAGGTCTTTGCGGTTACGGCAAAATCGGCAAAAAGTATTATGAGGCAATTGTCAGGGACAAAACAAGCAGCAGCATGACTCCCGAGGAGCTTAAGTCATACCTTACAAACAGCTTTACAAAGGTTGGAATGAGCATGAGCAATGTTTCACAGGATGACTTGAGCAAATTTCAGGACTACAAACCCGACTTTAAGGACGCCGATGAGGTGCTTGAATTTTTGATTGAGAATATCGAGGAGGACTTTCCGACTCCCGTTACAACATCTTACACGGCAGATTATATGAGCGATTCCGCAAAGAGCGACAATGTGGGAGCGTACTATGTTCCGGGACGAATTGACGATACAAGCGTTAATATCATCAAAATCAACCCCGACTTTGCAAATAAGGGTATGACTCAGATGTACACAACTCTTGCCCATGAAGGCTATCCCGGTCATCTTTATCAGTTTACCGCATCAAATGCAAACAAGGATATCCCGAATGTCCGCAAGATTTTAAGCTTTATCGGCGCAACTGAGGGTTGGGCGCAGTATGCTTCAAAATGTACGCTTGATTACCTTGATACAAGCGAGGGCATTAAGAAGCTTATCTACGCAAATGATATTCTCGGCTATATTCTCTACTCCATGGTCGATGTCGGTGTGAACTACAACGGCTGGGATTATGAAAAAGTCAAGGAGTATATGTCAACGGCACTCGGTTCGGCTGACGATGAGAGCGTTACAGCCGCAACAAAAGAGGCGTATGACCTTGCCCGTTCAAATCCGGGTTATTTCCTCCCCTATACCGTAGGCTACCTCAAGATGATTGATATGCGTGAAACAGCCGAAAGCGAGCTTGGCTCAAGCTTTGACGCAAAGGAGTATCACACATTCATTATGAATCTCGGAATCACAAGCATTGATGTCTATGAAAAAGCCCTTGATATGTGGCTTGAAAGCAAGAAGTAAATTTTTGGTGATAATCTTGAATATTTTTTACAGGTATGATATACTTAACTCATTGATATGATAAATATAAATTGGTATGGATTTTTCTAAGATGTGATTCTTATTTTCGCCATACACTCATTATGGGTGTATGGCGATTTTTATTTTACGCAAGGGGTGTTAATATGGGCGTTAAAACGGAAAACAAAATGGCTTATGAACCTGTCAACAAACTTATAATTCAAATGTCGGCACCGCCGCTGATTTCAATGTTTTTTCAGTATTCATACAACCTTGTTGACAGTATGTTTGTTGCGGGAATAAATGAACAGGCACTTGCGGCAGTATCGCTTGCATTCCCGATTACAACGCTTATGAATGCGTTGTCCGTGTGGATAGGTGTGGGTGTTAATGTTTTGATTGCAGGTTATTTGGGACAGAAAAATCAGCAAAAGGCAAATTCTGCAGCGGCTCTCGGAGTGGTAATTTCGGTAATTGTCGGAGTGCTGATAAATTTCCTTTCGATTTTCATAATAAATCCCTATTATTCGGCTTTTACGCAAAACAAAGAGATTTTTGAATACGGGATTGCGTATATGAGCGTCTGCGTTTTTATGCAGATACCAAATATGGTGCATATTGTAATTCAAAAAATACTTCAGGCAACAGGCAATATGATTGCCCCGATGTGGTTTCAAATTGCAGGTGTTGTATTCAATTTTGTGTTTGACCCTTTGCTCATTTTCGGCATAGGTCCGTTTCCGAAAATGGGTGTGGTCGGAGCTGCAGTTGCCACGGTTTTAGGCTATGTTGTTTCAACAATCATTGCGTTGATACAGCTGTTTCTTACAAAACAAAAGGTTAAGCCGGTGTTTAAAAACTGCCTTGAACCGCAGATGATAAAGCTGATATTTTCCTACGGATTGCCCTCGTTTGTTATGAATGCGTTGGGAGCATTCACCGTGAATTTTGCAAATATGTTTTTGGTGCGATATTCGGACACGGCGGTTGCATTTTTCGGAGCGTATTTCAAGGTTCAGCAGTTGATTTTTATGACGGTGAACGGACTAATTCAAGGCTGTTTGCCTATAATGCGGTTTAATTACAGAGCAAAAGAGTACGGTCGCCTTAAACAAGCAAATAAGAGCGGAACAATTATCGCGACTGTTATGATGATTGTCGGTATGCTCTTGGTGCTGATTTTCCCGAAAGAGATATTGTTTTTGTTTTCGGCATCGGAAGAAATGTGTGCTTTTGGAGTGCCGGCAATGAGAATTATGTCACTCGGATTTGTGTTCAGCGGATTTTCTGCAATGATTGCAACCTATGAACAGGCAACAGACAGTATTATGCCCGGCGTTGTAGTTCAACTGTTGCGACAGGGCGTGCTGTTAGTCCCCGTAATTTGGCTTTTAAACAGCGCTGTTCAAATGACAGGCATATGGCTTGCGTTCCCAATTACAGAATTTGTCACATTTCTTGTTGCTGTTGTATTTGCAAAAATTAAAAATCATTGAATAAATAAAAATAACAACTGCCAAAACCCGATATAATGGATTTTGGCGGTTGTTTGTTATTTAAAATATGTTTAATTTTAAATTGTTTTTGCAAAAACATTATCAGATGATTTTGCTCTGAAAATTGTTTTTACGAGCAGGAATGTTATATAAACATAAAGTGCGGTGTAGATGATTGCCGTAAATTTAAGGTCTATAAGCTCGTAGGAGAACAGATAGTAGCAATAGCCTCTCAGGCTTATAAGCATTGATGCAATCGGAATCCACAAATGCTTTGCACTTACCGCCGCATAGACAATTAAAATAATGTCAAGCAGATAACCGTAGCGTTCGTGCATTGACGAAAGGAACATAATACAGGTGAACACAGTCCACGCTGTTGTCAGAAGAAAAGTTTCAAGGTTTTTCAAATCAACCTTTTTATAGATGATAATGCACATCATAATTCCGAGTACGGCAATTGTCAGAAAGACCGAAAACTGCTTGAACAGATAATAATATGTAATATCGTTTCCGTCACATATGAGTGCGTAAAAGTTCGGACAGTTCATCTGAATAAGCTTTCCGTAGTCGGTCTGTTCCGCATATATTGTGATGATATCGATAAACGGTCTACCCATAATAATTGCAGGCAGGCACATTATCACATCAACCGCAGGGATTATAAAGAAGTGCAGAATCGAAATTTTCTTTGTCGAAATCCAGTAATAAAGCAGAACGGGAATGATGAATACGGTTTGCAGCTTGAATGCAAACGCAATGCCGATGAACACAAACGATGCAATCGGCTTGTCTTTGTGCAAAAACAGGATTGCAAGGATTATAAACGAGGTGTAAATTGAATCGCACTGCGCCCAAAACGATGAGTTAAAAATAACGGTTGCCGAAAGAAGTACGGCTGAGTAGGCGAGTATCGCTTTGAGCCGTCGGTTATTCTTTACAAACGAATAAACAAGCATTGCGGTTGAAATTGCAAGTACAAAATCAAATATTATTGATACGATTTTGTACGCATACAGAGCATTTAGCGGCAAAAGAGTCATAAGATAGATTATGATTTGATACGGAATGTTGTAGTTACCCACCTGAGTTGCAAGCCCCGTAAAATCATTCAGCTTGATTATGCTCCACCACGAATTTAAAAAGCTGTTGAAATCATCGCTTTGAAAATCCATTCCGCAGACTCTGAGGGAAATTGCAATAATCGTTACCGCAACGAGTAAAAATAAAAGAATGTGTTTTTTTATAAAGTCAATGACTTTGCTTTCTGCTTTTGTCATAGAGAAAATTCCTGTTCGGGTTTAAATAAAACCGATTTTCTTCATAACCTTGCCCATTGTGCGGCTGCTGATTTTAAGGGCAATTTCATCGGCTTTTCTGTAACAGCTTTCAAGATATGCCTTGTCTGCAACAAGCTTTTCGTAGCGTTCACGAATCGGACGAAGTTCTTCAACAACTGCCTCGCCTACAGCTGTCTTGAAGTCTCCGTAGCCCTTGCCGTCAAAATCCCTTTCAATCTGTTCATATGAAAGACCTGTAACTGCGCTGTAAATAGCCATAAGGTTATTTACGCCGTCTTTGCCCTCCGCATAGCGAACCTTTGCCTCGCTGTCCGTAACGGCTCTCTTGAACTTCTTCATTATAACCTCGGGTGCATCAAGAAGATGTACACAGCCGTTGACATTTTCATCGGACTTGCTCATCTTTCTTGTCGGGTCCTGAAGACTCATAACCCTTGCGCCGTTCTTTGGAATGAAACCGTCCGGAATCTTGAACACATTGCCGTAAATACCGTTAAAACGCTCTGCAATGTTTCTTGTAATTTCAATGTGCTGTTTCTGGTCTGCACCGACAGGCACTTTGTCAGCCTGATAGAGAAGAATGTCGGCAGCCATGAGTACGGGATATGTGAAAAGACCTGCGTTGATGTTGTCGGCATGCTTTGCAGACTTGTCCTTGAACTGCGTCATTCTTGAAAGCTCGCCAAACTGTGTGTAACAGCTGAGCGCCCACGCAAGCTCAGCGTGAGTGTGAACATGACTCTGAATGAAGAAAAGGCTTTTTTCAACATCAATACCGCAAGCCATAATTGAAGCATAAGCGTCAATTATATTCTTACGCATAACGGCAGGAGTCTGTCTTACCGTGATTGTGTGCAAATCTGCAAGAGCGTAAATGCAGTTGTATTCGTTCTGCATTGTAACCCAGTTGCGAACCGCACCGAGATAGTTTCCGAGTGTAATTGTTCCGCTGGGCTGTATTGCGCTGAATACAACCTCTTTTTTTGTCTGATTTTCCATTATTCCCCTCCGTGATTAAAGACTGTTTGCATACTCGCCGAGGATTTTTATTCCTCTTTCAAGCTGTTCGTCAGTCGGTGTTGAAAAGTTTATTCTGAAACTGTGACAGGTTTCGTTTTCGTCAGTTAAAAATGCGTTGCCAGGAACTACGCAAACCTTTTTGAGAACGAGTTCTTTGCAGAAATTCGGCATATCAATATCCTCGGGCAAGTCACACCAAATGAAAAGACCGCCGTCAATTTTATGATATGTGATTTTCGGTGCGCAGTATTTGTCAAGAAGCTCCATGCAGAAGTTCGCTTTCTTTGTGTAGATTTCACGAAGCTTTGCAAGGTGAGCGTTGAAGTCATACTTTGTGATGAATTCATCGCATACATATTGTGCCCAGATATTTGTATGTACATCGTTGCCCTGTTTGCACACAACAAGCTTTTGAAAAATCGGCTTTGGTGCAATTGTGTAAGCAACACGCATACCCGGTGAAATTACCTTTGAGAATGAACCGGCATAGATTACAATTCCGTCCGTATCAAAGCTTTTTATGTTCGGAACATATTCACCGCTGTAACGCAGGTCGCCGTACGGGTTGTCCTCAATGATGAGAACACCGTATTTTTTGGCAAGCTCATAAACTTTCTTACGCTTTTCAAGGCTCATTGTAACACCCGAAGGATTTTGAAAATTCGGAATTGTGTAAATGAGCTTTGCGTTCGGATTGGCTTTTAAAGCCTCTTCAAGCTTTTCTGTGTTCATACCGTCAGGCTCAACGGGAACACCTGCAAGCTTTGCGTTGTAGCTTCTGAATGTGTTGAGCGAGCCGATGAATGACGGTGCCTCGCAGATTACAACATCGCCCTCGTTTACAAGAGCCTTTGAGCATAAATCCATAATCTGCTGTGCGCCTGTTGTGATGAGAATGTCGTCATTGTCGGAGCCTGTGTTATGCTCCTTTTTCATATATTCCGTAAGGTGCTTTCTCAGCGGAGTGTAACCCTCCGAAACGCTGTACTGTAAAACCGAAATCGGATCTTCTGCAAAAACCTTTGCCGAGATTTCCGCAATCTCCTTTGAGGGAAATGCATCGGGCGACGGGTTTCCTGCCGAAAGCGACACAACGCTCGGATCGGCGGCATATTTGAAAATTTCTCTGATAGCACTCGGCTTCAGGCTTGAAACCCTGTCGGAAAACCTGTATTCCATAAAAATATCTCCTTTTAAGATGATAAGGATTTTTTAAAATTCCATACCCTGTAATTCTATCACGAATTGCATATATGTTCAAGAAATTTGACTGTTTTTACTGCGATTTTATTCAAAAAATGTGTAATTTATTATTTTGCGTTTGTAAATGTTAATTCACGGAAATTGTATTTTTTGTGCTTTTTGTATTGTTTTTGATGAGTTTCTGTTGTATAATCTAAGTGATAATGTCCTTACGGTCAGAGCAAGGCTTGCTTTGATTCAAACAGGAGTACACTGCGAGTAATTAATACACTTATATAATTCATTGAATTCAAATTGAATTTAAAAATCTTCAGTTTGGGAGAATAACACTATGAGCAGAAGAAACGATTACGATTATTTTGATCTTGATAATTTCGATGACAGCATTGATTCCCGTGAATATCGTCGCAGACAGCAACAGCGCCGTCCTGCAAGCTATGCCGCAAGACCGTCGTCACAGCGTTCCGTCAGAAGACCTGTAAAAAGAAGAAACAAAAGAAGAACCAGAAACAGAATTATTATCGTTGCGAGCGCATTGATAATTCTGTTTGTTATTATTTTTATTATAACTTCAATTTTTAAGGGCTGTTCAAAGGAAGACGCCCTTGCAAGCGTTCCCACGGGAACAGTTGGCACAACGGCATCTCCCGACGAAACCGCAAAATCTTCGACCGCTAACAAAGCAGACGAGCTTTCCCCTACATACTTTATGACACCGAGCATAAAGGACGACAATAAAAACGGAACTCTTTCATACAGTATTTATGTGTGGAACAAAACAGGCTACGAATTGTTCAGCAGTGATGATGCAAGAGCACAGAACTATGCTCAGACAATCAACGGCTTTGCAGACAAGTTCGGCAGTTCCGTAAAGGTTTATGATATGATTGTTCCTAACCATACCGAAATGGGACTTCCGCAAAGACTCAAAGACAGCGACGCTCCGTCAACCTCACAGGCTGACAACATCAAGGCAGCTTATGCGGCTCTTTCCGATAAGGTAACTCCGATTAACTGCTACAACCGTCTTGCGGAACATAATACAGATTACATCTACTTTAAGAGCGACCACCATTGGACAGGCCTCGGCGCTTACTATGCTTACACAGCATTTGCCGATACAAACGATTTGCCTGTTCTTTCGCTTGATGATTGCGAGGAACAGAAAATTGACGGCTTTACAGGCTCGTTTACCAACTCGGCAGACGGTCTTGACAGCGATACGGTAAGTTATTGGAAGTTCCCTTATAATGTAACAATGGATATCACACAGGCAGACGGTTCTTCCGCAAGCTATGACAGTCCCTACTATGAAGCTGCAGAGGGCGGTTCAAACACCTACGGTGTGTTTATTATGGGTGATAATGCCCTCACGGTTCTGAAATCAGCTTCGGAAAATGCGGCGGCAGGCAAGAAGATTGCCGTTGTAAAGGAAAGCTACGGCAACGCTTTTGTTCCGTATCTCACCAATAACTACGAAGAAGTTCATGTTATCGATTTCAGATATTTCAAACAGAATCTTGTTGATTACTGCAAAACCAACGGAATTGACGAGGTGCTTTTTATGAACGGTGTAATGAGTGCCAACACTCAGGTTCAGCTTGACAGTATGAGCGGACTTTTTAACTGATATCATATCGGGTAAATTCTTGTAAGGAGGTGTATGCCGATGATAGCAGACAGCGTGAAGGTGAGCGTGTTCGGAAAAATAAGCGATAAGCTGTATTCGGCACAAATTACCTCCGTTTCAGGACGCTGTAAAAGTGCGTATGTGATTTCGCACAAACCCGTAACAGAATATTTTGAGGGCATCGTGGTTGCCGTTGCCGAATTTGACGGCCTTGACGGCGAGCGTCCGATAATCTCACAATACGGTGAGGTGTTTTATGAGCCCGAACTGCGACAGGTGCTTTCAAAACTGAAAAATATTAAGCTGAAAAGCATTGTGTGCCTTTACGAAAAGTCGTGCGGTGCGGTTATTTTCTACAAAAGCAGACAGAACACGAAAATTCTGCTTGTAAAGAACAGCAACGGCAGATATTGGAGCTTTCCGAAGGGACATATTGAAGACGGTGAAAACGAACATCAGACAGCAATCCGTGAAATTAAAGAGGAAACAGGTCTTGATGTCGTGATTGAAAAGGGCTTTCGTGAAATCAGCGAATACTGTCCTTTCGGTAAAATTCGCAAACGGGTTGTCTTTTTCCTTGCACAGGCATTTACGGATAATGTCAAAATTCAGGAGGAGGAAATTGACAGTTATATTTGGGTTGATTTGCAACAGGCACGAAAAATGTGCTCCTATGATAATGATTTGAGGATTATTGAGAAAGCTGAAACGGCGATTCATCTTCTCAGAAACTAAAAGCCGACAATTTAACACGAAATTTACAGGTACACGGCGGTGTGCCTGTTTTTTTGATTTTATAAAACATTTTCTGTAAATTAAAAATGTTGAAAAAAAGCAAAAAATACCACTTGACATGTGGATTATACAGAATGTAATCTAATTTCCCCGTTACAATCCTGTATCCAAAAATGTGGAAAACCTATTTTTTTAATGTTAAAAGTTACAACTTTGTAAATTTCGTGTAGTATCGGGATTTTTTAACATCACTTTCAACACTTTCAACATAGTTTTCCACATTGATGTTCAAAATGTTGAGTTATACAGAATGTATAAGTGCAAATTTAGAAAAATAAATCGCAAATTCGTGATTCAAAAAAACATTTTTTTCTGCGATTCAAATTGTGACAAGGTAATATATGACAATCTATACTCATAAAATACATCGGCGAGGTGTGTTTTATGAAAAAGGAAACCGTGAAAATGAGGTTTTGGGGGCTTGTCATTGTTCCGTTGATGATAATTGTGTTCAAAAATCTTTATTCGCTGACAAACGGTGCGTTGCTCGGCATATTTTTCGGTGCTGTAAACGGCAGTATGTGGGAGCAGACCAAGGTCGTTATGCTTTCCTACCTTGTGTGGAGTCTTGTTGAGGCAATCGGAAAACGCTCGGGATTCCATCGCTTTGCCGTGTCAAGAATAATTTCGCTGTGGTTTGTCGGAATATTCTGTCTTGCGTCATATCTGCTAATTTATGCACTCGGCGTTGAAAGTGCAGGTCTGCCAAGGTTCATTTGTGCAATTGCCGTGTGTTTTTCTGCGTTTGCACTCAGCGCAAGGCTTGAATACGGCGAAAGAAAAATTGAACAGCTTTTTTTGCCCTGCGTGTTTATGATGTTGCTTTTGATTGCCGTGTACTGCAGTTTTACAGTATTCCCTCCGCACATGATACTTTTTGAGGACATACAAACGGGAATGTACGGCATAATTCCCGAATACATCGACTCCGGAGCGATTGCTCTTGATACATTGTACAGAGTTTGAGTTTTTAAAAACAAATGGCTTAAAAGTATTTAATAATTTGAATTGTTATGTTATAATAGATAGCAAAATGAAGTGGTGTGTCCCATGCAGACACAAAAAATAAAAAGGAAACCGAATAAGGCTGATTATGATGAAAAACGAAAGATTTGAAAATACAGAACAAAAGCCTGATGTGATTGCAGGGCGAAATCCTGTAAGCGAGGCTGTTCGCAGTAATCGCCCGATTGACAAAATTCTTGTTGCAAAGGGTGAAAAGAGCGGTGCGATTGTGGGAATCCTCGCAAAAGCCCGTGACAAGAAAATTCCCGTTAAGGAAGTTGACCGCACAAAGCTTGATTATGTGAGCGGCGGCGCAACTCATCAGGGTATTGTCGCATTTGCGGCGGCAAAGGATTATTCAACGGTTGACGATATCCTCGAATATGCCGAAAGCAGGGGCGAAGCTCCGTTTGTTGTTGTGCTTGATGAGGTTGAAGATCCGCATAATCTCGGTGCAATAATCAGAACCGCAGAATGTGCCGGAGTTCACGGAATTATTATTCCGAAACGCAGAAGTGCCGGTTTAAGCTACACGGTTGCCAAAGCGTCTGCAGGTGCAATTGAATATATGCGTGTTGCAAGGGTGACCAATATTGCAGTTACACTTGATGAGCTCAAAGAAAAAGGCGTGTGGGTTTACGGTGCAGATATGGACGGCACGGATTATGACGAGTGTGATTTTTCGGGTGCGTGTGCAATTGTTATCGGCAACGAAGGTAAGGGCATTTCCAGACTTGTCCGTGAAAAGTGCGATGTAATAGCGTCATTGCCCATGAAAGGTCAGATAAATTCCCTTAATGCGTCGGTTGCCGCAGGAATTTTGATGTACAAAGCGATGAAAAACAGATGATTTTGTAAATTGAAAATTGAAAATGTAAAATGGAAAATTTATGAAAGTACATGTATGTAGGGGTAGCCTTGCGACCGCCGCCGGTGGCGGAAAAAGGGAGCAAAGCGCTGTCTGAAATAACGAGCAAAAGGCAGTGCATTTATGCACAACGCATTGCGACTATATTTCAGACGGGAGGATATCATCCGCCCGCATTGATGAAATTTTATGTTTAAATAAAATCACTTGATGTTATCAAAGTTGTGTGTTTAAATGTCAAAGATTGCAAAAACAGAGAGTACCGCTCGGGCGGCATAGTTTCCGATAAATCTAACTATCTGCCCGAGAGTAAATAAAAAGGAGTGAATGCTTTGGCTGATATGGACAAGGACAGGCTTAAAGAGCTTGAAATCGAGAGCATACTCGAAGAAACCCACTATCTTGCCGATCAGGAGCGAATGGAGCAGACGGCACAGAAATACCGTGCAAAGCCGAAGATTGAAGAGATTTTCAGCAATGCCGATAAAAAGCCGAGGTTAAAAAATACAAATCCGCTTGATGAATCCGAACCTGATACTTCAAACTCAATAGTCGGGGATAAGACTGCCGCTACAATGCAGGCAGAGCTTATAATGGACGGAAATGACGATGACCTTGTAACTCCCGAACAGCTTAAAGCAGAGGCTGAAAAAAAGGCTGCGGAAAAAGCCGAAAAAGCCAAGCGTGAGTATGAGGAGGCAAAGAAAAAAGCCGCCGAGGAAGAAAATAAGATAGTTACCCTCACACCTGAGTATGATGAAAATACAGAATTTTCGGGCGAAGTGCTCGGAGAGGTTGACCAGTTTCGTGACGAGGCTGAAATTAAAAGCTACCATACCATAGATATCGACATTCCCGAGGATAAGCCAAAGGAAAAGATCGAAACCAAAGAAAAGAAAGAGGCTTCGCAGACTCCCGTTCATCAGTTTCCGAATACCGAAAAACCGCCTCGCAAGGTGGTTGCAAAAGTTCCCGTGTATCGTCCCGATGAACCGAGGAATATTCTCAATGTCAAGGCAGGCAGATTTTCCGAGGCTGTAGCGAATGAGTATGAGGAGTATGTGCGTTCAAAGAATCCTTCGGTAATCGCTCATGTGCTTCGTCCCGAGCCGACAATCGTTGATGAGGAGATTGCCCCGACCGAGGATAAGCATAAGGATAACCGCCCTATAGGCGAAAAGGTTATTTCTGCCCTTGTCGGAATCTTTTCAAAGGATGAATCCGACGATAATGATACCGTAAAAGAGGAAAATTCAAAGCCTGTTGAGGATTATACAGGCGAGGAGGACGAAAAAAGTATTCTCTATGAGCTGAATCATAATATAAGAAAGCTCTTTATGAGAAGTCTGTTGTCGGGAATAATTGCCGCAGTTGTGGTTGTTCTCACAATCGTTACAAGAATTTTTCCGAATGCAATATGTTCGGCAGTTCCTTTTGCACCGGCGGCATACGCAATTTTGCTGTTTATTCTTATGGCGGCGTCGCTTGTGCTGAACCGTGTGGCAATGCTCAGCGGACTTTCGCCGCTTGTGCATATCAAAGGTAATTCCGATACAGCCGTTGCCGTTGCAGGTGCGGCAGGAATGGTTCAGATAATTGTTTCATTCTTCTGCCTTGGCGATTTGAACGGATTTCATGTGAACTACTACACGGTAATTCCTATGCTTGCGTTCTTTGCAAATAATGTGGGAAAGCTTTATATGGTTCTTCGTGTAAAGGACAATTTTAAGTTTGTTTCGTCAAAGGGACAGAAATATGCGTCAAAAATTTACAACAACGAGTCTGTTGCAATGCAGATGATGAGCGGTACTGCCGCCGACCGTCCGATAATTGCCTATCAGCATAAGACCGAATTTCCGTCAAACTTTCTCAAAATATCTTATGCACCCGATCCGAGCGAGGATTTGGCGTCAAAGCTTGCCCCGATAACAACAATCGCATCAATAATCATTGCGGTAATGTACGGTGTTGTTAAGCTGTCATTTGCAGACGCTTTGAATGCATTTGCACTTATCACTGCGGTGTCTGTGCCTGTGGCAACACTTCTTTCTGTTAATGCCCCCGTGAGAAAGCTCTGCAAAACTCTGCTCTCCTACGGCTCAATGCTTTCGGGTTATCCGTCGGTAAAGCAGTTCTGCGACAGTACGGCTATAATGATAGATGCAAATGAATTGTTCCCTGCCGAGTCAATCTCGCTTGAGGGCATCAAAACGTTTGAGGATTACGGCATTGACGAATCTCTTCTCTGCGGAATTGCAATTCTTAAAGAGGCTCAGAATCCGATTGCAAATGCTTTTGATTCGGTAGTTGCAGAAACCGAGGAAACTCTTCCCGAGGTTGAAAGCGTTCTTTATGAGGATGAAATCGGACTTGTGGGATGGATTAAGAGCGAAAGAATCCTTGTGGGTTCACGCACGCTTATGGAAAAGTACAGCGTGGAAGTTCCGAATATGGAATATGAGGAGAAATATACTTCTCAGGGCAGACAGGTCACATATCTGTCAAGAGCAGGCAGACTTGTTGCAATGTTTGTTACAAGATACACTCCCGACGCTCAGCTCAAGGCTGAAATGCAGAGAGCCGAAACCAACGGCATAAGCTTCCTCATCAGAACAACCGATTATAATGTTACAAATGACCTTGTTGCAAAACTCTACGATTTGTTCTACCGCAGTATCAAGGTGCTTCCGACAGGACTCGGAAATGTTCTCAGGGAGGCTGAGGATACGGTTGAGGAAACCTCCCGTTCATATCTCATTACAAACGGCAAAGCCGCATCGCTTGCCCGTGCAGTTACGGGTTGCGTAAAAATCAAGCACAATATTTCGCTTTCAATCATAATTCAGCTGATTGCCGTAATTTTCGGATTGCTCGTTGCATCAACACTTTCGCTTTATGCCGGTGTACAGGTTATGGGTTCGCTTGAAGTGCTGATTTATGCGTTGTTCTGGGGCGCCGCCGCTGTTTTTGCTCCGGCTGTCCAAAAACCGTAGGAAAGGATGTAAAATATGAAAATAGCTCCGTCACTTTTGTCTTGTGACTTTTCAAAAATGGGTGAAGAAATTGAAAGAATGGATCTGGCGGGCGCCGATTGGATGCATCTTGATGTTATGGACGGTCACTTTGTTCCGAACATAACCTTTGGCGCTCCCGTAATCAAGGCGGTAAGGAAGTTCTCAAACCGCCCGTTTGATGTTCACCTTATGATAAGCGATCCGCTTAAATATATTGACGATTTTGCCGATGCAGGTGCGGATATCATCACCTTCCATGTTGAATGCGACTCTGACATTGATGATACAATTGCGAAAATCAAGTCAAGAGGAATCAAACCCGGACTTGTTCTAAAGCCAAACACTCCTGCCTGGACAGTATTTCCGTATCTTGAAAAGCTTGACCTTGTACTTGTTATGACGGTTGAACCGGGCTTTGGCGGACAGAGCTTTATGCCCGAGATGATGCCGAAGGTTAAGGAAATCAAGAGGGAATGCCAACGCAGAGGTCTGAACAATATCCTTATTGAGGCTGACGGCGGAATCGGCAGAGATACCATTGAGCAGGCGTCAGAGGCAGGCGTTGATGTGTGCGTTGCGGGAACGGCTGTTTTCAGAGCCGCAGATCCCGCAAAAGCAATTGAGCTTTTTAAATCATTCTGATAAATTCTGATAATAAGCAAGCCCGAATCCGATATTTCTCGAATTCGGGCTTTTGTTTTTGTAGAAAATCAGCACGGCGACTTGCCGTCGGCAAATTATATGCAATATAAATTCGTATCCCATGCCGGAATATATGGGTGGTGGCGGAGAAAAATTTTGTAGTCGGGATTCACGCTGTAAATGTATAGTGCAAGGCGGAAAATATCCTCAAATCTGTGGTATGCCGAAAAATTCAGCTTTGGTTTGTAGTTTCCCATTGTTTTCTGCATACCGATAAGGGTTTCCATATCCGCCCCCTCAACATCGGCTTTAATGTAGCCTGCCGCCATTCCGCAGAGAATCGTATCAACAGTCGCAACCTTTGTTGCAACGCCCTTGTCGGCAATTGCGCTGTTGCGACCGGCCTTGTTGTTGAATATAAGCTCCGTGTTTTTACTGTATGAGCCGAGTTGCCAAAGCGACACATTCGCCATGCCCTTGCAATGAAGTTTCAGCTTTTCAAAATTCTTTGCGTTAGGTTCAAATGCGATTATACGCTTGTAACTGCCGTTTGTGTAGTGCAGAAATTCGTCAATCGTGTCGCCGTTGTATGCGCCGAGGTCAACATAGCTTTCGTTTTCACTGAGATTCAGAATATTGCCGAAAGCCTCGTCCTTGTCGGTTGTGACAGGGGGGAGGAGGTCAATTCTGCCTGTGTAGTAGAATTTCAGAATGTTTTCGTAAACCTTTTTTGAAAGGTCATCGGCAAGCAGACTGTATGCACTTTCAATTTGCTCTTTATTTTCGGTAATAAAATCATTGTCAAAAAGTTTGTTTCCAAAAACAGGAACGGAGGGGACAAGCGTTTCGTGCTTTTCGGAAATTTTCGTTATGTGTTCCATAACATCGGGGAGCTGGCTTGCAAAGCAGAGGGCGATTATAATGTCGCTGAATTCGGTTTCAACATCGGAAAGCTTCTTCACCGTGAAATCGTGGAATTTCTGCCCACGCACGAAATCATCACTTGCAATAACGGCAGACGCTTTAATTCCGTATCGGTCAAATGCGGCAAGAACCTTGTCCGCACCGTCACCCATTCCGTAAAGCACAACAGGCTTTCCGCAATTTTTCAGTCGTTCCCATACGGATATTTCATCTTTTAAAAGTTCGGTTATATTAAACATATAGATACTCCAATTAGTGTATATGGCATTGTAATTGTTTTCGCAATGAACGCCCCTACGGGTTTGCAAAGCAAAAAAAGTATAAAAAAACGCCCACCCTACTGGGTGGACACTTTATATGTTGGCATCTCCCTATTTTTCCGGGCCGTCACCAGCCAAGTATCTTCGGCACCACTGAGCTTAACTTCTGTGTTCGGTATGGGAACAGGTGGACCCTCAGCGTCATCAACACCAACTTATTAACTTTTGTTTCTCTCTTGAGAACAGTATTGATTATACTACGGGCTGCACCAAATGTCAACACTTTTTTTAAAAAATTTTAAAAATTCTTTCAAAACCTTGAAAATCCCGTATTTATCCCGATTTATCGCCGTTTTAATCGTCATTGAACCCAATGTATACTTGATGCGGTGAAAAATTATACATATTTTGGCTTGTTAAAGCGTAAAAAATAGGATGCCGTTGTTTGCCGTAAATTATTGACTAAACGGATAAAAATGTGTACAATTAAATAGATTAGAACAGATTGGGATGTTTAGAATGAATAATGTAAATAAGTGTAAAATGCTTTTGTCGTCACTCTCTGTATTCAGAGGTATAATGAACAGAAGCGTTCCGAAAGCCTTTTATGAACTTTTGCTTTCGCTCGACAAAAAGCCTGAGGAATTTCTCGGTGCATACGGCAAGCTTTGCTCAATGCTTTGCGAAAGAGGCTGTGCGGATAAGTTCGCATTTGCAATCAGCGAAACGGCTCTTTTTGACGACAACTGTTTTGCCCGTGCCGCAACAGCCGGCAGACAGGGCGAGTTACCCGAAAATGTTGTTTCTGCCGTTAAGACAGACTGCGATGCTATTTTAACAGCCGCAAAGCTTACTTCCGATGAAGTGCTTGAGGCATATACCTATGCCGATGAAATCAAGGAGCTTATTCCGATTCTTCCAAAGTGGCAGACAGGCAAGTGCGCTCCGTGTTTTGACGGATTTGACGGTTCACTTGACAAGCTTTCTGCTTATTATAAGGAAAACGGTTGCGGAATGTTTGCCCGTTACAAGGCGTTCATCTGGCGTGACGGTGATATTCAGCCTGTTGAGCATCCGGACAAGATTGATATGGATACATTTACGGGATATGAGCGTCAGAGAAGTCAGGTTGTAAACAACACACTTTCATTTATTCAGGGCAAGAGCTGTAACAACTGCCTGCTTTACGGTGATAAGGGTACAGGTAAAAGCTCAACAGTCAAGGCAATTGCAAACGAGTTCCGCAAAGACGGACTCCGCATTGTTGAAATGCCTAAGGACAGGCTTATTGACTTTCCGCTTCTTGTTGACAAGATTGCCGCTCTTCCGCTTAAATTCATTATATTTATTGATGATCTTTCGTTCCAGCATCAGGATCAGAGCTATACAACCCTTAAAGCTGTGCTTGAGGGCGGACTTGCGGCTCGTCCCGATAATGCGTTGATTTATGCAACATCAAATCGCAGACACCTTGTTAAGGAAAGCATTTCCGACAGAACGCATACTGTTGATGATATCAATGTTCGTGACAATATGCAGGAAAGTCTTTCGCTTTCGGACCGTTTCGGTCTTGCAGTCTGCTACACAATTCCTTCAAAGAATGATTTTCTTGAAATTGTATATTCTCTTGCAGAGCAGAGAGGCGTCAAGATGACTCACGAAGAGCTTGCACTCGGCGCTGAGCAGTTTGCACTTTCAAGAGGCGGTCGTTCGCCAAGATGTGCAAGACAGTATGTTGAATCGCTGTTTTGCTGATTAATCGGAGGTCAGTTATGAAAACAAAAATAATTTCAATTGCTCTTGCAGTTGTGACAATGCTTTCGGCAGTTGCGCTTTTCAGCGGTTGTTCTGACGGAGAATATCCTGTTGAGGTGGCAAACATCACGATAGAAAGTCAACCAAAGAACATAGTTGTTCTTGATGCGCCGACAGCCGATATCCTCATCGCAACAGGCTATGACAGATATATTGTGGGCAGAAGTGATGAGGTTGACCAGCAGTCAATCGCAGTTGCCCCGAGCGTCGGTTCATATGAAAATCCCGATACCGACAAAATTATCAATTCCGGCACAAACCTTGTGTTTGCAGGTCAGTCAATAAATGAGGACGCAAAGAAGAAGCTTCAGGACAAGGGTATTCAGGTTGTCACAATGTCACACGGTGACACTCCCAAGCAGGTTGAAACGAACTATGTGACAATCGGCAAAATTTGCGGCGGCACAAAAACGGGCGCAAAGAAGGGTGAAGATACCTACAATGAATTGCTTGATAAGATGAACAACTATAAACAGCAGGTTAATAACAGAAATTCCGGCATTCTTGATACGGTTTGTTATCTCTATACAGAAGACGACAGACTCAAGATGATGACAAGCGGAACATACGGTGATATGCTCCTCGGCTATACGGGGGCGGTTAATGCCGCAGTAAACATCAGCGACAACAATGTTGATGTTGCAACTCTCAAGATCGCAAATCCGAACTTTATCTTCTATGCAGACAAAGCTACTCTTGATAAAATTAAGGGCGATACAACACTAGCAAGTCTTGGCGCAGTCAAGACAGGCAAAATTCTTGAGGTTTCGCTTGAAGAAATGTCAAGACCCGGCAATACTGCTCTGGAAGCACTTGAAAAAATGGTTTACTTTATGTATCCCGACCTCAAGCCAAAGTCTGCAACAGACACAACAAAGGCTCAGGATGCGACAGCGTCAAAGACTGACGCAACAACCGCAACTCAGGCAACAACAACCGCAAGCGATTCAAAGTCGGTTGCCGATAAGTATAATCTTACCATTACATCAGACCTTTCACTCAAGCAGGAAGATGAAAATGACACGGTAAAGGCTATGCAGCTCCGCCTTTATAACATCGGTTACATTGCCGACAAGGACAATGTGACAGGCTACTACGGCGAAGTAACAGCCGAGGCTGTTAAGAAATTCCAGAAAAAGAACGGTCTTAAAGAAACAGGTACAGCCGATAACGCAACTCTTGTATTGCTTTTTGACAGTTCAGCGAAAAAAGCCAAATAATTCAAATTGAAATTTGAAAATTGAAAATGGAAAATTAATGTTGGCAGTGTACCACCGCCCGTAATTTGAGAAGATAGTCAGATAAACGAAATGCATCAGATGCCCGAATAAGGCTCTGATGCATTTTTATTTTATGTGGAAGTGTATGAGTGCCCCTACTGACTTGCGACATTTACAAAATTTGTTTTTGTTGAAAAGCGTTTTGTTTAATGATACAATAACCAAGTCGGCTTCTTCCGTCAGGAAGGAGGTGAACCTGTTGTATTACATAACTTCTCTTTTTATTTCTATCGTGGCAGGTGTAATTAGCTACTACATCTGTAAGTGGATTGATAGGAAGTAGCCCGACAAAATCCCAAAAGAAACCCCCGAAGGCGGCCACCTTCGGGGGTTTCACTTGCATGAACCTGTGTTCATAACTTCTCTTTAGCTATCTTGATTATAGCACATAAGCTATTTGTTTGCAAGTGATTTTTATAATTGTCCGTTTCGTTTTATGATTTATTTTTAGCATAATATCTGTGCCATTACAAAATTGCAAAAACAATAACAACGCTATGCTCGGGAATAATATGTTTTTGACATTACAAACTGTCTACATGAATTGGGAACGGCGGCGGTCGCAAGGCTACCCCTACAGTCGGGCATTAAATTTGTTAAAAACAAACTATCTTCCCGACCGCAATTTTCCATTTTCCATTTTCAATTTTTCATTTAAAAAAGTTCCGGGTGCATTCGGCTGTAGTGAAAAATGTACTGCTGGGCGATGCCTGCGTACTGACCGAAATCGTCACCGTTCATATTCGGGAACAGCTTTTCCATTGCTCGTTTCATCCACACATCAATCGGAAAAGCCTCAATTCTGTGCATACCGAAAAGAAGTGTGCAGTCGGCAACCTTTTTGCCGACGCCCGTAATTTTCATAAGCTCCGCTCTTGCGTCTTCATAGTCAAGCGTGAAACAGCTGCCAAGATTCACCTCGCCGTTTGCAACCTTTTGTGCCGCATCAATAATGTAACGGTTGCGAAATCCTGCTCTCAGCGGTGCAAGGTCATCGGGCGAAAGTTTTGCAAGTGTTTCGGCTGTCGGGAACGCAAATTCTCCGTCATCAAGCCGTGTGCCGAAGTTCTCGCACAAACGCTCAACAATGCCTTTGATTCGCTTTATATTGTTGTTCTGCGAAATGATGAATGTGCAGAGTGCCTCAAAAGGCTCTTGCCTTAAAATCCTTATGCCCGGGGCGTACTTTGCCGCCTCGTTCAGAACGGGATGTATTGTGCTGATTTCTTCACGGATTTTTCCGTAATCAAGCGAAAAGTCAAAGTAGCTGTACCAGATGTTTTTGAAATCGTCAGCCGTTGCATTTTCAATGTACATATCCGTTTTGTCAAGGCTGACGGTTACGCTTTTGCCGTAGGCAACACCGTGAAAAGAACCGTCGTCCTGCAACTTCCAACGAAAGCTCTGACCGCAGTCGAGAGTCTGCGCAAGGTCAAGGTCATGCACATCGGTTATTTTGATTTTGTTGTCGAGTTCAATACATTCCATGATTTTCACCGCCGAAATTTTCTTAATAAAGTATATCACATTCGGGCAAATTATGATATACTTTATTTAAAATGAAAAATTGAAAATGGAAAATGGAAAATGAATGTCGGGAAGATAGTTTGTTTGTAAAACAGATTTCAGTCCCGACTGTATTTCAGACAGGAACTCATTGAACGCAAGCCTTGATGAAATATTTTGTTTAAACACATATGTTTTGATATGATGAAAACGGTGTGTTATAACCACCACATTAACTCAAAAGGAGGATTATTGTGAAAGAAACTATCTGCACAATTCCGATTAACGATATATTTATGCCGAAATGCGGTTGTCCGTTTTGCCGAATGGAGAGTATGCTTGAGGAGCAGTATGTAAAATTCATTACGGGCGATGCGATGATGGAGCCTAATATCAGGATTGAAACCAACAAAAAAGGCTTTTGTCACCGCCATTTTTCGCAGATGTTTGAAAAAGGACAAAAATTGCCGAATGCGCTTATTCTTGAAAGTCATCTTCAGGAAATTATTGATAACGATATGCCGAAAAAGCTGAAGGGCAAGCCTGATAAGAAACAGCTTGAAGTCATTAAAAAGCGACTCGATTCGTGTTATGTATGCGACAGAATCGAGTGGGATATGCACCATTTTTGCGACACGATTTTTGTTGAGTGGGCAAAGGGAGAGGAGTTTTATAAGCTGTACAACGAACAGCCGTTTATCTGCTTTAAACACTACGATTTTATTATGAATGTTGCAACCCAAAAGAGCAAGCTGCCGTCAAAGCTTTTACCGCAGTTCTATGCCGAAACGGCAGGTCTTACAAAAAAATATCTGCTGTCGCTTAAAGAAGATATCACATATTTCTGCTCAATGTTTGATTACCGCAACCACGGCAAAGATTGGGGAAGCTCCAAGGATTCAATTGAGAGAAGTATTGAATTTTTGACAGGCGAAAATCCGTAAACGGCGAGCCGACTTTTTATGTTCGTGTAGACAGTTTGTGAATGTCAAAAAACATATTATGCCCGAGCGAAAGGTTTAATTAATGTAAAATTGAAAATGGAAAATTAATGTCGGGAAGACAGTTTGCAAAATAAAATGCAATGTCTTCCCGACTGTTTTGTTAATATGAAATTTACTGTTTATTTATGGCGAACACGGTTCGGCGCTACTGACAAATTTTTGATATAAACAAAGATTGCATCAGAACTTTACTCGGGAATCTGATGCAATTTCTTTATCCGACTGTTTTCTCGAATAGACTGCGGTGGCACACCGCCGACCGCAATTTTCAATTTTCCATTTTCAACTTTCAATTAAAAAAGTCCCGTTAGGACAGATATGTTCTCGCCTTTGCAAAACTCTCATCGACTGTCATTAGCACTGCCATACTGCCATAACGGCATTGAAGTATTCGTCAGAGAGAACCTTTCTCAACTGTTCTATGCCGGATTCGTCGTTCATATATGCGTTGCGGATGTTTCCGCCGACCTGCATTTCTTCACCGTTAAAGGTCAAAAACTGCTGTCTGAGTACCGACACGCTGTCCTTTGTGAGCATATCGAGTGTGATTTTTTCTTTAAGTTCCATTTTTCATACCTCCGTTATTTTTATATTTTGTAAATCAAAGAAAAGTTTACCTGCTCATCAGCAACGAAATTGTAAGCCTGTTTATTGAGCGGAGTAAACTGCAACCAAGCTGATTTATTTACATTTCCTCTGAACATACCGCCGTTTTTGCTTATGCCGATATCATGAACAATCACATCCGATTTGTTTGGAAACGGCATATTGAGCAAAGATATTGCAGATGTTCCGCCTAAAGTTGTTGCGTTCATAATGACGGTGACATTTACAATAACGATATCGCCAATTTTTTCATAAAGGCAAGTTGCAGATTTTATTTTATCAATCAGAGTAGAGTATGGAGTAAGAGCAGCTGTACCAAGTTCGATATTTGACGAATCGTATTTTGAGCCGATGCTCATATCCATACGGACCAATCTTTCGTTAAGGAATTTGTTGTCAGCTTTTGCGTTAAGCAGAATGTCAACCTCATCCGACGAGTAGCTGTCGGCGCTATCCCAGTAGTTGTCGGTAAGATACTTGATACTAGGATAATTTTGAGTATAGTCGGTAATCTGAGAGGAATCACTTACCTTGTTTGAGTTGTCCTCTTTTTTTGAAATGTCGGACTGTTCAATTAACTTTTTGGTTTTGTCAATTTCAGTCCGACAAAGCTTTGTTTCGTCAAGAAGCTTTTGCGTTTCTTCACGAAGCTTCAGCGTTTCTGAGTTCGGATTAAGGTACTCTTTGTCCTCAATCGGAATACTCTTGTCTGCATAAAGCGTGACGATCTGAGTTTGGAAAACATAGCCGTTTTCGCCTCTGCCTTCAAGCTGAAGTTCAAAATAGCCGTGCATGAAAATGTCGTTTTTTCTGACCTTCCACACAAGTTTTGTGCCTGTTTCATCAATTGCGGTGCTGTCGGGAATTACCGAATTTACACTGCCGTCGGCAAAACGCAGATGAATGAAGTAGTCAACCGTAATGTCGCACATTCCCCGAATTAAAAATTCCTGTGTTTCGGCAAGATTTTCACCCGTGATGCCGACACAGTTTGCACCGTCAAAAGTTTTTGGTTTTCGTTTGTCATAGATAATCATTGTTACACCTCCACTTAAAGAGGCAAAAACACGAAAAAATGCATTGTTTTATGCAATTTTCAAAAAAATTTTTGAAATTTTTTTAATTTCCCGTCACAAGGGGGGAATGGTTGCAATTGCAATGTTTTGTGATATAATCTAATTTGAATAATTTGAACGAATTGACTTAAACAGAAGAGAAGAAAAACGGTTTGTTCCGTGACGATTAAGAGGGCGAATTGTGTGCCGATGTACAAATTACGGCTTTTTTCGTTGCAAACCGTTTGAACGAAGGGGGACGGCAACACGCCGTGATATAAAATGAGAAAATATGTAGAAGTTTTTACTCGTGATCATTTGCCAAAGCTGAGGGATCAGCTGTTGTTTTCGGGATTGACGGATCACGAAATTTTTATGTTCATACAATATGCAAAGCCGTACTATCTGTCGCTGAACCGTGGCGAAACGGCAAGGGTTGAAAACAAATTCAGCCATATGACGGGACTTGTGTTTTCGGGAACTGCATATCTTTATTCTGTGGACTACAACGGCAACAAAAGTCTGCTCAAAACAATTCGCAGCGGCGAGTCAAGCGGAACGCTTTATGCGATGTTTGACTACTACAATACTCTTGTTGAAATTATGGCAGGAGAGGACTGCGAAATTCTTTTTATTCCCCCCGAACCGATGTTCATAACCGAGGATTCGCTTGCTTCGATTCAGCAGAAAATCCTCGTCAATATGCTTGCGTCACAAAGACAGGTGTTTTTGCAGATTTCGGAACACCTTGCCTGTCTTTCAAAGCGAAGTATCAAGGGCAAATTTATGCACCTTCTTCAAATCTATTGCAGGCGTGAGCGTAGCTGTGAGGTTGATCTGCCGTTCTCCCGTGACGAGCTTGCAAACTATCTTGCGGTTGACAGAGCGTCACTTTCAAGAGCACTCGGTGAACTGAAAAAAGCAGGAATTATTGAATTTAAAAAGAGCCATTTCAAACTGATTGAAACAGCTGAATATCATTTTGATTAAATAACGGTCGGCAAACGGTGTTCTGTTTCCTTTCACCGCCGACTAAAATATAACGGAGGATAATATTATGAGTTTTGTGGAATTACTGCTGTTCGGCATCGGCTTGTCTATGGATGCATTTGCGGTTTCAATTTGCAAGGGGCTCTCCGTGCGTAAGTTAAGACCTAAACACGCAATTACTGTCGGATTGTGGTTTGGCGGATTTCAGGCGCTTATGCCGCTTATCGGTTATCTTCTCGGAAAGCAGTTTGAGTGGCTCATCACAAGCATTGACCATTGGATTGCTTTCATCCTGCTTGCACTTATCGGTGCAAATATGATAAGAGAAGCTTTCGGCGAGGAAGAACAGCTTGACGATTCGTTTTCGGTCAAGACAATGCTGCCCCTTGCCGTTGCAACAAGTATTGACGCCCTTGCGGTAGGCGTTTCGTTTGCGTGTATTGATGTTGATATCGTACCTGCAATCGCAATTATAGGCACAACAACATTCATACTTTCGGCTGTCGGCATCAAAATAGGCAATGTATTCGGTGCAAAGTATAAGTCAAAGGCAGAATTTTTAGGCGGTGCAGTATTGATTTTGCTTGGACTCAAGATTTTGCTTGAAGATTTAGGGCTTTTGCCGTTCTGACGAATTTCAAATTGAAAGTTGACGGCGAGCCGCCGTTACCAATTCGAGAAGATAGTATAATATAGAAATCGCATCAGATGCCCGAAAAAGCTCTGATGCGATTTTTTATATAAAAGTCGTTGCTGTTTCGTAGGGCGGATATTATCCGCCCTACAGACAATACAGGGTTTTTATAATTTCAATTTTTTAAAGTTGTCATTCAGAATTGTGCAGGAGTTATCTAACTTTTGCAATTCCTGTTCGGTTAATTTAAGTTCCAGAATGCGTTTTGCACCGTTTGCGCTTACTATGCACGGGTTGCCGATGAACACATCTTTCTTGCCGCCGTATTCGCCACGCAGACGAACCGATACTGTCAGAACGCTGTTTTCATCTTGAAGAATTGCTCGGACGATACGGACGATTGACATACCGATGCCGTAGTAGGTTGCGCCCTTTGCCTCAATGATTTTGTGGGCGGCACAACGCACATCATCGCTTATCTGCTCAAGCTCCTCCATATAGTACGATTTTGGGTTATCACGCATGACATCCTTTAGCGGTTTGGCGGCAAGGAGTGCCTGACTCCACGGAACAAATTCGCTGTCTCCGTGTTCGCCTATTACATATGCGTGAATGTTGCGTGGATCAACCTCAAAATATTCGCCGAGGAGATATCTGAGCCGTGCCGTGTCAAGTGTAGTTCCCGTGCCGATGATTTTTGACGCATTGAATCCCGAAAGTTCATAGGTCACCCGTGTCATAATGTCAACGGGGTTTGTCGCAACAAGGAAAATTCCCTCAAAACCGCTTTGCACAACCTTTGGCACAATTGAAGAAAATACAACTGCGTTTTTCTGCAAAAGCTGAAGCCTGCTTTCGGTGGGCTTTTGATTTGCACCTGCGCAGATTACAACAATGTCGGCGTCGGCACATTCACCGTAACCTCCGCAACGGATTTTCATGCTTGAATGAGAAAATGCAAGCCCGTGGTTCAAATCCATTGCCTCACCCTCGGCACGCTTTTCGTTGAGGTCAATCATAATGAGCTCATCACACACATTTTGATTGAGTGCCGCATAGGCAAAGCTCATTCCGACCATTCCCGTTCCCACAAGTACAACCTTTCTTTTGTTTCCCGACATATGACCGTCCCTTTCATTTGTATTCTTTTTTTAGGGTTTTCATATGTGCAAAAATTATTCTTAGGTTCAAAAAATTGATTGAATTGTGCTTTTTGGGGGATTGTGAAAAGAATAACGGCAGAATCGGCTGTTTGTTTGGTGAAATGGCAAAGATTATATGTAAAAATCATCAAAATTCACTTGAAACGCAGATATAATTGTGCTAAAATTAATTCGACAAGGTGTTCGGAATACATTAGGCATATTCCGATTTTTATTTTATAGGAAAAGGTTCGATATGCTCGGACGGAAAGGTCTGATAATTCAGACTTTTCATATTGTTATTTCAGTCATTTCAAGTTTGCACTTGAAGTGATTGGCGAACACTGTTCGCCGCTACTGATGTGAATTCAATTGCGAAAGGAAAAGAGAAAAATGTACAAGATAGTTAAGAAAAAATCTCTGAATCCAACCGTTACACTTATGGAAATTGACGCTCCGCTTATTGCCAAAAAGGCAGAGCCCGGACAGTTCATCATTCTCCGTGTTGACGAGAACGGTGAGCGTATTCCGCTTACGGTTGCAGGCTATGACAGAGAGGCCGGCACAGTTCGTATTATCTTCCAGATTGTCGGTGCAACAACAGAAAAGCTCAATCACCTTAACGAAGGCGATTATATTCACGATTTTGTAGGCCCTCTCGGTGTTCCCACACATACAGACGGTCTTAAAAAGGTTTGCGTTGTAGGCGGCGGCGTTGGCTGTGCAATTGCACTTCCGGTTGCCGAAAAGCTCCACGAAATCGGCTGTGAGGTTCACTCAATTGTCGGTTTCAGAAACAAGGATCTTGTTATTCTTGAAGATGAATTCAAGGCTTGCTCAGACAAGTTTATTCTTATGACAGATGACGGTTCATACGGTCAAAAGGGCGTTGTTACAGCTCCTCTCGAAGAGATGATTAAGGCAGGCGAGGACTATGACCTCGTTATTACAATCGGTCCGCTTATCATGATGAAGTTTGTTGTTAAAACAACAAAGCCTTACAATATTCCCACAACAGTTTCCATGAACCCGATTATGATTGACGGCACAGGTATGTGCGGCGGTTGTCGTCTTACAGTTGACGGACAGACAAAGTTTGCCTGTGTTGACGGCCCCGACTTTGACGGCTTTAAGGTTGATTTTGACGAGGCTATGAAGCGTGGCGCAATGTACAAGCCGTTTGAGCGTCATGCACACGAAGAAACATGTAATCTGTTCAAGAAGGAGGTTGAGTAATCATGCCAAATATGTCACCAAAAAAGGCTCCTATGCCATCACAGGATCCTAATGTAAGAAATAAAAACTTTCTTGAGGTAGCAACAGGCTACACAGAAGAAGTTGCAATTGAGGAGGCACAGCGTTGCCTTAACTGTAAACATAGACCTTGCGTAAACGGTTGTCCGGTACATATCGCAATCCCTGATTTTATCAAAGAGGTTGCCCAGGGCAACTTTGCAGGCGCTTATGATGTAATTTCGCAGTCAAGCTCACTTCCTGCTGTTTGCGGCCGTGTTTGTCCGCAGGAGTCACAGTGTGAGTCAAAGTGCGTAAGAGGCATCAAGACTGAGCCTGTCGGAATCGGCAGACTTGAGAGATTTGTTGCCGACTGGCACAACGCTCAGACAGATGTTAAGGTAAATAAGCCTGAGTCAAACGGTCACAAGGTTGCTATCGTCGGTTCAGGTCCTGCAGGTCTTACCTGTGCAGGCGACCTTGCAAAGAAGGGTTACGATGTAACAGTATTTGAGGCTCTTCACCTTGCAGGCGGTGTTCTCGTTTACGGTATCCCTGAGTTCAGACTTCCAAAGTCAATCGTTCAGAAGGAAGTTGACACACTTAAAGAGCTCGGTGTTAAGGTTGAAACAAATATGGTTATCGGCAGAGTTCTCTCAATTGACGAACTTATGGACGATTACGGCTTTGAGTCAGTATTTATCGGTTCGGGCGCAGGTCTTCCGAGATTTATGAATATCCCCGGTGAGAACCTTTGCGGTGTTTACTCGGCAAATGAGTTCCTCACAAGAACAAACCTTATGAAGGCTTATAAGGATGACAGCACAACTCCGATTATGCACGCAAAGAAGGTTGCGGTTGTCGGCGGCGGTAATGTTGCAATGGATGCCGCTCGTTGTGCAAAGCGTCTTGGCGCAGAAGAGGTTTATATTGTTTACAGAAGAAGCGAAGAAGAGCTTCCTGCCCGTAAGGAAGAGGTTGAGCATGCCAAGGAAGAGGGAATCATCTTCAAGCTCCTCAATAACCCTGTTGAAATTCTCGGCAACGAAGATGAGTTCGTAACGGGTATGAAGTGCATTAAGATGGAACTCGGCGAGCCTGACGCAAGCGGCAGAAGAAGACCTGTTGAAATCCCCGGCAGTGAGTTCGTTCTTGATGTTGACGCTGTTGTTATTTCAATCGGTACATCACCTAACCCGCTTATCAAGGCTACAACAAAGGGACTTGACACTCAGAAGTGGGGCGGTATCATCGCTGATGAAAACGGTCTTACATCCCGTGAGGGCGTATATGCAGGCGGTGACGCTGTAACAGGTGCCGCAACGGTTATCCTCGCAATGGGTGCAGGCAAAACAGCCGCAGCCGCTATTGACGAATACATCCAGAATAAAAATAAGTAATTTTTATTTTGAGTTGAAAATGTAAAATTAAGGTCGGCGGTGTGCCACCGCTGTCTATTCGAGAAGATAGTTAGATAAAGAGATTGCATCAGATGCCCGAGAAAGGCTCTGATGCAATTTTTGTTATGTTAAAATTTTTGTCCGTATGGAAATCATTATCCACCCAAACGGGTTGTGGGATTATACAAAACCTCGGCTCTTCGTGGTGTCAAGCCTCGTTGTTCTGTACTGTTTCCAAAAATAACTCTCACTCGTCTAATCCGTTCCAATCACTTGCGTGATTTACACGGTTTAGTCCTCGCCGGTCGTTATTTTTGGGTACAGAACCTCGGCTCTTCTGTTTTGCACAATAAATTAAATTTGTATATAGTCGGATTCTTTCTATTTTAGTATTGATTTTAGTATAAAATAGGTGTATTATGACTTTGGTATGCGGACGGGTGAATTTTTTCAGTGGTCCGCACCTTGTTTTTAAATATTGGTTAAGAGGAAAATTTATGAGGATTATAATTGTTGGATGCGGAAAGGTTGGCTCTTCAATAGCGTCGGAGCTTAATTTGGAGGGGCATGAAATATCCGTAGTCGATATTAACCATGGTGCAGTCGATAAACTTGCAAATTCGCTTGATGTTCTCGGCATAGAGGGAAACGGTGCAACATATGATGTGCTTATTGAGGCAGGCGCAGAGTATGCCGATTTGCTTATTGCCGCAACCGCAAGGGATGAAATCAATCTGTATTCGTGTCTTATGGCTAAGGCGGCAGGCGTTACCCACACAATTGCAAGAGTGCGTAATCCCGAATACACAAACGACCTTTACAGAATCAAAGAGCATCTCGGTCTTTCTATGGCAATCAATCCCGAACAGACCGCCGCTAATGAAATCAGTCGTCTGTTAAGATTTTCGGGTGCGCTTGAAATTGATTCGTTCTCAAAGGGCGTTGTTGAGCTTATCAAGGTAACTGTACCGCAGAATTCGTCAATTGTCGGAACTGCTTTGAGCAGAGTTGACAACCTCAGAGGTAAGGTGAGAATCTGTACGGTTGAGAGAGGGGATGAGATGTTCATTCCTAACGGTGATTTTGTTATTAACGGCGGTGACAGAATTTCTGTTGTTGCAAAGCCCGAAATTGCCGCAAAATTCTTTAAGCGTATCAGTATTGCAATCGGCAGAAGTAAGGATGTTATCCTTCTCGGCGGCGGCAAGGTTTCGTTCTACCTTGCAAAGACGCTTATTAAATCCGGTGCGAATGTCAAAATTATCGAGAAAAATCCCGAACGCTGCAACTTTCTTTCGGAGGCTATACCTGGGGCTGTTATAATTCAGGGCGATTGCATGGATCAGTCGCTGTTGCTTTCGGAGGGTGTTGAACACGCTGACGGCATTGCCGCTCTTATGGATTATGACGAAGAAAATATTATCATAACGATGTACCTAAAGGGCATTACAAAGGCAAAATTGATTACTAAGGTAAATAATGCGTCATTTGATCCGCTTTTGCATGATCAGAATTTTGAATGTATTATTCATCCAAAGAGCCTTACAGGCGAATATATTGCAAGATATATCAGAGCGATGCAGAATACGGGCGACAGCAATGTTGAATCGCTTTACCGCCTTAACGACGACAAGGTTGAGGCTCTTGAATTCAAGGTTAATGCGGAATCAAGGGTTACGAATGTTCCGATTATGAGCCTTAATCTGAAGGCTAATCTTCAGATTATCTGCATTAACAGAGGCGGAAAAATTATTCTTCCGCAAGGTACGGATGTGATTAAACCTGAGGACACGGTAATTGTGCTTACCATGCAAAAAGGTCTTAGCAAGCTTGAAGATATTGTAAAGCGTTGAGGGGAGCGTAATGAATAAACGATTAATTGTGTATATCCTCGGCTGGGTTCTTATTGTCGAGGGTGCGGCTATGCAGATTGCAACCGTTACTTCATTTATATACGGCGAACACGAGGGACTTTATTTTCTTGGAGTAGGTGCTTTGTCGGCACTTTTGGGCTTGCTTGCCGTAAAAGTAAAAAAGCCGAAAAATCCCGTGCTTTATCAGAAGGCAGGCTTTGCGGCTACTGCGTTAAGCTGGATTCTTATGTCTTTTGTAGGATGTTTTCCATTCTGGCTGAGCGGTGAGATTCCGAGTTTTATTGACGCTTTTTACGAAACCGTGTCGGGCTTTACAACAACAGGTTCAACTATACTTACCGATGTTGAGGCATTGAGCCACGGAATGCTTATGTGGCGAAGCTTTCTCCATTGGTTGGGCGGTATGGGCGTAATCGTGTTCTTGCTTGCGATTATCCCGAAGCTCGGCGGTCAGCAGAATATTTTCCTTATGAAAGCCGAGAGCCCCGGCCCGATTGTGGGCAAGGCTGTTCCGAAAATGAGAAATTACGCAATGATGCTCTACGGAATTTATTTCGGCTTGACTGCACTTGAATTTATATTTCTGATTGTAGGCAAAATGCCTGTTTTTGACGCACTTAACATAAGCTTTGCAACGGCAGGTACGGGCGGTTTCGGTGTTACCAACGCAGGTATCGCTTCATACAGCAATTATCTGCAAACCGTTATTGCTGTATTTATGATGCTGTTCGGAATTAACTTTTCCGTGTATATCTTAATTCTTGCGAAGAAGTTTAAGCAGGCTTTCCGCATTCAGGAGCTGTGGGTTTATTTCGGAATTATCGTGCTGTCAACAGCCTTGATTGCGTTTAACATCAGGTCACTTTATCCGAGTGCGTATGATGCGGTTCACCAGAGCTTTTTCTATGTTTCGTCAATTATCACGACAACAGGTTTTGGTTTGACGGATGTCAATAACTGGCCTGAATTTTCAAAAACTGTGATTATGATTATCACATTTATCGGTGCAATGGCAGGCAGTACAGGCGGCGGTTTTAAGGTTTCAAGAGTTATTTTGCTCTTTAAGGAAACACGAAAGGAGTTTTCACTCCTCGTTCATCCGAGAAATGTTAAGACCGTTAAAATGGACGGTAAGGTGATTGACCACAACGTTATGAGGTCAACTTCAATTTTCCTTGTGCTGTACATCGGAATCTTTGCGTTAAGCTGGCTTGTGCTTTCGCTTGATCAGACGGATTTTGTGACGAATTTCACGGCTGTTGCCGCAAATATCAACAACACAGGTCCGGGCCTTGGAATGGTTGGCCCTGTCGGCAACTATTCGGAATTCAGTATTTTGTCAAAAATTATTTTGATTTTCGATATGTTAGCAGGCAGACTCGAATTGTTCCCGTTGATGTTGCTGTTCGCCCCGTCAGCGTGGAAAAAATCGTAAGTAAATTGAAAAGATTATAATAAAGATCGGGAAGACAGTTTGCAAAATGCAAAACAATGTCTTCCCGACTGTTTTTTATATGTGGAATTGGGTGCAGCGACACGCTGCCGGCGGCTCGCCGTCAATTTAAAAGCACATCTGCAATTGCGTTGCCTAACAGACTGCCTGAGTAGGTTGCCTCGTCAATGGAATTTGATTCTGTGCCGACTTCTATTAACAGCGAACCGTTGCAGACATATTCATTGTATGCAAAGTAGTCAAAATTCAGCGGTCTGGTCATATCGGGATAGAGTGTTTCGGCTTTGTCCTGAATTTTCAGGGCAAAGTTTAAATTTTCCTCCCAGCAGTCAAAACCCCGTTCACCGTCTGTGTCGCAACCCGCAAGAATCATAATCTGCGCACCCTTTTTGCCGTTGTATGTAAACACGGGCTTAACCTTGTTTTCATCCGTTCCGATTGCATCACGGTGCAGGTCGATAACAACCTTGATATCGGGATATTTTTCAAGATTTTTATACACTGTGTCAACACTTCGGTCATACGAACCGTTGTAGGATTCATCATGAATTGTCGTGTCATGAACCGTTTTTATTCCACGCTTGTTGAGCTGTTCGGTGAGTGCATCTCCGACTGCCACAACATTGAAATCGTTGTTGTTTGTGCGTGAATAAAAGCTGTCATAGAAAAAGTCAACATCTTCGTCAAGATATGCCTCGCTTGTGTGGGTGTGGTAGATTAGAACCTGCGGTGAGTTTATGCCCTTGTCAATTGAAAACGGCAGTTTTGCCGAAAGAAGTCCGTCAAAGTCAAGCGACAGCCCCGTTTTGTTTTTGACAAAGCAGTTGTCAACCTGAGTTCCCGTGTCGCCTATGGTGCGTTCCTCAACCGTGTATTTGTTCTCGCCGTCATGGTTGCCGTAGGAATCGTAATAGGTGCTTTTGTCACGCTTGTGATTTTTTTGGACTGTGGGTTCTGTGTTGGCTGATTCTGTGGGCTTTTGGTCGGAAGCTGTCGGCTTTTCCGTCTTTGAATTTTCAAGCTTGTATTCTCCGTTTGTGAGAGTAAAAGCGGCAGCGGCAAGTGCCGCAGGATTCTGTGATTCAAAGCAGAGAGGCAGTCTGTATATAACGCTTAAAACAGCCGTTGTCAACAGTACAACGGCTGTGCTTGTTTTTAAGGCTTTTTTCAGTTTCTTTTTTGATGTTCCTTCACTTTTCACAAAATCACCTGCAATCCGTACATATGTTGGCTATCGGTTTCTGCAATAAATATATGCTGTGCCGTAGGTGAATATGTGTAAATATGCGTGGATTTACATTAACGAGATGAGGTCGGGCAAATCAAATTCATTTTGCAATGCTCCGTTGAGCGCAAAGGCTATGAGCCTTGAGGCTCTTTCCGTGAGCAGGTCAATTTCTCTCGGAATGACTACAAGCTGTCTGCCCTGCGGCATAAGCATTTTCTGCGTTTTTCGGTTGCAGTCATTGCCGAGAATGTCAACCGCAAGCGTTTGTGCGTCAACAACGGTCGGCACTCCGATTGCAATAACAGGAACTCCGATTGTTTCCTTTGTGATTTTGGTTCGGTGATTGCCCACCCCCGCACCGGGTGAGATTCCTGTGTCGCTTATCTGAAGTGTACAGCCGAGCCTTTCGGTTCTGCGTGAGGCGAGTGCGTCAATTGCAACAACGGCTGTCGGTCTTATCCGCCGTACAATGCTGAGAATGTATTCGCCTGTTTCAATGCCCGTCTGTCCTGTGACTCCCGTCTGCATTACGGCAACAGGGCGAAGTCGGTCAAGTCCCGTTGAACGGGCAATTTCTCCGCCTATGTGACGGGTGGCAAGCACTCGTCGGCTTGTTTTCGGTCCGAGTGAGTCGGGAGTGATTTCCATGTTGCCGAGTCCTGCAACAAGCACAAGTCCGTTTACGGGCAACAGCCGTTTGATTTCATTGCCGACGGTTTCAAGCCGTTTGTCGGTTTCGGTAAAATTGTCGGTCAGTGACGGCAACTCAATTGTAATGTATGTGCCGATTTCCTTGCCGAGTGCCTGTCTTGCCTTTTGGTTCTTTACAATCAGCCGTGAAATTTCAAGACCGTTTTCACTGTATTTTTTGAATTCAATACCGCCTGTGTTTTCTCCTGCAATTTCTCTTGCCTCAATTGCAAGGTCGGTTCTGAACTGCAAAATAATCCCCCGTTTCGCAAATTTGTTTGTATATTGTTATTATTGTGCAATTTTATATTATGTATTCTATTTACAAGACTATTTTGTTTTGTTATAATCTAAGCGCAGGTATCTACTGCTTTTAGGCAGTAGATACTCCCGAAATTCAGTTGACACTGAATTTCTAAGGAGCTGACGCTCCTCTGCGTAGATTGCAATCTATCACAAATTCCGCTCCTTGCAAGCAAAGCGGAATTTGTTCAGATTTAAATTCTTTGTTATAAAGCAAAGCGGAATTTGTTCAGATTTAAATCCTTTATCATAAAGAAAAAGAGATAGATTATAATTCTAAAACAAACACACATCTTTACATTATATACAGGTGATTTTATGAACAAAAAATTTGTTGAAAAATTTACCGCAGTGGTTTCTGCGGTGTGTATGATTTCGGTCGGCATTGCAAGCGTAAATGCGGCTGAAATTGATGACGGATTTGAGTCGGTCACAAAGAATGCACAATCTTCGGATTCGTCTTTTCCGTCTGCATATTCCGCAATCGGCTATTCGCTTGTTGACGAAAACGGACTTCCGAGTAATTTCAGCTCAAAAAATCTCGGCTTTGTAACACCTATCAAGGCTCAGCAGTATAACGATTGTTGGGCGGTTGCAGGCACAGAAGGCTTTGAAACAAAGCTTTTGAAGCTTGGCTATCCCGTTACCGAGATGTCACATGACCACGCAAACGCAAGTTCCACAACACAGACAAACGGCAAGGGCTGGCAGAGAAAATACCGTGACGGCGGATTTACAAATATTTATCCCGGCTATCTCACCTCATGGCAGGGCGGTGCAGAGATTGCCGATGTCGGTGAGATTGATTTTTCAAAAAATATTCACGGCGATGATATGACAGCCGACAAGACTAAATACGGCACAACAAAACTGCGTTATCTTGACGGTGCTGATTCAAACGAAATCAAGCAGGCAATAATCGACAACGGCTCGGTGACAGCGTCATATGCCACATCAAACAAGTGCTTTAACAATGCAGGCACAACCTACTTTATGCCGCAGTCATATGACGGCGACTATATCGGCCATACAATCAGCATTGTGGGTTGGAACGATAATCTCAGCAAGTACAGATTTTCTAATGGAACAGGTGTGTTACCGCAGAACAACGGAGCATGGCTTGTGCGCAACAGCTGGGGCGATAACAACACAATGGGCGGTTATTTCTGGCTTTCATATGAGGATAAGTACATTTTCGGCGAAAAGTATTCCCCGAATTTCACAATTGACGAGGTGACGGAGATTACCGACGATATGACATTGTTGCAGGATGAACGCTACGGTGCTACATACAGCTTTAATTATGTTGACAGCAACGACATTACATTCATCAATTGCTTTGATTTTGGCGAAAACAGCCGTACACTTGATAAGGTGCTTTTTGAAACAAAGAGCAACGGTGCAGATTATGAGATTTACTACATTCCCGTAAGAGACGGTGTTCCCTCAAATGATGAGAGCGAATGGAAGTCTGTTGCATCGGGCAAGGTTGCATACAGCGGTTATCAGTCTGTTGATGCAAACGGATTTGTTGCACCGCTCGGAAGAGGTGCAGTCGGTGTGAGAATCAAGACAAATTCAGAGGAATCAAGTCAGCTTGGTGTAGGCGAATGGCTTACAAGTGCAACGAAAATGACTTTTCTCAATGATTCATCTTACGGTAACAGCTACATTAAATATGACGGCACAACATGTGAACTGCTCGACTGGTACAAAACCGAGAGAGATGATGCGCTCGGCGGTACATTTGTTATCAAAGCTGTTGCACTCAAAAATGATAAGATTTTGAACGGCGATGTTGACCTTGACGGATATATTGCCGTTAAGGACGCAACCCTTGTTCAGAAGTATATAGTAAAGCTTGAACAGCTTGACAACACACAGCTTTGCAATGCCGATTGTGACGGCGACGGAGATATCACGGTTGCCGATGCCACGAAAATTCAGAAAATAGTTGTGGGAATTAATTAAAATTGAAAATGGACGGCGAGCCGCCGTTCTCGGTTCGTGAAGACAGTCGTTTCAAGGCGAGAGCGTAGATGCCCGAGCGGAAGTTTTTTAAATTGAAAGTTGAAAATGGAAAATTGAAAATTGCGGTCGGGCAGACAGTTTGCAAACGAAAAAATACCACTTATGCAGTAAAAAATACCGCATAGCGAAAAACTGTTGAAATTCAAAACCGATTACTATATACTTTGACTTGCAAAGGAGGAAGAGTATGAAAGTAAAAATCAAGATTGATAAAGACTACGAAAAGCCGTTGTGCGTTATATACACCTCGGAAGTTTCTGACGAAATTAACGAATATTTAAAACTGCTCTCGAAAAGCTCTGAGAAAACGCTGACAGGTCGCAGCGGAGAGGATATAGTAATAATCAAGCCCGATGAAATCAACAACATATACACGGCAAACGGGAAGATTTTTGCGGTAACTTCTCGAGGCGAATACAGCGTAAACACTCGGCTGTATAAACTTGAAGAAATGCTTGACAGCAAAAAATTTGTGCGAATTTCAAACTCTGAAATTATTAATTTGAATGAAGTGAAATCTTTCAATTTAAAAATTTCGGGAACAATATGTGTTGAATTTTTCAACGGCAAAAGCACCTATGTGTCACGCCGTTATGTTTCTAAAATCAAAGAAAGGTTAGGTGTGTAAAATGAAAATGAACTTAAAAAAACAATTTATTCTGCGATTTCTTATTGGTATGCCGATTGGACTGTTGATTTGTTATTTTATAACACTTTTCATATCAATCGGAGTTGGTGACGGTAACTTTTATCCCGTACCAACCGAACTTACAAATCTCTGCAAATCACAGCTTAATGCGGTTATTGTGCAAACAATAGCAGGTATGATTTACGGAGGAATGTGGAGCGGTGCATCGGTAATTTGGGAAGTTGATTCGTGGAGTCTTACCCGACAGACCGTTACACATTTGATTGTGATTTCCGTGATATCATTCCCGATTGCCTATGTAATGCGTTGGATGCCACACAACATATACGGAATTCTAATCTATTGTGCAATTTTTTTCTTTATTTATTTTGGCATTTGGCTCGGAACATATTGCAAAATCAAGGCACAAATCAAACAAATCAACAGCAAAATCAATTCGTGATACGGCGAGCCGCCGTTCCCTGTTTGTGAAGACAGTTTGTAATGTAAAAAAACATATTATGCCCGAGCGAAAGTTTTTTAAAATTGAAAGTTGAAAATGGAAAATTGAAAATTGCGGTCGGACAGACAGTTTGCAAACGAAAAAATACACGGTATGCACCATTTGGCACATACCGTGGTTTTTTTATACATTATATGTTTTCAGTTAAATCAGAAGTCCATAATTTCATCGTCTTCAAGAGCAACGATAACATCGTCTGTATCGTCATTCTCAACGATTTCTGCCTCAGAATTACTCTCAAGCTGAACATCTGCATATCTCTGCATACCTGTACCTGCAGGGATAATTTTACCGAGGATAACATTCTCTTTAAGACCGACGAGCGGATCAACCTTACCCTTGATAGCGGCATCTGTAAGAACTCTTGTTGTTTCCTGGAATGATGCGGCTGAAAGGAAGCTGTCTGTTGCAAGAGCAGCCTTTGTGATACCGAGGAGGAGCTGAGTGAATGTTGCCTCACGAAGACCTTCTTCGCCGTTGGCAATACGCTTTTTAATCTGCTCATTCTCGTAAAGAACTTCGTTCTTGTCGTAGGTCTGACCTGACATAAAGCCTGTGTCGCCTGCGTCCTCAACCTTAACCTTACGCATCATCTGACGAACGATAACCTCAATGTGCTTATCGTTGATTTCAACACCCTGTAAACGGTAGGTACTCTGTACTTCCGAAATAAGGTAGTTCATGACTGCCTCGGGTCCGAGAATATCGAGTATATCGTGCGGATTAACAGCACCATCGGTAATCTTGTCACCCTTTTTGATGTGGTCGCCGTCAAATACCTTTACACGGAAACCGAAAGGAATGAGGTAAGCTCTTTCTTCGCCTGTTTCCTTGTTAAAGATAACAGCGTGCTTTGCGTTTTTGATTTCTTCAAAACGAACATCACCGTCGATTTCACTGATGATTGCAAGGCTCTTTGGTTTACGAGCCTCGAAAAGCTCTTCAACTCTCGGAAGACCCTGTGTGATATCTTCGGCAGATGCAACACCGCCGGTATGGAATGTTCTCATTGTAAGCTGTGTACCGGGCTCACCGATTGACTGAGCGGCAATAATACCGACAGCCTCACCGACAGTAACAGGCTGACGGTTGGCAAGGTTAGAACCGTAGCACTTACGGCAAGCGCCGTGTTTTGCACGACATTCAAGTACCGAACGAATCTTGATGTGGTCAACACCCGAATTAACGATGATGTCAGCCTCTTTGTCGCCCATCATAACATCCTTTGAAACAAGAACATTACCGTTAGAATCGCAGAAGTCATCAAGGAGATATCTTCCGATAAGACGCTCGTGGAGTCCCTCGATAACATTTGATTCGCCTGCTTTGATGTCAAAGATTTCAAGACCTTCTGTAGTACCGCAGTCCTCTTCACGGATAATAACTTCCTGTGATACATCAACAAGACGACGGGTAAGGTAACCTGAGTCGGCTGTACGAAGAGCTGTATCGGCAAGACCTTTACGAGCACCACGAGATGAAATAAAGTACTCCAAGATGTTAAGGCCTTCACGGTAGTTAGCTCTGATAGGAATTTCGATTGTTTTACCTGATGTATTGGCGATAAGACCACGCATACCTGCAAGCTGTCTGATCTGGCTCATACTACCACGGGCACCTGAGTCAGCCATCATGAAGATTGGGTTGTAGCGGTCAAGGTTTTTCTGGAGGGCATCGGTTACATCGTTAGTAGCCTTTTCCCAGATACGAAGAACTTCTTCGTAACGCTCCTCGTTTGAACGAAGACCCATCATAAACTCATCACGAATAACATCAACTTCCTTCTCTGCCTCGGCAATAATCGCCTTCTTCTGAGGAGGAATAACTGCGTCACAAACGGCAACGGTAATAGCACCCTTTGTAGAATACTTATAACCCTGTGCCTTAATGTGGTCAAGAACAACGCTTGTTCTTACGGGACCGTGAATTTTGATACATTTATCAATAATCTTCTTAAGACCCGATTTACCAACGAGGAAGTCAACCTCAAACTTGAATCTGTTTTCGGGGATACTTCTGTCGATAAAGCCGAGATCCTGAGGAATAGGATTGTTAAAGATAATCTTACCGATTGTTGTGTCTACAATACCGGATTCGATTTTTCCGTCAATTTCAAGCTCACGGCGAACCTTGATTTTTGAGTGAAGCTCAATGACGCCTGTCTGATAAGCCATCATAACTTCATCAACATCACGGAATACCTTTCCTTCGCCTCTCTCACCGTCCTTATCAAGTGTAAGGTAGTAAGAACCGAGGATCATATCCTGCGTAGGAACTGTAACAGGCTGACCGTCAGAAGGCTTGAGAAGGTTGCCTGCTGCGAGCATAAGGAATCTTGCTTCTGCCTGTGCCTCTGCCGAAAGAGGTACATGGACAGCCATCTGGTCACCGTCAAAGTCAGCATTGTATGCTGTACAAGCGAGCGGATGAAGTTTAAGAGCACGACCTTCAACAAGAACAGGCTCAAATGCCTGAATACCAAGACGGTGAAGTGTTGGAGCACGGTTGAGGAGAACGGGGTGTCCCTTGATTACAACTTCAAGTGCGTCCCAAACATTGTCCTTTGCACGCTCAACAGCTTTTCTTGCTGATTTGATATTCTGCTCTGCTTTAGTTTCAACAAGGCGTTTCATAACGAACGGCTTGAAGAGTTCAAGTGCCATTTCTTTAGGAAGACCGCACTGATACATTTTGAGTTCAGGTCCTACAACGATAACCGAACGGCCTGAGTAGTCAACACGCTTACCGAGAAGGTTCTGACGGAAACGGCCCTGCTTACCTTTAAGCATATCCGAAAGTGACTTGAGGGCACGGTTGTTAGGTCCTGTAACGGGTCTGCCTCGTCTGCCGTTGTCGATGAGTGCGTCAACGGATTCCTGAAGCATTCTTTTCTCGTTGCGGATGATGATTTCAGGTGCGTTAAGCTCAAGGAGCTTTTTAAGTCTGTTGTTACGGTTGATAACTCGGCGATAGAGGTCGTTAAGGTCACTTGTTGCAAAACGACCGCCGTCAAGCTGAACCATAGGACGGATATCCGGCGGAATTACCGGAACAACATCGAGAATCATCCACTCGGGACGGTTGCCCGACATTCTGAAGCTTTCAACAACATCAAGTCTTTTAAGGAGTCTAACTCTCTTCTGACCCGATGCAGTTTCGAGTTCTTCTTTAAGTGAAGCGGAAAGAGCATCAAGGTCAATCTCGGCAAGGAGCTTTTTGATTGCCTCGGCACCCATACCTGCTTCAAAGTCATTCTCATACTTCTCACGCATATCATTGTACTCACCCTCGGTAAGACACTGATACTTTGCAAGGTCACGGCAGTCGCCGGGATCTGTTACGATGTACTGTGAAAAATAGAGTACATTCTCCAAAAGCTTGGGAGAAATATCAAGCATAAGGGCAATTCTTGAAGGAATTCCCTTGAAATACCAAATGTGCGACACGGGAGCGGCAAGCTCAATGTGTCCCATACGCTCTCTTCTGACCTTTGAACGGGTTACTTCAACACCGCAACGGTCACAGATTTTACCCTTAAAACGGATTCTCTTGTATTTACCGCAGTGACATTCCCAGTCCTTTGTCGGTCCGAAAATGCGTTCGCAGAACAAGCCGTCTCTTTCAGGCTTGAGAGTACGATAGTTAATTGTCTCGGGCTTTTTAACTTCGCCGTAAGACCATTCTCTCATCTGCTCAGGAGAAGCAAGTCCGATTTTAATTGAGTCAAAAACATTATTATCTATCATTGCATTTCCTCCTTACATATCGTCACTGCCAAAGTCATCGCTGAAATCATCCGATGTGTAGCTGTCCTCTTCGACATCGGCAAGTGAATCGTCAAACATATTGCCTTCTTCGCCGCCCTCGTCAAGAGTGTAGCCGTCCATTGATGTCATTACATGGTCTTCTTCAAATTCCGGATTTGTTGCATCAACAATATCCTCGTCCTCATCAAACTTCTGCTTAATGTCAATTTCTTCACCGTCAGAGTTAAGAACACGAACATCAAGTGAAAGTGACTGGAGTTCCTTAATAAGAACTCTGAATGACTCAGGAATACCCGGAGCAGGAATATTCTGACCTTTAACGATAGCCTCGTAGGTCTTAACACGGCCGACAACATCGTCCGACTTAACTGTAAGAATTTCCTGAAGTGTATAAGCAGCGCCGTAAGCCTCAAGTGCCCAAACTTCCATCTCACCGAAACGCTGACCGCCGAACTGGGCTTTACCGCCGAGTGGCTGCTGTGTAACGAGAGAGTAAGGACCTGTGCTTCTTGCGTGGATTTTTTCATCAACGAGGTGATGGAGCTTGAGGTAGTACATATAACCTACTGTTACAGGGTTATCGAAACGCTCGCCTGTACGGCCGTCAACAAGCCATGTCTTACCGTCCTCGCTGTAACCTGCGTCTTTAAGACACTGGAAAATGTCCTGCTCATGAGCGCCGTCAAATACAGGAGTCATAATCTTCCAGCCAAGTGCCTTTGCGGCATAACCGAGGTGAACCTCAAGAACCTGACCGATGTTCATACGAGAAGGTACGCCCAACGGGTTAAGTACGATATCAAGCGGAGTACCGTCAGGAAGGAACGGCATATCTTCCATTGGGAGAATTCTTGAAATAACACCCTTGTTACCGTGACGACCTGCCATCTTATCGCCTACGCTGATTTTTCTCTTGAGTGCAAGGTAAACTCTTACAACCTTGTTTACACCGGGCTGGAGTTCGTTTCTGCTGTCTGCACGGGTAAACACCTTAACATCAACAACAGTACCGCATTCACCGTGAGGCACACGAAGAGATGTATCTCTGACTTCTCTTGCCTTTTCACCGAAGATTGCACGAAGGAGTCTTTCCTCGGCTGTAAGCTCTGTTTCACCCTTTGGAGTTACTTTACCGACAAGGATATCGCCTGCTTTAACCTCAGAACCGATCTGAATGATACCGTCCTCGTCAAGATACTTGAGAACATCTTCACCTACATTCGGGATATCTCTGGTAATCTCTTCGGGTCCGAGCTTTGTATCTCTTGCCTCTGTGTCATATTCTTCAATGTGAATTGATGTATAAACATCATCACGAACGATTTTTTCGTTGATAAGAACAGCATCCTCGTAGTTGTAACCTTCCCATGTCATAAAGCCGATGAGAGCGTTCTTACCGAGAGCAACTTCACCGTTTTCGGTAGCGGGACCGTCTGCGAGAACTTCACCCTTCTTAACTCTCTGTCCTCTTGACACGATAGGACGCTGGTTGATACATGTACCCTGGTTAGAGCGGAGGAACTTGATAACCTCAAAGTCCTGAACTCTGCCCGAGTCATACTGTACACGAATGTTACGGGCGTCAACGCTCATAACGATACCGTCTTCCTCAGCGAGGATACAAACGCCTGAGTCTGTACCTGCCTTGTACTCCATACCTGTACCGACGATAGGAGCTTCACTGCGGAGGAGCGGAACTGCCTGACGCTGCATGTTCGCACCCATGAGAGCACGGTTTGCGTCATCGTTTTCAAGGAACGGAATCATAGCCGTAGCAACAGATACAACCATCTTAGGAGATACATCCATGAAGTCGAATCTTTCGGGAGAATACTCTACGAACTCGTCACGGTAACGACCTACAACTCTTGAATGAACAAATCTGCCGTTTTCATCAAGCGGTTCGTTAGCCTGTGCAACAGCGTAGTTATCCTCAACATCGGCTGTCATATAAACAACCTCGTCGGTTACAACGCCTGTTTCCTTGTCAATTTTACGATAAGGAGCTTCGATAAAGCCGTACTTGTTGATACGGGCAAATGAAGCAAGATATGAGATAAGACCGATGTTAGGACCTTCAGGAGTTTCGATAGGACACATTCGGCCATAGTGTGTGTAGTGTACGTCACGAACCTCAAATCCTGCACGATCTCTTGAAAGACCGCCCGGGCCGAGGGCTGAAAGACGACGCTTGTGGGTAAGCTCTGCAAGTGGGTTACCCTGATCCATGAACTGTGAAAGCGGTGAAGAACCGAAGAATTCTTTAATTGCCGCTGTTACGGGACGGATATTGATGAGTGAGTTAGGCGAAAGCGACTCCATATCCTGTGACTGGGTTGTCATTCTTTCTCTTACTACTCTTTCAAGACGGGAGAAACCGATTCTGAACTGGTTTTGAAGAAGTTCGCCTACGCAGCGGATTCTTCTGTTGCCGAGGTGGTCGATATCATCTGTATTACCGACACCGTGAGCAACACAGTTGAGGTAGTTGATTGTTGCAAAGATATCATCAACCGTGATGTGGTTAGGAACAAGCTCATCTGCACGGCTTCTGAGCATTTCCTTGAGGTCATCCTCATTCTCACAGGAATCAAGAATTTCGCAAAGAACATCAAAACGAACATTTTCCTTGATATCACACTCTGCTTCTGCGTCAAAATCAACATAGCAAGCAATGTCAACCATACCGTTTGAAATAACCTTAACGATTGTTTCATCGGCAGCCTTTACATAGGCAATCTTAACACCTGCGTTTTCGATTTCAAAAGCCTTTTCCTTTGTGATTTTTTCATCACGAAGAGCCATAACCTCGCCTGTGCGTGGGTTGGCAATCGGCTCTGCAAGAACCTGACCTTCAAGACGGTTTGCAATACCGAGCTTTTTGTTGTATTTATATCTGCCTACTCTTGACATATCATAACGACCGGGGTCAAAGAACAGGTTGTTTATGTGTGTCTGCGCACTGTCAACTGTCGGAGGCTCAGACGGACGGAGCTTTTTGTAAACCTCGATAAGACCTTCTTCAACATTTGAAGCGGCATCCTTTTCGATAGTAGCTCTCATTCTTTCGTCGTCACCGAAATAGTCGAGAATTTCGGCATCAGAGCCAAGACCGAGTGCTCTAATAAATGATGTAACGGGAAGCTTACGGTTCTTATCAATACGAACATAAAAAACATCGTTTACATCGGTTTCATACTCAAGCCATGCACCACGATTCGGGATAACTGTTGTTGAATACAGTTCCTTACCGGTTTTATCGTGATCCATTTTATAGTAAACGCCCGGGCTTCTTACAAGCTGTGAAACGATAACACGCTCAGCACCGTTGATAACGAATGTGCCGCTTGCGGTCATCAGCGGGAAATCGCCCATAAATACATTGCTCTCTTTGATTTCACCCGTTGACTTGTTCAAAAGTCTTGCGGTTACTCTGAGAGCAGCTGAATATGTTGCATCACGAACCTTACACTCAATTACGCTGTAGTTCGGGTGATCAACATCAAGTGTGTAGTCGATAAAATCGAGAACAAGGTTGTCCTGATAATCGGTAATGCCCGAAACATCTTTAAATACTTCTTTAAGACCTTCGTCAAGCAACCATTTGTATGACGCTTTCTGAATGTCGATAAGATTAGGCATATCAATTACTTCATCGATTTTACCAAAACTCATTCTTTCGGTGTTGCCAAGCTTTACGGGTTTGACATTAACCATAGGCGTATCACTCCTTAAAAAATCTATGAAACGGGGCAAGCGGTACTGAAAATCTGCTCATAAAAAGCTCTTGACACAAAAGGATTTTTGTGATAATATCCCCTTGTCGGATAAAGTTTTTTGCTGATTTTCCCGACCTCTTCGGTACATATCCCCATTATGGTACATTTTATTATTCTATATTGAAATAATCAATAAGTCAAGAGAATTTTCGGATTTTTTTCGGATTTTACTGACTTTTTTATATTTTTACAGGTTTTATTTCCCGAAAAGAATTATTTTTCTTTTCGGGCTATTTTTTACATCCCAATGCAACACCCGACACAGTGTATGGTTTTACAAGTAGGGGCGTTCATCGGACGCCCGCAAGTAACAGAACATACATTATGATAAATACAAAGTGTATAGATGTCGCAAAGTCATTGTTCAACTGTAGCGGCGATCAGTGATCGCCAATCCAACCGATTGTAAAATCGGTTGGACAATACAAAGCATTTGTTATATAAAATTTATTTGCCATTTGCAAAAAATTGTTTTGCTTGTTTTGGTTTTACAATCAAAACAAATGGTAGCCTTGCGACCGCCGCCAGTGGCGGATAAAGGGAGTAATGCACTGTCTGAAATAACGAGCAATAGGAAGCACATTTATGTGCAACGCATTGCGACTATATTTCAGACGGGAGAACACGGTTCGCCGCTACAGTATAACAATTGCTTTGTGGGATTTATAAAGTTTGCTTTTAAATATAATTTCTACTATTAGCTATTAGCAACTGGAATCTGAGTAAAAAATTACGGCATAACCGAAATTTAATCGGTTATGCCGTTTTTATGTTTATGTACCTGAACACCCTTATTCTCGTTTTGACTTTAGATAGTTTTCAAAGGCTTCTTTGACAACTGAATGTTTTTCGTCTTTATCTGCATCACTCTTCCAATCTGTTCCATCTGTTGCGTTTTTTATCATATATGAAGTGCTCCACTCCTTAATATCGTGGTCATATATATCATAAGTTATTTTCTCCATTGTACCATCGTCAACATTAAGATAATAACCGCATCCATAATAACCTCCGATTGGGTAATTGATGTAAAATGCCATTTGTTCTCCGTTGGCAAAATTATAAAAGCTGATTTTGTCGATTGAAAATGTTTTTGCGCTATCATCCTTTGTAACATCCCAATTTTCAATATTATCATAAACAAGTTCAATATATTTAGCATCAGCGTCTGTAATCACAACGGAGCTTTCTGTATTTTCTACTTTTCCGCAGGCAGAGGTCAGTAAAATAATAAACATAGCTGTTATTAAAATAATAAGTTTTTTCATTTTGGTTTTACCTCTCCACATCCGCATGTTCCGACATAATTCTGATTTATCTTTCCGCATTTTGGGCATTGCCATTCACCTGTTTGCGGCTTGGTAAAGGTTATTACTTTTGGCGAACTGCAATTCAAACAATATTTAACACTATCTGCATTTAAGCGTCCACATTTAGGGCATTCCCATTGATTAGATGGAAAAAGACATTCTTTGTTATCAATATTATTTGATCGCGAATTTATATTGTTTAAGTACATATCATATGCTTTGTTTGCCGATGAGTTTACTTTTTGAATTGCACATGCAAAAATTACGGCAATTATTTCGAGAAATGCAGCAATCATCATGCCTGTGATATTTTCATCACGGTGATGATCTATATAAGATGATACATTCATTATAAAGACAATTGTTGCAGCAATTTCTAAAATAATGAATAGAACTACATACACCATTCGTTCAGGGTGTTTTGTATGATAGTCATCCATAAATTCTTCTTTACTTTTAATTCGCTCAGTCTTTCTCTCTGTATGCTGTACATTAAAATTCAGATTTGCATTTCGGTTAGAAAAATTATCCGATACAGAATTTCCTATTTGTGCACCGCAGTGCTGGCAAAACACACTTCCCTCATCAATTTGTTTTCCACATTTTTGACAATACATAATTCTCTCCTCAATTCATAATATATTATTTATTGCTTTAATTTGTTTTTCAACAATGTTCAATTAACGATTACAATAAGATTATATACTATAGTATAGGCATTGTCAACACTATAGTGCATATTTTATGCTTTTTATTACATTGTGTGCAAAATAAATGTGTATTAGTATAATTAAAAAGTACCCTAAAGAGCAGGATGAAGCATATGGAACGCACCGAACTTAACAAAAAGATAGGACAAAACATTCGGAAATATCGTTTAAAAATTGATATCAGCCAAGAAAATCTTGCTATGTCGGCAGGTCTTTATCCTGCATATCTCGGCAGACTTGAACGAGGTGAAAAGTGTCCCACAATAGACACACTGTATAAAATATCCTGTGCGCTCGGTATAACAATCAATGAACTTATTTGTTTTGATTCCAAAATTGACTCATCGCCAACTAATAATCAGGCAAAAATGCGAATTGAAGAAGCGTTAAAACAAATTCCTGACACACAACAATTGCGAATTGCAGAAATTGTTGAAAATATCGCAGTCATAATAAAAGAAGAAAAAAATCAGTAGTAGCGGCAGTCAGTGACCACCGCTACAGTATTACAATCGCTTTGTCGAATTTATAAAGTTTGTTTTTAAATATAATTTCTACCGTTACTAACGGGAGAACACGGTTCTCCCCTACATTTAAACAACAGCTTTTACACAAACAAAAACAGTCGGGAAGACATTGCTTTGCATTTTGCAAACTGTCTTCCCGACATTCATTTTCAATTTTCAATTTTTAATTTTTAATTTTTAATTACTTGCCCTTCCCCATATCATCATATCTGTCCAGAAACGAAACTTTATTATCGCCTTGTTTATATGAAATAATCGTATCGAGGTTGACATTTTCAACGCTGTGGAAAATGTTGCTTTCAATCTGGGGATTGATTTTCTTCAGATTTGCTATAAGCTGTTTGATTTCCTGTCGTTTTGAGCCTGTGTTGCTGTTTGGGGAACAGGTTGTGCAGGTGTCCGTAAAACGGCACGCACATTGAATGAAATTCAGCTTGTTGTAATCTCGCCAATGCTTGATTTCAGCCTCACGAACGAGGTAGAGAGGGCGGATAAGTTCCATTCCCTCATAGTTTGTGCTGTGGAGCTTCGGCATCATCGTCTGAACCTGACCGCCGTAGAGCATACCCATAAGAATAGTTTCTATAACATCGTCATAGTGATGACCGAGTGCGATTTTATTACAGCCGAGCTGCTTTGCCTTTTTGTAGAGATAACCTCTCCTCATTCTTGCGCAAAGGTAGCAGGGATATTTGTCAACATTATAAACAGAATTAAAAATATCTGTTTCAAAAACAGTTATCGGAATGTTCAGCCTACGGGCGTTGCTCTCGATTACATCACGATTTTCAACGCTGTAGCCCGGGTCCATTACAAGAAAAACAAGCTCAAACGGAAATTTATTGTGTCTTTTCAACTCCTGAAAAAGCTTTGCCATCAGCATTGAATCCTTACCGCCCGAAATGCAGACGGCAATTTTATCGTTCGGCTCAACAAGCTTGTATTCAATGATCGCCGCAGTAAATCTGCTCCAAATCGTCTTGCTGAACTTTTTGCGGATGCTTTTTTCAACATCGGTTGCATAGTCCTCATTCTCGAATTGACTTCTCAACCAACTGTAATAACCGCCCTCAAGATTCACGGCATTGAATCCGTCATCACGCAGATTTTCTGCAAGCTCGTCACTTATCTGACCGCTTTTGCAACAGAGGACAACAAGCTTGTCTTTTGGCAAAAGTGAATTATCCTCTTTGATTTTTGCAAGCGGAATATTCTTTGCACCGTCAATGTGACCGTATTCAAACGAAATTTCATCTCTGATATCGACAAGAGTATATTCCTCGTCAAGCTTCCTCACCTGTTCTATTGTAATCTGATTGTTTTCCGATTTAAACATTCATAACCCTTCAATCTCTGTTTTTGCTGTTTTTTATTGCAACAATTGTTATATCGTCAAATTGCTCCGCATTTTCGGTAAAGTCCGTCAAAGCGTCATAAACTCCGTCACACACACCTTTTGCAGTCTGTTCGGCATTTTGACAGGCAGACACAAGTCTTTCGTTGCCGAAAAATTCATTATCCGCATTTGTTGCCTCATTCACACCGTCGGTGTAAAGGCAGATTATATCGCCGTTTCCAAATTCAGCGCTGTTCACAACATATCTTGCATCATCAAACACACCGAGCATTATACACGGCTTACATTCTAAAAATTCAGCCTTGCCGTTGCTCACCGCAACAGGCTTATTATGACCCGCATTTATGTACAAAAAGCTGTCGCTGTTTTTGTCAAAAATCACGGCGAATGCAGTTACAAACATTCCCTCGGGATTTGACGAACAGAGTTCCCTGTTGATTTCTTCAAATGCCCTGTCGGGTTCTGCATTTTCGGTCATTTTTTCGTGGATAAGAGTTTTTGCAAAAGCCATAAACATTGCCGCCGCAACACCCTTGCCCGACACATCGCCGACTACGGCACATATTCTGCCGTCAGGCAATGCAAAGCAATCGTAAAAATCGCCGCCTACCTGTCTTGCAGACTCCATTCTTGCCGAAACATCAAAACAATCGGCAAAGGCAACATTCTTTTCTCTCGCAATTATTCCGTACTGAATCCGCCTTGCAACCTCAAGCTCGGTTTCATTTTTAGCCTTTTGACTCGCAAGGGCGGAATTTTTTTCAACATAAGTTTCTACATCGTGAGCCATATCGTTGAAATAATCAGCCAAAAGCTGAATTTCATCGTCAGAGCCGAGTTTTATCGGCACAAACGCTTTCTTTGTATTTGTGCCGTCAGCCTTGTCGGAAAAGTATCCTCGAATTTTTTCAAAAATCAAAAGTATCGGATTATACATCTTTTTTCTGACAAACCGCATTACAAGCAAGAATACAATTGCCAGCACAACAAACAACGCAAGAACTCGCATTGCAGTATAAAAAATGATTTCCGTATAAATCTGCGTCAGCGAATAGTCCGCACCGATTAATGCAACAGGCTTGCCGTCATTGCCTTGAATCGCTGAAAATGCCGTGTAAAAACTGCCGAAGCTGTCGTTCTGATATTCGTAAGCCGTGACAAGGTTAGGATTTTCCCACGCCTCTTTTTCAGCGTTCCACAAGCCGTGGTCAACCTCTGCACCTGCACTTCTCACATTTAAAACATTCTCGTTTTCGCTGTCATCATCGGCAACAGTCATAACATATGTAACCTTGTTTTCATCAAAATTCGGAATGTAAATGTACATATATTCAAGGTGGTTCGTCTGACAAATCCACCTCAAGGTCTTAACGGCTTTCCGATATTCTTCGGAATCGGGATTATCAAGCAATGCGTTTATATCGCAGCGTTCAAAAGTTTCTGTTGCAACCTTTGACGCACTTTCGGTCAGCTGTCGTGTAAACCGCCTTGTGCGCTGAATGTTTTCAATACAATTGAGCGTACCCGAAACAATCACCGCCAAAATAAACAGCACAAGTATGTGAAAGAAAAGCCTTTTGAAAATCGACTTTTTGACTTTTATTTTGCCGATTGGTTTTTCGGATTTTTTCATTAACAGTCACCGCTTTCTTTCCACACACCTTTTCATCTTGTATTTTAACACGAATGTGCAATAAATGTCCACATTTTTATTCGTACGGTATGTCACCGTTCCCCATTCGTGTCGTAGGGCGGATAATATCCTCCCGTCTGAAATATAGTCGCAAGGCTACCCCTACAAGTATACATTTACTTTCATATAAAGCAAAAATTGCATCAATGCCGTATTCGGGCATCTGATGCAATTCCTTTATCCGAGTATCTTCTCGAATAGATTGCGGTGGCACACCGCCGACCACAATTTTCCATTTTCAATTTTTAATTAAGCAAAAACAGCCGACTGCTTTGCAATCGACTGTTTAATAATCGGATTATATATCAATTACCATCTTGCATCAAGTTCGGCTTTGGTGACTCTTTTTTTCTTTCTTGCGACATATCTTGAATATCTTGAAAGCTTTCTGTCACGAAGGAAGAATACAAAAGCAATTGCGCCGAGGATAACTGCAACAAGCACAAACCAAAGACCTACATTTGCGGATCTCTGAACAGCGGCAACAAGAGTCGGTGTGCTTGCGGCATTTGACTTTGCAAGAGCCTTGTCGGCAGACTTTACGGACTGAACGGCAACGCTTGACGCTGTGTCCGAGTAGTTCTGATTCTTTTCGTTTGAAAGAATGAACTGCGATGCACCTGTTGAAGAAGGCATCTCAATTGGAGCGGCTGAAACCGCCGGAGAAACCTCGCCGCTTACAACCTCTGTTTTGGGGTTTGCAACTGCGTTGTCGCTGAACAGTGCGTTGTATGTTTTCTCATCAACAATACCTGTTGAATCGAGTGAATTCTGATTCTGGAAATTTGCAACGGCCTGCGCTGTATATTCACCATAGTAGCCTGTTGCATCCATTGCAAAGTAGCCGAGTTTTATAAGCTGCTGCTGAATTGCAGTTACTTCATCGTTTTCGTCACCGTTCTGATACTGAACTGCCTCTGTTACAGGCTCTGTTGTCGCCTCTGTGGGAGCAGTTGTTTCTTCTTCGGGCTTGTCCTCAGTCTTTGTTGTTGTATCGGCTTTTGGAGCTTCGGGAGCATTCTCCGAATAAAGTGTATTTCTCGAATCGCCTGCAATACCGTCAACTGTAAGACCTGCAGCTTTCTGGAATGCCTTATAAGCCTCTTCTGTTGCGTCACCGAAGTAACCGTCAACTGCACCGTCATAATAGCCGAGGTCAGCAAGTCTTTGCTGAATCTTCTTTACCTCAGCACCCGATGAACCGTTCTTGTAAACACTCGGTGTGTTGCTTGAAGATGATGAGCTGCCTGATGAACTTGAAGAACTTGAAGAACCTGATGAGCTTGAACCCGATGAACTGCTTGAAGAAGTGTTTGAAGGAGTCTTGCTCGATCTGCCCTGTGAGTCAAAGTAATATGTAGTACCGTCAATTGTTCTTGAAGTATTTACAATGTACTCGCCGTTTTCGTAGTAGTAGTAGTTGCCGTTAAAGCTTTCCCAACCGTTTGTTACATATGAAACTGCGGCAAGCTTGAACCAGTATGTCCAATTGTTATAACCGCCGATTGCCTCATAGCAAACACCGTATTCATCACCTCTTGCGTCAACCTCCATACCGTTACCGACATAGACGCCGACATGACCGGGACGCCAAAGTCCAAGACCGTGAACATTAGGAATGCCTGCGCTTACCGAACCTGTTTCGGTAGCTGTTTCAAGCTGTGGATTACCGCATCTTTCGCCGCCGGCATATGAATAGATAAGACCTGAACAGTCAACTGCTCCGGGGGTTGAACCGCCGTAAACATATGACCATCCGCTGTTATAGGCATTGAGTGCCCATTCTGCAAGACCTGCACCCGTGCCTTTTGCACCGGCAGAAAATGAAGAACCGAATACGCATACACTTGAAAGTGTGAGAACACTCAGAATGATTGCAGTAATCTTTTTTATTCTCTGCATCGTTAATTACCTCCATTTTTTCAGAGAGTCAAAGCTCTTACAGAAAAATAACGACCGACTCAAAGTACAGTCCGTTTTAATCTGTACGGAAGATTTGACCGAAAAATTGTTACCAAATCTGACAGTAAATTACAAATCAGGTTACACCTTGATAACAACATTGTAACCATTATAACATCACCCTTTTAAAAAATCAACCCCAAAGCCCGTATTTTTTGCTAATTCAGAAAATTTGATGCAGTTTCACTCACAAAATCTTCATTTCAAGCACCAAAATAAAGCGAATTATTACAAAATTTGTAACCTTTTGTAATATTTACAGCGTACCGTCAACATAAATTTCGCATTAAAAAAGCAACTCCCGCACCAAGCATTTGGAGCGGGAGCTGCTTTTATTCGGTTTCCGTAATACAATTATGAAAAAAACAGAGGAGAGAAAATTTCAAAATGAAATTTTGCTGAGTAAAATATGAATTAAAAATACATTTATACGGCATTACTGGTATTCGCAAACACTTGCCCATTTGAGAAGGAACTCTCTCTCTTCGGGTTTGCCCTTAACAGACTGTGATGCGGCTACAATCGGAAGCCAGCGGTCAACATATTGACGGGCTGTGTCGGTCTTTGTGCAGTAAAGCTTCATATACTTTTCTGCAAGCTCTTCCTGATGATTCAAACGGAACAAGAGGTAAGTTCTTGCGGCATCGGCTGAACCGTTACCCTGTGTTGCGTGTGACCAGTCAATAACATACGGTGTACCCGACTCGTCAATGATAACATTACTCGGGTTGAAATCGCCGTGACAAACCTTTGTGTGGTTCGGCATACCGTTAAGACGGGTTTCAAGCTCATATCTTGTTGTTGCGTCAAGGTCGGTTTCGCTGATTTTGCGTTTCATCTTATCCTTGAGTTTGTTAAGCAACGGTGCTTTTTGGCTGAGGATTTTAACCTGAATGTCAACAAAGAGATTTAGGTATTCGTCCTCTTTTTCGGGATGCTCTGCCATAAGCTCCGCAAGAGTTTTGCCCTCGATGAAGGTGGAGATGATTGCCCATTTTCCGTCAATCTTTGTAACCTCTTCAATTTTCGGAATATTGAGTCCTGTTTCCTCAACTCTTGCCTGATTAAGAGCCTCGTTAAGAATATCTGATTTCGGATAACACTCGTCAAAAACCTTGGCTGCAAGCGCACCGTCTTTATAAACTACCTTGTTCTCTCTTTTTGCAAGAACTGTATCTAATTTCATAATAAAGCCCCTTTCGCTTTAAAATATTAAAAATTCATCAAGCAATCTTTCATTGCTTCGGTTATATTATACAACAATTTCAGGGGTTAGTACAGTGTAAAAATAACAAAATAATTTTAATTTTCTTTGTGCATTTAGCAAATACAAATAAAATATTTTTTACCTTTCAAACAAAAAGAGCAAGATATTTTATGCGAAGTGCATAAAAATTTGTTAAACTTTTAACTAAATATTTGTGAAATTTTTAACATTCTTTTGTGCATTGTGCATAATAGTTTGTAATATTAAAAGCGCATTACGCCCGAGCGGAAGTTTATTTAAATTGGAAATGGAAAATTGCGGTATTATCCATATACAACAAAACACCCTGCCACGGGGGGCAGGGTGTTTTATAATTATGCATTACGAGATAGATTAAACAGTCTCGCTGTTGTTGCCATAGTAAGCATTGAGGTACATCTGCTTGATTTCCTTGAAGAGCGGATATCTTGGGTTTGCACCTGTGCACTGGTCATCAAATGCCTGCTCTGTCATAGCGTCAAGACGGTTGAGGAAGTCCTCTTCGTCCGGAACATAATCCTTGATAGAGTTCTTGATGCCAACTCTTGCCTTGAGGTCGTTAACAGCCTTGATAAGGTTTTCAACGCTCTCTGTATCGTTCTTGCCACCGAGACCGAGGTAACGAGCTACTTCAGCATAACGAGCAAGTGTGTGCGGGTGATCATACTGTGGGAATGTACCCATCTTAGCAGGAACTTCTGCTGAGTTGAATCTGATTACCTGCTCAAGCATAAGTGCGTTAGCAATACCGTGCGGTACATGATGGAAAGCACCGAGCTTATGAGCCATTGAGTGACAAACACCGAGGAATGCGTTAGCGAATGCCATACCTGCCATTGTAGCAGCGTGAGCAACCTTCTCACGAGCAACAGGCTCGTTCATACCGTTGTCATAGCAAGCAGGGAGATACTCGAAGATAAGCTTGAGTGAACGGAGTGCAAGACCGTCTGTGAAATCTGTAGCCATCATTGAAGCATAAGCCTCAAGTGCGTGAGAAACAGCGTCGATACCTGATGCAGCTGTAAGTCCCTTAGGACCGCTCATCATGTTGTTAGCATCAACGATTGCCATTTTAGGCATAAGCTGATAGTCAGCAAGCGGATACTTAACGCCTGTATTCTGGTCTGTGATAACTGCGAAAGGAGTAACCTCAGAACCTGTACCTGATGATGTTGGGATAGCAATGAAGTATGCTTTCTCACCCATCTTCGGGAATGTGTAAACTCTCTTACGGATATCGCAGAAACGCATAGCCATATCCTGGAAGTCAACTTCCGGATGCTCATAGAGAACCCACATAATCTTGCCGGCATCCATAGCTGAACCGCCGCCGAGTGCGATAATGCAGTCAGGCTCAAACTTACGCATAGCCTCTGCACCCTTCTGAGCTGAAATAAGTGATGGGTCAGGCTCAACATCTGCGAATGTTGTATATGTGATGCCCATTTCATCGAGCTTGTCTGTGATTGGCTTTGTGTAGCCATTCTTATAAAGGAATGAGTCAGTAACGATGAATGCTCTCTTCTTACCCATTACATCCTTGAGTTCCTGAAGAGCTACAGGCATACAGCCCCTCTTGATATAAACCTTTTCAGGTGCTCTGAACCAAAGCATATTTTCTCTCCTCTCGGCAACTGTCTTAATATTGATAAGGTGCTTGCAACCAACATTCTCAGAAACAGAGTTGCCGCCCCATGAACCACATCCGAGTGTGAGTGAAGGAGTAAGCTTGAAGTTGTAAAGGTCACCGATACCACCCTGTGAAGAAGGTGTGTTAACAAGGATACGGCAAGTTTTCATTCTTGATGCGAACTCGTCAATCTTTGCTCTTTCGTTTACAGCGTCAACATAAAGTGAAGATGTGTGACCGTAACCGCCGTCAGCAATAAGATGCTCAGCCTTTGCAATAGCATCTTCAAAATCTTCAGCCTTGTACATAGCGAGTACAGGAGAAAGCTTCTCGTGAGCAAACTCTTCGCTGATGTCAACTGATTCTACCTCACCGATAAGAACCTTTGTTTCCTCAGGAATTGTTACACCTGCAAGAGCTGCGATTGTAACAGGCTTCTGACCAACAATCTTAGCGTTAAGAGCGCCGTTGATGATGATAGTCTTTCTAACCTTCTCTGTCTCTTCCTCGTTAAGGAAGTAGCAGCCACGAGCCTTGAATTCCTTCTTAACTTTGCTGTAAATCTTCTTTTCAACGATAACAGACTGCTCTGAAGCACAGATCATACCGTTATCAAATGTCTTTGAGTGGATAATTGAGTTAACTGCGAGTAAAATGTCAGCTGTTTCATCAATGATAGCAGGTGTGTTACCGGCGCCAACACCGAGTGCAGGCTTACCTGATGAATAAGCAGCCTTAACCATGCCGGGGCCGCCTGTTGCGAGGATGCAGTCAGCTTCCTGCATAAGTGTGTTTGTGAGTTCGAGTGAAGGAATATCAATCCAGCTGATGATACCCTCCGGAGCGCCTGCCTTAACAGCAGCTTCAAGAACAACCTTGGCAGCCTCAATTGTGCTCTTCTTAGCACGGGGATGCGGGCTGATGATGATACCGTTTCTTGTCTTAAGACAAACGAGTGTCTTGAAGATAGCGGTTGAAGTTGGGTTTGTTGTAGGAATAACGGCAGCAATTACACCGATTGGCTCAGCAATCTTCTTAATGCCGTAAGCCTTGTCTTCCTCAAGAACGCCGCAAGTCTTAACATTTCTGTAAGCATTGTAAATATACTCAGATGCGAAGTGGTTCTTGATAACCTTATCTTCTGCAACGCCCATGCCTGTTTCTTCAACAGCCATCTTAGCGAGCGGAATTCTCATCTGGTTAGCAGCAGTAGCGGCAGCAAGAAAAATCTTGTCAACCTGCTCCTGTGTGTAGGTAGCAAAAATTTTCTGAGCTTCTCTTACTCTTGCAAGGGCAGCTTCAAAGCTTTCTGCGTTATCTACGATAGGATACTCTTTTGTACTCATTTAATCTACCTCTTATCTTGCATAATTATATTAGATTCAGCAAAGCTGAAAATGATATCAAATTAATTTGCCTCAATTACTCGGCTTTCTCGGCAGCCTTACCGCTTGCCTTTGTTGCCTTTGTTGCCTTTGTTGAAGAACTGCCTAAGTCAGCCTTGAATTTAAGGTTGTTTTTCTTAGCATAGTTCTGGGCATACGAACCGCTTGCTCCGTGGATTGTAACTTCCTTACTGCATTCTGCGAATACATTGTCGGGAATACTTGTAATACAAGCCGGAATTGTAATGTCTGTAAGCTCACGCGACTGATAAAAAGCAAATTCATCAATCTTTGTAAGTTTACCGCTGTCGGGAAGAACAACATTGTTAAGTGCCGCACCCGAAAAAGCTCTCGGTCCGATTTCTTTGAGTGTACTCGGAAGCTTGATTTCTCTTAACTCAGAGCAGTTAAAGAACACGCTGTTGTTAAGGATTTCAAGACCTTCGGAAAGATTTACCTTTGTGAGGCTGTGACAGCTTGAAAAGGCATAATCTTCAATCTGCTTGATACTTGACGGAATTGTTACTTCCGTAATTTTGGAGTCATTGAACACGCTTGCACCGATTACGGTAACTTTGTAGTTCTTGTAGCTTTCGGGAATTTCAATAACCGTGTCAGAACCTGTGTACTTTGTAATCATAAGTTCTTCCTGATTGATAATGAAAAATCCGAAATCTCCGTTTGTAAGGTCAGGCTCTGTCGGCTCAACCTTGTAGCCGGGCTTACTGCTTTTTGATGATGTGTTGTCGTCACAACCGCATCCTGAGAGTCCGACCGCTGCTGATGCGCACATTGTGCACGCCATCAGAAAGCAAAGAATTCTTTTCATTTTTCTGGATCCTTTCAATTGTTGTTTCAGAATTTAGCTAATTCTCGATTGATTCTATTTTATCATCTTTGTTAAATATTTGTCAATGTTTTTTTGACCATTTTTCTACTTTTATCGGGTTCAATAATAATTACAAAAAGATTACACACTTATTGTTGCACTTCTCACAAAAAAGATAAAAATCCCGTAAAATCCGCTGTTTTTTGCGGTAAAAAATGTAAGAAAAATCCTCAGAAACTGCCGTTTTCGGCATATCATTGACGAATCAATCGACCAATGTCATATTTTCACAATAGGCGTTGTAAAATCAAGGCCGCTCCTTTTTGGAATATCATACGCAAGTGCCGAAATATCGTAGGCTAAAATGTCCTTTTCAAGCAATGCCTTTGTGTTGCCGCCTGTTCTGATACCATTGCTTGCTGAGGTGACAATATTCAGTCGGCAGTCTTTGAGCAATTCCGCACCCTCGTTTGTAAAACCTAAAACACGGACATACTCAATCGGGATTTGCGTATGAGCTTTTTCAATTCCGAGCAATGCACAGGCGAGTATTCTCCGTATGCGTGCATGAGTGTAGCGCTTTGTCTTTACAAGGTCGGCAATTTCTGATGAGGTACTGCAACGCACTGCAGCATCGGCAATTCTGTTTTCAAGCCCCTCACCCACATCGGGCAGTTTTGCAATGTCCTCTCTTGTCATAGTACGCAGGCGGTACAGTAACGGTCTGTCAAGATTTTCGGGGAATGTGATTTCATCGGGAATGTACGGAGCGTACTTCTTCGCATTTTCACCGTTACGCAACATTTCTCTTATGTGTGACGCAGACGCAAAGCCCTCGCCCGCAATTCGGCTGTCGTGTGCAACACCTGTTCTTGCAACCGAGAACGGCTCAACACCCGTACCGTTCAATGCCTTTATGTACTCAATGCCAAGAATATTGTTCGGTTCGCAGAGTACGGACGAAATCTCATCACCGAAAACCGTTTTGACGGCATTTTCAAGTTCACGGGGGTAGTATCCGCCGTTTTTCATTCCGTCACGCACAAGAGCCTGTACCCTTTCATCACAAACAGCGTTTGCGGATTTTTTGAGCAATTCGCAGTCACCGCTTTCACTGCCGAAAGCAAGGTAATTTGTGCAGTCAAAAGCCGATGCAATCGCAACACCTGCCTTTGCAAAGCCCTCAGCCCCCGAAAGTGAGAACACAACGGGCAATTCAAGCACCAAATCCGCACCGCTTTCAAGGGCAGATTTTGCACGGACAAATTTGTCGCACACGGCAACCTCACCACGCTGGGTAAAGCTGCCGCTCATAATTGCTATGACCGGCTCTTTAAGCACATTTTTTGCACTTTCGAGCAAATATTTATGACCGTTGTGAAACGGATTGAATTCGCAGATGACAGCTGTTGCCATAACTATTCCTCCGAAGCCTTTATTTCGCACACATATTGTAAAAAACACTTGAAAACATACATAATTTGGAGTATCATATGTATGTGTGACCTGTCAATTTTAAAAAGTCTTTTTCTGATTTACATTATAGTATAAAATATGACGACAGGCAAATATATTTCTTATATTTTAAACTGAAAACAACTACCAAAGGGGACGATTGTAATGAAAATTCTCGTAATCAACGCAGGCAGTTCCTCGCTCAAGTACCAGCTTATTGATACTGACAACGAGGCAGTTCTCGCAAAGGGTAACTGTGAAAGAATCGGTCAGAACGGTGCTTTCATTGGTTTTAAAACACCCGACGGCAAAAAAATCAACCGCAAAACACAGATGCTTAATCACACTCAGGCTTTTGAGGCTGTTAAAAATGCACTCATAGATCCCGAATACGGTGCAATCAGCGATTTGTCCGAGGTTTCCGCCGTAGGTCACAGAGTTGTGCAGGGCGGTGCGTACTTTGACAAGTCGGTGCTTGTAAATAACTCGGTAATCAACAAAATCAGAGAGCTTGCTCCTCTTGCACCTCTTCACAACCCTGCACATCTTCAGGGCATTGAGGCATGTACAAGGGTTTTCGGTCCGAAAGTTCCGCAGGTTGCGGTTTTTGATACTGCTTTTCACCAGACAATGCCCGAAAAAGCATTTATGTATGCAATACCTTACAAATATTATGAAAAGTTCGGTGTAAGAAAGTACGGCTTTCACGGCACATCTCACCGTTATGTTTCCGAAAAAATGGCTGACCTTATGGGCAGAAAAAAGGAAGAGCTCAAGCTTATTACCTGTCACATCGGCAACGGTTCTTCAATCACAGCCGTAAAAGGCGGTAAGGTTATCGACACTACAATGGGACTTACTCCTCTCGGCGGTTTTATGATGGGTACCCGTTCAGGTTCACTTGATCCGTCTGTTATCACATTTATCGCTGAAAAAGAGCATCTCACTCCCGAGGAAATGTCAAAGATTCTCAACAAGGAATCGGGACTTTTGGGCATTTCGGGTGTTTCGTCTGACGACCGTGATGTTTGTGCAGCCGAAGCAGACGGCAATATGAGAGCTCACCTTGCCCACGAAATGCTTTACTACCAGATTGCAAAGTACATCGGCAGCTATTATGTAGCGCTCGGCGGTTGTGACGGCATCGTATTCACGGCAGGTATCGGTGAAAACCAGCCTATGCTCCGTGAAAAGGTTTGCGACTATCTTGAATGCCTTGGCGTTAAGTTGGATAAGGAATTTAACAAGCAGGCTACATGCGGTGTTACAGGCACACTCTCAACTCCTGATTCTGCAATCAGAGTTGAACTCATTGCAACCGACGAAGAAATGGTTATTGCAAGAGATACAAGAGCCATTGTTGAGGCACTTTAATTGAAATAAATCTGCCACGCAGTAAATATTACATAAGAAAACAGGTTGTCATATGACAGCCTGTTTTTTGTTTATGGTTATTTTACGGCGAGCCGCCGTTCCCCTTTCGTGTAGACAGTTTGCAATGTAAAAAACATATTATGCCCGAGCGAAAGTTTTTTGAAATTGAAAGTTGAAAATGGAAAATTGAAAATTGCGGTCGGGCAGATAGTTTGCAAAATGCAAATCATTGTTGCCCGACTGTTTTTGTATATATAGAAGTTGCGTTTAAATGTATGGGCGGATATCATCCGCCCGCAAGGCTAAACCTACTGCAAAAACTACGAATCCGCAACTGTTCCGTCCGTCACGGTGTCACTTGTGTCCCTGAATAAAAGTGTAATGCACCAGATTGCGGAAAGTCCGACAAGAATGTAAACAATACGGCTTATGATTCCTGTCTGTCCGCCGCAAATCCACGCAACAAGATCAAACTGAAAAATGCCGACACTTCCCCAGTTGAGTCCGCCGATAATAAGAAGCGTCAATGCTATTTTATCGAGCATTCAAAGTCCTCCTTTGTATTTGCTGAAAATAGTATTGACGCAATTTTTCGTTTTATTCAATTTAAATCAGAATTTAATTAACAATGCAAGGAGCAAAATCAGCACTCCGAGAAAGATTACCGCACCGCCGATCATTCTTGTGATTTTTACGGCTTTCTGAATTTTGAATTTTGAAATCATATTTTCAGTGGGAAACGGAAGAATAATGAGCATAATTCCGAGAATTACACAGCTTGCAAGTGCGACGGTAAGACCGACCTCTCTTGCAAACGAGAGCATAAAAAGTCCGATTGGAATTCCGAACACACAAATCATATTGATTACCGCAAACAGCTTGCCGAAACGCTCGCCCTTTTCGTAAAATTTATTTGCTTTAATATGACACTCATCATCACAATACTGGTCAAAATACGATATCTGTTTTCCGCAGAATTCACATTTTTTCATGGACACACCTCGTTGTTTCATTTTAAATCGTTCACAGAATATTTTAACACACAAATCGACATATTTCAACTTGAACAAATGTACATTTTCGGGTATATGCTTTGTTGAAAAAATTTTTGCAATGTGGTATCCTGAAAAGAGGTGATTTTATGGAGAGCTTTTTCGTTGCGCTTAATGCGGTTCTGCCGATGTTCATAATGCTTTTCATCGGTTTTCTTGTGAGAAAATTAAAAATTTTGCAGGACAGCTTTCTGCCTCAGCTTAACAAAATTGTTTTCAATGTATTTTTTCCGTTTCTGATGTTCAATAACATCTACGGCTCGGATTTTTCAAGCGTTTTCAGCCCGAAGCTGCTTGCCTTTGCGGTTATTGGCGTGTTCACGATTTACTTTTTGTCAATCGGGTTTACACTCCTTGTTGAAAAGTCAAATTACAGCCGTGGTGCGATGATTCAGGCGATTTACCGCAGTAATTTTGTACTTATGGGACTTCCGATTGCGGCGAATATTTTCGGCAAGGATAAGCTTGGCATGACGGCCGTGCTTGTTGCTGTTGTTGTTCCGATTTACAATATGCTTGCCGTCATCACGCTTGAAATTTTCAGAGGACAAAAAATAAATGTGCTGAAAATTTTAAAAGGCATTGCCAAAAATCCGCTGATTATCGGCTCTGTACTCGGACTTTTGTCTGTTGCGTTCAATATAAGCCTTCCGGAAACAATTGACAAAACGGTTTCGGATATTGCGGCGGTTGCAACTCCGCTTGCGCTGATTGTACTCGGTGCGTCTGTCACATTTGACAGCATAAAAGGCTGTTCACGCAACCTCATAATCTGCATAATCGCAAGACTTGTTGTTGTGCCGGCACTTTGTCTGGGTACGGCGGCGCTTATAGGAATCAGAGGAGTTGACTTTGTGTCGCTTATCGGACTTTTTGCATCGCCGTGTGCGGTTTCGTCATTCACAATGGCTCAGCAAATGGACAGCGACTTCAAACTTGCAGGTGCGGCGGTTGTGTTCACTTCGGTTTTAGCGTGTTTCACGATGTTTTTGTGGATTTTCTTCTTCAGACAGGCAGGTTTCTTTTGATAATCTGCACAAGTTTCAGACACATGATTTATTCAATGTGTAAAGTTAAACGATATTATTACTATCAATAACAAAAAATAGTATAACAGTCTTGACTTTTATTACTGTTAGTGTTAGAATACTCGCATAGGGTAGCGGTTTACAGGAAATGACTTGAAATCCTGCAAGGTTAAACTGTTACTTTATTAAACAGCTATTTCCTTCTTTTTTTATTATTTTGTGGGCGTAAGAAAACGGAGTGCGTAATGCACTCCGTTTTCTTTTATACGAATTTTCTGAATATAACAAAATAATTGCAACACCGTAGCATCCGCCCATACATTTAAACGCAACTTCTATATATACAAAAACAGTCGGGCGACAATG
>ERZ827043.12-NODE-12-length-240097-cov-15.606640_pt1 | contig 240097 bp, 211 predicted proteins | sample MGYA00519923_ERZ827043 | MGnify/ENA primary metagenome ERZ827043 (study PRJEB31778, sample SAMEA3449251) | human gut metagenome | biome: human gut; feature: human-associated habitat; material: faeces | place: United Kingdom | collected 2010/2012 ... | reverse complement strand
TAACCGCCGATACCGACATTGCAAAACAAAACCCAATTCGTTACCGTGGATACTATTACGATAACGAAACAGGTCTTTATTACTTGCAGTATTTTCATCAATAGGTGGATTTATAGCTACAATAATAGATGTAATGGATGGCTGCTGGGATGGATACTTGATTTTTAAAGTCATCAAAAGAAAGGTAATTTTATTATGACAGTTATTTTAATCAATAAAACTGATAAACGAGTAATTGTTGAACTGAACAACAATAAGTTTGAGTTAAATAACAATGAAAAAATAAATATTAGCCTTGAAACAAACAATATACAGCTGAATTGTTTTTCTGACGAAATCAGTACATTTAAATATTTACCGTTATCTAAATCTGTAATCGTTGAATATGATTTTGTTTTGGCATCTTTGTACGAATTAACGCTCTATAATAATTGCGAAATAACATTAGTACAAAAACAAATTAAAGGTGATAATTTAGAGTTGTATAAATATGTTGATTTGCAACTTAACAACGGTTGCATTAACAATAAAGCATTCTATGTGCAAGATGAAGCTTCAGCAAAAGAACAACTGGCTGTTGCACGAGAAAAAGAAATCAAACTTGAAAAGAGGTTGAAAATAATAGATGCTCTTCAAACTATTTGTTATATCGGTGTTCCTGCACTAATCATTTTTTTAGGTATATGGTATTTTGTTGATTTTAAGAATGCAATTAGCGTTATCATTATTTTAGGCATTGTAGGAATTGTAATTGGATTATTACTAAAAAAAGTGATTTCTAAATTCAATAATAAAATAGATAAAGCAAATGCAAGATTTGATAACGTAAATCAATATGTTGATACTAATTCTTTTTTGACAGAGCCTATATTTTAAGTGTATTGAATGACAAGAGTTAGAAGTTGAAACAAAATTAGCAAAAAACATCAAATTAAATTGTGCAAAATAAAACTTCTACCTGTTAGTCGGAGATGGGGGGAAAGAAAATGAATAATCACAATTTCTTCAGTTGATGATTACAGTTGTAAAATTGTTGACAGTATAATAAACTGTTTTTTCGATAATAATGCGAAGTTGTATTATGCTTCCGGTTTACCAGATAATATTGATGAAATATACGAAGATATAAAACAGTTTAATCCTTATTATAATGCAGGAGATTCTAAAAAGTTTTACATTCGCAGATATCCGCAAATATGTGCTGATTTATCCGAAGAAAAAATATTAAGCGATCTAGTAAATGATTGGACTTCAACAATATATGAAACAAGAAAAATCATTATTCTGACTAAAAAGCAAAAACAGGATTTATTGAGCGATTTTATTAATGGTATAAATTTTCAATCTAAATCAGACCGCTATTTTAGGGAGCGCTCTGTTTGTGTTATTGAAAATGCTCCTGAAGCTGAAAATGATAATACATTTATTTTGAAAAGCGACAAAGAACACATCAAAGAACTTAACGATTTTATAACACAAAGGTAACGCAAGAGGACGGTTCCTCCGTGTTGATGTGAAATCGCATTAACTTAGGAACCGTCCCAATAATACCCTTGTTCAGTCGTACACAGAAACAAAAACTGATGCTGATGAGGAAAACGATATTGAATCCAAAACCGATGTAACCGAATCCCATTTTGGAACTTCATATTCATCTGTTGTCAAAGACAAGAGCATTGAATACACAAACGCATCAAACACTGTTTTGTATTCTTATACAACAACGGGAACTGATGATAGTGAAAAGATTAATGCTTCTTCTGTAAAATACAATGGCAGCACTTTCCTGTCTTCATCATATTCCTATGATGATAACGGAAGATTTCATAATTTCAAATACGCCTTATCCACTAATTGAATTTTCAGCCAAAAAAGATTTAAAAAATGGAAAAAAGAAAACTGCCACTATAAAAGTAAGCAATCTTGCTGACAATATACTTATTCCTATATCTATCTGTGGAAAAAAATTAGATTATAAACCTGTAACAAAAAGCACTTTTAGAGAATTTGAGGATTTAGAATTTTCTTCTTTTGAAAACAATCAAGAAACATTGTTTATTTTTGAAGATATAAACGGCAGAAGATACACAACAAAACTGCACATAAATGATGCATTAAATGAACAACCACTTGAAAAATATATAATTATTAAAAATGAGAAACCTATTCTTGATGAAAAAGGAGTTAGTGTAATCAGCTCACACTAACTCCTTTCCATTCTCCCAACCCCAAGCAAAGCCTTTGTAAGTTTTAATCCAACTTTCAAGGCTTTGTATTTTTATTTCGCCGATATTGTAAGCGACCATACCATTGCCGATATAGATACCGACATGACAGTGTTGACTGCTTGAATATCCATATACGGTTGCACCAACGGGAATTTGAGAAAAGTCGCTTGATACTGCCCAGATATCTGCAGCACATAATCTTAACTGCATAAATAGATAGTATATCTTTCCAATTAGAGCGACTGCCGATTACTTCTACTCCGTCAAAACTGCCCGATGATTTAATTTTGTCAATCTTGTCATCAAATTCATTGTTGATTTGCTGAATTACAGAAGTTATGTTCATACCGCTTTGCGATGTTTCACTTGAAAAGAATATGCCGTAAAATGATGAACATAAAGCAGCTACAAGACATATTAAAATGATTACCACAACAGATACCCAACCACCTGCTGCGATTGCTGCTATAAGTGCTTTTGTCCCTGCAATAATTGCTTTGACTGCTGTAACTGTTGCCTTGGCGGCAGCTTTAATTGTTGTAGCTGTTGCTTTTGCAGTGGCTTTCGCTGCTTGTGCTCTCTTTTGTGAGGCTTTTGCAGTAGCTTGTGCGGTTTTCTGTGCCGCTTTAGCCGTTTGTTGGATTTTTGTTTCTTTCTTCGATATACTCGACGAGTTTATCTGCAAGAGTAACCGAATGTTTGTCTGTATCTCTCCAACCCAAAGCTGTTGTCAAATCACCTTGTGGGTCACAATCGATAAGCAGAACCTTCTTACCTTCGTTTGCAAGACCGACTCCAAAATTTAAGGCAGTTGTAGTTTTTCCTACACCGCCTTTTTGATTGCATATTGCAATTACTTTTGTTTGTTTCGTTAAAAACACCTCCGTTTTAGTTCCATATATACAAAAAAGCCTGCCGATTTTAACCGACAGGCTTTTAACTATATACAGATGTTTTGTTGTTAATAAAGGATAACTTAAAATTATACTTAATTAATAAAGAAGGAAATATTTGATGGAAGATTTTTTTGTTTCACATTCTTCGTTAGATAAAGTTAAAATAGTTGATGATTTAGTACAAAGTCTTAAAGACATGGGATATCTAGTTTGGTATGATAAAGATAAAATATTAGTGGGTGACAATATTTCTGAAGAAGTAAATAATGGATTGAAACATTCATATTGTCTTTTGTTAGTTTTAACTGAAAATTTTATAAAGAGTAAATGGACTTATTTTGAGGCTGGACAATTTTCTGTTTTAAAAAATAGAAGAATCATACCATTAATGTATAGTCTGTCTCAAAAAAGCAAAGAAGTAATAGCGAACTTATTTGGCAACCAAAAATATATAGATATAGTTAATAATTCAAGAGAAGAGGTTGTAGGTTCATTAATTAAAGCTCTTGAAAAAACAAAACAGGATAATCAAGAACTAGTTGTAATAGATTCTATAAAAAAATTACAACACCAACTTGCATCATACGAAACGCTTAACGCAAATCTTATATCTCTTAAAATAAATGAATATTTGGAATTCTTAGAAGAACATAAAGATTTAGATTATATTTTCTTATCAGCCAAAAAAATCGTAATTGCTATTGTATGTGATCTTCTAAAATCTTTGGATGCCTCAATAGAACATGAATTTGAAGTAGAAAAAAGCGACAATAAATGGCTTATTAAAAAACTGGAACAATTTAAGATAGGAAGTATTAATTTTAGAGAGTATGTTGAATTTATTTTAAACGAATCACAAACAGTTAATTTTTATGAAATAAATATTTTAAATTTGGCTATTGAGAATATTCTTATCTTTTATATTAATACAAAATATCCAATTAAACCTTCATCATCGTCAATTATAGTTGTAAAGCCCGAAGAACTAACATATAAAGACTTTTTAGAAATGTATCAAATTGATTTAAAGGTAATGAGAAGCGATTTAATTGCGAGTACAGATACATGTTATAATTGGCATAAATACAATAACTTTACCCATATAGCAATTAAAGATACTACTAATAATAAAATTGTTGGTTATTTTTCGGTATTACCAATAACCGACGACACATATAAAAAGATACTGAGTGGTAAATTCAAAGACAATGAATTTACAATTGACTGCTTAGAACAGTATCTTTTCCCTGATTTTTATAAACTATATGTTGCGGGGGTAGGAATTGATCCAGACTATCAAAATACAGGTGCTTTTATAAAACTATATAACGCACTTTTAGATATGTTTCTAGCACTTGCAAAGGAAAGAGAAATATACATATCGGAAGTTATTGCTGAAGCATCAACCAGACAAGGTGAAAAATTTTGCAAAATGGTTCGCATGCAGAAATTAGTCCATACTACTACTGAAACAGATGTATATGGTATGGTACTAATTCCTCCACAGTTTAGATTAAACAATCACAAAGGCAAAGAACTCTATGAATTATACCAAAGGAAATTTGAAGAATGTAGAGATTTTTTTGAATAAACATAAACTAACTTAAGCAGTATATTCAGTATAAGAAATATTTGGATCCATCAACTTTTCATAGTATTCAGGGTGTTTTTTCATAATAGCCTCAATTTTTGGGATTGCATTTTTTATCATATCAAACATATACTTATTAAGCTCACAATATTGTGCAATTCTTTCGTCAGAAAAATCTTTATGCATACGACCGCATCTTCCACCACAGAGTTTAATATAGTCGCACCCATTGCAAACGGTATTTTTTAAGTTTATATTAGGAAATTGTATTCCGTTATAAATATCGCCAATATAGTGTGATTTTGTAGCGACATTGTCGCAACAAGCATAACATTTACCATCCGTTTGTATATATATCATGGAATGTCCATAACCACAGTAAAATTTTTTTGGAACAGGTACATCTTGTATACAATTCCTAACTGCACTCATAAATGGAACAAAACGCAAAAAAATTCCCTTTTTTAAACAAGTCATCCAATAATTAAACAATAAACTTATATTGTATTTATATTGATTTTTATATTCTTCAAATTTTTCAACATATTCACAATTATCAATTTGCCAATAAACATAATCTACAAAATTACTAATCATACACGCCTCTGTAAACAAACTAGTTTTCGAAGAAACTGTAATACGTCCAATAATCTTAGAGTTCTTTTGCATTTTTAAGTGTTCAATTGCATTTATCATTTTTCCGAAGTATGGTGTTAATTGACCATCTTCAAATATTAATTCATAATTGAAAGATAATAAAGTCAAATCTATATTGTCAATTATAAATTTTGGCGCCTCTGGAATTAACAATCCATTTGTATGCATTATAAAATTAATTTTGTATTCATGAGGTATATTTAAAGCTCGTATGAGTTTCTCTATTTCTCCATAATCTACTGTCGGCTCGCCTCCGAAAAAATATATATCGGCTACGGGATCATTTAATTTTTTTTGCATTTTACAAATAAAATTTACTAGTGTGTTATATGAATATTGTGGTGATAGCGGTATGCCATATTTTTGAGTATCAAAAAGAACTGAGCAATAAGCACAATTCATGTTACAGTCATTTGTAATATAAACATAGTATTCCATTTAAAAGCCCTCACATTTCGGTGGATAATTTTAAGTTATCCTTTATTATTAATATTGTTTACATATTCTTAATAGCATATTAAGTTCTAAATGTCTACAGAAGATGCTAAATTATCGAAAAATATGACATAATTATCGAAAATTAGCTAAAAATATGAAAAATTTATCGACTTTTGTTTTATAAGCAATCATAATAAAATCAGATAATTTTGGAGGTTTTATTATGATTGACATAGAAAAAGAAGCAAAAGATTACATTAAGGTTTGCAGTAATTTAAAAGGATTGAGTTCCTTAACAATAAAAGCGTATAAAATTGATTTAAAACAGTTTTGTTCATATATGCAAGATAAGGATTACTTTAGCAAAAATGAATTAAATAAATACATAAATTTACTTCATCAGTGTTACAAGCCTAAGACTGCCAAACGAAAAATTGCCTGCGTGAAAGCATTTTACAGGTACATGGAAATTGAGGACATTATCGAAATAAATCCTTTTCACAAAATCACACTCAAATACAAAGAGCCGATCACACTGCCGAAAACTATTCCGATTGAGAACATAAAAAGTATTTTGAAATTTGCATATTTACAGCTTGATAATGCAAAAAGCAGTTATCAATATAAAACAGCACTAAGAAATGTTATAATTATTGAATTACTTTTTTCTACCGGAATGAGAGTATCTGAAATCAGCAATCTAAAAAGAAAAAGTCTTGATCTTAACAGCAACACAATTTGCATTTACGGCAAAGGCTCAAAGGAACGCATAATGTGTATTGCTAATGTTAAAGTATCAAGACTTTTAAATGAATATATTAAAATTTGTGATTGCGATAGCGATTATGTTTTCATCAACAAATTAGGGAACAGGTATTCAGAGCAATCTATAAGAAATATGATAAGCGATTATGCCAAAAGGAACGGAATTAGCTTACATATTACGCCACACATGTTCAGGCACACCTTTGCTACAGCACTTATGGACGAAAATGTAAACATAAGATATATTCAACAGCTACTCGGTCACAGTTCGATTACAACTACTCAAATTTACACACATATCAGCACAAATAAAATTCGTCATATTCTTGAGGAAAATCATCCGAGAAACAAGATGAATTTGTAACACTCCCCTATCGCCTATTTAACGGCATTTTTGCTTGACGCAAAAAATACTTCGCAGAAGGTAAATTTGCGTAAATTTACGCAAATCTTTACGCAACTTTTACGCAAAACGGGCTGAAAAGTTATGATATTTTGCGATAAAACACGGCAAGTGAGAAATTACATAAAAATAGCAAAAACCCGCTAAAACAGTACGTTTTAACGGGTTGTGACAGGTTATGAAATTTTATTTGAAATTTCGATTAGCCGTTTGATTGAATTGCAAAAAAGATTTCAAATTTGGCTTAAATTCGGCGTGTCCGCAACATTCAATTCATCAGCCGCCTCCATTTTGACTTTATGTATTTTGAAAGAAGAATAAATATGCCTCAAATTTATTGCCTCAAAATTCATTTTGTCACATAATCTTATCATAAACTATTAATGCATTTCGCAATATCTTCAAACTAATTTATTTTCAAAATATTCGTCCAACCTCTTCTTGCATAAAGGAAACGCTGAATAACTACAGTCTGAATATTTTTACGAACAATACAAAACAAAAGATAAATTTTAATTGGTATGAATCTAAAGCCTTCTCTTGAAAGGATTTCATCATCAACAACTGCATATCTTTCAGGCATAACGGTTAAAGATTTAACTGTATCTTCAACAAGATCAAGAAGATTAATTGCAGCTTGTTTATTTTTTAATTCATTTGAAATATATGAAACTGTATTTTGTAAATCTTTTTGTGCCGGGTCGGTTACAACAATTTTATACATCAGGCATTTAATCACTTTCTCAAATCATTTATGACATTATCAAAAGGTTTTGTGTTGCCTGTTTTCTCTGCCTGCAATCCTTCATTTAATAGACTGTACAATTCAAATTTGCCGCAAAGCTTTTCGTACGCTTCTATACTGAGAACAGCGAGGTCACCTTTACCATTTTTTGTAATAAATACAGGTTCTGAATATTCGTGACAAAACTGTGAAATTTCATTGTAGCTGTTTCTTAAATCAGCACTTGGTCTGATTGTCGGCATAAACTCACCTCCATCATTATTGTATTCAAGTTATATCAAAATATTGATATATGGTCAACATTACTGTTTACTTTTATTGACAGATAAGTTAAGATAAAATATAGCAAAAATAACAAATAAAAACTTGGAGACTAATAATGGAATTTATTAAAAAAGAAAAAATAGTTGAGTTATCTAATCCCGGCGTTATTTCACGGCAACTTTTAAATCCCGATAATTCATCAAGCAAGCGTATAACAATTACAGAAGTTCATCTTGAATCGGGAGCATGCCAGAAAAGACACACTCATAATCTTTCAGAACAGGTATGGTATGCGGCAAAGGGCTTTGGGAAAATTCTGCTTGCCAACAACAAGGAAATAGAATTTAGATCCGGAGATGTAGTAAGATTTGATAGCGAAGAAATACATGGGCTATTAAATGTTGGCGACACCGAATTTGTTTATATATCTGTAACAGCACCACCGATTCACTTTGGTTACGCTTACAACAGAAAGTAATTATTTGAGACCATATGGAACTTCAACGAAGAATGTAAAACAAAAAGTGCCCGAAAGCCCCTAATATAGGGAGTTTCAAGCAATGTTTATTTGTTTTCGAGAAACAAACTGTTTAGTGTTTTTATTTTTCCATTCACTTCTATATTCTATAGCCTGAGCTTCATCGCTACAGTAATCAGCAACATAACTTAGTTTATATTTTTGTAATCAGTCCAATTTATAAATCTAATTCTTTTGAAAGCAAACATATTTCAATCATCTAAAAATTCTTTAAGTGATTTTACATCTTTAACTACATATGTTGCGCCGGCATTTTTAAGTTCATCAAAGGTGCCATAGCCGTATTCTACGCCGATTGAGTCAATGCCTGCTGATTGAGCTCCAATCATATCTTCTGCCCTATCTCCGACCATAATCACACTTGATTTATCTATGATATTACACTCACTAAGTGCATATTCGATAACTTCCGCTTTTTTTGAGCGAGTAGTATCCATATTTGAACCTGCGATGAAATCAAAATATTTTTCAAGGTCAAAATGCTCCATAATTCTGTCAGTAAATGGCTGGGGCTTAGAGGTGGCAACAATAAGAGTTTTTCCGTTTTCTTTAAGATTTTGAAGCAAGTCGGTTATACCGCAATAAACTTCGTTTTCAAGCAAACCTTTTGTGCTGAAATACTCTCGATAATATTTTACTGCCTGCAAAGATTTTTCCTTATCAAAACCGAAAAATTTTTCAAACGATTCGTGAAGCGGAGGACCTAAAAACTTTCTCAAAAGCGTCATATCATAATCATTGATATCGTACTTTTTAAGCGCATAAATGATAGATTTAATAATTCCCTGCGATGAATCGGTGAGTGTTCCGTCAAGGTCAAAAAGAATGGTTGAATATTTTTTCATAAAACACCTCTGTTGTGATTATTTGCAAAAAAAGAGCATCTCTTTCGAGATGCTCTTAAATGTTTAATTAGCCGTTGATTTGCTTTGCAATTTCTTCGGCGAAGTTTTCTTCTCTCTTCTCGAGGCCGTCGCCCTTCATCATACGGATGAAGCCGTTTGCCTTGATTTCTGTGCCGAGAGCTTTTGCTACGCTTTCAATGTAGCCGCCTACAGAGCCTTGGAAAAGGTCTGAACGAACGAAATCCTGCTCAAGAAGGCAAATCTCTTTGATTTGCTTTGAAAGTCTGCCCTTAACAAGACCTACGAAAATCTTGTTGTCACAAATCTCATCCTTGTGAGAAACAGCGATTTCTGCAAGAGTTTCCATAGCTTCTTTAGAAATGAAGTTTGCAAAGTTCTTTCTTTGCTTTTGATCAAGTCCCTGATAAACAGTAGTGTCGTCGTCACTCCACTTTTTCTCGTTCATAGCCTCGTCGATGAGCTTGCTGAGAATCGGAATAGGAAGTGATGCAGGCATATTGAGTGCGCTGTCAACAGTGATTGAGTGCATTTTGTCCATCTCATCAGCCGAAATGTCTGCACTGCTCAAATATTCAGGGTTCATAGCTGCGATTTGCATTGCAACATTCTTGCCCATAGCGTTGAACTCGTCTGTAGCTGCCTTTGATTCATCGGCAACATCGAATCCAACCATAACGCCTACAGAGCCGCCTGCGTGGATATATGTTGAAACGATACCTTCCATTCTGTCAAAACGGCGAACTTTCATATTCTCGCCGATTGAAAGAACAAGGTCGTTAAGAGTTTCTGTAACGGTTCTGTCTGTGCCGTTGAACTTTTCTTCTTTAAGAGCTTCTACATCAGCCGGGTCGGTAGCGATGATTGTCTTTGCAACGCCCTCAACGAAGTTCATAAACTTTTCGTTTTTAGCAACGAAGTCTGTCTCCGAGTTAACCTCGAGAACAACACCCTTCTTTGACTCGCTGTCATAGTAAGGAAGAACTACGCCCTCTGCGGCAATTCTTGTAGCCTTTTTCTGTGCAGCTGCAAGTCCTCTTTCGCGAAGAAAGTCGATAGCTTTGTCCATATCGCCTTCTGCTTCAACGAGAGCTTTTTTACATTCCATCATACCAACGCCTGTTTTTTCACGAAGCGCTTTTACATCTTTTGCTGAAATACCCATTACTTTATCCTCCTGATTGAAATTTGAAATTATATCGAGAATTACTCAGCGTCTGTTGCTTCCTCAGCAGCTTCTGCTGAATCTGCGCCATCTCTGCCCTCGATAACAGCGTCAGCCATTGCGCCTGCGATAAGCTTTACGGCACGGATAGCATCGTCGTTACCCGGGATAACATAGTCGATTTCATCAGGGTCGCAGTTTGTATCAACGATAGCAACGATCGGCAAGCCAAGCTTTGTAGCCTCTGATACGGCGATTCTTTCCTTGCGAGGGTCAACGATGAACATTGCCTGCGGGATTTTCTTCATCTCTGTGATGCCGCCGAGATATTTTTCAAGCTTTTCGATTTCAAGCTCAAGGCCTGCAACCTCTTTTTTAGGAAGGAGATCAAAAGTGCCGTCCTCCTGCATAGCCTTAAGCTGTGCAAGACGGGCAACTCTGCCTCTGATTGTTTTGAAGTTTGTAAGCATACCGCCAAGCCATCTTGCGTTAACATAAGGCATACCGCAACGAGTAGCCTCTTCCTTAACTGAATCCTGTGCTTGCTTCTTTGTGCCTACGAAAATGATTTCACCGCCGTCTGCAGCGAGATCGCGAACGAACATATAAGCCTCATCGAGCTTCTTAACTGTTTTCTGAAGGTCGATAATATAGATGCCGTTACGCTCTGTGAAGATGTATTCTGCCATTTTAGGGTTCCATCTTCTTGTTTGGTGTCCGAAATGAACACCTGCTTCTAAGAGTTGTTTCATTGAAACTACATTTGCCATTATAATTTCCTCCTTTAAGGTTAATCCTCCATAATTGAGTCGGCATAAGCCCCGAATCAATAACCTTGGGCTCACTCAATTATGTGCGAATTCGCATGTATCTCTACGAATGCGGAAATAGTATAACAGAAAAGAAAGGAAAAATCAAGTATTTTATTTGATTCCAAGGCAATTATTAGCCGAATTTTTTAACAAGGCTGTCATGGCAAAGATTTTCAAATTTATCGTCAATCGGCTGAAGGTCGGTTTTAAGCGCGCGTTTTAAAATTTCGTCGGCAAGAGCGGGATTTTTCGGTAGGACCGGTCCGTGCGCATAAGTGCAGAATGTATTTTTATAAAGCAGACCCTCCGTTTTATCCTCGCCGTTATTGCCGAAGCCCGAAACGACGGTGCCGAGCGGTTTGAGTTTGTCGGAAAGATATGTTTTGCCGGCGTGATTTTCAAACCCGACAACGGTTCCGAACGGAGTTGAAAAGACGGTATTTCCGACCATTCTCCCCTCGCCCGACACTGTATAAAACGGCAGGCAGGACGAAAGCGAAACAATTTCGCCCGAGGAGGTCTTGTAATAATCGCCGAGAATTTGATAGCCTCCGCAGATTGCGATGACGGTTTTGCCCTGCTCGACATAATACGAAAGCGTTGCCGATTTTCGTTTTAAATCGCGTTTGATGATTTGCATTTCCCTATCCTGACCGCCTCCGATGAACATAATATCAAAATTCGGTATTTTATCGCCGATGCCGACGCTGACAATCTCGCTTTTATAACTGCGGCGCGCAAGGCGGTTGTAAAGGCAAAGGACATTGCCGCTGTCGCCGTACAAGTTCATTTCGTCGGGATAGAGGTGGACTATTTTGATTTTTTTCATTTCCAAAACTCCCTGCCGCCGAAATTGCTCACAAAATCGGGGCGCATATTCATCATTGAGGTGTATGTTGACATAATGACAAAATTTTTATCAGAAGATTTGATTATATCTGTCAGCTTTCCGTAACACTCGCCGTTTAGCGCGGCACATCGAATGCCGTCATATTTGAGGCGGACCGCCATATCAAGCGAGCGTTTGCCGACCGTGTAAAACTCGTCGAAATCTGACAAGGGATAGAAAGACGAATCCCAAATCCAACTGACATCGCGACCGTCGGCGGCATTGTCATTAAGAGCAAATACAATTGCAGGATTGCCCTGCATTTTTGAAACATAATTTATGCAGGATGACAACCCGACGGGATTTTTGACAAGCATCAAAAGTACATCGCGCGAACCGCATTTGAAATGCTCCATTCTGCCGAACGCTCCGCCGTAATCGCAAACGGCACTGACATCATTTATACCGAACACGCCGAGAACGCAGACGGCAGCGCAAAAATTATATACATTATATACACCGCCGAGTGAAAGCCTGACAAGGTGCGAATTTATCATAAAACGAGAGCCGAGCTCACTAAGCTCCATAATATCGGTTATGCAATAATCGGGATTCGGGCGCGAATAGCCGCAACTGCGGCAGATATAATCGCCGAGCCGGGAATAGACAACCGAGCGATACTCAAGCGCATTACCGCATTTCGGGCAGGTGCGACTGTCCACAATCGTATTGTTTTTTAAATCGGCGTTGACACCGTATGTTACCATTTTGTTTTTGCAATGCAGTGAGAGCGAATAAGTAAGCGGACAATCGGCGTTGAGGCATAGCGTTGCATTTGGCATCATCTCAACGGCGGTGAGAATTTTCGAGAGTGTTGTACTGACTTCGCCGTATCTGTCGAGCTGGTCGCGAAAAATGTTTGTGATTGCAACGCAATCGGCGTCAATACACCGCGCGATAATCGGAAAGCTGTTTTCGTCGCACTCTAAAACGGCAAAATCCTTTTTGCATTTGCCGAAAACGGTAGAATTTGCAATAAATGCCGAAACAACGCCGCCGAGCATATTTGCGCCGCCGCGGTTGACAAAATACGATTTGCCGTTGCTTTTCAGCCCTTGCTCAATCAATGCACAGGTTGTGGTTTTTCCGTTTGTGCCGGTGACGCAAATAATACGTACCCCACGAGAAAGAACGGAAAGAATATTTTGTTTCAACGACACGGCAATTCTGCCCGGCAGAGAAGTTGCACCCCTGCCGAGCAAATTGAGAACTGCCGCCGCTGTTTTTGCAATTAATAATGTAAAAAAAGTCATACTAAATTATATTGAAAAAAATTTAATATATGATAAAATTAATATAAAACAAGATATGGGAGATAATTGTTATGCTTGAAAAAATAATCAAAATTGTTGAAAACGCCGGAAAAATTTATAAAAATGCCGACAAAGACCTCGGCATTTCGGAAAAAAGTTCAAAATTCGACCTTGTTACAAAATATGACAAAGCAATACAGGACTATTTGACCGATGAATTTTTAAAACTTATTCCGTCGGCACATTTTCTTGACGAAGAGGGTGACGGCAACAAAGAACTTACGGACGGATACTGTTTTATAATTGACCCGATAGACGGAACGACAAACTTTATAAAAGGTTTTCAGCACAGCGCAATCTGTGTCGGACTTGCTAAGGACAGAGAACTGATAATCGGCGTTGTGCTTGACCCGGATTTAAACAACATATATTATGCCGAAAAAGGAAAAGGCGCATTTTTAAACGGAAAGCCGATTCATATCAGCGACTGCTCGCTTGACAGAAGCCTTGTACTTTTTGGCACTTGCCCATATGACCACGATTTGTCGAAAAAATCGTTTGAAACGGCAGAAAAAGTTTTTTACAAATCGCTTGAAGTAAGACGAAGCGGCTCGGCGGCGCTTGACATTTGCTATGTTGCCGCAGGCAAAGCCGACCTTTATTTTGAGTTGATTATCAGACCGTGGGATTGGGCAGGCGCAACCGTAATTTTAAAAGAAGCGGGCGGAACGGTGACAACGGTTGACGGCAACGAACTTGATTTAAACGGACTCAACTCTTACTGTTGCGGTAACGAAAAGAATGTGAAAGAATTTTATGAAATATACAAGTCTTAATTCATATTTAAAAAATCGATTTGGGTGTAAAGTATATAAACTTGCCATAAACGGCGGTTTCACCTGTCCTAATCGCGACGGAAAAATTGACACGCGCGGCTGTATTTTTTGTTCAAAAGGCGGAAGCGGCGAATTTGCCGAAAGTGCCGAAAAAAGCGTAACACAGCAGATTGATGACGGCAAAAAGCGCGTTGAAAAGAAGATAAAAGACGGCAAATACATTGCGTATTTTCAGGCATTCACAAACACATACGCACCTGTGTGTAAACTGAAATCACTTTACACAGAAGCAATCAATCATCCAGACATTGTTGCGCTGTCAATCGGCACACGCCCCGACTGTTTAGGCAATGATGTGCTTGAACTGCTCGATGAAATGAACAAAATCAAACCTGTCTTTGTAGAACTCGGTCTGCAAACAATTCACGAAAACACGGCACAATACATTCGCCGCGGCTATCCGCTCGAGGTATATGACAAAGCAGTTGACGACCTGCACAAAATTGGAATTAATGTTGTGACTCATTTGATAATCGGCTTACCCGGTGAGAATGAGCAGGATATTTTGCAAAGCGTTAAATATGTATGCCGAAAAACAGACGGTATCAAGCTGCAACTGTTGCACATTTTGGAGGGTACAGACCTTGCCGAAGAGTACCGAGAGTGTAAAGTAGATGTACTTTCATTAGAGGAATACACAAGCATAATTAAGCACTGTGTTGAGATAATTCCCGACAATGTGGTTATACACCGTTTGACCGGTGACGGCGCAAAAAAAGACCTTATTGCCCCACTCTGGTCGGCTGATAAAAAGCATGTTTTGAACACAATCAACAAAGCAATAGGTGAATAATAAAGGCACGGCACCGTAAGGTTTTAATGCTTTACAGTGCCGTGCTTATATTTTCAACAATATTTGTTATTCGCCTTTTATGCGCTTTAGGGCGTTTTTTTCGAGGCGGGAAACTTGGGCTTGGGAGATGCCGATTTCCTCGGCGGTTTCCATTTGTGTTTTGCCTTGCATAAAGCGCATATAGAGTATTCTGTGCTCGCGCGAATCGAGGTTTTTGAGTTTATCTTTAATCATTATTTCGTCTATCCAATCGGTGTCGGTGCTGTTGTCGCCGACCTGGTCCATAACATAAATCGTGTCGCCGCCGTCGTTATAGACCGGCTCATAGAGCGACACGGGGTCGACAATCGCCTCAAGCGCAATGACCACATCCGATTTTTTCATATTGAGCTGTTTGGCGATTTCTTCGACGCTCGGCTCCTTGCCGTATTTATTTGTCAGTTTTTCTTTGACCTGCATCGCCTTATACGCCGTGTCACGCATTGAGCGGCTGACGCGGATTGCGCCGGAGTCGCGCAAAAATCTTCTTATCTCTCCGATGCACATTGGAACGCAATAGGTTGACAGGCGGACGCCGAGGTCCAAATTGAAATTATCAATCGCCTTAATCAAGCCGATAACGCCGACCTGAAACAAATCGTCGAAATTTTCGCCGCGGTTGGCGAAGCGCTGAACAACAGAAAGAACAAGGCGAAGGTTGCCCTTAATCAAATCGTCGCGTGCTTTCATATCGCCTGCACGAGCCTTGCGCAAAAGCTCCTGACTTTCTTTATCCGAAAGCACCTTGATTTGCGAGGTGTTTATTCCGCTGATTTCAACCTTATTAAAATATTGCACAATATCATTCCCTACAAGATAAATGAAAAAATCCGCGGCGCAAACAACTGCTTAAAGCGGATTTTATGCAAAGCCGACAGTGCGGACATTCGGCGATATTCACCGAGCCTGCTGTCAACTTTACATGATATGTAGCAATATTAAAGCTCCCTACTCTATTATGAGCAGGGAGCTTTTGTTTTATTATTCAAATTTGATTATTCGGCAGTTTCTTCGGGTTTTTGCTTGCCGTAATCCGACTTGAGATTGATTTGCGTTGAATCTGAATCAGCCTTGAAAGCCTGCTCGGGGTCAAAATCCTTTTCAGGGAAGATGAGGTTGAGCACGATACCTGCGATTGATGCGCAAGCAAGAGCGGAAAGGTTGATTGTTGCAGAGCCGACATTGAAGGTGATACCGCCTGTTACGCCGAGAGCAACAACAAGGATAACAGCCGCAATAATTGTGTTACGAGCCTTTGAGAAGTCAACCTTTGCCTCAACAACATTACGAACGCCGATAGCGGAAATCATACCATAGAGAACGAATGAGATACCGCCGACAACAGCTGTCGGGATTGATTCGATGAGAGCCGCAAATTTTGGTGAAAGGCTGAAGAAAACTGCGAAGTAAGCGGCGATTCTGATTACTCTTGGGTCATAAACCTTTGAAAGAGCAAGTACGCCTGTGTTTTCGCCGTATGTAGTGTTTGCAGGAGCACCGAAGAGCGATGCAAGTGATGTTGCAAGACCGTCGCCGAGAAGTGTTCTGTGCAAGCCCGGGTCATTGATATAGTTTTTGTTGCATGTAGCGGAAATAGCGGAAATATCGCCGATGTGCTCCATCATTGTTGCAATTGCGATAGGAACGATTGCGATGATTGCCGAAATTGCCTTTGGTCTATCGTGAACTCCGCCGAATACGGTTGAGCTCCATTCTATCGGATTGCCGATCCAAGCGGCATCTCTTACGCCGGAGAAGTCGATTTTGAATGACTCAACGCCGAAACCGTTGCCGACAACAACAGCAACGAGATATGCGCCGATTACGCCCAAAAGGATAGGAACGATTTTAATCATACCCTTACCGAAAATGTTGAACACGATTACAAGACCGAGAGCAACGAGGGCGAGCCACCAGTTTGTTTTGCAGTTTGTAACAGCAGACGGTGCAAGACCGAGACCGATAGCCATAATAATAGGACCTGTTACAACCGGTGGGAAAAGTTTCATAACCTTGTTAACGCCAACGATTTTAACGAGGGCGGCAACAACCAAATACAAGAGACCTGCACATGCAACGCCGAGGCACGCATACGGTAAAAGCTCTTTGTTTCCGACCATTTTGCCGCTTGCATCCTTAACCATAGGTGCTACTGCGAGATAGCCGCCTATGAAAGCGAATGACGAGCCGAGAAATGCCGGAACTTTAAATTTTGTGAGAAGGTGGAACAAAAGTGTGCCCAAGCCCGCAAACAAAAGTGTTGTTGAAATTGAAAGACCTGTTAAAAGCGGAACGGTAACTGTTGCGCCGAACATAGCAAACATATGCTGAAAGCCGAGCACAACCATTTTGCCGGCGCCGAGCTGGCGAGCGTCATAAATGCCGTCCTTGCCGATTTTTATTTTTGATTTTGATTTTTTTGCCATTATTTTTCCTCCATATAATTTAGCAAGCGAGAATAATTGTGAAAAGGCTTATTTTGTACCGAAAATTCTGTCGCCTGCGTCGCCAAGGCCGGGGATAATGTAGCAATCCTTGTTAAGCTTGTCGTCGAGAGCGGCACAATAAATATCAACATCGGGATGAGCCTCTTCAAGAGCCTTAAGTCCTTCCGGAGCGGCGATAAGGCACATAAAGATAATCTTTCTCGGATTTCTCAATTTGATTTGAGTGATAGCGTCGATAGCCGAGCCGCCTGTTGCAAGCATCGGGTCAACAACGAAAACTTCTCTCTCCTCGATATCCTTGGGGAGCTTGCAATAATACTCAACCGGAGTATGGGTTGTTTCGTCTCTGTATAAGCCGATATGGCCTACACGAGCGGCAGGAACAAGTTTAAGACAGCCGTCAACCATACCGAGACCTGCACGAAGAATCGGAACGAACGCCATTTTTCTGCCGGCAATATGCTTGCAGTTTGCAACGCCGCACGGAGTTTTAACCTTAATGTCCTCTGTCGGTAAATCTCTTGTTGCCTCATAGGTCATAAGCATTGCAATTTCATTTACAAGCTCGCGGAAATCCTTTGTGCTTGTATTGGCATCGCGCAAAATGCTGAGCTTGTGTTGGATAAGCGGATGATCAAAAATCACTACTTTTCTTTCCATTAAATCACCATTAACCTTTCAGACTACTTATTTTTAATTGAAACTTTGCCGTAGCCGTGCAAAATTTCGCCGTGTTTCAGTTGTATTGTGCGCAATTTTCGTGCGACACAATACGACACACTTATACATCCTTATAATAATAACAAATCAATTAATAGTTATCAATAAAAGTAACATAATTGTAAACAAAAAAATCACGGCGCCGATAAAAACACGGTGCCGTGATTTTTATATTAAACTAATTATAATCAAGTGAGCAATAAGGTGTGTTGCATGATACGATATAATAAAAATATCCGTCCTTCTCATTGCCGATTATAACATTAGGCTCGCTGCAATAATCGTCCCATTCGACATCATAGCCGTCGCCGTCTTTTTTGATATTGAGAAGACTGATGTATTTGTTCAGTCTGCCACTGTTATTTTTTTGCAAAAAATCGTCAAGCTCGTCATAATCCATTTTTGTGCCGATAACCTTTTCCGCGCAGACATGGTCGCCGTAAATATCGGAACGCTTAACTGTTGTTGACAAAACCTGTGCGTCATCGGGCAAGACAACGCTGTTGATTTTATCATAATACATTTGTTGGTTTGGCAAGTAAAAAAATGAAAAAAAGAACGCAATAAAACCTGTAGTTATCATAACCGAAACAAGCACGATTATGCACACCTTGATTTTTTGACCCTTATTTACGGAAACGCCGTTTACTTTTTCTTTGTTACTCATATTAATCGCCATAGCCTTTCAGGCAACAAATAGTTTATTAAAAATCACCTGATTGACCTGCGTTGCCTGAACAGGCGTAAATGGTGATTTCAGCCATCTCAAAATTATGCCACCTGCAAATTTTGAGGGCAATATAATTTGGATAGTGTGATTTTTCACACTATCCCTCCGATGAATATATAATATCATCAAAAAATAAAGAAGTAGGAAAGAAAAAGTAAAAGCGAAGGAAAAATTTGTTTCTCATTAGCCAATTGAAAACAGACGCGGTTTAACCGTTTTGTCAACTGCACGAATTATTTGTTGAGCATTTTTGCAAGGTATTGACCCGTGTATGACTTTTTGACCTTTGCAACCTCCTCGGGAGTGCCGGTGGCAACTATTTTGCCGCCGCCCTTGCCGCCCTCGGGACCGAGGTCGATAATATAATCGGCTGTTTTAATAACATCGAGATTATGCTCTATAACAACAACGGTATTGCCCGAATCCACAAGTTTGCCGAGAACGCTCAAAAGCTGTGAAACATCGGCGGTATGAAGACCTGTTGTAGGCTCGTCGAGAATATAAATTGTTTTGCCCGTTGAACGGCGCGCAAGCTCTGTTGCGAGTTTGACACGCTGTGCCTCACCGCCCGAAAGCGTTGTGGCAGGCTGACCGAGCTTGATATAGCCGAGTCCGACATTTGAGAGCGCCTCAAGTTTGCGTGTGATTTTTGTGTGAGTGTCAAAAAACTCAAGCGCCTCGTCAACAGTCATTTCAAGGACATCATAAATGCTCTTGCCCTTGAATTTGACATCAAGCGTTTCACGGTTGTATCTTTTGCCGCCGCAAACCTCGCACGGAACATAAACATCAGCCAAAAAGTGCATTTCGATTTTAACGATACCGTCGCCCTGGCACGCCTCGCATCTGCCGCCCTTGACATTAAACGAAAAACGGTTTGCCTTGTAGCCTTTTTTCTTCGCCTCGGTTGTGGTGGCAAAAAGGTCGCGAATATCGTTGAAAACGCCCGTATATGTTGCCGGATTTGAACGCGGAGTTCTGCCAATCGGCGACTGGTCGATATTGATTACCTTATCAAGCGCGTCAAGCCCTTTCATTGAGGAGAACTTGCCGGTATGCTTTTTGGCATGGTTAAGGCGGTTGGCAAGATTTTTATACAAAATCTCGTTTACAAGCGATGATTTGCCGCTTCCCGAAACGCCTGTAACGGCGATGAATTTGCCGAGCGGAAACTCGACATCAATATTTTTAAGATTGTTTTCCTGTGCGCCGAAAACGGTGATTTTTTTGCCGTTGCCCTTTCGTCTGTGAGTCGGAACGGGGATTGAACGCTTGCCGCTTAAATACTGACCTGTGATTGAACGCTCGCACGCCATAACCTCCTCGGGAGTACCCGCCGCGATAAGCTCGCCTCCGTGAACGCCTGCGCCCGGTCCTATATCAACAAGAAAATCGGCAGCGCGCATCGTATCCTCATCGTGTTCAACAACAATAAGCGTGTTGCCGAGTTGCTGAAGATGACGAAGAGTACCAAGCAGTTTTTCATTATCCCTTTGGTGCAAGCCGATGCTCGGCTCGTCAAGAATATACAAGACGCCCATAAGCGATGAGCCGATTTGCGTTGCAAGGCGAATACGCTGTGCCTCGCCGCCCGACAATGTGCCGCTGTCGCGTGAAAGCGAAAGATAATCAAGACCGACAGAATTTAAAAATGTCAGTCGCTCCTTGATTTCACGCACGATAAGATTGCCTATCATCTGCTCTTTTTCGGTGAGTTTGAGATTTTCGATAAACTCAAGTTCTTCGCTGATTGACATAGCGGTGAACTCATAAATATTTTTACCGCCGACAGTTACGGCAAGCGGCTCCGGCTTGAGCCTTGCGCCCTTGCATGCACTGCACTTGCAGTCGCGCATAACAGCCTCAATATCTGCGCGCGCCCAATCGGAGGTTGTTTCCTTATATCTTCTTTTGAGATTGTTAATAACGCCCTCAAAATCGTTCATATATGTTCCCGAACCGTAGGAGGTAACTCGGGTCATTTTGATTTTTTTACCCCTTGTGCCGTAGAGAATGACATCAATTGCCTCATCGGAAAGCATTTCGACCGGCATATCGAGAGAGAAATTGTATTCCTTGGCAAGCGCCTCCATATACATTTTGGCGATACTGCCGCCCTCGGAAACATTCCAGCCGCTTGCCTTGACTGCGCCCTGATTAATTGAAAGTTTTTTGTCGGGGATAACAAGTTCCTCGTCAATCTCCTTGAATGTGCCCAAGCCGTCGCACTTTGGGCAGGCGCCGTAAGGATTGTTGAACGAGAACATACGCGGACTCATTTCCTCAATCGAAATTCCGTGCTCGGGGCAGGAATAATTGAGAGAAAACAGTTCCTCGTGCGGCTCATCAACGCCGCCGACTATATCGACAATTACAACGCCGTTGCCGATTTTTGTTGCGGTTTCAATACTGTCGGCAAGGCGCGATTTGATTTCGGGTTTGATAACAAGGCGGTCGATAATAACCTCAATATTATGCTTTTGAGTTTTTTTCAGCTTGATTTCATCCGACAAATCGAGGATTTCGCCGTCAATTCTTATGCGGACAAAGCCTTGTTTTTGAATGTCCTGAAGTTCCTTGACAAACTCGCCTTTTTTACCTTTTGCAATCGGAGCCAAAATTTGAATTTTTGCCCTTTCCGGGAGAAGCATAACCTTGTCAACGATTTGGTCAACCGTTTGCGACGAAATTTCCCTGCCGCAGACGGGGCAATGCGGAATACCGATTCTTGCCCAAAGCAGACGCAGATAGTCATAAATCTCCGTAACGGTGCCGACTGTTGAACGCGGATTTTTGCTTGTCGTTTTTTGGTCGATTGAAATTGCGGGAGAAAGCCCCTCAATATAATCGACATCAGGCTTGTCCATCTGACCGAGGAACATCCTTGCATATGACGAAAGCGATTCGACATAGCGGCGCTGACCCTCGGCATAGATTGTATCAAACGCAAGACTTGATTTGCCCGAGCCTGACAAACCTGTGAAAACAACGAGCTTGTCACGCGGAATTTCAATATCTATATTTTTTAAATTGTGCTCTCTCGCACCCTTAACTACAATGTTTTTATTCATAATTCACCTCAAATAATTATTCATCATCTGAAAGCTCTTTGATTTTATCGCGCAGGAATGCGGCGTGCTCAAATTCAAGCAGTTTTGCCGCCTCTTTCATTTCGCGCGTAAGCTTGTCTATCATAACCATTCGCTCGCGTTTTGTAAGTTTTACATTGTTTTCGCCCGTGATATCCTTTGACGAAATTTCAATAACATCGCGAACAGCCTTTTTGATTGTTTTCGGCGTTATGCCGTGCGCCTCGTTGTATGCCTGCTGTATTTTACGGCGGCGCAAGGTTTCTGTAATTGCGCGCTCCATTGACGGAGTAACGCAGTCGGCGTACATAATAACCTCGCCGTGCTCGTTTCTTGCTGCTCTGCCGATTGTTTGAACGAGTGATGTTTCACTGCGCAAAAAGCCCTCCTTGTCGGCGTCGAGTATCGCAACGAGCGACACCTCGGGAATATCAAGTCCCTCGCGCAAAAGGTTGATGCCGACAAGGACATCAAACGCGCCGAGTCGCAAATCGCGGATTATCTCCATACGCTCGATTGTATCGACATCATGGTGCATATAGCGCACCTTAATATCAAAGCCCTCAAGGTAAGCGGTCAAATCCTCTGCCATTTTTTTTGTGAGCGTTGTGACAAGAACTCTTTCGCCGCGCTCAATCCTGATATTGATTTCCGACACGAGGTCGTCCATTTGGTCCTCGGTGGGTTTAACGGTGATTTCCGGGTCGAGAAGACCTGTCGGGCGGATAACCTGCTCAACAATTTGCGCCGCTCTTTCCTTTTCAAACTGACCGGGCGTTGCCGAAGTGAAGATAACCTGATTGATTTTTGAATAAAATTCGTCAAATGTGAGCGGTCTGTTATCATACGCCGACGGAAGTCTGAAACCATAATCAATAAGGCTTTGCTTGCGTGAGCGGTCGCCGCCGTACATTCCCCTTACCTGCGGCAGCATAACATGGCTTTCATCAACAAAAAGGAGAAAATCATCGGGAAAATAATCAATAAGCGTAAACGGAGCCTCACCCGGTTTGCGGTTGCTCATAATGCGCGAATAGTTTTCGATTCCCTTGCAAAAGCCCGTTTCCTGGAGCATTTCAATATCGTTCATCGTGCGCTCTTTAATACGCTGTGCCTCAAGAAGCTTGCCTTTTTCCTCAAAATAAGCAACACGTTCAACCATTTCGTCATATATTTCCTTAAGCGCCTTGTTGAGCTTTTCACGGCTGACAACATAGTGCGACGCAGGATAAATGCAAACATGGCTCAAAACGCTTTCAACCTTGCCAGTGAGGTGATTTATCTCTGTAATTCTGTCAATTTCGTCGCCGAAAAACTCGACACGGATAGCCGAGCCGCTGCTGCCTGCCGGAAAAATTTCGACAGTATCGCCGCGGACTCTGAATTTATTGCGGACAAAATTAATATCGTTTCGCTCATACTGAATCTCGACAAGTTTGTTTATAAGCTCATCTCTGTCCTTTTGCATACCCTGACGGAGAGAAATGACCATATTTTTATAATCAACCGGATCGCCGATGGAATAGATGCACGAAACGGACGCAACGATGATGACATCCCTGCGCTCAGACAGTGCCGCCGTTGCGGAGTGGCGAAGTTTATCAATTTCGTCATTTATTGCGGAGTCCTTTTCAATATATGTGTCGGTTGTGGGGACATACGCCTCCGGCTGATAATAATCATAGTATGACACAAAATATTCAACCGCGTTGTTTGGAAAAAACTCCTTAAACTCCGAGCAAAGCTGTGCGGCAAGAGTTTTGTTGTGTGCCAAAACAAGAGTCGGTTTATTGACTTTTTCGATAATATTAGCCATGGTAAAGGTTTTGCCCGAGCCTGTGACGCCCATCAAAACCTGCTCCTTATAGCCTGCCGAAACGCCCTTTGCCAAGGCGTCAATGGCTTGCGGCTGGTCACCGGTCGGCTTAAATTTGCTTACAAGTTCAAATCTGTCCATAGAACAAAATTCCTTAAATAGATTAATCATATTATTATATAATATTTATCAAATAAATTCAACACGCAATCACAAAATCTTTGACATATCGCGCCCTCTAATATATAATAAATTTTATGAAAAGTATAATCGTAAAAAGCAACGACGCAGGGCAAAGAGTTGACAAACTGTTATTAAAAACATTTGAAACCTTGCCCAAGTCGATGATGTTTAAGCAAATCAGAAAAAAGAATATCAAGGTCAACAAAAAGCGTTGCACACCCGAGCAGATACTGTGCGAGGGTGATGTAATCGACCTTTATTTGAACGACGATATGCTTGTTGAAAAGAAAAAGCACTATGACTTTTTGAATGCTCCCAAAGAGTTGAGCATAATATACGAGGATGAAAACATAATCCTTTTAAACAAAAAGCAGGGCGAACTTTGCCACCCCGACGGCAAGGAATATGTCAACACGCTTATAGCGTCGCTGAAGCGATATTTATACGAAAAGGGCGAATGGTCGCCTGAGGAGGAAAACTCGTTTACTCCCTCGCTTGCAAACAGAATAGACAGAAACACGGGCGGAATAGTTATCGGCGCAAAAAATTATCAAGCGCTTAAAATACTCAACGAAAAAATCAAAAGCCGCGAAATCAAGAAGTTTTATTTGACTGTGGCATGCGGCAAGTTTGAAAAGCAAAGCGATATTTTAAAAGGATATTTAAAAAAGGACGGGCGCAAAAACATAGTTAAGGTTTTTGACAAGCCGATTGACGGTGCAAAAGAAATTGCGACAAAATACACGGTGCTCGGCTACTATCCCGATGTGAGCCTTGTCGAAGTTGAGCTTTTGACAGGCAGAACGCACCAAATCAGGGCGCACCTTGCGTCAATCGGGCATCCCCTGCTCAACGACGGCAAATACGGCGACACGCACGGGAGATTTAAGCAGGAGCTTTATTCATACAAGCTTAAATTCGATTTTTCGACCGACGCAGGCATTTTAAATTATCTTAACCAAAAAGAGTTTGAAATACAAAACTGCAAAATAGAAAAACTGTTTACGGAGAAAAAATACTGATGAAAAACAAATTTATAAGGATAATATCGCCGATAACATTTTGTGTTGTGCTTTTGCTTGACATCGGCGTGGTTGCATTCGGCATAACGGCGGTAAAAAAAATCATTGAGGTTGCAAATTTTTACACCGTATCGTTTTTGATAATTGAAATAATCTCGCTTGTGATTTGCTTTTTTGTGAGCCGCGAAGTAATATCAAACGGTGTGAAATTCGGCGAAAACGAATTTGAATTTACGGCGATTGACGAAAACGGCACTTTCAAATATGACGAAATAAAATCCGTCAAAGGCGAAAAAGACAATTCTGTAAGTTTCAAAAAGAATTTTATCGACAGATTTTCGCACATATCAATTGAAACAACGGACGGCAGCACAACAACGATTGATTTGGGGCTGACAACAACAAATAAGCTGAACAAAGTTGTAAACGAAATAAAAGCAAGAACAAATAAATAACACAACAGCAAACAATAATACAACAATAAACGGCACAGTAAAGCACTGCGCCGTTTTGATTTGCAAAAATTACATATTGATTTTTCCGCGTTTAAAATTGTCTATCATTTCGCGTGTAAGCGACAAATCGTCATCGTCGAATGTGATTTCGTCAGGTAAAAACCATTTGCCCTCTTTAAGCTCGAAATTGTCGACATTTACAGTATCGTCGCCGTCAACTTCGCAATAAAAGCCATACAGGAGCGTTGAGGTGAAGCCCCACGGCTGTGATTTGTAGTATCTCAAATTTTTGACTTTAAGCCCCGTTTCTTCAAAAACCTCGCGGTGAACGGTTTGCTCCGCAGTTTCGCCGATTTCGCAAAAACCGGCAACAAGCGCCCAATGCGCACCGGGACGATTGTATTTTGTAAGGCAAATTTTGCCGTGCGAAATTATCGCAACGATAACGGCAGGAGAGATGCGCGGATAAACGATATTGCCGCAATCGCATACCATTGCGCGCTCTGTCGGGCTCAAGCGCATTGGAGCGCCGCATCTGCCGCAAAAGCGATTGTCATTATACCAATTGTTAAGGTGAAACGCAGTCACCGCGGCGAATGCAAGTTCTTTCGGTCGGGCGGTGCGCAGGACTTTGTAATCATAATATTTAAAGTCGCCGTGCTCGCTTGATTTGCACAAAAAATAATTTTTGCCGCCGAGCGAAAAAAGATAGACAATCACACCGTCGGTCTGATTGACCGTGGGCAGTGAAATTGTGTTGTCACAAAGTGAAAGCAAAACGCGGCGCGAATTAAAGCAAAGCGCATAATCATCGCCGCGCGGAGATACATTTTTAAATTGATTGTCAAATTTTGCATTAATATTTTGAATCATAACACACCGTTTAATAAGCCAAAGCGAGAAAAATGCCGCACGGACAAAGCGTGCGGCTTAAATTATTTTTTTGTTGTTTCGTCCTCGTGGACATGGTTTGCCGTTTTTGAGGTTGGAACTTTTTTAACATCCATATTTTTATATGAAGCGTTGCCGTTTTTGTCGATAACCTCGCGCAAAATTTCCTTGCCGTCAAAGCTGATATAGTAGTTGCCGACAGCGTCGATTGTCGTGAGTTGCTGACCCTTATCGTTTTTGCCTGCGGATTTTTTGATGCCTGCCGTAACGAGAATATAGTAGCCTTTTTTGCCCGAAACTGTTTTGCCCGATGAATTCACCATAAATGTGCATTTATCGTATTCGTCCTTAGTCAAGCCAAGCTCTTTTCGAGAATAGCTTTGAATTAGGCTTATTGCGTCGGAATCATTGACCTTTGCCTGCTTGGTAGGAATAGTTGTGACCGTTGAGGCAGGTGCAGTTGATGAAGTTGTATTCCCTTTATCCGATTTTGAGGAGCAAGCGGTGAAAACACCGACAATGACGCAGCATACGAAAATTAATGCTAAAACCTTTTTCATAAAATAACCCTTTCGATAAGTCGAAATCTAAAGATATTATAATTCAACAGGCACTCAAAGTCAATAAACATCGGAATATAGTTGAAGCAATTTATTGATTTGACCCTCGCCGAAAACGCAAATATCGTTATTTATCAACAATTCGGCTGTGACTCCGTTGCCGTCGACAAGATTTGAGGTGAACGAGCCGTCATAAATTTTGCCGCATCCGCAGGACGGCGAGCGTTCCTTTAAAAGAGCGGCGGGGCAATTTTTCTCCCGAGCGATATAGAGTGTTTTTTCCGCACCGTCGGCAAAAGCGGCGGTGACATCAACTCCGTCTTTTGAAACAACTCGGTCGCCGCAAATTTCGGATGGTGTGCGCGGAGTCGGCAGTCCGCCGAAAACCTCGGGGCAAACGGGAATGATATTGAAATATTTTTTCAATTTCAACACATCTTCGTTGTAATTATTATTGCCGTTATATTTGCAATTTACGCCTAAAAGGCAGGCGCTGACTAAAATGTTAACCACTTTTTCTCCTTAAATCAATATGTATAGCTTGAGGCGTCGCCGTATGAAACATATGTTTTGACACCGTTTGTGTATTTGATATAAAACTTTGCCGACACTGTGCCTGTTTTAGAGGACGAGCCGTAGTTGAAATATGCCGTAAAGCGTGTGTCGTAAATGCCCTGCATACTTTGAGAATTGCGTTTGACAACATAGCCACCGGAGTTTGTTTTGCCGACATTTTCGAGAGTGAGCATATCACTGTCCATATTTTTGCCGTAGATAAAGCCGCATTCGGTGACGGTATATTCCCTGCCGAGATAAACCTGTGAGGTGAATGTTCGCGAATAGTCGGAATCCGCTTTTGGCTCATTATCGGAATTCATAACATTCGGAACAACCTGAACATCGTAGCCGTTTTTAATATCGAATTTTTCGCCGCTGATATAGCCGAGGTCGATAAGTTCGGTATCGGTATAGCCGGAATGAAGGGCAAGTGCAAAATCCTTGCCGTTGACAATGTTATCTTCAAGAAAATTGCCGTATTTAATGACAATCGTGCCGCTTCTGTTGTGCTTATTTGTATTCACAACGGTTGAGGCAATCGTTTTGTCGTGCTTTTTGATTTCGACAGTGTGCTCAACCTCGCACAAAACATTGTCGAGCACAAAATAGCCGAAATGATTTGTAACGGCGGCAAGCGAGCCGTCAACATAAACAAGTGCGTCATAAATCGCCTTGCCCTCGGTGGTTACAACTCTGCCCTTTACATGGTGACCGTTTGAGGCGGCTTTTATAAATTCCTTATAAATAAGCGCGTTGCAATCCTTGCAATAATACGAAACATCACAATCGTAACAGCAGGAGGCGCGCACGCCCTCGGCAACATATCCCCTTGTGTGATCACAGCCGAGAGATGAAAAATTCAATTTCATTTTTTTGGCATAATCGGCGGCTGTTGAATCACTGTATGCATAAAGACATATGTTTTCGGGTGCAGCAGAGGAATAGGCAAAAACCGCATTGGAGGAAATTGTTGTTGTTTTTGAAGTTATTGTAAAATCTGTCAGATTTTTGCAATCATAAAACGCATATTTTCCGATATTGTCGCACTTGTCAAGCGTGACGGAGGTAATGCCGTCGCACCCTCTAAAAGCGTAACTGCCGATTTTAGTGGCATTTTTATCAATCGAAAACGATTTTATGCTTTCGCGACTGATGTACCAAGGCGAATATGTATAAATTTTTGATGAATTGTATGCGCCGTAGTCAGGCATCGTTCCGCTGCCGAGAGTCAGCTCAATACTTTCTATTGCGTTGCAGGAATACCAAACGGTGTTTGATGTGGGTGCTGCAATTGAAAGCGGCATTTTGAGACTTTTCATTGCCGACGCGCCATAAAATGCATAAGGTGAAAGCGTAGTAATATCATCATCGATTTCCAGGGAAATAATTTCGCCGATATAATCATGCCACGGAACAAAAGCGGCATTTTTATAAACGGTCATATCGCCGCTGCCGCTGATTTTGAGTGACTTTGTTTGAGTGTTGAAATACCATTTTGCGTTCTCGCCGCAGTTGCCTGCATTCAAAAGATTGACCGCAAAGCCGTTTTCAACACAATAAGTATATGCTGGGGCATCGACATAGCCGTAATATGTGAAATCATTTTTTTGAAATGCGCCGTTAAACGAGTATCCGAGCGAATATTTGCCGACGGAAAGCGTGTCGCAATAATTGCGCACCGTTTGCGGATATTCGCTGAGAATAAAGGCGTAATCATTGATTGAAACATTGTCGCTTACTGTCAAAACCTGCGTTTTGTACGACGGCAAAGCCGCAACGATATTGCCCGATTTGTCATAAACAACGGACGATGCGACAGTGAAATTGTCATTTGGAATAAGAGTAAAACTGCCGAGTGCCAAAAACGCGGTTGAATTGAGCTTTTTCACTCCTTGCGGCATTGTGTAACATCCGGGTGTGTCCTTAACCGCAAAAATCAACTCACTGCCGGTTGAATCATAAAGGCTTTTGTTAATCGCTTTAAGGTTTTCGGACGATGACTTGATTTCACACAGCGACTCACAACCGTAAAATGCGAACGGTGAAATTTTTGTTATTCCGCTTGAAACGGCAAGAATTTTGATTTGCTTGGAATAGACTTGCCACGGCGGCAAAGATGACGAATAATCATACATCTTCCCTGCTCCGTTCAATGTGAGCGTGCCGATATTATTAAGCGAATATGTCATACCGTCGCCGCATTTGCCGCTTGAAACAACCGTTGTTTTGATATAGTCGCCGCTGTAGCTGTCGCCGCAGACAGAGCAGGTATAAAGCGTACTGCCGGGCGATGAATCGGTAGGCTCGATTATTTCGGCAAGATAATTGTGCTTACAGCCGATAATATTGAATTTGATATTTTCAATAGCGGCGTAGCTTTCCGCCGCGGTATTTCTATAGCCGTTAATGACAAAGCCGTTCGCGGTATCGGCAAAAGCGTCCTCGCCGATATATGAAATGTTATCGCCGAATGTGAACGAGTCAAGGCGCGAACAACCCAAAAATGCACTCTCGCCGACAGAGATATAATCGCCGGCGAAAGTAAAATCGGCATTTGACATATTGTAAAAAGTCCAATCGCCGATTGACGAAACCGATTTTTCGACGTTGACGGAGATAATTTTGCTGTCGAACAGCCTCCACGGGCGGTTTGACTGTGTATAATCAACGCCCTTGGTTAGAGTCAGCTCGCCCTGCGGCAAGGAATAAGAATAACATTCGTTATCTGTATAAACGATTTTTGAAATATCGGGCAAACCGTTGCCGTAGTAAATATCGAAACCCTTGTCGCCGTAATCGACGCTGAAATCGTTTAAAATTTTATACACATCGTCGCGTGAGAGCGATTTGTTCATACTTTTTATATCTGCGCACGCAGCGGCAATATACGGGCAAGCCGCGGAGGTGCCGCTGTATTGCTCATAGCCTGCCGTGCCGTCGTCAAGCACAACGGAGGACATAATTTTTGAGCCGGGAGCGCAAAAATCAACACAGTCGCCGTAATTTGAATACGAGGCAATTTTTTCAAATTTGCTGTTAAGCGCGCTGACGGTAATTGTGCCGTCGGTTGCGGCAGGATAATATTTTGAGGCATCAGCCGCGCTGTTGCCTGCGCTTGCGCAAACACAAACGCCTGCACCGATTGCATTTTGAACAGCCTTATAATATGCGCTTGCGCTGTCGGTTGAGGTAAGTGAAAGATTGATTACATCAACGCCCAAATCGACCGCATCGTTGATGGCGGCGATTACATTTGACGCAGTTGCGTAACCCGTAGCCTCGGTGAACACCTTGTACGGCACGATTTTTACATTGTCGGCGGTATTATTGGCAATAATTCCCGAAACGAATGTTGAATGAAAATATTTATCGGCGGTAAATGAATTGCGAAAAACGGCATTTTCGTATCCGTCCGCCGAAAAATCGTAGCCGTCATTATAAAATCTGCCGCTTAACGCAGGGTGGGTGGTCATAACACTTGAATCAATGACAGCGACAAGGACATCCTCTTTATTCATTTTGAAATTGTTTAAATATGTATTAAAGCCGACCTTTTGTGACGCGGCAGGAGAAATTTCGCACTTATCATACGATTGAGTTTCGTCAAGCTCAACCGGGCAGTCGGCGTCAACGGTAAGCCCTGCTTTTTTTATTTTATTATACGCATTTTTTGCGTCTGTTTGCGTTTCATACTGCAAAACGGCAATATTATGCTTGCTGTCTACGGCTGATTTCACAGCACCGAAGGTGTCACCGTTATAATCAGAAACAATAAGACGGCAAAGCGCAAACTTATCTTTGTTATTGAACTTATCGGCGGTGTCATACTCGGAGGCAATTGACTGCAAATCCGATTTGAAAGTGTTTTCAGCCGAATCGCTTTGATTATTGAGAGCGAAAAAGCCGACAAAGGAAAAGGCAAGCATGACAATGACTGCCAAAATTTTCAGGGCATATTTTTTTCGTTTTGCCATATTTGCTCCTCCTTTTATACATATTCGATAATTTGTTGTTAATTTTGTAATAATTTTTTGTATTATTATAACATATTTTATTGACTTAATCTATGAAAATATGTTACCTTAGTATTATAAAATGTTTTTTGTTATTAATCAACAGAAAATACGGAGGTTTTTTAATGGAATCGCGAAACTATGTAAAGAAGAACGAGTGGATGGCGTATGCTGTCGGCGCACTCGGTCAAGGTATGGTTTACGGAATTATGAGCTCATATATTTCGGACTTTTATCTTAATGTATTAAAGGTAACGCCTATTTTTGTGCTTATGCTTATGCTTTTGGCGCGAATTTGGGACGCAATCAATGACCCGATTATGGGCTACATTATGGACCACGCCAACCCGAAACATGGCAAAATGCGAACATATTTGCTTTTCACGCCGATACCGGTTGCGATACTCACATTTTTTCTTTTTTACGCACCGGATTTATCTACAACACAAAAAATGATATACGCCGGTGTTACTTATGTTGCGTGGGGTATGATTTACACTTCGTCGGATGTTCCGTTTTGGAGCCTGCCAAACGCAATGACGCCGAATGCCGACGAGCGCGGCTCGATTATATCAAAGGCAAGAACATTTAACGGTGTAGGCTCTGCGATACCTATGGCAATGTTTATGGCGCTCGGTTTTATTTTGCCTAAGCTCAATCTCTCGGGCACGGAGCTTGAAAAAACAAAATACACGGTCATGGCGCTTGTGTGCTCCGTAATCGGCAACATACTATTCGTAAGAGTGTATTTTAAAACGAAAGAAAGAGTTAACATTCCTATTCCGAAAAAGCGTGAAAAAGGTCAGCCCGGCTCGCTGAAATTAATATTCACCTGCAAGCCGCTTATGTTGACAGCAGCAATGGGAATACTCTCAGCCGCACGGTATATGTTTCAGGCAGGCGCAGTACATGTTGCAAGATATTCGTTCTACATTGGAAAGGAGCCGTCGGGCCTTACCGGTAAAGAGCTTGAGGCGGCACTGCAATCAAACATTTCTTCTGTTTCAACAATTATGTCCGTTGCAAGCGCAATCGGAATGTTTGGTGCAATGATTGCCGTCACACCGCTTATAAAGCGATTTTCATACAAGCAAATCATCATTGTATCTGCATTAATCGGTGCAGCCTCATCGCTTGCAATGTGGTTTGTCGGATATGACAATTTCTGGGTTTGTGTACCGTTACTTTTAATTTCGACAATCCCATGCGGCACAATCAATGTTTGCGCATTTGCAATGGTTGGCGACTGCCTCGACTATATGGAACTCAAAACAGGCGTAAGGCTCACGGGAATGGGCTCGGCAATTCAAAGTTTTGTAACAAAATTCGGCAACGCCATTGCAACCTCTGCAATCATATTGATGTATATAATTGTTGACCTTGATGTTTCGACAATTTCGGCTAAAGTTACGGCAAATCCGCTTGAAATGGATGCATCTGTCAGAACAGGCATATTCAGCGTTATAAGCCTAATCCCCGCAATTTCGCTTTTGCTTTGCATTATCCCGATGTTCTTCTACAAAATCAACGGAAAATACCGTGAACAAATGGAAAAAGAGCTTGCCGAACAGCGCGCCGCACGCGGCATTGAAATTGAATAAATGTATTAGAAATTAGATTATCAATCAATACAGGAAAACCGCCTCAAATTAGCGTTGAGGCGGTTTTTTAAGTTAATACAGATTCTCTCTTTAATTTCAAAAACAGCAGATACACAAAAAAAGAGTACATCCGAAGATGTACTCTTTATGATAATCAAATAATAATCAAAGATTACTCGTTGATTGATGTAACAACGCCTGAACCTACAGTTCTGCCACCTTCACGGATAGCGAAACGAAGGCCTTCTTCAATAGCGATAGGAGTGATGAGCTCAACGTTCATATCTACATTATCGCCAGGCATGCACATCTCTGTTCCCTCAGGAAGAGTGATAACGCCTGTTACGTCAGTTGTTCTGAAATAGAACTGAGGACGATAGTTGTTGAAGAAAGGAGTGTGACGGCCGCCTTCATCCTTTGAAAGAACATAAACTTGGCCTGTGAACTTTGTGTGTGGGTGGATTGAACCAGGAGCAGAAAGAACCTGACCTCTCTTTACGTCAGTTCTCTGAACGCCACGGAGAAGACAACCGATGTTGTCACCAGCCTCAGCATAGTCAAGAATCTTTCTGAACATTTCGATACCTGTGCAAACTGTTGACTTCTTTTCTTCCTCAAGGCCAACGATTTCAACTGTATCGTTTGTTTTCAACTGACCTCTTTCAACTCTACCTGTAGCAACTGTACCACGACCTGTGATTGTGAATACATCCTCAACAGGCATAAGGAAAGGAAGATCTGCCTTACGGTCAGGAGTAGGAATATAATCATCAACTGCATCCATAAGCTCTGCGATGCAAGCGCAAGCAGGATCATCGTTTGAAGAAGCCTCAAGAGCCTTAAGAGCTGAACCCTTGATAATCGGGCAATCCTCATCAAAGCCATACTCAGCAAGAGTCTCACGAACTTCCATTTCTACGAGTTCAAGGAGCTCTTCATCGTCAACTTGGTCAGTCTTGTTAAGGAATACAACGATTGCCGGTACACCTACCTGGCGAGCAAGAAGCAAGTGCTCCTTAGTTTGAGCCATAGGACCGTCTGTTGCAGCGATTACAAGGATAGCGCCGTCCATCTGAGCAGCACCGGTAATCATGTTTTTGATATAGTCAGCGTGACCCGGGCAGTCAACGTGAGCATAGTGACGCTTGTCTGTCTCGTACTCTACGTGAGCAGTGTTGATTGTGATACCACGCTCTCTCTCTTCAGGAGCCTTATCGATATCAGCATAGTCCTCAAACTTAGCATAACCTTTGTTTGCAAGATACTTTGTGATAGCAGCTGTAAGAGTTGTCTTACCGTGGTCAACGTGACCGATTGTACCAATGTTTACATGTGGTTTGGTACGATTAAAATGTTCTTTTGCCATTGGAATTTCCTCCTTAAAATTTACAATAGTAAAATTGTCAATGATATTTTATCAAAAAGAGTACAAAATATCAAGTACTTTATTAAAAATCTTAGTCTTTCTTTGAGCGTTCGCTGATGATAGACTCAGAAATTGACTTCGGAACTTGGTCATAGCCGTCCGGCTCCATAGTGTATTGACCACGGCCCTGTGTCTTAGAACGAAGGTCGTTTACATAACCAAACATTTCCGAAAGAGGTACTCTTGCATTGATTTGCTTAGCACCTGTGCGGTCTTCCATACCCTGAATTTGACCACGACGAGAGTTAAGGTCGCCGATAACATCGCCCATGTATTCTTCCGGAACGATAACTACAACCTTCATCATCGGCTCAAGGATAACAGGAGAAGCCTTTTTAGCAGCATCTTTGAATGCCATAGAACCGGCAATCTTAAATGCCATTTCTGATGAGTCAACCTCATGATAAGATCCATCATAAAGTTCGATTCTTACATCAACTACCGGATAGCCTGCAAGAATACCGCTCTTCATAGCAGCCTGGATACCGGCATCAACAGCAGGAATGTATTCCTTAGGAATAGCGCCGCCGACAACCTGATTTTCAAACTCGTATCCCTTGCCTATGCCGTTTTCGTCAAGATTCGGGAACATACGAATTTTAACATGACCGTATTGACCTGAACCACCCGACTGTTTCTTGTATTTGAAGTCGGACATTGACTCGGTTGTGATTGTTTCCTTGTAAGCAACCTGAGGTGCGCCTACATTGGCCTCAACCTTAAATTCACGAAGAAGACGGTCAACAATGATTTCGAGGTGGAGCTCGCCCATACCTGCGATGATTGTTTGTCCTGTTTCTTCATCGGTATATGCTTTGAATGTCGGGTCTTCCTCTGCAAGTTTTGCAAGAGCAACGCCCATCTTTTCCTGACCTGCCTTTGTTTTAGGCTCGATAGCAACACGGATAACAGGATCAGGGAAATTCATTGATTCAAGAACGATCGGGTGATCCTCATCGCAAAGGGTATCACCTGTTGTTGTATTCTTCAAACCAACAGCGGCAGCAATGTCGCCGGCGTAGCAAACAGGAATATCTTCTCTGTGGTTTGCGTGCATTTGGAGAATACGACCCATTCTCTCTTTACTACCCTTAACCGAGTTGTAGCAAGGTGTGCCGGCAGCGATTGTGCCCGAGTAAACTCTGAAATAGCAAATCTTACCAACAAACGGGTCGGTAGCAATTTTAAATGCGAGAGCCGAGAACGGCTCATCATCTGATGAATGACGATATTCTTCTTCGTCAGTATCAGGGTTAACGCCCTTGATTGACTCAACATCGGTCGGAGCCGGCATAAAGTCAACGATAGCGTCAAGAAGCGGCTGAACACCCATATTTCTGTATGCTGTACCGCAGCAAACAGGAACCATGGTGCCTGCGCAAGTAGACTTACGGATAATCTTTTTGATTTCGTCAACGGTGATTGCGTCTTCGCCCTCTTCAAAGTATTTTTCCATAAGTGCTTCGTCCTGCTCAACAACATGCTCAATAAGATTTGTTCTGTACTTTGCAGCTAATTCCTGCATTTCGGGACGAATCGGTCTGTTTTCAAAAACAGAGCCGCTGTTTTTGTCAGGATCGATATAAACGATTTCGTGATTGTTGATAAGGTCAACAGTACCTTCAAAAGTATCCTCTGCACCGATAGGCAATTCAATCGGAATAGCATTGCACTTGAAACGATCAAGTACCATATCCATTACATGATAGAAATCTGCACCCATGATATCCATTTTGTTAACGAAAATCATTCTCGGAACATGATATTCATCAGCCTGACGCCATACGGTTTCAGACTGTGGCTCAACGCCGCCCTTTGCACAAAGAACGGTTACAGAGCCGTCAAGTACACGGAGTGAACGCTGAACTTCTACTGTGAAGTCAACGTGGCCCGGTGTATCAATGATGTTAATTCTATGGCCTTTCCAGAAGCATGTTGTAGCAGCAGAGGTGATTGTGATACCTCTTTCTTGCTCTTGTGCCATCCAGTCCATTGTAGCAGCACCGTCGTGTGTTTCACCAATCTTGTGATTGATGCCTGTGTAGTACAGGATACGCTCGGTTGTAGTTGTTTTACCTGCATCAATATGAGCCATAATACCAATATTTCTTGTTTCTTCAAGAGCAACTTTTCTTGGCATAATATCCTCCTAATTGATCAAATAACGGATTAATATCTGAAATGAGCAAATGCTTTGTTAGCTTCAGCCATTCTGTGTGTATCTTCACACTTCTTAACTGCGCCGCCGGTCTTGTTGGCAGCGTCCATAATCTCAGCTGCAAGGCGTTCCTTCATTGTTCTTTCGCTTCTTGCACGAGCAAAAGCAGTGATCCATCTAAGACCTAATGTTTGTCTTCTTTCAGGACGAACTTCGAGAGGAACCTGATAGGTAGCACCGCCGATACGGCGAGCCTTAACCTCGAGTACAGGCATTACATTTTCCATAGCAGCTTCGAAAGTTTCGATAGGATCTTTGCCTGTTTTTTCTTGGATGATGTTGAAAGCGCCGTAAACGATTTTTTGAGCGACACCTTTCTTTCCATCTAACATGATGTTGTTAACGAGACGAGTTACAACCTTTGAGTTGTAAAGCGGATCCGGTAATACATCACGCTTAGCGATTTGACCTCTTCTTGGCATCTTCGCTTCCCTCCTTCATAAAATTTAATGAGTTCATAGGTACTCGGTTTTTCCGTGGAGCCAACAAAAAGCCTATAATCTGTATGATAAATAAACTATTGTTGTTCCTTAGATAAATGCGGCTGAATTACTTCTTAGCCTTTGGCTTTTTTGCGCCGTACTTTGAACGGCTCTGCATTCTGCCTGTAACACCCTGTGTATCAAGTGTGCCACGGATGATGTGGTAACGAACACCGGGTAAATCCTTAACACGGCCGCCACGAACCATAACAACGGAGTGCTCCTGAAGGTTGTGACCTACGCCCGGGATGTAAGCAGAAACTTCCATACCGTTTGTAAGACGAACTCTGGCAATTTTACGAAGTGCCGAGTTAGGCTTTTTCGGTGTAGCTGTTTTAACTGCTGTGCAAACGCCGCGCTTTTGAGGAGAAGCGTTATCGTTCATAACATTCTTCTTTGTGTTAAGACTCTTTAAGAGAGCAGGTGCTTTAGCCTTTTTCTCTTGGGACTTGCGTCCGGTTCTAACTAATTGGTTAAAGGTAGGCAATAGTCTATTCTCCTTTCGTTTATTTATGCGACATGCGCATATATAGTGCATTAAATAGATTAATACATTATATATACGCACGCCGAGGAGTGCGGAAAGCCACACTCCGTCAGCGATTTGAACAAATATTTTGTGCAAATTTTGTTAAAATAAACAACGCACCTGCACACAATTGCGTATTATATCATTTAATCAACGCTATGTCAAGAAAAATTAGGAGGCACAAAAATTAATTTTTGTCGCCGTTATCTTCCTCTTCTGCGTCGGAGCTTTGAGCCATATTGTTTGTCAAAAGCTCCTGAAGTTGCTCAAGATTCAAAATATCGTCTGAACCCTCTGCGCTGAAATAGCTCGGAACAACATCAACATCTCTGAAAACATCCATACCTGTTCCGGCAGGGATAAGTTTACCGATAAGAACATTTTCCTTAAGTCCGAGGAGCGGATCGCTCTTGCCCTTGATTGCCGCGTCCGTAAGAACTCTTGTTGTTTCCTGGAATGATGCGGCTGAAAGGAAGGAATCTGTTGCAAGAGATGCCTTTGTGATACCCATAAGAATCGGGATATAAGTTGCGTGCTTAAGTCCCTCTTCTCCTGCGGCGAGTCTTTCGTCGATAACATCGTTTGCCTCGTCAACAGCAGAAACATCAACCATTGTGCCTGCGATAAGGTCTGTATCGCCTGCATCGTCAACGGTGCATTTCTTGAGCATTTGACGAACGATAACCTCAATGTGCTTATCGTTGATGTCAACACCTTGAGTACGGTATGCAAACTGAACTTCCTTGATAAGGTAGTTATAAACAGCCTCTTTACCGAGGATAGCAAGAACATCGTGAGGATTCTTTGAACCTACTGTGATTTCTGCACCCTTTTCGATATGAGCGCCTTCAACAATTTGAGGTGTAAGGTGCGCGCCGTAAGGAATGAGATATTTTTTCTCTTCGCCTGTTTCGCTGTTGAATACAACAACATGGCGGCTCTTCTTGATTTCCTCAAATCTGACCTCACCGTCAATTTCACTGAGAATAGCAAGAGTCTTCGGCTTTCTTGCTTCGAACAATTCCTCAACTCTCGGAAGACCCTGAGTAATGTCTTCGCCGCCGGCAACACCGCCGGTGTGGAATGTTCTCATTGTAAGCTGTGTACCCGGCTCACCGATTGACTGTGCCGCGATGATACCAACTGCTTCACCGACCTGAACAGGCTCGTTGAAAGCAAGGTTTGAGCCGTAGCACTTGCGGCAAACGCCATGGCGTGACTTACATGTGATGAGTGAACGGATTTTAATATGAGTATATCCTGCGTCAACGATACGCTTTGCATCCTGCTCGTTCATCATCCTGTCTGTATCCATGATAACCTCGCCTGTTTCGGGATCAACTACCGGGTCAACAAGGAATCTGCCGACAAGTCTTTCCTCAAGCGATTCAAGAACACGGTTGCCGTCCATAACAGCGTAAACATCAATACCGTCATGGCACTTACAATCAGTGTCACGGATAATAACATCCTGCGATACATCTACAAGACGGCGGGTAAGGTAACCCGAGTCGGCTGTACGAAGAGCTGTATCGGTAAGGCCTTTACGAGCACCACGAGATGAAATGAAGTATTCCAAAATGTTAAGACCTTCACGGTAGTTAGCACGAATCGGAACTTCGATTGTTTTACCCGATGTATTGGCGATAAGACCTCTCATACCGGCAAGCTGACGAAGCTGTGATGTACTACCGCGGGCACCTGAATCTACCATCATGTGAATTGGGTTGTGAGTACCGTCGAAGTTTGAAGTAAGCTCGTCGGAAACCTTATTGGTACATTCCTCCCAAGCCTTAATAACTGCCTCGGCACGCTCGTCGTTTGTCATTTCACCGAAGTTATAGTGGTTTGTGATTTCATCAACCTTTGCCTCTGCCTCGGCAAGATATTCTTTCTTCTTTTCAGGGATAAGGGCGTCGATAACGGCTACCGTTGTACCTGAAATTGTAGAATATTTATATCCCTGTGCCTTGATTTCGTCAAGCACCTTTGATGCAATTGCAATGCCGTGAGCACGGATGCACTTGTCAACGATTTGACCGAGCTGCTTTTTCTTAACTACGAATGAAACTTCAAGTTCAAATTCGTTTTCTGGATTTGTTCTGTCAACAAAGCCGAGATCCTGCGGAATAGGTCTGTTGAAGATTACGCGACCGATTGTTGTTTTAACAAGTCTTGAAACGGTTTTGCCGTCCTTCTCCTTTGAGAAACGGATGAGACACTCCGAGTGAAGACCAAGCTCACCCTGCTGATAAGCCATCATAGCCTCATCGGTGTCGCGATAAATATTGTATCTTGTATATTCGTTGCCCTCAGCGTCCTTTTCAACTGTCGGGCAACCTGCCTCGCCGTCTTTAAGCATTGTGAGATAGTAAGAACCGATAATCATATCCTGTGTAGGAACTGTAACCGGCTTACCGTCTGCAGGCTTAAGAAGGTTGTTTGCGGCAAGCATAAGCATTCTTGCCTCTGCCTGTGCCTCTGCGGAAAGAGGAACATGGACAGCCATTTGGTCACCGTCGAAGTCGGCGTTGAACGCTGTACAAGCAAGCGGATGAAGCTTGATTGCTCTGCCCTCTACGAGAACAGGCTCAAATGCCTGGATACCAAGTCTGTGAAGTGTGGGGGCACGGTTCAACATAACCGGGTGATCCTTGATTACAACCTCAAGAGCATCCCAAACCTCAGGTCTTGCAGCCTTTTCAACCATTTTTCTTGCTGCCTTGATGTTTGAAACAACATTTGTTTCAACAAGGCGTTTCATAACGAACGGCTTGAAAAGTTCGATTGCCATTTCTTTTGGCAAACCGCACTGATACATTTTAAGTTCCGGACCTACTACGATAACCGAACGGCCGGAATAGTCAACACGCTTACCGAGAAGGTTTTGACGGAAACGGCCCTGCTTACCTTTAAGCATATCCGAAAGTGATTTAAGCGGTCTGTTATTAGGACCGGTAACAGGTCTGCCGCGTCTGCCGTTATCAATGAGAGCGTCAACCGATTCCTGAAGCATTCTCTTTTCGTTTCTGACGATAATGTCAGGAGCGTGAAGTTCAAGAAGTCTCTTAAGACGGTTGTTACGGTTGATAACTCTTCTGTATAAATCGTTAAGGTCCGATGTTGCGAATCTGCCGCCGTCAAGCTGAACCATAGGTCTGATGTCGGGCGGGATAACCGGGATAACATCAAGAATCATCCACTCAAGCTTGTTGCCGCTGTTGTAGAAAGCATCTACAACATCAAGTCTTTTGAGGAGCTTAACTCTCTTTTGACCTGTTGCGTCCTCAAGCTCTGCGGTGAGTTCATCTCTCAAAGTAGGAACATCAATATCCTGCAAAAGCTTTTTGATAGCCTCTGCGCCCATTCCTGCCTCAAAGTCATCCTCATATCTTTCACGCATTTCTGCGTATTCTTTTTCGTTGAGAATCTGCATTTTCTCAAGCGGTGTATCACCCGGGTCGGTTACAATGTAAAGTGCAAAATAAAGCACCTTTTCAAGGTATCTCGGACTGATGTCGAGAACAAGGCCGAGACGGCTCGGGATTCCCTTGAAATACCAGATGTGTGATACCGGGGCAGCAAGTTCAATGTGACCCATACGCTCACGACGAACTTTTGCTCTTGTGATTTCAACGCCGCAACGCTCACAAACCTTGCCCTTATAGCGAACTCTCTTGTACTTGCCGCAGTGACATTCCCAGTCTTTCATAGGGCCGAAAATTCTTTCACAGAAAAGGCCGTCGCGTTCCGGTTTAAGAGTTCTGTAATTTATTGTTTCAGGCTTTGTTACCTCGCCGTATGACCATTCACGGATACGCTCGGGGGATGCAAGGCCTATTTTAATCGAACTGAATTCGTTTGTTGAATTATTATCCATATGGAAGCACTCCTTTATCTTTATAGTTTGGTAAGTTAATCCGATTGACGGTTATTATTCTTCGCTGTCATCGTCATCTTCGTCATTGGCAAAAGCCTCTGCGAAATCGGCGAAGATATTGCTTGAATCACTGTCATTCTGATCTGCTTCCTGCGATTCACCCTCTGAGTTTACAACTCCGTAGCCCTCTTGGCCCTCAAAGTCGTTTACTGTTGTGAATGCTTTTTCGTCAATAGGCTGAATTCCGTCATCGTCAAGATCCTGCTTAAGCTCGACCTCATTGCCCTGCTTGTCATAAAGAGTAGTATCAAGGCCGAGAGCCTGAAGCTCTTTGAAGAGAACCTTAAATGCCTCAGGTGTTCCTGCAGGCGGAATGTTTTCGCCCTTAACAATTGCCTCATAGGTCTTAACACGGCCGACAACATCGTCAGACTTAACGGTGATGATTTCCTGAAGGGTATAGGCTGCGCCGTAAGCTTCAAGAGCCCAAACCTCCATCTCACCGAAACGCTGACCGCCGAACTGTGCCTTACCGCCGAGAGGTTGTTGAGTAACAAGGCTGTAAGGACCTGTTGAACGAGCATGGATTTTATCGTCAACAAGGTGGTGGAGTTTAAGATAATACATGTAACCTACTGTTACACGGTTATCGAACTTCTCACCTGTTCTGCCGTCGGTAAGTTGAACTTTACCGTCGTAAACCTTATTGCCGTTTTCATCAATATAATATCCGATGTCTGCAAGTTTGAGACATTCACGAATATCGTCCTCGTGAGCGCCGTCGAATACAGGAGTCATCATCTTCCAGCCGAGAGCCATAGCGGCATAGCCGAGGTGAACTTCGAGCACCTGACCGATGTTCATACGCGAAGGTACGCCCAACGGGTTAAGAACTATGTCAAGCGGTCTGCCGTCCGGAAGGAATGGCATATCCTCTTGAGGAAGTACACGGGAAACAACACCCTTGTTACCGTGGCGGCCTGCCATCTTATCGCCGGCTTGAATTTTTCTCTTTTGTGCAATATATACGCGAACAACCTTGTTTACGCCCGGATTGAGCTCGTCGCTGTTCTTTCTTGTGAATGTTTTAACATCAACAACAATACCGTATTCACCGTGAGGTACCTTCATCGAAGTGTCGCGAACTTCGCGAGCCTTCTCGCCGAAGATTGCACGGAGGAGTCTTTCTTCCGATGTAAGCTCGGTTTCGCCCTTCGGTGTAACCTTACCTACAAGAATATCGCCCGAACGGACCTCGGCACCTACGCGGATAACACCGTCCTCGTCAAGGTCTTTAAGAGCATCATCACCGATATTAGGAATATCTCTTGTGATTTCCTCGGGACCGAGCTTTGTATCACGAGCCTCAACCTCGTGCTCTACAATGTGGATAGAGGTATATACATCGTCGCGAACGATTTTTTCATTAATAAGAACAGCGTCCTCGTAGTTGTAACCTTCCCAAGTCATAAAGCCGATGAGAGCGTTTTTACCGAGTGAAATCTCGCCGTTGCATGTTGCGGGGCCGTCTGCGATAACCTGACCGTCTTTAATCTCCTGATGGAGAGAAACAATAGGTCTTTGATTGATGCATGTGCCCTGGTTTGAGCCGGAGAACTTTGTAAGCTCGTACTTATCGATTTCGCCGGATTTTGTCTTGATTTCAATAGTGTCAGCATCAAGAGCAACAACAGTACCGCCGCGTTTTGCGATAACAACAACACCCGAATCGTATGCTGCCTTGTATTCCATACCTGTTCCGACAACCGGAGCCTCGGTTTTGATAAGCGGAACTGCCTGACGCTGCATGTTAGCACCCATAAGAGCACGGTTTGCGTCGTCGTTTTCAAGGAAAGGAATCATTGCCGTAGCGACGGAAACTACCATCTTCGGCGATACATCCATATAGTCAACCTTTGAAGGAGGAAGAGTAAGGAACTCGTCTCTGTAACGGCAGGTAACTCTTGTGTTTGCAAACTTACCTTCTGCGTCGAGCGGCTCGTTTGCCTGTGCTACAACAAAATCGTCCTCCTTGTCGGCAGTCATATAAACTACCTCGTCGGTAACAACGCCTGTTTCTTTGTCGACTTTACGGTAAGGAGCTTCGATGAAGCCGTATTCGTTAAGACGGCTGTAGCAAGCAAGATAGGAGATAAGACCGATGTTGGGACCTTCGGGAGTCTCGATAGGACACATACGGCCGTAGTGAGTATAGTGAACGTCACGAACCTCAAATCCTGCACGGTCTCTTGAAAGACCGCCGGGGCCGAGAGCCGACAGACGCCTTTTGTGTGTAAGTTCTGCAAGCGGGTTGTTTTGGTCCATAAACTGTGAAAGCGGTGATGAACCGAAGAACTCGCGGATTGCGGCAACAACGGGACGAATGTTGATAAGAGCCTGAGGAGTGATTGCATCCTCGTCATCCTGTGCCTGAAGTGTCATTCTTTCACGGATAACTCTTTCCATTCTTGTGAAGCCGATGCGGAACTGATTTTGAAGAAGCTCGCCGACAGCACGGATACGACGGTTGCCAAGGTGGTCGATATCGTCTGTTGTGCCTACGCCGTTGGCAAGGTTAATAAGATATGATACAGTAGCGAAAATATCATCTACTATAATATGGTTTGGAATAAGGTCGTCATGTTTAAGCTTAATCTCATACTCAAGCGCTTCTTTATCGTCGCCGCATTTTTCCATAATTTCGGAAAGAACACGATAAGAAACCTTTTCATTGATGCCGAGAGCCTTTTTGTCAACATCGACATACTTATCAATGTCAACCATGCCGTTTGAAACAACCTTGACCTCTTTGCCCGACTCTAATTGAACATATGCAAACATAACACCTGCATTTTCAATTTCCATAGCCTTTGCCTTGTCAAGCTTTTCGCCTGCGTCAGCAAGGAGCTCGCCCTGAGGCGAAATAACGGGACGGCTGAGCACCTGACCGTGAAGACGGTCAAACATGCCGAGTTTTTTGTTGTATTTGTATCTGCCGACTCTTGAAAGGTCATATCTGTGAGCATCAAAGAAAAGACCGTCGAGATGAGCCTGAGCAGTTTCGAGTGTAGGCGGCTCGCCCGGACGAAGCTTTTTGTAAACCTCGAGAAGAGCCTCCTCCTGATTCTTTGTTATATCCTTTTCGATTGTGGCCTCAATCATTTCGTCATCACCGAAGAAATCTCTGATTTCTTCGTCTGTGCCGAGACCCAATGCACGAAGGAAAGTTGTGATGAAAATCTTTCTGTTCTTATCAATACGAACATAGAAAAGATCATTTACATCGGTTTCGTATTCGAGCCAAGCACCGCGGTTTGGAATAACGGTATTGGTGTATAATTCTTTACCGGTTTTATCATGCTCCATATGATAATAAACGCCCGGAGATCTTACAAGCTGAGATACGATACATCTTTCGGCACCGTTGATAACGAATGTGCCTGCATCTGTCATAAGCGGCAAATCGCCCATGAAGATTGTGTTTTCCTTTACCTCGCCTGTTTCCTTGTTTTGAAGACGCGCTCTGACCTTGAGAGGTTTTGCGTATGTTACATCACGAGCCTTGCACTGTGCAATAGAATACTTTGGTTCGTCATCCATGGAATAGTCGATGAAATCAAGAACAAGGTTGCCGGTATAATCGGTGATTGAGCCGATGTCGCGGAACACTTCCTTCAATCCTTCATCAAGAAACCATTGGTAAGACTTTTTTTGCACTTCAATGAGGTTTGGCATTTCCATTACTTCATTGATTTTGGCAAAGCTTTTTCGTGTAGTTGTACCGAGTTGGACATCCTTCACTTTTACCATAGAGGTAATCACTACCTTTCGACTGAATTTTCGCTTTAAAATCGGAAATTTGGCTGTCGCTGTCAAGCTGTTTTGCCATAGCGCACGGCAGTTGAAAAAATCAATACCTAAAACGCATGATTACGCCAAAAATCGCTGTGAAAATGTTAATTTTTTGTGACCGAAAAAATCGCAAAAAAGCACATAAGGACATAAATTTCCATTTTAATCGTGGTAATAATATAAGACAAATGAAGGGCGTTGTCAACAACTTTTTTGGTAAATACTGCACAAATGCAAAAAGTTTTTGCACTACTGCGCCGTGTGTGTTCTGTTTTTATTACAGTATTTGCTATAAGTAAAACATATCGTATGGCATTTTTAGACAAATAAATCATGACGGTCAATGCAATTTTCAAAATGTATATAATATGTTTATTGATTTATATAATTTGGTCTGTTATAATAATAGGCAACAAATATCACAGAGGCACAAAATCAAGATGAAAAACAAAAAAGCAATTAAAATATTCAGTATTATTCTTTGCCTTTGCCTGACTGCGGCTTTATTCTCGGGTTGCGGCTCAAAAAACAAGGCAATTGATTTTATATATCCTTTTTCGGCAGATGTAAAAAGCTATGACCCGCAGGTTGCGTCCACAAGCGACGAGTTTTTGATTATTGAAAACACATTTGAGGGCTTAATCAGGATGGACGACAACGGCAAAATCACCTCCGGCATGGCAGACAGCTGGAATGTAAGCGATGACGGTTTGACATACACATTCACATTGAAAAAAGGAATGAAATGGAATATCGACACCGAAACCGATGACAAGGGTGAGTTTAAAGACAGCAGGCTGAAAATGCTCGGCAGAGTGTTTGACCCCGAAATCACGGCAAACGATTTTGTTTTTGCACTGCGCAGAGCGGCACAGCCGGAAACGGAATGTCCCCTTTTCTCAAGTATTGCGTGCATCAAAAACGCTGTCAGCGTTCACAACGGCAAAATGAATTCCGAGAAACTCGGTGTTAAAGCTGTAAACAATTATCAGCTTGAAATTACGCTTGCGAGCGCGGACGATTCGTTTATGCAGACGCTGACAACGGCTGTTGCGATGCCGTGCAACGAAGAATTTTTCAACGCGACAAAGGGCAGATACGGTTTGTCAACCGAATACACATTATTTAACGGTCAATTCTATTTAAGCCAAATTTTGGAAAGCTCATATCTTTTGAAAAGAAACGATAAATACACCGGTCCGTCGGCGGCAAAAGCAACGGAGCTGACGCTTAAAATCGCAAGCAATGAGGACAACGCAAAACTTGCTGACAATATTTCGAGCGGATATTATGACGCAGCGTTTATCAGCGGCAGTGAAAGCGACAAAATCAAGCAATCAAGCGGCGTTACCTACACATCATACAATGACACCGTTTGGGGATTTGCATTCAACACAAGCACACTGCTGTTTCAAAACGACAAGATGCGCAAGGCATTTTGCCTCGGTCTGACAAGGCTTGACAACACAGGCAAGCAGTATTTGACCGATGCGACAAACATTATCCCCTCCTCCTGCACAATCGGCGGCAAAAAAGCGGTTGATTTAATCGGCAACAATGTGCCGAAGCAGGACAGTGCAAAAAGCGTTGAACTTTGGAAAGAGGGCTTGAAATCAATTTCAAACACCGATTTTACCGTTGACATTTTAACAACAAAGACGATGCAAAATTATGTAAAGAGAATGCTCCAAGGCGTTCAAAGCGGAATAGGAAACATAACGGAAAACAGCGACAAGGAAAAAATCACGCTGACATTCAAAATCACCGCAGTTGATGACAGCGAGCTTGACTCAAAATTTGCAGACGGCGACTATGACATTGCGTTTCGTTCATACAAAGCAACATCATCAACGGCAGGAGCATTTTTGACAACATTTGAAAAAAGCTCCGTCACTGCACTTGACAGCGAAAAGCTGAAATCATACATCTCAAAGGCTGAAAGCGCAACAAGCACAAAGGATGCCGCAAGTTATACCAAGAGCGCGCAATACGAAATCGTCGGCAAATACTACATTTATCCAATGCTTTACGAAACAAGCTATTATGCCGCCGCAAAGGGCGTAAGCGGAATACAGTTCCACGCCGGAACGGGAAGGGTCAGCTTTGTAAATGCAACAAGAGAATAAAAAAGCAGCAGTCGCATTTTGGATTTTAAGCTTTGTCTGTATGGCGGTGATATTTTATTTTTCGTCGCGCACTGCAACAGAGTCCGCGGCGCAGAGCCACAGCATATTGCAATGGATAAAGGACATTTTCGGCGACAACGGCGTGACTGACTTCATAGTAAGGAAGTCGGCGCACTGCCTTGAATACACGGGGCTTTGCCTGCTGCTTAACTTTGCTTGGCTTTTTACACACGGCAGGCGGTCAATGACAGTATCGGTGATATGCGCATCAATTTATGCGATAAGCGACGAGGTGCATCAAATATTTATTGACGGCAGATCGTGCGAGTTGAGAGATTGGGCTATCGACACCGTGGGTGCAATTTTGGGGGCAATCGGATTTTTGGTGATATACCTGATTATTGATGCGATAATAAAAAAACACAAAAGCGCATTGACAACCGAGTGATTTGGTAATAAAATAGCATAATGCATATTATTAAAGATTTATATATTTTAAAGGAGAAGAAAAATGAATGTATTGGTATTTGACACAGAAGAACAAATCGGCGTAGCTGCAGGATATTATATGTGCGGTCAGGTTTTGCAAAAGCCGAATTCTGTTTTGGGACTCGCAACAGGCTCGACACCGCTCAAGCCCTACAAGCATATGATAGAGCTTTATCAGCAGGGCGCAGTTGATTTTTCAAAGGTAACAACATTCAACCTTGATGAATACTGCAAACTTGATGTTGAAGATAAAAACTCATATCACAAATTTATGCACGAAAATCTTTTTGACCATATCAATATTCCCGAGGAAAACATTAATTTTCTTGACGGCAACGCAAGCGATATGGACCAAGAGTGCAAGAATTATGAAGAAAAAATCAAAAAAGCAGGCGGCATTGATATTCAGCTTTTGGGCATCGGCTCAAACGGTCACATTGCATTCAACGAACCTGCAGACGCATTCCAACGCTGGAGCCATGTTGTAGCGCTTAAGGAGTCTACAATTCAGGACAACAGCCGTTTCTTTAATTCTATTGAAGAAGTGCCGACACATGCGGTAACAATGGGTATCGGCTCAATTATGCAGGCAAAGAGAATACTCATTATCGCGCTCGGCGAGCATAAGGCAAAGGCAATTAAACAGCTTATCGACGGAAATGTAACACCGTGGTGCCCTGCTTCTGTTCTTCAGTTCCACACAGATGTTACATTAATGCTTGACAAAGGGGCAGCATCATTGCTGTAAGATGATTATGAAAAAAGTAAGAGTTTTATTAAGTTTGATTTTGGCGGCTGTAATTTGCATTTCATTTGCGGGATGCAAATCGAATAAGGATGACAGCGCCGACACAAGCCAATCCACTACGCAATCCGCTGCAACAGAAAGCACAAGCGACGGCACAACAGCCGCTTCGACACCGGTTGAAAGCACAGACACAACCGAGCAAAGCAGTACAAGTACAACAAAAAAACAATCGACAACGAAAAAAGCACAAAAGACAACCGCTCCGGCAGACAGCGACAACAAGTCGCCGATAACGGTTAACCAGGCACTTGATATTCTTGACAACGATTTTTACGGCAAGGGATACGAAGTTAACGCAACGGTTAAAGAGGGCGGCTATCAATATTTTTCGGTATATGACAAAAACGGAAACAAATATGCCTCCGTTAAAGTTGATTTGAGCACGGCAGATGCTGTTGAAACACTTACAAATTCAAGCGGCGCGCCTAACACATTCAACTTATATTCAATCTCATAGGAGGAGAACAATGGCAGATAAGGAAAAATTTTATATAACAACGGCTATCGCATACACATCGCGCAAGCCGCATATCGGCAACAGCTATGAAATAGTTTTGACCGACGCAATCGCAAGATTTAAGAGATTGCAGGGATACGATGTTTTTATGCTCACGGGAACGGACGAGCACGGTCAAAAGATTGAGGAATACGCAAAAAGCGCAGGCGTTACGCCGAAAGAATATGTTGACAAGGTTTCGGGCGAAATCCGCTCGATTTGCGACCTTTTGAACACAAGCTATGACAAATTCATCAGAACTACCGACGAATATCATGAAAAAACGGTTCAAAAGATTTTCAAAAAACTTTATGACCAAGGCGATATTTACAAGGGACATTACGAGGGAATGTATTGCACTCCGTGCGAATCGTTTTGGACGGAAAGCCAGCTTGTTGACGGCAAGTGCCCCGACTGCGGCAGAGAGGTTAAGCCTGCCAAAGAGGAGGCATATTTCCTTAGACTTTCAAAATATCAAAAACAACTTGAGGATTTCATCGAAAGCAACGAAAACTTCATTTACCCCGAGGCGCGCAAAAAGGAAATGCTCAACAACTTCATTAAGCCCGGACTTCAGGACCTTTGCGTAAGCCGTACGAGTTTTAAGTGGGGCATCCCCGTTACATTTGACGACAAACATGTAATCTATGTTTGGATTGACGCGCTTTCAAACTATATCACCGCATTGGGATATGACCCGGACGGCTCATCGGACCTTTACAAAAAATATTGGCCTGCCGATGTTCACATTATCGGCAAGGATATTGTGAGATTCCACACCATTTATTGGCCGATTATGCTTATGGCTCTCGGCGAGCCGCTTCCAAAGCAAGTTTTCGGTCACCCGTGGCTTTTGTTCGGTGAGGACAAGATGTCGAAATCGCGCGGCAACGTTATTTATGCCGACGACCTTGTTGATTTGCTCGGTGTTGACGCCGTAAGATATTATCTTGTATCCGAAATGCCGTATGCCAATGACGGTTCAATCACATATGAGACCATTATCGAAAGATACAACAGCGACCTTGCAAACACATTCGGCAATCTTGTTAACAGAACAATTGCAATGCAAAACAAATATTTTGACGGCATAATTCATGAGCCGACCGACAGTGAGAGCGTTGACGATGAGCTTAAGGCGTTTGCGCTTGAAACTGTTAAAAAGGTTGAAAAATGCTTTGAAACATACAGAGTTGCAGACGCTGTTGAGGCTGTTCTCAACCTTGCAAAGCGCTCAAACAAATACATTGATGAAACAATGCCGTGGGCGCTCGCAAAAGATGAGAACAAAAAGGCAAGACTCGGTACGGTGCTTTACAACCTGCTTGAGGCTATCAGATATATTGCAATTTTGCTCACTCCGTTTATGCCGCAAACAGCAGAAAAAATTTTTGAACAAATGAACTGCGACATTAAGGATTATGACTCGATGAATACTTTCGGCGCACTCAAAGCCGGAACAAAAGTTAACGAGGCACAGGCACTTTTTGCAAGAATCGACTCTGAAAAAATGCTTGCGGAGATTGCACAAAAGCAAGAGGAAGCCGCAAAGAAGGAAGAGGCGGCAAAGCCGAAAGAAATCGAAGGACTTGCACAAATCGCGATTGACGATTTTGCAAAGGTTGAACTTCGCGTTGCAAAAATCACTCAATGCGAGCCGGTAAAGCGAGCTAAAAAGCTCCTCAAGCTTCATGTTGACGACGGCACAGCCGAGGGCAGACAAATTGTGTCCGGCATCGCTCCGTGGTACACACCGGACGACCTTATCGGCAAAAGCGTAATCATTGTTGCAAACCTTAAGCCGGCAAAGCTCTGCGGCGAGGTCAGCAACGGAATGCTCCTTGCAGGCGATGTTGACGAAAATGATGTTAAGGTTGTTTTTGTTGACTCAATTCCTGCCGGAACAAAATTGAGATAATCAAATAAATAATAAAGGGTAGGTATTCCTGCCCTTTTGCTTTATAAGTGAGAATATCATGGAACAAAAATTTGAAAATATTTTTGACACACACTCGCACTATGACGATGATAAATTCGACAGCGACAGATTTTCGCTTTTAAAATCGCTCAAAGGCAAGGGCATTTGCAATGTTGTGAGTTGCGGATGCGACATAAACAGCACAAAATTCAATCAACTTTTGGCGCAAAAATTTGATTTTGTATATTTTGCCGCAGGTCTGCACCCCGAAAATCTCGAGGGATGCACCGAGAGTGACATTGACGAAATCGCAAAAATCGCCGCCGATGAAAAATGCGTTGCAATAGGCGAAATCGGGCTTGATTATTATTGGATGAGCTCGACAAAGGAAAAACAGCGCGAGTTTTTCACAAAGCAAATCGAACTTGCAAAATCACTCGATATGCCGATTATTGTGCATGACAGAGATGCGCACGGCGACACGGAGCACATTTTGCGCAAAATGAAACCGAAGGGCGTTGTGCACTGCTTCAGCGGCTCAAAAGAAATGGCGCGCGAAATAATCAAAATCGGTATGTATATCGGGCTCAACGGAGTTGCAACCTTTAAAAACGCACGCAAAAGCCTTGAAGTTGTTAAGGAAATTCCGCTTGAACGGCTTGTGCTTGAAACCGATTGCCCATATCTTGCGCCGGAGCCGCACCGCGGAAAGCGCAACGATTCATCATACATTCCCTATATAGCGATGAGAATAGGCGAGGTACTCAATATGGATGCACAGGAAATATTGAACATAACGATGCAAAACGCCAAAAGGCTTTACGGCTTGGAATAAATAAATCCACATAAAAAAACGGTCGGGAACACACACTTGTTCCCGACCGTTTTATTTCAATAGACTATTTTGTTTTTACAGACACAGCCTTGGACCACGATGAATAGTAATACGCCTTGCCGACTTTTTTGTATGTTCTGACACGGACATAATACCTTTTCTTCTTCGACAGCTTTTTGACGGTAGCCGAGGTTGTCGATTTTTTTGAAACGAAAACGTTTTTTGCGCGTTTGAATTTACTGCTTGTCGAATATTGGATTTGGTAGCCGGTTGTTTGTGTGGACTGCTTTTTCCATTTGACATAGAACGCCTTTGACTTTGCCTTAATTGATGAAATTGAGGTGCCTTTCGAAACAATAGTGTATTTAACACTGAATGTGCCCTTGTAGCCATTTCTGAATCTGATTTTGATTGTGTAAGAGCCGACATTTTTCATACCCTTTGGATATGAAACAGTGTAGTAATATGGGTTAACTGTTTGGTTTTTGTTGTTTTTAACAGTGACGGACGGCTTTTTGACCTTTCCGTTATAAACATATTTTGTCGATGACAAAACAACCCTGCTGTTTGAAGTCGGCTTGATATAATTGATTGTCGGCGAATTGATAACAAATTTGAGTTTTGCCCTGCCTTTACATCCGTTTATACCCTCAATCACAACCTCGCCGGTGCCGACCTTTGTGTTGTTTGCATATGACACAATTTTGTAATCCGTGCCCTGCACAAGCGTTTTGTCGAGATTGTCAAACTTTGTGGGCTTAACGGCAGAACCGTTATAATAATACTTATTTTTTTTGTTGCTGTCGGCATACTGACCGTTCAGCGACGAAATATCATATTTTGAAATGCGATAGTTAAATGTTGTACTTTTGCCGCCGATGAGATTTTGACTGTTGTTGAGAGCAACGAGTTTTGCCGTCAAATCCGTTTCATACGCCGATTTAGGAAGAACAATATCGTAATCCTTGCCGTAATACAGTCTTACAGAGCCTACGTCAACATAAGGCATACATGACTTGATATATTCATCCATATTAGCAAAGCCGTTTTGCTTTAAAATCGGTTGCGGATAATATTTGCATTTTTTTGTGCCGGCAATTTTGAGCACCGACAAATCAGCCTTGCCGACAGTGAATTTAAACGAAAACGAGCCGCTGTAATTATTTTTGTATTTAACGGTGACATCATATATTCCCATATCGCATATAGCGGACGGTTTGGAATCTTTTGTAATTATAAGGTCAAAATCACTGCCGTTGACGAGAGAATTATCGTAGCCGTCGGTAATTTTTATCTGCGGCATTATTTCCCTGCCGATATAGCTACTTTCAGTTTGAATTTGACAATCATAACTGCCGACATCGGACATATCAAGCGGAGTTATTTTGAAATTCACGGAATAATCGTGATTTTCGCTGTCGCCGTTAATATAAATCGGATATGTGCCGACAGAGGTTGCCTTGACATTTTGAGCCGAATATTCCCTGCTCGGGCAATCCGAACCGGAACGATTGACAAGATAAGGAATGAGCACCGTGTATTCAGACGCCCTGCCGTTATAATCAAATCCGGCAACATTTTGGTATTGAATTTTGCCGTTTTCATCGAGCATAACACGCTGTGAATCGCTGTTTGCCGAGGCGTTTTGAAGAATAAAAACATATTTAACGCCGTCTGAATACTCTGCCCTGCGGCGAACGATAAATTTTGCATTTTCGTCTATATTTGCATTCGCCAAATCAGCTGATGGAATTGTATAATCGTTTAATGATGATACATTTTCGGCACTGTACCAATCATAAAGCTGTTTGTTGGCGGCATTTTGAGCGGTATATGCCTGCTGATGATTTTTGATGCCGAAATTTGTATTAACAGTGCCGCAAAGGAAATAATCGTAATTATTAAAATCAATTTCTTTATATGATTTTTGCGATGCGAATGTTGTATCGACCTGATACCACTTTTTTCCGCTTCCGTCATCAAGACAAACATAATTCCACTCGTGGGCATCCGACTGCCTGCCCGACGATGCATCAAAATCGCCGTCAACTATGCGGCATTGAATACCGTTGAATGTGCAAAGATAGCAAAACAGTTTTGAATATCCCTCACACACGGCAAGCCCCTGATTGTATGCCGAAACGATTTTTTCGCCGTTTAATGACGATTTTGCGGTCAAATCGAGTTTTGCCGAATTTGATTTAAGATTGCCGCTTGAATCATATGATAAAAGATTGCCGCAAAGTGCGCCGTAGGCGGAGTGTGCAATTCTGTATCTGTCTGACGAAGACGAATATTTGCCGCCGAAAACATCATGATCATATGTTGCATTTCTGACAATAAAATCGTAAATCACTTTTACTTTGTCATAATCCGACATTGACGATGTGAGATATGACGATGAAAAGTTCTTTGCAAAGCCGAGCAAATACTGCTCCTCTTCGGCGGTTGACGAATATTCTATTTTGCCGAAAGTGACGCTGAAGGTGTAATACCTTTCATTTGAACCGCTCGGCTCATCGCCCTCTGACAAATATGTGCCGACATTAATATCAGCACTCAAATCAGTGATTTTATAAAGATAATCGCCGCCGACAGAACCGTTTTGTGATTCATAGGTGAATATATCGTGCTGAATATCATCGACGAGCTTATCTGCTGCCGCCTCGCGCTGGCCGTCGATTTGAGTATTGTATTTATACTCCGTATCGGTAGTGGCAAAGCGATACTGCTCAATTTTGTTGCTGTGGGAGATAAGCCGAGACTGAAAATATTTTATCATTTCGTCATAATCGGTATTAAACGAAATATACTCATTATCAGAAAAGCGATAATAAAGTCCGTTGCTGACATACGGCACATTTTGTGCGGCAAAACACGAAAACGGCACAGACATTGCAAAGGCAAGAGTCAGCAAAAGGCAAATAATTTTTTTGATTGAATTTTTCATATGCAACCTCCCTTTTTAGTATTTATATAATTATAATATCATCAATATTCAGAATTTTCAATTAGGATAATTACCAATAATAATGAGAGCAATTTGTGTAAATTGAAAAACGCAGCACAGCAAATAACTGCACTGCGGATAATCGCACTGAATATTCACTTTTTCGGTGAGGCAATTATAAAACATTATCCGAAATCCACAAAAGAATATCGGCATAGACCTCGTCCCTATTCGTTTCGTTCAGAATTTCGTGGCGCGCGCCGTTATAAAGCTTGGCTGTAACATTTTTATGTGCCGTTGCTTTAAGCTTATTTTCAATTTCGACAACGCCTTTGGAATAATCACAAACGGGATCGTCTGCTCCGCTGATAACAAGAATCGGTAAATTTTTTGGCACTCTTGCATACCAATCGTCAAGATTTGCATTGATATTGAGTTTTACAAGGTCATTCATACCCTGTGCGGAAAACAAAAAGCCGCAATATTCATCATTGATGTATTTATCAACAACAGAATTATCCCTTGTCAGCCAATCAAATGCAGTGCGCTTTTCAAATTTATTGTTATATGAACCGAATGTCATTTTGTCAAGAAGAGCGACCTTCTTTTTATAGCCCGTAACCTTGGCAATAAGTGACGAAACAAAATCGCCTACCCCTGCAATCGGATTTGAACCGCCGGTGCCCATATAAATCGCGCCGTCAAAGCCTGCATTCGGATACCATGCGGTATAGCAACGAACGATAAATGAACCCATGGAATGGCCCATAATAACAAGCTTTTTGTCGGGATAATCGGTCTTGGCAATCTTTACCACACTGTCAAAATCCTTGACAAGTGCCTTGTATCCGTCCTTTTTGCCGAAATAACCGGTCAAATTCTTATCGTTGTTTGACTTGCCGTGATTTGCCATATCGTGCATATAAACGGCAAAACCATTTGATGTGAGAAACGAAACAAAATCGCGGTATCTCGCCTGATGCTCCGCCATGCCGTGATGAATTGCAATGACAGCCTTAACCGCATCGTCATCGGGAGTATAACGGCAGCCATAAATATCACAAACACCGGTTGCGGATTTGAAAGTAAACTCTTTAGTTTTCATAAAATCACCCTAAAAAAGAAGCGGGCAATGCCCGCCTCAAAAATAACAAATCTTATTTTTCCTCACTGTCTAACACTGAGGTGCAGTTGGGACATCTCACTGCATCAATATTAATTTCCGTTTTACAGAAGGGGCAAATTTTTGTAGTAGGTGCCTCCTCCTTTTCATCGCTCTTCGGCTCAAGCTTTTTGCCGAGAGCAACAGCCTTATTGACTATTTTTACCATAACAAAAATGATAAGTGCCATGATAAGAAAATTGATTATCGCAGAAATAAATGCGCCGTAATCTATGTAATTTTCGCCGACAAGGTGGATTTTGCCCTGAACCTCCGCACCGCCGATACAGTTGATAAGCGGCTTGATAATATTGTCGGTAAGCGAGGTGACGATTGACGAGAATGCGCCGCCTATGATAACGCCTACGGCAAGGTCCATAACATTGCCTTTTGAAATAAACTCCTTAAATTCCTGCAAAAACTTTTTCACTTTTTTACTCCTCCGTTTTACACTTGTCTATTATTGTATCATAAACTAAAGTGAAAATCAACAGTGTATCAATCATCTACACCCGTAAAATCAAATGCGGGGATATATGATTTATCGGCAGAGTCAAGTTCCTGCACAAATATTTTTTCACAGCCTTTATTGATTGCGTATGTCAAAACCTTATTGTATTCGCGCTTTGTAATTTTTCTGTCGATTTCCTTAAACGCCGACAAATCGCCGCACGGAACATACTGTGCCATAAGCGAAATAAATGCATTTGGAAAATTATCGGTCAAATAATCAACCGCCTCAAGAGATGAGTTTGTGTTTGACGGCAAAATCAAATGGCGAATGACAACGCCCTTTTTCATCAAGCCCTTTTCATCAAATTCACACCTTGGCTGCTGACGATACATTTCGGCTAACGCAGCCTTTGCCGTTTCGGGATAATCCGCAGCCTTTGAATAGCGCAACGCTTTATCCGAGCGTGTATATTTGAAATCGGGCAAATAAATATCGACAAGACCATCAAGCATTTTGAGCGTTTCGACGCTGTCATATCCGCTTGTATTGTAAACAATCGGTACGGGTGATTTCCATTTAGACAACACCGATGCAAGGCGGCACGCATAGTGGCTCGGATTGACAAGATTTATATTGTGCGCACCCTGAGATATTAAATTTTCAAAAATCGAAACAAGCTTTTCATCGCCGATTTCGACGCCTTTATTTTCGCGGCTGATTTCATAATTTTGGCAAAAAACACAGCGCAGATTGCATCCGCTGAAAAACACCGTGCCGGAGCCGTTTTCGCCGCTGATGCACGGCTCCTCCCAAAAATGGAGAGCGGCGCGCGAAACACGAAAGCGCTGCGGACTTTTGCAAAAGCCGAGTGTGCTTTCCCTGTCTGTATTACATTTGCGCGGACATTGATTACAAATCATAGCAGTGCCTTATAAATATCACTCTTTTTAAACGGCGTTGAGGCGGCAATCTCCTTTGCGGCGGCGTTTATGCTTAAACCGTCATTCACAAGCGACTGCGCCATTTTAACGGCGTTGTCAAGAGTAATATCCTCTCTTTTCTCTTTTTTGCCTGCTATCACAAGCACATATTCGCCCTTCGGTTTTTCCGTTTCATACATTGCGACAGCTTGAGAAAGCGTTGTTTTGATAACTTCTTCGTGGATTTTTGTAATCTCACGCACAATGGCAATTTCTCTGTCACCGAGGTATTTGTAAAGGTCGGCAAGCGTGTTGCAAAGTTTGTGCGGTGCCTCATAAAAAACCATCGTTCTGCGCTCGTTCACAATATCCTCAAGATGCTCGCGGCGCGATTTTTTGCTGACGGACAAAAAGCCCTCAAATGTAAATCTGCCGACTTCCATGCCCGAAAGTGCAAGCGCGGTTGCAAAGGCGGTCGGTCCCGGAACGGACTCGACGGGAATTGACAGCTCGTGACAAAGGCGCACCAAATCCTCGCCCGGGTCGGAAATGGCAGGCATTCCGGCATCGGTGACGATTGCACAATTCTCACCCGACTGAATCCTTGCGGCGATTATTTCGCCCCTTTGGCGTTTGTTGTGCTCAAAGTAGCTGATCATTTCCTTTTTTATTCCAAAATGATTTAAAAGTTTGAGTGTTACCCTTGTGTCCTCGGCGGCAATAAAATCAACCATGCCGAGCACCTCGACCGCTCTCGGTGAAAAGTCGCCGAGGTTGCCGATAGGCGTACCCACTACATATAATTTTCCGCTCATCTTATTTTATCCTCATATCCATCGGCATACGAACCGTAAACATCAAGCATTTCGGGAGTAAATCTGCCGTCGGGTCGCTTGATGACAAGCGTCGGCTCAACTCTCAAAAACGGCTTTGCACCTTTTTTGCCCTCAACAAGAAACAAAAACGGCTCCTGATTATCCTTATCACAAACAAAGCGCAGTCTTTTAGGCTCGATTTTATAATCACGCATAACGGTGAGTGCGTCAACGAGCCTTTCGGGGCGGTGGCACATACAGAATTTGCCGCCGTAGGTCAGCAAATAATTTGCCGCCTTAACAGCATCTTCAATGTTACAGCAAACCTCGTGGCGTGCTATTCTTGCGCTTTCGCCGAGCGATTCGATACCCGTATTGACAGGCTTATACGGTGGATTCATCGTCACAAGAGTGAACGATTCGGCTGAAAATTCGTCGCCGATTTTTCGCAAATCGCAAAGATGCGGAATAAGGCGATTTTCAAATCCATTTAGTGATATTGAGTTTTTGACCTGCTCGACTGCATTTTGCTGAATATCGAGGCAGTGAACGGGCGACTGTGCGCTGTCGCGCAGCCACAAAAGCGGAATTATACCGCAACCCGTGCCCATATCAAGGCATTTGTCTTTTCTTTTCGGCGATGCAAAATAGGAGAGAATTACTGCGTCAGTGCCGAAGGTATGCTCCGCACTGACGGCGATTTTGACATCGTCCGACAATCTTTCATAATTATACATATCCATATTATAATACAAAAAAGCAGGCATTACAACCTGCTTTTGATTTTAAAATATTCTATTTTCCCATAAGCTGCATCCAGCCGGCATGGTTAAACTCGCGAAGGCGACGAACAAACGGTTTCGCCTTTTCGCGCGGCAAATCATGCTCGATAACCTCAAAAATTCCGCCGAACATTCCGCTGACAATCATATGGCAAAACTGCTTGTCAAGGACATCGGTGTCATAATTATTTTTGCTCAAAAAGCGCATTGTGGACTCAACCTCAATCTCGCACATATCGTGAACAAAACTTTCGTACTGAGTGCCGTCGCTGCAACAAATAAGAATTTTGAAAATATCGTAATGGTCATACATATAATCGACCATCCACTCAACGCAATCTATCCGCTTACTGTCGGGGCTTGGAATTTCAAAAAAGCTCTCCTTAGACTGTGAAAAACGGCATTTAACAGCCGCACAGCACGGTTTTACGATTGTTGCAAACAAATCCTCTTTAGTTGAAAAATAGCCGTAAAATGCGCCTGTGGTGACATTTGCGTTTTTTGCAATATTGCGCAAAGACGCCTTTGGAAAACCCTTGTCAAGAAATTCCTGCTTTGCAGCGTCGATAATTAGTTGCCTTGTTGTTAGTTCTTCAATGCCCATTGGCACACCGTCTTTCATTAACACATCATATAACACTGTTATAGTACATCAAATTTTGACATTTGTCAAGTGCGTCAATATTAATGACAGCCGTTGTGGTGCGCTCGAAAGCTCATTATCGCCCGACAAAAAGAAAAAACCGTGTCAATGACACGGTTTAAATCTTTAATCCAATATGCAATTATGCTTGGTTAGGAGCACCTACAGGGCAAACACCTGCACATGCGCCGCACTCGATGCAAGTATCAGCGTCGATTTCGTACTTGCTGTCGCCCTCAGAAATAGCGCCAACCGGACACTCTGCTGCGCAAGCACCACATGAAATGCAATCATCAGAAATTGCGTATGCCATTGAAACACACCTCCGTAAATAAAATAAATAGTTTTCCATTATAAGCCGCCGCAGATGCGACAACTCTATCTCCGTTGATAATAATATAACAAATCAAAATGTGAAATTCAAGGACATTTTAACATAACACTGTTATGAATTTTTATGTAATCAATTTCCCTTTTTGACTATTCTGACAGCGGCTCTGTCAACCACAATCGGTGCACCGTCGGGCATACTGTCAAGCGCAACCTTAAGCTTACCGGTGAGGACTGCGCTGTCAACAACAACGCCCCTGCCCTCCTTTGTATCGACAACGGTACCCTTTCTCGGGGTGATTTTGTTTAAATACTCGTAGGAGTTTTGCTCATACTTAAGACAGCACATAAGTCTGCCGCATGTGCCGCTGATTTTGCCGGGAGAAAGCGAAAGCCCTTGTTCCTTTGCCATTTTAATTGAAACGGAATGAAAATCGTTTAAGAATGTTGAGCAACAAAACGGTCTGCCGCAAATGCCCAGACCGCCGAGCATTTTTGCCTCGTCCCTTACGCCGATTTGGCGAAGTTCGATTCTTGTATGGAATTGCGAGGCAAGGTCCTTAACAAGCTCGCGGAAATCGACTCTGTTTTCAGCCGTGAAATAAAAAATGATTTTTGAGCCGTCGAATGTGTATTCAACCTCGGTTAAATCCATATCAAGCTTATGCTCTGCGATTTTTTGAAGGCAAAGCGAATAAGCCTTTTTCTCCTTTTCGCGGTTTTGCTTAACGGTTTCCTTATCATTTTCGGTTGCGATGCGGATTACGGGCTTAAGCGGATTTGTAACCTCATCGTCGGTGACGCCTTTTACGCCCGTTGACGCTGTGCCGCATTCGATGCCGCGCGCGGTTTCAACAACAACAAGGTCGCCCTTTTTAATATCCAACCCTTTCGGGTCAAAATAATACATTTTGCCTGTGTCCTTAAAACGAACACCAACAACATTTACCATTATATATCCTCTCTATCTGCCTTGGGCACGCCTGAACTCGTAGCAGATTTTTGTTATTAAAATTGCATTGTTACCGTTTTTCTCGGCAAGAAGGCGCATTGAATCGCATGTGTTAATAAGCGCAAGCAATTTATCCGCCGACAAGCGGGTGGCAAGCATTTTGACGGTTTCACTCTGCCCCGAAAGCGTGTCGGGTGATTTGCCGTAAAGCAACGCATCCCTGAAAATTGTTTTAAGCAGGGTCAAGGTGCTTACAAGCGTTTCCTTATCCCTTTCAAAAACGGAGCACGACTTTAAAAGTTCGTACTCACTGCTTTGGAGCATTGCGTTTGCAATATCGTTTGCAACGGCGGCAATTTTTGAAAGTTTGCCGTCATTGAGCGTTTGAATTGCCTTGCCGATATTGCCGGACCAAATATTCATTGCGTTGTATGCATCGCTGTATTCCACGCTGTCGAGTTTTTCACAAATATACTCTGCGCCGAGCGATGGCTCAACACCCTCGACGGTGAAAACAACGCTTCGTGAAAGCACTGTGCCGAGCAGGGCCGATTTGGTGGTTGCCGTGAGTATGAAAATTGCATATTCGGGCGGCTCCTCAAGCACCTTTAGTAATGCATTCTGCGAACTTTCGTTCATGCATTGGCAATTGCCGAGTATGTATATTTTATATTGTGCCTCATTAGGCTTGACAATCACATCGTCGATAACATCCCTGACAACATCGACATGAAACGAGCGCGCTCCGCCTGTTGCGGAATACTCAAAAACATCGGGATGAACGCCCTTCAACACCTTTGAGCATTGAGCACAATTTCGGCACGGCCTTTCACCGTCACTGCGGCAAAAAAGGTTTAAGGCAATTTCACGCGCAAATGTGCGCTTACCCAAGCCCTCGTCGCCCTCGATAACAATCGCATGCGGCAGTCTGCCCGATTCTGCGAGCGAGCTGATTTGCTCTTTAAGTTTTTCGTTGCCTAAAAAATCGGTAAAATTCATCAGAATTTATTAAAATCCTCTACATTTATAGTAAAAGCAACTGCGCCGTATTCCTCGACATCGACTGCCTGATTGAGCAGTGAGCCGCTGACAGTGCTTGTAACACCGGGAGTTTTGACAACTCTTTTTGTCACATTTGCTTTTAACAACTCATATAATTTTTCTACCTCCTCATCCTTACAGCCGATGAGGATTGCTGAATGACCGCCGACCAAAAACTGACCGGTAGTTGATACCTTTGTGGCAAAATAGCCGTTTTGAGAAAGAACGGACAAAACATTTTCCGAATCCTTATTTGATACTATTGTCATAACAAGCTTCATAAAATCACACCTTATATAATACCGGACTGTCGATTGCAAAAAGCAATACAGCCCTCTGATTTTAATTATACTCCGAAACTGTTTGTTTTGGCAATATTTTGTCTGCTTAATTTACAATTTGTTAAAAATAGTTATACATATTGTATATTCTCTATAAAATTTGTGCAAGTGCAACAATCACAGGCATTGTTAAAACAGAAAAAATACTTGTTTGACCGACAAGTTCGGAAGAGAGCGCCGTGTCATTATCATATTTTGAAGCATACATTGCGGTATTTGTCGCAACAGGTGCGGACGCCGACACGGTAAGCGCAGTGAGCATATTGCCACCGATGCCGCAAAGTTTGAAGATGAAAAGCATTGCAAGCGGAATTACAATGAGCCGCAAAAGCGAAACAAAATAAGCTTCTCTTTTAACAAAAATATTTCTGAAATTGCAATTTGCAAGAAATGTGCCGAAAACAATCATCGCCATAGGCGAATTGCATGCGCCGACACGCTCCAAAACGCTTGTTGCAAATGACGGAAGATTCGGCTGAAACAAAAACAGCGGAACGCCGATAAGCACGCTGAGCGAGCCGGGATTGAGTATAATGTTTTTGAAATTGATTTTTGCCTTTTTGCCGGAAATTTGATTGATGCCGTAGGTGAACGCAAACACATTGAAAACAGCGACATAGCACGACGAATAGAACACTCCCTCGTCCCCTGCGACGCTTTGAGCAAGCGGCAATGCGAGAAATGCGGCATTTGAAAATGTGATAGCATAGTGATAAACGCCGCGCTCCATAAGGCTTCGTCTTTTTCTGAATGTGAGCGAAGAAATCGCAATCGCTATAATATGGGTAAGCACGGCGAGAGCAAAGGAAATCAAAAGTCCCCTTATATGTTCGGGTGTGCGCTCCATTGACAAAAACGAATTGACAATTGCAATCGGCAAAATCAAGTTGAACAGCAAATCAACAAGTCGCTTGCCGTCTGCCTGAACAAAAATTTTTGTTTTATCGGCGATAAAACCGATACCCGATATTAAATATAAAATAATTACCTGAACGGCAACTACCTTTAAATTGTTGATAAAATCTGTAAGCAATTAATTATCCCCACAGTAAAATTAATTTTCGTTTGCAACAATATTTCTTTCAAAAAAGAAAACGAATGTGCAAATAAGCAGTGCCGAAACGGAAAAAATGCCGTCAAAATCAGACACGGCTGTTTTTTGTGAAAACAACAGCATAAGCCTGTCAATAAAATAGACAACTGCGATATATGAATACAATCTGCCGAAAAGCACAGTTGCGCGCCCTGCCGACTCATCATCCTGCGCCAGCGTTTCCGAAGCAAAGCGATAGAAAAAGCACACCCCGCAAACAAGCAATATCTGCTTTAGTATTTCGTCAACATTGCTTTCAAAACTTACAGCGTCCTGCATAACGAGCAAAATCAAAGCTATTGACCACAAAAGCGGCATAAAGCGAAAGACCTTAAGCTGTCTGAAATCGTAATTTAAATCGTTGAACGAAATTCCGACGGCAACAAGATAAAGGCTTGACAAAAAAGCTGCTGTGCACGCGACGCACTGAACAATGAAATACAGACGGCTTTGATACTCGGTTGATTCGATGCTGTTGTAAATGCCGACGCATCTGTTAACAAAATCGGTGAAAAAGCCGAGTGCGCCGATATATGACATAATGTCGAAATGAAAATGACTTTTGAAATTGAACGCCTGTGAATACGACTTGACTCGCAGGGCATTGTATGCCGTTGCCGCAACAGCCGCAGAAAGCAGGCAATAAAATATTGTGACAGTAAAGCCGGATAAATCAAAAAGGAGCATAAATAAACGCAAGCCTACTGTCGCAAAGAATAATAACATTGCAATTAACGAAAATATTTTCGCCGAAACAGTTTGCACTTATTTGCTCCTCCGTAATTATTCTCTTTCCTCGATAGGAGTATATTTTCTTGACTTTGCAACACTCTTATATGCCGGGCGCATAATTTTGCTTGATGTTGTAAGTTCCTCAAGCCTGTGAGCACACCAGCCGGCAATTCTCGCAGTTGCGAAAAGCGGTGTATATAAATCCTCGGGGATGCCCAAAACCCTGTAAACAAGTCCGCTGTAAAGGTCAACATTTGCACACATAACCTTGTCTACACCGCGAACCTCGCTGAAGACCTCGGGGGTAAGTTTTTCGATATTTTCAAGCGTTTTAAATTCCTTTTCAAAGCCGTGTTCATAAGCAAGTTTTCTTGCGCTTGATTTAAGAATTACCGCTCTCGGGTCGGATTTTGTATAAACAGCGTGACCCATGCCGTAGATAAGACCCGAGCCGTCGCCTGCCTCTTTATTGAGCACCTTAACAAGAAAATCTTTAACCTGAGATTCATCGGTAGAATCGGGTACACTCTCCATAATACATTCCATTTGGTTGGCAACCTTGATGTTGGCACCGCCGTGACGCGGACCTTTAAGAGAACCCAAACCGGCTGTAATTGCAGAGTATGTATCCGTGCCGGAGGAAGTAAGCACTCTTGTTGAGAATGTTGAGTTGTTGCCGCCTCCGTGGTCTGCGTGGAGCATAAGGCAAATATCAAGAAGTCTTGCCTCCTCCTCGGTATATTTTTTATCCGCCCTGTTTTGGCGCAAAATATACTCGGCAGTTGAAATATCCTTAATAATAGGATGAAGATACATTGACTTGTTATAAAATGCACGCCTTTTAACCTGATAAGCCGAGTTCATAATAGTCGGGAACTGTGCAATAAGCTGAAGCGACTGACGAAGAACATTCGGGATTGAAATATCATCGGGGTTTTCGTCGAACGAATACAAATTCATAACGCAACGCGCCATTTTATTCATAATGTCCTTTGACGGATGTTTCATAATATTGTCTTCGATAAATTCGTCAGGCAAAGCTCTGCACTCGCCGAAAACCTCGCGGATGCCCTCAAGCTGACTTGCGGTCGGCAAATCGCCGAAAATAAGAAGCCATGCAACCTCTTCATATCCGAATCTGCCCGATTCGATACAATTTTGTATAATGTCCTTTATATCATAACCTCTGTAGGACAGTTTGCCGTCCTTGGGGATACGCTCACCGTCAAGAATATAATAGCCTTCAACAGAGCAAATTTTCGTAAGCCCTGCCATAACGCCTGTGCCGTCTTCGTTCCTAAGCCCTCTTTTTACATGGTATTTTTCAAAATCGCTTCTTTTAATCGAATTATTTTTTCCGAGCTCACTGCACAAGCTGGAGAGAGCATCCATAGAAATAGGCGATATATAGTTATTTGGCATAATATTCTCCTTTCCGAATATATTTATTGTAAACAGAGAAAATTTACAATACCGCAAAATATTTAAGAGTTATATTATACTAAATTTTATAATTAAAGTCAAGGTGAGCGTATGAAACGGGTTGCCGTAATATTTGTTATATTATTCATCGCAACGCTGCTGATACCTATGGTGTCGATAGTGCGGCAAAACCAAGAGGAAAAAGAAAAGCAAAACGAGCTTGTAACTATTTTTTCGTCAAGCGTCAGTCCCTGTGCGAATTATTCTTTACAAGTTGAAGGGACGCACTGACATTAACGCGATAATCAATATTATTAAGCTCGTTGCGCCAATTCGCTTTCAGGGAATTATACAAATTAATATCGGATTTTGCGACAGAGCGGCTTATCATAAAAGGGTCGCTCTTATTTTGTGCACATTTTTTCAGCGACGCAATACACATATTTTTGATTTTATCCTCAAAAAGGCGTTCAATTTCCTTTACTTGGTCGGGCGAAACGGCTGTGGAAATACCGTACTGAATTTCATCGAGCATAAGTTGAACGGACACTGTGCAAGTATAGGTGATTTTGCCGTTTTTTACTGTAGCACTGCGCTTTGACGAGGCTTTTGAAAGCTGAGTGCAAATATTGCCGAGGCTTGAACTTTCAATCTCGAGGGTGCCGCCTTTAGCCCTGCCCTTTATGAGAAGAAAGCCGAAAGTTTCGTCATCATTGAGTGCTGCGGCATAGTTTTCCTTTGAAAAAACGGCAATGCCGTCGCATTTGGCGCAATTCTCACCGGGAGACAAAATCGGGAGATAAACATCCGTCATATCGTCGATATAAAGATTTTGAAGTTGATTGACAGTCACTGCGGCACTGTAACCGTTTTGCTCGCCGACTGTCAAAAGCTCATATATGCTTTCGGTCGGAATGCGCGCGTCATTTTCCTTGCTCTCAATAATATCCGACGCTTTTTCGGACGAGAGCGCAAGCAAAACATCGGGGCGACTGTCAACGCTTCGCGTGAGGTAATCGGCGCCGCGGCGCAAGCCGTCCTGAATATAATCGCTTCCGAAAACGATGATTTTGTTTTGACCGAAAAACATTGATTTTGAAAGCATTTTTGAGGCGTTGAAAATTGCGCCGTTGACCGTTTGCTCCTCGCCCGAGGCAACAGCCGTGATTTTGTCGCCGAGAGAATCGGCGGAACTGCTTTTGTTTAAATTCAGATATTGGAGCGAAACCTTTGTTTTATCATCACTTTTATCAATTCCGACACCCTGAACGATAGTCAAATCGCTTAACCCCTGCGCATTTTGGCAACCGCCGAGCACACCGGCTAAAAGACAAACGCAGACGATAATTTGAGCCGCTTTAAACAATTTGTGCTTCACGCTTTTTTCTCCTTTTAATCATAAGTGTCGCAAGCGGAATCAGCACCGCAAATACAACAAAGCAAGCCCGGCTCACAATTTTTGTAATTTCGACCATAGCCATACCGACAACGGCGGTTATAAAAACGGCGACAGCCGCGGAAATAATGCCCGATATGATGCAGGCATTATTACGCTTAACTCCTTTTAAGCAGCACGAACCGCAGTAAATAAGCACGGCGGTTTTGACCAAAAGTGCAAGCGCCCAAAAGCAAGTGTGCAGCATATCAAGACGAGCCATAGAACCGAGTTCGGCAAGCTGAAAGACAGTGAAAAACGGAAATGATTGGAGCAGTGCGCCGTGTCCCATAATGCCGACAGCAAGAAGAACAAGTACCACAATCGCTGAAAACGATGTGAAAACGGCGGCACAAATCGGCTTTAAAATATTGCCGTTCACCTTGCTGCCAAGGGCAATAATTATCGCCGGCTCGACCGAATTTGAAGTGAACAGCAGCGTATTATTAAAAATTGCAAAACGGCTGTTGCGAATAAGCGGATAAAAATTTTCGACCTCGATTTTATTAGTATTCAACAACACCGCGCCGACAATCGCAATAAAAAGTGTGACGGCGCAAAGTGAGCCAAAGCGCGCAATGCCCTCGATTTTAAGACAGGCGCAGTAAACGCCGAGCACAACAATGGCGACACATAAAATCGGCATCGAAATTTTTGTGTCAAGTCGGCTGATTGCAAAATAGGCAAAGCGGCTGACATTAATGCCGCAAAAATATGAAAAATACAGCAAATACAGCAATGCGACCCACCGATTATCAAGCGGATTTTTGTTTTTAACTGCGCAATAATACGCCGGAAGCGACAAAATTATTGTGAAAAAAGCCGCAAAAATCAGCCCTAAAGCGACATCAAACGACATAATGCCGACCGTTACCGACTGAATATAAGTCAGCGAAACGACAATTCGCGAAACTGTCAAAATCGCGAAAAACTGAAACGGAGAAATTTTGCCGCGTTTGGCATTATTCATTATCGCTTGCCCCCTTTAAATCACCGACACGCACCCTGCGGCGCGCAAGTTTTTTCCACCCTTGGCGCAAAACGGTATCAAAAAACGATTTTTGTGTGAGCGGCGAAAGCGGTGCGGAATAAGGGACACCGTAAGGATTGACGGAGCAGATATTGACAAAAAGAACGCCTGCCGCAAAAGTTAAGCCGTAAACGCCCGTGAGTCCGCCGATAAGAATAAACATAATGCGCAAAACGGCAACGCTTTCATAAAGCTGATAAATCGTATATGACGAAATTGCTGTGAGCGCAACGATAACAAGCATCGGTGCGCCTATCATACCGGCGGAAACCGTGGCCTCGCCGATAACAATTGCGCCGATTATCGACACGGCGTGACCTATCGCTTTCGGCAGCCGCAACCCTGCCTCACGCATTATTTCATACATGAGATGGATGACGATAGCCTCAAGCATAAGCGGCAGAGGCGTTGTTGCCTCGCTTGTTGCGACGATATAAAGAAGTGTTGCAGGAATAACCTCCTGATGATATGTGCCGACAGCGACATAAAGCCCCGGCAAAAACAGTGACAGCACAAAGCTTAAATATCGCAGTATTCTGACAAATGACGAATAGAAGGGTTTGTTATCGTAATCATCAGCTGCGCTGAAATTGTCGGAAAACAAAAAGGGAGTGTAAAGCGCAAACGGCGTGCCCTCAACCATTACACCCACCCTGCCCTCGAGGAGCTTTGAGGCGAAAGTGTCGGGGCGTTCGGTATGACCGACGGCGGTGAAAAAGGTTTTAATATCGGTATCCAAAAAATCGGCAAGTGACCCGAAATCGAGAACGGTATTAAGATTTGCCTTTTTAAGCCTCTGTTCAACATCAAAAACAAGGCTTTCGTCGGCGCGATTGTCGATATAAGCAATCACAACGGGAGTGCTTGCGGCATTGCCGAGTTTGATTTGTTTCAATTTGAGATGGTATGTTTTTAACCGTTTGCGAAGAAGAGCTTTATTATCATTAAGTGCCTCGATAAAGCACTCCTTTGCGCCCATAACAGTTGACTCGTTTGACGGCTCGTCGGTAGAGCGTTTTGACCAGCCCTGAATACCGAGAGCAAGGGCGCGGCTGTTGCCGTCGAGAAAAAAGAGCGCAAAGCCGCTCATTAAATAGTAATAGCAATCATCAAAAGTTTCAGCAACATTCATTTCGACCGAGCCGACAACAGACTTTTTTATCTGCTCAAAATGGTCCGATGGGTCGGTAAAATCAAGTTTTGCGGACAAAATAGGATCGGTCACCATTTGCGCAAGCTGTAGCGAATCAATAAGCCCGTCCATTGCGGCAAAAAAGCACCTTTTGTCCTGAATAACAGCCTCGCGGAGCAAAAAATCCGAGCAATTGCTGAAATCGTCTTTAAAAATATCCCGAGTTATTTCATAGTCGGGGACAAGATATTTCATAAAATCACCGATAAACAATTTATGATAATATTTTGTGCAAAAAGCTGATAATATTACAAAATTTACTCAAAATAAAATCGGTGATTTGATGACAGTAATAATTATACGAAGCATAATAATATATTTGTTTGTGGTGCTGTCGGTGCGAATAATGGGAAAACGGCAAATCGGAGAACTTAAGCCGCACGAGCTTGTAATAACAATTTTGATAAGTGCGGTGGCGACAATTCCGTTGCAGGAAATATCTATTCCGCTGACAAATTCAATTTTTCCGATAATGATATTTGTGAGCCTTGAAATAATCGGGTCGGCACTGTCAATGAAATCAATAAAACTGCGCAATCTATTGCAAGGCAAGCCGATGTTTATAATAAAAGACGGCATTTTGCAGCAAAAACAAATGCGCCGACTGCGATTTACGATGGATGACATTATCGACGCTCTGCGACAAGCAGGTGTGTTTGATATTTCGACGGTTGAAAATGCGATTGTCGAAACAAACGGCAGTTTGAGCGTTCAGACAAAAGCCGAGTGCGCACCGCTGACGCCCGATGCACTCGGTTTGGAGGTCGAAAAAGCGCAAATGCCGATTACGATAGTTATGGATTCAAAACCGGTGACGGAATATTTCGGAGATGAAAAAATCAACGAAAGCGAAATAGATGTTTTAATTTCGTCAACAAGCGTGAACACCGAGGATATAATGCTTTTGACGATTGATAATGACGGCAATATGTATATGATAGAAAGGGACAGGAATGTATGAAAAGGGTTTGGTTTGCCGTAATTTTTATGATTTTATGTGTTGCAAGCTGTATCGGCGAGCAAATATATTTGACCAAAACATACGATGAAATTTGCAAAATCACACAGACGGTGAGCGAAAGTCCGAGCAAAAAGGGTGTTGAAGAAATCAAGCGCTTTTGGAGCAAAAATGACAGCATATATTTTATAATTTGGGACCATTCGGCAATCAATGACATTGCGCTTGCAATCAACGCGCTTGACAGCGACAGCGACGAAATAAAAAAAGACCTTGCCGACATAAAAAACGCCGGCAAGGCACTGTATGATAACGAAAGATTGAGTTTTGACAACATATTATAAATTAGCGCAAAAAAGAAATCGGGAAGTGTATAGTGGCACACTTCCCGATTTTTTATTATTTGTTGCGTTTTTTATCGTCCTCGATAATGGCGTCGAGAACGCGCTTTGAGTTGTTTTTGTCGATGTTGACAAAGAAATTCTCAACTCTGTCAATATATTTGTTTTTGCAATCGTTGTCGATAAGTTCGACGAGTTCGTTTACTGCGCTGTCCAAATCGTAGCAAACGGGACCGAAGCCGTCTGTTTCATACTCGAAAAAGCCCTTGTCATAAACCTGATCCTCGTAGAACTGTTTTTGGTCAAACTGAGTGTAAACAATCGGCTTTTTGAGATAGGCAAAGTCAAAAGCGATTGTCGAATAGTCGGTTACCATTGCGGCGGATTCCGCAAAAACCTTATTGTAATCAACAAATCCCTCGTTGACATCAAAAACATCGTTATTTTGGAAATCGACATACTGCTTCATAAAGATAGGATGCAGGCAGAAAAGACCCTTGTAGCCTTTTTCGCGCATTTTAGAAAGCAGGCGTTCGTCATTGATAAGGCCGTTGTAGAATTTGAAATAATCCGTTTCAACAAAGCCGTCAAAATAAACGCTCGAAGTTTTTTCGTCATAAGCACCGCTGATACTTCTGCGCCAAGACGGGAGGATGAGAAGCTGTTTTCTCGTGTCCTCATACAATGCGTCGAAACGCGGCAAACCGGTGATTACGCACTGGTCTTCCGTATAATCATATCTTCCGTCGATAATCGCCTGACGCTCTTTTACGCCGGTGTTAAAGAAAATGTGAATATTCTTATTGAACTTGTTAAGCCAATTTGAGCAATCGCCGCAGTTGACGCCGTGATTCATAAAATAGAAATCGAAATTATACAAATCTATGAAATACGGTCTGTCCTGTTCCATAGCATTGATTGTAAACTCGCCTGCGCTTGACGAAATGATTTTGTCAGCCATAAGGAAGTAGAACTTAAACAGTTCGTCCTCATAATAAACAACCTCGCCGAGAGTTTTGAGGCGTTTGATAACCTCGGGGCGAGCGTCCCTGCCAATATTGAATATCGGGCGAACACCCTCGGGAGCATGCTTGCTGATATATTTGAAAACAACTTCGCCGCTGTCGCCTGCGTTGTCTATTCTGTCGGAGAAGAGCCAAATTTTTCCCTTTTTCTCCTCGGTCTTGCGGAATTTGAAGAAATCTTTTCTAAACTTCGCCAAATCCTTTCTGCCGTTGAGTTTGAGCCATTTAAGACATCTTTTTTCATTAAGTTTGATAAAGCGGCTCATTCTCTTCGGGCGAAGCACCTGGAGGTTTGACCTGAAACATTTCAAGCCGTATTCACCGTAAACCTTGTATGCCGGACCGAAATTGTTTGAATTTGGCACAAACTTGCTGTAACTCAAAGCTATGCGACAGCCCTTGTCGCCGAATTTAATATACGGCACAAATTTTCTGACCTCGCCCGTTTGAACATCTGAAATATCAAATTCCAAATGACAACGATAGTAATAGCTCGGTCTGTTTTCTTTAACCTGAACATTTGACGGATCGTGCGCAATAAGCTTTGGTGTGACCTTGACATCGCCGAAGTTTACGCTGAATGTAACCTTGCCGCCCTTATCCGCTCTGAAAAGCCACTGTGCGATGAACAAGTCAATAATAAGTTTGTCATCTTTGATACTTGCAAAGCCGACACGGCAGGCAGGTCCGCGCGTTGTTTCAACATTGAGCACCGGATAACCCTTGTATTTTAATTTATTATCAGTTTCGTCGAATTCAAGTTGACTTGTGAGGTCGTGACCGTATTTAAGCTCAAACGCCTCGTCTCTTTTGCGCATTGTTTTATGGCGCGGACTTTCGACAAGAATATAATCGTCTATCTCGTCAAGGAGCTGCTTTTCACGCTGTCTGAAAACTTTTATCTCGTCTTCATCCAAAACATCCTTGTATTTATCGTTGCCCATTCTGTAATACAAATCGTAAGCAACGAGCGATTGGATATACGGAATTACCTCGCCGTATAGCTTGCGGCTGTAATTCATAAGCTCCATATGATAGTTTGTAAGCGATTCGGTATAAAACGATTTATCCTTTGTTTGATTGTTAACGGCAGATGTTCCGCTTGCACGGCGGCGATAGTAATAAAGTGCTTCGCAAATAAGGCCGTAAGCCTTTTTCTTGAGCATCATTTTATTAATGAATGTTGAATCCTCGCCGAATTTAAGGTGTGTGTCAAAGCGTGTGTCGCCGACTGCCGAACGCTTCATAAATGTTGTTGCGGTTGTTGACTGAACAGAAAAAATCTCTTTTTCATCGTCCAAATCGGCAATTCTTGTACCACGGTCGAACTTGTAATCGAGAGCGTGGTAATTATCGTTAGCCTCAAAAAATTTTACTCTTGCGGCAAGAACATCAATCTCGTCATAATGCTTTTCAAAAAATTCATAGGCATTTTTGAACGAGTGCTCCTCCCACTTATCATCAGGGTCAAGGAAAGTTAAATATTTTCCGACAGCATAGTCGATACCCATATTTCTTGCAGAACTTACGCCGCCGTTTTCCTTATAAAAATACTTTATATTTTGCGGATATTTTTTCTCATATCGTTCGCAAATTTCGCCGCTTGAATCGGATGAGCCGTCATTTACCAAGACCATTTGGATATTTTCCTCAAATCCGAGTGTTTGGTTGATAACGGAATCAAGCGCCTCTTCTATATATTCTTCAACATTGTAAATAGGGATTACTACCGAAATTTTAAACTCTTTTTGCATCTGTGTTTTTCCTTCCCCATATTTTTTTGGACAAAGCGCCCGTGCAGCGGTCGAAAATCTCCGCAAGCAACACGGTGACAATTATTGAGGCAATCATAAACTCATATTTATGCCTGTCGGCTACGCCGTAGCGTGAAAGCAAAATCATAGGTATTCTTTGCAGAATGTAAACGCTGAAAACATGGTTTCCAAACCATTCGAGAACAGGGTTTGTGATTTTGACTTTCATCGTAATCATCACAATTCCGAGTGTGAACAGCACCGCCCAAACTGTGTATGAATAAATACCGTAATCCGAGCGCATATTGTACGCCTCGAGATAAGCCAAAACAAGCACACCCGACGCGGCGAAGAAAATCAAATCGTTTTTCATCAAAACCTTTTCGATTTTGTCCTTGAAATACGAATACCACATACCGAGCGAATACAGAATCAGCGTGTTGTACCACCACGATTGTTTTGTTGTTTTTGTTTTCATCAAAATATAAACAAATGCAACCGAAAGGACGGTGGTTATGATTACGCCGATGAGCTGTGTGGCTTTATTGTTTTTCTTTTTAAGAATCAGGAATGCAACATATGTTATTACATAAAGCGCAAGGATAACGAAAATATACCAATTCGAGTTACCGACCGACTCCCAACCGATAAGGGACAGCAAAATGTGACCGACGCCGTAAAACTTGCCTGCTGTTGCGGCTAAAATGAGGAACAGGACAACGGCAATATCCATATTGAGCAAAACCTGCGGAAAACGCTTTTTCGGAATTGTGTCAATATATGCCGAGCCTTTTTTCTTTATGCTTTCCATAATACCATAGCCGGAATAGAACATAAACATTGCAACAATCATTTGATTCAAATGGTCCTGCATTTTGAGATACGGCACATCGAATTTGCCGCCAACATCAATATAACCTTTGCCGTGGCTGAACATAATCAAAATAACAAATATGCCCTTAATTGCAGTTGTGCCTGCGCGCGAAATGTAGTCTTTGTTAAACTCATTTGGCTTTGAAAATTCGGCACCGCTGATTATCAAAAGGAACAAAACAGCGACGAAAAATATCATACATTTACTCCTTACATACTTATTAATACAAGCAGCTTAAGCATATTTTATCACAGACGCACAGTAAATTCAATAAATTAATATATTATATTAAAAAAGCGCCTCTTTATACATAAAAAAACACATAAAAAACAGCCTTCTTCGTTGAAAAAGGCTGTTGATATAAAATCAGACTATTCTTCCCATTTCATAATTGTTTTGCCGAAGCCCTTTTGTGTGTCCTTCTCAAAAGCGGCCTTGATGTCGCTTGTTGTTCTGACAACATTAACGGAACTTACGATATTGCCAAGATAGTCGATAATTTCGGGATGTTCAACATACATATCAACCGTTTTTTGAAAATCGGCAACGCCGGAACGGGAGGAGCCGAACATACGAATACCTTTTTCGAGAATCATTCTTGTGTTAATCGGAACAGGATATTCACTAACTCCCAAAATCGAAATGGTGGATTCGGGCTTGATAAGACCGATAATCTGTTCAATTGCGATAGGACTGCCGTTACCGCCTACACACTCAAACGCATGGTCCATGGTGAAGCCGTCCGGCACCTCATTGACAAGGTGAGTTTCGTCAACAAATGTAAAATCGGCAAGTTTTTCTCTTTGAGTACCGAAAACAACGATTTTAGACTTCGGGAAAGTGTATTTGAGAAACAGCGATGTGATGTATCCGAGGTTTCCGTCGCCCCAAACGGCGATTGTGTCGCGTCTTTGGTGAGCGATTTTGTCAAACCTTGAAATAGCGTGAACTGAAACGGAAACAATCTCCGTAAAAGCGGCAACATTGCGGTCTATATCCTGCGGAAGTTTAACAAGGCGACTTGAAGAAATTTCAACGAACTCCTGAAGCAAGCCGTCCATCGACGAGCCGCAAAATTTTGACGAACGAAGATAGTTTTCGGCAATGTAATCGTCCTTTTCAACCGGGCAGTTCGGCACCATAACAACCAAGTCGCCCGATTTGAATTTGCCCGACGGGTCAACAAGCACCTCGCCGATGCCCTCGTGAATGAGTGCCATCGGGAGCTTTTCAGCCAAGACCTTTGGGTCGCGCGTGCCGAGATAATATCTCATATCAGCGTTGCAGATTGAAAGATTTGTCGGTCTGACAATTGCATTTTCGCCGAAAATGTCAATATCCTCAAACGCAATTTCAAATCGTCTCGGTGCAACGAGGCGGTAAACTGTATTAATCATCGTTTTCCTCCTCGAGCAAAGATTTTGCTACTCTTAAATCATAAGGATATGTTATTTTCATATTATAAGTTTCGCCCTGAACGAGAGCAACTTTTTCACCCTTGATAACAAAGATTTTTGCCGCGTCGGTGAGAATATTTTTCTCCTCCTCTGTCAAAGCGTCATACATATTTTTAAGTTTAAGCGCCTTGAAAGACTGCGGAGTTTGACCCTGATACATTTTGCTTCTGTCGGGAATATTGCTGATAACGGTATTATCGAGAGCCTCAACGATAGTGTCAGTTGCGGGAACTACTGTATCGCATGCGCCGAATTCCTTTGCGGCGGCAATATTTTCCATAATAATTCTGTGGGTAACAAACGGTCTTACGCTGTCATGAGTAACGATAATTGTGTCGTCATTGAGATTGCCCTCGGAATCAATGAATTTAATCGCGTTCATAATAGTTTCGTTTCTTGTTGAGCCGCCCTCGATGACAACAACCTTGTCGCCTGCCTTTGCGGCATGCTTTTCAACAAGATTTTTTGTGTGCTCAACCCACTGTTTCGGGCAAAGAACGATAATTTTTTCAAACTCCGGCACAACCAAAAACTTTTCGATTGTGTAAATAATAATCGGCTTGTCCTTAACAGTAAGATACTGCTTCGGCTTGTCGCCGCCCATACGGGAACCGATTCCGCCGGCTAAAATTACGCCATATGTCATAATATAAAATCTCCTTATCTATTGTCGGTAAGTGCTTTAAGCAGGCGCTTTGTGCTCTTGCCGTCGCATTTTGCCAAATATTTTTCTTTCAACTCATTATATCTTGAATAGTCATAATTTTCAATATCCAAAATAATTTTTATAATATCGTTCATATCGTCAAAAATCTTTATCGGCACGCTTTCCTCGGCATTGACAAAACTTTCCGTTTCCTCAATGGCATTTTCCTTGCTTTCGCAATAGATGAAAAGCGGTTTGCCTGTTGACATAAACGAAAGCACTGCGGAATTGAGATCGCCGATTGCAATATCGGCAACGGCAAGTGCCTCATAAGGATTGAGAATTTCGCTTGCGTCAACTATACTGTCGGCATAATATTCAGAAGTTGTGACATTGTTTAAATTGATTCCGCCGAATATCTTGATAAACACATAATCTTTATAAAGATATTCATAAATGAACGAATCGTTTTTCATCATTTCATCGTCGGCAGGCTTTGATGAAACATAGGCAATTATCTTTCTGCCCTCAAAATCGGGGTGAGCCTCATAAAGTTTTTCGAGGATATGCTGCTTGTATTTTTCATCAAAGAAAATGTCGGTTTTAACATCGCCGGCGATAATTGCGTTGACCTCCTTGCCGATTGCCTTTCTATAAAATCCGGCAGTCGTTTTTGACGGAGCGACAATATCGGTAACGCTGCTGTAAAGCGGAGCGAGAGCATATTGCTCCTTAAACAGATTTGAGCGATACTGTTTTGAAATTTTGCCGAAAACAGAAAGCGGATAAGCATCCGTCGGAAGCAAAATAACTCTTGTTTCGTCGCGAAGTTTAAAGCAGTCGAGCAATGTGTTCGGGCTGTCGATGATAACACACTCGGCATTTGCAACAGCTGAAATAACATCTTCTATTTTATCGCCGCCGTTGACAATTGTGATACTGCCCTTGGAGCGTTTTTTGATTGAATGCAAAACCTCCTGCGACACAATGTCGAACGCAACGACACTGCCCTTTTTGAGCGAGCCTCGAGTCTCATCATAAAGCTTTTGCGCAACCTCTTTTTGCTCTTTGATAAGCTGAATGCGCTTGTAATACGGGAAATAACTGCTTTCGACTCTCGGAACGGTATAGAAATGCTCGAACGATTCGCACGGTTTTTTATGGCTTTCAAGATTATCAAACGCATATTCAAGTATTCTTTGGGTAGCATGTCCGTCGCAAGAGCGCATAAATTTGTATCTGAAATCTTGAATTGCCTTTTTGTCAAATCGCTCGTCAATATGCTGAATATAGTCTATCATTTCAAAGTTTGTTTTTGCGATAAGACCGGGTGCAAGTTCATAATAATCATAATAAAATCCGCGCCAATCGAAATACTCGTCAAGGTCATAAGCAAAGAAGATGAGCGGTTTTTCAAACAAACTGTACTCAAAAACAAGCGATGAATAGTCGGAGATGCAGATATCCGAAACGGAGAGCAATTCCTCAATTGTCAAAACATTGCCGACATCCATTGCAAAATCCTTGTACTCGTCCTCAACAACCGGCGGATTTTTTACATGCGGATGGTATTTGAAAAGAAGAACATACTCGTCGCCGAGTGCCTCATAAAACATTTTGACATTGAGCATGTCCGGCGCTTTTGCCTTTGCAACTCTGCCGCGGAATGTCGGAGCATACAAAATGACCTTTTTGCCCTTCGCCTGCGGCACAACCTCATAAAGGTGTCTGCGGGCGGAATCAAGGAATTCGTTGTCATAAAAAATATCTGTTCTGCTCGAGCCGGTTGCCTGAACAACACCGCTTTTTTCGTCGATATTCATAGCCTCATAATAAGCCCATGCAACCTCGGGCGAGCTGACGGTGACAAGCGAATAGTTTTTGTTGAACGGATGGCGCAACTGTTCTTTTCTGCTTTCGCCGAAAATCAAATCGGCTGTAGAGAAACCGAACTTTTTAAACGCGCCGCAACCGTGCCAAAGCTGAATGATTTTTGTTTCGGGGCGAAGAGGCATTGCCGAAAGCGCATTTGAGCCTTCGTCAATAAACACATATTTTGCGGTGGCAATATCCTCAACAGCGTTAATACAGCGCTGTGTATAATCGGCTCTGATAGTATTGCCGTTGAGCAAAAAGTGTGTATGAATGTTATAATCATAATTATTTGCCAGTTCATCAAACATAATCTGAAGGCTGTTTGTAAGATAGGGTAATCTGATTTCAACAAAAACGATTTTGTTTTCATCGACAGGATTTTTTGCGGCAGCTCTATACGCACGCGGAATTTTTTTGCTGAGCAACTTGTGCTTAAAATAGTTGTTTCCGTTTTTGCGGACTTTTTTTCTGAGACTTACTTCGGCATTTTTCACACCGTCAAGTATTGCGCGCTTTATTTTGAACACAATAGAATTGTTTTCAACGGAAAAGGCTCCCCTGTCGTCGCCGTTGTAGTTGTAATAAAATTGCTCGCTCATATTTCACCTCTCACAGTTTTTAATATTTCATCGGCAACACGCTTGCTTGAGTTGCCGTCGAGATTATCAAAGAATTTTGTTTTAAACGCGCCGACCTTTTCATAGTCAAAATCACGGCTTTTGACGGCGGTAATAAGCTCGTTTTCGGAAAAGACGATTTTTCCGGGAACAAAATTTTCGAAGTCATAGTAAAAATCGCGGTTTGAAATATAATCATATAAATCAAACGCATAAAAAATCATCGGAATATCAAGGAGTGACGCTTCAAATATAGCGCTTGAGTAGTCGGTAATCAAAAGATTTGTTACAAAAAGCAAATCATTAAGCTCGTCATCATCCGAAAGGTCGATAATATAATCCTTATACCTCTCATCAATTTCAAAATGCTCCTTACAAAACGGATGGAGCTTTAAAATTATCGCATAATCGTCACCGATTGACTCATAAAATCTGTTTGGGTCAAATGTTTCCATAGGGTAATATGCCGTTTTTTGACCGTGCCCCCTGAAGGTTGGGGCAAAAAGAATAATTTTTTTATTTTTGAGTTTCGGATACTTTGCGTAAAACGACGATTTGATTTTTTCGGCATATTCCTTGTCGAGAAATACATCGGTGCGCGGAATACCCGTTGGCAAAACACATTTGTCGCTTATGCCGAAACCCTCGGCGTAATGTTTTGCAATCTCTGCCGACGAAACAATTGCCCTGTCATACATTCTGTGGTTAATATCGGTTTGAAGCGGACCGCCAATTTTGCCGAGACGCGAATAGCCGAAAGTTTTAAAAGCACCGCAGGCATGCCAAAGTTGCCAAAGCTGTGTTTCGTTGCGTTTTTTAACAGTGTTTGTAAGTCTGAAATAATCGTCGATAACAACAACTCTTGATGTTGCGTAAAGCTCATAAAACCGTTTAATGTATTTATACTTAAAATGACCGTTTGAATCGGAGAAAAGGAGAAATTGAAAATCAATATCCTTATTGTCCTTCAGCTTGTCATAAACAAATTCCAAATTACCGGTGAGATTGTCTCTTCTGCCGGAAACAAAGGTAATTCTGTTTTTAACAATCGGCTTTTTGCAAAGTTTGTTGTATCTGATTCGGCAAAATGAATATAATATGCCGGAAACGAATTTGACAATATCTTTGCGCTTAAGGCTTATTTTAAGAAAATCGGAAAAATTCTCTTTAATTTGAAGATAGATATTTCTCATTGAGGAGGAATATGAATTTACTTGACGCTTTCGTTGTAAATCAAGCCCTGCAAGTATTCCGTCAAGCACAAAATAAGGCAAAAGGCAAATTGCAAGTGAAAAGCGTATAATGCCCATAGGAATATTGAGAATTTTTTTAAACACGCTGTCGGCATTATAATCTCCTGCGGCATGATTTTTTTTAAAAACAAGGCGACTGTTTTCAAAATCAAAACCGATGAAATAAAGCGGAGCGCCGCCGTGATGTTCAAGTTCGGGCACAAGTATTGCGTCGGAGCATGTCAAACCGTCGTTTCTCTCGGAAAGGACATAATTTTTGTCGATATTTTTAAATTCATCGGAATCGAGAGCGTATTTATCAATTTTAAACGGCAAGCCCTCAACCGAATTGCCGCCGTAATAAAAGTCAAATCTTGCGGTTATATCGTCACCGCACGAATTCAAAAAAACGCTATCAAGTAAAATTTCGCCGTTGAAAACTATTGTGCAATCGTCGCCGTGGCGGTAGATTGCCGAGGTTGTCAGCGGTATGCGGCGCATATTGTCGCCTTGAAAGAACACGATTTTTGCCTTCGGCGTTGCGCCGTCATTATACGGACAGGTTATACAAAGTGAGGCGAGCAAATCGTTGCCCGCGACCGTTAAATTGTTAATAACAGTGCTGGTTTTAAACATAACAAATTCCTCTGTAATTAAACACGAAAAAATGCATTACGCACTATTCCATAATAGTAAACATTATAACATATATATGCACTTAAATCAAGAATATTACTGCACTAAATGCGGCGTTGAGGTTTGCTTGAAAAATTGTTGATATTTTTAAGAAAATTTTAGAAATATCAGTCGCACGATTGATTGACTTGATGCGGCGGTTATGCTATAATTTTTTATGGTATGAGGGAGTAATTCCGTGCATTTTACGGATAAAATCGGCACAATAAAAATAAAGCCGATTTTAACCGCTTACACATAGCACGAGTTAAATCAACAGCCTGCTGTTAAAGCTGGTTTAACTTAACGAGCGTTAGCTTTCAGAATGAGACTTATACATAGTTTGCGACACTATGTATAGGTCTTTTTTATAATATAATGATAAGGAGCGTTGATGATGAAAGAGTATTTAAAAACCGTTGACGAGGTTATTGAGGAAAACGGCTCGTCATATGACGGACTGACTGCGCGAACAGCCAAAGGCATTTTGGAGCGCAAAGGCAAAAACAAACTTGCCGAGGGTGAAAAGACATCACTTTTTGCACGCTTTTTAACAAAGCTTGCCGACCCAATGATAATAATACTGATTGTTGCGGCACTTGTAAGTGCAATCACATCGTCAATTAACGGCGACGGCGGATATGCCGATGTAATCATTATAATGATTGTTGTATTAATAAACTCTGTTTTGGGTGTATATCAGGAGTCAAAAGCCGAAAAAGCGATTGAATCCTTGCAGGAAATGACGGCGGCGACAACAAAGGTTATTCGTGACGGCGTTTTGCAGGATATCAAGAGTGAAGATATTGTAATCGGCGACATTATTGTGCTTGAAGCCGGTGACAGCGTGCCCGCGGATTGCAGAATAATCGAAAGTGCATCGCTGAAAATCGAGGAATCGGCGCTGACCGGCGAATCCGTTCCGGTAACAAAAACAGCAAATGTTATTGACCCTCTCGGCTCAAACGATATTCCGCTCGGCGACAGAAAAAATATGTGTTATATGGGCTCGTCGGTTGTTTACGGCAGAGGCAAAGCAATTGTAACCGCCACAGGTCAGGAAACCGAGATGGGCAAAATCGCCGACGCGCTCCAAAGTGCAAAGGACGAATCGACTCCTCTTCAAAAGAAGCTCAATCAGCTTTCAAAGATATTATCAATAATAGTTTTGGGCATTTGCGCATTTATTTTTGTTTTTGATATAATCCGCTCGCTTGCAGTCGGCGACGGCTTATCATTGGAGTCAACACTTAGTTTCTTTATGGTTGCCGTTTCACTTGCCGTTGCTGCAATTCCCGAGGGGCTTGCGGCAGTTGTAACAATTGTGCTTTCAATCGGCGTTACAAAAATGAGTAAACGCAACGCTGTTATACGCAAGCTGACTGCGGTTGAAACACTCGGTTGCACGCAGATTATCTGCTCAGACAAAACAGGAACGCTGACTCAAAACAAAATGACTGTTATTGAACACAGAGGCGACAACGAGGAACTGCTTGCAACGGCAATGTCGCTTTGCAACGATGCCGAATTACAGCTTGACGGCACAATTAAGGGCGAACCGACAGAGGCGGCACTCGTTGAATATGCCGACAAAATCGGTCTTGACAAAAACAATATTATCAAAGCTTTTCCGCGTGTTGCAGAGGCTCCGTTTGACTCGTCAAGAAAGATGATGTCAACAATTCACAAAACGAAAAACGGCTTTGTTCAATACACAAAGGGCGCACCCGACATTGTGCTTGCACATTGCACAAGTGCACTTGTCAACGGCAGGAAAGTGCCGATGACCGGTGAGCTGATTGCAAAAATCGTTGAAGACAACAAGACTATGGCAGACAAAGCGCTTCGTGTTCTCTGTGCGGCAATGAGAACTTATGCTCTTGAACCAGAATGCGACCCGGGGACGCTTGAGGAGGGGCTTTGCTACATCGGTCTTGTCGGCATGATTGACCCGGTAAGGCCGGAGGCTGTTTCGGCAATAGAGGAGTGCAAATCGGCAGGAATAAGACCGATTATGATAACCGGCGACCACAAAGACACAGCGGTTGCAATTGCAAAACAACTTGGTATTTTAACCGATGCCTCACAAGCTTTGACAGGTGCCGACTTAAATGAAATGAGCGATGACGAGCTTGATGCTCAAATCGAAAACTACTCGGTTTATGCAAGAGTTCAGCCGGAGCACAAGACAAGAATTGTCAATGCATGGAAAAAGCGCGGAATGGTGACGGCAATGACCGGTGACGGTGTAAACGACGCGCCGTCAATCAAAAACGCCGACATAGGAATAGGCATGGGCATAACAGGCACGGATGTGACAAAAAATGTTGCGGACATGGTGCTTGCCGACGATAATTTCGCAACAATTGTTTCTGCCGTTGAAGAGGGCAGAAGAATTTATGACAACATAAGAAACTCAATTCAATTTTTGCTTTCGTCAAATTTGAGCGAGGTTATTTCTATATTTGTTGCGACTGTATTGGGATTCACTCTGTTTGAGCCTGTTCACCTTTTATGGATTAACCTTATCACCGATTGCCTTCCCGCCCTTGCGCTTGGACTTGAAAAGGGCGAGCCTGACATTATGAGCAGAAAGCCGAGAAACACCAAAGACGGCATTTTTGCCGGCGGAATGGGCATTGACATTGTATGGCAGGGCATAATGGTGACAGCACTGACGCTTATTGCTTATCTGTGCGGCACGAAAATGGCTGGCACAACAGACGGCACGCTGATTCATCAAAACGGAATGACAATGGCATTCTTAACGCTTTCAATGGCAGAAATTTTTCACTCATTCAATATGCGATCGCGCCGCGAATCGCTGTTTAAGTTGGGCAAACCGAACTATTATTTAATCGGTGCGATGGCAATATCGTTAGTCCTTTCGACAGCGGTAATTTATATTCCGTTTTTAAGAACGGCATTTGATTTTGCGCACATTGACGCAAAGGAATATTTCCTCTCGTTATTGCTTGCTGTGCTTGTAATTCCGATTGTGGAAATTGCAAAGCTTATTGAGCGAAAACTGAATAAATAATTGACAAAATTGCATTTTTAGATTATTAATAATATAGGTGGGTTTTCCGCCTATATTATTTTTTTGCGGTGAATGCTATGAAAGAAATGAAAGACATTTTTGATTACATCGAAAAATATGGTGACAAATCGTTTGAGGAAAAGAAATTTAACGAAATCGACAACATAATTTTTTCTCAGATAGTTTACAACGATTTTGGCACAATTGTCGAAGAAGATGAAGTGTTTTTATGCGATGCGGCAATGGACTTTTTTGCAGAAAACAGCGACGAGAAGTTGGATGAACTTATCGGAATAACACAAAAATCAGCCGCTCTGCTTATGGAATGTGCAAAAACAAGACGATACGGCTATGTGCGCCTTTGTGACTATGTAAACAGCGTTGACTGCGAAATCGACAAGCAATTCGCAGGGCTGAATTTTATTTTGAATGACAAAACTCTGCTTGTTGCTTTTCGCGGAACAGACACGACTGTTGCAGGAATCAAAGAGTCGGCAATGCTGTCATATATGTTCCCCGTTCCGGCGCAAATCGAGGCACTGCACTATTTTCAGGAAACGGCTATGGTCAAAAAATGCGATGAAATAATTTTGTGCGGACATTCAAAAGGCGGCAATCTTGCGCTTTACGCTGCGGTCAACTGCTCAAACTCCCTGAAAAAGAAAATCAGCGCCGTTTATGAGGACGATGCGCCGGGATTCCCAAAATGGTTTTTTGAGCGATACGATTTTGAGCAAATCGCACAAAAAACACGCCTTTACACTCCGCAAGGGTCAATCATTGGCAGAATGCTAAATCACGCCAACGAGCCGATAATAGTCGAAAGCACAAACAGCGGATTGAAGCAACACCAAGTTTCATCTTGGATAATTGAGGATGACAAATTCAAGACCTGTGAAAAATATGACGCCTCGTCGGACTTTCTTGCCGAATACATCAATAAAATGATTGATTATGTCGGCGAGGATGACCTTGAGCAATTTTTCAACTCAATTGATTATGTGCTGACAAGCTTAGAAATCGACGATTTTTACGATTTTAAAACGCTTGATTTTAAAAAAATATACAACGCGATTGACACATTTTCCGACCTTACAAAGGAGCAAAAGGAGCGTTTCAAGTTGATTATCAAAAAGGCGTCAACCGATTTTGCAATGGAATATTTCGGCACAAAGGCACGCAGTTATATCGACAAAATAAAGCCCGAACTGCAGACGCCGAAAAAAACAAAAATTGAAAAACTGTCGGACAAAAAACAGTAAATAAATTAAACATAATATCAAAGGTACAGATGAAAGCACAATAAGAAAGCAGGTATCTGTACCTTTATTTTTTATTGTTTTTGTGTATTGTTTAGTGTATAGTTTATGGTAATATATACTTGTTCGGACAAATAAAAAACAAAAGAGGTAATCAAAATGAGCAGCAGATATGAATTAAACAAAAACCTTGCGCAAATGCTTAAGGGCGGCGTAATAATGGATGTAACAACACCGGAGCAGGCAAAAATTGCCGAGGAGGCAGGCGCATGCGCTGTTATGGCACTTGAAAGAATTCCTGCCGACATTCGTGCAGCAGGCGGTGTTTCAAGAATGAGCGACCCGAAAATGATTAAGGGTATTCAGGAAGCTGTATCGATCCCTGTAATGGCAAAGTGCCGTATCGGTCACATTGCGGAGGCACAGATTTTGCAGGCTATCGAAATAGACTACATTGACGAGAGCGAAGTGCTCTCCCCTGCCGATGACCTTTATCACATAGACAAAACAGAATTTGATGTTCCGTTTGTATGCGGTGCAAGAGATTTAGGCGAGGCTTTACGCAGAATCGCAGAGGGTGCGTCGATGATAAGGACAAAGGGTGAGCCGGGCACGGGCGATGTTGTTCAGTCTGTAAGACATATGAGAAAAATCAACGCAGAAATGCGCCGTGTTCAGTCGCTCCGCAAGGACGAGCTTTTTGAAGCGGCAAAGGAATACAGAGTGCCTGTTGAGCTTATCAACTATGTTCACGAAAACGGCAAGCTGCCCGTTGTTAATTTTGCCGCAGGCGGTGTTGCAACACCTGCCGACGCCGCACTTATGATGCAACTCGGCGCAGAGGGCGTTTTTGTAGGCTCGGGCATATTCAAATCGGGCAATCCGGCAAAGAGAGCGGCGGCAATCGTAAAAGCTGTTACAAACTACAATGACCCGCAAATTCTTGCAGAATTAAGCGAAGATTTGGGCGGAGCCATGGTAGGTATTAACGAAAATGAAATCAAAATTATTATGGAGGAAAGAGGACAATAATCCTCATAATATTATGAAAATCGGTGTTCTTGCTCTGCAAGGAGCATTTGAAGAGCATATCAAAAAGTTGAATGAACTTTCGGTTGACGCGTTTGAAATCCGTCAGCCGAAGGACCTTGATGAAATGCCGGACGGCTTGATTATTCCGGGCGGAGAAAGCACGGTTATGAGCAAGCTGCTTGACGACCTTGATATAAGGCACAAAATACTTGAATACGCCGCAAGAGGTATGCCTGTATTCGGCACCTGCGCAGGGCTTATCCTTATGTCGAAGCAAACCGGTGACGCGCGCTGTGACGGTTTGGGGCTTATTGACTGCACGGCAAAGCGCAACGCATACGGCAGACAGCTTGGAAGCTTTGATACAACAGAGGTGTTTAAGGGCTTGGGCAAAATTCCGATGGTATTTATCCGCGCGCCGTACATTGCCGCCGTCAATGACGGAGTAGATGTGCTTGCAAGGGTTGACGACAAAATCGTTGCGGCAAGGCAGGGCAAATTCCTTGCCACGGCATTTCATCCCGAGTTGACGGATGATTTATCCGTTCACAAATATTTTATTGATATGATTAATAAATAATAAAAAACGACTGCAACGGTATTTAGCCGAAGCAGTCGTTTAATTTTTATTAGGATTAAATTATTCCTCTGTATCGTCCTCTTCAAACTCGAAATTGAGAGTTTCGCCGCAGGACGGACACTCAAAATTGCCCTCGAGAACAGTGTCCTCGTCAACGGTGAATTCTGCGCCGCATGCAGGACATGTGATTTCGTAATCCTCATAGTCCTCATCGTCAATATCGCTGAAATCATCGTCATAAACAATTTCTTCAAGGTCGCAAAGGTCGTTATCGATATCGTCAATTTGTTCCTCGACAGCGTCAAGCTCCTCTGTAATATCGAGGACATCCTCATTGAGATTGTCGAGAACGGAAACGATTGCCTTGAAAACCTTTGTTTCTTTTTTGTTTTCGTCTAAATCAAGGCCGTCAAGCAAGCCCTTGAGATAGCCCAAAGCTTCTGTTGTATCCATATTATGCACGCTCCATATATTCGCAGGTACGGGTGTCAATTCTAATCATATCGCCTTCGTTGATGAAAAGCGGAACACGAATCTCTGCACCTGTTTCAACAGTTGCAGGCTTCAATGTGTTTGTAGCCGTGTTGCCCTTGAGGCCCGGCTCTGTGTGTGTAACCTCGAGAGTTACGAATGTCGGCGGCTCTACGCCGAAAACCTTGCCTTTGTATGAAAGGATTTTGCAAACATCGTTTTCCTTAACATATCTGAAACTGTCCGGAAGATCAGCCTCTGCAACGGGAATCATATCGAAAGTTTCGTTATCCATAAAATAATAGAGTCCGTCATCGTTATATGAATAAGCCATTTCCTTTCTCTCGATATAAGCTGTAGGATACTTGGCAGATGGGTTGTAGCTTTTTTCAACTACTGAGCCGGTAATTACATTCTTTGTTTTTGTTCTTACAAATGCGGCGCCCTTGCCGGGTTTTACATGCTGAAATTCGATAACCTGAAGAACATTGCCGTCTTCCTCAAAGGTTACGCCGTTTCTGAAATCGCCTGCTGAAATCATATTTATACCTCCGTGAATTGTATAATCAAAATATTACTAATTTATTTTACAGTATTTCAAGCAATAAATCAATACCCATTTTATAACTATCTTTGCCGAAACCGCAAATTTGTTTAACACAAACGGGTGTGATGACAGAAATTTTTCTGAAATCCTCTCTTTTGTGAATATCGCTCATATGCACCTCTACAAACGGTGTGTAATCTGCTACAGCCTCGATAGCATCACGAATGGCGTATGAATAGTGAGTATAAGCGCCTGCGTTGATGATAACGCCGTCATACTCATCCTTGCTTTTGTGAATCAGGTCGATAATGTCGCCCTCGTGATTTGACTGATAAAACGACATTTCGGCGTTCTTTGACTCGCCGTAAGCCTTAAGCTGAGCATTAATATCGTCAAGAGTTTCTGCGCCGTAGACATCTTTTTTTCTGATTCCTGTCATATTGAGATTGGGACCGTTTAAAACTAAAATCTTCATAAAACCACCGAAATAACAAAAGGAGCGATAAATTTCGCTCCTAATTGCTTACTTATACTTTCTTTTGCGAGCAGCCTCGCTCTTCTTTTTACGAGCTACCGAAGGCTTTTCGTAATGCTCTCTCTTTCTTACTTCTTGGATGATACCATCACGAGAAGTCTGGCGCTTAAATCTTCTGAGTGCGCTGTCAAGAGATTCATTTTCCTTAACTTTTACCTGGCTCACGATATTCCCTCCCTCCGACCATCGGGGGTTATTTGATACTTAAAATTTATATCGGTAGTGATTATATAAGAAAATCAAACCATTGTCAAGCATTTTATCGAATAATGTAAAAATTTAGTGATTTGTTATAAAAATTCGCAAATCAAAGCCGAATTATAATAAATTTTTTCAGTATTTTAACGAGGAATAAGCCGATTTTGACGAATTGTGCGACTTTTTGTGCTTCGTGGTAAATACGCGAATCTTATAGTAATATGTTTTGTTTTTCTTGACCGATCTGTCGGTGAACGAGGTTGTGTTTTTGCCGTTTATTGTTCTGACAAGCTTATATGACCCGTTTTTTGATGTAGCACGGTAAACTTTGTAGCCCGATGCGTCCGAACTTTTTTTCCACGAAACCCTAATTGAGCCTCTTTGTTTTTTGAGTGACGGTCTTGCGGGAGCTGCAGGCAAAGCGGTTTGCGTTTTTTCGGCGGAATATGAGCTTGAGCCGATGCTGTTTGAGGCATAGACCTTGAAATGATATTTTGTTCCGACCGAAAGTTTTTTTACGGTTACGCTTGTCCCTGTTGTCGAGGAATATCTTTTCCATTTGCCACCGTCAGCCTTATAGACAAGTGTATATTTTTGTGCGTTTGCCACGCGCGACCACGAAACCTTGATTGACGAGGAGTTAACTCTTGATGCGGCGGTAATTTTCGGTGCTGAAAAAGAATTTTTGACTCCCGACGAGGCAAGCGAAATTTCGCCCTCGTTTTTAACATCGTTTCGGATAATATACGCGCTGACCTTATAATAATACTGCTTATTATATTTCACCGATTTGTCGGTATATGTGCCCTGCTGTGCATTTTGAACATCGCCGATTCGCTTATAGCACGATGATGCGCTTTCACTGCGATAAACATAATATCCCGAGGCGTCAAACTGAGTGTCATATTTAACCTGAACGCCGTTTGAAACTGCGTTTGCCTTGACATTTTTAATCGCAGTCGAGCCTGCCTTGATAGATTTGGTTGCAAAATCGCCCGTGCCGACATTTGATTTTTCGGCAATGTTGAGCGTATAAATCTCGCCTACGGCAAGATTTTCGATTTGAACGGTGTTTGAATCGTCCTCCGTTTCGTCAACAATCGGATTGCTGTGCGAATCGGACACGCTGTAAACATAAGATTTAGCGGAGCTGTCACCTTTGACGGTAAAAGTGATTGTGCGCGAATCGTTTCTGACAGCCGACACCGACGGAGCGGTGAGCTTGTACGCACCCGAACAAACGGCGGAGGTTGACGATATGCCGTCATCGCCGTAATAGCGAATGATTTTGTAGTAATATGTTTTGCCGTATTGAACATTTGTGTCGATATATGATGAAGCGGGGGCAAGCTGTGCGATTTGCGAATATGTACCTGACTGAGAATTGCTCCTAAGCACCTTAATGCCCGTAAAATCGTTGAGGCTTGACCAAGACAGTTTTAAGCCGTCGGCAGTTGTTGAAAACTTGACCCCCGACACGGCAGGAGGCACAACTTTTTTGCTTTCGACATCGCTGTAATTCATCCATTTGCCGCCGATATTTGCGCGGACCTTAAAATCGTATGTAACGCCGGGCGTGAGATTTTTGATTACAAATGAAGTTGAAGTGCAGCCCGTCGAGGCGTTCGCAAATGATGAATCAGTCGATTTTTTATACTGAATTTGGTATTTCGACGCACCGCTGATTTCACTCCATTGGAGCTTGAACGAGGTTGTTGAGGCATTGATGCAGTCAACCGACGGAACAGTGACCTTTAAAAGATAGAATTTGCTTTCATACTTTGTATATCTGTTAATCGTTATGCCGAGACCGCCGCTCATTTTGGCATAAAACATTGCGTTGAGCGAATAATCACCATTTGAGGCGGTGGCACTTTTTGTCGGCGACGACCTGAAAGAATCCCAATAAATCGTGTCGAAATGGCATGTGTTTGAGGTGTTGCCCTTTGAGGCATAGTTTGAATGGTAGATAACCATTTTTTCGTTATCGACACTTTGCACCATAAACGTGTGCGAATTTGTTTTTTGAAGTGCGCCGAAATGGACTATATCGCCCGTAACTGCATTATCAACAAAAAAACTGATGATTTTGTCGGCATCGGAGCGCGTAAGAGTGCTGTTTTTGTTTGTATATGTCGAAACCGTTTTGTAGTTTCCGCTTGAGTGGCGGCACTTATACGAATTGTAAAGCCCCTCGCCGTTATACTGAACGCCGTAGAGTTTGCCGCACACGGAGGAAACAAAGCCGTAGCAATTGCCTGTGACGGCAGCTGTTTGCTTTGGAATATAACCCTTTGTCTTTTGAATTGTCTGAAGTTTGTCAAGTGCAAACTTCCTGCCCGACGCATACGCCGCAGACTGCACGGAAAGTGCCGAGAAAAGCATTATCACCGCAAGAATAAGTGAGGTTAATTTTTTCATATAATTATCTCCAAAGACGAATTGTCTTTTGTATTTCATCAAAAATTAAATGATATTATACCACTTTACGGTTGGCAGGTCAAATTGCGAATGTGAAATTTACATATAAATGGATTATGCAAAGATATAAAATAAGTTATAATTGTATATTGATATTAAAAAATTAATATGCTAAAATATAATGCAAAATATTAAACTAAAACCAAGGTGAATATATAATGAAGAAAAATTTGGCGATAATTTTCGGCGGAGTATCATCCGAACACGACATAAGCTGTATTTCGGCAAACGGTGTTTTGTCGAATATAGACAAAAGCAAATACAACATTTATATGCTCGGCATAACAAAAGTCGGAGAATGGTATTTATTCAATGATGACATTGCACTTTTGCCGCAGGATAAATGGCTTGATTCAAAATCACTCAAAAAAGCATACATATCCCCCGACTCGAAAATTCACGGAATAGTAACCGAAGACGGCGAACAAATAAAAATTGATGTCGCATTCCCGATTTTGCACGGCAAAAACGGCGAGGACGGTACAATTCAGGGCTTATTTCAGCTTGCGCAAATTCCGTTTGTCGGCTGTGATGCAACATCGTCCGGCTCATGCATGGATAAGGCGGTAACAAATGCAGTTGCCGACGCATTCGGAATCGACCAGGCAAAATGGTGTTCATTCACAAAATACGAATACAGAAAAGACACCGAAAAATGCATTAAATCGGCAGTTGAAAAGCTCGGATTCCCGATTTTCGTCAAACCGGCAAACGCAGGCTCATCGGTCGGCATAAGCAAAGCTCACAACGAAGATGAGCTTAAGGCAGGCGTTGAAACGGCACTTAAAGAAGACAAGAAGGTAATCCTTGAGGAGTTTATCGAGGGATACGAGGTTGAGTGTGCTGTTTTGGGTAATGACGAGCCTGTTGCCGCAGAAGTAGGTCAAATAGTTTCGGCGGCAGAATTTTATGACTTTGATTCAAAATACAACAACCCCGAATCGGAGCTTCACATTCCTGCGCTTATAAGCAAGGAAAAGCGCGACGAGGTGCGCACGGCGGCACTCAACGCATACAAAGCACTCGGTTGTGAGGGAATGAGCCGATGCGACTTTTTCGTAACCAAGGGCGACGAGAGAGTTTTGCTCAACGAGATAAACACAATTCCGGGTCAGACACCGATAAGTATGTATCCAAAACTTTTTGAGGCTGTCGGCGTTTCATACACCGAGCTTATCGACAGATGGATTGACCTTGCGTTTGAACGCGGCGGAATTATTTAGCAGAAGGTATAAAAATGGCTAAAAAAGCACTTATTAAAATAACGGGCAAACAAATATACGGACCCGACCATGACGACAGCATTGAGCTGACAACAATCGGCACACTCGAGGAAACCGACGATACATACATCATAAGATACAAAGAGCAGCAAGAGCCACCTCACAAGCCGATTTCGGCAAAGTTGAGCATTTCAAAGGACGAAAAGAATGTTGAAATGTTGCGTTCCGGCCCTTACAGCTCGTGCCTTATTATTGAAAGAGCAAAGCGAAACCTTTGCAAATACGGCACGGAATACGGCGATTTGCTCATGGGCGTTTACGGCAGAAGTATTGAAACCGATTATGACGGCCACGAAGGCGAATTTCGCTTTTGCTACGATATAGATGTAAACGGTGCGCTGACATCACAAAACGAGGTTAGAGTAAAGCTTAAGCACCAAAAGAAAAAGCAGGAGAAACAGCAATGTCAAAATTAGTAAAAGAAACACAGGATAAATTAAATGAAATAATCATTGCCGCCGTTAAAAGCGCAACGGCAAAGGGAGAACTTCCCGAGAGCGATATGCCGTCATTCATAATTGAAAAGCCGTCGGACAAGAAAAACGGCGACTTTTCAACAAACATTGCAATGGCAGGCGCAAGATGCTATCACAAAGCGCCGAAAATGATTGCCGAATCAATAGTTAATTCGCTCGACCTTGACGGCACGCTTATAGACAGAGCCGAAATTGCAGGTCCGGGATTTATCAATTTTTATCTTTCGGACGATTATTATTCAAGAATCGTTTTAGACGCCGTTGAACAAGGTGAAAACTACGGCAGATCCGACTACGGCAACGGCAAAAAAATGCTTGTTGAGTTTGTATCGGCAAACCCGACGGGACCTATGCACATAGGCAACGCAAGGGGCGGCGCAATAGGCGACTGCCTTGCATCCGTTCTTGATGCGGCAGGATATTATGTTCAAAGAGAATTTTATATCAACGACGCAGGCAACCAAATCGAAAAATTTGCGACCTCGCTTGAGGTGAGATACCTTCAGCTTTGCGGCAAAGAAATCGAAATGCCTGAGGACGCATACCACGGTGCAGATATTACCGAGCACGCAAAGGCATTTTACAAAATCAACGGCGACAAATACGCAGACACCGAAAGCAAGGAGCGAAGAGACGCGCTTGTAGGCTATGCGTTGCCGAAAAACATCGACGGACTTGAAAGAGATTTAAAGAAATACAGAATCGTTTATGACAAGTGGTTCAGAGAATCATCGCTCCACAACGATGGCTCCGTTCAAAAAGTTATCAACACGCTCAAAGAAAAGGGCGTGACATACGAGCAGGACGGTGCACTTTGGTTCAAGGCAAGCGAATTCGGCAACGACAAGGACATTGTACTTGTGCGCGCAAACGGTTTGCCGACATACATTGTGCCCGACATTGCATATCACTACAACAAGCTTGTAACAAGAGGATATGACAAGGCTATTGATGTTTTGGGCGCAGACCACCACGGATATGTTCCGAGAATGAAAGCGGCTCTGACCGCGCTCGGTCTTGACGCAGACAGACTTGACGCCGTAATTATGCAGATGGTAAGACTTGTACGCGACGGCGAAACAATCAAACTTTCAAAGCGTTCGGGCAAGGCAATCACACTCAACACATTGCTTGATGAAGTGCCGATTGACGCGGCAAGATTTTTCTTCAATTTAAGAGAGCCGAACTCTCACTTTGATTTTGACCTTGAACTTGCGGCAAAACAGAGCAGTGAAAATCCTGTATACTATGTTCAGTATGCGCACGCAAGAATTTGCTCAATTCTTAACAAGGCAAAGGAACAGGGTTTTGAAATGACAATTCCGAGCGTTGAGGAACTTAATGCGCTCAACTCATCCGAGGAGAGAGAACTTATATCCCACCTTGCAAACCTTACCGACGAAATCATTTCGGCTGCAAAGGGATATGACCCCGCAAAAATCACCCACTATGTTGTTGAGCTTGCAACACTGTTCCACAAATTCTACAACGCACAGCGTGTTATGGTTGACGACAAAAAGCTGATGAACACAAGGCTTTATCTTTGCACGGCAGTTAAAAGCACAATCAAAAATATTTTGACAATGCTCAAAATTGACGCACCGGAATCAATGTAACACGCGGAAAGGCTTCTTATGAAACTCAAGGCAAGCACACTCCACAGACTCGGAAACAGGCTTGTGGACTATATGTATAAAAACCCCGAGGCTAATATGCTTAAGCTTGTGAAACTTGCAAAACTTGTTGCAAAAAACATTTTTCCGGCAAGCACATTTACAGCTCCGATTGATATTATCACAAACAAAAGCAATATTTGGCACGATTATCTTTTCAACGGGCTTGAGGATATTGACCGTGAGCAATTCAAAAGCATTGCGCTCACCTTTGCGATAGACGCCGGATATATCGGCACATCTACGCTGCGCTCAAACAGAGAAAAACTCGGTTGCAACATTCCGTGGGTAATTTTGATGGACCCGACATCGGCTTGCAACCTCAAATGCAAGGGCTGCTGGGCGGCTGAATACGGTCACAAATCAAACCTCTCACTTGATGAAATGAGAAAAGTTGTATCAGAGGCAAAAGCGCTCGGAACACATTTCTTTATGTTCACAGGCGGAGAGCCGCTCGTAAGAAAAAAAGATATTTTAACGCTTGTCGGCGAAAACAGAGATTGCATTTTTCTTGCTTTTACAAACGGCACGCTTGTTGACGAGCAGTTTTGCGAAGATATGAAAAAGGCGGGCAATCTTGCACTTGCACTCTCGGTCGAGGGCACTCGCGAAACAACCGATATGCGCCGCGGCGACGGTGTTTACGAAAAGGTTGTCGAGGCTATGAGGCTCCTAAAAAAACACAAATGCCTTTTCGGCACTTCAGTTTGCTACACAAGTGCAAACTACAAAGCAGTCACCTCCGACGAGTTTTATAATATGGAGATTGAAAACGGCGCAAAATTTGCATGGTATTTTCACTATATGCCAATCGGCTCGGATGCCGACACATCGCTTTTACTCACTCCCGAGCAACGCGAATATGTTTACAGGGCAATCCGAGATAAGCGCAACAAAAATCACGGCAAGCCGATTTTCACGGTTGATTTTCAAAATGACGGCGAATTTGTCGGCGGATGTATAGCAGGCGGCAGAAATTATTTTCACATCAACAGTGAGGGTGACGCCGAGCCGTGCGTATTTATTCATTACAGCGATGCCAACATTCGCGAAAAGTCCGTGCTTGAATGCTTGCGCTCGCCGCTGTTTAAGCAGTATTACAAGGGTCAGCCGTTTAACGACAATATGCTGCGTCCTTGCCCTATGCTTGAAAATCCGCAGGCTTTGAGAAATATTATTGAAAAAACAGGTGCAAAATCGACAAATCTAACCGCACCGGAGTCGGCTGAAACACTATGTTCAAAATGCGATGAATATGCGGCATTATGGGCACCGACAGCAAAACGCATTTGGGAGGAAAAGGAGCGTTTTCACCCATTCACTCAATACTATCGCGACACCCCCGAGGGTAAGGCGGAATTTGCACAAAAAAGCGAATAATACAAAAAGCTCCCGTTCAAATCAATGAACGGGAGCCGTTTTTTATGTAATTGTAATGTGATTAAATTACTTCTTTTGAGGTCCGTTAAAACCCTTTTCCTCCTGGAAAGCGGCAATCTTATCAATTACACTGAGAACTACATCAAAGCCCTGGCCTACTGTTTCTGCGCTGAAACGCTCCGGCATATCGTGCCATGTGTGATAATAATATGTAAGCATTGGATTTTGAGCGGCAAATGTAACCGATTTGATGCCTGCCTTTGTCATAGGTGTTGAGTCACAGCCGCCGACCGGGTTGTGGATACAACCGTTTGTCTTACTTTCGATACCCATTTCCTTAAATGTGTCTTTAAACATTTTTTCCATATCGGTATCAAAGCGACAGCCCTGCCAATCATCCTTGATAACAACCTCGAAATATCCTTCGTCGGCAACAGAGTCGATATTGATATTCCAAGCGTTTTTTGTGAGATCATCGTGTTTATGAGCTTGCGCAAATGCCATTGAGCCGCGTAAGCCTGCTTCCTCGGAACCGACATTGAGGTCTACAATACGGCAGCCTTTTGGGAGTTTGTCAGGGTGCTCTTTAAAGTATTTGATAACCTCATAGCTGAGTGCGCAGCCTGTTGCGTTATCCATAGCACCTCTTGATGCGTTTCTCTCATTCGGGTCGCCCCACATAACAACAAACATTGAGCCGATAGCAGTTAAAATCGGAACAAAATGCATTGCAATTCTGAAATTGTTGAACGCTGTTGAGTCAATGATGTTTTGCGCCCATGTTGCGTGGCAAAGATCGCCGGTATAAACAACAGCCATAAAGATTGAAACCAAGCACATAAAGAAGAAACATACTGCACCGAAGCCAACCTTTGCATAGGTTGCAATCAAACCCATTGCAGGATTGTCGTCCTTATATTTGTGTGCATGCTCGGAGTGGCGCCATGTCCAACTTGTGTCTGTATGGCCGGAGAGAATAATTGTGTAATCATATTTTCCGTCCTCGGGAACAAGCTCGCCGTATGTGTTTTGAGAAATTTCTCTGTGGAAGAACATATCAAACCATGTTTTGTAGAAGAAGCAACTGAAAACAAGCCAAATAACTGCGCAAACAGATGCAAGCGCCATACCAATCCAAAGAGAAGTAATTTGAAGAGCAATGTATGTAAGACCGCTCAAAATAACACCTACCCAGCCTGCATATGACAAGCCGCCGATTGATGAACGCGGAGAAACGAAAAACTCTTCCTGCTTCGGCTCGATACCGATTTCGCGGAGTTTTTCACCCATGTAGTCAGCGTATTTTTTTTCACCGTCAGAACCCGGAAGCCTTGAGCCTACCGTTTTCGCCGCATAATTAACGATTTCATACGCTTCATCACCGTATCTTTTTGTTTCGTCTTTCATTTAACGGAACCTCCTAAAACATTAATGCTTTTATTTTACATTAATTATATGTCAAATGCAACATTATATTAGAAAAATATAAATCATTTTTAAACAAATTGTCTATTTGATATAAATATTATCTGAAAAATATGCAAACATACATAACGCCCTTGAGGTTTAAGTTTCTGTATTCGACATTGGAAAGAGCCGTGGTCGATTGATTCACGGTAAGATTTTTGCCTGAAAGCGAAACTCCGAACATTGAGCCGCTGTTTGTGGCAATGCCGAAATAGTTATAGTCAGACTCGTTTGCAATATCAACAACCTGCGGCGTGTATCCGTGCGCAAAAACAATCGCAACGCGCGGCGTAAAATCAGCCGTACATGTTATGACTCTTGAATTTGCATTGTTGCCGAAAAAGGTTTGGATTGAATAAACATTGTTCCAAACATTTTTTTCGGCTTGTGTTGTGTGCAAAACAGTATTTTCTGTATGCGTTGTCACAAAATCCTCAATTTTTTGATTGTCTGTATTAAAATCGTTTCGCTTGGGGACATCGGTGCCTTGCCACTGATTAAGCCCCATTTTTTCAGTTTTTGCTGAACTACTCAATAATATCACTCCTTAAAGTTTCAAGTACACTGCACGGCAAGCCGAAATTATCATATGTGTCAAAAGTTTGACTCCACTTATCCCACGAATCAAAATTCATTCCGTCGCCGTCAAACAACGCATCGGTGCACATCAAAATATAGCTTTTGATAAAAAGACCGAGGCGGTGCAAATCCTTTTGCTTAACACCCGAAAACACAGTTTGCTTGTTGCTTACAGTGCATTTGCCCGAGCCGACGCGCGAAAACGCACGCTTAAAATCGTCTGCCCTGTAATCGCAAAACGGCATTGAAAGTCGCTCAATAATCTGCTGTTTTATAAGCTCGTCGCCGTATCTTTCGGTGTCAATATCAAGCAAATCAATATAGCCTTGCATATTATAATTGCCCTTTGTATTGATAAAAACAGAATCGTAGGCATTTTTAAGGCGGTTTTTGACTGTTTCAATGCCCATTGCATACGCATAAATTTCTGCATTTGTAATACCGTTTTCTTTGAACGAAAGCCCAAGACCCTCGAGCAGTCCTTTCATTCTTTCATACTCACTCGTCATACGCCGCCACCTTAATTTCTCCGGGTGTCAGATACGATGTGTCATAACACCACACAGAACCGCCCTTGCCGTTTTTATCGGTAATATTGCAATATGTCAGTGACTCGTCACGCATAAGCGAATAAATAAGCTTATTCAAATTGAGCGACTCGCCGATTTTAAGGCGGTCAAAATACCGCTTAATCTCCTCTATCAGAGCAGATTTGAGTTTTTCATTCTCGAAAGCCGATTTGTTGATATAAACGCACAAATCAGTTGGAAGTTCGCTTGCAAGCTTTGTTGTCGAATAACACCCTGCCATAGTTATGATTTGGGCGGCATTTGAAACCTTGTTTGAAAGCGAAATCGGGAGTGTACCGGATTTGGTGCGCAAATAGATTGTGTAAAGAGCATTACTGCGCATAAATTTGCAGTCGACAACATCGTCAATCCTTGTTATAGCCTGCTCAAAAGCACTTTCGTTGACACCTGTCGGAGCAACGGAGTATGCGCTCAAAATTCGTCTGCGCAGTGACTCGTCCGTTTCGTCATCCGTGCCGCCGATAAATGCCTCATCATTTCTAACGCCGGAAATACCCTTTGGGCAATCGACCATAACGGTGATTGTTTGCGCTTTTGCGTTATACTGCGCACCTGCGGCAATTGCACTTGCCGAAACGCTTACTTCCGTTTCGCCGGCCGAAATAACAGCCTCACCCCTTGTTTCAAACTGAATATACGGACTGTCCTTTACAGAACAAACAGTTCCTTTTGGAACCGTAAGTTCCGTTTCTATCGGCTCATCAACATAAAATGTCAGCTCTCCGCTTGATTTTGACGCAGACTTGCGCGTAATGTCACGAAGAGCGGCATGATAGTCAAGCTCCGTGCCGTTTGCCGTTTGCGGAAACGACTGGCGAAGAATATAGTCGCCGTAGCACGAAAGCGAATAAAGCTCCGACGCGACAGCCTGAAACCTTGCTCCCAGGTCGCTCATCAAGTCAACATTTTCTCCGCTTTTCTCATAAAATGCGTTTTTCATATTATTAAGTATTTCATCATATGTTATTTTCAAAATCAACACTCACCTGCCCTTCTGTTCCGTTAACGGCGATTGTAAATGTAATCTCGTTTTCTCCGACCGTTGCCGCTTTCACGCAAACGCCGTCAAGGGCGCCGAGCGCCTGCCTTGCATAGCAAAGTGCATACTCGGCTGTCGGCTGTGCGTTGATTGTCGAAATCAGACTGCCGAAGTCCTTGTTCGGATAAAATTCGCCGCGGTGTGCAGTCAAAATGATTTTGGCATTTTGAAGCACCTCATCGATGTAATCAACCGTTTGCAATCTTGCGGCACCGTTTGATTTGACATAATCGCCGTCAATTATTTTATTTGTCATTTTTTATCACACCGTCCTTGCCGATTATCATTGAATTGATGATAACCGTACCGTCATTTTTTAAAATTATTTTGGCGCCGCCGGCTGAAGCAATGCGAATTTCGCCGCTTTCAAGCGACGAGGCATCCTCCGCAGTGCCGAGCATAACCTGACCGTCTGCAGACGGAACAAGTATGATTTTTTCGCCGCGCGGCGCCCTTGAGCTGTAGCCGTACGGAGAATACGAATCAATATCGCGCTGACACACCGAGGCACCGATTTCGCAGGTATTTTTGTCTGACAGTGTAACGCTTCCGCTTTCGGCTGTCATGGTTTTATCGCTTTTTGAAAGCATTTTACTCAGCCACATAGTTAACCTCCCGCAAATCAATTGATTTTGATGCCGTTATCCTCGTTTTGCAATAATCCGTCTTTGCCGAAATACAAATATCGCTGATATAAAAATCGTCGCCGTCATCTATCGTGCCGTCGCATTTTACTCGGTCATAAAGATTGAAATTGTGTATTCCCTCCAAAACAAGTTCAACCGTTTCATAATTATCACTGCTGCTTGACAAAAGATTTTTCAGTTTGCGCTTTTGTTGCCATATAGGCAGTGCGGAAAGATTGATTTTTTTAGAACGGCTGATGCCCTCACTTTCAAAAAAGCGGCTTTTAAAATGGTGAGAATATCCGTTTTCATCATCTGTCATATAGTCGATTTGAGAATAAGCGTCACCGCGGTTGATAACATATTTTTTGCTCAAAACATTGTAGTGCTCCATATTAACGACAGCATTTTCATTAAGCACACACAGTTCATTTTGAGGGGTAACAAGCACATTTTTGCCCGTCAAAGCATACACCATATCGTTTATCGCACCGTAGCACGATGTGCCCTTACCCACCTGATAATATGTATCGCACCAAACGGACGGCAGTTTTGATTTGAAGCCGAAATCCCTTGCATACCTGTTAAACAGAAAAATTGCCGATGGACTGTCATAAGTATAGGGCTTTGCTTCGTTATCAAGCAAAATGCAAGCCGTCGAGCGTGCATATACAAAACAGGATATTCCTGTCGAGGTAACGCTTTGGCGTTGCGTGTCGGCAATGCCGTTAAAAATAAGTTCATCGCCGTCATAAGCCAAAACACGGTTTATGCACGGAAGTTTTTTATCGCTTAAAAATGTCAGTCTCAACCCGTCGGCAGGTGCCTGCGCCGTTTTTGAAAGCTCATAAGACACGAGACCGTCAACGCTGATTTTCTTATTTTGGGGCGTATAGCAAACAAAACTTAACTCAGCCATACCTTATCCCCCTCGCGAACAGAAAATAAATCGGGATAATTGTTGCATTTGAAAAGCTTTTCAACGCCGACAGATGTTCTGTTTGCAATGTCATATAGATTTTCATTGGCAAGCGCAAATGTGTAGCCGAAATTGCGAATGGGATTTTTTGCATCGGAATCCTCGATAAACTCAAACGAATAATCAACACATTCCTCAACTGCGTTGTATGAAATGTCGAGCGATGAAAAATATGCTCTCATCGGCGGCAAATCGTGAGAAAACAAAAACGAGGAGCCTTTTGACTGAAACACCTTAATAAGTTCGTGTGCTTTTTCGCCGGCATTTGAGCCGACAAATTTGCCGTTGCCCTTGATTTTTGCCGCTTTAAACGAAATCTCCTGCTGTTTTGCCGATTTAAAAAGGACAGCTTTTGACGCAATGTTTTTTGAATATTCCGCCTTTATATAGGCAGGGTTTGCGTCAAAGCAAAAGCCTTTGTATGTCATTGTTATTGCTTGCATCATTCGCCTCCCGATGTGTCATAACGCCTTGAATCAAGGCAATAATAGTCGCTCATTAAGCGAGCTGAATCGTAATCAAATTCTGTATTCTCCATAGGTTTCACTCCTTTATATTAAGTCCGTACCGGCGAAAGTCAGGGTACACCTGAGAGTGAAAGCGCCGATTGCGTTGTATGTTGAGGTGTTTGAAACTTCTATCTTTGCAGGATGCTTAAAAAGCGAATCGTGAATTATTCTGCTTGCGATTTTTGCCAAACTCTCAGCACCGTTTCGCTGAGAAACAAATATGTCAAAGCGTATCTCATAATTCCCGTATAGCACACATTGACCTACGGAAATATTATTCATCACCGTTTCTCCGGGCGACACGGCGATTATATTTTTTTCAAGTCTTGTCGGCTTTGTCGCACACGGATACGCTTTTATAATCCGCATATCGTCAAAAAACGAATCTCTTTTCAGGATTTCAATTGTTTCGTCAATCTTTTCATCAAAAAACATCGTCATCCTCCTCGGCTATGCGTTTCAAAATTCCGGTATAAAACTGAACTCTGCCGCCGATAATCACTCGTTCACGCCTGACAAATTCATATTTAACACCGTCAAACATCAAATAATCGTTGTCCTTTATATTGTAAATATCAAAATCGCTCGGTCCGAAATATGTATAATAATCGTTATAATAAAAGCCTGCCGCAGTTGCATTGTTTTCAAATCGAGACTTGTTTTTGCGCCAAGTTTGGTTGACAACGGCAAAGACAGTATCTCTGCCGCCATCGCTCTTAACAAGGCTCATCTCTTTGCCGAGCAGATTAAAATACCTTTTGCAAAGTGAACTCTTGTCAATCATTGATAAACATCACCTTTCATAAATTGAGGCTCAAACGCATTTAAAGCAAAAGCCGCTGTCGGCAAGAATGTCCTTACACGCATTTTGTGCGTTTTTATAAAGCCGCTCGGCATATGCGACAGTGTCGCTCTCAACGATTTTGACATCGCCCGCAGTGAACGAAGTAACATTTTCACCGTCATACGAATTGACGGCAAGCACAATATCGTAATTTGCCCTCGCCGCCGCCAAATATATGGCTCTGGTATCTGCTTCAAATTCTGCATTTGCAAGCAGAGAGCCGATAACTGCAACCGCATTTTCAATAATAGGAGAGTATTTTTCAATCTCGCTGTCATCATATCCGCCGAGCAAAACCGTAATGCGTTTTACTTTTTCAACATCAATCATAAGCTATGTTTATACTCCATCAGGAGCAATAAATCTTACGGCATCGGGATAAATAACCGAAAAGCCGGTAATTGTTGAAATAGACGCTCTCTCAAGTTGACGGTCTATAAGCTTGTCAAAATCTGTTGACACCCCGCCTGCCTGCACCTTTTCGACAGCACAGTTTTTATCTAAGCCGAGCATTATCGGCGACTCGTCAAGCTCTCTGCAATGAACAATTTCGGCACCGAACGGAGTAATCATATCGCCCGTTGCGTGGAATTTAAGTCCTGCGGCGGCGTCCTTGAATTCGTTCATATTAAGGAGCTGAAGAATACTGGTTTTGCCGCCAATCAATGTTGTGAGCTTGTACGGATTAAAACTGCACCAATAATCAACAAGATCGGAATATGTATAATTCTCACCCGCAAGGGTATATTTTTGACAATTTGAATCATTGATAGCCTCAAAAGCATCAAAAAACTGTGATCTTGCGATTTGTGCGCCGATTTGCTTTAATGTTACGGTAAACAAATCAAGTTTTTGAAATTTAACAGCCTCGTATGACGCAACAAGCATTCTGCCGCGCTTATGAAGCGGTGTAAGTTTGTCCTTTGTTTTAATAACCGTTTCCGGGATTTTTGCACCCTCACCGACAAGTGCGAGCATTTTGTCCTCCGTCGAAGAAACCGTTTCAACCGATCTGTAATCAAGAGAATCAATGATTGTGGTTGTAGCAACAATTTTGTCAACGGTGTTATTTGAATCAATGCCCTGCCTAACGGCTCTTGAAATATACTCCGGAAAAAGTGCCGCTGAATCGCTTGTAGTAAAGAATTTTGCAACGCAATCGGAATCAAAACCCGAAACCTTTATGTTGAAACGCTTGAGCTGGCGCTGATAAGCGTCAAGTCCCTCAAGTTCTGTGCCGACATAGTTTTCAGACGGATCAAGCGCCTCGAGTGCCTGTGTAAAGCTCTTGCCGGTTGTGTATAATCCTTTTTCAAGTTTTAAATTATCGTATGCCATTATATAAAATCATCCTTTCTGAAAATTAAAGTACAATGCCGACGGTTTTATTTTCTCCGTCATATTTGAGAACAAGAAATGTTCTGCCGGCAACACTTATATCACCGATGTCAATTGCGTTGTCGCCTGCCGCGACAAATCCGCGATAGCCGCAATTGAGTGTTGTGGCAACTGTTCTAAACTCGTAATAGCCGTCCGTTTGAACAACAGCGTATTTTCCTCTGACAGCAACACAAGCCCCGATGAAAGGCTGATTTTTAGTTGATTTATAAATCTTGCCGTCACTGTCAATGCTGACAATATCGCCGACCTTTGCGTTGCCGTTTTCAATAGTGATACAGTTTGTTTTGTAACCGTTATAAGAAATCATAAATTCATTTCCTCCTAAATTTTATATTGGTTGAATTTTTCGGTGTCGCGCCTTTGCCCCTTTGGCATAAGTTGCGGAGCCGGAGCCTGACCCTGAGCGCACATACCGTTTTTAAATCCCAAAAGTTCCTTAGTTGTCATAACCGATGTTAAAGACGAAAAAATCTGTGGGTCCGTTTTCGGAAAAGCTTTCAAAAACATTTTGACAACTTCTTTTGAAAGTTCCTCCTTATATGCCTCGCCGAGCATTGCTTTTTCGGACAAATCGTCTATATAGCTTTGGAGCTTGTGAGCCTGTGATTTTGAAATAGTGATGTCAGAGCCGCAGTTTTCAATTGACTTCAAAATATCCTGCATATTTTCCTCCTGTGTGAATTTAAAGGATTTTGTGATGCCTGCTTCTCTCTGCGCCGGTACGGCAACAAAGCTGAATTCGTATGCGTCGGCGGCGTTTGAAAGAGTATCAAAGCAAAGTTTGCCGTTATACTCCCTACCCCTAATATGAGAACATCCGCCCTTTTTTCTGTCGTTTCCGCAGACAGAGCACTTGCTGCTACTCATTGAGCACGAAACAGAAACCTCTTTCTTGATTCCTGCATCGATTTCCTCAATCAGTGAGGCATTTTTTTCGTTGTTGAGCATATACGCTTTTGCCTTAAGACAGCAAAGCGGTTCGCCGTCAACAGTAAAGCGTCCGTCCTGCTTTTCGATATATGTATCGAAAATGCGTGCTTTTTGGTCGGAGCTTTTCATCGAATGATCGGAAATTCCCGTTTTTCCGATAAAAAGCGGTGCAAGCTGTTTTAACGACTCAATCGAAAATTTTTCGTAATCTCTGTCAACCTCATTACTGCACAGCGTGACATTAAACACATAAATTTCGTCAGCCGAAAGCTCGCGGCGCGCAAGAGCATTGATTTTTTGCAAATCCGAATCATCGGTCTTGCATTTTTGGATTTGACACTGAGCCATCATCTGCCTCCTTAATTAAATTATCAGCCATGGCATTATAGTACCGTGCCTGTGCATGCTCGGTTTCGTCCTGAAGGGTGATTCTGTCCCAAACAATTTCGACATCATTTGCAATGCCGTTAACGGTTAAATATGCCATACCGATTTTTTTGAGTATAGGGGTTATTATTCTTCTGTAAGCCGCAAGCTCTGTTGTGAGAATATCTGCCTGCTGTCGGCTCATTTTTTCCGTTGTGGACCAGCTCAAGCCGAACATATACGGCATAAGCCCTGTTTTTGCAATAATCTGCTCAAGCATTTGGCGCACGGGGATTTCGCTGTCGAGGATTTGATTGTCCGCGCCAATAACGCTGACCTTAACATCGCCGACTGCAACAAAATCCTTTACGCTGTCCTTTGACGACATTGCGTCCTTCCACGCCGACGCCATTTGATTTGCGCGTTCCTTTGCAAATGCAGCGTCCGTGCCGTCGCCCTGCGGCTTATATGTCACGGCATATCGCAAATTGCCGACACGCTCCCAATTTGAGCCGATTGTCGAATAAATTTTTAAAAGAATATCACTGACAAACGGCAATCCGCGTAACAGACTTGTGCCCAAAATTTTTCCCGGCTGAGGATTCAAAACGGAAAACAAAATATTATTCGGATGTCTTATCGGCTGAGCCATGCCCGACGAAGTGTTGAAGAATTCAAGGTCAATGCCGTTGTCCTTTCTCTTCACATCAAGTACATCAAGCTCGCCGTTATAAAGCGCATAAAAGCAGTTTTCGTCTGCAATTATTTCGCCTACCGCCGTACCATATGTCAAAAGCTGTTCAACATAGCTATCAACAAATGACTGTATGCCCTGCTGATTTCCACCTACATTTACACAGGCAAAAAACTCGTTCATGGCATTGCTGAGCGACTCGTTATCCGTTTCAAACCTAAAACCGCCCATAAGCCGAACAATCTTGTTTATAGCACTGTCGATAATCGGAACACCCTCTCGCAGTTGTGCATAAATTCGGTTGTCAACATTCATCGGCGTATAGTTTGAAAATGTATAAAACGGATTTGACGAAACAGAGCCTGTCTGAACAACCTGTGCCGACTGTTTCGGCTTGTTGTCCGAGGCGTCTTTCTTGTTTTTACCGAATAAACCCAATACTTCACTTCCTTTCTACCGCAAATGAAAACGAATAATCGCTTTTGTCCTTGCCGATTACCGACTGAACAAAATATCGAATATCGTCCATTGCATGGTCATTTTCCTTTTTCGGTGCGTCGCGTTTAATGTCATTGTCCCAACGATAAATCGAAAATTCTCTTATCGCATCGGTACAATCGGGTGATATGTAAATTTCGTTATCCTTGAGTGCCTGACAAACGCGGTTGATTCCCTTAAGAACATCGTTATCCGCCTTGATTATTCGATATTTGCCGTGTCTGCGCACCGTTTCGATAAACGATGCCGCCGACGGGTCAATAATCAGCGCGGTAATTTTTCTGTTGCCGACAAGTTCGCACAGATGCGAATAGTATTCCTCATCCGTCAGCTGAACGCCCTTTTCGCGTGACGAATGATAATATTCGTTTATTCTGTACCACGCTTTGCCGCAATGTCCCCAAAGCCCAAGAGAAAACGGATTGACCGTGCCGTAATCGCACGAGAGATAGTATTCGTCAAACGAATCAGCCTCTTTTATATGCTTTTTGGCGTCAAACATGGGATAAACAAGTCCGTCCGCAGCAACCCATTTGCCCTCGATAAATCTTTCATAAAACGCACCGGAATAAAGATTTTTGTAACGACATTTCACCTCGTTTGAAAGGGACGGATTATCGTCCATCGTGAAGTGAAGATAGAGCATATTCTTAGCATTTGACTTTTTTATCCACTCGTTATAAAACCAATGATAAGGATGCTCCGGATTGCAGTTAAACCAAAATTTTGAACCGTCGAGCGAACATCTTGCAAGTGCTTGCTCAACAAACGAGCGCGGCATAAGCGCAACCTCGTCAAGAAGAACTCCCCCGAGGGTCATACCCTGAATCAGCGACGCCGAACTTTCGTCGCGACCGCCGAAAAGATAAAATCTGTTTTGCACTCCGCCTTTTTCGATTGTCAGATAATTCCTGCTCAGTTTTTCCTCAACCGCAAAACCGAGCGATTTTAAAATCGGAACAAGAGGCGTAACAACATTTCGTCTCAGAGAGGTGACGGTTTTACCGCAAAGAGCAAACGCGGTGTCACCGAAATGATAAAACGCCCAGCCGACAAACGAAAGCGACATACAAAGCGTTTTGCCGGAGCGTACTGCGCCGTCGCAGATAATTCCGTTTTTATCTGCCGAGGGACTGCCCTTGCACCACCAAGTCAGCGCAAGGAGCTGTTTTTTTGAAAACGGCTTAAATTCAGTCATTAGGCTTTTCGCCCCGCATTTCTTCTACACTCTTTTCAAGCGCCCGATAAAAGCTCAATCCTTCGCCGTTGCTCACGGCGACAATCTCATTCAGCTTTTCAAATGCCTTGAGTCTGTCGAAAAACTTAATTTCCATTCCGCCGCCCTTCACTCGCTTTATTTCGCTGATATTAAACAAATTGAGTTTTGGCAATTTTTGTAAAATCTCGTCCTCGCTCAAAAACAAAAGCGAAACGGCATCGCTGACATCGCCGACGGCAAGATTTGTAAGCCCCTGCTTGATTTGCTCTTCAATTGTCTTTTTCCTTTTTGGCATAGCCTGTCCTTTCCTTTGCTGTCGTTACCGAAGAAATTTCTTTCTTCACCCTTTGGCTGAAAATCGTCTTTTTATGCACATTTTGCGCATAAAAAAGCAAAAACAACGGCAAAAATATTTTTTTGATGATTGTTATTCGCAAAGCGTGCATAATCCGTCAAATTGTAGGTGATTATTAAAAATTAACAAGATATTAAATTTAATTATGAACTTTGTTAAATTATTGACATTCTGAAATTTCAGCGATATAATAAGGGTGTTGAGAGGCAGAAAGTCTCAAACATATCAACAAATTTTTAAGAAGAAGGAGTTAGAAATTATGGCTAACAGATTTGTACTTAATGAAACAAGCTATCACGGAAAGGGCGCAATTCAGGAAATTGCAACAGAGGTAAAAGGCAGAGGCTTTAAGAAGTGCTTTGTTTGCTCCGACCCTGACCTTTTAAAATTCGGCGTAACCAAAAAAGTTACAGATGTTTTAGACAATGCGTCCATCGACTATGAAATTTATTCACAAATCAAACCGAACCCAACTGTTGAGAATGTTCAGACAGGTGTTAAAGCATTCAAGAACAGCGGAGCAGACTGCATTATCGCAATCGGCGGCGGATCGTCAATGGATACAGCAAAGGCAATCGGTATTATCATCAAAAATCCCGAGTTCGAGGATGTTGTTTCTCTTGAGGGTGTTGCACCGACAAAGAACAAATGCGTTCCGATTATCGCCGTTCCGACAACCGCAGGCACAGCGGCAGAGGTTACAATCAACTATGTAATCACCGATGTTGAGAAAAACAGAAAAATGGTTTGTGTTGACCCTAAAGACATTCCGGTTATCGCTGTTGTTGACCCTGATATGATGTCATCAATGCCGAAAGGACTCACCGCCGCAACAGGCATGGACGCTTTGACCCACGCTATCGAGGGTTACATTACAAAGGCTGCTTGGGAGCTTTCGGATATGTTCCATCTCAAGGCAATCGAAATTATTTCAAAATCACTTCGCGGCGCTGTTGAAAACACACCGGAGGGCAGAGAGGGTATGGCTCTCGGTCAGTATATCGCAGGCATGGGCTTTTCAAATGTAGGCTTGGGTATTGTTCACTCAATGGCTCATCCGCTCGGCGCTGTTTATGACACACCTCACGGCGTTGCAAACGCTATCATTCTCCCGACCGTTATGGAATATAATGCTCCTGCAACAGGTGAGAAATACAGAAACATTGCAAAGGCAATGGGCGTTGAGGGCGTTGATGATATGACTCTTGACGAGGCTCGTAAGGCTGCTGTTGACGCAGTTAAAAAACTTTCTGAGGATGTAGGAATTCCTAAAGACCTTAAGGATATTGTTAAGCCGGAGGATGTTGATTTTCTTGCACAGTCTGCATATGATGACGCTTGCCGTCCGGGCAACCCGAGAGATACAAGCGTTGAGGAAATCAAACAGCTTTATCTTTCATTAATGTAATTAAATTAGTATAGACAGTAATGCTGTAACCACAAACGGCGGTAGGTTTAACCTGCCGCCGTTTTTATAAAATTCAATATGCATAAGAATTTATAATCGAAAATACTTATAACTTATAATATAAAAAGCGTTGAAGATATTAATCTTCAACGCTTTTATGTTTTGATAATTATACCCACTCTTTGATAATTTCGGGATTTGCAAAAATCTCGTCGAGCTTTTTCATAAACGGAACGACATCGCCCAAGTCAAGTGCTCTGTGGTCAAATGCGATTGTGAGCGGCATCTTTTTGCCTGCGCGGATTGTGCCGTCCTTTTCAACAATCGCTTTATCCTGAATCGAGCCGATTGCAATAGCTGCAACCTGCGGAGGAATGATTTCGAGAAGCGTGCAAACACCATCCCATTCTCTGTAGATTGAACCGAGATTTGAAACAGTGATTGTTCCCTGCTCTATATCATGCTTTGTAAGTCTTTTCTCAATTGGGATTGCGTAGTATTTTTTCTTTGCAGCACCGCTGAGTGTATGCACCTTGTGCTTGCCGGTTTTTGAGCCTATAAGGCGGCAAATTGTTTGCTTGATTTTGCCCTCTTTAAGACCATTGAGTGTATTGTCAAGCGAAACCTCAAACATAACCTCGTTCATATCCGAATTGTTTGCTCTTTTGGCGGCATTTTTGATTGCGTTCTGCATTTCGCTGATTGATTTTTTGTGCATATCATGCATATTAATTGTCATCATTTCGCCGGTGTCAAGCATCATCGGCATAGAAATGTTGATTTCCTTAAACTCTGTGATGCATCCTCTTACAAGAGCGCGGTTAAAATTAATATGTGCATTAAGTGCAGGGCAAACCTTCAAGCCCTCAACAATCACACGGAGCATAATTGAGTTGATGGTAAGCTTTGTTTCCTTTGTTGCATCCTTGTTAAGTTCCTTAACAACCTGCATAAATTTTGTGCATTCCGGCTCATATGTAACTACTGCATGGGGAATTGTTTCCCAGCTTTCTGATGTCATATTTGATACGATTTTTCTTGCAATACCAAAATGTGTTTGCTTGATGGGACTGAGATTTTGTTTCATACTGTGTACTCCTTCTTAACAATTATTTTTTCATGTAAAATGCAACTGCCCAATAATAAATCGGGATTGTTATAAACACAACAGCCATTGCGCCCCACAGACCTGTTGCAAAGCTCAAAACAAGATAAGCAAGCAACACAATTTCGGGGATGGGCAACGCAAATAAATAGCCTTTTTTCGTTTTTGTGTAGCACGCTCCCGCATAATGATAATAAATCGGGAGGAACAAAAACATTATCCACAGCGGATGCCACATATGAATAATCAAATTCAATACTACATAAACCGCAAGAACAATCAGTGCAAACGGAAATTTCAAAAGCTTGCGCGCTCTGTCCTTGTAAAGCGAATGTCTTTTTACGGGATTTTGAATTCTCGGCACGCTCGGCAACTCCTCCGGAGCCGATGATAAATTATCGTCCGTCGATTTTTTAACCGCGCCATCACCGTTAATCAATTCGTCGAGAGTGACTGAATAAAGATTTGCTATGGCTATTAAATTGTCGGTATCGGGTGAGGACTCGCCTCGCTCCCATTTTGAAACAGCCTGACGGCTGACGCCCAACTTTTCGCTCAAAGCCTCTTGGCTGTAGCCGTGGGACTTTCGGAGCTGTTGCAGTCTGTCTGCGGTCTTTATATCCATATAAATCCTCTTTCGCAGACGCGGCACTCTTGTGCTGTGTCTGAATAATACAACATACCGCACCTACATACAATACATTTTGCTTTACATAGCCGATAAATCTTTTGCAACTATTGGTTGCATTGGCTTAAATAAAGGGTTTGCGGCATATTTTTGATATAATTAATTTTGTTTTAATCTTGCCTCAAGGCGATAAATCGGCATGCCCTGCGAGGCAAATTTTTCCTCATACTCGGTGACAATATTGCCCTCAAAATCGCTGTTGTGCAAATCGAGCGAAACATTTGAAAGCTCATATCCGCATTTTGAAAACGACTCTATCGAATATTCAAAAAAATGCATATTGTCCGTTTTTTGGCAAATGGGTGCATTCGGCTTTAAAAGCGTTTTGTATATATTCAAAAATCTTTCGCTTGTAAGTCTGTGCGAAGCATAGCTCTTTTTCGGAAACGGACACGAGAAGTTTAAAAATATCTTCTCAAATGTTTTCGACGGAAGGTAGCTTTGGAGATACTCACCGGCGCAGTTTAAAAACTTGATGTTTTCAAGCCCCTGCTGCTGAGCATTTTCACAGGCGATGACTATAACATTTTTCACCTTTTCGACGCAAATAATATTTGCATCGGGATTTTGCTTTGCAAATGTGCAGCCGAATTGACCCTTGCCGCATCCTATTTCGAGATAAACGGGATTGTCATTGCCGAACATTTCTTTTAAATCAAGTATATGATTTTCCGACAGTGCATCGTTAAAATTCAAACTGTCATTTCTTAAAGTAATCAAATAATCCTCAACAGCACCGAGGCGGCTGTCAAGGTTTTTCTTGTGTCGCATTCTCATACAGAGTAACCTCAAATCAATATTACATAACATTATAAATTATTTTATACATCATTACAACAATTTTTTTGCAAAAATTGTTACATATACTGCCATTTGTATATAATACACATTTTCACAAAAAATCCCCTACAAATATGTTGTAGGGGATTAAAATCATATTACCAAGTTGAAACATATCTTGCCTGGTCGCAAACGATAATTTCGCCCGAAATGCACGCCGACACATCGGAAAGCAAAAAGCCGATAACCTCTGCCATTTCCTCAGGCAAAAAAATTCTTTTGCCCGACTGCCATTCGGCATACATATTTTCGTTTCGCGAAAAACCTGTCATATTTGATTCTGTAACGCCGGGACCGACGCCGTTAATCCTTATGTTTTCGGAAATAACCTTTCGCGCAATGCCTTTAATAAAGCTGTTTGTAGCCGCCTTTGTCAAGCCGTAAGGAATATCGTCGGCACGCATCGACCTTTCGGAAGTGATAACAACGATGTTGCCAGTTGTGTCATCCTTTGACTCCAAATATTTCACAAATTCCTTAACAATAAAATAATTGCCCTTCAGATTTGTATCCATTTGAGCATCCCAGCCCTCGGGCGTAACATTTCTGAAACTGCCCTCGTGGAACGAAACACCTGCATTGCTGACAAGCGAATCAATTTTACAGCCGAACATTCTCTCGGCATTTTCAAAAAGGCTCGGCAGTGACTCAATATCCGTTATATCGTGCTTGATACAAGCGCAATTTTCGCCGATTTCGGCGGCGACATTTTTGAGCTTTTCCTCGTTTCTGCCTGTTATAATCACATTTGCACCCTCGGCAACGCATTTTTTCGCCGCAAAAAAGCCGATTCCGCTGCTTCCGCCGGTAATCAAAATATGCTTGCCCTTCATCGTTTCGTTTGGGGCAACTGTGTATGTATTTACGGTTAAATAATTATTAGGAACGCCCTTGACAATATATTTAAAGGCTCTTTTGAGCTGTTGCTTAAATCCCATAGTGCTTTAATGACCTCTGATTTTTTTAATAACTTCTATACCCTTTTTGCCGACAACCTTTTTGACGGCATTTTTAATCTCGTTTTTCTGCCTCTGTTCATCGCTGACGGTTGAAAAATTCACTGCCTCCAAAGCATCACTTTCGTCTTTCCAATTGGTGAAAACTTCAAACACAACAGGCTTGTCCGAGCTGTCGGGCTTGAAAAATACATCCGCAAGCGAAAGATACCCGTCCTTGCTTGATGCCGACATATACTCACAGCCCAAATCACTCGCATAGTGCTTAACAAGCTCATGTGATTTTGCGCCGTAATGGTCTGCGGCGGCAATAAAAGCGTCTGCATCATCGGCAAACTGTGCACCGGGGTGATTATAATTTCTGAATTCTGTACCCTTGCCGTTATTGATAAGCATAATATTCAAATTGCTCGGCAAATGGCGGTTTCCGAGTGAGTTCATATCATAGAAAAACGCAAGGTCGCCGATAATGCAATAAACATTTGCATCTCTGTTTGCGAGAGCGGAACCTATCGCGGCAGACATAACGCCGTCAATGCCGAATCCGCCGGTGTTTGAATAGCATCTTACGCTGTTCGGTGTTTCAAAGAAATTCCACGAACGAAGCGTATTTAAGATGCCCAAATGCAAAATTGAATTTTCGGGCAGCTTTGACGCGCTTTGCTTTGCTATCCAAATATTTGAAAACGGAAGCTCGGGTATCTTATTATAAAATTCGTCATAAGCGTTTTTCCACTCAATCAAGAATGAATCATTCTTATCTGTGCAATCCTTTGAATATTGTTCAAAGAAATTTTGCTCGCTCATTTGAAAAACATTTGTCAGTTTTTTATATGTATCCCTTATCTCTCCGTCGGGATTTACACGCCAAAACTCCTTACATCTGAAATAAGGATATGCGCCCGTAATATTTCCTATATCAACAATGACATCAAAATTATTGCAGGATGAATTAAGTGCAAGCGGACACAAAACTCTGTATGTCCCTCTGTAATTGCTTGTTTGGTCACACAAAACAACTGCGTTGTATTTTGCGCAAAATCTGTCTGCCGCGGCGGTAAGTGCTTCGCTCCATTTTGAATGAGCACCGACAAAAACGCCGATTTTGCCGTTCGGCATAGGCGGCAGGCTGTCCTCTGCGGTATATCTTCTTATAACTCTTTGCTTCGGAAGCTCCTTAACATCAAAATTTGTGCTGTATGTGGTTTCCAAGTCAATGTGAATCGGTCCTCCGCCGTTTCTTGTAAGCTCAAGAATGGCATTGTTTACCTTAACATTGCAATCCCACCTATCCTCATCGGTGTGGCAAGTCGGGATTTGAACACTGCATTTCACAATGTCGGCAAGCGGACGGCTTCTGTCGATAACCTGCGCAACATTTTGACCGACTCTGCCGTAATGCTGTGTCGAAGTGATTGCAACAATGGGCAGTTTTCTGTAAAACGCCTCCGTCAAACCGGGAATGTAGTTTCTTGACGCTGTTGCACCGGTGCAGGTAAGGACAACAGGCTCGCCCGATTCTTCAGCCATTCCGCACGCAATGTAAGCCGCCGATCTTTCGTCAGCCGCAGAATACATTTCAAAAAAATCATCCTGTTGCATGCTTGCGACAAGTCTGATATTTGTTGCGCCCGGGCTTGCGATGACCTTTTTTATTTTATGTTCCTTAAGCAAAGAAATAACTATTTGAGTATTTACCTCGTCGGTATAATGAGTATTCATAAAAACCACCTACTGTGCGTATTTAGCCAAAAATTTGATTTTGCCCTTTGTAAGATTGTTTACAAGAGCAAGCGAGCTTGTGAACTCGGCTGTTTTTCGATAGCAAACAAGATAAATTGCATTCGGTATAAAACAGCAAATCACTCCGCGAACGATAAGTGTTGCGATAAGTGAATCAAAAACGATAAATTTGTTGCAAATCACTGCGCAAATCACACACGATACAACGGATATAACCGTATATAAAACCGTTTGGAGAATATATTTTGTCGGGTTGAATTTGAACAAAACGGTGAACAAATTTGAATAAAGCCACGGCATACCGACTAAAAGTATACTGATTACGGTTGAAAGCAAAACACCGTAAAGACCCCAAAACTGCACCATAATCAAATTCATAACAAGATTTGCAAGCGCAGTGACGAGCGGTCTGAATCTGTCCTTATGCCAAATGCCTGCCGCGTCCTTATAGAGGCAGAGTAGCGAATTAATCTGCCTAATATAAAAATAAGCGCAAAAGCAAATAACATAGCTGTAGCCGAGCATATTATTCTTGCCGACCCAAAGCTGCATAAACGGCTGATAGAGGCACGCAAGGCAACACATACAAAAGCCGGAAAGCCACGAAATAATCAGAGTAAACTTTTTTAAATCGTTAAAATTCTTTTCCTGTGTTTCGGTGATAATGCTGTTGCCTATTCCTGCGGTGCAGGAGAAATATATAACGGCGATGAATCCGCTGACCGCGGTTATTATGTAAAAATAGTTTTGATAAACAGCAAGCGCGGTCAAACCGAGAAATGCGGAAATGACGATTGTATCCGCCGAATCAACAACGACGGAGCCGATTTTGGCGGTAAACAAATCGCGCACCTTTTTGTTAATCTCCTTAACCTGCTCCTTAGGCAAATCGCCGACAGCGTGATACTGAGGATACATTTTGTCAACAACAATTGCGGTGACAATGTTGCCGACGATGCCGAACACAATCAGCACCAAAACATACCAATAATAATTTTTGAGCAAAAACAGCACTGCGATTTGGAGCGAATATTGAATTGTCGAAACAATCAATGTGATTTTTGACGCGACATCGCCGCGCTGATGCGCCGAAAGCAGGCAGTTTTTGTATGCAAAAAGCCAATATGTGATAACCGTTGCCGTAAGGTTCATAAGATACAAAACATAAACATTCATATCATCGGGAACGGAGCCGCTGATGAGTTTCGGGACAAACGGCGTTATTGCCAAGCCGACAACGAGTATTACAAGACCGATTATCCTGTAATATTTTCGATAAAGGCGCATAAGGGCGCAAATCGTTGTTCCGTCATCATCGGCAATCGGCTTATACATACTGAATACAAGCGCACTGCCGACACCGAGTTCCGCAAGGTTGAGCACCTGCAAAACCGATGAAAAGAGGCTGTTGAGTCCCAAATATTGCATACCGATTGTGTGAATCATAATTGTTCGGATTGCAAAAGGAACAAGCAGCGAATACAGCTTTAAAATCCAAGAAAACACAACATTTCTTGCCGCGTTTTTACTTCGTTCTATTTTCATATATAATAACGCTTTCAAAAAATTTATACTGTAATAATAAATTATACATAATAAAAAAAGGCTTGTCAATAAAACAAGCCCAAACAATATACACAAAAATAGCACCGTCTGTTTGTTCAACAATTCACGACACAAGGCGGCATATTTTGCAACTATTTTTCAATCAAAACGGCGTGCGCGATGCCGGGAATCGGCTGTCCCTGCTTTGCAGAGGTAGGCGACATAAGCGCACCTGTGGCAACAAAAAGCACCCTCTTATATTTTCCGTCATTAATTTTATTCATAATATGCGAGCACAAAACACTTGCACTGCATCCGCACCCGGAGCCGCCGGAGTTGACATCCTGTTCCTTTAAATCATAAATCATCAAACCGCAGTCATTGTGAACGCTTTTGATATTTTTATGATATTCAAGAGCCAAAACCTCGTGCAAAAGTGTACTGCCCGTATATCCCAAATCGCCCGTTAAAATCAAATCATAATCATCTGCCGCGGTTTGTGTGTCATCCAAAAAATCCGAAATGGTTTTAGCCGCAGCAGGTGCCATTGCCGCACCCATATTGTTTGCATCCTTGATGCCCAAATCGGTTATTGTGCCTATGTGAATTGCTTTGATTTTCGGACCGTTGCCGTTTTTTACAACTACTGCGGCGCCTGCACCCGTAACTGTCCACTGCGATGTCGGCGGACGCTGACCGCCGTATTCAAGCGGATAGCGAAACTGCCTTTCACTCGATGCAAAATGGCTTGACGCACCGGCGACACAGCAATGCGCACCTGCGTCAATCAACATTGCGCTGTTGCAAAGAGTGAGCGCCATTGTGGAACATGCGCCGTACATTCCTATAAACGCAATTTCCAAATCCTTAAGCGCAAAACACGAGCCGGTGCACTGGTTGAGCAAATCGCCAGTCATAATAAAATCGACATCGGCGGCTGATTTATTCGCTTTGGTAAGCGCACGGATAACGGCGTTTTTTAGGAGTGCGGACTCTGCCTGTTCAAAGGACTCCTGCCCCATCGTTGTGTCGTCAAACACCTCGTCAAATTCGTTTCGGAGCGGTCCCTCGCCCTCTTTTTTGCCTACGACGCCTGCCGACGCGGTAATTACGGGCGGATTGTCAAACAAAACGGTTTTGCCCTTAAAAATCATAAAAAATACACCTCGGTTTTATTTTAACCAAGGTGTTTGTATTTATTCTTTATGCAGCAGTCCTCTGTTTTTGCTGTTTTATTCCTTCATCGTTTTTATTATCGAAATTAAAAACGGAGCCGCAACAAAGGCGGATATTACATATGCAATCGGCTGTGCCGCCTCTATTCCCAAAACACCCATAAATTTCGGCAAAATTATTACAAGCGGAATAAAGAACAAGCCGTTTTGCGTACAGGCAAGGAAAAATGCTCTGCCCGTTTTTCCGAGGCTTTGAAAGGTCATGTTCGCAGTCATAACAGTCGGCAAAAATACAAGCGCAACACAAATGTATCTGAACGCAGGCGTGCCGATTTCAAGAACATCAGCATCGTCACGGAAAATCGAAACAATCTGCGGAGCAAGGAAAAACGAAATTGCCGACAGCACGGCGACAACAATTGTGCCGAACAGCCAAACAAACCTTATGCCCTGCCTAACGCGGTTATATTTTTTTGCGCCGTAATTAAATGACGAAACAGGCTGAAAGCCCTGACCTATTCCGACACAAACGGAAAAAATAACATTTGCACATTTTGCGACTATACTCATTGCGGCAACGCACGGGTCGCCGCCGATAATGCCTGCCTCGATATTCAAAAACATTGTCGACAATGAATTAAGTCCTTGGCGTGCAAAGCTCGGCACACCGGTAGAAACAATGTCCCAAATAATGCGCGGCTTGAAACTGAAATATTTAAACGAAATGCGGCTTTGCGGCTTTTTCATCAAAAATACACACAGCAAAATAGCCATGCCGATATATTGCGAAACGGCGGTTGCAACGCCTGCACCCGAAATGCCCATATTAAATGTAAAAATAAACAGCGGGTCAAGGAAAATATTGAGTATTCCGCCTGTCGCAAGCCCTATCATCGCAAGGTTTGCCATGCCCTCATAGCGCAAAATATTGTTCATAACGCACGAGGTTGTCATAGCCGGTCCTGCAATCAGGATAAATCTGCCGTAATCACTTGCATACGGCAAAATCGTATCTGTACTGCCGAGCACTTTCATAAGCGGAGAAAGAAACAGCAAGCCGAGCAACATAATCACTCCGCCTGTAAAAAGTGCCCAAAAGAAAGCGGTTGTGCAGTATCTGCGCGCCGTTTCAATATCTTTTGCGCCCAATCTGCGGCTGATATTACTGCCTGCGCCCTGACCATACATAAAGCCGAACGCCTGCAAGATTGCCATAAGGCTGAGCACTACGCCCGTAGCACCGCTTGCGGCAACACTGATTTTTGAAACAAAATAGGTATCCGCCATATTATAAATCATCGTGATAAGCATACTTATCACAGTCGGCACGGCAAGAGTCGCAATAAGTTTGTTAACAGGCGTTTCTGTCATTCTCTTATATTGAGCGTCTGCCGATTTGTTATAATTCAAAAAATTCATCTCTTTTCAAAACGAAATTTCAATAATAAAATGACTGCATTTGCGGGGGAGCACAACGCAGTCATTTTGATAAATCAATATTCAAACAAGCCTCGCAGAGTCTTTATTTAGTATGTTCATCAAGCGTAAGATAATACGCCTTCAAAAAATGCTCGCAAAAATACTTAACTTCAGGCATATCAATGTCGGCAATTTTTTTCTCCTGCGATTTGAGGGCAATTTCAAATTCCTTGTTGCCCATCCTGTTTTCCTCGATGCATTTAATAAGCGCGCTGATTTTGTCTGCCGCCTTAACAAGTTTCCAAAGCGGCTTGTCCTCCTCATTATGGGTGAAAAACGGCTCGTAATCGGCTTTAAAATCATCGGGGAGCATCGCAGTCAATCGCTTTCCTGCAACATCCTCAATATCTTTATAAACACTTTTGATTTCATCATTGTAGTATTTAACCGGTGTCGGCATATCGCCTGTGATAACCTCGGTTGTATCGTGATAAAGGGCAATGACGGCGGCACGATTTTCGTCATAGTTTTTGCCGTAATATTTGTTGCCGATAAGCGCCAAAGCGTGGGCAATTACAGCGACGGAATGGCTGTGCTCTGCGATATTTTCTTTTGATGTATTTTGCATCAGCGCCCAGCGGTCAATCATTTTCATTCTGTTGACCATTGCAAAAAAATTGTATTGCTGTGCCAAAATATCAGTCCTCTTTCTTTGTAATGTCGATTCCAAGCTCGTCAAGCTGAATATCGTCGATAACGGACGGCGCACCGCTCATAAGCTCGGACGCATTTTGCACCTTCGGGAATGCAATAACATCGCGAAGTGAATCTGCGCCGCAGATAAGCATTGCGAGTCTGTCAAGACCGATGCCCATACCACCGTGAGGCGGTGCGGCATAGTGATAAGCATCAACAAGGAAGCCGAATTTTGCGTCAATCTCCTCTTGTTCCATACCGAGCAATTCAAACATTTTTGTTTGAAGGTCACAGTCGGTAATTCTCATTGAGCCGGAGGAAAGCTCCGTGCCGTTTAATACGAGGTCAAACGCCTGAGCCTTAACTTTTGATTTGTCCGTGTCAAGATACTGAATGCTCTCCTCCATCGGCATTGTGAAAGGATGGTGAGCGGCAACCCACTCGCCGCTTTCCTCGTCAAGCTCGAAGAACGGCATTTCTGTAATCCAAAGGAAGTTCCACTTGCCCTCGGGGATAATGTCAAGTTCCTTTGCGATAGTAAGACGGAGCGCACCCATAACAGTGAGAGCCTTGCGCGTCTTGTCTGACACGATAAATACAACATCGCCCTGCTCTGCACCGAGTTTTGCGATAAGCTCCTGAAGTTCGCCGTCCTTAAGGAATTTATTGAACGAGCAGTTTGGCTCTTCATCAGCCCAACGGATATATGCAAGGCCCTTTGCACCGATGCCCTTTGCATATTCGGTGAGCTTGTCGATTTTCTTTCTTGAATATGCCTTTGCGGCGTTCTTTGCCACAATAGCCTTTACACTGCCGCCGTCGGCAATTGCGTTTTTGAATACAACAAAATCTGTTTTGTCTGCCCAATCGGAAATATCCTGAATAAGCATACCAAATCTTGTATCCGGCTTGTCGGAGCCGTATTTATTCATAGCGTCGGCAAAAGTCATACGCTCGAGCTTTTCGGGAACATCGACATTGATTGTTTCCTTCATAAGTTTTGAAATAAAGCCCTCTGCCATTGACATAATATCGTCGCAGTCGACAAACGACATTTCAAGGTCGATTTGTGTAAATTCGGGCTGACGGTCCGCTCTGAGGTCCTCATCTCTAAAACAACGGGCAAGCTGAATATATCTGTCAAAGCCCGCAATCATTGTAAGTTGTTTATAAATCTGCGGCGATTGCGGCAAAGCATAAAATTTGCCGTTGTGAACTCTTGACGGAACAACATAGTCGCGCGCACCCTCCGGTGTTGATTTAATCATCATCGGAGTTTCGATTTCAATAAAATCGTTGTCATAAAAATATTCTCTTGCAATTTTTGCGATTTTGTGGCGCATCAAAATGTTTTTGGTGAGCTTTTCGTTGCGCAAATTGAGATAGCGATATTTGAGTGTTGTTTCATCGCCGACTTTTTCACTTTTTTCGATTTCAAACGGCGGTGTCTGCGCCTTTGAAACGATACGAAAATCGTTTACGATAACTTCGATTTCGCCTGTCGGGATGTCGTGATTTTTGCTTTCACGCTCCGCAACGGTGCCGACAGCGGCAACAACATATTCACTTCTTACGCTTTGTGCCTTTGCAAAAATCTCTCTGTCTGTTTGGTCGTTGAACGAAAGCTGAATGATTCCGCTTCTGTCTCTCAAATCAATAAAAATAAGGTTGCCAAGGTCTCGCTGACGCTGTACCCAGCCGAAAACGGTGATTGTTTGACCGACATTGCTTATGTCAAACTTGCCGCAATAATCTGTTCTTTTAAGTCCCTTAATACTTTCTGCCATTGTATATATCCTCCGCTGTTAGAGTAAATTATTCTGTCTTTCCCGAAAACAGCGAATTAAAATCAAATGCCTCGCCGTTTATCTCCAAATCTTTCAAAGCATCGTCCATGCTGACCGAATAAAAGCCGTTTACGAATGTGTCAAGCGCAACATCGCTGCTGTCGCCGGTTTGCATATTTTTAAGGCTTGCCTTGTTTGAGTCAACCTCGTTATCGCCGATAACAACATTGAATTTTGCGCCGATTTTGTCGGCATATTTCATTTGAGCACGGATTGAGCGTTCGTTCAAATCATATTGAACGGAAAAGCCCTCCGACCTCATATCCTTTGCGATTTCGATTGCCTTGAGCGTAGCCTTTTCGCCGAGAGCTACTATGAAAAGGTCTGTCTTTTCAGGCTCGGGGAATTTGCAACCCTGCGCCTCCATCACAAGCTGGAGCCTTTCAAGACCCATGCCGAATCCGAGCGACGGAGTTTTTGCGCCGCCAAGCTCTTCAATCAAGCCGTCATATCTGCCGCCGCCGCAAACGGTACCCTGAGCGCCGATTGAGTCGGAAACAAATTCGAAAACTGTTTTTGTATAATAATCAAGACCTCTTACGATTTGCGGATTTACTATGTATTCGATACCCATAGCGTCAAGATAGCCCTTTACCTTTTCAAAATGCTGTTTGCAGTCATCGCAAAGATAATCAAGCACAACAGGTGCACCCGATGCAATATCACTGCATATAGGGCTTTTGCAATCGAGAATACGCATAGGATTGCGCTCGAGTCTGCCCTGACATGTTTCGCAAAGTTCGTCCTTTCTTGCGCTGAAATATTCCTTGAGCGCCTTGTGATACTCGGCACGGCATGTCGGGCAGCCGATGGAGTTTATTTCAAGGTGAAGGTCTGTTACTCCAAGCTCGTCAAATACTTGCTTTGCAAGCGAAATCATTTCCGCATCTGCAAGCGGAGATGTTGCACCGAAACACTCAATACCGAATTGGTGGAATTCGCGCAATCTGCCTGCCTGCGGCTTTTCATATCTGTAGCACGATGTGAGATAGCAAACCTTTTGCGGCAATGCCTCGTTGCAAAGTCCGTTTTCCAAAAACGAACGAGCAGCGCCTGAAGTACCCTCGGGGCGCAATGTAATTGAGCGTCCGCCCTTATCGTCAAAAGTATACATTTCTTTTTGAACAACATCGGTTGTGTCGCCTACGCCTCTTTGAAAAAGCTCCGTGTGCTCAAATACCGGAGTTCTTATTTCTTTATACCCGAAATTTTCGGCAACGCTGAGGCATGTTTGCTCAATATATTGGTTTTTATAAACTTCCTTTGGCAAAACATCTTTCGTGCCCTTTATAGCTTTGGTAATTAACGCCATATATATTTCTCCTAAACATTTTTTATGGGTGACAGTGTTTACCGTCACCCAAAAACAAATTATTTCTTTTGATTATAACGAGGATTGACAATCTCTCTCCACTCAAAATCGCCACGCTCAACGCCTCTGATTAAAGCCTCTGCAGTTGCAATGTTTGTTGCAAACGGAATGTTGTGAACATCGCAAAGCCTAAGCAAATCGTTGTCATTCGGCTCGTGCGGCTTCGGTGAAAGAGGGTCGCGGAAAAAGATGAGCAAATCAATTTCGTTGCAGGCGATACGGCTTGCAATTTGCTGACCGCCGCCCTGTGCTCCGCTTAAAAAACAATTTATTTTGAGGCCTGTTGCTTCCTGAACAAGCTTTCCCGTTGTGCCGGTTGCGCAAACATCGTGTCTGCTGATAATTCCGCAATACGCAATACAAAACTGAACAAGAAGTTCTTTTTTTGCATCATGCGCAATAAGAGCAATATTCATAATAATTCCCTCCGATGACAATTAAAGCCGTTAGTTAATGCCTGATACTTTCAATAACTATTATTACATACAATTATAACTTATAATAAAAATAATAACATAAAAATGCTGTTTAGACAAGATTTTTTTATCACTTTGTCAAATATTATCAATTGAGGAGTGTTGAATCCTTTTGAGCTTTTTTCTCATTTGTGTTGTGAGAATAGTAATAGTCGATAATTGACGCCGTAATCTCAGCAGTTGATGTACCCGAACCTGCAAGCTCGATAGCCGATGCAATACTTATTTCGGGATTTTCGTACGGAGCAAAGGTAATAAGAAAACCGTTATTGTGTTTAACACCGTTAACAACAACCTGCGATGTACCTGTTTTGCAGGCAACTTTTGTGTCTATGTTGTTGAATATTCTGTTCGGTCCGCCCGATGTTGCAACGAGACGCATACCTCGGCGCACAATGTCAAGATTTTTGCCGCTGACATCGACCGTTTCAACAACTCTTGAGCCGGTTTGTGTAAGAGCGCCGCTGTCAGACGCAATTTTTGATTTAACGAAATGGAGCTCATATCTGTCGCCGCCGTTGGCAATTGTTGCACAATAATTTGCAAGCTGAAGCGGAGTAAAAAGGTTGTCCGACTGTCCGATTGCCGCCTGAACCGTATCACCCGGCGCCCAAGTTACGCCGTATTTCTTTCTGTATGCAGGTCCTGCAAGAATACCCGATGCCTCGGGAATTTCAACACCTGTTTTTGAGCCGAGCCCGAACATTGCGGCATACATATTCATTTTTTCGACGCCGAGTTTTTGCGCACAGTTGTAGAAGAAAATGTTGCACGAATGCTGAAGTGCGTATTTAACGCTGAGAGAACCGTGACTGCCTGTGCATTTAAACACCATATCGTTTACTCTGAACTCGTGTCCGCAGAAGAAAGTTGAGTTTTCGGTAATAACGCCCTCCTGCAAAGCCGCAGCCGCCATTGCCGGTTTAAATGTTGAGCCGGGAGCATATGTTCCGAGTGCAAAACGGTTATAAAGCGGTGTGTATTTGTTTGATGCAAGCTCCTTATATTTTGTGTAATAATCGTTCAAATCATATGACGGATAGCTTGCGGCTGCCAAAACCTCGCCCGAATTGATGCCTGTCACAACAACAGCACCAGTTGAATTGTATGCAACCTTTTTGCATATTTTTTCAAGCTTTTGTTGTGCAAGCTTTTGAAGGTCTTTTTCAATAGTCAAAACGATTGTGTCACCCTGCACCGGTTGTTTTGTAATTTCTTCCGTAACAGTGCCGTCGGCATTTATGGTGACTGTTTTTTCGCCCGGAGTACCTCGCAAATCCGACTCGCACGCCGACTCTATTCCCGACTCACCGATTTCATCGGTAATACCGTAGCCTTGGTCCTTAAGTCGCTCGTATTCCTCGTTATTGATTTTTCTGACAGTGCCGATAATGTGCGGCGCAAGTGTTGAATCGGTATATTCCCTGTATGCCACAACCTGAACATCCGCACCGGTGTATAAATCGGGATTTTCCTTGATTGTTGCAACGGTTTTGTCGCTTACATCATCTGCGATTTTAACAGGGTTTGAAACCGAAAACAAGAGGCGTGTAAGCTCGTATCTGACATTGCCTATTTCAAGCGTTTTTTGCACGCCGTATTTTGAAAGGTAATTCTCAAGTCCGTATTTTTCAACCATTGCATCAAAGCAGTTTTGAGCCGTTGCGTACGATTGAAGATTGAGCATATCGGCACTTTTCATTGTGGCAATATTCTGCTTATATTTATCATCATCGTTCTCGGTAAAGAATGAAATGTTGCCTTTTTTGTCAGCCTTAAGCGGAAGATTGTGAACAAACTCCTCGCCGTTGGAATTAAAAAGCGAAATCAAATTCAAAACTATTCTGTTTCGCTCGTCATTGTTTTTTGATGACGGAAAATATGCCGCGTCGAGAATAATGCTGTTTCCCTGGCGGTTAGTAACGAGAGGGTTGCCGTTTCTGTCAACAATTTCGCCGCGCGCCGCCTCAATCGGCACGGTGTATGTTTTGACAGTATTGTTTTGTGCGGCATAATATTCGTTTTTGTTAACCTGAATATCAAACAAATCGTATCCGAAAACGGCAACGGTCGCGATAACAAGAATTATGGCAATCGTTGTGCGTGCGCTTTTGTAAACACTTTTCACGGCAAATCCTCCCTTCCTAAAATTTTATTCAAAATACTAAGCAAAATTATTTTTCAAACTCAACCTCTTTGTTAAGTTTTCTTTTAAGCGGCATTATCAATGCGCAAAGTGCAAGAGTCATAACCGAGGTATAAAGCGCGCTCGGAATATAAAACGATGCGATTGTCTGCACACTGCCCTCGCTGTGGACAATAACCATAAATAACAGCCAATAAATAACGCAGTATAAGAAAACGGTGAACACTGCGCTGAGCGCGCAAATCCAATAGGTCGGTCTAAAAAGATATGAAACAAACGATGAAATCACAAAGCACAAAAGCATAAGAAATATGCAATTAAATCCCATATGCTGTCTTGCTACACAATCCCACAGCAGACCTGCGAAAAATCCGAGCAGTGCGGCTGTTTTTTCATCCTCGTCTATACCGAGAATAACGGCAACCGGGATGACAAAAAAGCATCGCGCACCACCGATTTCAAACCATAATCCGCCGACATTTTGCATCAAATCGGCAATTACAATCAAAAGACAGTAAACACAATATTTAATTGTAGCCTGCTTTTTTGTGAGTTTCATTTTTACTTCCTGCTATTTGTTATAATCGGTCAATACAAAGCAAGACGACAAATCGTCCATATTAACACCGGGTGAAATTACTGCGTATGACGAAATATCGGTTGTTTCGTCGGCAATTTCGTCAACCGTGCCGATAATCAATCCCTTGGGCATTGTTCCGCTGATTCCGGCGGTGCAAATAATAGAGCCGTATGAAATATCGGTAGAGGAGCTGAGGTTTGCCATTTTGCACTTACCCTCTTTGGCAAGTTTAGCCGTGCCCGTTACATACGAAATCTCGTTTGTAACAACTTCGTATGCCGACACATTGAAAGACGGGTCGAGAATTGTTTTGACAACGCTGTAATCGGGATATGCCTTGTCAACAACTCCGACAAGATATTTTCCGTAAAGCACCGCGTCACCGACCTTAACACTTTTAAGCGTGCCGATGTTGATTGTAAACGAGTCGTAGGTATCTGCGCTGTCGCGGCCGATAACGGATGCCTCGGCAAATTTATAATCCTTGTGTTCTTCCTTAAGCTCAAGAAATTCTTTGTATAAGGTGTTTTGATTTTTTAAATTTTCATAATCGACAAGCTGTGAGCGCAAATCACCGATTTGCTCCTCAAGGCCGTCAATCTGCTTTTCATATTCCGCATTGCCGCTGAGAGAGCCGAAAGCCTTGTCCAGCCCGTCGCTGATTTTTTGCGCAACATAGTGGCACGGCTGAAAGACAGTGCCCACAACGGTTGACTGTGCCGTTTCACCGTGACCGTTGACAGCCGCGATGAATATGCCAAGCACAAGCAGTGCAACTATCGTGCAAACCGTTTTGACAACGCGATTATTAAATAAATGTTTCATTTAGCGTATTTTCTCCCAAAAGGTTTACTTTGCTCTTCTCAATTTGACAGCCGTTCCGCGAACAACACATTCCGTTGGCTCCTCAGGGACGATAACGGGAATTTTGATTTCCTTTTCAATCAAATCCTTAAGACCTCTCAAGCGGCTTGTACCGCCGGTAAGATATACGCCGCGTTCGATAATATCTGCGGCAAGCTCCGGCAATGTAACCTCAAGTGTTTCCTTAACGGTGTTGACAATAATGCCGACAGGCTCCTGCAAAACATATCTGATGTCTGCGGAGGTAACTTCCACACTTCCCGGCAATCCGTCTGTGAGATTTCTTCCGCGGACCTCCATGGCTGCCTCGCCGTCATATTCCGACGCGGAGCCGATTTTGATTTTAATATCCTCGGCTGTCGTTTCGCCGATTAAAAGATTGTGTTTTTTGCGCATATATGTAACAATTGCCTCGTCGAGCGCATCGCCGCCGACCTTAATGCTGTTACAGCTGGCAATTCCGCCGAGCGACATTACGGCAACATCGCATGTACCGCCGCCAATATCAACAATCATAGAGCCGGTTGCCTCATAAACAGGAAGTCCTGCGCCGAGAGCCGCTGCCATAGGCTCCTCGATAAGCTCAACCTCCTGTGCACCTGCGGCACGCGCGGCGTCCTCAACGGCACGGCGCTCAACCTCGGTAACAGCAGACGGAACACAAATAACAACCCTTGTTTTTGTGAACATTGAGCGGTTTGACGATCTATACATAAAATCGTGCAACATATCGGCTGTCATATCGAAATCGGCGATAACGCCGTCCCTTATCGGGCGAACGGCAACGATTGAGCCCGGTGTTCTGCCAATCATTTTTTTAGCCTCATTGCCGGTTGCCAAAACGCGCTTTGATTTGACATCAACTGCGACAACGCTCGGCTCTTTTATGATAATATGCCCCTTTTTGTCGGCAACAAGAGTATTTGAAGTTCCTAAATCAATACCTATATCTCTTGAAAAAATCATTGTATATTCCCACTTTCACAAAGGCATAAAACGCCTAAAATCCATTAATAGAAATATATTATATAATAAGTAATTTACAATCTCAATATCTAAATTAAAAATTAATAAAATTTCACAATTTTGTAATATAATTTTCGGATTTACTGTTAAAAATTAGAGTTGGGCGGCAAAAATCAATCCGCCGCCCAGCAAAATTCCGTTTGAAATCAAATTTTTGTGGTAAAGGTGTAACCCTGCTGTTTAATATCGTCTATCACATCGCCGAGAATTTCGGCATTTGTTTTGCTGACGGCGTGCAAAAGCATTATTTCGCCGCTGTGCGTGGAATTGCATATATTTTTATATGCCGTGTCCTTGTCCTGCTGATTATCGGGGTCCCAATCGGCGTATGCAAACGACCAAAATACGCTTTTGTAGCCCAAGTTGTTTACAAGGGCTATACTCCGCTGTGAAAATTCGCCTTTAGGAAATCTAAAATAACTCATTGTATAATTGAAATTCTTTTTGATATAATTGTGCAAATACTCGACCTCCTCGGTCGCCTTTTCGTCGCCGATTTCGTCCATTGTAAGATGTCTGTACGAGTGATTTCCGACGATATGTCCCTCGTCAATCATTCGCTTAATCAGCTTTGGATTTTCTTTTGCAAAATCATATGTCACAAAGAAAATTGCCTTTACATTTTTTCTCTTTAAAGTATCCAAAATTGTAGGAGTATAGCCGTTTTCGTACCCCTCATCAAATGTAAGGCAAATACTTTTTGAATCATTTAAAAGCCATGTGCCGTTGTATTTTCCAAAGGTTTCCTGAAGCGAAACGGGGTCGGCGGGCTGCTTGTGGTCCGTTATCGTTCCGGGGCCCCAAACAACCTTTGAGGATGACAAATCGTTAAGGCTTGCAACAGGGTCTGCGCTCGGTGTTTCCGTTGTCGTCTCGGTTGCCGTTTCAGATGGTTTTTGCGTTGTTGTGACTGTTGTTTCGTCTTTTTTATTACTGACAGTATTATCATCGCTTGTGCCGACATTTATGGTGCAACCGCAAAGCATTGCAAGACAAAATGTGCTTACAAGAAATTTATATATTTTTTTCATAAAAATAAAACCTCCCTTGTCTTATTATTTGACAACGGAGGTTTTGTATCACTGTTAATATTTAGTTTTCGTTTTCCTTGATGCTTTTCATTTTAAGATAAGCGTTGATGAATCCGTCAAGGTCGCCGTCCATAACAGCGGTGATATTGCCCATTTCAAAATTCGTTCTGTGATCCTTAACCATAGTGTAAGGCATAAATACATACGAACGAATTTGAGAACCCCAAGCGATTTCCTTTTGGTCGCCCTTGATGTCCTCAATTTTTTCAAGATTTTCTCTTTCCTTAATCTCGACAAGCTTTGATTTGAGCATTCTCATTGCAACCTCACGGTTTTGATGCTGTGAACGCTCGATTTGGCACGAAACAACAATACCTGTCGGAATATGGGTAAGACGAACGGCAGATGAGGTTTTGTTAACCTTTTGTCCGCCTGCACCCGACGCACGGTAAACATCCATTTTAATATCCTCGTCGCGGATTTCAACATCGACATCATCGTCGATTTCGGGCATAACCTCGAGAGATGCAAACGAGGTGTGTCGCCTGCCCGACGAGTCAAACGGTGACACGCGAACAAGACGGTGAATGCCCATTTCGCCGTGAAGATAGCCGTATGCATTTTCGCCCTCAATCAAAATTGTTGCACTTTTAATACCGGCAACATCGCCCTCGAGATAGTCAAGGGTTGAAACCTTGTAGCCGTGGCGCTCGCCCCAACGATTATACATACGAAACAGCATTTCAGCCCAATCCTGAGCCTCTGTTCCTCCTGCACCGGCGTGGAATGTAAGAATTGCGTTTTTGCCGTCAAATTCGCCGTTTAAAAGTGTTGAAAGTGTCATACTTTCAATTCTTTTTTCAATATCCTCGACAGAACTTGTGCAATCCTCTACAAGCGACTCGTCGCCCTCTTCGTCTGCAAGCTCAATCATAACCTGCGCATCATCAAAATCGTTTTTGAGCGTTTCATAAGACTCAACCTTTGCTTTTAACGAACCGATTTTTTGCATAGTCTTTTGGCTTTTTTCCATATCGTCCCAAAAATCGGGAGCGGTGCTGATTTTTTCAAGCTCGGCAATTTCAATTTTCAAATTGTCGATATTGAGTGCTTCTTTTAAATCATCAATCGGCTTTTGCGATTGCGAAAGTCTTTGGTTTAATTCTTCAAATTCTAACATAATTTTTCTCCGCATTACTGATTTATAACATTTTACTATTATAAAGTATATGCGTCTGTTTTGCAAGTTCAAAAACTATTTACTTTATTTTAACCAAATAATTGATTTTTTATGTTTATATAATGTATAATAGAAATAATATAAATATTATACCTTATTATATGTATTCAAAAAGGTAACCAAGGAGAAAAAGATGTCAATATACAATAACTGCGTTTGCCCTGTATGCAAAAAGCAATTTGAGGACGGCGACGATATTGTTGTTTGCCCGGAGTGCGGCACGCCGCACCACAGAGAGTGCTACAACAGTATTCATCATTGCGCCAACGCTGATTTGCACAGCGAGGGATACGATTTTTATAAGGAAAACATTGAAAATAAAAAAAGCAATAACAAAAAGCCAAGCGAAAAAGATGAGCAAGGATACTACATTCCCCCTGTTTCATTCGGAACAAGCATCGGCGCAGGTAATGATTCCGACCCCGGAATCAACAATATACCGGATATGGACCCCGATGATAACGGTGAGCCGATATTCGGCTCATTTCAACAACCTGTTCAGCCGATTTTCACCGTTAAGTCACCGTATCAAAACGACGATGAAACAATTGACGGTCAATCGGTAGCCGATATTGCAATAACAGTCAGAACAAACACACAGCCGTTTATCACAAAGTTTAAGAAGATGGAAAAAACGAAGAAAAAGGCATCGTGGAATTGGTGCGCGTTTATCTTCGGTCCGTACTATTATTTTTTCAGAAAAATGTATAAGCCGGGCGTTTTATATTTTTGCTTAACACTTGCGATAAACTATGCCACCTCGTTTTTCACCACAAAATTTGCGCCCGAAACGTTTAAGGCGCTCGCCGATTTGATGCAAAACGCATATTCGGGCAAATCATACGATGTGAACAGCTTGGCATCCGCCGGCGATTACTCAACGGCAATGAAAATATCGTTTATATCTTTGGCGGTGTCACTGCTCGTCAGAATTATTTTTGCCGTTTTATCGGACTATCTGTATAAAAACACCGTTATTTCAATAATCAAATCGGTTGACGAACAGCTTGAAGACGGAGCCTCATTCGTTCAGACACCTATAATTATGCCGATAGAAAATCTTTCCGCAAATGAAATGCGCAAAATGTATCTTGCAAAAAAAGGCGGCATTTCCACATGGGCACCGCTGCTTGCGGTAATCGTTTTTGAAATGATTTTGAGATATTTATAAATTACTGTTGGGGGTTTATAATGAAAAAGGTAAGAAAAGCGATAATTCCGGCGGCAGGCTTGGGTACAAGAGTTTTGCCCGCCTCAAAGGCAGTACCCAAAGAAATGCTCAACATTGTTGACAAACCGGCTATTCAGTACATAGTCGAGGAAGCGTTTGAAAGCGGAATTGAAGAGGTTTTGATTGTAACCAACCGCGGCAAGGGTGCAATTGAGGACCATTTTGACCACGCCTTTGAACTTGAATCAAAGCTCGAGGGTCAGCCGGGAAAAGAGAAAATTTTAGACTCGGTAAGAAATTGCTCAAAATTCGGTAATATTTATTTTCTGCGTCAAAAGGAAACGGGCGGACTCGGTCACGCTGTGCTTTGCGCCAAAACATTTGTCGGCGACGAACCGTTTGCCGTGCTTTACGGCGACGATGTTATAATATCCGACAATCCCGTGACAAAACAGCTTATAGACGCATATGAAAAATACGGCAAAGGCGCAGTAGGCGTTAAGGAGGTAAGTGACGAAGCAATCACAAAGTATTGCTCGCTCAAGATTTCTCCGCTTGAGGGTAACTGCTACAACTGCACAGATATGATTGAAAAGCCGAAGAAAGAGGAGATCATGTCAAACTTCTCAATTCTCGGCAGAGTTGTATTACCAAGCGAAATTTTTGAAATTCTCGAAAATACGCCGCTCGGCGCAGGAAACGAGCTTCAGCTTACCGACGCTATGAAAACGCTTGCAAGAGACAAGGGCGTGATTGCCGTTGATTTTATCGGCAAAAGATACGATATGGGCAATAAATTCGGAATTTTGCAGGCAAATATCGAGGTAGGACTCAATCATCCCGAAATAAAGGACGACCTCAGAGAATATATTAAACAAATTTCCAAGGAGTTATAAACGCATAATATGCAAAACAATTTTTATCAACCGCCGAATGAGCCACAAAACAGATATTATGTCTCAGGACCGCAATATCAACAAGCTTTCACACCGGCGACAATACCGCCCGATTATTTCAGGCAAATAAGAAAAAATCAAGAAAAGGAACTTGTCAAAACAGGATTGATTATCGGCACAACGATTTTGTCGATGCTTGTGATTCAGTTTATCGAGGCAATCGTTTTACAGTTGACCGGCATATACTCGTCAGCGGCATTCAAAACCTCAACGGCACAAAACCTTTTTAACGCCGTAGGCGGTCACATTCTTTCAATATTTTTACCGTTTTTAATAATGGCGTTTCTCTCAAAAAAGCGATTTGTGACGCCTATCGTGCCGAGGAAAAAGATTGCACCGTCTAAGGCAGTTGCATGGATTTGCTTTGGTATGGGTTGTTGCATCGCTGCCGATTATCTCGTTGCACTTCTCAGTACAATTGCCTCAAACAACGGCTACAAACTCACCCAAAACACACTGCCGAGCGCAAACAGTGTTGTTTCCTGCATTGCGGAAATACTCTCTACTATTCTTTTGCCGGCTATCATTGAGGAATTTGCTTTCAGATGCTGTTCACTCGGCGTTTTAAGAAAATACGGCAAGGCATTCGGTGTTGTTGTTGTCAGCATCATTTTCGGCACAATTCACGCCAATATCATTCAGTTTATTTTTGCGACATGTGTCGGCTTGATTTTGGGATATATCACTGTTAAAACCGACAATGTTATTATCGCGATGATTGTTCACGGCTTAAACAACTCTCTTTCCGTTATCGGCGATATTACCGATTATATAAGCGGCAGTAATACACTCGGCGACAAAATAAGCACGGCAATTATGCTGATTTGGCCGGTTCTCGGCGTTTTCGGTATGATTTACTTAATCACACGCGACGGCTTGTTCAAAAGCAAATATTCAATGTATCCCAAAGAAGTGCGCAAGCAAATCAAGAAATCGGAAAAAACGGCAATTTCAGCCAATCCGTATGTTTTGCCGTTGGCATCAAAAATCCTTTGTATTCTTCCCGGATTTTTGCTATTTGCACCATATTTTATTTACAGTATAATCGCAACAATAATTAAACAATGACAAATGAATTTATGAATGAGGCAATCGCTCTTGCAAGGCAAAGCGAGCTTGAGGGCGAGGTGCCCGTGGGAGCGGTTGTCGTAAAGGACAATAAAATAGTCGGCACCGGCAGAAACCGCCGCGAATACGGCAAAAATGCGCTTTATCACGCCGAGTTGGAGGCAATCGACAGCGCCTGCAAAACTCTTGGCGGATGGCGGCTTTGGCAGTGTGATTTGTATGTCACGCTCGAGCCGTGTCCGATGTGCGCCGGCGCAATAATTAATTCGCGCATAAGGCGAGTGTATTTCGGCGCCTACGATAACAAGGCAGGCTCGTTCGGCTCGGTTGCAAATTTTAACTTGATACCGTACAATCATAAGCCCGAAATTTACGGCGGAATTATGGAGGATGAATGCTCCGCAATGCTGTCCGAATTTTTCAAAAAATTGAGGCAAAAAAATAATAATAAGGCACGATGAAACCGACGAATATCATCGTGTCTTATTATTTTACATTAATTTCAGCACATCCGCTTTTGAGCATAGTCCGTCGCTGAATGCCGTGGCATTTGCACAGGCGTTGGCAAGACGCAAAGCATAATCAAAATCATTTTTCATAATATACCCTGCCGCAAAGCCCGCAACGGCGCTGTCACCGCATCCGTTTGTGTTTCTAACATCGCCCTCTATAATATCAATGCGATGAATTTCGCCGTTTTCATCAACAAGGAGCATGCCTCTGCCGCCCATGCTGACGAGGACATTTTGTGCGCCGTAACTTTGCATTTTCTGTGCCGCGGCGCAAATATTATCAGAGTCTTTTAAATTTTTGCCGAAGAACTCAGACAGCTCAAACACATTGGGTTTAACCAAAAAAGGCTTGAATTTCAAAATGCATTTGAGCGATTCGCCGCTTGTGTCGGCAATGATTTTTATGTTTTTTGATTTAACGCTGTCGAGCAATCGTTCGTACGCAAGGCTGCCCATCGAACGCGGCACACTGCCCGACAAAACGAGATAATCCCCATGCGCGATTTTTGACAATTTTCGCAAAAGCCTCCGCTCATCGTTTAACGTGACAAACGGACCGTCGGCGTTGAAAATATAATTATACACGCCGCTGATTTTAACATTAATCCGCGTATCGCCGTCGATATTGACAAAATCAAAATCAACTTTGTCCTGTAAAAGAGTTTTCAGCTTTTTGCCGCTGAACCCGCCGTAAAATCCGAGAGCCTTACTTTCAATTCCAAGGCGTTTGAGCACAACGCTGACATTTATTCCCTTTCCGCCATAAGTTACAACCGCTTTTTCGGCAATATGCACATCATCCGACTTATGCGCAACCGTAAGGCAATAATCAAGCGCAGGATTCAATGTCACTGTATAAACCATAATATCACCGCTTATATTATCCCCAAAAAGCACAAAAATAAAAGCCGCCGATGCGAAATCATTTCGCCCGACAGCCTTAATTATTCAATTATGTATATCGGTTATTCTTCTTTACCAATCTTTTTTAAAATATCCTCAATATCGTCAAAGTCAGATTTCGGCTTATCTTCGGTCCCAACCTCTTCATCGGCATCGGATTCTTCTTCAGGCTCGGCAACAACGGTTTTTGAAGCCGACTTTGAAAAAGAAAATTTCTTTTTGCCGAAAGCAACCGCAATAAAGCAAACAATCATCAGCGCACACACAACATAAAAAATAATGAAAAACGCCATATATTTATTCATCAGTGCCTTTGCGGCATCGGCATTAGCAAGATATTGCTTTCTTAACTCATCCGACTTTTGCTGAATATTTTTAATAAAGACATTGATTTGAGCATTGTCATTCTTAATAGTTATTTTGAGTTTTTCAGCCTGTTGTGTATTCGAGGTATAGGCTTGCTTTTGTGTTGTATATTGTGTTGTAAAATAAATACCGGCACCGCCCGACAAAGCAATAATGACTGCAAGCACTGCAAGTATAATAATTTTCGGCAAATTTGATTTATTGATATCTTTCATATTATCTCCTTAAACAATACGGCAACATGCACCGCGGATTTTTCATTCTTGTATTATAACACAAAATATTTATACTTGCAATTTATATTATAATAATGTATAATAACAAAGCAATACGGAGAGTTGTCCGAGCTGGCCGAAGGAGCACGATTGGAAATCGTGTAACGGGCTATAACCTGTTCGAGGGTTCGAATCCCTTGCTCTCCGCCATTTAAAGCCGAAAATCGTTTATTTATGCGGTTTTCGGCTTTCATTTTTTTATGATATTTTAAAGTTCTCCACATTCGTATATTAAAAAATATTGCATTAAAATACACCTTATTGGTTGACCCTTGGTTGACCCTTTTTCAAAAACAAATCAAAAAATGAATAGTGCATATTATAATAGGTGTAAATTATTATTTTATATATAGAATAAAAAAAGAGGCTTTCGCCTCTTTTCTTCTGTTGTTAATTCAGCTTTGCTCTTATTGGCTTGACCATACTTCCGACACATCTTTGACAAAATCTCAAATGTATTTGACTTTTTCGCATTCCGCTGTTATCATGTTATTGTTAAATAGTTGTGAAAAAGGAGCTTACCAATGACAACTTATGAACGAATTAAGCAATTAAGGATTCAAAAGGGAATGTCACAACAAGAGTTGGCAAATAAGGTCGGTTTTAAGACTTCATCTGCCGTCAATAAAATCGAATTAGGCAAGCGCGATATTAATCAATCTAAACTTGTAGCTTTCGCAAATGCTCTTGACACAACTCCTGCTTACCTTATGGGTTGGGAAGACGACCCATCGCCGAAATCGACCGATGAGCAACTTCTCGAGCTTATAGATTTGCTTTCAGACGAACAAAAAGCCTCATTGATTGAATTTATAAAACAAATTGCGAAAAAGTAAGGGAGCCCCTATTTCGGGACTCCCCTATTCTTTAGATATGTCCTTGTTGCGAAACACATTACGAACTTAATTATGATGATTATAAATTTTGTCCTGAATGTGGACAAACTTTAGATTGGAGTGAGTGCAATGCTCCTTTATTTTCTTATATAAGCTTTATTTTTCCTGTAACTCTGCAGAAAGAATTAGCTTTAACACAACAAAAACGGGCAGACAATTCGGTTGTCTGCCCATTTTGTTATTTGCTTCAAATATCGGCGGTGTTGAAAATCACCTTGGCTTTGAAAAGGTCTCCGTCGATTGAAATATCAAGTTTGCCGTTTTGCACCTTGCAAAGCTCTTTTGCGATTGAAAGGCCGAGACCGTTGCCATCTTGATTTCGCGATTTATCGCCGCGTACAAAACGCTCGGTCAGCTCTTCAGGCGTAATGTCAAGCGGCTTTGCTGAAATGTTTTTAATCTCAAACACACCGTTTGCGCCCTCTTGATAAACGCTGACATAAACACGCGAGCCTTTTGCACTGTATTTGCGTGCGTTTGAAAGGAGGTTTTCAATCACGCGGAATGTTTTTGCACCGTCTGCAATGACATTAACAGGCTTGTCGCCCTGCTTGACAACAAGTGAAAGATTTGCATTTTCAAAATCCTGCTGAACATCAACAGTTGATTGCAGGCAAAGCTCGGACAAATTCATCGGTGCAAGGTGAACGGTTACATTGCCGCTTGTGACCTTTGATGCTTCAATCAAGTCATCAATCAAGCGTTTCAGCTTTGCGCCCTTTTCGTCGAGAACTGCGATATACTCCTTTGCCCTTTCGTCATTAATATCGCACTTTTGGAGGAGGTCAACATATGTAATGATTGAGGTGAGCGGAGTTTTTAAATCGTGCGAAACGTTTGTGATAAGCTCCGCACGCAGGCGCTCGTCCTTAACCGCCTTTGCAATAGCATTTTCAAGTTCGCTGTTGGTGTATTTCATGCTTTCCGCTAATATTGCGAGCGATTGCGGCAGGCTTTCAACCTCGAGGTCAATATCCGTATGCTGTGCGCTCAAATCAATGATTCTGTCGAGCGATTTGAAATATTTAACGGCATTTGCGGCAACGGCAACAATGAACGCAAAATTAATCACTGCATCAACTGCGCCAAGCAAAAGCGCAAACCGCGGCGAATCTAAGGCACTGCCAAGAATAATGATTGCAGATGCAATGACAATATTAATCACCGTGTAAAGCGTAATCGCCAAAACTATATTTTTCTTAAACGCCTTCGGCTTGAAATCAAACAGCCTTGCCATTTTTTTGAAAAGCGCAACAATCTGCTTTGCCGCAACATAAATTCCGTAGAAAATCCAAAAGAAAAGAAGATGCTTGTAGAATTTTTTGTCGCTGTGAACATAGCGTGCAAACGATGTTGTGAACAGGAAAAGCGCTATCCAAATCGCCAGACATGCCGCCATAAAGGCGAGTGCGATAAGAACAAATCCGTATTCAACAAGGAACATCAGATATATTGCACCTGCGATTATTCCGCCGGTGAGAGCAATTTGAATTTCAAACGGAATCCAATCAATAAACCAAAGTTTAACAGTGCCGTTTTCCCTTTTTCTGCCGGTGATTTGGTAGTAATAAAACGCCGCAGCTATCGACAAAACGACCATCAACACATCAATCAAACCGAGCAAATAAATATTGTCGTTTATTCCCTTTGCAAAATAATAAAAATCGCGATAGGTTGTGAGATAGTTTGCGCCGTCCTCATCAATTGAGGCGTAAAGAACATAGTTTTTGTTTTTGAAATAATCGGCTTGCATAATGTATTTTTTAGTTTCGTCCGACAAGCCTTTAACATTTGCAACGCCGTTTTTGATGATAATATACTTTTTGCTTGATTTGATTTTTTCAACTGTCGCATCGTCATATGTATCCGAAAATTTTGTTGACGGATTTGCGATTATATACACAATACCCTGCGCTTGTGCCAAACTTTGAGCGTCGGAACAGAGCGATTCTTCATAAAGACTCGTGTCCGAGTCAACATATTTATCATACGCGGCGGCAATTGAATCATTCAATTTGTCTATATCGTCGCCTTGATTAAAATCGTAGGAAAAGCCGCTCGTTCCGGCACCTTGAACTGCGTATGTTACACCGGAGGTTGAAAACGAGGCGGCGTCCTCCTCCGAAGAAACATAGTCACGGTATTGGCTCATAATTTCGTTGTAAACCGAATTGCAAGCGGCAGTTTTTTGCGCAATAAGCTCGTTTTTATGCGAGTCGCTGTTAAAATTCACAGCGTTATACACAGCATTTTGCAAACCTGCGACGATATGCTCACGAGCGGTTTTTGTTTCGATATAATTATCGTAAACCGAAGTGTTTTTGTTGTTATTCGCAACAGTCAGCGCAATTGAGCCTGACAAAAAGCATGCAATCAGCGCACTGACAACGCAAATAACAACGCAAACGGTTTTGTTGAAAAGTGAATATTTATATTTTTTCGCATTTGTATCCAAGGCCGTACACCACCTTTATATATTTTGGTTCTTTAGGGTTGATTTCGATTTTTTCTCTTATGTTTCTGATATGTACGGTTACTGTTTTTTCGCTTGTGAACGACGGCTCGTTCCACACCGCTTCATAAATCTGTGACGAGGAGAGCACCCTGCCCATATTCTTCATAAGAAATTCCATTATCTTATATTCAATGGGTGTAACCTTGACAGGCTCGCCGTCAACAAACAGCGTTTTTGCGTCGGTGTCGAGCACAAGACCGCCGTTGACAAGCTGTGATTTTGTGATACTGAGGCTGCCGAAATTGACATAGCGCCTGATTTGGGATTTTACCCTTGCGACAAGCTCAAGCGGATTGAACGGCTTTGTAACGTAATCATCCGCACCGAAGCCGAGGCCTGTTATCTTGTCAGTGTCTTCGCTCTTTGCCGAAAGCAAAATTATCGGAAAATTATGTTTTTCTCTGATTTTCAGAGTAGCCTTTAAGCCGTCAAGGCGCGGCATCATAATATCAAGCACAACGCAGTGAATATCGTTGCCTTCAATTTTTTCAAGCGCCTGGGCGCCATCGCTCGCGGTGATAACATTGTATCCCTCGTTGTCGAGATAAATCCTTATTGATTCAAGAATCGCCTTGTCATCGTCGCATACAAGAACATTATACATATCATTGCCTCCTTGACATTATTAAACCACAAACATTCAAAAAGAAAAGAAAGAAAAAGTAAAGAACCGGTAAAGACAGTATCAAAATAAAGGAAAAAGCCCTTGGTCAGTGATAATCCAAGGGCGTAAAATCCAATTATAAAATTGTTTCCATACCGTATTTTTGAACTTTGAGTCCGCATTGAGTTGCTTGTTTTATGTTGAAAAATACAAAACGCATAGCCACATTCATAATGACTTCTCCTTATTTTTCAAGCGACCTTAAAAGTGCTATTTCCTTTGCATAACCGTCAAGCTCGTTCGGCGTTTCAAGGAACATAGGCAGTTTTTTCAAAATCGGATGATTAACGATGTTTTCAAATGTTTTTGTGCCTATATATCCCTCGCCGATTTTTTCGTGTCTGTCCTTATGCGCACCAAGCGGATTTTTTGAATCGTTGAGGTGGAGTGCCTTGAGCCTATCCAAACCAATTACACGGTCAAACTCGTCAAGTACGCCGTCAAGATTGGTTTCAATATCATATCCGCCGTCGCTGACATGGCATGTGTCAAGGCAAACGCCGAGCTTTTCGGGACAGTCAACACCGTCGATTATTGCACGCAATTCCTCAAAAGTTTTGCCCATTTCCGAGCCTTTGCCTGCCATGGTTTCAAGTAAAACGGTTGTAGTCATTTCAGGATAAAGGACTTGATTGAGCGTTTCGCATATAAGCTCAATTCCTTTTTCCTCTCCCTGACCGACATGCGAGCCGGGGTGAAAATTATAAAGCTGATTCGGAATATATTCCATACGCACAATATCATCCTTGAATGTATCAAGCGCAAACTGCCTAACCTCAGGCTTTGCACTGCAACAATTGAGCGTGTACGGTGCGTGAGCAAGAATTGTGCCGAAATCTTTGTTTGCGTCACGCAATGAAATGAATTTGTTTATATCGTTTTCATCAATCGGCTTTGCTTTGCCGCCGCGCGGATTGCGTGTAAAAAACTGAAATGTATTAGCGCCGATTGAAAGCGCAACATTATACATATCGCAAAAGCCCTTTGATGCGGAAAGATGAGCACCTAATGTAAGCATTTATATAATCCCCTTTGCTATATCTTCATCGGCTCTGCCGCTCATTATATACTCGAGCAAATCTGCAACACAACCCTTATTGCAGTGGCAGGCCTCAAACTTACAAATTTTATGTATAGACGACGGTGCCTGACCTGCACAGGCAGGCAAACCGACTGTTTTAAGCATATCCCAATCGTTGTAATAGTCACCAATTGCGGCAACATGGCTTTTTTCAATACCGAGCATATCGGCAAGTTTCATAATACCGACACCCTTGTGAGTATCCTTTTGGAGCATTTCAAGTGTCAAAATTGATGACGACATAAAATTAGCGTCGGGATTTTCCATTTTTGAAATAGCGCTTTTCAATTTATCAATTGTAAAAGGATTAGACCAAAAAATGACCTTCATCCAGCCCTCCTGCGGCACATCGTCAATGGATTTGACATATTCGTGATTTGCCTTGTCAAAATACATTGTACTTTTTGAAAGCAAGCCGCTTTTCACAACATAAACATAATCGTCAAAATAAATGCCTATATCAACTCTTTTGAATATCTCGTCAAACTCCTCGGAAATACGTTTTACAAACGCTCTGCCCTTTGGTCCTATTGTACTGCGCCAAAGCATCTCACGCTTGTTAAAATCATATATTCCCGCACCGTTTAAAACAATTGCCGGCTGATTCGGCGTTATTCTGTTGTAATTTCTCTCAAGGCTTGACTGAAGCCTGCCCGACGCAAGGGTGAAATTTCCTCCACGGTCGGTGAACTCTTTAATAGCGTTGTAATTTCTTTTTGGGAGCTTTCTTATTTTATTGTTAAGTGTTCCGTCGATGTCCGACACAACAAGCCAGTTTTCAAAAGTTTTTTCCATTGTTCTCCTCCAAAGGCAAAATTTGTAAACCGCAAAACTCGATTCGCCATCATTTTTATCATTACAGAGTTTGTTTATTATTCAGTTTAGATAAAAATTTTGTAAAATATTCGGGCAAGTCTGCCTCAAACTCAAGCCACTCGCCGCTTCGCGGATGCACAAAGCCGATATGCTTTGCGTGTAAACACTGACCGTTAAGCTCGGTTATAACCTTTTTCGGTCCGTAAACCGAATCTCCCGCTATCGGATGACCGATGCTTGCCGTATGAACTCTGATTTGATGTGTGCGCCCTGTTTCAAGTTCACACCGAATGTGTGTAAAATCGCCGTAGCGGTGAATCACGCTTATGTGTGTTACCGCCGGCTTGGAATTTTTGTCTGTGACAGCCATTTTCTTTCTGTCTTTCGGGTTTCTGCCGATGGGCTTGTTAACGGTCAGGCTGTCCTCTTTAATATTGCCGTAGGCGACCGCCTCATATGCTCTTGAAAAGGAGTGTTCCTTAATCTGCTCGGCAAGTTTCAAATGCGAAAAGTCGTTTTTCGCAACTATCAAAAGTCCCGAGGTATCCTTGTCTATTCTGTGAACAATGCCCGGGCGAATCACTCCATTTATACCGGAAAGGCTGTCGCGGCAGTGATACAAAAGCGCATTGACAAGTGTACCTTCCCAATTTCCATTCGCAGGGTGAACAACCATTCCCTTCGGTTTGTTGACAACGAGCAAATCGTCATCCTCATACACAATGTCGAGCGGAATATTCTCTGCCTTTGCCTCAAGCGGCACGGCATCGGGTACGGTCACACCGATTTCGTCACCGAGCCTGCATATATAATTTTTGTTTTTCGTTTCTCCGTTGACGGTAACATTGCCTCCGTCAATGAGTCTTTGAGCTGCGGAACGCGTAATGCCGTCTGCCAAATCGACTACAATTTTATCAAGGCGCTTTGCAACATTGCTTTCGTCAACAGTTAAATTATATGTTTCACTCATCGCCGTCACGCTTATCCTTTTTAAAGGCATCGATTAAGAGATAAACGACAAGCACCGCCGCGCCGCAAGTTACGGCACAGTCGGCTATGTTAAACACGGCAAAATTGACAAATGTCGGCTCGATAAAATCGACAACATAGCCAAAGCGCGCTCTGTCGATAAGGTTGCCGACACCGCCTGCAAGCACAACGCCGAGGCTCCAATAAACCCAAAGGTTTTTTGCGCGGTTTGAGAAAAGAAACCACATCACGCCTCCGCAGACGATAATTGTTATAACAACAAAAATCCACCTTGCGCCGCTGAGCATTGAAAACGCCATACCTGTGTTTTGAGCGTAGCGAAACTGAACAAAACCGGGTAAAAATGAAACGATTTTGCCGTCTGCCAAATTTTTTTCAGCAAAATATTTAGTTATCTGGTCAAATGCAACAATCAAAATAATCATTATGCCGCATGAAATATGTTTTTTTCTATGCATATTATACCCGATTTCAATTAAAGGGACAGCAACATTACTGTCCCTTTAAATTTTATATTATAAGTTATAATTCTAATTGAGCCATAACCTCTGCACATTCCTTGCAAAGAGTAGGATGAGCGGAATTTGTGCCGACTGTTGTTGAGAATTTCCAGCAACGCTCGCACTTTTCGCCATCTGCCTTTGAAACGCTGATTGAAAGACCTTGAACATCGCCCTTAACCTCACCCTCGCCGCTTGCGATTTCAACAGCGGAGGTGATGAAGATTTCAGGAAGTTGAGCCTTTACACTTTCAAGGAACGATGCAAGCTCGCCGTCCGCATAAAGTGTAACCTTTGCCTCAAGAGGCTTACCGATTACCTTTTGACCTCTTGCAAGCTCAAGCGCTTTTTGAACATCGGTTCTGATTTCGTGAATTCTGTCCCACTTTGCGATAAATTTCTCATCTGCTCCGATATAATCGGCGTTCGGAATATCATTGAAGAGCGGTGACTCTGTATTCTTTGATTTGTCGTGCTTCATTGTGTTCCAAATTTCATCGCATGTGAATGCAAGAATAGGAGTAAGCACGAGTGTGAGCGCGTCAAGCACCTTGTAAAGAACTGTTTGAGCGGCTCTTCTCGACTTTGAGTCGGGAGCGGTTGTATAAAGTCTGTTCTTCAATACATCAAAATAGAAGTTTGACATATCAACAACGCAGAAATTATGAAGTGCATGAGCGGTTGTGTGATACTCATACTCGTCATATCCTGCACGCGCAGTCTTAATAACTTCATCAAGTTTCATAAGAGCGTACTTATCAAGTTCCTCAAGTTCATCATTTGCAACCATATCCTTATCGGGGTCAAAATCATAAAGATTGCCGAGACAATATCTTGCGGTGTTTCTGATTTTTCTGTAGTTATCCGAAATTTGTTTAAGAATTTCGGGGCTGATACGAATATCTGCGTGATAATCTGCGCTTGCAACCCAAAGACGAAGAATGTCTGCGCCGTATTTATCAATAATCTCCTGCGGAGCGATACCGTTGCCGAGAGATTTCGACATTTTTCTGCCCTCGCCGTCAACAGTCCAGCCGTGAGTGATAATCTGCTCATACGGTGCTCTGTTGCCTGCTGCAACCGAGGTAAGAAGTGATGATTGGAACCATCCTCTGTATTGATCTGCGCCCTCAAGATAAACATCTGCCGGCCACTTGAGATAATTTCTGTTTTTAAGAACAGCGGCATGTGATGAACCTGAGTCAAACCAAACATCCATAATATCGGTTTCTTTTTCAAATCCGTTTGCCTTGTGGCAGTGAGGACACTCGAATCCCTCCGGAAGGAAGTATTCGGCATCGTGTGCAAACCAAGCGTCTGAGCCTTCCTCACCGAAAATATCGGATACTTTTTGCATTATGCCGTCATCAATGATTTCCTTGCCGCACTCCTTACAATATACAACAGGGATCGGAACGCCCCATTTTCTCTGACGGGAAATACACCAGTCGGCACGCTCAACAACCATTGACTGAAGTCTGTCCTTGCCCCACTCGGGATACCATTTAACATCCTCTGCCGCTTTGACTGCCGCATCCTTGAAATCGTCAACAGAGCAGAACCACTGGCTTGTTGCTCTGAAGATAATCGGCTTGTGGCATCTCCAACAGTGCGGATATTGGTGCTTAATCTTTTTGAGTGCAAAAAGTGCGCCGATTTTTTCAAGATGCTCTGCAATCGGCTTGTTTGCCTCATCGGTTGTAAGACCTGCGAACTGACCTGCCTCCTCGGTGAGAACGCCGTTTTCTTCAACAGGCACAACAATCGGAATTTCGGGGTATTTTCTGCAAACGACAAAGTCGTCAACACCGTGGCCGGGAGCAGTATGAACACAACCGGTACCGCTTTCGAGAGTAACATGGTCGCCGACAATAACAAGCGATGTTCTGTCGATAAACGGATGAGCGGTCTTCATATATTCAAGCTCACTGCCCTTGATGATGCCAACAGTTTCGTAATCTGTAATGCCTGCGTCTGCCATTGCCTCGGGAGCAAGGTTGGTAGCCATTACATAATACTCGCCGTTTGCCTTTAATACAGAATATTCATAGTTAGGACCTACGCAAATTGCGACATTTGCGGGGAGGGTCCAAGTTGTTGTTGTCCAAATTACAAAATATGTTTTGTCAAGTTCTGCACCGAGTGCCGCAAGTTTACCCATATCATCGGTAACCTTGAATTTAACATAAATTGAATGGCAAGGGTCCTCGGCATACTCGATTTCTGCCTCTGCGAGAGCTGTTTTACAATCGGGGCACCAATATACAGGCTTTAATCCTTTATAGATATAGCCCTTTGAAGCCATTTGTGCAAAAACTTTGATTTGCTCCTGCTCAAATTCCTTTTGGAGTGTGATATAAGGATGATCCCACTCTGCCATAACGCCGAGCCTTTTAAAGCCTTCTCTTTGGATATCAACAAAACCGAGCGCTGTGTCGCGGCAGATTTTGCGAAGTTCCAAATCTGAGATATTTGACTCTGCGGTGATGCCTGCTTTTTTTCTTGCGGCAAGTTCTGTCGGCAAGCCGTGAGTATCCCAACCGGGAACATAAGGCGCCTTGAATCCTGTCATGTTCTTATAACGAACGATAAAATCCTTTAATGTTTTATTGAGTGCATGGCCGATATGAATTGAGCCGTTTGCATACGGAGGTCCGTCGTGCAATACGAAAAGCGGCTTGCCCTCGTTATGCTCCATAAGCTGATTATAAAGCTTGCGTTTTTCCCATCCTTTGAGAAACTCCGGCTCTCTTTGAGGGAGCGATGCTCTCATAGGAAATTCTGTTTTCGGTAAATTTAATGTTTTATTATAATCCATTAATCTGTTCTCCTTAGATTATTGTTTTATGTATTATTTCTTCTTTTTGAAAAAGCCTTTGAATTTAGGCGCATCGTCATCGTCCTCATCTTCATCGGGAGCGGTGAGTGAAATGGTTTGCGTTCTGTCTCCGTGAACATCCTCACGATTTACATTGAAATAGTTTTCAAACGGGAGCTGTGTCTCATCATCAAAAAGCGATTTTTCATCCTCATCGTCATCTGTGATTTCGGGAATTGTCGGTGCGTCGCTGTCATCAATCGGTGTAACAGTATCGCTGTTGAATGCCTCGACAGCCGCCATCGGATCGGGCATATCCTCGCTTTCGTCAACAAGCGAAAAATCGACATCGTCATTTTCTTTTGCATTCTTCTCGGCGTTAATGTCCGAAATAATATCGTCGATTACGGCATCGTCCTCATCCTCGTCACTTTCTGATGAAATTTCGTTTTCTTCATCGTCGGTTTCGTTTTGAGGCTCATCGCTCGGTTCGTCCTCTTGTTGAGATTCGTCGATTTGCTCGTTCTCGTCATCATCTGTCGTAATCACAACATTTTCGTGTGATACGGGCGGTTCTTCCTCTTTTTCAATATGAATTTTTTCGGGAATCGCGCTTTCCATCTCTCCGATTTCGGAAACAAGATTTTTTACCTCGTCGTGAATATCGTTTATATCGTCGACCTTTTTTTCAATATCATCATCTGAAGTTTCGAGATTTGCGGCATTGAGCACCTCAAGTTGTTCGCTGTAAAGAGACTTAATACTGCCGATGAATTTTTCCGCATCGCTCTTAAGTGACTGAACAAGAAGGTCATAAGCCTCTTTCTCCTCCTTTGATTTTTGAACAAGGTCGTTTGAAATCTCTCTTGATTGGTCAAGAATGTTTTGAGCGACTATTTTTGCGGAGTTAATCGCATCATTTGCCTTTTTTTCGGCATTCTCTATAATGTCATTGCCCTGTGCCGTTTTCTCTGCAATAATACTTTGAGCCTTTTCGTTAGCTTGTTTAAGAATTCTTTGGGCCTCTGATTTTGCGGAGTCGAGAGCTTTTTTTGCACGGTCCATTGTGTTTTCAGCGCGCTTGTTAGCATCGTCAATCGTTTCTCTCGCTTTTTCGTCAACCGCTTTTTGCTTATCCTCTGCGGCTTGAGCCGATTCTTTTTTAATTTGGTCTGCCATTTTCTGAGCGGTGATTAAAGCTGATTTGATAGAGTCCTCTTCAGCACGGTATTCCTCAATTTTGTTGGCAAGAACTTCAAGTTTGTGATAAAGTTCCTTGTTTTCGGCAACATAACCGTCAACAGTGTCGGCAGCCTCGTCAAGGAGAATGTTTACTTCCTCCTTATCGTATCCGACCTGTGAAACCTTAATCTGTCTGTTTCTTATTTCGTTTGCACTTATCATATTTTATTCTCCTCAGTAAAAAGTTACATAAACATTCCGTTATTTTCAAGCTCATCAATCAAATCGCCCATAACATCTACATTATAAGGTGTGATGATATATGTTGAATTTGCAACTCTTTTTATTTGACCGTTGTTTGCATATGCAACACCCGAAAGAAAGTCGAGCAAACGCCTTGCAATATCTCTGTTTGTGCTTTCAAGATTGAGAACAACGGTTCTTTTTTCATTAAGGTTGTCGGCGATTGCGGCAGCCTCCTCATATCTTTCAGGCTTAACGAGAACAACCTGAAGCTGTGCCGTTGTGTGAATGTTTACAACCTTGTCGCTCTTTTGTCTGCGCGACGGTTTTTCAACCCTCTCCTCTCTGTCAAAAGAGGATGTCAACGAATGCTCGCGCCTCGGTGTCGGCTTTTCAAATGCCTCGCCGTCATCATAGTAATCGTCGAAATCGTCCTCGTCATTATCACTGATAATTTCCTTAACCTTGTCCAAAAAGCTCATATTCGTCCTCCGAAATTAAAAATATTTTCTTGCTCCGAAAATTGCGGAGCCTACTCTTACTACATTAGATCCCTCGAGCACGGCAGCTTCATAATCGCCGCTCATGCCCATTGAAAGAATTTCCATATCTATATTATCAAGTTTTTTATCTCTGATGTCAACAAAGGATTTGTGCATTTCGTAAAAATATTTTCTTACCTCGTTTTCATCGCAAATGGGCGGAATGGTCATCAAGCCCTTAATCTTGATATTCGGCATCTGTGCGATTTCACACAAAAGGTCGTTAAGTCCCTCAATATAAATGCCACTCTTTGACTCCTCCTTGCCGACATTGACCTCAACCAAAACATTGGTTGTAACGCCGATTTTTGCCGACTGCTTGCTGATTTCCTTTGCAAGATGAACGGAGTCAACCGATTCTATCATATCAACCTGACCGACGATTTGCTTGACCTTGTTTGTCTGAAGGTGACCGATAAGATGCTTTTCAACGCCGTCAAGATGAAGACTGTCCCTTTTTGAAAGGTATTCCTGAACTCTGTTTTCGCCGATAAGGTCTGCGCCCAAATCAAGAACGGGGTTTATGTATTCAGCCTCAACCGTTTTTGTAACGCACATAAGGCGAACATCGTTTTCACTTCTGCCGGCTTTAATCGCCGTTTCGGCAACATCGTTTTTTATTCGCTTATAATTATCAATTGTTTTTTTAACGCGTTCTTCATCAAGTATAAACCTTTCCATCCTCAAGATCCTTTCCTTGTGTAATTATTTTATCGTATATGCGAATGCCGTTTGACTCGCTTGCGTCATATGACAAAAGCACATAGTCATTGTTTGAATAAAGAATATCCGCCTGTCTGAACTTGACCTGGCTTGAAATCAAAACATAAACGCCCTTTTTGCCGTCCTTTATATGAAGTGCGGAGGACGGGGCCTTGATGCCCTCGTACGATTTAAACCTAATCTCGATATTTTCCGCTCTGAGCGCCGCGAGCTGTGCCGTCATTTCGTCACATTCAAGCACAACGGCAACCGTATCATCGTTTGAATCCGTCGGATTGTTGTATTTAACGGTGACGGAAATTACCTCATCCTCGCTGTCCTTAAGAACAACATCGTATTTACTGCCTTCTTTAAGATTTTTTGCTTGGTCATTAGGAACCGAAACTGCAAAATACCAATCGTACGCCGTAATAAGCTTGCCGAGATTGTCCGTTTGAATTTGCTCGGATTGAATTTTGTCAAGCGCGGAATTAATATCCTTTGTCGTGATTGTTTCTATTTTTGAATAATCAAAGACATTTTCGTAACCATCTGTATAGCTTGAAAAAACGCCCGATTCCTTTGTTGTTACATAATTTTTCGGAGCGGCACTGTATGAGTCGAGTTGATTGCGCAAACCGCCGACAATTGACGCAAGGTCAACCTTTTCGCCGATAATCATTTGACGGCGGAGCAGACAATCGTTGACTGCCGATGAGGTTTGCGAAATATCGGAAGCACTGCCCGAGTTTAACGCGCGGATATATTCGTCGACATCCAAATCTATTTCATCATTTATTGATTCAACACTTGACGCCTGACCGACCGTTTGCGACTCAAGATTTTCGTAATACTCAATCTGCGCTTTGAGCTTTGAATATTGCGAATATTTTGCGGCGTCATCGGCATTTGAAAAGCGCATCGCGACATTGCCGCCGGCATTGATTTTGTCACCGTCGGCAAGACACGGAACGGTTACACCGACCTTATCCTTTGACAAGGTGTGTTCCTGTCTTATAACAAGCGCCTTTGCGTCAACCGTTTCATAAACTGTTGTTAAAGCAGCGGTTTCGGTTTCAAGCTCAATATGAGTGACGGAATAGCATTTGTAAAAAACATATCCCAAAACAAGAATAATAACAAGAATAATCGCAATATTTTCTCTTTTTGCTTTAGTCATATCAAGCTAAACCTCCTTTGCCGTTTAGTTTATTTGTTCAAAAACTCTTTTGTGACGGCTGTTGCCGTTTTGATAAGCGCGTCGCCCGTCATTTCGTCGGCATAAAGCCAATTGATTTTTTCGTTACGCCTAAACCATGTAAGCTGGCGCTTTGCATATCTGCGCGTTGCGCGCTTTATATTTTCGGTTGCATCATCAAGCAATATTTCGCCCGAAAGATAAGGCGAAAGTTCCTTGTGACCGATAGCCTGCTTTGCCGTTGTAGCGGTGAGCGAAAGCATTTTTTTTGCCTCGTCAACCAAACCGTTTTCAATCATAATGTCAACTCTGCGGTTGATTCTGTCATACAATGTCCGGCGGTTTTTATAACCAATCCCGATATAAAGTGCATCATAGGGATTGTCGGCAAGCCGCGAATTATCGTTTTGCTCGGTTTTTGTTGTGCCGCCGATTGCAAGTTCAAGCGCGCGAATAACACGCTTTCTGTTGTTCTTGTGAATATTTGCGGCAGCTGTCGGGTCCTCTTTTTCAAGCATCTCATAAAGCTCATCCGTGGATTTGCCGTTCAGCTCGGCACGCAAACTCTCGTCGGCGCTTATGTCGGCAAACTCGATGTTTTGCACAAGGCTGTCAACAAACAATCCCGTGCCGCCGACAATAATCGGAACTTTGCCGCGCGAGGCAATGTCTGTGATTTTTTCCTTTGCAAGTTTGACAAATTCGGCTACGGAAAAGCTATCGCCGCTGTCGAGAAATTCCAAAAGATAGTGTGGGACACCTTGCTTCTCGTCATCGGTTGCGGCGGCTGTGGCAATCGGCATATCCTTGTAAACCTGCATTGAATCGGCTGATATTATCTCACCGCCGACAGTCTTTGCAAGCTCAACGCCGAGCGCCGTTTTGCCCGATGCCGTTGCGCCGACAACGCAAATAATTTTTGTTTTTTTCATATATTACGCCCTGCCGAACTGTTTTTCAATATCGTATTTTGACATTTTAATCATAACCGGTCTGCCATGCGGACAATACCTGATATTCGGCATTGACAAAAGCTTTTTGACAAATAGCTCTCTTTCATACGGCGATGTGTAATCGCCTGCTTTAACTGCGGCACGGCACGATGTCGAATGAAAAATCCAATCCATCTGCTCGGGTGTTATATCCGTTTTGCCGTCAAGAAGCTTTGCGGCTGTTTCGCACACAAGGTCTTTAATATCCTCGCCGTCGAGAATTGACGGGCACTCGCGCACAATAACCGAGCTGTTACCGAAATCCTCAATTTCAAAGCCGCATTTTTTGTATAAATCAAGATTTTCGCACACTGCGCCGTATTCATCCTTTGCAAGATTTACAACAACAGGCGAAATCAAAATTTGAGAATTGATAACCGTACTGCTTTTAAGTTTTTCGTAATTCATACGCTCATGAGCGGCGTGCTTGTCGATAAAATAAAGTGCGTTATCAATTTCGACTATGATATATGTTTTAAACGCCTCGCCGACAATCTTAAAATCGGGAATTTCGAGTGCTGTCGGTGCGCTTTTCTCAGCAATGCTCGGCTCGTTCTCACCGCTGACGGGCTGTGTATCTGTTTTATCGTCAGCCGAGTCGTTATCCTGCGGTGAATTTGTTTCGCCGCTTTGAACTGTCGGCAAGCTTGCGTTTTCCGCATTTTCAAAAGGAATACTGCCCAAACTTCCGTGAAATTTGCCGCTGATTTTGCCGTCTGCCGCCTGCTGTGAAGGCGTTGGCTTATCGGTGTTTGTTATTTCAATTTTTGTTTCTGTTTTATTATTTGAATGTTCAGCCTCGGTATTGCCGCTGTCGAATTTAACATTTTCGTTGTATTTATTTGGCGTAGATGCGGCAACATTCCAAAACAAATTGGGATTTGATTGCTGTTTAAATGTCATTTGCTTTGGTTTGTCCTCTTCCTTCATAAAGAAGTCAAGCTTACCCGATGCCGTTGGCTGAGTCTGCCTTGAGGGCTTAAACTCGGCAACTTTCGGTGAGTCGCCTGCCTGTATTGCGGACTTTACTCCGTAATAAATCAATTCAAAAACAGGGCGTTCGTTTGCGAATCGCACCTCGATTTTTGCCGGGTGAACATTGACATCGACAAACGAGGTGTCGCACTCAATATTGAGGATACAGCCGGGAAATCTGCCGACCATAATTGAATTTTTATAAGCCTGCTCAAGCGCCGCCATAGCGGTTTTGCTTTTAACAAGGCGTGAGTTGATGAAAAAGTATTGCATTGCTCTGCTTTTTCTCGATGCAAACGGCTTTGTTACAAGACCGGTCACACGCATATTGTTGACAGAATAATCAACCGGTATGAGCGCCGATGAAAAATCCCTGCCGAAAACGGAATATGCGGTGCTTTTCAAATCACCGTTACCCGAGGTGATAAGCACTTGCTTGCTGTCACGGATAAAGCGAAACGAAATTTCGGGATGGCTGATTGCCATTGAATCGACTATCGCCGCAACCGCGTTGCCCTCGGTGACATCTTTTTTCAGGAATTTCATTCGTGCAGGAGTGTTGTAGAAAATATCGCGAACGACAATCGTTGTTCCCTTTGGGCATCCTGCGTCCGAAAGGTCCTTTTCCTCGCCGCCGGCAATTTCGTACCGTGTGCCGTTCGGCTCGCCGTCGGCTCTTGTCAAAAGTTCAACCTTTGAAACGGCAGAAATTGATGCCATAGCCTCGCCGCGAAAACCGAGCGTGCCGATTGCATTCAAATCTTCCTGTATTTTGATTTTACTTGTCGCGTGGGAGATGAAAACTTTTTTCACCTGGTCTCTCGCAATGCCGCAGCCGTCATCAGTTATGCGAATGTATGTTGAACCGCCATGTTTGATTTCAACCGTGATGTGTGTTGCACCGGCGTCAACGGAGTTTTCAATCATTTCCTTAACGACTGAGGAGGGGCGTTCAACAACCTCGCCTGCCGCGATAAGCTGATATACTTCCTTTGGTAATATGTTAATTTCAGGCAAGGTCTACACCCTCTTTCTACGAAATTTCTTCTGCCTTTTTCTTTAAATCGTAAAGCGTTTGCATTGCCTCAATCGGGGTCAATGTGTTTATATCCACTGTTTTTATAAGCTCAATAATATCGTTTGTCGAATTTGTTTGGAAATTGTACTGAATATCGTTTTCGTCCTCTTCGACAACGGCATCATCGGCTTTAAACTCAATTTCGATTTTATTTGATTCAAGCTCTTTCAAAATTACTTTTGCTCGCTTGATTACGCTGTTCGGAATACCTGCAAGTTTTGCAACCTCGATACCGAAGCTTTGGTCTGCGCCACCGTGAACGATTCTGCGCAAAAATGTAATATCGTCGCCGCGCTTTTTAACGGCTATCGAGTAGTTGTTTACACCGTCGAGCACACCCTCCATTGCAGTCAGCTCGTGATAGTGTGTTGCAAAAAGAGTTTTTGCACCGAGCGTCTTTTTCTTAACGACAAATTCAAGAACCGCACGCGCAATGCTCATGCCGTCAAAGGTAGATGTGCCTCTGCCGATTTCATCAAGAATGATAAGCGAATTTTCGGTGGCGTTTTTGAGGATTGTCGAAACCTCGTTCATCTCGACCATAAAGGTTGACTGACCCGTTGCAAGGTCATCCGATGCGCCGACTCTTGTGAAAATCGCATCGCAAACCGAAATTTGCGCGCTTTTAGCCGGAACAAACGAGCCGATTTGCGCAAGCAATGTGATAAGCGCCGTTTGTCGCATGTATGTTGACTTACCTGCCATATTCGGGCCGGTAATAATTGCGCATCTGTTTTTGTCCTTGTCAAGCAATGTGTCATTCGGAACAAATACGGCGTCGTCAAGCAAAGTTTCGACAACCGGATGCCTGCCGTCCTTAATATCAATCACGCCGTCTGTTGTGATTTGCGGACAGCAATAATTGTTTTCAAACGCAACCTGAGCAAGTGACGCAAGGCTGTCGAGTGTTGCAAGTGCTTTTGCTGTGCGCTGAATACGCTCAACCTCGCCTGCGATTTGACTGCGCACCGCGGTGAACACGTCGTATTCGAGAGCGATAAGTCTGTCCTTCGCTCCGAGCATCTTGCCCTCAAGGTCCTTAAGCTCCTGTGTTATAAAGCGCTCGCAGTTTGTAAGTGTTTGTTTTCTGATATATTCCGGCGGTACCATATCCTTATAGGCGTTTGTAACCTCGATAAAGTAGCCGAAAACCTTGTTATATGAAACCCTTAATTTAGGAATTCCCGTTTTTTCTTTTTCTCTCGCCTCAATTTCGGCAAGGAGATTTGCGCCGCCCTGAACAATGTCTTTAAGTTCGTCAATCTCGGCGTTGTAGCCCGATTTAATGAGTCCACCCTCGCGAACGCTGAACGGCGGCTCGTCAACAATTGCGCTCTCGATAAGCATTTTTACATCGTCGAGCAAATCAATGTTTTCATAAATAGATTTGAGCATTGCCGTCGACACTGTCGAAAGGCTGTTTTTTATGACCGGCAAAGCGCCGATTGTTGCCGACAGCGAACGAAGTTCCTTTGCGTTTGCGGTTGAATAAGCGATTCGGCTCATAAGTCGCTCCATATCGTTTATTCCCGAAAGTGCGCCGCGTATTTCGTCGCGGAGCATTGTGCTGTCAAAAAGCTCGCCTACCGCATTTTGCCTTTTTGTGATTTTTGAAACATTTACAAGCGGTCTTTCAAGCCATGAACGGAGCATACGCTTGCCCGGTGCCGTCTTCGTTTTGTCGATAACCCAGAGGAGCGAATGTTTTTTGTCACCCGTCATCATCGAGCGCGTAAGTTCAAGATTTCGCCTTGCGCTGACATCAAGCGCCATAAAATCCGAGCCGTCATAATATTCAATCTCGCTCGGTGCCTCAATATCATCTCGCTTTTGGGTTTCGCGAAGATAGTCGATAACCGCACCGAGTGCGCAAACAGCTGTTTTGCTGTGTCCCAAATTAAGCGACGATATTTCGTCCCTTTTCATCGTTTCGAGGATAAGGTTTGTTGCGTAATCAAAATCGAATTTTGAATCGTCAACTTTTTCAAACGAAACCGAAAATCTGTTATCTGCAAATCTTTCGACCTTATCAAGTCCGGATGCGGCGGAGTTTGTGATAATTTCTTTTGGCGAATATGTAGAAAGCTGGTTGATTATTTTTTCCTGCTCATCCTCTCTGCCGACAACAGTGATATGAAACTCACCCGTCGAAACATCGGCAAAGCAAATACCCGTTTCGTTTGCACCCTTGCAGATTGAGCAAAGATAGTTGTTTGTGCCGTCCTCAAGAATATTGCTTTCGATAACGGTGCCGGGTGTAATAACTCTTATAACATCTCTTTTAACTATGCCCTTAGCTGCCGCAGGGTCCTCCATTTGCTCGCAGATTGCAACCTTGTAGCCTCGCGACACAAGTTTTGCAATATAGCTGTCTGCGCTGTGAAACGGAACGCCGCACATAGGTGCTCTCTCCTCCTGACCGCAATCTCTGCCGGTCAACACGAGGTCAAGTTCCTTTGAGGCAACCTTTGCATCGTCAAAAAACATTTCATAAAAATCGCCGAGTCTGAAAAACAATATAACGCCCGGATATTCCTTTTTCACCTTAAAATACTGTTGCATCATAGGTGAAAGCTCGCCTTTTTTAGCCATATTCGCCCTCCTTTCAAATTAATGAGCCATCGGCAGGCAACGCTGTTATTGCCTGCCGAAGATTTTTAAAATCAGTGGCAACCGCCGCAAGTGCTGCAATCGTGTGTGCAGTTTGCATCTGCCGGCGGAACTTGGCATGTTTCGGGATCCTGACCGTCGAAGAACAAGCCGATCATCTGGCTGATATATTGAGCCATTTGCTCCATCTCGGCAGCGGCAAGAGAATAATTTTTCATATTCTCGCCGTCCATAACGGTGTTGTAAAGGTCCTGATATTTATTTTGAAGCTCTTTGATTTTATCTTGAGAAGCTTCCTCGCCCTTTTCAGCCTCCTGCTGATATTGGAGTGAGAGGAGCTGCATTTCGTGCATCTGATTTTGAAGTGTTTCGTCAGCATCGTTAGCGGCAGCCGCTGCTTTAAGAGCTGCAAAGCGTTCATCTGCCTGAATCTCTTTTCCGAGTTCTCTGAGTGCGGTTTCTAATGACATACTGTTATTTCCTTTCTATCTCACCTTTCATAACATAGGTGAGCGGCTCTGTAACTTTAATGTTTTGGAAGGTGCCGATGAGCCTTTCGCCGCCTTCAAATTCTATAATCAAATTGCCGTCTGTCCTTGCGGCAAGATAATTATCGCCTGTTTTGCCCTTGCCGAAAACAAAGCACTTAAAGGTTTTGCCCTTGTGCAACGCCATTTGTTCGGCAGAAATTTGCTCCTGCACGGCGAGAAGTTCCCTAAGCCATTTTGACTTTTCGTCATAGCTTACCGGGTCGTCCATCTTTGCGGCAGGTGTTCCCACCCTCGGTGAGTAAATAAATGTGAATAGGCTTGTAGCTTTGATTTCCTTAACAAGCGAAACGGTGTCTAAAAACTCCTCGTATGTTTCGCCGGGAAAGCCGACAATAATGTCGCTTGTTATCGAAAGCTCATCACCCATAAGCTGTTTCGCGTAGTTAATAAGCTCGAGATATTTTTCTCTCGTATATCCGCGGTTCATCGCCCTGAGCACTCTGTTGTTGCCGCTTTGAAACGGAAGATGTAAATGCGTAGCGACCTTGTCGCACTCCGCCATCGTTTCGATAAGTTCCTTGGTGCAGTCTTTCGGGTGGCTCGTCATAAAGCGAATTCTAAAGTCGCCGTCCAAATCATTGAGCATTCTAAGGAGTTGTGCAAATGTTACCTTTGGCTCAAGGTCTTTGCCGTATGAATTTACATTTTGACCGAGCAATGTAATTTCCTTATAGCCCTCGTCAACAAGCTGTTTAAATTCTTTTATGACATCTGCCGCCTCTCTGCTTCGCTCTCTGCCGCGAACATAAGGTACGACACAGTACGAGCAAAAGTTGTTGCATCCGTACATAATCGGAATCCACGCCTTGCGGTCATTATCGCGTTTAACGGGAATACCTTCGGCGATTACGCCGTCAACATCCGGCAATTCGAAAACACGCTTACGCATTGTAAGTGCGTCATAGATAAGTTCCGGAACCTTGTAAACAACATGTGTACCGAAAACAAGATCGACAAACGGAAACGATTTTTTAATTATCTCGGCAATGTGCTTTTGTTGCATCATACAGCCGCAAAGCGCAATCACAACATCGGGATTTTCAAGCTTGTATTTTTTCAGCGCGCCGACATTTCCGAAAACTCTGTCCTCCGCATGCTCCCTGACTGCACAGGTGTTGAAAATCACAAGTTTTGCCTGAGTTCTGTCATCGGTAAAGCCGTATCCCATCTCCTCAAGCATGCCCTTGATATGCTCGCTGTCGGCAACATTTTGCTGACAGCCATATGTTACGACACAGGCAAGCGGCTTGTCCTGATTTTTATATCTCTTTTCAAGCAATGACGAAACCTTTTGGCAATATTTTTTTTGCTTTTCAAGCTCCTCACTGCCGATTTTTTTAATGTTAACTGCCATTTAATAACCTCCGGCGAAAATTATTGCCGAAAGTAACCGAATATCGCAATAATTCACACTGAAATATTATAACAAAATATATTTCTTTATTCAATATATAAAATATTAAATATTATAATTATTTGAATATATTTTTATATATATTGACAACACAAAGATTGATTTTTTATATTTTAAGTGCTATTATTAAGCAGGTGTGAATAATTCGGGCAAAAATCCCGAATTTTCCCCTATTCACAACAAATAACAAGGAATGATTTGATGCTCAAAAAAAGAGGTGCCGGGGTTCTTCTTCACATTTCGTCAATGCCGTCGCAATACGGTGTCGGTGTTTTTGACGAAAATGCAAGGCACTTTGTTGACAAAATAGCCGATATGGGCTTTACATATTGGCAGGTGTTGCCGTTCAACCCGACCGATAACGCAAATTCGCCGTACTGCTCACCGTCGGCATTTGCAGGCAATTTTCTTTTCATCAACCCAGAGGGATTGAGAGATATGGGGCTTGTCGGCGACGACGATGTGCGCGAAAATATTTATGACGGCACGCCGTACACGGCAGATTATGAATTTGCCGCAGAAAAAAGGCTCAAACTTTTGAAAAAGGCTTTTTTGAATATAGGCGACGATATTGCAAAAGAAATAAAAGCGTTTGAAATCGAAAACGAATGGCTTACCGACTATTCCGTTTTTATGGCTGTAAAGGAACTTGAAAACGGCAAGCCGTGGTGGGAATGGAGCGACAAACACGCTCACTATTTTGAATGTGTAAAGGATATTTATTCATACGAGGAGAAAGCCGCCTTCTGGAAGTTTGTGCAATTTGTTTTTTATAAGCAATGGAACGAATTAAAGGCATATGCGAACAAAAAAGGCATTGCAATTATAGGCGATATGCCGATTTATGTTGCAATGGACAGCGTTGATGTTTGGTCAAATCTCCCGATGTTTTTAATCGACGAAAAAACGCTCAAAGTTGAAAAAGTTGCGGGTGTTCCACCCGATTATTTCAGTGCCGACGGCCAGCTTTGGGGCAACCCGATATACGATTGGGCTGCTATGAAAAAGGACGGTTATTCCTGGTGGATTTCAAGGCTTTCGCACGCGCTGAAAACATATGACACCGTAAGAATAGACCATTTCAGAGCGTTTGCGTCGTATTGGGAAATTCCCGCAGACAGCAAAACCGCAAAGGTCGGCAAATGGGTTGACGGTCCTAAAATGGATTTGTTCAACAAAATTTTTGACGCACTCGGCAGTAACGCTCCGATTATCGCAGAGGACCTCGGCGTTTTCGGCGACGATGTTGTCAAGCTGCTTGAAGACACAAAATTCCCCGGAATGAAGGTAATCCAATTCGGATTTGACCCGAATTCCGACAGTTCGCATTTGCCGCATAACGCTGCACCAAACTCGATAAATTATGTCGGCACACATGACAATAATACGATTTTGGGATGGCTTTGGGAGGCTGACGAGTCGCAACGCGCATTTGCGCTTGATTATTGCCATTTCAAAGGCGACAATTGGGGCGAGGGCGGATACTGTTCGGCATCGTGCCGCAGTATAATCGAGGCGGTATGGCAAAGTGCGTCAAATATAGCAATCATCGCACTTCAGGATATGTGCGGATTTGGCTCCGACGCGAGAATGAACATTCCCGGAGTGCCGGAAAAGAATTGGCGATTCAGAACAACGAGGGACACAATCGACAGCATCGACAGCGAATATTTTAAAAAAATAAACGCCCTTTACAGACGAATGTATCCCGTATTTGACAAATAAAACAGTAGACAGCAAAACAACAAAACGGCAGTGAAGCAATCAAACTTCACTGCCGTTTTTATATTTGCGTTTATCAGTAATTTATGTAGCAAAGATTGAGCGATTTCGGCTCAACCTTGAAATAAAGTTCATTGTAGTCAAAGTTTTCACCGTCGCAATTGCCAGGGAGAGGCAAACCGTTTTCCATCCAAATTTTGCCCGATTTTATGTAGCCTGTATGATAAATCTCGCCGCAGGTTTGTTCGCTTGCTGTACCGTTTGAATATTTCGGTATAAGCGGAAGAGCACGCGGAAGCGACAAACCGTCAACAAGCACAAAATTAAGCAATCCGTCATCAAGGACAGAATTCGGCGCAGGGCAAAATCCGCCGCCGTAATAACTTGCGTTGCATATTGCGAAAAGCACATAATCCTTGTCTTTTTCGGTCATTCTGTACTCCTCGCCGGTATCTTTGTTGACACAGGTTATATCAAAACTGATATTGTAATGAAGCGGTTGTAAAAGCACCGGAAGAACGGCGATATTGTATGCCTTGTGACCCAAAAACGGAATCCGTCCGGCAATTTTTCTGCCGATGGTTTCAACCTTTGTGTCAAGACCGAAAGACATAACATTTATGCATTTTTCGCCGTTGTAATCAATCAAATCAATAGGCTTGACATCGTATCTCGGCTTGCCGTTATAAAGTCCGAAAGCCTTGATAACATTTTCAACATTAATGTTTTTTGTGCCGTAGATTTTTTTTGCAAAATCGTTGCCTGTGCCGAGCGGAATAATCATCATCGGCGATTGCTTGCCTGCAAGACCGTTTGCAATTTCGTGAACGGTGCCGTCACCGCCGCATGAAACTATTACACAATTTTTGCCGTATTTTTCGGCATAACGGCTTGCAATATATTTTGCGTCACCCGGTCCGTGCGTTTCTTCAATAATCATCTCGTCATCAACCTGACGAAATGCGGATTTTATTCTCGAAAAAATTCTTCTTTGATTGTCATTTCCCGCTATGGGATTAACTACAAAAACATATTTCATTGATAATTTTCCTCAATTTTAATTAAGCAAAAAAGCCAAAATTCACCTTTTAACGCCTATTCACCAAATCAAATTATCTTTGCTCCGCCAAAAGGTCTGATAACAAGAACATGGCAACTTCCATCGCCGAAAATACTTTCTGTTTCTTTCTTATAAGTATCAAGCAACTCATTTGGAACAAACGCCTGAATTGTGCCTGCAAATCCGCCGCCGTGAACTCTCCAAGCACCCTTACCGCTCAATACTTCCTCACTCACGGCAAGCGCAAGAGAAAGCTTTTGTTCGGTTGGATTTTTCGGAGTATATACATTTTGATTAAGCATAAACGATGAGCGTCCGGAGTCGATAATAACCCGCTTAAAGCCCTCAAAATCGTTGCTTTCAAGGCATTCAACAGCCTTTTCGACACGCTTATTTTCGTTATAGAAATGGATTGCTCTCAAAATCGCTCTGTCATTTACCTTTCCGACAATTTGCGGCAAAGCGGCAAAGAAATCATCATATTCGATTTCGCGCAAAACAGACTTGCCCATCGCCTTTGCAACAGACTCCATTTCCTCTCTGACAGCGGCATAATCATCCGTCAAATCAGAGTGATTTCCGCCGGTGTCAAGTATACAAAGCGAATGTCCGGATTTTGAAAAATCAAAATCAACTTTTTTGATAATCGGCTGTGATGTCGATTTAAAATCAATTGTAACAAACGAGCCGACAGACGATGCCATTTGGTCAAGAAGTCCGCACGGCTTGCCAAAAAATACATTTTCGCTGTATTGTGCAACCTTGGCAATATCAACCGGGTTGATTTTTCCGTCATTATAAAGATACGACAAAACAGTGCCCAAAAGCACCTCAAATGCCGCAGATGAGGACAATCCCGAGCCGCCCATAACATCGGAGGTGGTATATGCGTCAAATCCCTTAACTTCAAAGCCGAGGTCTTTGATTCCTGCCGCAACGCCCTGAACAAGCGTTGTTGATGAGCCGAAATTCTTTTCGTTCGGTGTCAAATCGTTCAAATCAACAACATTCATTCTGTGCCCCTTTGATTTTACACGAATGATATTGTCGTCATTTTTGCTTACAACAGCGATTGCGTCAAGATTGATTGACGCCGCCAAAACTTTGCCGTTGTTATGGTCGGTATGATTACCGCAAACCTCCGTTCTTCCCGGTGCGGACATAATCGAAACCTCTCTGTCAAAGCCGAAAAGCTCGCCGAAGGAATTGAGTGCCTCAACATAACGCGGCTTTTGAAGGTCAACCGCACCGTCGGTCAGATAAACAGCCTTGAGATTGCTGTCATAAGCGCCGTTTTGCATTGCACTTATTAATTCTTTAACATTCATAAATTACTCTCCTAAAGTACAATTTTATATTTTTCCTTTTCGCTGAAAATCAGCAGTGTTTTATTCATTTGATTTGATTTGATGCCATAAAAAATATTAAAGCACAGGCTTGTGATGCCAACAAATCCTACCAAAATCATAACCATAATTATAAATCGCGGCGAAAACGGGTTTTTGATTTCCGCACCGATTCTGGTGTAAATATAAAGTCTCGGAAAAAAGCCGAGCAGGCTCAAAAGGCAATAATACAAAAAGTCATACCTAAGCGAGCCGTAGTATTTTGAAACCATGCCGAGCGGAACAATCGGAACAAGGCGTGAAAGCGGCAAAACATAAGGATTTCCGTTGCCTTTAAACTGAATCCAATCGCGTATAAAGCGCATTTGCTTAATGTTTAAAATCATGCCTGCCCAGCCGCCGCCTATCCACATTCCCTCAAAATATTTGACGCAGAAAAAGAACATAATTCCGGCAATATTTATCAGCAAAGCCTCTCTTATCGGAAATACCATACCCGATATAACGCAAAGAAAGCTCAACGGAATCGGGAGCTGGCATTTTGCGATATACAACGCGGCAATGCAAACAAGAATTTCCCTTTCCGTATCGAGGTTTGCAACAGCCTTGTCAATCCTTTCAAGCACTGAAATAATCGCGTCAAACCTTGTTTCAAGTTTTGTGTGATTAATAAGCATTATTCCGAGCAAAACAAGCAAAACAAGCGTTACAAGCACAATTATGCTCGAAATCAAGTTTGTTTGATATCGTTTTGTTTTTTTCATATGCTAAAACACTCCGTAAGGTGTTACTCCTCTATCTCCTTATAGTTACCGAGAAATGTAAATTCCGGCAGTTCGTCATAAAGAGCACAAAGCAAATCAAGCGTAGCCTCATCCTTAACCGAGCCAAGCACATCGGCATAAAAATTGTAGTCAAATTTGCCGTTTGCAACGGGGCGCGATTCAAGTTTGGTGAGATTTAAGCCTGTCATTGAAAATCTGCCGAGCACACGGTAAAGCGAGCCTGTTTTGTGCGGAGCAGAAAAAATAAGCGAAATTTTGTCGGCATCTTTGCCGATAAAAAGCTCCTTTGAAATTACTATGAATCTTGTAGAGTTGTTAGAAATGTTTTGAATATTCTTTTTAAGAATTTTGAGTCCGTATTTTTTTGCCGCGTCCTCACTGCATATAACGGCAATATTGTTTTTGTCGCTTGACGCAACAAATTTTGCCGCCGCGGCAGTATTAGTAAAGTTTATTCCCGTGAAATCGAAATTTTTGAGGAATATGTTGCACTGACTGAGAGCCTGGGGATGCGAATAAACATCCTCAATCTCCTCATAAGCCGTACTTTTCTTTGCGGCAAGGCAGTGACAAACTTTCAAATCATACGCTCCCACAACATAAAAACGATATTTCATTATAAGGTCATATGATTCGTGCACCGAGCCTGCCGTTGAATTTTCAACGGGAATAACGCCGAATTTCGCCTTGTTTTGATTAACAGCTTCAAAAACATCCTCAAATTGCTTGTAAAAATGAATCGGTGAGTCCTTGAAAAGTGCTCTCGCCGCCTTTCCGCTGTACGCGCCGTCAACACCCTGACACGCTATCGGCTCGCCGTGGGCAAGCAATCCCTCGTTTTTGATTGCACCCATAACGGAATCACGCAGTTGCTGACCTCCGCCGATAATCTTGTGCTGGAGTGCTCTCGAGGCATCCATAATAGCCGAAAACACGGTTTTAATCGTTTCTCCCTTATCGCCGCATTTTGCACCGACATCGTTTAAAATCTGCTGTTCGCGCTCCTCGTTGAGAACCGGGATTCCCCTTGCGACCTTATACTCGGCAACTTTTTTTGAGCATTCCATTCTGTCAAGCAAAAGCGGAATAAGCTTTTCGTCTATATCGTCAATTTCTTTTCTTATTTCTAAAAGGTCCATTAAAAAGTTTTTCCTCTATATCATCAAATCTAAAAGCCCCAAAGCGACAGCCGCCTCAATAACCGGAACTGCGCGCGGAACTATGCAAGGGTCGTGTCTGCCTTTGATAACGAGCGTTTCGTTTGTCATTGTTTGGAGATTAACGCTCCTTTGCTCCTGCGAAATTGAAGGAGTCGGCTTAATTACCGTGGAAACTATAATCGGAGCCGAAGTCGTCATTCCGCCGAGAACACCGCCGTTGTTGTTAGAAAGAAGGGCAACCCTGCCGTCCTTAATCTCGTATCCGTCATTAACACTTGACGCATTTTTGTCGGCAAAGCCGAATCCCAAGCCGAACTCAACGCCCTTAACTGCGGGAACACCGAAAAGTATCGACGCAAGTTTGCTTTCAACGGTGTCAAACATATTACCGCCGACGCCGACAGGCAAGCCGATTGCGGCACATTCAATAACACCGCCGACGCTGTCTTGACTCATTCTGAAACGCTCTATTTCATCGCGCATTTTCGGCTCGACATCGCCGTTGATAACCGAAAATGATTTTTTTGTAAGCTCGTCAAGCAAACTTTCGTCAACATCGTTATAATCGAATTTATCATCGAAAACAGAGCCGATTTGCCTTATATGAGCGCCGATTTTAACGCCCTTTTGCTCAAGAATTTGCTTTGCAACCGCACCTGCAAAAACTATCGGCGCAGTGAGCCTGCCGCTGAAATGACCGCCGCCTCTGACATCGTTAAATCCGTTATATTTAACATAAGCCGGATAGTCGCTGTGGCTCGGTCGCGGAACAGTCATCAAATTTGCATAATCGCCGCTTTTCGTGTTTGTGTTCTGTATCACCATTGCAAGAGGTGCGCCGGTTGTGATGTCATTGAGTACACCCGACAAAATATGCGGAATATCCTTTTCAAGTCGAGGTGTTGCATATTTGTCCTTACCCGGAGCACGCCTTGACATATCGAGATAGATTTTATCCATATCAAGCTTAGCGCCCGCCGGCAAGCCGTCTATGACACAACCTATTGCCTCGCCGTGGCTCTCGCCGAAAACAGACACCTTTATATTATCGCATATCACAGATGACATCCGCTTTTCCTCCTAAGGAATTATAATCATTATAAAAATCGGGATAAGTTTTGTTTACGCTTTGCGCGTCGCTGATTTGCGTTTCGCCGTTTGCGCACAAGGCGGCAACGGAAAACGCCATCGCAATTCTGTGGTCATTATATCCGTCAAGCATTGCACCGTGCGGCTCGCCCCCGACGATAACCATACCGTCCTGCCTCTCACAAGCGTCAACGCCCATTTTTTTAAGGTTTGAAACAACGCTTGTTATTCTGTCTGACTCCTTGAGTCTGAGGCGCTCACCGCCGCAAATAACGGTTGTTCCCTTTGCATATGCAGCGGCAACGGCAATAGCCGGCACCGTGTCGGGAATATCGGTTACATCAACAGTAATACCGTTAAGGCCTGATTTTTTGCACCTTATCGTGTTCCCATCGGTTGTAATATCGGCACCGAAGCGCTTTAAAACATTTATTATTTCTTTATCGCCTTGGGTTGATGTCAAATCAAGCCCTTTCAGCGTAATATCGCCGCCGATTGCGCCTGCGACAAGAAAAAATGCCGCCTGCGACCAGTCGGATTCGACCGTATAATCTCTGACTGTGTATTTTTGTGAGCCTTTGACAAAATAGCCGTATTCCGTTTCTTCAACGGCAATTCCGTAATCGGACAAGATTTTGATTGTCATATCAACATACGGCTTTGACTCAAGCTTTGTCGTAATGACTATTTTACTGTCGCCGTCAAGTAACGGCAACGCAAACAGCAAGCCGGTTATATACTGCGAGCTTATGTTGCCGGGTATCTCAAACACTCCGCTTGTGAGCTTTCCCTTGATTGAAAGCGGAATTTTGCCGTTTTCGCAAATGCATTCTACGCCATGCTCCGGAAGCAAACGCAAATATTCCGTAATCGGTCTTTCGGGCAACCTACCGGAGCCGACAAAGGTGCATTTTCTGCCGAGCGCCGCCGCAACGGGTATCATAAAACGAAGCGTGTTGCCCGACTCAATGCAGTCTATCGTGTCACTGCCTGAATTGAGTGCCGAAATAACCTGTTTCATCGCCCTCATATCGTTTGATGATGTAATGGGTCGCACACTGCCTGCGCCTGCCAAAAACGAGCAAATCATCGCCCTATGGGCGGCGGATTTAGACGGCGGAACTGTTATTTCACCGCTGAGTATTGAGTTTTTAAGCCTGACAATGCTCATAAATTTATTTTAAGCCGAAAAATTTCGGTATTTCCTCATACTTGATTTTTTTGTTGTAGCCGCATCCGATTTCCGAAATCAATGTGAAATTGATTGAATCGGAAGTTCTTTTTTTATCGGCATTCATGGCAGAAATGATGCTTTCGAGTGAGTTTGTGTCTGCCGTTCTTAAATTGTATTTTTCAAGGAGTCGTGCAATTCGCTCGGAAGTGCCTTTTTCCAAAAGTCCCTGCTCCTCTTCGGCTTTTGTTATCAAAACCATGCCCATTCCGACAGCCTCGCCGTGCGAAACATCCTTAAAACCATGCAGTTTTTCGATTGCATGTCCGCCCGTATGACCGAAATTGAGCTGTGCTCTTTCGCCGTGCTCCTTCTCATCATTTTCAACAACGCGCGCTTTCAATGCGTCACATTCGTAAATAATTTCGTCAATAACATCAACTGCATTGTTGTTTTCAATCTTCTCAAATAGCGATTTGCTTTTTATACAGCCCATCTTGATTGCCTCTGCCAAGCCGTCAGAAAAGAAATGCGGGCTGAGTGTGTCGAGAGTGTTTGGGTCAACCAAAACAAGTATCGGCTGATGAAACGCGCCGCACAAATTTTTGCCCTGCGGCAAATCTACGGCTGTTTTACCGCCGACCGATGAATCAACCTGTGCAAGCAGTGAAGTCGGTATTTGAACAAAATCAATGCCTCTCAAATAGATTGCGGCGGCAAATCCTGCCATATCGCCTACAACACCGCCGCCGAGTGCAACGGCAATGTCACTGCGTGTAAACTCGTTTTCTGCCATAAATTCGACCATTTTGATTATTTCGGCAGGTTTTTTTGAGCTTTCACCGGCAGTGAAAATATATTCATAAACATCAAATCCGCTTGCTTTAAGCGAAGCCTTAACGCTCTCACCGTAGAGCGGAAAAACATTTGTATCGCTGATAATGCAAACCTTTTTTGCATTTGAAATTTTGCTAATATATTCGCCGCAATGAGCCGTAATTCCCTTTTCAATGAGAATATCATAGCCCTTGTCGACATTGACGGTAAGTTTTTTCATTATCCGATTTCTTCCTTAATCTTATTCGCCTTGTTCATCAGGACCTTAAGCTGCTCAGTGTCATCGTTAACAATGTTGTATTTGAATTTCATCAAATTTGAAACAAGGTCGTCAATTTCAGCCACAAGGGCTTTTTTGTTGTCGATAAACAAATCTGCCCACATGTCTGCATTAATTCGTGCAACGCGGCTCACATCACGGTATGAGCCTGCCGAATAGCCCGAATGCATAGGAGCAAGCGGTGAAAGCACATATGAGCATGCGAGAACGTGCGCAATTTGTGAAGTAAAAGCAATCATCTCGTCGTGATGCTCCGGTGTTGTGACAACCGTGCGTGCAAAGTGCATATCTTCTGCAAGGCCGAGCAGTGCGTCGACCTTGTTCTTAGGCGTGTCCTCATACGGTGTGCAGATAAAGCTTGCGTTGTCAAACAAATTGTCAAGGCTGTTGTCATATCCGCCGACCTCACGGCCTGCCATCGGGTGTGCGCCGATATAGTAAAATTTGAAGTTGTATTTTTCGTTATATTCCTTAACCGCGTTGCAGATTTTTGATTTAATGCCGCAAGAATCGGTTACTACGGAATCCTGCTTAAAACTGTCCCTGTGCTCCACGATAAAAGGAACAATCGCCTCGGGATAAAAATTGATGAATGTGATGTCGGCTTGCGAAATCAAATCGTCAATATCGCCGGTTTTATCAATCGCACCGTCGCGAAGCGCCTTTTCGGTAACCGATTTTGTTCTGTTCCAACCGAGAACGATGTGACTCGTGTTCTTTTTTATCTGCTTGGCAAGGCTTGCGCCGATTAAACCAAGGCCGCAAATTAAAATGTTCATTTTATATCTCTTTTCTGTGCGAATCTGTCAACTCGCCTAAAATCACATATTAATAATAATATATAAATTATATTAAGTCAAATTAAAAACGCACAATGTTACAAATTCTTAATTATTATGATTAATTTGTTTAGTTTTAATGATGCAAATATGATTTATTAAAATTGAAATGTGTTTTATCGTATAGTTTCGGTTTTGTGTGTTAATTTATTCAAATTAAAATATCATCTCACAGTAGGGCGAACTGTGTTCGCCCGAATTCGACGATAACAAACAAAACAAAATAACGGCACTGCGATTGCTCGCAGTGCCGTTTGCATGTTGATTATTTGAAAATATCGTAATCGTCGCCGTCCGTAAGGCCGCCTTTGTTGTCGCCCTTTCCGCCTTCCTCAACATATGAGGTTGTCAAAACAGTGCCTTGAATACTTGCAAAACTTCTGATTTGAAGTTCGGGCTCTGAATAATACTTTTTCATTACCGTCCCCCCCTTATTTTGCAGCAGTGTATGTTGCGTCAACCGGAGTGGATACAACAGAATACTGTTTGCCGCCCTTTTCATAAATTACATATGCGGCATATCGCATTTGCTGACCCTCGGTAATTGTACCGTTCTTGATGGAAATTACGAACTGATTACCTTCTGTGTGCTTCGATGATTTAAGTCTGTAAACAGATGTTGAATCAACATTCTTAAATGTAAGGTCGGATGTTTGATTCTTAGCAAAGAGGATGCCTGCCTCAACAAGTGTTGCGCCTTGAGGAAGAGCATATGTGCCAATCATTGAGAACTTAGTGCTTGTGTAAACAAGGTCTTCTTTTGCTGTAACATCAGCGCCGTTTTCATCGTTCTTGATGAGTCCTGCGGCAAGCGCATTGTTATATTCTGTCTGATTAAGAGGAAGAATATATGTGTTACCGCTCATTCTGAATGTATATTCACTGCCGTAAGAAACAATCTTAAGCTTGCCTGCAAAGTTCTTCGACTCTTCAGAGTAAATTGTGTTGCCGCCGGGGTCTTCGGTAACATATGATTCCCACATACCGTAGAAATCATCAAAAATGCTGTAATCAACAGTAGCAAATGCTACGATTGGGTCGTCATACTTCTTGTAGTTGTTGTATGATGATGCATATTTATTTTCGCCGTCAACAGTGATGTATGCACCCTGCTTAGCTTTTCTGTCAGAGTGAGTCATACCGTCTTGTGTGATGGATACAATTGCGTTATACGGAATTGTAAGGCCATCGCCAAGAGTGTTATATGAGCTGTCGCCGCTAACATCATAGTGAACTGTCAATGAGAATGCATTGTCTTGAGTAGCGGCATACTCTGCTGTTACAACTGTGTTCTTTGTCGGAGTGATTGTTGCACCTGCGGCATAAGTCTGACCGTCAACTGTGTATTGCTTAAATGTGTAATACGGAACAGCCGGTGCTTCAGGAAGTGTATAAGTGTTGCCTGCCTGAACATAGTCTATGTCAACAGTGCTGTTTGTCAATCCGTTTACTGTTTTGATTTGATATTGATTTGCAGTTGTCTTTGCAGACTTGATTGTGAGCGTTGTGTTGCCCTTTACAACAAATCTGATTACAGAGTCTGTTGTGTAGTATTTAGCAGTGTTAGAGGTTGTATTTGACTGATAAGCATAATACCAATCAACATTTCCGTAACTGCCCGATGTAAAGGTCTGCATTGAGCCGTAAGGATATGTGTCTGTTGAAATTTGTTCGCCGCTGTCTGTAACAACCGTTACTGTGTATTGCTGTGGCTGAAGTTTTTCAACAATTGCTTGGATTTGTGCGTCAAGTTCTTTTTGAGTATATTTGATACCGAGGATTGACTTGCCGCGGATTGTTACATATTGATAAAGGTTATTTTCACTGTAAAGTGCCTCAACAGCCTTCTTCGCGTCCTCAACGCCTGTTACGGCATCCGGATCATCAGCGTCAACCTTTGCCTTAGCTGCCTGAATAGCGGCATCGTCAACAGGAGCGCCGGCCTCGCCCTTAAGGCTGCGGATTTCTGTGGTCTCTGCATCAATAGCTGTTTGAGCATCGGCTTTTGCTACGTCTGCTCTTTCTTCAGCAGTCTTATTGAGATATTCATAATTGTTAAGTTTATCGGCAATTGCTTTAAGCGATGCTACCGTATAAGCTTTGTTTTCAAGCTGAATATCGTTTGCAGCAGCGTCGAGTTCAGTAAAGCTTGCTCTTTCTTTAAGAGCGGCAAACGCGTTATCAAGTGCTGTTGCAAATGAGTCAATAAGTGCTTGCTTATCTGCTTTGTCTGCGTCTGTAAATTCAATTGTGCGGACATTCTCATCTGAATATTCGCCGTTATCAAATACTTTTGCATATGCTGCGGTATAAGCGTTTTTGAATGCAGTGTAAGAAGTTGTTGTGTACTTGCCGTCTGCATTGTCGTTAGCAAAGAGTGTACCTCTTTCGCTTGCAAGGGCAGTTGCAATTGTGTCACCGCCGAGTGCAGTTTCAATTGAAGTGTTTGTAAGCGGTGTTTGAAGTGCCTGCCATGCCGCATAAAGGTCGTTATATCTTGATACACAAGTTGATGTGATTGTTGCGGCATCCATTGAGCTGTAGTCAAAGTCAGCCTTTGCAGCTTCAAGTTTTTTGGTCAAATTATTCCATGATGAAACCGTGTAGTCATTTGCATTGAGAGCATCAACGGTTTCAATTAATTTCATAAGATATGTTACATCGACAACATCAACCTTTGCCCCATATGCTGTTCTGTCATGTGCATAGCCGTTGTATTCGTTAAATGCATTCGGCTTAACTTTCCAGTGATAAAGCATACCGAGATATGTGTTAGGATTATATGTTGTATATGTTGGGATTGTTTTAGCCGTAAGATTCTTTGATGCGTATCTGCTAACGGAAATTGTGTTGTCGCCGACAAACTCATTTACACCCGGTGTATTGTCGCCCGATGAATGAGAAATGATACCGCCGGCAGGTGTTGAGTCCGTACCGTTTGTGGTCTTAATATCATTATCATAAACATAAGACAAATCTGTAATGTCTGTACCGTCAGCGGAACGACCTGCGACTGTGTTTTGACCGGTATATCCCTTTACCTTAATATTGCTAATAGCATAGGTAATATTGTTGTTGCTGAGGGTGATACCGCCCGGGTAAGCGGACTGTTGTTGTGATGTGAGACCCCAACCCGAAGATTTGTTTGAGTCAGTAAGTTTGCCAACAGTTCCATTAGCGTCTGCAAGGTTGATTGAGTCAAGGAGTGAGTCGTAGTCAGCTTTAACAGTATATTGGAATGTTGACTGACCGATATTATATGTTGCGGCATCTGCGCTTGTTCTGAAAAGAATAATATTGTTATTTCTTGACCAAGAAAGCGCAAACTTACCGTCTTCGATAGAAGATGTGATGCTTACAACCTCTGTTGAGCCTTCGTTTGCAATCTGTCCGTTTGCAATTTTTGAGAATGCGGGTTTAAGCTGAACAATTGCAGAAACAAGATTTGCAACTACTGTTTTGTATTCTTCAATCTTTGCTGCAACTGCGCCTTGGTTATATGTCAAAATCTTTTCATAGAACTTTTTGCATTCGTTAAGTGCGGTAGTAACTGCGCTGTAGTTTGCATAGTCAGCCGCATTAAGCGTGCTTTCATAAGTAACTGCCGAATTAAGTGAGTAACCCTGTGCAGTGCTTACCTTTGCATCTTTACTGATTTCGAGTGCGAGAAGCTGATTTGTGATTTTTGTTTCCCAATCGTTAACAACGCTTTGTTTTGTTTCGTCAATACGAGCAGCGTCATTCTTATATTTATCCTCCGAACCCCAAACTGCAACTTTTGCGGCAGCAACATTCGATTCGAGTGTTGAATCAAATGAGCTTGATACAAAGAAGTCCTTATTGTTTAATGCAACTGTCGCATCGTCGATAACAGCTTCAAGAGATGTTGTATCGGCAGCTTTGAAGTTTATTTTTAATGCCAACTTTGCGGCTACAAGGTCATCTGCCTTTTTCTGAGCATCTGCCGCATTGTTAAATGCCGGTGATGCCGACATATTGTCAACAAATACTTTTTGTGCAGCCTCATATGCTGCAACAAATGCTTTCCAACTGTCGGAGTCGTACTTTGCTACCTCTTCGTCTGATGAACAATATGTTGATTCATAATCAACAAGTCTGTCACGAAGATTTTGATAGCCGACAACTTCACCCTTTGTGCCGACTGTCTTGTCGCCGTCACTGTATGCTGCAAGGGCATTTTTGATAGCTGTTGCACAAGTCTCAACCTGAGTTGCGGCATTGTCATCTGTATAGGTGTATGTGTTAGGGTTAAGAGAATCTGCCGTGAATGTATCAATCTCTGCGAGAATGTCTGTAAGACCGCCGTTGAGGTAGTCATCGACAGTCGCGCCTACAAAAGCAGCTGTAAGAGCTGTCTTGAGAGCGTCCGTTCTGTCGATTATGGGCTTGTAGTTGATAACATATTGAGCAGAATCAACACCTGAATTAGCGCCTCCGTCGTTATTGGTTGTTTCGAAATGCGCACTGAACGAAGTTACTGAATCATAGTAAGTATTGGTATTGCCCGAACCTGTGTAATAAAGCTTGTTCGAATAGTATCTCGGTGTTTTACTATTATCAACATTAACGGAGTTCTTTGTAATTGATGAACTGTAACCGAATGAGTCGTTGCTTTCATAGCTTGAAGGCCATACATTCCATGCACCGCTTGCTTTACTCCAATAACCGGTCCAATTCTCTTTAAGAGCGAATGAAGACGCATCGGTGATTTCGGCATATTTAAGTTGTTTTTTTGTCCATGAAGCGCCGGTCTTTAAAACCTCAAGCACAACAGGACCGTAAACATTGTTTGCCGTTCTGCCGTCATATGCAAATACAACTGCCTTAGGAGCAGCTAACTTTGTCTCAACATAGCCCTTATCGGTGTACTTCGAAGAAATATTGAGCGTTTTTGATGAATAAACAACATTTGAATAACCGCCGGTTGCCACTGAATCAGCGTAATAGCCGGTTGTACCGAATGTTGCGGCAGTCCACGGAGTCATGGCAGTAAGAGCATTGTTGAGTGTCTTTGTATATGTTGACAAATCAACACTTGCATTACCGTAAACATAAGCTGCATATGCCTTTCTTGCGGAAATATAGGCAGTATATGCTGTGGACATATTCTTGTAGAGTGTGCCGTCCATCTTTGTTTCATAGGTTGTGATAGCGGCTTTAAGCTCTGTTGCAACCGCATCGTCCTTTGAATGTGACAGACTGTTTGCAGCAAATGCGCTGAGCGGAGCGGTTGTGAAAACCATGAGCACAGCCAAGATCACTGCAATGAGTTTTTTAGTCGATTTCATAAATCTACCTCCCTAGTAAATTGCACAGACGGTTTCGTAACACCGTGCCGCTACTGACCGTGGGCACGATATTTCGCCGATGCCAATCGATTTTTGGGGACACTTATCCCCTTTATCACATTATTATACACATGAATATTAACATATATTGCCGTTAAAATCAATAGAATTTTTAAAAAAGTTCGAAAGAATTATTTACATTTTGTTAACATTTCTTAAACATATTGCATTATACTTTGTCGTTTTTGTAAAATAATAGACGTTTCATAAAAATAAGTTGGAATATACATATTTTCCGACTTATTTTGCAGGGAATTATGCCCGAAAATACACGCATAAAAAAGGAGGCACAGAGCCTCCTTTTAAAAATTTTTTATTTTCCGATAATATTTCTTGCGTATTTGATTTGATTTTCTACGCTTTGAATTGACGGGCCGCCCACAACAAGGCGGTCGGCAACGCATTTTTCGAGGTTGATTGCCTGATAAACGCCGTCATCGAACAAATCACAGATTTTTTTGTATTCATCAAGAGGAAGTGTTTCAAGCGTCAAATTCTTGTCGATACAAAGAGCAACAAGTTCGCCCGTTGCCTTATACGCATCACGGAACGGCAAACCTTTGCCGACAAGATAATCGGCGCAGTCGGTGGCGTTGATGAAGCCTTTTGCGGCGGCGTGGCGCATATTGTCCTTAAGCACCGTCATGGTGTCAATCATCGGAGTAAAGGCGTTGAGACACATTTTAACGGTATCAACCGCGTCGAAAATCGCCTCCTTATCCTCCTGCATATCCTTGTTATATGCAAGGGCAATGCCCTTCATAACAGTCAAAAGGGTTGTGAGGTCGCCGAAAACTCTGCCGCTTTTACCCCTTACAAGCTCAGCAATATCGGGGTTTTTCTTTTGCGGCATAATCGACGAGCCGGTTGAAAATGCATCATCAAGTTCAACAAACTTGAACTCCCACGAGCACCACATAATTATTTCTTCGCTGAAGCGCGAAAGGTGCACCATTACAAGTGAGAGCGCAGAGGCAAGTTCTATGCAAAAATCTCTGTCAGAAACACCGTCAAGCGAATTAAGGCTGACACTGTCAAAGCCGAGAAGGTCGGCAACCATATTCCTGTCGAGCGGATATGTTGTACCTGCAAGCGCGCCCGAGCCGAGCGGCAAAACATTCATGCGCTTTTTGACATCGGCAAGGCGGTCCAAATCGCGCAGAAGCATTTGTGCATACGCCATAAGGTGATGGCCGAATGTAATCGGCTGAGCCCTTTGCAAGTGGGTATAGCCCGGCATAATTGTTTCTTTATTCTCCTCTGCCTTGTTGCAAAGGACTGAAACGAGGTCTTTGATTTTTTCACTGATTTCGTCAATCTCCTTGCGCAAGGTAAGGCGAATGTCAAGCGCAACTTGGTCGTTTCTCGAGCGTGCGGTGTGAAGCCTTTTGCCCGTTTGACCGAGGCGCGCAGTAAGCTCTCCCTCAACGAAAGTGTGAATATCCTCTGCCGACATATCAATATCAAGTTTACCCGATTTAATATCGGCAAGGATTTCCGAAAGACCGGCGACGATTTTTTCGCTTTCGCTTTTGTCGATAATTCCCGTTGCGCCGAGCATTGTTGCGTGCGCAATCGAGCCTTTAATATCCTCCTCAAACATTCTTGAATCAAATGAGATTGAAGAGTTGAAATCGTTTGTTTCCTTGGCAAGTTCCTTTTTGAACCTACCCTTCCAAAGCTGTGGCATAAATTTCTCCTATATGATAAGTATATTTAAAATAAGGGAGGATGATTTATCCTCCCTTGAAATCGGTTTTTAATTATTTATTGCTTTCTCTCTTTTGGTCAAGGAGTGCTTTAACCTTTGTTGAAAGACCGAAGAGGTTGATGAAGCCGGCCGCATCATACTGATTGTAAGCGCCGCCGTCATCGCCGAACGAAGCAATGTTTTCATCATAAAGTGTATATGGTGATGTGATGCCTGCATTGATAATGTTGCCCTTGTAAAGTTTAAGCTTTACATCTCCTGTAACAGTCTTTTGTGTTTCGTCAACAAATGCAGCAAGTGCCTCGCGAAGCGGCGAGAACCACATTCCGTTGTAAACAAGCTCGCCGTATTTTTGAGCGACAATTCTCTTGTAGTGTTGAGTATCGCGGTCAAGAGTAATCATTTCGAGAAGCTCGTGTGCTTTGTAAAGAATTGCGCCGCCCGGAGTTTCATAAACGCCACGGCTCTTCATACCTACAAGACGGTTTTCAACAATGTCAAGAAGACCAATGCCGTTTTTGCCGCCTATTTCGTTGAGAGTTTCAACAATATCAAGAGCTTTCATTTCCTTGCCGTCGATAGCGGTAGGAACACCTTTTTCAAAATGAATTGTGATATATGTAGGCTCGTCGGGAGCTTTCTCCGGAGCGACACCGAGTTCGAGGAAACCATCCTTCAAATACTGTGGCTCGTTTGCAGGGTCCTCAAGGTCAAGTCCCTCGTGTGAAAGGTGCCAAACATTTTTATCCTTTGAATAGTTTGTTTCACGGTTGATTTTAAGCGGAATATTGTGTGCCTCGGCATACTCGATTTCCTCCTCACGAGAGGTGATGTTCCACTCACGCCACGGAGCGATAATAGCCATTTCCGGAGCGAATGCTTTGAGTGCAAGTTCAAAACGAACTTGGTCGTTGCCCTTGCCTGTGCAACCGTGGCAAATAGCGTCAGCACCCTCTTTTTTGGCAATCTCTGCAAGTCCCTTTGCGATGCACGGACGAGCGTGTGATGTACCGAGAAGGTATTTTTCATAATCTGCGCCTGCTTTAAGGCATGGGAAAATATAATCCTCGACATATTCGTCCTTCAAATCAAGAACATAAAGCTTTGATGCGCCTGTTGCGATTGCCTTTTCTTCAAGGCCGTCAAGCTCTGTTCCCTGACCTACATCGCCGCTTACTGCGATAACTTCGCAGTTGTTGTAGTTTTCCTTAAGCCAAGGAATGATGATTGAGGTATCAAGTCCGCCGGAATAAGCAAGGACTACCTTTTTAATATCTTTTTTATCCATAACAATATCTCCTTTTAATGCGTTTGCATTAACTTTATTTATCTTATGTTTCATATTATATCATTTGATATTATAATTGCAAGACCTTTTGCGTATTTTTTGTATTATTATGCAAATATCTGTGCCTTATTGCGCCATATTTGTATATTTTTACATATAATTATGCATTTTTATGTATATTTTTGCATTTGAATTTGCATATTTCGCCATTTTTCGTACAGAATATAGTCAAAGTTAGCAAAATGTAAAATAACAGATAATATAACATATAATAATAGTTGACGGCGCAGATTTTAACAGTTATAATCTATTCAGCAGCCGAAAAAGCTGTGATAATATAATGTATATAATATAATACTGTTTAACGAGGGAATCGGTATGAGCTACAGAATAATTGCCGACAGTTGCTGTGACAAGACAAGTGAAATGTCGCAGTGGGGCAACATTACATTTGTTCCGCTGACGCTTGAGCTCGGCGACTACACAATATTGGACGACGAAAATTTCGACCAACAGGACTATATCAACAAAACATTGGAGTTTAACGGTGTTGCAAAAACAGCCTGCCCATCACCCGATGCTTGGGCAACAGCTATCGACTGCGACGAAGACGATTTGTATATAATCACTGTAACCGATAAGCTTTCCGGCACATACAACAGTGCGTTGCAGGGTGTTGAGCTTTATAATGACGAGCACCCTGAAAGCAAAAAAAACATTCATGTTTTCAACTCGCTTGCGACATCGGGATTAGAAACGCTTATTGCCGAGCATATCAAAAAGCTTGCAGACAGCGGCATGGATTTTGATGCCATTGTTGCGGACACCGAGGATTTCATAGTAAACCGCACTGCCCTTTATTTTTGCCTTGAATCGCTTGATGTACTCAAGAAAAACGGCAGAATGTTTGCCGTTGCCGCAAGTGTGCTAAAAAAATTGAGAATCAAAATGATTTTTGAGCGCACAACGCAGGGCAACATCGCCCTTGCAGGACAGGACATTGCAATGAACAGGGCGCTTGTTAAAATGGCAAATTTGATTGCCGAAAGCCTCGACGGTGTTGACGCAAGCGACAAACGGTTGATTATATCGCATGTTTGCTGTGAAGAGAGAGCAAAGCTCCTTGCCGACAAAATCGCCGCAAGTGTTAAGTTCGGCAGTGTTGATATTTTGAAATGCAGCGGTTTGAACTCAACATACGCAAGCAACGGCGGAATTATCGTATCATACACAAAATAAATAATTTTAAAGGGTTTGCAAGCACTGCAAACCTTTTTATTTAGATTATGAGAGAGATTGAAATTAAAGTGTTGCCAAAAGACAACGAAAAACAAATCCGCGATATTTTGCGTGATTTCGGCGTTTCGTCCTCCCTTTTGACAAAGCTTAAGCAAACCGAAAGCGGAATAACAAAAAACGGCGAGTTTACAAAAGCGATTGACACGGCAAACACCGGCGACACAATCAAAATCAAAATCGAAGAAAGCGGCTCGGCGGCAACGCCTGCAAAGCTCGATATAGAAATCATCTATGAGGACGAGGATATAATTGTTTTGAACAAGCCGCCGCTCGTCCCCGTTCACGAAAGCAGAAATCACCGTGGCGACACACTTGCAAATTTTGTATCGTATCACACCGGTGCAAGCACCGCTTTCCGTGCCGTCTATCGTCTCGACAGGGACACAAGCGGCATAGTTTTGGTTGCAAAACACGAATTGGCGGCGGCAAAGCTCGCAGGCAAAATCAAAAAGGACTATTATGCGGTTGTCGGCGGTAATGTCGAGCGTGACGGAACAATTGACGCACCGATTGCAAGGTGCGGCGACAGCATAATCAAGCGTAAGGTTGACGAAAACGGTGAAAGCGCAATAACGCATTATTTCATTGTAAAAAAAGGCGAAAACTCAACACTTTTGAAATTCAACCTTGAAACGGGGCGCACACATCAAATCAGGGTGCATATGCAAAGCATAGGGCATCCGCTTTTGGGCGATGCAATGTACGGCGGCGACTGCACAAAAATCAGCCGTCAGGCACTGCACTGCAAAGACATATATTTTATTCATCCCGTGACGAATGAAAAAATGCATTTTTCAACGGAATTTCCAAACGATATGAAAGGGGTGATTTGATGCCTGCATTTTGCACGCACTATTTGTTTTTAAAAGAAACGCAAGACATTGTAAAAAAACACGGCGATTTTGAATTTAATTTTGACGCCGCCGCAATCGGAACGCAGGGAGCCGATATTTTCTTTTTTCACCGAGTATTGCCTTTTTCCATGTTTGGCGTGCCGAAAAACAAAATAGGCTCGCTCTTGCACAGAGCAAAGCCCGAAAAAATTTTTGACGCATTTTGTGAGTATATTCCGCTGTCGCTCAATCCCGACATTGCAAAATCATACATTGCGGGATTTATTATGCACTACGCGCTTGACAGGAACTGTCATCCGTATGTATATTATTTGCAGGACAAAATTTGCCAAAGCAAAAAAGCTATACACAAAAGCTCTGTTCACAATCAGATTGAAACAGCGGCAGACACATATCTTTTGACGGAACACGGCGGCGTTTTTGATGTATCACAATTTAATTCGGCAGACACAATAACCAACAAGATAGAAGTTATTGACGAAATATCGCACCTTTTGGCGTTTGTTGTGCCGAAAGTGACAGGAAAATTCATTGACGAAAAAGATGTCGCAACTGCAATCGCTGACACAAGACGAATGCAAAAAATTTTACAAGACAAACGCGGTGCTTTGCGCCCTGTTTGCGTGGCAATCGAAACGATTTTTGCGCCGATAATAAAATTTTTCAAATTTTCTTCGATGATAAAGCCGAGGGACTTGGAAAAAGCAAAAAAATATGTTAATATAAATAGGCTTAAATGGAAATCGCCGTTTGACAGCAAAATCAGAAGCGAAAGTTTTGAGGATTTGTTTGAATTTTCAAAATTTGACTTTGATGTGCTGTATCGCGGGTTTATCCAAATGACACAGGGCAAACTGACGGCGTACACCGTAACACACAATATATCATTTTTAACAGGAACGGAGGTTGAATGATTATGAAAACAATTCCGAGTTTTCAAATTGACCACAACATTTTAAAAAGAGGTATATATATCAGCAGAATTGATGATGATATTACAACCTATGACATTCGTATGAAGGAGCCTAACAGAGAACCCGTTTTAACAAACTCTGCAATTCACACAATTGAGCATATTTTTGCAACATATGTAAGAAACACCGAGTTTGGCGACAATATCATTTATTTCGGTCCGATGGGATGCAGAACAGGCTTTTATTTTCTCACAAGGAGTTTAAGCGACAATTATTCAATTCAGCTTATCAAAGACGCATTTGAATATATCGCTAATTTCTGGGAGAAAATTCCGGGCGCATCGCCGAAGGAATGCGGCAACTGCCTTGAGCATAACCTTCCACAGGCAAAAGCCGAGGCAAAAGAATTTTTGAATGTAATTAAGGATTGGACAAAGGAAGATCTTGTTTATCCCACAGCAGAGGATAACGAATAATTAAACCCGATATAAAAAACACCCCATCGTGAATTTGTTTTCACGGTGGGGTTATTTTATTGAAAGTCTTTGCTTGTCAATCTTTTTGTGTTTGAGTTATCGTCGGTATAAATCTCGGGATACCAATTTGACGAAAAACGATAAGGATTTGTTTCGCCGTTTTTGTCATACCAAGCCTGCGGATAATGCACACTTTCGTTGTCGATTGCGGTTGTCGATTTCTCCGTATTCTTTTGTGTATTTTTAACACAAAGAACAACAAATTTGAAATTCGGCATAAAATCGCTGTCTGCGCTGATGCTTAAAAAATTATCGTCATACGAAAAATTATAGCCCGTGTCATAAAGACGGCGCGACTTGATTTTGTCAACATACGAGCGAAAACTTCTTTCCGTCATATTGCCGTAACAGTTATACGGAAAAACATAGCCTGCATCATCTGTCGCAACGGTATTTGTATAATATGCGGCAATTACACGATAACTGCTTTTTGAATAAAGCGTTGTCAAATCATACATTTGTGACGAATCCAAAAATGCATCGCGCGTTGAATAAAGCGATTCAAGTTCATCAAATCCACTGACATTTGAAACATCAATGCTTTGAAACTGCTGTTCGTTTTTTACATCAAAGCTCGGGTATGCATAAGCGTAATTATCCTCTTTGTCGGAGGTTGCAACAACAAATTCATCCTTATCCTTTGGCGAAATTTTGCAAACAACATTTTGGTTTTTTCCGTATTCGCTGCACATTTCTTCCAAAATGCCCTCGGGGAATTCCACGCCTGGGAACTCTTTTTTGTAGGAATTGAGATACGCAACGCGGCTGTATTCATAAAGGCGATAGCCGCCGTAGCCTGCTGCACCGATTACAACGACAACGGCAAGAAAAATCGCAAACTGCTTTGTAAGCATCTTTTTAAACGAACGCCCTGCCGCAGGGAAAATTTCGTCGCGAAACATCTCTTTGACAAATACAAAAGGCTTTACAAAAACGGTGTTGACGCTCTTTTTTATTCCTGCCTTGATTTTTTCGGGCGAAAGCTTTTCTTTTATGCTCTTTTTCGGCGACTTATGCTCAACGGATTTGTACCAAACAAATCCATCCTCTTGCTCATCGTCTGTGTCTGCCTGCTGCTCGGCATTCCCTTTCAAATCCTCGGTGTCCGCTTTTTCAATCGGCACTGCCGCATTGTCGGTGTTTAACTTCTCTGCAGCTTTTTCGTCAACCGTAAGATTTGATTCATCGGATTTTGAATTATCCTCGTCCGACTTTTCGTCTTTACACTCCGGAGGGGCAAGCTCTTGCTGCTTTTCTTTTTTCAGGCGTTTTTTTTCGTCTTTTTTGAGTTGTTTTTCCTCCGCTTTGAGGCGTCTTGCCAAAAGCTCCGCCTCAAGTTTTGCGCGTTTTGCCGCTTTTTTTGCCGCCCTTTTGTCATCTTTGGGAGGCGATAACGCCTCTTCGTTATTTTCCGCCTCGGCATTGTTATCGTCAGGCAAGGTTTCGGGCAGATTATTAACTGCCTTATTTTCGTCGGTCTCACCCTGCTCATCGGTTTTTTTAGGCTCGTCAATCGGGGGCTTGTCACTTTCTTTTTTTAAGTTTACATGCTGTGCCTCGTCCTCAGTCTTTGACGATTTTGTGTTTTCTTTTAATTGGGTAGACTCTTCTTTTTTAATCTCCTCTTCAAGGAGCTTTTGTCTTTCTTTTTCCTGCTCCTCTTTAAGTTTTGCCTGAGCGGCGCGCCACTGTGCATGCTGACGTTCAAGCTGTGCGCGTTCAAGCTCTTTTTTGCGTTGACGCTCTCTTTCAGCCTCCTCGCGTGCCTTGCGTTCACGCTCCAAGCGCTCGCGCATTTCCTTTTCGCGAAGTTCGCGTTCCCTGCGCTCTCTTTCCTCCTGCGCTTTGCGCTTTTCATCGCGCTCTTTGCGCAGTCGCTCCTGCTCAAGGCGTTGGCGCTCCGCCTCCTCGGCGGCTCTTTGCACCCTTGATTTGGCTTTGGGCGGCACTTCCGGTGTGGCGCTCTCGCCTGCCTCGTTTTCCTCGCGGCGCTGTCTGAGTGATATTAAAATGTCATCAAGTTCATTATATCCGCTCATTTAAAACAAAATTCTCCGACTATTTAATAACTGTCTTTCTTGCGTTTTCAACAGCTCTTTCAATCATTTCATCTGCATTTTTCAAAGCCTGCTCGGCTTTTTCGACATCTTCGATTTTTGCGCGCGTTTTTGGATGCTTCGGTGTGAATACGGTACAGCAATCCTCATACGGCTGAATTGAGGTTTCAAATGTGTCGATTTTTCTTGAAATTGCGACGATTTCGTCCTTATCCATACCGATACACGGTCTGAAAACAGGCATATTCGTCACCGCGTCGGTGCAACCGAGCGCATAAATTGTTTGGCTTGCAACCTGACCGACGCTTTCACCGGTAATAAGCGCATGGCAGTTTTGATTTTGAGCGATTTTTTCGCTTATTTTCATCATAAATCTGCGCATAATGATGGTGAAATATTCCTCGGGGCAGTTATCTCTGATTTGCTCCTGAATTTCCGTAAACGGCACAACATATGTTGCAATCATACCGCTGTATTTTGCAACCCTGTGGAGCAAGTCCATGACCTTAAGCTCTGCAAGCTCCGTTGTGTACGGCGGCGATGCAAAGTGAACGGCAATAAGTTCAATTCCTCTTTTTGCCATCATATAAGCCGCAACGGGTGAGTCGATTCCGCCGCTGATGAGAACGGCGGCTCTGCCGCTTGTGCCGACGGGCATACCGCCTGCGCCCTTAATATTATTACCGCGAATAAAAGCATAATTATCGCGCACCTCAACGGTTACAGTAACATCCGGGTTGTGAACATCAACCTTAAGATGATTGAATTTTGACAAAAGATAGCCGCCGAGTTCTCTGCTGATTTCGGGAGATTTGAATGGGAACTTTTTGTCGCTTCTTTTAGCCTCAACTTTAAATGTTTTAGCCGCCGAAAGCTCGTCCTTAAGATATTCTGCGGCGGTGGTCATAATCGAGTCCATATCCTTTTCGGCAAGGGCGGCTCTTGAAAGTGCCGCAATACCGAAAACTTTTTTCAAAACATCAACCGCATCGTCAAGGTCAAGGTCCTTGTCCTCGCTCTCAACCATAATCGTTGACTGGCTTTTTGTGAATTTGAAATCGCCGAGATTTTTAAGCGACTTGCGCATATTTTTAATCAAAACATCCTCAAATGTGTTTCTGTTAAGACCCTTGAGCACAAGCTCGCCGTTTTTAATTAATATAATTTCCTGCATAATTTATACCTACATCGGATATTGAACGACTGTTTCTTTGATTGCATTGACAAACTCGTCAATATCGCCTTTAGTTGTTGTTCGTGAAAAGCTCACTCTGATTGATTTTTCAATGATTTTGTCATCAAGTTTCATCGCAGTTAAAACATGACTGCGCTTACCCTTTGCACATGCCGAGCCGTTTGAAACATAAACGCCGTATTTTGACGATAAATGCTGAACAACTGTTTGGCTTGTCATAAATGTCGGAACAAAAAGATTGATAATGTAATCGCTTGCATCGTCGCCGCTGTTGATTTTGACACCCGGCACCGTGAGCAAGCCCTCTTTTGCGTAAGTGTTGATTTCTTTAATCTTTTCGCTTTGCTTTTTCAAATCGGGAATGAGGTCGGCGGCAACGCCGAAACCTGCGATAAGCGGAATTGCCTCCGTTCCGGGACGGAGCTTTTTTTCCTGCTCGCCGCCGAAAACACGCGGCAAAATACGCGTTCCTTTTTTGAGATAAAGCGCACCGACACCTTTCGGGCCGTGAATTTTGTGCGCCGTAACAGTCACAAGGTCTGCACCGAGTTTTGACGGCTTGACCTCAAGTTTGCCAAACGCCTGAACACAGTCTATATGAATCAGCGCAGGAGCGTTTGCCCTTTTAACTGCCTTTTTGATTGATTTAACCGGCATAATCGAGCCGACTTCGTTATTGACATACATCATCGACACTAATATTGTGTCCGAATTAACTGCGTCAAATACCTGCTGCTCTGTAATTCTGCCCTGCTTGTCGGGCATAAGGCGAATAACCTCAAAGCCCTGCTTTTCAAGTTCGTCAACGGATTGCAAAACACTTTCGTGCTCGATAGCGGTTGTTACAATTCGCTTGCCCTTTCGTTTTCCTGCCTCTGCCGCACCCAAAATCGCAAGGTTGTTAGCCTCCGTGCCGCCCGAGGTGAAATATATTTCCTCGCTCTCACATGAAAGCGCGTTTGCGATTTTTTCACGCGCCGCTCTCAATTCCAAATTGGCATTCAAACCCTCCTTATGAAAGCTTGAAGGGTTGCCGAAATTGACAGTGAGCATTTCATAAATTTTGTCCGCAACCGCCTTGTCGGGCTTTGTGGTTGCGCTGTTATCTAAATAAGCCATATTATTTGTTCATTAATTCCTTTAGCTTAAACGCCGCCGCAATCGTTTTAGCGTCCTTTATTTCGCCGCTCATAATTCGCCTGATAAGCTCGTCAAAGCTGATTTGGCAAACCTGCAAAAACTCGTCGTCATCGAGATTTTGCTCTTCAAATGTAATGTTCTTTGCAGCATAAAGTCTGATAATTTCGTTTGTGTAGCCGGGTGACGGATAAATCTCGCCGAGCGAAATATATTCCTCGGCAACGCCTCCGGTTTCTTCCTTAAACTCGCGCTTGCCTGCCTCAAACGGGTCCTCGCCCTTTTCAAGCTTGCCTGCGGGAATTTCATAAATCGTTTCCTTATACGGATACCTGAATTGGCGCACAAGAACTACCATATCATCGTCCGTAACGCCGATAACGGCAACTCCGCCTGGATGGTCAACACATTCGCGGTTTGCCTTTTGGTCATCGCAAAGCAAAACATCGTCAACATGCATTGTGAGCACCCTGCCGTTGTAAATACCGTTCACCTTTTCAGTGCGCTCATACAATCCGAGAGCGATTGACTCAATATCCTCGACCTTGTCAACAATATATTTTGCGCCGCACTCGATAAATTCAAATTTACTGCCGTATCCCCAAAGGGCTCCTGCGCCGTCAACCATATCCGCTTTTGCGCCGTCAATATCGTAAAATCTGTCGCCGACCATAAGCGCGTCCTTCGGCTCTGTTTCAAGCTCTTTAAGACAACGCGCAATTATATTTTGCTTTGACTCGCAGTCTGCCGCAAAACTTGTGGCACAAACGGAATCAAAATATTTTGCAATTGCAAATTTGTTCAAAAGCGTTTCGACAAAAACCTGCGGCTTTGATGATGCAATGCCGATTTTTATACCGTCGACCTTGAGATTTATCAAAAGCTGTTTAATTCCGTTGTAAAGCTCGCACTCATAAATACCCGTGTTGGTGTATCTTTCTCTGAATTTTTGAACGAGCAAGTCGGCATCTGCCGCCGATTGATTAAACTGCTCCTGAAATGTCACAAGAAGCGGAGGGCCGATAAAGCAGTCAAGCGTTTGCCAATCGTCGCTTGGAATGTTAAACGCGTCGAGTGCGTATTTTGCGCTTTTTTTGATACCCTCGCCCGTGTCGCAAATTGTTCCGTCAAAATCAAAAATAACCGATTTATACATTATTTAGACTCCACTTTTTTCATAAATCTGTCGCTGAGAACAACAAATCTTTCAATCTCTCCTGCGCCGATAACGGTGCCGTCTTCTTCCTTTGCCTCAACTTTGAATGTGAGTTTTCTGCCGTCAACATCGCTGTCAAGAAGTGACGCATATGCGGTGATCACCGAACCTACTCCGCTTGCCTTAATATGACTTACGGAAACGTTTGTGCCGACGGTTGTTTCGCCGTCGTCAAGAATATCTACAACAGCTGCGCATGTTGCCTTTTCCATGAGCGCAATCATAAACGGAGTGCCGAAAACCTGAAGCGAGCCGCTTTGTGCCGCAACAGCAGTGTTTGTAGAATTGACTATAGTCAATGCCTCGCCCTTAAGTTCGCCTTTAAATTCTTTCATATTCATCACCTCGTGAAATATTTACAATTATACAGTTAGGTATTATATCACATATTTTAAAATATTACAAATAAATATATTAAAATATATAAATTAAAGACGGCGCCGCACAAAATTGATTTGAACGGTGCCGTTTTGCCGTAAATTTCATATACTGATATAGATAAAATTACAGACGGCGGTGAAAATACAGTGGCGTTTCGCCCGTGAGGAGCTGTATTTTCGGTCTGATGACATATATCAGCACAAATTGTTGAGCCTGTCATATTCATCAAGGCACTTTGAAAGCGCAACATAACAATATTTCAGGTTTTTGTTCACAATATCCTTTGCGGTTGAAATATGCCTTGAAACGGTCGGCTGTGACAGCTTGAGAATATCCGCAATTTCGGATTGCGTTTTGTGATTTATGTATTTGTAGCGAAGGCACATATTTTGCCTTTGAGTCAATTCGTTTTTCATAATCAAATCAAGCACCGCTCCGACTGCCGTTTGCTGTGCCCTCTCTCTGTCATATCCGTCCGATGTTTTTGGGTCGCGCGTTGTATAATATCCGTCGATAAAATCAATCATACAAATCCTCCTCATAATAACCGTTCAGCAGTGACGCCGTTCTTTTGCATTCACAAGCCATATCGTAATAAATTCTGATTCGTTTTCTCAGCAAGTACAAATCCTGCCCCCTGTAAACGCAAAGCAAGGGCTTAAGGGCGTCCATTTTAGCGTTTAATCTGTCGTACTGCTGCTCGTATTCGCGAGCCAATTCTTCAATTGTCATCTGCCATTCCTCCTTCATACATATTTTTGCATACAAGATTGACTGAGTGGTAAGAACAAAGATGTCGCCGCAATTAATATTTTTGGCGCACTTTGAACGCTGCACCGAAAAATTCTCCCCGAATCACGATGTAAAAATCAATCTTGATATTAATATTAATAGAACATTTGTTCTTTGTCAATATTCGGCATATTTACTGTCCAATAATTTGTCATTTGTACGACGCCATTCGACAAAAAACAACCATTCATTTTCATCTGTTGTAAATTGCGACAAAAGTTTTTAAAATAATCCTTGACAAACTATGCAAACTTTACTATAATTAGTAAGCACTCAAGACGGAGCCGCAACCGTGTTGAGTAACCTGTCCTCCTATAGTTTGTTATAGACAGAGAGGAGTTAAGCCGAGTGTTATGCTCGGCTTTTCTTCTTTTTATGGCGCATTTATATTGCAACAGCGCAAAATATATTATATAATACAGTCGGTGATAATTATGAAGAAAATAGCAGTAATAAACGATTTATCGGGCTTCGGCAAATGCTCGCTCACTGCCGCAATACCGGTTATCTCGGCACACGGTGTTCAGTGTTGTCCGCTGACAACGGGCATTTTTTCAAACCAAACGGGGTTTGACAGCTACAAATATCTTGACTGCACCGATATTATGCAGGATTTTATAAACGAGTGGAAATCGCTTGATGTCAAGTTTGACGGAATACTTTCTGGTTTTATCGCAAACAGCAAACAAGGCTCAATAATAAGCGATTTTATAGACGATTTCAGAACGCCAGAAACGCTTGTTGTGGTTGACCCTGTAATGGCGGATGACGGAATACTTTATGATTGCTACGATGACAATTCCGTTTCGCAAATAATCGCGCTTACCGAAAAGGCTGATATAATCACGCCGAATTTGACCGAGCTTTGCATAATCTGTGACGAAAATTACAGCGAAACAATCAAACTTCCAAAAGAAAAGCTTCTCGATAAAATAAAAGCAATGTCGATTGAGCTTGAGCAGTCGGTTGTCACAACGGGAATACATATTTCAGACGGCGAAATTGCGTCAACGGTTTATCAAGACGGTAAGTTCGACATCGTAACAACACAAAAAATCGGCAGGAGTTTTTCGGGCACAGGCGACATTTTGTCATCGTTCATCACGGCGCAGTGCGTAAACGGTGCGTCGCTTTATGAGGCTGTAAAACGCGCCTGCGCATTTATCGAGGCTTCGATTAAGGACACGGCAAAGCGCGTCGGCGAGGTTGACACATATCCGTACGGGACAGACTTTGAGCCGCATTTAAAGGATATTGAATACTGATTGACCGCAAAAAACACAATCGGACATCGCAAAAAGGGGTATGCAGACCGTACTTCGGTAAACTGCATACCCCTTTTATTTTATGTGTTCATATATCGTGGCGTGTATCGTCCTCGTAGCACTCGCAAAATCTTGCTTGGAATGACGGTTCCTCATCGCCCGCATAAAGATGACTCAAATCGCCGAATTGAGTGCAGACAAATATTGCTTTGCCCTTTTCTCGCTCCTCAGTGACAAGGCGTGTAACCGAAGTCGGCAACGCCCTGAAATTGTGCCATGTTATCATCGGTGAAGTGCTGAAAATGCGTGACAAAATAACGGATTCAACACCGAAATGACAAAACAGAAGAACAATATCGTGGTTCGAATTGACGGCGTTATAAATCTTGCCGTTTTTAACATAACCGTGATTTTTAAGCAGTTCGTCAATACCGTCGCAAACAATCTGATAATGCTTTTTGACATTGCCCTTCTTCATGAGCGGCACATCAAGCCAACGCTCATAATTATAGTAATCGTCAATCTCGGTCCAATATGACGGCACTCTGTCCCAACACTGCTCTTTTTTCAGACCGTTGTGCACCTTGCCCTCAAATTCACGCAACCATGGAAGGGTTTCGGCTTGCATACCGAGCTTTTCAAGCGTATATGACGCCGTTTTCTGTGCTCTGCCGAGCGGTGAGCAATAAATTTTTGAAATATTGTATTTTGAAAGTCTTTCGGCAAGCAGCTTAGCCTCGCGAACGCCCTTTTCTGTCAAACTGTCGTGAACATAATCGGGGTCGCCGTGACGAATAATCCAAAGCTCCATAATTTATAATTCCTTTTTAATTGGTTTTGTTATTTATTGTTTTTGCATTGACATATTGCGTGCCGGATGACGGCGCCTCGCCTGTTTTTGCCTGAATGAGTTCCTCACAAGTAACAAGTTGATAGCCCTGTTTTATAAGCTCCGGCACCATTTTTTTAACTGCATCGGCAGTTGTCGAATAAATTTCGTGCATAAGAATTATGTCGCCGTCCTTAACATTTTTCATAACGGCATTATACACATGGTCGGCATTTCTGTATTTCCAGTCCTGCGTATCGAGCGACCAATAATAAAGCGGCATATTCTCCGCCTCACACTCGTCACGGATGGTTTGCGTTGTGTTTCCGCCCGGAGAACGAAACGCCGTAGGATATTGACCGCACGCATCGTAAATCGCGTCACTTGCCTTTTTAATATCGGATTTTGTAACCTTTTTACCGTAATGCGTGTGGTCAAAGGTATGATTTCCAAGTTCACAGCCCAATTTAACCTTGCGCTTTAAATTTTTAGGATGGTCTTTTGCGTTTTGACCGACCATAAAAAATGTTGCGCGTGCATTGTATTTTTCAAGCACATCAAGAATATCATCAGACGCGGAGTTGTAGCCCGGTCCGTCATCAAATGTGAGAGCAATCATAGGCTTTTTTGTGTCAATATCACTGCCGAGTTTAACAGTTTTAAACACCTTTACGGTCTGAATATCGCTCCATGCGCCGTTGTAAACACTGTTGCCATCCTTAATATAAGCGCGCATTCTGATTGAATAAGCGTCGCCGTCCTTAAGTCCGTCAATTTCGCAGGAGGTTTTTGAATTGTCGGCGACACTTTGCGTTTTTGCCGCGCTCATATCGCCCTTGTCGCCCTTGGCATATTGAATTTGGTAGCCGTCGGCATTTGAATCGCCACTCCATTCAACGGCTATCACGCCCGATTTTTGCGACAAAACACTTTTGATTTTTGCCTGCTCGGGAGGAATACAAATGCGCACCGGCGCAAACCGCTTGCTTTCAAAAGATTTACCGAATGATTTTCTGACAGCGGTCACATAAAAATCATATTTTTCCGCCGTTTTGGCATTGCCGAAAATATAAGAGGTTGTGTCCTCTCCGTCGACAGTGGCGATTTTTCGGAACTCGGCGCCGTTTGTACTTTCATACAAATTATAACCTATGCAGTTTTTGACGGAATTCCACTTTATGCTGATGCTTTTGCTGTCATTTTCGACAGCGGCAACAACGCTTGTTACCTGCTCGACATTTGAATCCTTACTGTATTTTGCAAAAACTCCGGCACAAACGCCGATTACAACAAGAACAGCAATAATAATTTTTGTTTTTTTTGACATATAAATCCCTTACTAATCATATTTTTGCGCCGCATCAAATATTTCTGTGCGGCAAGGTCATTATATAATATGTCAATTAAAAATTCAATAATTAAGAATATTTTAAGAAAATATAAGAATTAAGAAAAATACGGTTCAAAAAATTCATTGTCAAAGCGTCAACTTCTTCATAGAATGTAAGGAAGTAAGAACAAAAAATGCTTCAAATACTTATGTGAAGGAGTTTTTTTATGCCAAACAACCCGATTATCCCGGCAGGTGAAAGACGCATAAATGAAGCAGTTTGTATCGACACGAAAAGGATTTACGATTCGTGTGTCAGCAAAGACTGCTTGGAGGATTTGAGAGTCACATTTTTCGGTGCATCGCAAAGACTTATCGACGAAGCGGTAACGGTTAAATGCCGCGACTGCACAATCAGCGCCGTAAGCATTGATGTTGAAGATGTGCCGTTTAACAGAGGCTTTTATAATGTAAACATTCATTTTTACTTCCAGCTCAGATTTGATACTTATGCCGCACCGTGTACCACACCTCAGGTTGCAGTGGGCTACACAAGCTTTGAAAAGAAATGCATTCTATACGGCTCGGAGGGTGATGTAAAAATCTTCACCTCCAATATCGCAAGTGAGGAGCTTGACTGCCCGGAGGCACCGCAATACACAAATCCGGTGGCTAAAGTTCAGGCTGTCGACCCCGTTGTTTTACAGGTTGATGTTCTCGATACCTGCGATTGCTCAATTCCTTGTGTAACATCTTTCCCGCAATCTATTCTCAATGCGTGCAACGAGCCGGGAATACCGTCAAGCCCGTCAAGAGCAGTAATCGTTTCACTCGGTCTTTTCTCAATAGTTCAAATGGAGCGCGATGTGCAAATGCTTATCCCTGCATACGATTTTTGTATTCCCGACAGAGAGTGCAACTGCTCAACGCAAAATCCGTGCGAAACATTTCAAAACATTGAATTCCCGGTTGACGAATTTTTCCCGCCCGACAAGGACGACAACTGCCCTTGCTCATGCGGCACCGACCAATCGACGGACGGTTCAAACACCAATAACAGCGGCAGATAACGCACTTGCCGCATAAAATACACCCCTCGATTTAATTATCGAAGGGTGTTATTATTTATAATTATTTTCTCTTTTTCTTTTTATTCTTCTTTCCGTCGCACTTGCCGCCTGATTTTGAAATCACCTTGGTGTAGAGATAAAATCCGGCAACGCCGCCAACAGGAATTGAAAGGCAAATGACAATGATAAACACCTTTGCCGCAGTCGGAACATATTTTTTAACGCTTAAATCAAGACTCTCAGGAAAGGTGTAAAGCGCATCGCCGTTGTTACTTCCGTATGCAATGCGAATAACATTTACACTGTTTTTTTCAAGTTTAATGTCGAATGACGAATCATCGGAGTCGACGGCCTTTTCCTGCGGAGCAACTCTCTGCTTTCCAAGCTCGTTGTATGCCGATTTGTAATCGTGAGCGAGACTTTCGTTTGAAACCTTGTTGATTTTTCCGAAACCGTCAAGATTAACGCTCATTTTCTTTGTGGAATTGGTTGAGTTGACAAGCTTAACATAAAGCACTTGCTTGTCACGGTCGACAGTAACGCTTTGATATATGCCGTCCTCGTTGAGTGAGGTGTTTACATACTCCTTGCCGGTGTTATTTGAGAACAAAAGCTGATTGTAATACTCGGGTGTGTAATAAAGTGATTGCGAATCAAACCAAACAAGATTATTTTCGTGCGAGTTTGCATTGATTTTTGCAAACGCAGGCACATACGAAGTCATTTTCACAACATCGGAATTGCGCTCAAATCCCGTCATAAACGCGGCATGCGCAACAGCCGTTTCGATATTGTTTGCCGAGGCGACATTAGATGTTCCATCATCAACGGCAGAATATTCGCCAACCATAATTTCCGCACCCTCACGGTCATAGCTGTCATATCGCTTTGTGTTTTGGAGAAGATAGTCGACATCTGCACTGTAATGCTCGTCTACAACAGCCTTAAAACTTGAACCTGATTTTGTAATTGCTGTGTTGACAGCCTCGGAATCCGCTTTTTCTCCTGCGGAGGTGATTATATTAATATCGGGATATACCTTTTTGATTGCGTTATAAAGCGCCTCATAATTGCGTTGATAAATACTGCCCTCGTCGCCGCTGCCAATCTCGATATATTTCATATTAAACGGTTCGTCATGACCGTTTGCGGCACGAAGTGCGCCCCAATATGTTCCCTGCGCGTCGCCGTTTGCATATTCAATCAAATCAAGGACATCCTGCACATAATTGTCAAATGCATCAGTGCCCGGCTTAAGCGCAACGGTATCAATGTATTTATTAAAATCGTCAATTGATTTGATGTTGAGCTTGTTCACGCTTTCTGTGCGCTTTGCAATCGCGTCGCTGTCCTTTTCGTCAAAACCGCGCTCGTTTACAAGATAATCCGTAAACTGCTCGTCGGTCATATTGATTTTGTTGTATGCGTCGGCGATAAGCTCCTTGTCCTGTTCGCCCTGATATGTAATTCCTGCACTCACAACAGGAACGGCAGCCGCCGCCAAATCCTCGCAAAGCTGAAAATACTCATGATAGCCCATTGAATTTGAATTATTATAAGGGTTTTCGTCGCTTGAATAAATGCTTGCTGACTGGCGTCGTTGTGAAATATCGCCTATTGTGTCCTTCCAAGTCATCATACTGTCAACGCTTCCGCCGCCGATGCCTGCCGAACCCGGGAAGCGAATAAATGACGGTTTAAGATTTTTTATTGCGTCAACCATATCGTTTCTTAATGTGACAAATTTCCAATGCGCGTCGTCTGCGCCGTAGCTGTCAACTGCGCAAAGCGAAACGCAGTCAAGCTGCAATGAGCCGTTGCCCTCAAACAATATGGCGAGCGCACCGTCCTCATCTGCCGACGATTTGATTTGAGCACTGATTTTTGTCCACTCGTTTTTGCCGACAGTCGTAGTGGGGACCTGAACAATATTGTCCTTGTTACTTTTTGAATCAAGATAAATGCTTATCTTTCCGTCATAATCAACATTTTTCACATAGCAGGAGAAATTGTATGTCACTCCGCTTTTAAAGCCCATATCAGCCGTTTCGGCTGATTTTTTGCTGTATTTATACGAGTTGTTTTTATAAATCTCGGCAAAGCCGTTGTTTTCGACCGTGCCCTTGCCGTCAACCTTGATTAATTCATATGACGGATTAGCTGCGCAAATCGGATTTTCCTTTGAAACAACGGTGCTCACGCCGTCAAAGCTCCACGCATATTCAGGATTTGTCGCAAATTCAAACGAGTTGTTGTTTACAAGATTTGAAACCAAGCCGCCGTCGCAGGAATACGAAACATCCTCAAGTGAAACGCCGAAGAGCATCGGCGAAACCTCGTGTGAAATATCGCTTTTGTTTATCGCAAGCGTTGTATTTTCTTTTGCATATGCGGTTAATGTAAGACAAGATGAAGCAATGCAAAGTGAAAGTGCAACGCTGATTATTTTTTTAATATTCATAAAGGATATCTCCTTTTATCAAACAAATTTTGAAATATTATAACACATTGCGCCGCAATATTAAAGTTAAAATAAGTTACAGTTTTAAATATACAAATTGTAAATTTTGGTCCGCAGCTATTGAAAAGACATATAAAATAAGTTAATATATTAGTTAGCGGCGTTTTGCCGTATGAATTGAGGTTTAAATGAATACTAAAACAAAGAAAAAGCGGAGAAAAAAGAGAAAAGCCTCCGGCTTTAAAATAAAATTTGACAGATTAAAACATAAATACAAAACTCTGTCGAAAAAGAAGAAAAAGGCAGTCAATGCCGTTATCATAATTCTTTGCGTCGCCCTGATTGCGGGACTTTGCGCGGTCGCCGTTGCAATACATAACGACAAGGTCGAAAATTTCAAATTCAACACCGATAAGGATTATGTCAGCGGAATCGATGTTTCGTCGCACAACGGCGACATTGATTGGGAAACCGTGGCTGACAATGTCGATTTTGCTTTTATCCGTGTGGGATACAGCGGATATTCAAACGGCGCACTCAGTACGGACAACAAGGCGCGATACAATTTAAAACACGCGAACAAAGCAAATGTGCCGATAGGGGTTTATTTTTATTCGCAGGCGACAACAAAAGATGAAGCCGTCAAAGAGGCTGAATACACTCTCGAGATAATCAAACATTATGATATTTCGCTCCCTGTTGTGATAGATTTTGAATACGCCTATGAAAAAGACGGTTCTCTCGGCGGCAGGCTGAAGGGCGCGAATCTTACAAAATATCAGGCGGCGGAAATCATCAACGCTTTTTGCGACACCGTGTCCGACGCGGGATATAAACCCGGTGTTTATGCCAACACTCATTTTTACGAATCAAAAATTGATGTCAAGAGTCTGAAAAGCGGCATCACGATTTGGGTGGCGGACTATAACAAATCGAACACCTACAACGGCAAATTTGACATTTGGCAATATTCAAACACCGGCAAATGCGACGGCATAAATTCAAAATATGTCGACAAAAACTATTGGTATATTTAATACACAGAATTAGGCAAAAGCCTAAAGATTGGGGAAATTATGAAGTCTAAATTTAAAATCGTTTTATCATTCGTTTTAGCACTGATGCTCGCCGTACAGGCTCCGCTTGTTGCGCTTGCGACAACAAAATCGTCAAGTCCTTTTATAAGCGGCACATACACGCACCAAACAAAATTTGACAAATTCAAAAGATACGACGGCGTTGATGTTTCGTCTTATCAGGAGGATATTAATTGGAAGAAAGCAAAGGCTGACGGCGTTGATTTTGCAATGATAAGAGTCGGTTGCCGCGGATACGCAAACTCCGGCACATTTATCGATGATAAATATTTTGTTCAAAACATTACAAACGCAAAAAAAGCAGGCGTTAAGGTCGGCGCATATTTTTATTCGCAGGCAATAAGCGTTGCCGATGCTAAAAAAGAAGCAAACCATGTTCTGAATTTGATTTCAAAATACGAGTTTGACCTTCCCATTGCATATGACATTGAATATGCCGAGAAAAACGGCAAATTTGTGGGCAGATTATACAACGCACATTTGTCAAAATCGGAGCAAACAAAAATTGCTTTAACATTTTGCGATATGATTGAGAAAGCCGGATTTCAGCCAATGGTTTATGCAAGCAAAAGTTTTCTCGAGGACAAGATGAATTATTCAACTCTCAAAGAGGAAGGCATTGACATTTGGCTTGCGCACTATGTTTCAAACACAGGCTACAAAGGCGATTATTCAATGTGGCAATACACCTCCAAGGGCAAGGTAGCCGGAATACCCGGCAAGGTTGACTGCAACTTTATGTATGTAGACCCGAACGAAAAAAATTTCACTGTTTCCGATGTCGGCTCACATTCATACACCGGCAAGGAAATCAAGCCCGAAATATCCGTTTATTACAAGACAAAGAAGCTTAAGGAAAGCCGCGACTACACGCTTAAATATTCTGACAATACAGAAATCGGCAAGGCAAAAATAACGGTAACAGGAATTAATAATTATGCTTTATTTAATACACTGACCGAGCATTTTGAAATTGTACCGAAAAAAGCGGCTAAACCGACAGCGCAGTCTGCAACTGTCAACTCAATAAAGCTCACCTGGGATAAATCAAATAATATAAGCGGCTACAATCTTCAATATTACAGCAACGGATGGAAAAATGCATATACCGGCGCATCAAATACATATACGCTCAAAAAACTTTTAGGCGGAACGGATTATAAATTCAGAGTACGCACCTATAAGAATGTCAGCGGAAAAACATATTACGGCTCATTTTCAAGTCAGATGAGTGCATCTACCGCCGCAGGAAAAGTAACGGGGCTGAAGGCATCATCAACAACGCCGAACAGTGTTAAACTTTCGTGGGCAAAGCAAAACGCCGATTATTACAGAATTTATATTTACAGCGCAAAAACAAAAAAATACACAAAATATGCCGATGTAAAATCAAACTCTGCAACAGTAAGCAAACTTGCGTCAAACACAACATATTATTTTAAGGTTCGCGCATACAAAACTATACCAAACGGCTCAACCACCGTCGGCGACTGCAGTTCGTCAATCAAAACATACACCAGACCGAACACAATCAAGGCAACAACGGCGAAATCCAAGGCAAAGAAAAAAATAACCGCATATTGGAAAAAAGCGCCGGGAATCAGCGGCTATCAGGTAATGTGGAGCACCTCAAAGAACTTTTCGTCAAATGTCAAATCTGTTTATGTCAAAGGTGCAGGCAGTGCCAAAACAACAATTAAAACGGCACAGTCAAAGAAAAAATATTATGTTCGTGTTCGCGCATACAAAGAACGCGGCAATACAAAAGTATATTCTTATTGGAGCAATACATTATTTGCTAAGGTAAAATAAATCAAAAAGCGACAGAAGAGATTTTCTGTCGCTTTAATATTTTATATACGGATTATTTAAGCAATTCGTCCCATGAGCAATCAAGCACGGCTTTTATATCGGCAAGCAAATTCAAGTCGCAAGAATGGCTGTTTTCGATAGATGAAACTGAAAACCTGCTCACATTACAACCGTAGACATTAAGCTTTGCAACAAGCATGGATTGTGATATGCCGCGCGCTTTTCTTGCGTCAACAATATTTTTGCCGACATTGGCTCTGATTTTACTCACCGTTTCATACTTGATTTGTCCCATAGCATAAATAATCCTTACCTTTTATAAATTTAGTATTTACATTTTTTGATTATTATGCTACAATATTTGTGTACTTAGGTGCGCACTTGCCCACTTACCGACATTTTTGTGAAATTAATCAGATTTTGACAATATTTGTCGAATAAGGTTTGTCATTTCCTTAGTGAGCAGGATCATATATATTCTTAATTCTTCAGCCAATTGAAGATTTGCGTCAAGGTTAGGTAAGTTATAATGTTTCCACTCCCGAGCAAATGTCATTTGGCTTATGCGAAGGTTCTTTTTTATTAAAGGAGTATTACTTGGCTTGGCTTAAGAATTGCATATCTCCGGCTGTATATTCGGAGTATCTATGAAGCGCATACCGAAGCAATCATTGTATAATTGTTTGCATTTCTTCATACATGCAGAGTTGACCGCTGATTTTAGGGCACATCAGTGTTTAAGTATGAGAAATAACTGCAGCGGCAATAATGATTGCTTCGGTTATTTTTTATATTTGATTTCGGGACAAAAAGAAAAGGCAGGTATTTCAACCTGCCTTAAAATTATGGATTTTTTAAAGTAAACCGAATTACTTAAGTTCAACAGTAGCGCCTGCTGCTGTAAGAGCTTCCTTAAGAGCTTCAGCGTCAGCTGTCGGCATTGCTTCCTTAACTGTTGCAGGAGCGCCGTCAACGATTGCCTTTGCTTCCTTAAGACCAAGACCTGTTGCTTCACGAACTGCCTTGATAACCTGAATCTTGTTTGCACCTACTTCTGTAAGTACTACATCGAATTCTGTCTTTTCTTCAGCTGCTGCTGCGCCGCCTTCTGCCGGTGCTGCTACTGCTACTGCTGCTGCAGCGCTTACGCCGAATTCTTCTTCTACTGCTGATACGAGTTCTGAGAGTTCAAGAACTGTGAGAGTTTTAAGTTCTTCAACGATTTTTGTAACATTCTCTGATGCCATTTTTATTTCCTCCGTAAAATGTGATTTTAAAAATTAATTATTCTGCTGTTTCTTCAGCCGGTGTCTCCTCTGCAGGAGCTTCTTCCTTAGCTTCAGCGCAAGCCTCAACTCCACCCTTGTCTACAATTGCTTGTACGCCGCGAGCGAATGCTGCGATAGGTGCATTGAATACACTGCAAACTGTTGCAAGAAGAACTTCTCTTGATGGTAATTTAGCAAGAGAAACGATTTTTGCATCGTCGATAATTTCGCCGTCAAGATAACCTGTTTTGATGGTGAAATTGTCATGTGCTTCTGCGTATTTGTTAAGAATACGGGCAGCGGCTACATAATCATCGACGCTTGTTGCAACTGCTGTTGTTCCTTCAACTACAGAATCTTCGATTGTGAGGCCGGCATCCTCTGCTGCACGCTTGAGGATTGAGTTTTTAACTACTGTATAAACAATGCCTGCTTCACGGAGCTCTTTTCTGAGCTTCGTATCGTCATCAACATTGATACCCTTGTAATCAACTACGATACCTGCGCAAGATTCTTTAATTCTGGCTGAAAGATCGGCAACTTGTTGCTTTTTCTTTTCAAGAACTACTGTACTTGGCATTTAGTTTACCTCCATAATTATTTGCCGATAAAATCGGGCTTATGGCTGTTAATCCAAATAAAAAGTGCATCCCCAAAACGAGGATGCACAACATTACATAAAAAGCGCATTTCTGCAATACATAATGCTCATTCCTCGGTAGGCGACAATGCTTACGCCGAAACGGCACCTACTGTCTTTGGTTGAACAGCGTGTGTATTATATCACAAGGGAAAGCCCTTGTCAACACATTTATTAAATTATTCTGCAGCAGAGCCAACCTTGTTCGGATTTACACGAACACCGGGACCCATTGTCGATGCTATAGCAACAGATTTAATATACTGACCCTTTGAAGCCTCCGGCTTTGCCTTAAGGATAGCGTCCATAAGAGCATTGAGGTTTTCGAGGAGCTTGTCTGTACCGAATGATACTTTACCGATTGGGCAGTGGATAATGTTTGTCTTGTCAAGACGGTACTCAATCTTACCTGCTTTAGCTTCCTGAACAGCCTTTGCAACATCCATTGTTACTGTGCCTGCCTTTGGTGACGGCATAAGTCCGCGAGGACCGAGAACCTTACCCAAACGACCAACGAAGCCCATCATGTCGGGAGATGCGATGGCAACATCAAAGTCCATCCATCCGCCTTGGATTTTCTGAACGAGGTCTGCATCACCGACAAAATCGGCACCTGCATCCTGAGCAGCCTTTGCAAGGTCACCCTTTGCGAAAACAGCAACTCTTACATCCTTACCTGTTCCGTTAGGAAGAACTACGGCGCCGCGAACCTGCTGGTCAGCGTGGCGTGAGTCAACACCGAGACGAATATGGATTTCTACTGTTTCGTCAAATTTTGCTTTGGCTGTTTGAGCTACAAGGTCAAGAGCCTCTTTTTCTGTGTATAAATTAGTGCGGTCAATTAACTTAGCACCATCTGTATATTTCTTTCCGTGTTTCATTATAAATTACCTCCAGTGGTTAATCGGATTTTTCCTCCCACACGGGGAATTAGTCTTCTACTACTATACCCATGCTGCGTGCTGTACCTGCTATCATTGACATAGCGGCGTCGAGTGATGCAGCATTAAGGTCAGGCATCTTTGTTTCAGCAATCTTTTGAACATCAGCCTTTGATATTGTTGCAACCTTTGTCTTGTTCGGAACACCGGAAGCTTTGTCAATACCGCAAGCCTTTTTGATAAGAACTGCTGCAGGTGGTGTCTTTGTTACAAATGTGAATGAACGATCCTCATATACTGTGATTACAACAGGAATGATAAGACCTGCGTCATTCTTTGTTCTTTCGTTGAATTCCTTTGTGAAAGCAACGATGTTAACACCGTGTTGACCGAGTGCGGGACCAACTGGCGGTGCAGGAGTTGCTTTGCCTGCAGGAATTTGAAGTTTAATTAAACCTACTACCTTTTGAGCCATAATTTTTTCCTCCTAAAATGTGGTATTTGGCGGAGAAGTATATCTCCTCCCACTCACAAGCGGCTATAAATAACAGCCTGTGGTAAAATGCAGCAATGCTGCGAATTACTGAAATTAATCGTTGACCTTTTCAAGTTGGTCAAGTTCAAAGTCCACAGAAGTGTCGCGTCCGAACATAGAAACGCTTACCTGTGCACTGTTGTTGGCAATGTCGATAGACTCGACAGTGCCCGAAAATCCTTCAAGAGGACCGTCAATAACATTAACAAGGTCGCCCTCTTTATATGCAACCTCAACCGATACCTTTTCTACGCCGAGGTTTTTAACTTCCTCTTCGGTGAGCGGAACGGGCTTGCCCTCAGGGCCTACAAAACCGGCACAACCTCTTGTGTTGCGCACAACATACCAAGTATCGTCTGTCATAACCATTTTGATTAGAAGATAGCTTGGGAAAATTTTTCTTTCGGTTTCTTTCTTTGTGCCGTCCTCTTTGATTTCGACAACGGTTTCGGTCGGAACAACAATCTCCTGAATCATATCGGTGAGATTTTGGTTTTCAACCTTTATTTTAAGGTCACTCGCAACTTTGTTTTCATATCCTGAAAATGTGTGAGCAACATACCATTTTGCTTCGTCCATAAACTGCCTCCTACTGCTTGGCTGTTTGTGAATCAGCTTTTGTTGTCTCTGCTTTTTGAGTCGAAGTTGTTGCTTTTGTTGTATCTGCCGTTGTTTGAACAGTTGTTTTTGGAGCTGTTGTTGATGCTGATGTAGTTGTCCTGTTGTCGCGTGCGTTTTTAATCGATTTCATACCGTAAGTAAGACCGGTATCAATACCGTAAATAACCACTCCGGCTATAAAGATTACAACCAATACAACAAGGGTATTTTTAACTACCTCGAGTGCACCGGGCCATACAACTTTTTTGCCTTCACTTCTGACACTTTTAAAGTAACTTGCGATTGACTTGAACGGATTTTTCTTAGACTTTTTCTTGTCAGCCTTTTTATCGGCTTTTTTGTCAGCCTTCTTAGTCTCAGCTTTGCTTGCCTTAGACTTTTTATCTTCAGCCATCGATATTCCTCCCGTTACTTTGTCTCTCTGTGAAGAGTATGTTTCTTACAGAATGGGCAGTACTTGTTCATTTCAAGTCTGTCAGGTGTATTCTTCTTGTTTTTCATTGTGTTGTAGTTGCGTTGTTTGCATTCAGTGCAAGCTAAAGTAACTTTAACTCTCATTTCGGCACCTCCTAATATATTTCGATAACAATCTCCCTCGTTAAACGCACGCCGAAACGCTACGGCAATCGTTATAAATAGGCATAAAAATAAAAACCCACAAAACGAGGTATAAAGAATATACCACATCAGGACAATATAGTCAAGTCTTTTTTGCCATTGTTTGTCATATTTTATACTGATAAAAAAATATAGTATTGATTTTTGTACCGTTTTATATTAACATATAAAGTATCGTCATCATTTTGTCAATATCGGCAATGGGTGATGTGATTATGGGGAAATAATATTTATTAAGGTGTGTAAAATGAATATTATCATCATCGGTGCGGGTGCCTCCGGCATTGCATGCGCCGTAAAAGCAAAACAAAACAATCCATGTGCCGGTGTCACGGTTTTGGAGCATCTCGGCGAGATTTGCAAAAAAATCCACGCAACCGGAAACGGCAGATGCAATTTGACAAATGCAAATGCACATGACTATGAGCTAACGAGAGATTTTTTTGAATCGCTCGGTCTTGTTTTGCGTCAAGAAGAATCGGGACGGGTCTACCCCTACTCAAATCAGGCATCAAGCGTTGTTGATATTTTAAACGGGGCGTGCGAGAAATACGGAGTCAATATTGTTTATGACTGCGAATGCACAAAGTTTGAAAAAATCGGCAATACATATAATGTATACAGTAATAAAGGAATTTTCACCGGCGACGCGCTCGTTTTGGCAACAGGCGGCAAATCGCAAAGCGCACTCGGCTCCGACGGCAGCGGCTATGCAATCGCAAAGCAATTCGGTCACACAATCACCACGCTGTCCCCTGCCCTTGTTCAGCTTAATTCGTCAAGCAGGCACTGCCGCGCTCTCAAGGGCGTTCGCACAAAATGCATGGTAAAAATCGAAACAAACGGCACTGTTGTCGGCGAGGAATTCGGCGAGCTTCTGTTTGCGGATTACGGAATTTCCGGCATTGTTGTTATGGATTTGTCAAAATACGTAAGCGATGAAAAGCTGAAAAGCGGCGAGGAAAAGTGTATTGCCGTTATTGATTTTGTGCCGGAAATGACAGAAAATCAGCTTATTGACCACTATCGCAAACACGGCTCGTTTGAAGGTATTCTGCCCAAAAAGCTTTGTCAGATTTTGGACAAGCAGACAAAGGGCAATGTTGAAATGACCGCAAAATGCATAAAAGGCTGGCGTTTAATTATAACCGGCACAAAGGGATACAATTTTGCACAAATCACAAAGGGCGGCGTTGCGACAAATGAAATTGACAGCAACAACCAATCGAAACTTTGTGACAATTTATATATTCTCGGTGAGCTGACCGACAATCAATTCAGCTGCGGCGGCTTTAATCTTAACTACGCATTTGCAAGCGGAATTAAAGCGGCAAACAGTATCACAAATAAACATTATGATAAGAATTAACGAAATTAAGCTGTCACTTGACGATGACGAGAGCATACTCAAATCGAAAGCGGCAAAAGCACTCAGAATAAACGAAAAATATATAAAATCGCTTACGATATTCAAAAAAAGCGTTGACGCGAGAAAAAAGGACGATGTGCATTTCACATACAGCGTAGATGTTGAAATCACACTTGATGATGAGCAAATCGTCGCAAAAAGCAAATCGAACAAAATCAGCATCGTCAAGCCGTACAAATACGAAATGCCTCCGATTAACAGAGTGTCAAAATTCAGACCGGTTATAGTCGGCTTCGGTCCTGCCGGAATGCTTGCAGGAATAATTTTGTCTCAAGCAGGTCTTCGCCCGATAATTCTCGAGCGCGGCAAGGATATTGATGCAAGGCAAAAGGATGTCAACGAATTTTGGACAAAAAGAAGACTTAACGAGGAGTCGAATGTTCAGTTCGGCGAGGGCGGAGCAGGCACATTCTCCGACGGAAAGCTGACAACGGGAATCAAAAGTCCCTATATCCGCAAAGTTTTGCAGGAGCTTTACGAGGCAGGCGCACCCGAAGAAATATTGTATTCGTCAAAGCCGCATATAGGCACAGACAGACTTGCGATTGTTGTAAAAAATATTCGCAAAAAGATTGAAAAGCTCGGCGGCGAGGTTAAGCTCGAATGTAAGCTTGAAAGACTGCTCGTCGCAAACGGTTTTATCCACGGCGTTGAATATTCAAACCGCGGCGAACTGTTTGACATTGAAACCGACAGTGTAATTATGGCAATCGGTCACAGTGCAAGGGACACGGTTGAAATGCTTTACAATATGGGCGTTGAAATCATACAAAAGGCGTTTTCGGTCGGCGCAAGAATTGAACATCCGCAAAGTTTAATTAACAAAGCGCAATACGGCAAATTTGCAGACCATCCGAAACTCGGCGCGGCTGATTACAAGTTGTCGTGCCATGGCTTGCACGAGCGCGGCGCATACACATTTTGCATGTGCCCCGGCGGAACGGTTGTAGCGGCGGCAAGCGAAAAAGAATGCGTTATAGTAAACGGTATGAGTTCACTTGCGAGGGACGGCGAAAATGCGAACTCCGCCCTGCTTGTCGGAATTGAAACAAAGGATTTTCCATCCGACCATCCGCTTGCAGGAATTTATTATCAAAGAGAAATCGAGCACAAGGCGTTTGAACTTGCCGGCGGCGACTACAAGGCACCGTCTCAGCTTGTCGGCGATTTCCTCAAAGGCGAGGAATCAAAGCAATTGGGCAATGTCAACCCAACCTGCCCAACGGGTGTAACGCTCACAAATCTTGATTACTGCCTGCCCGAAAAGGTGTCGGCAACAATGAAATCGGCGATTGTCGAAATGGACAAAAAACTGCACGGTTTTAATCTTTATGACGCAGTGTTGACTGCTCCTGAAACAAGGAGTTCAAGCTCTGTAAGGATTTTGCGTGATGAATTTTTCCAATGCAACATCAGCGGCGTTTATCCATGCGGCGAGGGAGCAGGATATGCCGGCGGAATCGTTTCCGCCGCCGTTGACGGAATAAAATGCGCACATGCCGTTTTGGCCGACGAACATTAAGCCGTAATTATAATACTTGAAAGCACTCGTTTTTACCGAGTGCTTTTTTTGTTGAGTGCTGTTTTATCGGTGTTTTTGTTTATCATATGCAAGAATTAATACAAATCTTGCCAAACACCTTGACAATTTGTTTAAATACACTAAAATATATTAGAATTATAAAATCAATGCAGAGGGCACTATTATGGGAAATCAATTTATTATGCCAAAAAGAGTTTATTACGGAGAAAATGCACTTACAAGCGCAAAAGACACGCTTGCCGCATTCGGCAAAAAGGCACTTGTCGTAACAGACCCTATGATGGTGAAATTGGAAAATGTTAAACTTGTAACCGATATTCTTGACCGAAACGGTCAACAATATTCCGTTTACAGCGATGTTACAGGCGAACCGACAGACAAAATGGTTGACGCAGGACTTCAGATTTACAAGAATGAGGAATGCGACTTCCTTATCGGTATCGGCGGCGGCTCACCGATTGACACAATGAAGGCAGTAGCCGTTGTTGCCGCAGGCGATGGCAGTATTGACGACTATATGGGCAAGCGAATCCGCGTTCGCACCCCGAGAATGGTTGCAATTCCGACAACAAGCGGAACAGGCTCGGAGGCTACACAGTTCACAATCATCACAAATACTGAAAAGGACATTAAAATGCTCCTTGCAGGCTCCGGAGTTATGCCGGACCTTGCAATCGATGACCCGACTTTCACAATGACCGCACCTAAATCGGTTACTGCGGCTACGGGTCTTGATGCACTTTGCCACGCATCTGAGGCTTATACATCGAGAAAGCGCCAGCTTCTCACCGATGAATTTGCACTTTCGGCTATCAAAAAAATATTTGAATATTTGCCGATTTGCTACAACGAACCGGGCAACGTTAAGGCAAGAGAGCAAATGTCAATCGCTGCATTCGAGGCAGGTGTTGCATTCAACAATGCCTCGGTAACGATTATTCACGGAATGAGCCGCCCGATCGGCGCACTTTTCCATGTGCCGCACGGAATCAGCAACGCAATGCTTATGAAAAACTGCTTTGAATATGTATATGACGGCGCTTACGACCGTTTCGCAGATATGGCACGAGCAATCGGCAAGGCATCGGCAGACGACAGTGACGAGGTTGCCGCAAAGAAATTCATCGACGCCTGCGCAGAGCTTTGCAAAATCTGCGAAATTCCGACTCTCGAAGAATACGGAATCGACAAAAACGAGTTTTTTGATGTTATGGATAAAATGGCAAGTGACGCTATGGATTCAGGCTCTCCTTCAAATACAATCAAAGAAATTCAAAAGAATGACCTTATCGAGGTTTACAAATCACTTTGGAAGTAATCGCAAAGTCGCACAGTATAATGTGTTCGCTCGCCGACATCATCTGTTAAAAAAGATTTAAAATAAAATTACGCACAAAACGACAAAAGCAGGACGCCTTTTTCAAGACATCCTGCTTTTAATATTTAAGTCGCGTTATTACATAAGCTCGCAAATTTGGTCGGCAAGTTTTGTCGGGTTGTCAACATTGAGTCCTGCGATTAAACGAGCCTGCGCATAAAGAATTTCGGTGTAATTCTTTAATTTTTCATCATCGGCATTTTTAAGTTTTTCGGCAATCGGGCTATCGCAGTTGATTTCAAGCACAAGCTGTGCTTTTACGCCCTGCTCGTTTGCGCCCGGCATTTGTGAAAGTGCCTTTGCCATTTCGATGCTGACATATCCCTCGGCAGAAAGACAAACAGCGTGTGAGCCGAGCTTGTTTGAAAGTTTAACGGCAGTTACCTCGTCGCCGAGAATTTCTTTCATCTTGTCGAGAAGTTCCTTTGCATCCTCGTTTTTCTTTGCAAGTGCCTCCTTTTCGACATCTGTCGAAAGGTCAACATCGTCCTTACAGATATTTGCAAAATGCTTGCCGTCATATTCCATAAGCATTTGAATTGCAAATTCATCAACATCCTCTGTAAAATAAAGCACTTCACAGCCCTTTGCCTTTACAGCCTCGCACTGAGGAAGGAGAGCGATTTTTTCAACGCTGTCACCGCAGGCATAGTAAATCATATCCTGCGACTCGGGCATTCTGTCAACATATTCCTTAAGAGTGGTGTATTTGCCCTCGGCTGACGATTTGAACAAAATCAAATCCTTGATACCATCCTTGTTCATACCGTAGTCGGCATAAACGCCCCATTTAAGCTGGGTGCCGAAGGTGTCGAAGAATTTTTCGTAATCTTCGCGCTTGTTTTTGAGCATTTTTGTAAGCTCGCTCTTAATCTTTTTGTCGATTGCCTTTGCAATGATTTTTACCTGATGATCCTGTTGCAATGTTTCTCTCGAAATATTGAGGCTCAAATCGGCGCTGTCAACAAGACCTTTTACAAAGCTGAAATAGTCGGGCAAAAGGTCGGAACATTTATCCATAATCAAAACGCCGTTTGTGTAAAGTTGAAGTCCCTTTTCATAATCCTTTGAATAAAAATCCATAGGCGCATTTTGAGGGATGAACATAAGTGCGTCAAATGTAGCCGTGCCCTCCTGCTTTGTGTGTATAATAAGCGACGGGTCGTTGTAATCATAGAACTTTTGCTTATAAAACTCATTATATTCCTCGGGTTTGATTTCGCTTTTATTCTTTCTCCAAAGCGGAACCATCGAGTTAAGAATTTCATCGTTGACCTCGTTGATGTACTCGCCCTCTTTGTCGGGGTCGGGCACTCTCGATGTCATTTCCATCACAATCGGGTAGCGAATATAATCGCTGTATTTCTTAACAAGCTCTTGTATTCTGTATTGCTCGAGATAGTCGGAGTATTTCTCGTTTTCGGTATCTTCCTTAATATAAAGAGCAACAACTGTGCCGTTTGACTCCTTTTCACAAGGCTCAACAGTGTAGCCGTCTGCGCCCGTCGAGGTCCATTTATTAGCCTCGTCACTGCCGTATGCCTTTGAAATAACCTCAACCTTGTCGGCAACCATAAATGACGAATAAAATCCGACACCGAACTGACCGATTACCTCAATATCATCAGCCTTTTCATTTTCGTCATTTTCGTTTTTGAAATCGAGTGAGTCGGATTTTGCGATTGTGCCGAGATTTTGTTCAAGCTCCTCTGCTGTCATACCGATGCCGTTATCCGAAACGGTGATGGTGCGTGCTTCCTTATCAAGGTCGATGCGGATTTTCAAATCATCCTTTGTTGCTTTAACACTGTCATCGGTCAACGATTTGAAATAAAGCTTGTCCGTTGCATCGCTCGCATTTGAAATTAACTCTCTCAAAAAGATTTCCTTGTGAGTATAGATTGAATTTATCATCATATCAAGGAGTTTTTTTGATTCTGCTTTAAATTGTTTTTTTCTCAAAATAATCACCTTCAATAAAAATTTCCAAAATTAGCACTCTTTACCACCGAGTGCTAATTACTATTATAGTCGCTTTTTTTCGTTTGTCAATAGTTTGCAAAAAGAAAAAGCCTGCACGAAAATTTTCATGCAGGCAAATTTGCTTTATAAACTATTTACTGTCTTTATTTTTATCATATATAATACGCAAACCGTCGATAAGCAGATTGTCGTCAATTATCATTTCGCGGCGGCAGTTTCGCGCAATCGCCTTGCCCAATCCGCCGGTCACAACAACAGTTGCTTTTTCGCCAAGCTCATCCTCAAATCTTTCAACAAAGCCGTCTATCATAACAGCCGTACCGATAACCGTTCCGCTTTTCATACAGTCAATTGTGTTTGTGCCTATTATTTTTTTAGGTGCGGAAATATCAATCTGAGGCAACTGTGCAGTACCTGTCGAAAGCGCATTAATAGATGATTTAACGCCTGCGGCAATCATACCGCCGATACAGCAACCGTCCTTATCAAGCACGGTGCCGGTCGTTGCGGTGCCCAAATCAAAGATAATTGTCGGTTGAGGATATTTTTCCTTCGCGGCAACTGCGCCGACAACCAAATCGGCTCCGAGCTGCGCAGGATCGTCAATTTTGATGCTCAACCCGGTTTTTATGCCCGGTCCGACAACGAGAGCGTGCACGCCTGTAACGAGTTTAACGGCACCTTTAACCGTCGAAACAAGAGCCGGCACAACGCTTGATATAATTGCACCGTCGATTTTCCCGATACTATGGATATTTAAAAAGCTGTATAAATTCATTGCGCATTCTTCAACAGTTTGGTGAATATGGGTTGAAAATCTGCCCGAATAAACAAGATTTTCACCGTCGAGAACACCCAAAACAATATTTGTATTTCCTATATCAACAGCAAGAAGCATAACAGCACCTCAAAACAAATCACATAATGTAGCGGTATTATAATATCACAAAAAGAATCAATTTACAATTATATTTTATTGACTTGCAGTAAAGAGCGTTGTATAATATGCACGCATTGTATCCGCAGAGAAAAAAAGAGTTTCTCGGAGAGTTTTGTATTTGCGTTATACAAAATTCTCGGAACAGTAGCAGAAAGGAAAATTTAATATGAAAGTAAACGCAAAAAAAATCGCCGGTATTGGCTTGATGACGGCAATCGTTGTTGTTTTGCAGCTTATAGGCTCGGCAATCAGATTCGGCACATTTTCAATTTCACTCGTTTTAATTCCGATTGTAATCGGCACGGCGCTTTACGGCAAAGGCGCGGGAGCGTGGCTCGGCTTGGTATTCGGCGCAGTTGTTCTTATGCAGCCTGACACGGCACTGTTTTTGAATATGAGCGTGTTCGGCACTGTCTTGACTGTATTGCTCAAGGGCTCACTTGCAGGATTTTTGTCAGGGCTTGTATATGAACTTATCAGCAAAAAGAACAAATATGCAGGCGTTGTTTGCGCGGCTGTTGTTTGCCCGGTAGTGAACACGGGGATATTCCTTTTGGGTTGCCGTTTGTTCTTCTTCGACTGGATTTTGGAAAGCGCAGGCTCAACCAACGCATTTGTATTTATGATAACGGCATTTGTAGGTCTTAATTTCGTTATTGAGCTTTTAATAAATATCGTTCTTTCGCCGATTGTTGTCAGACTTGTTGACATCGGCAAAAAGCAAATCAAAACAAAATAAACAACAAAAAACAAACCGCACATGATACAAAATCGTATCGTGTGCGGTTTTTGCTTTTTAAATTTTGTCAACGAAGAATTGCAAAGCCCAAATCAATAACACCGGCTAAAATTCTGGAGGTTCTGTTCATTCCGAGGGTTTCTGTAATCCAAAGGATAACGAGTGCCACCAAAATTGCAATAATCATTGCCTCTTTACTCATCATAATTATTTACCTCCGTGCTGTCAATAATATTAGTATATACAAAATAAAAAAATAAATCAATAGTTTAATGCGATTTTTGTGCAAAAATAAGAAAGTGCAATTTTAGTATATTTTTTGTTGAAAAAATAAAACTGTTGTATTATAATAGCAAATAGTAATTTTAAAATGGAGGAATTTGGGCATATGGATTTTATCACATTAGCAACTTCCGTCAAACCTGACACGAACCTTCCCTTTACGGCAACCGTAATTATCGCCGGCTTAGGCATAGTTTTATGCACGCTTGCGGTTTTAGTTTTGGTTTTCAAGGGTTTCGGCACTGTAATATCTAAAACTCAAAATAAATCTAAAAAAAGCAAAAATGATGCAAATAAAGCACAACCTGCTCCGGCTGTCGCAAAAAAGGCAGCTCCGACCGCTACTGCGGCAAACAGCGGCGTGAGCGAGGAAATTGTTGCGGCAATAAGTGCAGCGGTTTATGCAATGGAAGGCAGCGGTGCCGTTGTCACATCCGTTACACCGGTTGCTTCGGTTGCTCCCGTAATCAAGAGAGCAAATCCGATTAAAAATCGCAACCCATGGGCACAGGCGGCGGTTTTAGACAACACAAAACCTTTTTAGGAGGATAAATAAATGGAAATCTTATATGGTGTTTGGGATGTAATCTCAAGCATTTTCACAAACAGCGGCTACGCTTATTTATTCACCGGCGAAGGATACAAAAACCTCATTATGATTTTGGTTTCTTTCTTGTTCCTTTGGCTCGGTATCAAAAAGGGATTTGAGCCATTGCTCATGATTCCTATCGCATTCGGTATGCTTCTTGCAAACCTTCCGAATGCAAACCTCGCAGTTCAATACCACGACCTTGCAGGATTTTTCGACCTTCTCAAGGGCAGAGGCGAATATGTCGGTTGCACGCCGGGTCTTATGGACTTTCTTTACTTCGGAGTTAAGGCAGGAATTTATCCACCGCTTATCTTCCTTGGCATCGGCTCTATGACAGATTTCTCGTCACTTATCGCAAATCCGTCGTCATTCCTTATGGGTGCTGCGGCTCAGCTCGGTATTTTCGTTGCATATGTTCTTGCAATTGTTTTAGGTTTCGACCCACAGCAGGCAGGCTCAATCGCTATCATCGGCGGTGCAGACGGCCCGACAGCTATTTTCGTAACATCAAAGCTTGCGCCGGCAATGCTCGGCACAATTGCCGTTGCGGCATACTCATATATGGCTCTCGTTCCGGTTATCCAACCGCCTATTATGAGAGCACTCACAACCAAAAAAGAGCGTAGCGTTGTAATGAAAACACTTCGCCCCGTTTCAAAACTTGAAAAAATTCTTTTCCCAATTATCGTAACCGTTATTGTTTCGCTTCTTCTTCCCGATGCGGCATCTCTTGTCGGCATGCTTATGCTCGGCAACCTGCTTAAAGAAAGCGGAAGAACAGAGCGTATCGCAAAAGCCGCTCAAAACGAGTTGATGAACATTATCACAATTCTTTTGGGTATCTCCGTAGGTGCAACAACAAATGCGCAGTCATTCCTTAACTGGAACACAATCAAGGTCGTTATTCTCGGTCTTATCGCATTTTCATTCGGCACTGCAGGCGGCGTGCTCTTCGGCAAAATTATGTATATATGCACTAAGGGCAAGGTTAATCCGCTTATCGGTTCAGCCGGTGTATCGGCAGTTCCTATGGCGGCGCGTGTATCTCAGAAAGAAGGTCAGAGAGAAAATCCGACAAACTTCCTTCTTATGCACGCAATGGGTCCGAATGTATCGGGCGTTATCGGTTCAGCCGTAGCAGCAGGTATTCTTCTTACTCTTTTAGGCTGATAAACATTTAATCACAATGCGGTGTGATGTGGGTTCTCCCCGCTTCACGCCGCTTATTTTTTGAGGAAAATTATGAATAAGGACGCAGTAAAACCAAACAGAGAACAGCAACAGGTTATCGACACAATCGACGGACCGGTACTTGTTGTTGCCGGAGCCGGAACAGGTAAAACGGCAACTATAGTTAAAAGAATTGAGCATATCATATCAGACGGCTATGCGCGCCCATGGCAGGTGCTTGCAATCACTTTCACCAACAAGGCGGCAGGCGAGCTTAAGGAGCGTTTGATAAATACCGTCGGCGAAGAGGCAAACGATATTTGGGCGCACACTTTTCACTCAATGTGCGGCAGAATTTTGCGCCGCTTTGCCGACAGACTCGGATACACACAGCATTTCACAATATATGACACTGATGACCAGAAGCGAGTTATGAAGCGTGTGCAAAAGTCGCTCGGAATTGAGGATAAGTTTCTTAATCACAGAGCGATTTTGAACGAAATCAGCCACGCAAAAGACAGTCTTATCGACTGTCGCGAATACAAGGCGTCAACTGTCAACGATTTTCGCAAAGCAAAAATTGCGCAATGCTATGAAGAATATCAAAATGAATTAAAGCGCGCAGACGCTATGGATTTTGACGATATGATTTTCAACACCGTTCAGCTTTTAAAGCAAAACGAGGACGTGCTTGAATTGTATCAAAATCAGTTCAGATATGTAATTGTTGACGAGTATCAGGACACAAGCTATGCGCAATACATACTTACATATCTCCTTGCTGACGGATACCACAACATCTGCGTTGTCGGCGACGATGATCAAAGCATTTATCGTTTTAGAGGCGCAACAATCGAAAACATTATGCGCTTTAAGGAGAGATACGAAAAAGAGGGCGTAAAGGTTATTCAACTTCAACTTGCAGAAAACTATCGCTCGATGCAAAATATTCTTGATGCCGCAAACGCAGTTATCAAAAACAACAAAACCCGACTTGCAGACAAGAGGCTGCGCTCATACGCCGGCAAGGAGGGCGAAAAAATCGTTCTCTACACCGCCGACAGCGAAATGGGCGAGGCTCAATTTATAATCGACGAAATAAATGAAAATGTCAAAAACGGCAAGCGCTATAAAGACCACGCCGTTTTATACAGAATGAACGCACAGTCGCGAAACATAGAAATTATGCTTGCAAAATCGGGCATTTCATACAAAATCATCGGCGGCAACCGTTTCTTTGACAGAAAAGAAATCAAGGACATCGTTTCATACTTTGCCGTCATCAACAACCCTGCCGACAATGTGCGCCTCCAAAGAATAATCAACACGCCGAAACGCGGAATCGGAGACACAATGTTTAACTACATTCTCGAAATCGCCGCAGTCAACAAAATGACGGCATTTGAGGTTTGTGAGCAGGCAGACGAGTTTGCAAAAACATCGCGCTCGGCAGGCAAGCTCAAGGCATTCACCGCAATGATAAGACATTTTCAGGCTTGCCTTGAAGAAGGTATGAGTCCCAACGATTTGTTGCAAGAAATTCTTGACGAAACAAAATATTTTGACTTCATCGACGAAGAAGACGAGCCGGCAAAAGCCGAGGACAGAAAAAACAATGTTCAGGAGCTTTCGTCAATGCTCATCAAATATCAGGAGGAAGACCCTGAATTTGATTTGACGGACTTTCTTGAGGATGTTGCCCTTGTTTCCGATATTGATTCGTATAACGAGGATGACGATGCAGTTGTGCTTATGACACTTCATGCCGCAAAAGGACTTGAATTTCCCATTGTGTTCATTCCCGGACTTGAAGAGGGTATTTTCCCGGGCAACCAAAGTCTTTACAGCGACGAGGATTTGGAGGAGGAGCGCCGCCTTGCCTATGTAGGCATCACAAGAGCGCGCGAAAAACTCTATCTCGTCAATGCAAGACAGCGTATGCTCTACGGCAGAACAGACAGAAATATGCCGTCACGCTTTTTGAGAGAAATTCCGAGCAATATCACCGAAGACAAAACAGTTTCAAAGGTATCGCGAACATACGATTTCGGCGGAGGATACTCAACTAACAAAGGATATTCGTCGGGATTCGGCTCACCGTCAAAACCGCATAAATACAGCAAATCGACGCCAATCGGCTCGGCTCACCAAAGCAGTTCTGCTGCTCATCAATTCGGTCAGGTTCAGCCAAAAATGCAGGCAAGCGATGTTGCATACTCGGTCGGCGACACGGTGCGTCACAAGGCATTCGGCACCGGTGTGATTTTGTCGCAAACACCGATGGGCAACGATACCTTGCTTGAGGTTGCGTTTGACAGAGCAGGAACAAAAAAGCTTATGGCAAAATTTGCTAAACTCGAAAAAATATAATATCATCAGATAAAAAACACCCACCGCAACCGATTAACGGCAGTGCAGTGGGCGTTTTTCGTCTAAATTTTATGAAAGAACAGTAAAGCGGTGTGCATCGTGTATCAATGCACACCGCCGTTTTGTTTAAATTAAAGCAAACCGTCCCAGGTATCAACCTCTTTTGCTTTTTTCTCCTCCTCGTCAAACCAGTGCTGAGTTACCGATTTTGACTCGGTAAAGAATCTGTATGCATCCTTGCCGAGGCAATGCAAATCGCCGAAGAATGATTGTTTATGACCGCTGAACGGAACAAATCCGACAGGAACAGGAATACCGACATTGATTCCGACCTGACCGCCGTCTGTATATCTTGCAAATTGGCGTGCATAATAGCCGCTTTGAGTATATATAACGGAGCCGTTTGCATACGGATTTGCATTCATAATTGCAAGTCCGTCCTCAAAGTCCTTGCAAGTCTTTATGCAAAGAACGGGACCAAACACTTCCTCATCGCCGATTGTCATATCAGCCGTTACATTATCAAAGACAGTTGCACCGACAAAATAGCCGTTTTCATACCCTGCCGGAACCTGCGGATTTCTGCCGTCAACAATAAGATCAGCACCCTCATTGATACCCTTTTCAATATCGGCAAGGACCTCTTTGTAATGCTTTTCGTATGTAATCGGACCGAGGCGTGTGTTTTTATCCCACGCAGGTCCGCAGTTAACCGATTTAATCTGTGATTTTAATTCCGCAACAAATTTATCGTGAATAGACTCCTGAACTACACAGCACGCAAGCGCCATACATCTTTGACCGCCGCAGCCGAATGCCGAATTGATAATTCCGGCAACTGTTCTTTCAAGAGCGCAATCCTCCATAACAAGAGCATGGTTTTTGGCTTGACAAAGCGCCTGACATCTCTTTCCGTTAGCCGCCGCCTTTTCATAAATTTTAAGACCGACCGGAGTAGAGCCGACAAAAGTAATTCCTTTTACATCGGGGTGTTCGAGTATTGTATTAATCTCATTTCTTGAGCAGGTAACGATATTGAGAACGCCATCGGGAACGCCTGCCTCCTTATAGAGTTTTGCGATTGCCATAGCGGTGCGCGGAGTGAGTGAAGCCGCCTTGAGCACCATTGTGTTGCCACAGGCGATGCAAACGGGAGCCATCCATCCAAACGGAATCATAGCCGGGAAATTAACCGGAACAATTCCGGCAAAAACGCCGAGAGCCTCTCTGTATTTAACAGTATCGAAGCCCGTTGACGCGTCCATAAGACTTTCGCCCATCATAAGCGACGGTGCCTGCGTTGCAAGTTCCGTTCCCTCCTGCGCCTTGCCGACATCGCCTGCCGCCTCCGACCACGTTTTGCCGTTTTCCTCGCAGACAAGCATTGTAAGCTCATCCATATGCTCAATCAAAAGCTCACGCACTCTGTAAAGCACCTGTGCCCTTTTCCTTGCAGGGGTGTTTTTCCAAGCAGGGAACGCAGCCTTTGCAGCGGCAATAGCCTCAAGCACTTCATCGTTTGTGCAACACGGAGCCTGACCGGTAACCTCGCCCGTTGACGGATTGTGCAAATCGTACCAGGTGTCGGTTTTTGAGTCCTTAAACTCACCGTTTACAAAATATTTAAGTTTTTCCATAAAATTACCTCACATAATAATAAAATTAATCGATTTATTTTATCATTATATTTGTGCAATTTCAATAGTTTATCTCATCTCTTAATATTTTATTTATCAATTTTATCAATCAATTGTTCTCTCGCCTTGAAAAATGACAAATTGTTTTTGTCGGCAAATTCGGCAATATCGTCATATTCAACCTTGCATTTATGCACACCGAATCCTAAGGAGCGTTTGATACTAACACCGCTTTTTTCTGTTATTTCGCGCGAAATGATTTTTCTCTCACACGGCACAACACGAACGCCAAGGGTTGTTGTGTGCTTAAAAATCTGTTCAACAAAATAATCTTTTTTGTCGGGGGAAACAATCACAGTAAACGCAAATCCGGGGCGCGATTTTTTCATAACAACGCTTTGCACAAATGCGTCAAGCGCACCGAGTGCAAGCAGTTTGTTTATGGCATAGCCCATTTCCTCGCCCGTCATATCGTCAATCTGACAACGCAGTTCACAAACATCATCGCTGTCGCAATTGCCGACAAATGCACGCACACAATTTGCGCGTTCAAAATCCTTTGTGCCGTTACCGACACCCACGCAGTCATATTCAAAATCACCGAGAACGGAAAAATCGGTGCAAAAATACTTTAAAATCGCCGCACCTGTCGGCGTGCAAAGCTCGTCCTCAATATCTCCGCCCTTTATCGGCACATCGGCAAGAATAGCCGCAGTAGCAGGAGCAGGCACATTCATAATACCGTGCGCCGTTTTGACAGAACCGTAACCGACGGTAATCGGCGACGCATAAATTTTGTCTATTTCAAGCTCTTTTTTGATAAAACAAAACGACACAATATCAATAATCGCGTCAATCATCCCGACTTCGTGCAAATGCACATCAGCAACGGATATACCGTGTGCGGCACTCTCCGCATCGGCAATGATTTTGTAAATGCTCTTTGCATCGTTTTTAACGCATTCTTCAAAATTCAAGGTGTTTATTATCTCAAAAACCTCCGAAATCGAAGTGTGGCTGTGCGCATTTTGGGCAGTTACATAAACATTGAATTTTGTGCCGACAAGTCCCCTTTTAATATCGTCGACAGCCGATATTTTGGCATTCGGAAAACCGACGGAATTGATTTTTTCAACAATTTCTGCTCTTTTGTTTTTATCGACAGTATCAAGCAGTGCGCCGCAGAGCATATCCCCTGCCGCGCCCATATTACATTCAAAATATACTTTTTTCATATTGTATCTCTCAATCAAGGTGGTTGATTATGCTTGCATTGTACGCTGCGCCGAAGCCGTTGTCGATATTAACAACGGTGACATTGCTTGCGCACGAATTGAGCATTGCAAAAAGCGGAGTGACTCCGCCGAAATTTGTGCCGTAACCAACACTTGTCGGCACTGCAATAACAGGGCAATCGACAAGACCGCCGACAACACTTGCAAGGGCGCCCTCCATACCCGCAACGGCAATGACAACGCGTGCAGTCATAAGCGACTCCGTTCTGTCGAGCAATCTGTGAATACCTGCAACACCGACATCATAAATTCGCTCAACCTCATTGCCAAGTGCCTCGGCTGTCACCGCCGCCTCGTTTGCACAATACAAATCGCTTGTGCCTGCGCAAACAACTGCGATTTTGCCGCGTCCGTTCGGTGTCGGAATTTCACCGAGAACAGCAATGCGCGCCGTTTCATCATATTCGGCAACGGTAAATTGTTTTTCAAGCGCAAGCTTTTTTTCGCCGTCGATGCGTGTCACCAAAACCGTTTTTTGACCGTTTTCAAAAAGAGCCGATGCAATTGATACAATTTGCGCGGCGGTTTTTCCCTCGCCGTAAATCACCTCGCCGACGCCGTTTCTCAGCGAACGCGCTGTGTCTACATTGGCAAAGCCGAGTTCTTTGTAGGGTTGCAACCTGATTAAGTCAAGCGCGTCATCAGCCGAAAGTTCACCGTGTTCCACTCTTTTAAGGACATTTTTTATCTGTTCTCTTTGCATAATATCACACCATATATTATAAATATTATATACATTATATAACAGCGACAAAAAAATATAAAGTCGAATTTTTTAAAAAATTTGAAAATACCTATTGACAAGGTAGGCGTTTTGAGTTATTATATACCCATAACATCACCTACGGTTTTAGTAGGCATTAGGAGGACTTCCCAATGAATAAATTGTTCATTTCCCTTTTGAGGCAAAATTTCAGATTCGGACGAATGTGATTCGCTTTAAACAAACCAAAACGAAATCAACATTTTTACAAATCTATTTTTTATTTTGAAAGGAATTAATACAATGGCTAATTATAAATTTGAAACACTTCAACTTCATGTAGGACAGGAACAACCCGACCCGGCAAGCGACGCAAGAGCAGTGCCGATTTATCAAACAACATCTTATGTATTCAAAAACAGCGACCACGCACAGGCTCGTTTCGGTCTTGCAGATGCAGGTAACATCTACGGCAGACTTACAAACTCAACCCAAGGCGTGTTTGAGGACAGAATCGCAGCTTTGGAAGGCGGCTCCGCAGGACTTGCAGTTGCATCGGGTGCAGCTGCTCTTTCCTACACATTCCAAGCACTTGCTCAGGCAGGCGACCACATTGTTGCGGCAAAAACAATTTACGGCGGCACCTACAACTATCTTGAGCACACATTCCCACAGCACGGTGTAACAACAACATTTGTTGACCCTGACGATCCGGCAAACTTTGAGGCCGCTATTCAGGAAAACACAAAGGCTGTATTTATCGAAACACTCGGCAACCCGAATTCAAACATCATCGACATTCAGGCTGTTGCAGACATCGCGCACAAGCACAACATTCCGCTTGTTGTTGATGACACATTCACAACGCCTTACCTCATCCGTCCGTTTGAATACGGCGCAGACATCGTTGCTTTCTCGGCAACAAAATTTGTCGGCGGTCACGGAACGACACTCGGCGGTGTAATCGTTGAAAGCGGCAAGTTTGATTGGAAAGCATCGGGCAAATTCCCACAGATTGCCGATCCAAACCCGAGTTATCACGGCATCAGCTTTGCAGACGCAGTAGGTCCTGCAGCATTCGTGACATACATTCGCGCAATCATTCTTCGTGACACGGGCGCAACACTTTCTCCGTTTAACGCATTTCTTCTCCTTCAGGGAACAGAAACACTTTCGCTTCGCGTTGAAAGACATGTTGAAAACGCTAAAAAGGTTATTGAATACCTCAACAATCATCCGCTTGTTGAAAAAATCAACCACCCGTCACTTGATTCAAGATATATCGAACTTTATAACAAGTATTTTCCCAACGGCGCAGGCTCAATTTTTACATTTGACATTAAGGGCGGCGAAAAAGAAGCAAAGAAATTCATCGACTCGCTTCAGATTTTCTCAATTCTTGCAAATGTTGCCGATGTTAAATCACTTGTTATTCACCCGGCAACAACAACTCACAGCCAATTGAGTCCTGAAGAGCTTGAGGAGCAAAACATCCACTCAAACACAATCAGACTTTCAATCGGTACAGAGCATATCGACGACATTATTGCCGACCTTGACCAAGCATTTAAAGCTGTTGAGGCTGACGCATAAATAAAAAACTTCTCCAAAAGCAAAAAACAAACGGTGTGTTCATGCCGTTTGTTTTTTGCTGTATAATATGTTTTATTTTTGTATAAGCCCGTATTTTGTGTCGAGCCGTTCGACTTTTTTTATAAACTGCTTGCCGAAAATCAAAAGAAATATCGCAGTCGATATTCCGAAAACAAGACTAAACGGTACACCCGACAAATAAATTGCCGCCGCACCCTCAAGAGTGACATTACTGCCGTATGCCATAAAAATTGTTGACAAATCAACAATCGCACCGTAAACGGCAAACGCAAGCACAAAGCCGACAGCCGCAAGGGTGATTTTGTTAACTTTAACAACCTTGAAAATCAACCCGGCTATTAGCCCGACAGCGCCGAGCGCCGCCATTTGAAACGGAGTCCAATACCCCTGACCGAATATAAAATTTGATATAAACGCCGAAAATGCGCCTATCAAGTACCCTCTTTGCGGACCGAGGCAAACTGCCGAAACGATCACAACCGCCGCAATCGGCTTGACCTGCGGAACAAGATAAAACACTGCCCTTGACACAACGGCAATCGCAATAAGCGTGGCTGTGAGCGTCACCTCGCGCGCAGTGATTTTTTTTAATTCAAATGAAATAAAAAACGGGAGCATTGACAACACCAAAAACACCGCACAAACAATATAGTAATTTATCTGACGCCGCCAAAGCACCTGCCACAAAACAATGCCGACAAGGGAGAACACCATAACGGCAAATGTCAAAATTTGCTTTGATTTTTTCACTCAATCCCCCCTACCTCGCGCAAATCGTCAACACTGACAACATTTTCGCAGATATTTTTTGTGATTTTTGAAACCGAAGTGGTATAGAAATTGAGCGACGAGAAAAACTCGCGCCGTGAGCGTGTGCCGATAATTTTTCCGCGTGAAAGAAACGAAACATAATCGGCATATTCGCCGACAAATTCAATATCGTGCGACACAAGCAAAATCGTTTTGCCCTGCGCACACAAATCACGAAGAATTTCTCCGAGCGTTGATTTTAAAACGCAGTCAAAGCTTTTTGTCGGCTCGTCAAGCAAAATTATGTCAGCGCCCATGGCAAGTACCTTTGCAAGTGCAAGCCGCTGAGCCTGACCCCCCGACAAATCGTACGGATGGCGTTCCTTAATATCGTCGATACCGAGATAGTGCGTAATCTCGCCGAACTCGACCTCCTCGCCGCAAATTTCCTTGGTGAACAAATCATACACATTTTGGCAAAGCATTGATACCCTGCCGTCTGCTTTAATTCTGCCTCTGTGCGCCTTGCAAACACCTGCAATTGCTTTTAAAAGAGTTGATTTGCCCGAAGAATTAGGACCCAAAACGGCGTTGATTTTGCCCTTATATACATTGAGTGAAAGATTGAATAAAACATCATTTCCCTTTTGATACGCAAAACAAAGCGCGCGTATTTTAGCGGCGATGTCGTTTTTTTCATCGACAAGAGGCTTTTGCACAAGGCTTTTGCCCTTTAATATTTCGCGGCACTCCGAAACAGTTTTTGCATTATCAAAAAGTCGCCTTTCAACAGGCACGATTTTTTCGATTCCGCCGCCGTATGACCGCAAAAATCTTGCCGCGTCATCGGGTGCAAGGTCGCATTTAAGAACACCGTTGTCAATAAATAATATTTTTGATGCGCTGTCAAAAAGGTTGTCGAGCGAATGCTCCGATATTATAACCGTTATGCCGAACTCACGATGCAATCGCTTTATCATTTGAATGAAACGCTCGCTTGAAACAGGGTCAAGTTGCGAAGTCGGCTCGTCAAGAACGAGTATGTCGGGTTTCATAATCATAACCGCCGCAAGATTTACCATTTGTTTTTCGCCGCCCGAAAGCGATGAAATATCGCTGTCAAGCTTGCTTTCCAAATTAAAATACGATGCCGTTTCCGCAACAAGCAAATCAATTTGCTCGCCGTGCATACCCATATTTGTCAACCCAAACGAAAGCTCGCCGCGCACCTTGTCGCAAACAATATTTTCCTCAACATTTTGGGCAACATAGCCGACGGAGCCGAAAATTTCAATATCGCCGTCGAGCGTGCCGAATGGTGCAATCTCCTTTTTCATCAGCTTTAAAAGTGTTGATTTACCTGCCGTCGATTTGCCGATAACAAGGCAAAATTCGCCGTTTTCAACGGAAAAATCGACATTTTTAAGCGCCTGATATTCACTTTTCGGATATGCAAAACTCAATTGCCTGCAAACGATTTTTTCCATAAAATATCCTCCGTCAAATCAACCGCAAACGGTATCAATTGCAACACAATAAAGCAGATAAATGCACATGTGTTGAATCTTTCATTAATAATAACCGGCTCAAAAACAAAAAGAATTTTGCCGCCGATTTTCGCCGCCAATGTAATTGCGAATGTAACGGCTGAAATAACAATCAGTGCAACATCCTCGCCCGTATATTTAAAGCGCGAATGAACTGCCGATTTTGGGTTGTATCCCCTTGCCTGCATTGAATCGGCTGTTATGATACTGCTTTCAAGGCTGTATGAAATTAGGGCGGACAAATTGTCGATACCCGATTTAAAACGCGATTTTATGTCTTTTTTCTCCTCGCCGCCGCAAAGCGCCGTCTTTGCGTTTCTGATGTCCTCCGCCTTTTTTGAAAAGCGCGGAATAAAACCGAGCACAATCGAAAAAAGCAACGCCGTGCGCGGGGCAAAGCGAAAAAGATAGACAACCCTTTCGCTGTCAACAACACGCGAAAAAGCATCAAACCAAATAAGCGCGGCAGACATGATCAATCCCTGATTTATTCCGTAAAAAAGCGACTCGAATGTAAAATCAGTGCTTTTTAGCGTAAACAAAACCGTTTCGCCGTAGTGGGCAAAAAGCATATTAAACACGCCGATTACGGCAGTTGCCGCCGCTGAAAAACCGATAGTTTTAAACGCCGCTCTGCCCTTTAGCTTAAAAGAATAAAGCAGGGCGCAAATCAAAGCCCCTGCCGAAAAAAACGGAGAGTTAATGCTCATAATTAGGACAAGAGATTCCGTAAAAAACAACAATTGCACCGTCGGGTGCAGTTTTGAAAACCTGTCCATAATTAACTCCCTATCAATATTCTATCCCCCTGCGAGCATTAACCGACTTGTCGTAGGGGTGTTTTTCCTTTTGCATATTTGTAATATAATCCGCCGCGTCGAAAAGCATTTCAACCCTTGAATGGCCGGTCAAAATATATTCCTTATCAATATCGCAAAGCAAATCAATCGCCTGCTCGGCAGACAAAAATTTGGGTATCAAATCAACAAACTCGTCAAGAATCACCACATCCGCATCGCTGTGTTTTATATAATCAACAGCGGAATCGACCCACACTTTGTAATCGTCCCCCGGATTAAACGGAAGTTCGTCGGGAGCTTTAAAAATATCAAACGGCAAAACCGAAAGCTCGCTTGATTTGTTGTTTTTGAAAAATTGAACAAGCAAAACGCTCATTCCTGCACCCTTTGCACGCATTCCGGCACCGATTGCGGCGGTGGTTTTTCCCTTGCCGTAGCCGTAGTAAATTTGAATCATCTTGTTCTTACATCTTCCTTGGTTTTAAACTGATAGCCGTAATTGTCAAGAATATGCATTTTGTTGAGTGCGACCGTTGCGCCCTTTGCAACAGCAAGCGACGGTCTGTCAACAACGCGAACATCAAGCTCGAGCGCCTCGGAAAACAGTTGGTCCATACCGTAAAGCTCGGCACTTCCGCCCGTCAAAAGCACCTCCGACGAGGTAATGTCGGCAACAAGCTGCGGAGAAGTGCGTTCAAACATAATTTGCGCCGCGGAGGTAATCTCCGTCAAAAGCGGCTTTAAACAGTGACAAACATCGTTTGAGCTAATATCGACAACCTTCGGCATGCCGTTTAAAAGGTTTCTGCCCTTGGCAGACATAACAATTTCGTCAGGGCGCGGCACGGCACAGCCAATTTGGCGTTTAATATCCTCTGCCGAACGAATGCCGATGAGCACATCAAACTTTTCCTTAATAAATTTCATAATCTCTCTGTCAAATGCATCACCTGCAATGTCGACAGTTTCAGTTTGGCTCATTGAGCCTTGAGAAACAACTGCCATATCCGTTGTTCCGCCGCCTATGTCAATAACAAACACGCCGTTTGGGTGCATCGGGTCAACACCCGAGCCGAATGCGGCACAAAGTGGACTTTCAATAAGACAGACAGACCTTGCACCTGCCGTGATAATAACCGAAATGAGCGTTCTTTTTTCAACATCTGTCGCAAAGGCAGGAACAGCCGCAACAACGCGCGGTCTGAAAATGCTTTTTTTGATAACTCTGTTTATAAAATATCTGAGCATTTGCTCTGTCAACTCATAATTGCTGATAACGCCGTTTTTTATCGGCTGGCAAACCTCAACGCCCTTTGGTTCTCTACCTTGCAAATAATACGCGCGCTTACCTGCATAAAGCACCTTTTGCGACTCAGTATCAAACGCAACATAAGACGGCTCGTTAACAACTATTCCTTTTCCGGGCACAGAAATAACAAGACTGCTTGTGCCCAAATCTATTCCCAAATCATATCCAAACAATTTTATCACCGTTAATTAATATATTAGTAATTATAATACTATATATCGTCCGTATTTTCAATTAAATATCGTCATTATTTTCAATAAAATATTTCAATGCGCTGTATCGCCGCGACTTTTTGTCATTATCGACCATGGCGCTTATGCTTTGCTCGTTGCCGACCAAAACAATAAGGCTTTTTGCCCTTGTCAGCGCAGTGTAAAACAAATTGCGGTAAGCAAGCTTTTGCGGCACGGAAAGCACCGGCATCACGACAACCGGAAACTCGCTGCCCTGGCTTTTGTGAACAGTCATTGCATACGCAAGCTCAAGCTCCTTGACATTTTCGAAACTATACATTGCCTCTTTATCATCATAGCGAACATTTATTATATCGTTTGCTCTGTCGATATTTGTCAAAATACCTATATCGCCGTTAAAAACACCTGCACCGTTATCGTCACTTTTATACCACGGCACATCGTAGTTGTTTTTGATTTGCATTACTCTGTCGCCTTCGCGCAGAATGTAGCCCTTATATTTGATTTCGTTTTTCTCCCTCGACGGCGGATTAAGCCTTGCCTGAAGAACAGCGTTGATATTTTGTGTGCCCGTTTCGCCCATTCTGCTCGGGCAAAGCACCTGAATGTCGTTCATAGGGTCAAAGCCGAACGAAGACGGTATCCTTGCGGTGACAAGATCGAGTATCTTTTTAGGCACATTGTATTTGACATTTTCCTTAAGCAAAAAGAAATCCGACTCGGGGCTGTTGTCAAAAACAGGCATTTCACCGGCAACAATTCTGTGAGCGTTTGTGACGATTTTGCTTTTCATTGCCTGGCGGAACACCTTATCAAGCACAACAACATCAATCACTCCGCTTTCAATCATATCGCGCAAAACATTGCCTGCGCCGACGGGCGGCAACTGATTTTGGTCGCCAACCATAATAAGGCGGCAATGCAAAGGCAGTGCGTCAAGAAGTGATGCAAAAAGTTTAATATCAACCATTGAAAGCTCATCGACGATAACCGCGTCGCAATCAATGGGATTGCGCAGGTTGTGGACAAATTTTGACGAATTTCCGTCCTCCTGATATTCAACCTCAAGCAGACGATGAATTGTTTTCGCCTCAAATCCTGTCAGCTCCTCCATTCGCTGAGCTGCTCTGCCTGTGGGGGCTGCAAGTTCAACCTTAAGCCCTCTGTTTTTCATCAGTGAGATAATGCCCCTGACCGTAGTCGTTTTACCTGTTCCCGGTCCGCCGGTTAGAATAAGCAAACCTTTGTTTACGGCAATTTCAATAGCTTGGCGTTGTTTCTCGTCAAACTCTATATCGTGTGATTTTTCAAAGGCATAAACCTCACCGTCAAAAATTTCCTTTTTGGCGGGCGGAAATTTAATCATCACATTGATTCTGTCGGCAACAGACGCCTCGGCGGCATAAATATCGGGCAAAAACAAAAATGCTCTGCCGTTTATATTTTTTTGCACAACCATTTTTGCGTCAATTGCATTGTCAATAGCGATTTCGGCATCGTCAACACTGCATTCAAGCAAATCGCACGCAGGAGTGAATACCTTGCTTCGCGGCACACAGGTGTGACCGTTTTTCAAATTGTGCTCTACTATGTAGCAAATACCTGCCTGCGCCCTGTAATCGAACGGCGGCTTGTCCTGCAACGAGTCGCATATTTCGTCGGCGCGGTCAAAGTCTATTCCTGTCTGCGAGCCGATGAGTGCGTACGGATTTGCCTTGACAATATCCATTGACTCTGCCTTAAACATCTTGTATATTTTGACAGCCTCGTTTTGAGAAAGTCCGAGCGAGGTTAAACCGACAATCATTTCACGGGCGAGAAATTGCTTTTTAAACTCCTCGCTTATCTCACGCGCCTTTTTTCTTGTGATACCCTTTATCTGTGCAAGCCTTTCCGGCTCATTTTCAATAACATTGAACGAATCCGCGCCGAATGCCTCAACAATTTTCGTCGCCGTTGATTCTCTCACGCCCTTGATTGCACCCGACGACAAAAAGCGGAGCATTCCGCCTGCATCGGCAGGCAGTGTTTGGCTGACCGTTTCAACCTTAAACTGTCGTCCGAACGAGGGGTGAAATGCCCATTTTCCTACACATTCGATTTCACTGCCGACAACAAGTTCGCCCATGTTTCCTACAATGGTAACACCCTCCTGCGCAGTGCTTATTTCCGCCACGCAGTAGCCTGTCTCCTCGCTGAAATATGTAATATCCTCAACAGTGCCTGTTAATTTTTCTAATTCTTCTTCCATATTTAAACAAAATTTTGCCGAGGAGCCGATTTTTTGTCACGGCGCCCCGGCATAAATATTACCGTATCAATCTGTATTTTCGCTTGTATCCTCTGTTTGCGGCTGTGTTGTGGTTGTTTGCACCTCGCCGTAAACCTGAAGAACTATCTGCTCACCGACTGCGACAACCTCGCCTGCCGCCGGTGCCATACCATAGCTTGTTTTAACCGTGTTCGGCGTGTGACTGCCGTCATTGTAAACCTCAACGGTCGAAACCTTAAAGCCCTTTTCCTCAAGTTTTTTTGTAGCCTCGTCGATATTCAAACCGCCGACATCGATAACCTCCTCGGTTTGGATGCCCTTACTGACAGTGAGCACAATTTCCGTGCCGACATTTACGCTTTCGCCTGCCGCAACGCTTTGTTTAAAGATTATGCCCTCCTCAACATCGGTCGAGTATTCGTATTCATAGGTGATTTTGAACTGACTGTTCCAGCTTGCATTGTCCTCAACATAGCTTTTTGTGTAGTCCATATTGACAAACTGCGGAACTTCGGCTGTGCCGACCGTAGACTGCGTGTTATCCTGCGCATCGTTTGTCTTGTTATAAAAACTTGAAAAATAAACACCTGCGCCGATTGCCGCAACTATCAAAACAACAAGGACAATAATAATTATGTTGCCTTTTTTGCTTTTTTTCTTTTCTGTTTTCTCTTCGGTCGGCTTTCCTTTTTCTTCGGGCTTGCTCTGTTTTGCTGAAGCGCTTTCGGCAGCCGCAGCCCTTACGCTCGGCGATGCATCCAAAAGCTCTCTGAACGCACCGATTGTTTTAATTCTTTTTTCCGGATAAATTTGAAGTCCGCTGCCGAGTGCTTTAATTACATGCATAGGGATTGTTTCGGCAATTGAGTTCGGAATCATCAATTTATCGTTAGCTTCTCTTGCAGGAGCAGGCGGCGGATTTGTGCCGACAAGCGCTCTGTAAATACACGCGCTGAATGCATAAATATCGGTGCCTGCGCACATTTTATGATTGTTGTCATACTGCTCAAGTGCAGTGTATCCGTCTGTCACATTAAATTCAAGCGGACTTGTCTGAATGCAAGCCTCCTGAATACAAAACGGATTGAGTCTTACCTTGCCGTCGGCGCACAAAAGCAGACTGTCAGGCGTGATTGAGCCGTGAATAATTCCGTTTGAATGGAGTGCCTCAATCGTTGTAAGCACAGGCATAAACATAAGGCGTGCGTTTTCCCACGCGATATAACCGTCCTTGTTTCTGAGCAAATACTCGCGAAGCGGAACAGCGTCGATTTTTTCGATTATCGCATAAACGGTCGCATTTTCCTCAAAAACATCGTAAACGGGAACAACAGCCGAAAGGCTTTGCATTTTTTCAAGTGTTGTCCAAAGTTTATAGAATGATTTTTTGTATCTTACAGCCGAGTCGATAAATTTTTGTCTTACATGAAGGTCGGCACTGCCCTCAAGACGGCTTGCCATGCCCTTCGGATAGAATTCGCGAATAATCACAACCTTGTCAAGCTGTGCGTCATATCCTGAATAGGTTACGGCGTCGCTCTCTTGGCTCAAAACTTTGCCGACAACATATTTGCCCTGCAAAACTGTTTTGAGTTGCAAAAACATTGTATCGTTTGCATTGTCGTTGTCAAAGCCGCACTCCGGGCATGCCGCACCTTGAGTCAGCTCTTTCCAGCAATTCGCACAGAGATTTTCAGTATCTCTCATCAATACCACTCCAATTCGGTGTTATAAATAACGGCAGGCAAACGCCGTGCCGCAATAATTAATCCATTTAATTAATAATATCAATATATTATAATATTGTCAAGAAAGAAGGGCATAACTTAAAAATAAGTTTAAAATTATTTCTCGGATTTAATACTTTGCCATTATCTCGCTTGATATAAAACGGCTTATGCGTTATAATAGGCATATAATTATTATGGAGGCACAATATGAATTTTAAACAACTCCCAAACGGAATGTGTGACGGATATGTTATACTTAAAAAATGCGATGTAAAAAAGACGAAAAACGGCTCGCAGTATCTTGACGCTCTTATTTCCGACAAAGACGGCGAAATGAGCGCAAAACTGTGGGATTTCAACGGCTCCGCCGATACATTCGAGCAAGATATGATTGTTAAAATCAGAGGCACCGTCGAAGCATACAACGGCAAAGATCAATTCAGAATTTCACAAATCAGACCTACATCAAACGAGGACAATTATTCGCTCAGCGACCTTGTTCCGGCAAGCGAAATCGGCGGCGAACAACTTTTCAATATGATAAAAAAGCGCGTTGATGCGTTTGAAAACGAGGATTTGAAAAAAATCGTTTCAAAAATCATTGACGAAAGAAAAGATTTGCTCATCACCTACCCTGCCGCTTTAAAACTTCATCACGCAATGGTGGGCGGCTTGCTTTATCACACAATGAGCATTTTGCGCATGGCTGAAGAAATGTGCAAAATTTATCCGAATATCTGCAAGGACCTTTTGTTTTCGGGCGTCATTTTGCACGATGTTGCCAAAACATGGGAGCTTGAAACAGGCAAATCCGGACTTGCAAAGGGATACAGCGTTGAGGGCGAATTAATCGGTCACCTTGTTAAGGGCGCAATGTATGTCAACGATGCGGCAAATGAGCTTGGAATCGACAGCGAGGTTGTTCCGCTTCTTGAACATATGATTTTGTCACACCACGGCGTGCCCGAGTTTGGCTCACCGACAAGACCGATGTTTCTTGAGGCCATAATTCTTTCAAGTCTTGACGCACTTGATGCAACGGTGTTTGAAGTAAACAACGCCACATCAAAGGTTAAACCGGGCGAATTTACCGACAGACAGTGGGCGCTTGACAACAGAAAGCTTTATAACCACGGTCTTTCATCAACCGAACACAGAGTTAATTTTGAATAACGGGGAAACGCAAATGGGAATGACAAACGCGGTCGAGCAGGAATGCTGGACAGAAATCACCGTAACGGTTGCAACAGCAGACATTGAAACGGCAGGAAACATTGCCAATATGGTTGTGCCGTACGGAATATATATCGAGGATTATTCGGCACTTGAAGAGGAAACGATGGAAATCGCCCATATCGACCTTATCGAGGAGTCGCTCCTTCAAAAGGACAGAACAAACGGTATCATCCACATTTATGTCAATCCGAACGAAAATCCGCTTGAAGCTGTTGCGTTTATTAAGGACAGACTTGACGATGCAAACATCAAATACGAAATAAAAATTCAGGATTGCCGAGTTGAGGATTGGCAAAACAATTGGAAACAATATTTTCATCCGATGCCGATAGGCGAAAAGCTCCTTATCAGACCCGTCTGGGAGGATAACTACGACGCAGGCGACAGAAAAGTTTTGAATATTGAGCCGGGTCTTGCATTCGGCACGGGAAGTCACCCGACAACCAAACTTTGCCTTGAAACGCTTGAAAAATATGTAACGCCCGACACAACGGTGCTTGACATAGGATGCGGCAGCGGAATTTTGTCGATTGCGTGCCTGCTGCTCGGCGCAAAGAGCGCATTCGGCGTTGATATTGACTCGCTCGCAGTCAAAACAGCTCTTGCAAATGCAGAGGAAAACGGTTTTAAACCACCTGTATTCAACGCTGTTAAAGGCAATTTGTCGGACAAAGTAAACGGCAAATTCAATCTTGTTGTCGCAAACATTGTTGCTGACATTATTATGGAGTTTAACACACAAGTAGGCGAATTTTTGAGCGACGGCGGCGTTTACATCACCGGCGGAATTATTGAAAACCGCGAGGACGAGGTGCTTTATTCGTTTGCGCAAAACGGCTTTGAAATTATCGAAAGATACGAAAACAACGGTTGGCTTGTTTTTGCACTGAAAAAGGCAAACAATTGTTAATACTTCGTTCTTGTTTTGTAGTTGAATTGTTAACGCAAAATATGTATAATATATAAAATTAGGATGATAATACGGAGGATAAAAATGGAATTTACATATGACACATCGGGCACCTGCTCAACTCAAATTGTTGTGGATGTCGATGAAAACACTAAAAAAATAAACAGCGTCAGCTTTCGCGGCGGATGCAACGGCAACCTTAAGGGCATTTCTTCGCTCGTAAAGGGCAGAACCATTGACGAGGTTATCGACTCTCTCAAGGGCATTCAGTGCGGATACAAAACGACCTCATGCCCCGACCAGCTTGCAAGGGCGCTTGAGGATATTAAGGAAGAATTATAAATTTGACCGGTTTTAAAAGGGGTAACTATGTTTAAACTTGAAAGTAAAAGGCTTAAAAGAGAATTTAAAATCGTAAACGATAATTTTTTTGCAAGCCAAATACTTAATAAATATTCAAATATGAGCTTTGTTCCCGACGGCAACGGCAGTGAATTTGTTGTTCATTTTGTTGACGGAACGGAGTTTTCCTCTAAAGGATTGGCTGTTACAAAAAGCCTTGAAAACGGCAACAAGCTTATGTTTGTTTTTGCCGAAAACATGGGAATAACGGCTACGATAGAATATTGGGTGCACGATGACAGCAACACAATCTGCAAACAAATCACACTATCGCAAAAGGGCGATAACGCCGTTGATTGGATTTTGCTTGACGATATCGGAATCATCAATTCAAAAACCCACTACGGCGTTGACATTATGCCCGACGGAACAGAACTTTCGGGCTATCACGCATCGCTCGGTCAGCCGTTTTATATCGACAGCCTGTTTTTCGGCTGTGAATTTCCCGCAACGGATAACAAAATCATTCACGGCGCAGGTCAGATAAAATATTTTGTCGGCAGACCGCTCGGCGAAAACTTTATTTGCCCCGTTACCGTTATGGGCGGCGCAAAAGACAACACGATTCTTGAAGTGCAAAAGGCATTTTACGAATATATCAATTTCATCAGCAAGCCGTCAAACCTGCGTTTTCAATACAACTGTTGGTATGACCATATGCTCAAAATCGATGAACAGATTATACGCGACTCCTTCAGCGAAATCGCGAAGGGCCTTGCATTTCACAATGCGCCGAAGCTCGACGCATATGTTGTTGACGACGGATGGAACGATTACAAGGCAAAGTTTTGGACATTTGACAAAAAAACATTTCCTAACAAGCTGACAAATATTTCAAACGATTGTAAGGAAATGGGCACGGGATTCGGTCTTTGGCTCGGTCCGCGCGGCGGCTATTCAAAAGCAAAGCCGTTTGCAAAGCGTGTTCAAAAGGGTAATAACGGCTATTTCAACAAAAACGCAAACGATATTTGTATTGCGTCATCAAAATATGTAAACAAATTAACCGACTTTTTGATTGACGCCGTATCGGAATTTGACATAACATATCTTAAGCTTGACGGCTTTTGCCTTGCACCTTGCACGGACGAAACGCACGACCATGCCGTAGGCGGCGAAAACGATATGTATTTTGTAACCGATATGTGGCAAAAATGGATAAGGCTTTTTTCAAAACTCCGCGCCGCACGAAAAGTCAACAACCGCGATTTGTGGATTAATATGACATGCTATGTCAATATTTCGCCGTGGTGGCTGCAATGGGTAAACTCAATTTGGATTCAAAACAGCAACGATATAGGCTTTGCCAAAAACATTGAGGACCAACCGCAGGTTGAGTCTGAAATCACATATCGTGACGCAAGATATTATGACTGCGTTTGCAGAAGAGCAAACCAAATTCCGCTCAATCGCCTTTATAACCACGAGCCGATTTACGGCAGAGAGGCAAAGGTTGAATACACCGACGAGGAGTTTGAAAAATATATTTTCTGGTGTGCAATAAGGGGCAACGCTCTCAACGAACTTCACCTTTCATACGATATGATGTCTGACGCCAAATGGGACGCGCTTGCAAGAGCAATGAGATTTCAAAAAGAAAATTATCATATTCTCAAAAATGCAATGTTTATCGGCGGCGACCCCGAGGACAACAATGTTTACGGCTATTTCAGTTGGACAGATGACGGCGAGGGTATCATCGCATTGAGAAACTCAACAGATGAAAATGCTCCCCTCACCCTCAATCTTAACAAACTTATGGGCGTGCCTGAGGATTTGAAAGATGTAAGGCGCATAAACATAATGTGCAATTCATTGCCTCAGAGCGACCAACTTTATTCATACAAAAGCAAAATTGATATGACTTTGCACCCATACGAAGCGGTAATTTTAAAATTTACAAAATAAACTAAAGGAAGCAATTTTATGAAATGTAAGGTTTGCGGCAAGGATACAATGAAACAGGACGGCGAGCGCTATGTTTGCGAAAACTGCGGAGCTGTGGCTGTCAAGGTTGACAACACCGAAGAGCTGGCAAAGCAGGACAGCGACGAAACAACACAAAAAGTAAAAACGAAAAAGCCGAAAAGCAAGGCGCAGGAAATGCTTGAATTTTTCCTGCCAATCATAATCGCGCTTTTGGTTGCGCTGTTTCTCAAGCACTGTGTTTTTGCAAATGCGGTTGTGCCCACCGGCTCAATGCTCAACACAATTCAGGAGGGCGACCGAGTAATCGCAAGCCGACTTGTTAAAGAGCCTGAACGCGGCGATATTTTCATTTTTAAATATCCCGATGATTATGCGAAGGGCAAAACAACATATTATGTCAAGCGTGTTATCGGTCTTCCGGGCGAAACCGTTACAATCACAGGCGGTCAGGTTTATATAACCGGCAGTGACGGCAAGGCAAAAATGCTTGACGAAACAAGCTATGTTGTCGGCACAACATACGAGGGCAATCATGCCGACGGAGTGTATAAGGTGCCCGAAAACTGCTATTTCGTTATGGGCGACAACAGAGAGGATTCGGGCGATTCGCGATATTGGTCAACAACGAATTATGTTGACAAAGATTTGCTTGTCGGCAAGGTAATGTTCAGATATTATCCGTCGATACAAAAATACGAAACTGTTTCGTATGACAAGTAAATAACAACTCTTTTGAGCACCGCTTTTTAGTAAAGCGGTGCTTTTTTGCGCTCCGCCTCCGAATGTCACGCAAAATCAGCCAAACATCACTTTTTACTTCAAATACAATTGCAAATCGGTGTCGATATATGATATTATAGTGTTAAATAAAATAAGGAAAGAGGAAGAAAAAATGAAATGTCCGAATTGTAACGCGGAAAATGAAAACAATTCAAAATTCTGCACAAGTTGCGGTTCACCTATCCCACAACCGACAGCACAAGGCAGCAGCTATGAGGGCGCGCAATATCCGCCGCAGGCTCAAAATCAATATGTTCCTGTCGGCAGCTCAGAGGCGCAAGGCGCACCTTATCAGCAACAGCAGCCACAATATCAACCGTCTCAACAGGCTCAACAACAGCAGTATCAACCGACACCTGTTCCTGCCGTTCAGCCGTATCAAGTTCAACCGTCGACAAACACAGGCAACGGTAATGACAGCAAGCCTAAAAAGCAAAAAAGCAAAAAAGGCGTAAAAATCGCAATCGGCGTTATCGTTGCGGCAATCGTTATTGCCGTTGTTGTTCTTTTGATTGTTCTGTTTGGCGGCAAAAAAGAGGAAACGACAAAGCCGATGGTTTATTACACCGACAGCCGATTATTTGTAGTTCAGTCATTAGGCAGTGATGAGGCAAAAACATTTGAGGTAACAAATGATTACGGCGGTGATTACAAACTTTCGGAGGATTCGAAATATATAGTTTACACCACCGACAGAGAAGAACACACCGACGAAGATAATGCAACGAGCTATACCTACAACATCTATTATAAGGAAATCGGCAACGAAAAGGACGAGGGCACACTTGTTGCAAAAAATGTTTCGACGATTGAAGCGGTTGTTGGCAGCATTGATAAAATCATTTATGCAAAAGACGGAAATGTTTGTGCAACAGATGCAAACGGTGAAACCGAAAAGCTGATTTCCGATGCAAATGTTTCATCATTCAGCAGTGACAACAGCTATTTTGTAGCAACAAAATGTAATCAGGGCGAGTATGACCAAGAGGCAGATGAATACGACAACCCTACATACAATGTATGCACCGTTGATGTATCAACAGGCGACAAAAATAAAATCGTTGAGGGTGCACAGGAATATGTCTTCGACATTGACAGCGATACTATCCTGTATAAAAAGAATGACAATCTTTACAGCGCATCCGCAAAAGACGGCAGCGACAAAAAAATCGCCGATAAAGTTGAGTCATTCGCATCTGCAAACGGCAATATTTATTACACCGTCTGCGACAAAAAATATACCTACTACGATTTGATAAATGACTCGATGAAGGATAAGGACGCCAAAGCCAAAGAGCCAAATTGGGACGATTATGCACCAAACATTGAAAAGTACCAAAAGCAGGAAACCGACGATTGGGGCTATTCATACACAACGACCGATTATGACGCATACCAAGCCGCTTATGATGAAGCGCAGGAAAAGTATGACAAAGCATACAGCGACTATCAAGCCGCACTTGACAGAAACAATTTGAGAGAAGACCTTAAAGCCGACAGCAGCTACAGATCATATTCACTTTATAATGAGAGCGGTGAAAAACTCGCGAGCGACCTTTCGTATCCATCAATTATGCAAATTAACAATTTGCCGAACGGCACCGACTCGGCAGGATTTACAGAATATGTCAATTTCTCGGTATATGACACCTCGATTGACAGTATGAAAAAGGTTGATATTACAAAAATTTCAGACAGCGAAAATATATCAACAAAAATCAGCGAACAAATCACCATGCATAATGTAATTTACAACGGCAGCAAACTCATTTCTGTTGAAAAGGAAGGCTACTACTGCTCAACGGTTAACTACGACCCTGATTCATCGAAATTTGTTGTAACATTTGCAAAAAAGTATGACAGTAATTCCGATGACAGTTCGTGGGATTCAGTTTCGATATACTCCCTTCCTGAAGAGGCAGAAAGTATGTCCGATGCCAAAACAATTGCCGAAAACATCTATGTTTGCGTCTATGCAAACGGCGAATTTATGTCTATTGACGGATTCGGCGACAATTCAAACTACAAAGGCACACTCCATATCAAGGACAAGGAAATTGAAGATGCCGCACCGTTTAATATTTATTATGACCCAAATGAAAAAGACACATATTATTATGCAACCGATTACAGCGAAAAGACCGGTGAATGTAATATTTATAAATATTCAAACGGCAACACCGAAAAGATTGCCGACGATGTTATAAATTGGTCATTCGGCAAATACAACGGCAAATTTTACGCAATCACCGATTATGATAATGACGAAAATTACGGCGACTTAATTTGTATCGACGGCGACAACAATTATACAATAGACAAAAAGGTTAAAGGTGTTGACAACAGCGAACTTAAAAGTTCAACAACTCTTTCCGCAGGGGACGACGAATAAATAAAATTAAAAACCAAACACAAAGTCTTTTCCCGAGGGAACTGTTGTAGGCAATTATTAGTACGACACTTGGGGTACGGCTTTAACTGCCGACACCGACATTGCAAAGCAAAGCCCAATTCGTTACCGTGGCTACTACTATGATAACGAAAAAGGATACTATTACTTGCAGTCGAGATATTATGATAGTGATATTTGTGGGTTTATAAATGCTGATAATACTAAAGTTGCACAATCATGTAAAGATTATATTTATGGAAAAAATTTATTTGCATATTGCAGTAACAATCCTATAAATGAAACAGATAATAATGGTAATGTTTTCTTTTCAATTTAGTAAAATCTCTTTCAAAAATGTTCTTGGGGGTATTGTCACAGTATGCTGGAAATATTATTTCAAATATTATTTCAGGAAGAAGGGGCAAAAATGCATTCAGGCTTTTTTACTGGAGAAATTACTTTAAAAAAGCTCGAAAAGGATATGAAAAGAACCGCTAAACGAATGTTAATTTCAACCGGAGCATTTGAATTTTTTACCAATAGTATATTTAGTGCTTTGTCAAGAAAATTCTAGTTAAAGGAGAAACCTCATGTATTTAGGTGGAATTTGGATAAAAGCCGGAGCAGAAATTTTACTTGCCATAATTGCGCTTTTGTGCGGTATATATGCGTATAAAAAACTCAATTGGAAGACAGTCGAATTATCCGCTACTGTTTTGATATGCTTAATTATGTTTGTTTTCGGACTCACTAACGTAAGCCGAGCGGTTAATCCTGATATTCAGCAAGCCACAGTCAATTTTGTTTATCAAAGCCAAAATGGTGTGATGTTTGGCAGGGAATATCATTTTATTGATGAAAACGACAATGACTATGATTTAACCATGGACCCGATTACAAGCGGAAAACTGTTGGGCGATAATGATTTTGATGATAACACGATTTATACAATTACATACGAAGCAAAATCCAAAACGATAGTAGGTATTGATGCCGACGACACAAATTGAATTTGCTCAGTGTGATTAACTCATCGAAAAATTATACATAAATCAATATTTTGCGAATTCTAAATAAACAATTTTGCCGACTTTTAGTTTTTTCTTTCCCATATCTTTACTTTTTGATGATATTGTATTTTTGAAAAAAGCATGTTGAGGGGAATTTTATATGACAAATAAAAAGACTAAAATGATACTGTTTGCTGTTTTCATAATGATTATTACGGCTTTAATTTCAACATATTTTATATTTTTCTACACGCATAATATTTCGTTTGAATTGGCGGATGAGATGGATAATGTGCAAATTTCAGCCGATAACAGAATTTATACACATTATTATTTTATAAAAGATTCAAAATACAGCAGTTGGTATGACGGCGAGGAAAGATTTAGAGAATCTTTTCCAAATTATGATTTTTCAAAGCTTGACACGAAAAAATACACATATCTCGTTTTGTTTTCGGGCAATCTCAATTCCGTTACATACAGCGGAAAAAACTGTAAGCAAAGGACATTTATTTTTCCGTATGAATACACCGCTTTTGTCGAAGCAGACAAAACGGGTGACGGCTCTGTAAAAATTTACAGAATGAAAAAAATCAATATAGAATACGATTACCACGGCGACGAAGGAACTATTGAATAACGGAGGTCTAAAATTATGCGCACATCGGAAATAATCGGCTATTTAAAGTCCGAAGGATATGACGCTTGTTGTGAATGGATAAACACACCGCCGCGGTGTATGAAAGGTATATTATTATGCTGACTAAAAATTTTAAAACAACATTTTCATTGATTGCATATACTTCGCTGTTCAATGTGGTTTGTTTTACTTTAAATGTTATCTCTGTTTCATATGCCCAAATCGGTTATATTTCTTCATTTATAACTTTAGGGATTCAATTATTGTTGTTGCCGATTTATTTTACTTTCATCGGATTTATTTCTAAAAAATTGGAATTTAAACAATTTATGCCTTTTATAATTTTTTCGGTGATAAGCGGCGTATTACTGATATTATCCAGTTTAATCTTTTTCGATTTGTTATCAACGGAGGATTTGTATATTCAAGGTTTGGTATGCTCGTTATTAATGATAAGTCAACTTATAGAAGTATTTTTACCTATAGAAAGCACTGTGCTTTCTGTGGGCATTACAATAGTGATTTTTTTGTTGGAAATGTTTTTCAAAGTGCTTTTTATAAGATTCGGAAATAAAATAAAGTGGGCGGAAAGCAGTGATTGATTATGGAAATGTATTTATAATGAAACAACATATTATTGCAAAAATTATGTTAGTGATTATGCTGTATTTCGATTTGTTTTTCTTGAAAGACAAATGGGGGCGCGACGGCGTTTTCGTGTGCAGAAAATGCCCAAATAAATATTTTCAGCCTATTTTATATAAATTGTACGGATACAAAAAAACAAAAGTTGAATTGGGTTTGTTGATTTTAGAAACATACAGCCATTTTATAACAATAGCACTTGTAATCGAAACCGTAATCGGCTGTATATTTAAAATATCTGTTTTTAACCCAATCGTAATATTTGCTTTTTGGTTAGCCGCCGGTATATTCGTAATGGTTTATTTAATCATTAATTACATAAAAAACAAATAATCAGTACACTGTCACTGTGTATAAGAGGTAGATTATTATGCTGACTAAAAATTTTGAGATTTTAAAAAATCACTCGTTGAATGTTTGGCATACAGTGCCGCTATGGTATTATAATTTTGCGGAGGCGATATAATATGAATAAAATTGCTGAAAGGTTACTTGAAATGATAAACAAAAACAATATATCATACGGCGAATTGTCAAAGGAAACGGGCATACCGAAATCAGCAATTCAGCGCTATGCAACAGGCGAAACAGAAAAAATTCCTATAACAAGAATTGAATTGCTTGCAAAGGCGCTTCATACAAGCGCCGCATACATTATGGGCTGGGTTGATGAAAATGATGAAGTGTTCAGCAACAAGAACATTATGCCCCTGCCCCGAACAAAGCGCCGCCCCCGTTTAGGTGTCATTGCTTGCGGTGAACCTATACTGGCGCAAGAAAATATTGAAGATTATGATGATGTGCCTGAAGATATGCAATGTGACTTCACCTTGATTTGTCAGGGTGACAGTATGACAGGTGCAAGAATAAATGCAGGTGACATTGTATATATCAAAGAACAGCCGATTGTTGATAACGGTGAAATTGCTACTTGCCGTGTTGACGGTGAATTTGACAGCCGTGTGACATTAAAGCGCTTCTTCAAATACGATGACAGGGTTGTGCTTCAATCTGAAAACCCGCAATACCCGCCCTTCGTTTACATCAAAGAAGAAATGAACAAGGTTCACATTTTAGGCAAGGCGGTGGGCTTTACAAGCAAATTATAACGGAGAATGCTATGGGATTATTTGATAAAATCAAGAAGAAAAAACAACAGGCACTTGTTGAAAAATCAATGGCTGACTTTAATAAAGCTGAAGACATCAACGAAATGTCAAAAGCCATCAAGCCTTTGTTTGAAGCAGGTATTTTGAATGAAAGCAATATGTTTGCTAAAGATTTAGAACACTTAACCCCTGAAGGCAATTTGCCATTTGGCTGGCATCATTCAGCGCCCGAAATTGAAGAAATGGACGAAAAGTTAGGTTCGCTAATTGATGTATATGCAAACCTCCAAAACAACGGCGGTTCGGTTGATGCAAAAATTGAAATAATCGGCAGCATCATTACATATCTTGATGAATATAGAACATATTGTTACGGCAAAAATGAATGTTACATAAAATACTTTTCTGACCAATACGAACATTGCCACAATACAAGAAACCCTGATTTCACCTTTAAATCGCAATATGAAGGCTTTTTGCAAGAATTGCTTGATAATTATGATGCTTTGAAATTGCGTGAAACACTAATAAAAACCTTGCCTGATGACCTGATGAATTTTTTGAAGTCTAATGACGGCATACTTCAAAAAGATGTTTACAAGGCATTTGACAAGGTTGTAAAAAACGATATACAAAATTTGTTGTATCAATGGTCAAAAGAAGGCTGCATCAAGCGTGAGAAAGAAGGCAGCACATACAAAATCACTATAAACCCGTAATGGCAGAAGCCATTACAAAAAAAGCCCCCAACCGTCTGCAAACGATCAGGGGTTCGGCGGGTGTGATACACCTACCTAATAACAAATATATTGTATCACACCTTGCCCCTTTACTGATGTGCGATAAAGAAGTAATAGAAGTGTAAAAAATTTTGCCGTTCCTATCCGGCACTTGCGCAGGGTGTCGGATAGGTCGGGCTTATTCTTCGGGCAAGTCAATCTTGCCGACAAAGCTATAATAAATATCAATGCGCTGGTGGCGTACTTCGTTCTCGTCATACTCACATTCATAGACAACGATTTTCTCCACCATTTCACGCAAGAGGGTGTGTGTCAGTTCCTCGATAGAAAGGTACTTGCGGACAACGTTCATAAACTTTTCAGCGTTTACCGTGGCTTCCTGTGCCTTGTCCAGTTCGCCCTGCAATGCGGCGGCTTTCTCCTTCAGTTCCCGCTGCTCGGCTTCGTAGTCTGCGGACATTTCCATAAAACGCTCGTCATTGATTTTCCCGTTTACATTGTCCTCATACAGACGTTTGATATAGCGGGAAAGTTCTGCAATGCGGCTCTGCACCTGTTCAAGCTGCTTCGTGGCTGCCGCCTGTTTCCGCTTGCCGCCCATTTCATTCTGCTGGATAAGCAGCTTCACGAACCGGGCTTCATGCTTCTGTGCATAGGCGGTCACTTTCCGCAGATTGTCCAGCACACCCGCCGTCAAAAGGTCGGTTCGGATGAAGTGCGCCGTACAGTCGGCGGTGCGCTTCTTATAGCTGCCGCAGATGTAGCAATCCTGCTTTCTCTTGTCGGTCTGATACCGCTGCTGGTACATCACATGACCGCAGTCGGCGCAGAACAGCAAGCCGGAGAACAAGCCCACATCATCGTAGCGGTTGGGGCGTTTGCGCTGCTTGCGTAACTCCTGCACCCGTTCCCATGTCTGCAAGTCGATGATTGGCTCATGGTGGTTCTCGAAAATCGCCTGTTTCTCAATGGGGTTGTCTATGCTGTGCTTCATCTTGTAGGACGGTTTTTCCGTCTTGAAGTTCACAAGACAGCCTGTGTATTCCCGGTTTTCCAACAGATGAACAACGGTATTGGTCGCCCACTTACATTCATAGCCGGGGTGGTAGCGGCGTATGCTGCCTGTGCGCTGGTATTCCAGCGTTCCCGGCGTGGGGATTTCCTGCTCGGTCAGCATACGGGCTATCTTGGTCGGACCGTTCCCGGCAA